>Ga0315338_1000093_pt1 | contig 408728 bp, 279 predicted proteins | sample ASW8metaG_FD_204518 | JGI IMG/M metagenome (GOLD analysis project Ga0315338, IMG submission 204518) | Ammonia-oxidizing marine archaeal communities from Monterey Bay, California, United States - ASW #8 | ecosystem: Environmental > Aquatic > Marine > Coastal | place: USA: California | collected...
GCCGTTGTCATCGTTGACCACCGTGGTCCAGTCCCCCACGCCCGACTCGAGATCGTCAAAGAAGAGCGGGGGAGCGTTTTTCTCCCGCAGGGCCACGAATCCCCTGCCGGGGAAGGGGAGGGCGATGTCCAGGGTGTTGGTGCCTGAGAGGTCGGCGGGAATGTCCTGTGATCCGTCCAGTCCGGCCCAGTCGGGAACCGTCAGGGAAAGGTCGGGATTGATGAGAATGTCATAGACCTTCCCCGGGGTGCCGGGCCAGGTGAGGCGAAGCATGGAGGGGTCGAGTGGAGAGCGATCGATACCGGTAATCACCAGTTTCAGCGCGGTGTCAATCAGGGGGCTGCCCGCTGTGCCAGCCGCAGTGATGGCCGCAACTTCATTGGGAAGGACCACGCGACGCCAGATCGCCACCTCGTCAATTGATCCGGGGAACCAGTTTTCCCAGATGGTGCCCAGCGTCCCGTCCGTGCCGACCGCGGTGGGATAGTCCGAATCGAGATTGCCGATGGCGGAGATGCCCCTGCTGGCAACCTCAGCTCCGTCATAATAGAGCCTGGCCACGCCGTCACGGTCGTGCGAGACGAGCAGATGGTGCCACTGACCGTCATTGATCTGGCCTGCCGGGCCGTCGTAGTCGCTGCGTGCCCCGCCGTCACCGATGTTCCACTGCCAGCGACCGTCAGGGCCGGCAGCGATGACCCAGCCGGCGTTGCCTCCTGAGTTCCAGTCCTTGTTTGAGGCGATGGCGGGATCGGTGGCCGATCCGCCGAGGGGTCTGTTGTCCGTGAATCCGCCAAGGTTATTGACCCATACCGAGACGGTGAAGTCGGTGTCGGTGCCGAAATTCAGGTCCGCCGGATTTGACAGGTCGACGTATTGGTGCGGGTTGGCAGTATCCTCCAGGGTGAGTGAACTCCCGATCTGTCCGGCGCTGAAGCTGGGGTTGCCGTTGAGGCTGCCATTGTTGGCCTTCCCTGAGTAATCGCTGCTGTCGCTGTCAAGGGGCAGGTAGAGCACGAGGTCGTCGAGCAGTGATCCCGCGTTTGCCAGCACCTTGACGGTGATCGGATCACAGCCGGCGCTGTCCTCCCCACCTGTCATGCGCACGGTGTAACTCAGCTCGACCATGCCGGTCTCAGCGGACAGGTCGGGATTGTGAGTGTAGGCCGTGGCGTCCGCACCAAGCGTCGTGATGACATCATCGCCGAGTAATACCTCGATACCGGTGGAGTCCAGGTCCAGATGGGTCAGCCAGGCAAGGTTGACCGTATAGGGATCGGTTGAGCTCAGGGTCGCCTGCAATGTCGCCGGGCAGATCTTGGTTGCGACGATTGCGCTGAGCGGCTTGTCATTGGATCGTCCCTCGGCGTAAATCTCCCACAACTCGGCCCGGGTGAGAGCACGGTTCCAGATCGAGACATCATCAAGGCCGGAGGCGGGCAGGCTGTAGCCGGCCCCGTCGCCGTCCTGGCCCATGACGATGTTGAGGTTGCCCGCCGTGAGATCACCAACATTGGAGACATCTGAATCGACGGTTGGCGTTGAGGCATCGGCTCCAAAGTCCTGGCCGGTGACTCCGGGTGCCCAGGAGGTGCCGGACACGGTGACCCATTCATCAGCAGCGTAGTTGGTGAGGGTCTGCGCGTCGCGGTCGATGACCATGGCAACGAAGTTCCAGTGATCCCCCGGCTCTCCCCGGTTGGCCCAGTAGGCGTCGTGGTCGATGTCGATCACCGCCGCGTCGCCGCGGTTTGAACCGTCGCCGATGTTGGCGTCGAGGTCATCACCGGCAATCGCCGAGACCCAGCCGAGCGAACCGCCGGTTGCCGACCAGTTCTTGCCACCACCGGCAATAATTGCCGGGTCACCGGGGATGGCATCCTCGGTGTTGAGCCAGTAGACCACGGTGAAGCTGGAGTCCGTTCCGAACTCATATTCTGCCCCGCTGGCGGTGATAAAGTTGGATCCGGCCCCATCACCGACCTCCACCGCGCGGCCGAAGGCGCCGTCCTTGTAGACGGCGGTTCCGGTCCACGAGCCATCGTTGGTCGAGGCGCTGCCACCGAGCGCATCCGAGGTGTCAGCGGCGGTATCCGAGTTGAAGTCATAATAGGCAATCAGGCCGTTTGCGGAGATCCCGGCATGGCTGATGCCGGGTATGGCCCACAGCATGAGGGATGCAGTAATGACAATGGGAAAGGTGCTGATTTTCATTATGGATAATTGATGACTTGTTAAAGCCTGTCCTGATTGCCCTTGGATGCCAGAAGATTTGGGGAGCAAACCATCCCATTACCTACAGGCAGGGGCTAAAATTCTCGCGGTTGCCATGCAGCCGGATTGGCGGTCTGTTGCAACCGCAACCAGCCAGGGAGGGGGAGATCGTCTACAGTTGATCCGCAATCGACTCGATAAGCGAAGCGAGAGGCAGCTTGGTGTCCGTGATGGTGAGGGGGCGGGAGGCCTGGAAGTCGGGTTCGAAAACCAGGGAAACAAGTTCGCCCACCAGAGCGGGATCTGAAAACGAGAAATTGAGTTCGCGGTTGATGCGCAGGCTGAGGGTGTCGAGGTTGGCGGATCCGACCGTGGCCCAGTCGTCGCAGATCATGGCCTTGAGGTGGGTCATGCCGGGAAAGTGGTAGACCTTGACCCCGGCTTCCAGAAGATTGCGGGCAGTCACGAAGTTCCCGGCGTCCATGATGCCGTGGTTGGCGCGGTTGGGCAGGATGACCCGGACGTCTACCCCGCGGGTGGCAGCCGCTTCCAGCTCGTTCTCGATGATGTCGGCGGCGAAGTAGGGCATCTCAATCCAGATTCGCTCGCACGCTCCCCGGATGGCCTGGAGCATGGCCAGGAGGATGTCGCTGCGTGCATTCACCGCGTCAGTCCGAAGGATACGGATCGGCACTCCCGGTCCCTCTGCGGTCTTGGGCGGCTCTTCCCTGCTGAAGAGGGTGAGATCCCCCCGCGGGCCGTTGCGTTTCCAGGTGCCTTCGAAGTCACGGTTGAGGGCGGCCACGATGGGTCCCCGGACGCTGACCATGAGGTCGTGCCATTCGTGGCGGGACTCGCGGCCGAGATTCATGCCGCCGATGAAGGCAACCTTGCGGTCGAAGAGGTGAAGCTTGGTGTGATCAGTCACCAGCCATGGGTTCAGTGTTTCGCGCAGTGCCACCTTTGACCCGCCGTGCCGGAGGTAGTCTCCGATGTCCCCGGGCTGTTTGAATCCGGCCGGAAGACCAGAGGGAGGCTGGCGGCTATGGGCGAAGGTGCTTCCCAGATCATCGAGGATCACTCGAACCGGAATCTCCTCCGCCCGCGCCCGCAGGAGATCTGCACAGCGCAGCCCCACATCGTCACTGTCGAAGATGAAAACCTGGACGTCGATGGATTGCTTGGCAGTAGCAAGTGCTTTTTCGAAGGCACGGAAGAACATCCCGCCATCGAGGAGGTAACTAAGTTCACCGGGGAGGGGTGCGGCAAGACCAAGTTTGTCGAGGCGAGCCTCGAATTCCGTTGATCCGGGCCGGGGAGGGGCGGCATCTACGAATGCGAGGGAAACCCGTAAGGGCAGATTGTCCTCAAGCAGGGCCATGCCACGTTGTCGGTAGATCGCCTTTCCGAGTCGGTAGGTTGTGATGGGTTGGCGGATCGACGCCTCGATGGTAGAGCGGAAGGCGGTTCTCAGGAAGGTGCGATCCGGAAGGGCCTGGTTCGTCCCCGAGAGGCGCTGGAGCGCCTGCCCGGTCAGCCCGGCGGACAAGGGGACTTCTGCGCCGGCACCGTGCGCCGACAATCCCAGGATGAGGACAGCGGCAAGGCGGGAATGCAGTCGGGAGCGCATGACGGAGTCCACCATGTCCCGACTCGCTCCGCAGAGCAAGGGAATCGGGATACAAGGAGAGATAGAAGACCCTTATCTGGTAGTTTTCCGCAAAATAAGAGCCGGCCACCATCTTCCCGGTCAGGAGGACGTTAACGGCAACCTCGCGTCCGGGTTCCTTGTGGGAGGGATCACTCCCACCAAAGTCCCAGAACCACCCCTTGAACCTCGAAACCACCGGGCGGAGGGTTCACGCTTTGCTGGTGCTCTTCACTTCCTTTTCCTCAAGCTCGCGCAGACCTTTGAGGAAGGCGTCGTGTTCCTCCGCAGCCGGAGGTCTTGCCGGCAGAAGTGATCCCGGTAAGGCCGTCGAGGGGGGCGATCGACAAGAGGACGAGGGCGATTTTTTCAAGCAGGGCCACCTGTTACACTTGGAGGCAGGGGTTCTCTCTTCCGGTAACGACAGAACGAAGTCCTGCTGGAGGAGTCCGTCTGTTCGGGAGGGCGGGATATCTGTTGTGGTGTCCGGTTCGCACAGGACAAAAAAGCAAAGAGATTTGGGAATGACGGAGCGGCGGTTCCGGTTGGGAGTGTAGAGCACAGAATCACAGGATAATGGTAGCGCGCATCAAAAGCCACCTCGTATGCCCCTGCAGAAACTGGCAACAAGCCCGCTTCCACCTGATGGGGATCATCCGGGAGTTCGTTCCCGGGAGACTGCAGGGCTTCGTGCGCTAACCAGGGGAGCACTCCCCGGCACCATCTTCAGGACCAGGCTACAGTCCGAGTTCCACCAGCTTGGCCTCGATGGCTTCCGCCCAGATCGCATAGCCCTTCTGTCTCGGGTGGAGGTAATCCGGCATGATTTCCTTGGGGAGGCGGCCGTCTCCGTCGAGAAACTGGTCGTTGATGTTGAGGTAGTGCACGCGCTTGCCGTCGTGGAATGCGGCGAGGCGTTCGTTAAGGGCATCGTTGATCCTGCGCTTTCTGCCATCCGGCATTGCATCGCGCGGGAAGACGCCGAGGAGAAGAACCCTGGCGCTTGGGCAGCGGGCCCGCAGGATGGAAAGGATGCGTGCTACGCCGTCGGCAGTCTCGCCGGGATCCTGCTCGCTGTGTCCGGTGTTGTTGGTTCCGATCATGACAACGGCCGCCTTGGCTTTTTGCTGCCTGCGCAGGTTGCCGTTGTCGAGACGCCAGATGACGTGTTCGGTGCGGTCACCCGAGATGCCCAGATTCAGAGCCTTGCGCTTGCCGTAATACTTCTCCCAGGTTGCCTTGCCGGCACCTTCCCATCCCTGGGTGATGGAATCACCGATGAAAAGGAGGTCGTGGGAGCTGGAACTGGCCTTCCTGTTCATGTCCAGGTGACGGGTTTTCCACCAGTCCTCGTTCATCCGGTGATCGGGAAGGAGAGCGACGTGTGCCCGGTAGTTCTGCTTGATCTGGCGATACTGTTTCTGGAGGCGACCCAGGATTGCGGCGTATGCAGGATCGTCGTGTACGCTCTTCATCTGCTGTGGGTCCTTCTCGTTGTCGAAAAGCTGCCACTCGTTGTACTTGGGCACGTAAAACAGAGTGTAACGCTCGGTGCGCACCCCGTCGTGTCTGGCAACCTGGTGCGTCCTCTCCCCGTAATAGGCGTAGTAGACTGCCTCACGCCAGTTCCCGGGTTTCCGTCCGCTGTTCTTCAGGAGGGGGACAAGACTCCGGCCCTGCATGTCGGCGGGGATCGGAGCGCCGCAGATATCGAGAAAGGTGGGGCCATAGTCGATGTTCTGGATGAGTGCCCTGGTTGCAGAACCGGGTTTGATCACCTTTGGCCAGCGGATGACGAAGGGCATCTTCAGGCTTTCCTCGAACATCCATCGCTTGTCGTACCAACCGTGTTCACCAAGGTAGAATCCCTGGTCACTCGAGTAGATCACGATGGTGTTTCTGGCCAGACCGCTCTCGTCGAGATATTTCAGGATGCGTCCGACCCCGTCGTCCACGCTGGCAATACTCTTGAGGTAGTCCTTGATGTAGCGCTGGTACTTCCAGCGGACGATGTCCTTCTTGCTGAGCCTGCCCGCCTTTATGGCGGCGATGAACTCCTCATTTTCGGGCTGGTAGACAGCATCCCAGGCCTTCTTCTGGACTTCCGTCATGCGCTTGTACTGGGCGTTGGCAATGCCACTGGAGAAGTGCTCCGGGAAGAGGTTTTCCCCATGAAACTTCATGTCATGCCCCCAGTACATGTGCTTGTCGATGCCCATGGCGTGCTCGGCGAGGACCTTGCTCCGGTTGGCGTAGTCATCGAAGAGGGTCTCGGGTTCGGGCATGGTCACTCCCTTGAAGAGGTTGAGATGGCGTTCGGCCGCAGACCAGTTGCGGTGGGGTGCCTTGAACTGAATCATGGCCACGAAGGGTTTGTCCTTGTCCCGGTCCTCCTTCATCCACTTCAGGCCAAAGTCCATGACGAGGTCGTTGCAGTGCCCCTCATAGCGTTTGCGGCTTCCGTCCATCTCGATGAAGTCCGGGTTGTAGTATGCGCCCTGGCCGGGAAGAATGCGCCAGAAGTCGAATCCCACCGGGTGGGAGTGGAGGTGCCATTTGCCGATCATGGCGACCTGGTATCCGGTGTTGCGAAGAAGCTGCGGGAAGGTCTGCTGTCGTCCGTCGAAGTAGGAGGAGTTGTTGTCGAGGAAGCCGTTTAGATGGCTGTGCTTGCCGGTCAGGATGTTCGCCCGGGAGGGACCGCAGATGGAATTGGCGCAGAAGGAATTCTCGAAGAGCATGCCCTCCCTGGCGATGCGATCGATGTTAGGGGTGGGGGCGATCTTGTCGAAGAGACCACCTGGATAAGCCGAGATGGCATTGCAGGCGTGGTCGTCCGAGAACATGAAGATGATGTTGGGCTTCTGGCCCATGGCCGAAGTGGCCAGTGCGCAGAGTCCGAGGCCGAGAAGATGTGTGAGGATGCGTTTCATGGGAGGGGGGAAGCAGAGCAGGGCAGGGCGCGCCGGACAAGCCCGGCAGCTCGTTATCCCCAGGGATGATTCTCCTGCAGGGGATCGGTATTTCGGGGTAGTTGTTTTTAGAGGCTCTCCCCATGTGCTGGATTCGTGCGAGGGCGAGACGGAAGGTTTTGGTTTTAGGACAGGGCACGGGGTGATAGAGGAGCGTAATGTTCTTGTGGCCCTCTCTCTTTTCGTCGACCTGGATGGACTTAATATCGGCGTTTGGATCCGGGATCGCTAGAACAAGCCAATGCGAGCACTATACGTCCGACAAAACAGAAGAAGAATGAGAACGGTTGGAAGGGTTACGGTATTGCTGAACTGCCTTTTGCTGGGGGACTCCCTGGTCGCTGATGAAACTGAAATTTCGTCCAGGGCGGTGAGATCTGCGATCGAAAAATCGATCCCGCTTCTCGAAAAGACTGCGGCAGGAACAAGCGAGCACCGAGGGTGTTTCACCTGTCACGGGCACGCCATGCCGGTCGTGGCCCTGGTGGAGGCGCAGCGACGGGGATTCGCCATTGACCAGAAAAACCTGCGTTCCCAGCTCGAGCATACAGTGGCGGATTTGAATCGCGGCAAGAAGCGCTATCAGGAAGGAAAGGGGCAGGGCGGAGGACACACCCGCGCTGGCTATGCGCTCTGGATGCTCAGTGAGGCCGGGTGGAAGCCGGATGAAATCACCGGGGTGGTGAGCGGCTACCTCGTGCACGACGAGAAGGCGGATCACTGGCGCAGCACTGGCAACAGGCCGCCCACGGAAGTCAGTTCCTTCACCGCGAGCTATCTCGCTCTCGAGGGTCTGGATGGGTTTGGGACCGGGAAACAGAAAGAGCGCATCGCGGAGCGACGAAAAAAAGTCCTCGCATGGCTGGTCCGAACGAAAGCAAAGGAAACGGAGGACCGTGTCTTCCGCCTCCTGGCTCTCAAGCAGTTGGGTGCTGAGGCAGAGACCGCCAGGGCGGTGGTGGAGTTGCGCGAGACGCAACGCAAGGACGGGGGATGGGCCCAGTTGCCCGGCGAGGATCAGAAGAGCGATCCCTATGCTACCGGCTCAGCGCTTTTCGCTCTGCATCGCGGAGCGGCCCTCGCTCCGGAACACGAAGTTTACCGGAGAGGTCTGAAGTTCCTCCTGGATGCCCAGCACGATGATGGTTCCTGGTATGTGAAGAGCCGGAGTGAACCGTTTCAGACGTATTACGAAAGTGGTTATCCGCACAAGAAGGATCAGTTCATTTCGATGGCGGCGGGGAGCTGGGCTACCCTGGCACTGTTGTTTGCGGTGGAAATGGAAGGGGAGCTCGACTGACGGTCCTCGAAACCCATGCGAGAAGAGGAGGAGAGAGGGAGTTTCTTGCCCCGGCTGGCAGAGGGAACTCAATCCCGAGGGGGCATCCTGAGGAGCCTGCGTATTTTTCCAGAGATTCTCGGGTTGTGGGTTTATGCCTTTTGCTCGCCGGCTACGATGGCCTCGGAAGATTTTTCCCGACACATTGAGGCAGCCGGGCATCTGGAAAAGGGGCAGTGGAAGGAGGCCCGGGAAATCTACCGTGAACTGAGCGCCCGGGTCCGGGAGCCGCTTCGGCCTCATGCGCTCCTGGGATTCGCGAGGGCCACGGCCGGTCTGGGACAGTATCGAGAGGCGATGGATCTGCTCCGTACGTTTCCGATCGAAGGGGCAGGGGGAATTTCGGAGCGCGAACGCTGGCGCGCCACGGTGGTAGTAGAACAGGGAAGGGTGCTGAGCCGTCAGGGCAGGGTGACGGAGGCCCTTGCCGAACTGGAGAAGGCATTGGTGATCATGGGAACGAAGCGACAGGATGTGGCGGGCCGGGCCTGGGTACGCCTTGAAATGGCGTCGTTATTGGCCGGATCGGGGCGGCGCAAGGCAGCGATCAAACTGCTCACCGAAAGTCTCCCGGAACTCAAATCCGTCGAACGGGCCGAGCTGCGGGCCTGCCAGAAGGCCCGGTTGGCGGAGATTTACATGGCGGACGGAGAGCGCGACTGGGCGGTGACCCTGCTGGAGCAGATCCGGCACGACCCGCAACTCGACCCGCAGTCGTTCATGGTGGCGGAAGCCCTGGTGGAGGGACGGGAGTTGAAGAAGGAAGTCACCGGGCGGCTGCGGTCGCGGGAGGAGGCTGGTTGTCTGGTGATTGAATCGGAGGGATGCTTTGAACTCCGTATCGCCGGGGAGAAGAAGGGACAGATCCGGGTAAGCGGTGCCGGACGGACCGTCACGCACTGGTTCAACCTGGAGGATGATCCTTTCCGTACTGCCAATCTGGTTGGTTCAGGGTCGCTCCTGCAGGTGTCCGATTCTACCGCTGCGGATGAATTTCGCAGCAGCGGCCCCGGGACGATTGAAATCCTGGAAAATCTGCCGGCGCGCTTCCGCTTCCGGCGTCGCGACCTTGTCAGTCCGGGGAGTCGATTCGAGGAATATACGATCTATCCGACCGGTCAGATCTTCGTGCTGATCACCCATGAAAGGTCGCCTGACACGGAGCCTGGATCGCAGACCACCCTGGCCACTGCATGCAACGGTAATCTCAGCTGGTGGCAGGTGACGGATTCAGGCATGGGCTGGCCGGGTGCGCCCATCACCCGGTCCGAAGGATGCCTGCTTCTGGCTTCGGGCCTTTCGATTCCCTCCAATCGTCGCTCATTGCCGGACGATCTTCTCCTGTTGCCGAGCCGGACCGGGCGCTACCTGGTTACCCTGGGACCGCAGGATCCCGCTCGATGGATGTTCTCCTTTCCGGAGGCCGGAGAGGGTGGGCGGATTGCCATTCAGCTGCGGATCTTTCCACGGAATCTCGATTCGCTTGACGCGGCGGAAACTTACCGGAAGGACTACCAGTCGCCGGCGAAGCTGCGGATGCGAGCGGGCAAGGTGGACACGGATGAGATCGGTGATCTGAACGCTGACGGATATAATGAGAGTGAAGGTTGTTACGTGGTGCGGGGAGGGTGGACGGTTGTGCTGGATGCGGGAGGGAATGATCGGATGCAGCCTGCCATCAAGTTTCTGGGCTCCGGGGTGAATGGGATTCCCGATGTGCTGGTCGATGGGAAGCTGGCGGAGCGTTCCGCCTACAACCTGGCCTGGCTGGAGGGAGATGCCCTTCTTCTGCACTGGCTGGGAACAGTTTCCGCAGGGGAGCGCATGGTTATCAGTCTGAGATAGACCTGGACCTGCGGTGGTGGTTTCTCTCAAAGGACCCTGCAATCGTGTCATGCCGGCCTTTGACGCGCAGACGGTACAGCGGTGGGAGCTGATGCGGACATCGCTCCGGCCTGGATCAATCTCCCCCTCGCCCCGCTCGCCAAACAGTCTGCGATGGGTTACAACTTCTGCGGATGAAGTGGTACGAGAACGGGGTAATCCGCCAGCAGTGGATGCTGCTTCTTCTGATCCTGGTGATGTGCCTCATTCAGGGCTTCCAGATGTTCGGCCCGGAAGGCGCGGATGATCGTTTCATGGCCGTCCCTCTGGAGGTGACCACCAGCTGGCAGGCGGTGCGGAGTGGAGATGCCACAATCGATGACGGCTCCACCTTTTTGACCCTGATCAGCAATACCTTCCTGCATGGTGGGGCCTCTCACCTCGTGTTCAACCTTCTCTTCCTGTGGATCTTTGCAGCCCTGGCGGTGGAACTGCTGGGAACGCGCTGGATGCTGGTGGTTTATTTCCTGACCGCGGTCTCCGGTTCGCTTGGCCACATCCTTCTCAATCCCTACGAGAGTCACCAGTTACTGGGAGCTTCCGGAGTCGTGATGGGGTTCGAGGGGCTCTATCTCGGGATGGCCGTGCGGTGGCGCCTGCCGGATCCCCACGTCTTTCCCATCGCCCGTCCCATTCCGCCGGTCAACCTGGTCGTCCTGACCGTGATCGGGATCTCTTTTGATTACTACCAGTTGGTGGAACGTTTCCAGAGCAACGTGGCCTACGGTGCCCACCTGGGAGGGTTCATCGTGGGTCTCTTCATGGCCTGCTTTGTTGTGCCCAGGCCGGGGCTGGCAGAAAAGCGGTAGCGCCCGGTGCCGGTGTGAATCGCGCGGAAGAAGGTGGCGGCTTTAATCCGAAGACAGGCGGTGGACTCGATAGTAACGCTCGGCCGACGGGAAGAGAATGAGGTTGTCCAGAAAGGTGACGGTTGCTCCGGTCGCCATAACCGGATCCCCCTGTGACTGCCAGTCCTTGAGATTGTCGGAAACTTCGAGGATGTAGTTCTGCCCCTCCACGCCTGCACAGATGATCGTAACGGCGGCCCCCTCCTCATCGTGGTTTACCGAACGGATGATCGGGCGGAGGGGAGTCGGGGCGGGAGTGAATCGGGAGAGACGGAGATAGCGGGCGGCCACGTCGAACTCCGCTGGCGGGGCCAGGGTGCTTCCTTCCGAAGCGATTTGCGCGACGAGTCCGTATTCCTTTGAAATCCAGAGATAGCTGCGGACAAACGACTGGCCCAGCGGCACTGGAGTGCCCACGACATCGGCCACGGAATCGAAGAGGCTCAGCTCGTTAATGCGCAGAACGTCCACCGTCCCCAGGGTGGGCAGGGTAAGGGTTCCATAGCCATCGACAAAGGAGGTGATGATGACGTCCACATTAACCGGAACGACAAGATCACCGATGTCGATGGAGGCGGAATAGGAGGTTGGGACGGACCATGAATCGAGGTAGTCGATGGTGGCGGGATAATCGACCACAGGATTGTTGAATTGCGTCACCGGGTCGGTCGGGTTGCCCAACGGATCGTGAAAGCCGTGCAGTTCCCGGCCGTCGGGAGTGAGGTTGAAGAACGTCCAACCGGCTCGTCCATCTGAATCAACCGTGCGCAGCTCCGAAAGGTTGGCCCCCGCGAAGGGACCGCTGAAGGGAGATTGATCAGCCGGGAGGATCTCGTAATGATAGGTTTCGTCACCCACGCCCGCGGAGAAGTCCCACTGGAACGGCCCCCCCGTCCCCAGGATCAGCCCATTCACGACCGTCACGTTCCCCTGGTGAGTCAGGAAGGAGCGATGGACCCCGGACGTCATCTGCAGATCGGCGAGTTCGACGGTGATTTGTGCCGGGGCGGGGAGAGCGCCGAGGATGGATGCGGTGGCGAGAAAAAATCCGAGGGGTTTCATCTGTGCAGGAGGGGCGGGATTTCGGGAGCGCCGCGGCGGATCGACAATGAGCAGCAGTCGCATAAAATACAGTGATCCCCGGGGTTTTCAAGGCACGGAAGTCAATGAAGTTGATGGATTCCAGGGTGAAACCTGGTGCCTTCCCTCGTCTCCAAGAGGAGAATAAATGACGATGGGTAAGGTTGTTCTGTGAATTGGCGATTGTGAGGGCCGGCGCTTGTGGGCTATGTCATACCCGGTTTGAGGAGTGGCTATCGAGCAGGTTCCCGGGTGGTAGGTCAGGCGTGTCTGGCCCTCGCTTTCCTGGCCGGGAGCTTTGCCGCGGACGAGGCTGAGAACCTGCGTTTCTTCGAGGAGAAGATCCGTCCGCTCCTCTCTGAAAACTGCTTTAAGTGTCACGGGCCGAAGAAGCAGAAAGCGGGGCTGCGTCTCGATGCGCGGGCACTTCTTCTCAAGGGGGGTGAGAGCGGACCGGCCATCGTGCCGGGGAAGCCCGGCGAGACGCTTCTCATCGAGGCGGTGAAGTATCTCAGTTCGGATCTCGAGATGCCGCCGAAGAGGAAACTTGGCAAGCGCCAGGTCGAGGACCTGACCCGCTGGGTTGCGATGGGGGCGCCCTGGCCGGGGGGAGAGGTGGTGGCTGCAGGCGGGGATAAGCCAGGGAAGGATTTTGAAATCAGCGAAGAGGACCGCCGCTACTGGGCGTTCCAACCGGTACGGAGAGGGGAGGAGAAGCACTTCGACGAGATCATCGAGGCAACGCTGGAGGAGAAGAAACTCGTTGCCAATTCCCCTGCTCCGCGGGAGGTCCTCATCCGGCGCGCCTACTACACCCTGCTCGGTCTTCCCCCGAGCTTTGCAGAGGTACAGGCCTTCGTTAATGATCCGGATCCGGAGGCCTTCCTGAAACTGGTGGATCGCCTGCTGGCCATGCCGGAATATGGTGAACGCTGGGGACGGCACTGGCTGGATGTGGTGCGTTTCGCGCAGAGTAACGGTTACGAACGCGATGACGAGAAGCCGCACGCCTGGCGCTATCGCGACTATGTGATTGCATCCTTCAATCGGGACAAGCCATACGACCGTTTTGTGCTGGAGCAGATTGCGGGTGACGAGCTGCCCGATGGAGGAGACGAAGGATGGATTGCGACCGGATTCCACCGACTGGGGGTGTGGGATGACGAACCGGACGACAAGCGGGCGGCGGAGTTTGACGGGCAGGATGATATCCTGAAGACCACCACGGAGACATTTCTCGGTCTCACGGTGGGATGTGCGCGTTGTCACGATCACATGTTCGATCCCATCTCGCAGCGCGACTACTACGAGCTGCTGGCCTTCTTCCGCAACGTCAAGCCCTACAACAAGCCGGGAGGGGACACCATTCGCAAGACGGGAGCGGGAGATGCCCTGGTGGTAACTGAGCGTGGCAGTAAGCCCATGGAAACCCATCTTCTCATCCGGGGAAACGCTGGCCGTCCGGCCGACAAGGTGGAACCGCACTTTCCCGAGATTCTCGGCGGGGAATCCCCCGAGGTGACGCCCACCCCTCACTCGGTGGGGCGGCGCCATGCCTTTGCCAGGTGGGTAGCGCGGGAGGATAACCCGCTTACCGCGCGCGTGATGGCCAACCGCCTCTGGCATGGTCACTTTGGGCGGGGGATCGTGGCTACTCCCAATGACTTTGGGAAGGCGGGGAATCCGCCCACCAACGGGGCCCTTCTGGACTGGCTGGCCAGTGAGTTCATGGAGCACGGCTGGTCGATCAAGCATATGCATCGCGTTATCATGAACAGCCGGGCGTGGCAGAGATCCTCCGTGGGAAACGCCGCCAACGAATCGATCGACCCGGGGAACCTTCATCACTGGCGGGTCAACCTGCGTCGGCTCGAGTCGGAGGCCATCCGGGATTCAATTCTCAAGTGCGCCAGCGCCCTCAATCCGGAGCGGGGCGGGCGCGGGTTCTTCCCCGCCCTTGCCGGGGAAGTGGTTGCCGGAGGGTCCAAGCCGGGTCGCAACTGGCAGTGGTCCACGCCCGAACAGCAGCGCCGTCGCAGCGTGTATGCCTTCGTGAAGCGGACCATGCTCTATCCGTTCTTTGAAATCTTCGACTACGCCAATACCGAGGGATCCCTGGGGGTACGTCCCACCACCACGGTGGCTCCGCAGGCTCTTCTTCTCCTCAACAGTGAGTTCGTGGCGGAGAATGCGGCGCGGGTGGCGCAGAAGGCAATGGCGCAACCCGATCCTGTCTCCTCCGCATTCCGGATGGTGCTGAGCCGAAATCCCACCGAAGAAGAGAGCAGGCTGGCTGCCGCCTTCCTTGCGGATCAGGAGAGGAAACAGGAACTACTGACGCGACGGCTTTCTTTCCGTCCTGACTTTCCGCCGGCTCTTTTCAACGCGTATCAGAAAAGTCTCCCCGCGGAGCGCTTCCTGCGGGGGCCGATTGCGGGATGGGAATACCATAAGGGGAAGTGGACCGGTGGCTATGAGAGCATCGTCAATGCGGAGCGCGATTGGCCGGCTTTCGCCCTTTACCGCGTCCCGTCCCGTGACGTCAGGGTCTCCGGACGGTTCCTGCTTGATGGGATCACCGAGCAATCCGCAGTTCTCCTGCGGGCTAACCCCCGCGGAGCGGTCTTTGAGGGTTACAGCGTGCTCCTGGACAAGACGAAGGGGGAGATTGCGATCCGTCGCCACCAGGGAGAAAAAACTGCAACCCTCTCGAGGCAGGTTGTTTCGGGACTAGGAAAGGGACTGGATATCGCGATTACCCTGGTGGGAGGAAAAATCGTGGTACGCTGCGGATCAGGGGAACAAGTGGAGGTCGAGGATCCGGCTCCCATCGGTGGCACGGGCCGGGTGGGAGTGAGTGCCTGGGGAGGGCCAGTCAGCATTGATGGACTCACCATCATGGCGGATGGTCAGAACTACGCAGTGGCGGAAATCGATTACGGGAAGTCCAGATTCGCCGCTCCAAGGCAAACAGAGATTCAGGGAGTCCCGCAGGGATGGTCTGCCTACGGAGGAGATTGGTCGGTTGGGGGAAATGAGATTTCGGTGGCCAAGGAGAGTGGGCCCAAACTTCTCTGGGATGCTGTCGGCCCCCTCGGGGATGGCGATTCCCTCAAGGCGGAGGTCCGGATCGTCGATGGCTCGATCGGTGGTTTTCTTCTGAATGTGCGAGAGCCGAAAGTGGGCGCCAATAACTGGATTGGCTACGAGGTGAGCTTCTACCTCGACGAGGGCAAACTTGTCCTGGGAACACACCAGAATGACTGGAAACCACGCGCCGAGGCGCCGGCGACCCTCAAGCGGGGGAAATGGCACTGGCTGGAGGCGAGGACAGTGGGGGATCGCGTGCAGGTATTCCTCGATAATCGTCCTGTGCCCTACATCGATCACAGGATGGACCGACCTCTCGAGGCAGGCCTGGCCGGGTTGCGCACCTGGGGGGCCCGGGTTGACTACCGGAATGTGCATGTGGTCAGAGGAGGAAAGAAGACCGCGTGGTTGGCACCACCGACGGCAGGATTGCAGGAGGACAAGAGCCTCCTGGTGCTTTCGAGGAGAGAGGTGACTGCCCGGAAGCGGGCGCTGGAGGAATTCTGTTCCTTGTTGCTGAATCTGAATGAATTCGTTTACATTGATTGACCAGAGAGGACTCAACCATGTCTCTTCTACCGGGCCAGATTGAAGCGCAGAGCCGCCGGAACTTCCTGAAGACCTTCGGGACTTCCATGGCGGGGGTCTCGCTCTCTGGCATCTTCGACGGCTCCCAGGTCTTCGCGGCTCCGGCCTCCACCCTGCTCAATCCGCTGGCACCGAAGCCGCAGGATTTCCCGGCCAAGGCCAAGGCCTGTATCTACCTCTATCTCTATGGTGGGCCGTCCCAGATGGATCTCTTCGACTACAAGCCGGATCTGCAGAAGAGCAGTGGCAAGAAGATCAAGATGGAGATTCGTCGTCGGGAGATGCGTGATTCGGTGTTGCAGGGGTCCAAGCGCACCTTTGCACAGCACGGCAGGTCCGGCCTCTGGTGTTCCGATGCCCTGCCGAATATCGCGAAGCACATGGACAAGCTGGCGGTCATCAAGTCGCTTTACATGGACTCCTTTGCGCATGGTTCGGCCAACCTGCAGATGAATTGCGGACGTGTGCGCCAGGGGCATCCTGCCTTGGGAGCCTGGATTGCACACGGACTGGGATCGTCAAATGCAGACTTGCCGGGGTTCGTGGTCATGCTTGATCCGCGGGGTGGTCCCATCCCGGGCGCAGCGAACTGGACGGCGGGCTACATGCCGGCGGCCTACCAGGGAACGGTTCTTCGGGCGATTGGCAATCCGGTCCTTAATCTCAAGCCCAGTGCCAACGTGACGATGCAGATGCAGGGCGACAAGGTGGACGCCATAAACGCCCTCAATGAGCTGCACCGTCAGGGGCGGGAGAGTTACTCGGAACTCAGTGCCCGTATTGCCACCTACGACCTTGCCTACCAGCTCCACACCTCCGCCCCGGAGGCCCTCGACATCTCTTCGGAGGATGAGAAGACCAGGGAGCGCTATGGATTGAAGCTGCCCAAGGGCGATCACAAGCTCAGCATTCCCCCGGCCCACTTCGGGCGCCAGTGCCTCATTGCGCGACGCCTGGTGGAACGCGGGGTGCGCTTCGTGCAGCTCTACTCCGGGGGAGGCCATCAGCAGCAGAACTGGGATGCCCATAACGGGGTGGAAGAGAATCTACAGATTCACTGCCCCGAGATTGACCAGCCGATCGCAGGGCTGCTGGAAGACCTCGAGAAACGCGGACTCCTGGAGGAAACCCTCGTGGTCTGGGGCGGGGAGTTCGGACGCCAGCCGGTGTCGCAGGGCAAGAATGGCGGGCGTGATCACAACCCCAAGGGCTTTACCTACTGGTTGGCGGGTGGCGGGGTGAAGGCGGGCACCAGCTACGGTGAGACCGACGAGCTTGGTCACGAGGCCGCAGTGGATCGCCACCATGTAAGAGACTTGCACGCTACCATCCTGCGCCTCATGGGCCTCGACCACGAGCACCTCACCTACCATTACGGCGGGCTTGACCAGCGCCTGACGGGAGTGGTTCCCGCCCATCCAATCCGTGGCGTTCTTGCCTAGGCCCTGGCTGGGACAAACAAAGTCCGTATCATGGATGCGGACGTCGTAAGGGGTTGTGATCGCAGGTGTGAAGACGTTGATGGAGGCGGTGCCTCTCAGTCCTGCTGGATCTTGGCCGGATGCTTGAGCATGTCGCGGACTTCTTTCTGATTCATCCCGTCAACCGTTTCCTGGGTAACCCCGAGGGCCACAAGGCGCTTGCGATGATCAGTCTGACGTCGACGCTTGGCTGCACCGCCCTTGCGAGGGCGGGTGAGCTGCGTCTTCATGAACTTTCTCTTCGTGCGCATGTCGGGATAACAGTTCGGGTTGGAAACAGGTGTTGTGCGGGGGCGGCGGGTAATAGGGTTTCCGGGCGGTCCGGTCAACCTCAATTGTGGGGCGGGGCCTGCGCTTGCCATGAGGCCGGAATGCGGCAGGATCAGGTATTCATGAGCGAGGAGCCCGGGACTGAGCCCTTCTGCAGAGTCTTCGAGCGCTCGATCCGGGTGGCAGTTCCAGCCGTTCTCTTCACCGTGGGCATGGCGGTTGCCGATACGCTTCCCCGGCTTGAGGGCCGCCAGCCACCGCAGTCAGTCGAGGAGTTATGGGTGAACTATGATCCGGATGCCGAGCCGCTGGAGGTGGAGGTAATCCGGGAGTTCGAGGAAGAAGGAATCACGATCCGCATGTTCACCTACACCATCGGATCGTTCCGGGGCAGGAAGTCGCGAATGGCGGGCTACTACGGCTTTCCCGCTGGCAGGAAGGCGAAGCTGCCCGCGCTCATTCAGATGCACGGTGGAGGTCAGCGGGCGGAGGTGCACAGCATCAAGTATGCCGCCCAGAACGGATACGCCTGTCTTGCCCTGAACTGGGGCGGGCGCATCCTCGAGCGGGCCCGGGAGGGAGATCCCGGCACGGACTGGGGTGCGGTGGATGCCACCCAGACCGGACACAACAGTCACTATGGATCGTTGATGCCCGATGACAGGACCGTTGATACGGTGGAATCACCCCGCAACAGCAACTGGTTTCTCATCGTGATGGCGGCCAGGCGCGGGGTGAGCTTTCTGCAGAAGCAGGCTGAAGTGGATCCTGACCGCATCGGGGCCTTCGGGCATTCCATGGGCGGCAAGTTGACGGTGATGCTGGCGGGGTCCGACGAACGGATCGTGGCGGCTGCGCCTTCCTGCGGAGGTGGTGGCAGCGCGCCCGGACACATCCGCGCGAGGATCAATGCGGGCGTGCGTCCAGGGAAGTCCGCCCTCTGGCACCGCACTATTGACGACCCGCCCTACCTCGAGCGGATCACCGCGCCGATTCTCTACATGGGGCCGCAGAACGACTTCAACGGGATCCTCGACAACGTTTACGCGAACTGGGAGCGACTGGGAAGCAAGGTGGTCAACTACACGGTGAACCCGCATATGAATCACCGGGCCACTCCCGAGCACGTTTTCCCGGGGATGCTGTTCTTCGAGGCGCACCTGAAGGGAGCCTTTGATTTTCCCGTCACTCCTGAATTGAGGGTGACCCTGGAGGAGAAGGACGGGATTCCGCGGGCTTCCCTGGTCCCGGATCAGCCCGGTCGGGTCGCTGAAGTGGAAATCTATTATTCAGTCGATTCGCATATCCTCACCCGTTTCTGGCGTACGGCAATTGCTGAACGTGAGGGGAACTCATGGAGTGCCCGGCTTCCGGTCTTCAGCACGGGGCAACCACTCTTCGTGATGGCCAATGTCTACTACCGGCTTGATCACAAGGTGGTGGGTTACCCCTGGATGAAAAATCCGCCCGGAACCTTCGGAGTATCGTCGGGAATGCACAGCTTTCCGCCGGAGCAGCTGGCTTCTTCCGGGGTGAAGGGGGATGGGAATCATAATACCATGATCGAGGCAGCGTTCTCCGACTATCAGGATTGGTACCGGCTGGACTGGGAAAATCCGCATTGGTGGAGCGCCTGGACCCGCAAGGTTAAGGATCCGGGGTTTGCGGCCCCCGTAGGAGCGAGGCTCCTCCTCGATGTGAAAGTTGATCACGATGCCACGCTTTTTTTCGTGGTGAAGGACAATTCCTGGGGTGCTTTTCCGGGGATAAGACGGCAGGGTGAGTTCTATGCCCGGGTGGATCTCAAGGGTTCTCCAGCCTGGCAGACGCGGGGAGTCACACCCGCAGATTTCAAGCTCTTGGAGGGGCGTCAGAAGTACGCCTTGCAGTCGTGGAAGCACGTGACTGAGCTGGGACTGCGCGGCAGGGTGGTTCTGCCTGGCGAGGGGCGGCGGATTGAGCTCCCGAAAGGCTCCGAGGTTCGCTGGCGTTCTCCGCGCTTTTTCCGCAATCTTCGCTGGGAAGTTCCCTGACCCCTTCATCATTCGTGACTGGGTGTCGGAGCCAGGGGTGGTTTTCGCCCTGGGGCGGGTTCTGCGAGACTTGCGCCGGACGTCCTATCTGTCACCTTTCCGGCATGATGCGATTCGTCTTCCTCTCCCTCCTGCCGGGCCTGCTTGCGCCTGTCTTCGCAGCAAAGCCCAACATCGTCCTCATCATGGCGGACGACCTCGGCTACGAGTGTGTGGGTGCCAATGGGGGTACTTCCTACCAGACGCCCGTGCTTGATTCCATGGCGAAGGAGGGCATGCGCTTTGAGCATTGCTACTCGCAGCCTATCTGCACGCCCTCCCGGGTGAAGCTCATGACCGGGATCTCAAACATCCGCAACTACATCGAGTTCGGCCTGCTGGATCCCAAGGCGACCACCTTTGCGCATCTGCTTAAGAAGGAGGGTTACGCCACCTGCGTGGTGGGGAAGTGGCAGTTAAAGGGCGGACTGGAGGGTCCGAACAACTTCGGGTTCGACGAGTACTGCCTCTGGCAGCTCAACCGTCGGCCCAGCCGGTTTGCCAATCCGGGTCTGGAAGTCAATGGCAAGCAGATGGATTATGACAAGGGTGGCTATGGCCCCGATGTGGTCAGCGACTACGCCTGCAATTTCATCGGGAGGAACAAGGACAAGCCCTTCCTGGTCTACTATCCAATGATCCTGACCCATTGTCCCTTTGAGCCCACCCCGGATTCAAAGGACTGGGATCCCAAGAGCAAGGGATCACCCACCTACAAGGGGAATGCCAGGTATTTCGGGGACATGGTGCGCTACATGGACAAGATCATCGGCAAGATTCTCAAGAGGCTCGAGGACGAGGGTGTGCGCGAGAATACCCTGGTGGTTTTCGTGGGGGACAACGGGACCGACAAGCCGGTGGTCTCCCGCATGAATGGACGCGAGGTCGTGGGAGCGAAGGGGGCCATGCACGACGGTGGGAACCGTGTTCCCTGTCTCGTCAGTTGGCCGGGAACGATCCCGGGCGGGGTGGTGTCCAGGGAGATTCTCGATCTCAGCGACTTCCTGCCCACCTTCTGCGAGATGAGTGGTGCGTCCGTTCCAGGGGGAATTGATGGCAGGAGTCTCCTGGCGACCCTGAAAGGCGGGAAGAAGAAGCACCGCGATTGGATTCACATCTGGTATTCGCGGAATGGGATTAACAGGCAGGCCAAACAGTTCGTGCGAAATCAACGCTACAAGCTGTATGGGGATGGCCGGTTCTTTGACGTGGAAAAGGATGTGCTGGAGAAGTCCCCCCTGCAGTCGCCCCTGAGTGAAGAGCAGCGCCAGGTGCGCTCGCTATTGAAGGGAGGCCTGGATCATTACCGGGATAAGCGACCAGGTCATCTCGGTAAGGAGAAGAAAAAGGAGAAGAAAAGGAAGTAGATTGCCAGGGGGAGCGGGCGTCGGCTCAAAGCGATCCTTTGGAGCGCTTTGAGGCCTTGAGATCGGCATCAAACTTCCTGGCCATGGTCTGTAGCCGGGTTGTCACTCCAGGGTGGATGGAGGCGAGGTTTTTCTTCTGGCCGATATCCTCATTCAGATCGAAGAGGGCAAGCGGGGTGCGCTTCTGGAGGTAGGGTCCCGGGATGCCATCGCGGCCTGGCTCAGCTTTCAGGCTGCGGTAGGAGTGGGAAAGGTGCAGGGACCAGTTCCCGGAGCGCACAGCCTCCAGTTGATCTCCGCGGTAGAAGAAGTAGGCTTCGTGTGGGCTCTTGGCTGTGGCGGGATTGGTCAAGAGGGCACTGATGTCCCTGCCGTCAACCGTGTGGGCGGGGCCCTTCCCCTTTACGATAGCCTTGATGGTGGGGAAGACATCGATATGCATGGCCGGGGTCTGGCATACGCTGCCAGCCTTGACCCGGTCGGGCCAACGGACGATGCAGGGAACGCGCTGGCCTCCTTCCCAGGTGGTGCCCTTTCCTTCCCGCAGCGGTCCTGCGCTCCCGCCATGATTGCCGTAGCTGAGCCAGGGGCCGTTATCACTGGTGAAGAGGACGAGGGTGTTCCTGTCAATCTTGTGCTTCCTGAGGGCGGAGAGAATCTGGCCCACCGACCAGTCGATCTCCATGATGACATCGCCGTAGAGTCCCTGCTTCGATTTGCCCTTGAATTTGTCGGAAACAAAGAGGGGCACGTGAGGCATGGAGTGTGCGACGTAGAGGAAGAAGGGCTTGGTTCGATTGCGCGAGATGAAGTCGACAGCCTTGTCGGTATAGGAGGTAGTGAGATTGACCTGATCCGCAGGGGTGACTTCCTTGTTGATGATCCTGTTTCCCTCGATCATGGGGAGGTGTGGCCAGCGCTGGAGGCGTTTCTCCATGGGAAGGTGGCGTATGCCCGGGTGGTGGGGCCACATGTCGTTGGAGTAGGGAAGCCCGAAGTATTCATCGAAGCCGTGTTGAAGGGGCAGGAATTTCTCATGATGGCCAAGGTGCCACTTGCCGAAGAGGGCAGTGGCGTAACCGCATCCCTTGAGCATCTCGGAGATGAGTACTTCGCCGTCGGCAATACCGGTCCGCGATTTCGGACCGGGTGCTCCCAGCATGTTGATGCGATTGGGATAGCAACCGGTGAGCAGACCGGCACGTGAGGCGCCGCACACCGCCTGGGGGACGTACCAGTTGGTGAAGCGCAGGCCCTCGTCGGCCATCCGGTCGAGGTGGGGAGTCTTGAAGCCGGTAGCTCCGAATTTCCCTGTATCGGCGTAACCCTGGTCATCGGTCATGATGATGATGATGTTGGGTGGGGAGTCGAAGGAATCCCGGGCGAGGGCGGGCACCGCCCAGAGAGCAAGAGTGCCGATGGCAAGAGTGAGGAGGCGATTCGTGATCATGGCATTACTCGGGACACGCGGGAGTAATTCTGCTCCCTTGGCACCATGGAAGGCGAATTGTTCGCTGAGAGGAAGCGATAAATAAGGCAGATGAACAGGGGGCGGCGTCCCTTGGAGTTCCTGAGCGGTGAGCGGTTCCACGGGCGTGATGCGGCGGGTTGCACTCTGGTGCGACTTGGGTTGGAATCGGGCCGTGAGATTTTCCTGTCCTTCGTGTAGCCAGGCTCTCCTGGCCCAGCAGCAGGCGTCAGAGACGCAGGTCAAGTGTCCGTTCTGCGGAACAAATTGCACCGTGCCGGCACTTGGCCTCCCCCCGACGCAGGGAGCGGTTGCGCAGGACAAGGAGCCGGGGACACCGGGAGGATCGGGGGGCCAGGGTTGGGGAAGTGCTGATACGCGCGAACTGTGGATCGGTTTCGGGATCGGAGTGGCAATCAGTTTTGGATTCCTTGGTTTGATGCTGCCCTTCAAGGAGGCCTACTTCGGGGCTCTCTTTCTCGATCGAGGCTGGGTGCCCTACGTGCTGGTGCTCTTCCTTGGCTGGGCGGTGGGAATCCTCATCCTCAAGTACCGGCGTCTGCAGGTGGAGCGGCGAGCGCTCATCGTGGACGTTCTGCCCTTCAGTATTTCGGATTCCATCACGCCACAGAATGTGGATGGCTTCCTGCAATACCAGTCGACCCTTCCGGCCAAACTGGCAGACAGCTACATGCTGAGGCGCATCCGGCGGGGGCTGGAACATTTCAAGGCCCGTGAAAGCAACCCCGAGGTGGCCAGCATGATGGAGATGCAGTCCGAGATCGACGCCGGGAAGATCAGCGGAAGTTACACCCTGGTGAAGGTCTTTCTGTGGGCCATACCGATCATGGGATTCATTGGTACGGTTCTGGGGATTTCGACCGCCATTGCCGGATTGGCCGGGGGCATGTCGGGGACGCAGGAAATGTCGACGCTCATGGATCAGCTCACCGATGTCACGGTGGGCCTGGGAGTGGCCTTCGATACCACCCTGGTGGCCCTCTGCATGAGTATTCTCCTGAGCTTCCCGGCGAGTGGGATGCAGAAGGCGGAAGAAGATCTCCTTGCGGCGGTAGACGGCTATTGCTTGGAGAACCTCCTCAAGCGTCTCAGCGATGCGGGCGGGATTTCGGATGTGGCCGACAATACCCGTGCGCTGGCCAATGCCCTCGCCCCGGTTCTCGCGGAGAGCCAGCAGGATTTCCTCCTCCAATTGAGAGAAGTGGGCGAAGGGATGGCGGATGGCCAGGCCAGGCAACTGGAACTGGTTGAGCGGACCACCGCGGCCATCGAGGCCCAGAGAGCCGTCATCGAGGAGAAGGTCGGGGCCATGGCAAGGAACCTGGAGGCCGAGTCGCAGCACACCCTGGAGGCAACCTCGGAGAGGGTGAAGGCGTCATTCCAGGTTCTTGCCGATGGCATGAAGGAGTTGAACAAGGTGTTGCGGGACCTGGATGGCAAGCAGGTGAAGATCGAGAAGAAGCGGAAGTGGTTCTGATCGGCCTGGTTGGGGAGTTTGAGAAGAAAACCGGTGAACTTAGATTGAAACGATGGCCAGGAAGCGAGCATCTGCCGGACCGGAAGTATCGCTCTTCCCGTTTCTCAGTATCCTTGCGTGTCTGATCGGGGCCCTGACGATCCTCATCGTGGCCCTCAGCGCCTCCGAGATTCTGCAGGGCCGGAAGGATGAGGCGGTGGCCCGGGCGGAGGACTACGTGGCTCTCGAGAAGGAGATTGCCGGCCGGGAAGCCGAGATCGCGAGGAAGGAAGAGGAGCTGCGCCGCACGAACGCGACGGTTGTCGAGCTCAGGGAAATCCAGCCCCGGATTGATGAGGTGAAGGCGGAGCTGGAGGCCTTGAATGCGGTTGCGCCCGAGTTGGCGCCACTCCTGCGTCAGATGGAGGAGGTCGGGAAGGAGCGCGACAGGATCGAGGATGAGAGGAAGAAGGTCGAGGCGGACCTGATCGAGGGCAGGGAGAGGCTGGGCGAACTGGCCAGGCAGGCTGGCAAGGGGATGCCGCTCAAAATTCTGTCCACCTCGGATTACTTCCGGCGGGTTGCCCCGGTCTTTGTGGAGGCCCGGAAGGAGGGACTGGTCATTCACAGTCCTTCGCAGCGCGTCCCGGTGCCGCGTGCTGTCATTGGATCCAATCCGAAGTTCAGGCAGGCGGTGCAGTATGTTGCGGCCAAGGAGAATCGGATTATCGTCTTCCTGGTGCGGGAGGATGCCCGTTCGATTTTTGATCAAGCCCGTGACTTTGCGCGCGGGAATGGAGCAGTGACAAGCAAGGTGCCTCTCCTCGGCGGAGGCGACCTCTCCTTGACGGAATTCTTCAGCAAGCGGCGCTAAGGGGATGGCACGGAGAAAACAGGGCGGCGTAGCGATGGGAAATCTCGATTCCCTGCTGGACACCATGACCAACGTGGTGGGGGTTCTCATCGTGGTGCTGATTGTAACGCAGGTGAATGTCTCGAGTGCGGCCAAGCGCATCCGGGCCAATCTGCCGGAGGTGACTGTGCCCATGATGACGGAACTGCGCGAGAAGGACGAGAAGGTGCGGAAGCGCCTGACCGAAGTGAAGGATCCTGCTGAAGTGAAGCCCGAGGAAGTGGAGGAGGCGAAGGAGGAACTGCGGGTTCTGGTGGCGCAGCGAAAAGAGCTCAAGAAGACCAAGGCCCGGGTCAGGAAGCTGGATCTGGAAGTGGCTGTGATCGAGCAGAAGATCGAGGAGTTGAAACAGCAACTGGAGGCGGAAGGCGGCCAGGTGGCACAGATCCGGAGTGATGTCAGGGAGAAGGAAGACGACCTCACGAGTCGCAAGCCCCGGCTCGTTCGTCTCCCCAATCCGCGCGTTCCGGAAAAGGAGGCCCGGGAGGTGCTCCTGATTGTCCGGGGTGGACGGCTGTTGCATTTTGACCGGGAGGATATTCTCGATGCCATTGCCTCCAAGGTTCGGCCCCGGAAGGATCTGCTCTCCAGGGATCCGAATTATAAGAATCGTTATGATCGGAACAAGATCATGCCGGTGCTGGAGGGACTGAAGGAAAGTAATCCATTCTACCGGTTTGATTTCAAGTTGCACCAGAACGGGCACATCCAGGTCTATTGTTATCCACGGGATGGAAAGGGGGAGACCGTGGAGGACCTGGCCAAGCCGCGCGCGGTGGGGATCGGCGTGATGAACAAAGCGGATCATGACCGGAATTACCTCCGGTTTCTCGTCACCAGGGATTCCTTCGGGCAGTATATTGCAATGCGCCGCTTGGCCGAAAAGAGGCATATTCCGGTGGGCTGGAAGTTTTCCGATGATGTCGTGCGGCAGAGCTTCTACCTGAACGAGCGCAAGATCAGGGCTACTCCGGATCCGGATTGGAAGCCGCCTCCACCGAATCCCAATCCCGGGAAAAAACCACCGGCCAAGAAGAAGCCGACGGAGGATATCCTGGATTGATGGTCCTTTTGGACCGGGGATGCGGCAGATCCCGTTATTGCCAGCGGTAGGCGGTGAGGCCCTTGAGGTCGCGGACGTAGACTTCATTACCGCAGACCACGAGGTGGGCCCAGGTGGGACGTCCGCTCACCTCTATCCTGTCCACAAGTTTGAATCCTTTGGGGCTGGCTTCGATGAGAAGAAGAAACCCGCGGTTATCGAGGGCTAGAATGCTTTTACCATTCGCCACCATGGACCAGTAGTCGCCGTAGACATCGGCCGTAGACCAGAGGACTTTTTTCTTCCTGGGGTCAAGGCAGTGGAAGCGCTTGTCCCTCCCATGCATGTAGACGAAGTCGTCGACGACGACAGGCGAGGACATGTATCCCTCAAGTTTATGCTGCCATAAGGGTGCAATTGCCTGCTGGGCTCCTTTCTTCTCGACTCCGTACCAGAATGTTCCGCCTCCGTAGGTAGAGGTGAAGACTTTATTGCCGATTACGGTGGGAGTAAGGATATTCATCCCGCGGAAGGCCTTGACCGGGGTTTTCCAGATGACTTTACCATCGTGAGGCGCAACCCCGGCGAGTTCCATGCGGGTCTGGACCACGATCTGGTCACGGTTTCCGATAGTGGCTCGGACCGGGGAAGAGAAAGCAGATCCGAACATCGCCCTCTCGTCAGTGAGAACCTTCCAGACGGTTTCTCCGTCATCCTTCCTCACCTTTCGCAGTGCGGACCCGACCTGAACGTAGACGTGCTCCTTGTCGAGCAGGGGGGAACAGACAAACCCAAACTGCGGTTTTGGGGTCTTTTCCTTGCGGGGAAAGTCGACCCGCCATTGCTCCTTTCCGGAAGCCAGGTCAAGAGAGACGAGAAGATCGAGCATCCCTCCAACGTAAAGATTTCTGCCGTCCGAGGCCGGGGAGCTGCGTACCCAGCTTCCATTTTTGGCGGCCCAGAAAGGGACCCTCATCGCTCCCGCCCAGGACGATTCCCAGAGCTGCTTGCCGGTATTCCGGTCGAAGGCTCTCACGATCTCGTTTTTCTTTGACCGTGTTTCGACGGTGATCACGCGGTTGCCGGCCACGACGGGTGAGGAATAGCCCTCAGCCAGATCCACCGACCAGAGCTTCTTCAGGTTGTTTGCGCTCAGGCGGCTGGGCCATTGCCTGGCATCGGCGTGGACCTGTCCGTCCCGGGTGGGGCCTCGCCACTGCAGCCAATCGAGCCGTGCAGCGGAGGCTGATGAGATCATCAGGATACCGGACAGAAGGGTGAGAGATGGGAGGTTCATGGTACTTTAATGGGGGAATCTGCAGGACGGATCACAAGGTCTCTCCAGCGGAGCCGATTGGGAAATGTCTCATTTTGTAATGAGGGTCAATATTTTCTATCGTATTCTGCCGGGACGCTTTGTTGCCCCGGGGTGCATTCATCCTGGGGCGAGTCGTCGTGACGCTTTATCGTCAGAGCGTTCCGAGCGATCAGTGCATCTCCACTGCGCAGGAACCGAGGCCACCCCGGAAATAATTGAAGTGGACGTTGGGATGGTCGGCGAGGAGGGACATGGGGACCGCAGAGTCGGCGAGTCCCTTGGAGATCATGAGAGCGGTGAGGCGCTGTCCAAGGGGATTGTCATGCGTCCCGGCCTGCCAGATGGATACTTTTTCGGCCTGCCAGGTTTCGACCGGTCCCACCGTGACCGCCCGGTTGGGGACCATGGTGATATTACCTCCGCCCGAGGTCCGGGCATTCTGGGTGAGGGTCACGGGATGGAGTTCGACCACCCGGGTGCCGAGCTTGCGGTATTCCGCGGGGGAAGGCGGTTCATCGAGGTAGCTGCCCTCGCGGCGGAGAGGATCGTTGAAAGCCCAGTGCTTGATATCACCCTGTCCCCCTTGCATGACGGCGCAACGCACACCGGAGTTCCAGGAATCGACGTAGGGTTGTGTGTCGGCGGCGGGGAAGTGGAGGTTTTCCTCCGGGAACCCTGCCTCGATGCGGTTGAAACAGAGTTCGCGGTCGGCCTTTTCAAAGGAGAGCGGATGATCGAGGGCGACTTCCTTCCCGTCATGGTCGACCCATTCGTCCATCCCCCAGAAATGGCCGCAGGAGACGTTGATGCCGATTTCATTGACGAGGCGTGCGACAAGAGGGAGCTGTTCAGTCGGGCCAATCGGGCCACAGATGCCGACCGGGTTGTCGGTGGTAGCCTGTCTCCAGGTGTCGATGTACTCGAGAGCCTCGGCGAGGTAGAAATCCTCAAGGGTGTCATACATCACGACCCGGAATCCGGGACGGGAGAGTTGTTCGAGATCTTTCTCGGTGAGTCTGGCCGCATCCTGGATGATGGCGGGATCCAGGGTGGTGTAATCCCACCAGGAGGAGGAGATCTTGGATTGCGGGCGCATGGTCGATGAGGGTTCGAGAGAGGAAGGACGGGTGGGGTGGGTTCGGGTGATTACGAACCTGAATTCCCGGCGAGGAGGTACCTTTCACCCAGGATGTTCGCCAGGGGATCCGTATCGTGGGCGGAGAAGCCGAGGTGAAGGTGGCGTCGCCAGCCTTCAGCCTGGCGGAAGCATCCGGAAAGCTGGCCAACCTTGAGAACGAGGTCATCGAGGACTTTGAGGTAGGAGTCGGCACCCTGGGACTTGTCGAGCCAGTCCTTCTGGGAGGCGTGGGCGGCGAGGGCTCCGCGCTGGATCGGGAAAACCGTGGAGGTGTCCACGAAGGATTCGATGGGGGCAGCGACGCGGAGCTGATCGCAGAGGCCGTGGGGGACGGAGTGGTAGATGAAAACGTCTTCCGGATAAGTGTCGTCGGATGGTGGATCGGTCACGAAGTTGGGCATGCCGTGCGTGAAACCCGCAGTCACTGCCAGGCGACAGGTATTGGTGTGGTCCTCCATGTAGTCCTGTGGGGGGTGGGTGAGGATGATGGAGGGTTTCACCTGCCGCACCACGGCAGCCACTTTGCGCAGGGTCGGCAGGTCGTAGAAGATCTCGAGATCATCGCAGATGGGCGGATGGAAGTGGGCTCCAAGGAGGTCGGCGGCAGTTCTGGCTTCCTCGAGACGAACGCGACGGGTCTCCTCCGCATCCATTTCGACCGAGCCACAATTGCCGGTGGAGAGGTTGAAGTAGTGCGTTTCGAATCCGGCCTCCTTCAGGAGGAGGAGAGTTCCCGCCCCGAAGTACTCGATGTCATCGGGGTGGGCGAAGATGGCGAGGGCGGTGCTTCGCACGGGTGGTTATTGTTGGGTTAGTGGTTATCCCGGCCGCGGCGGGCAGGGCCTGGCTAGAGTTTGACCGGTTGACCGGTGGCAGCACTTTCGTCGGCGGCGAAAAGCACACGGAAGGTCTCCAGGGCGTCGCGGTAGCTGGTGAGGGGCATGGGTTCGCCCTTGTCGAGAGCATCAAAGAAGGCCTGGAACTGGTCCTGGTAGGGATGGTCGGCGACGTCGCCCGAATCTGCGAGGGCCACGGGCAGCCTCGCCCAGGCCTTGTCTCGGAGATGGAGCTTTGACGAGTAGAGCTTGTCGTCGAGGATACTGCCTTCGCTGCCACAGAGCTGGGTGTGGAAGTAGTAGGGCATGAAGCAGTCGATCACGCTGGCGCACTTGCCCACCGCGCCGTTCCTGAACTTCAGGATGGTGGTGGTGGTCGTTGGATACTCGTATTTGGCGAAGATCTCGTGGGTGGACTGCGCGTTGTAGGCCATGACTTCCTCGACCTCCGATCCCATGCAGAGAAGAAGGGCGTCCAGGGCGTGGCAACCGGCGGAGAGGAGCGAGCTGCCGCCATTCTCCCTGGTGGTGTTCCAGCGGTACTGACCGTACCATGGACCTATTCCATGATAATAGTCGATCTCACCGTAGTGGATATCGCCGATGAGACCCTCTTCGATGATGGACTTGATGGTGGTGAACTGGGAGATGAACCGCAGTTCGAAACAGACACAGCTCCTGGTGTTGTTGGCTTCGAAGGCGGCCGCGATGGCCTCGGCGTCCTCGAGGTTGAGGGTGATGGGCTTTTCCAGGATGACCTGCTTTCCGGCCTTGGCGGCTGCAATGGCCTGATCCCTGTGCTGGGCTGGATAGGAGGTGATGTCGATCACGTCGATGGAGTCGTCGGCCAGGAGATCCTCCACCTTGTTGTAGACTGTGATTTCGCTCCCGTGAGCGGCTGATAGTTCCGCGGGATTGAGGTCGCGGGAGGAGTAGACCGCGGTCACGTTGCCCTGGCTGGTCTTGTTGAGCGCTTCGATGTGGGCGGTAGCGGCCCAGCCATATCCGATGACGCCGACGTTGTAGCTGTTGCTCATGACGGAGAGGATCTCTGCTTGCGTTGAAGGGTGAAGCAATTTCTTGAGGGTGGAGAAGAATATGAGTTCCCGCGTGAACTGAATGATCGGGGGATTGGATAATTTTAGGGTGCCCGGATGTGATAAACATGAGGTCTGGCTTCCTGGTTCGACAAAATCTGGGTGGAGCGGGAGCCTATCACCATGCTTGTGGCAGCTGGTGAGATTGGTTAGCTTTTGGCGATGATCCGTCACCCTTGGCTGATTGCCTTTTTTCTGGCCGGATCGGCCCTGGCCGGGCCGGATCCGCTCCCACGGGGACTGGCGGAGGGCCTCAGGAGCATCCACGTTCCGGATGGTTTCGTGGTGGAGTTGATGGCAGCGGAGCCGCATGTGAAGGATCCGGTAGCTTTCGACTGGGACACCAGAGGGCGCCTGTTCGTGGTGGAGATGGCGGATTATCCGCTGGGATTGAACGGAAAGGGGCAGGCAGGTGGTCGCATCCGGCTCCTCGAGGATCGTGATCTGGACGGTCGTTATGACCATTCCACTCTCTTTGCCGAGGGGCTCAATTTCCCCAATGGAATCCTCACCTGGCGTAACGGGGTTATCGTGACGTCTGCTCCGGATGTGATCTTCCTGCGGGACAGGGACGGAGATGGCGTTTCAGACGAGCGGGAAGTGCTCCTCACCGGGCTTTCAGAGGGCAATCAGCAGCTTCGGGCGAATGGGCTGCGCTGGGGCCTGGATAACCGGGTCTACGTGGCGGCGGGCGGGCACCATGGCAAGCACGCGTCATCCACCGTGGTCCGCTCCACGCGCAACAAGAGCGAGGTCAAGGTGGGGAGTCGTGATTTTCGCTTCAATCCGGACACCGGGGTGGTGGAGCCGCAGAGTGGTCCGTCGCAGTTCGGGCGGAACCGGGACGACTGGGGTCGCTGGTTCGGCACGCAGAATTCCAGGCCCCTTTGGCACTACGTCCTGCCGGACCATTACCTGCGGCGCAATCCGCACCTCGCTGCGCCGGACGGTCGGGTGCAGTTGCCTGGCCCACTCAACCCGCCGGTCTACCCGGTGAGTAAGTTGCAGAAGCGCTACCACAGCTTTGCGCAGTCGGGACACTATACCTCGGCTTGCAGCGGGATGATTTACCGTGACCATCTCCTTTTCGAGGAAGGCACGATCAATGGGTTCTCCTGCGAGCCGTTTCATAATGTGGTCCAGCGGCTTGCCCTGGAACGGTCAGGAGTCACCTTCAAGGCACGGCGGGCAGGAAAAGAGAAGGAGCCTGACTTCTTTGCGAGCAGCGATCGCTGGTGCCGGCCGGTGATGGTGCGGACAGGACCGGACGGCTGCCTCTGGGTGGCCGACATCTACCGCTACATAATCGAGCATCCCCAGTGGCTTCCCCAGGAAGGGAAGGAGGAGCTTCTGCCGTTCTATCGCCACGGAGAGGACCGAGGTCGGATCTATCGGGTGCGGCGGACCGGGCATGCCCCGCGTGATATTCCGCGTCTGGCCGGACTTGATGCGTCGGATCTCGTTGCGGGGCTGCGTTCTCCCAACGGCTGGGTACGCGACAAGGTTCAGCAGGAGCTTTTGTGGAGAAACGACAAGGCCGTGCTCCCACTGGTGCGTGCATTGGCTGGCGCGTCGGACCTGGCGGAGACAATTCCACATGCGCTGGGAGTGCTGGAAGGGATGGGGGCGCTTGGAGAGGACGAGTTGATCAGGGGTCTGGGCGGTCATCATGCCGGGGTCCGGGAGAACGCCCTGCGGTTGGCGGAAGGTCACGCCAGTTCCCCGGTGGTGGCGGCGGCCTTGCAGCTGGTTGACGACCGGGATCCCGGAGTGCGGATGCAATTGGCCTTCTCGATTGGTGCCTTTCCTTCCTCCGCTGACTGTGGAAGAGCCCTCGCGCGGCTGCTTCTGCGGGATCACGAGGAGCCGTTCGCCACCATTGCGGCGTTAAGTTCTGCCCTGCCACATCTCGATCACCTGTGTGCCGCCCTGAGCGAGTCCCGGGATCCGGCCTTGAGCGCGGTGGCCCGGCCACTCATTGAGGTGCTCCTGCGTGCGGGCAAGTCGGAGAAAGTCATCCGATTCCTGATTCCCGTCTTTGAGAGGGCTCGTCTCACCATGAAGGCCGAGACCGTGTTTCTCTGCGTGGAACTCGATCGGCTGCTGAGGAACCGGCAAGCGCAACTAAAGGAACTTGTGGAGAACAAGGATGCCGCACTCGTGGAATTCAATCGCGTGCACGTGGACCTGTTGGAGCGGGCAAGGTCGCTGATTGCGGGTGAGACCGGGGGGATGGAGGACCGTCTGGCGGCTGCTGCCTTGCTCGCCCGGCATCCAGGGCCCCGCGAGGGTGCCTTGGAGTTTCTCAGGAAGTGCATTTCCCCGGCCACTCCTCCTGGTGAATTGAAAGCCGTGCTTGCGGTCCTGGGTGGAACGGGAGCTGAAGAAGTGCCGGCAATTCTCCTGGAGAAGTGGGAACAACTCTCACCCGTCGGCCGTGGCTGGGCGGTGGATGAGCTCTTTTCACAGGTGGCGTGGACGGAGACTCTGCTCGCTTCCCTGAAAGCGGGGAAGGTGAGCCTGGCCGACCTTGATGCGACCCGGCGCCTGCGGCTCCGGCAGCATCCCAATAAAGGAATTCGAACGATGGCTTCCGATCTGCTGAAGAGGGTGTCTTCACCTGTCCGGGAGAAGGTGGTGGAGGATTTTCGACCGGCGTTGAACCTGGAAGGTGATGTGGCCAAGGGGCGGGTGGTTTATCGCAGGTTGTGTCTGGCCTGTCACCGGTACGGGAAGGAGGGTCGGGAGGTGGGTCCCGATCTCAGGTCTGTCAGGGAGCACCCTCCCGAGAAACTCCTGGCCAGTATCCTCAACCCTAATCTGGACATCCAGCCGGGGTTCCACGCCTACAACTGCGAACTGAAGAGCGGGGAGTTTCTTTTTGGTCTCCTCGCTTCCGAGAACGCGGTCAGCATCACCTTCAAGGTTCCCGACGGGACCACCAAGGCGATCCTGCGCAGTGACATCAAGAGTCTCAGGAGCGTCAACCTCTCTCTCATGCCGGAGGGGCTGGAGGCGGGTCTTTCCCAGCAGGACCTGGCGGACCTGGTCTCCTTTATCAGATCCTAGTTGATCGGGCAGGTCCCATGTCGCGGCCTGCCGGGAGCAGGGATGGGAGTTCTTTCCCTGCGGGTCAGCTGGGACCTAAAGCGGCGGCAGGGGGGCAGGATTGTTTCCCGGGAGCTCGGGAAGAGGAGGGGGAGGTGTGCCCCGCTCCGGATCGGTGGAGGACGGGAGGGGATCCCGGGGTGCCAGCAACTTCTTGAGTTCACTTTTCACCTTGCGCACCGCATAGAAGCGTTTCTGGGCCTTGGCGATGATCAGAGCGCTCCCTGAGATGCCGCGGGAGTTCGGGATCCAGTCGCTCTCCGAGGAAGCCTTGAGCTGTTGGGAGAGGAGGGTCGTGCTCTTTTCGAATCCACGCAGCAGTTGTTTCGACTCGCGACTCCAGATTTCAGCGTTGTAGTGGGCGGAAGAGAGCCGTGCTTCATCGCCGAACTGCTTGGCCTTCGCCAGTTGCAGCTGGTAGCTGGAGTCAAGGTGATTGATGGATTTGTGAACGAGGTCGAGTTCGTTGAGGAGAAGTTCGATCTTCTCCAGGAGAGCAAAGACCTGCTGGTTGGGTACGAGGTGCTCGTCGCTCACGGTGGCGAGACCCTTGCAGGCCCGGCCGAATTGCTCGTCGTACTTCTGGTCCCAGGTGGTGATGGACACCGCCTCCTTGCCCCAGATCATTTCCAGCCTGGCGTTGAAGCTCTCACGGGCCTTCGGAGCGAGGTAGTAGAAGTGACTGTTGTTGTGGGTGACCATGTCGCTGGTGAGCACCTTGCCATCAGGGACGCCGAATATGTTGCGCCGACGGTCGGAGGGAAGTTCCCCTTCCGTCAGGAGCGAACGTGCTCCGCTGTAGTGGTCCCAGAAATATTGAGAGTAGGCGATGAGGGCGATGAGAGTCGTCTGCGCCTGTCGTCTGGGGTCCTTGGGACTGGAGGTGATCCGGAATCCGCGTTCTACCGCGGACTTGATGGCAGGAAGTTTGAGGGCAACGAAGAACTCCCCGTCGGAGGAGCCCCCCAGGTTGGGATCGATGGAATTGAGGAGTAGCTGTGCGGCCTGTTCTTCCACGTTGAGTTCGTTCAGAGCATTCTGGGCATTGCGCATGTGCTCCGCATGTTCTCGTTCCAGGTTCTTAACGAACCTTTCGCGGTTGCCGAGAACCTCATCCCAGGCCGCCTTGCCCCTGGCAGCGAGCTGATTAAGATCAGCGTAGGCTCCCTGTAATGAGGAAAGAGTCACATGTTCGTCAGTGGGCACCCGCTGAAGTTCCTGCAAGGCCACCTGGATGCTCCCTGCCTGGGCGCGCCGCTGCTTGTAGCGGGCCCGTTCCTTGATGAGGCTCCTGCGGAGTTCGGGACCCTCTTCGGTATGAAGTTCCGGATCTGCCAGGAATTCCTGGTAGCCGGCGATGAGGAGTTGCGCCTCCTCTGCCTCAACGAGAGCATGCTGCTTCTTCTGGTTGAGGGCGTCTAGCAGTGGCTGATACTTGCCGTCAGGGGCGGCCAGGATGAGTGAGCTGCCCAGGGCAAGCGCGAGTGTTGTGGTCATGCCCACGGCGAGAGATGGAGCGGGAAGGATCGGTTTGTGTTTCATTGTGCGGGAGGGTCCGGGTTTGTTGGTTTCCGTTCGGGATCCGGGTCTTCCCGTTCGCAGGCAGGCGGTCATCTGAAGAGGAGAATCCCGCAGGTGGCATATGGATACGAAGCTACGAGGGCATTCATTTCGTTCAACTGTTTCACATGGAGGCCCGGGCGGGAAGCTTTCTCACTAAGTTCATTTCTGCTCAGGGAGAAGGCTCTACGATCAGGTAGTAGGCTCCAAGCTCGCTGCCAGCGGCAGTCTTGAAGACCGGGGCAAGGCGATGAGAGCCCACGGTGAGATGGGCGGTGAGCCTGATGCTCGTTTCCTCTCCCTCCAGCGGCGCCGAGATGATGTCCTTGCCGTCGATGCGCAGGGTAGCGGTCTTGAAGGTGAAGGCTTTTCCGGGAATGGCGCTGAAGGCCTTGCTGGAGCCGGGGACATCGGGGAGGGCCGGCAGTCCGGCATTGATGGGCTTGTTCGCTTCCGCCGGCCAGCGGCGTAGTTCGAAGGAATATTTACCCTTCTTTACTACCTTGACGGCCCAGTGGCCCGGGTGTTTGCCGTCTTTAGCTCCGGATCCGCGGCGGATGTGACCCTGGTTCCACGGTGGATTCTGTTCCTGGATCCAGTCGTGAGAGGTGAGCGAGACCCGGGGGTGATCCCTGTGTCCGAGGTAGATCTCGGTGGTCTGGGAGAAGGTGGGTTCGAGTTCAGCCCACCACTTTTCGTAGAAGGCGCGCATCCTGGTCACCTGTTCGGGATACTTCGAGGCAACATCGAGCTTCTGGCCGGAGTCCTCGTTGATCTGGTAGAGTTCCTTCCCGTTGATGAGGCGCCACTCTTCGGCCATGACGGCGGACTTGCGCCACTTGATGGGATCGCGCACGCGTTGAGAGTCGGTGATGAGGAAGCGGTCGGGCCAGTCGTCGTGGTCGCCCTGGTAGAGAAGGTTTCTGATGGACACTCCGTCAAACTTGAGACCGGCAGGAGTCTTCTTCGCGTTGCAGAGATCGAGAAGGGTGGGGACGATATCCACAAAGGAGGTGAGGGTTTTGACGGAATGCTTTCCAGTCAGCTTCCCCGCAGGCCAGTGAAGAAGGAAGGGGACGCGGTGTCCTCCGTCGTATTCGCTGCCCTTGGAGCCCCGCATTCCGGCGTTGAAGACGTTGCGTCCCACCGTGGTGCCGTTGTCAGTAGTGAAGATGAAGATGGTGTTGTCGGCGACGCCCAGCTCGGCGAGGACCTTGCGGGTGCGTCCCACATTGTCGTCGATATTGGTGATCATTCCGTAGTAGGCCTGCTCGGCCTTGCTACGACCGGGATACATGTCCATGTACTTCTGCGGACAGTGGAGCGGACCATGAGGGGCGTTGGTGCAGACGTAGGCGAAGAAGGGTTTCTTTTTCGCGGCGCAGTCCCGGATGAAACGGATTCCGAAGTCGAAGAAGACATCAGAGCAGAATCCCCTGGCGGGGACGATCCTGCCATTGTGCCAGTAGCGCCCGTCAAAGTAGTTGTTGTCCCAGAGGTCGGGGGTCTGTCCCACTCCTCCCCCACCGTGACGATAGACTTCGGTGAAACCACGGTCCTCAGGTCGGTAGGGGAAGTTGTCCCCGAGGTGCCATTTTCCGAACATGCCGGTGGCGTAGCCGTTGTCCTTGAGGAGCTGTCCGAGGGTGACCTCGTTCTCGCGCAGCATGGATCTGCCATTGACGGTGTGCCACACGCCGGTGCGGTTGGTCCAGTGGCCGGTAAGCAGGCCACATCGGGTGGGTGAGCAGGTGGGGGCGACGTGGTAATCGTCGAGGGCCACGGCCTCGGAGTGGAGCTTGTCGATGTGTGGGGTTCGGGCCCAGGGGTGCCCGTTGCAGCCGAGATCGCCGTAACCCTGGTCATCAGTGATGACCAGGACGACGTTGGGCCGTCCGGCAGCAGAACATGGAGCCCAGAAGCCAAAGCCCAGGAAGAGAGAGAGGGTGAAGAAGCGCATGGGGGGAGAAATAGTGGGAGAGAAGGGAGATTTTGCAATAGCCACTTGCCGGGGGCCTAATACAGTGGGGCAGATTTCCAATCTGTAAATTCATGAAACGAACCTCGTTCTCAATTTGTCTCGCTCTTGTGTCTTTTTTCCTTCCCGTGGCTTCTCCGGCGGGTGCGGAGGTAGAACCGCCCAAGGGGTTTGCTGCACTCTTCAATGGGAAGGACCTGACCGGGTGGTGGGGGATTGGAACCGAAGACCCGGCCAAGTGGATGGCTCTCAGCCCGGAAAAGCTGGCCGGGAAGAAGGCCAAGAGCCTGGTGGACATCAGGAAGCACTGGAGCGTGGAGGGGGATGAACTGGTCAATGACGGTCACGGGTTGTATCTGAGCACGGAGAAGAACTACGGGGACTTTGAGTTGTTGCTCGAATACAAGACGGTGGCCAAGGCTGACAGTGGGATCTATCTGCGGGGGATCCCCCAGGTGCAGATCTGGGATTTCACCGAGGAGGGCGGAAAGTGGAAGATCGGTGCCGACAAGGGATCGGGGGGACTCTGGAACAATCCCAAGGACTGGCCTGGAAAGGATCCGCTCGTTCTTGCCGACAAGCCCTTCGGGCAGTGGAACAGCTTCCGCGTCATCATGGCCGGAGACATCGTGACCATTTATCTCAACGGCAAGTTGGTGGTCGATCACGCCAGGTTGCAGAACTATTTCGACAAAAAGGGAGCGCTTCCCGAAAAGGGTCCGATCCAGCTGCAGACGCACGGGGGCGAGATCAGGTGGCGGAACGTCTTCGTCCGCGAAATTGGAGTGGAGGAGTCAGAGAAGATCCAGCGGAAGGCGAAAAGATAGCTGCAGCTGCCAGGTCTTCCGGGCCCAGCCGAGGGGCTGGCGGGAGGACGTGGGCAGCAGACAGTAAACAGATTGCAGATTTGAAATTCGGGTGGTGGTAGTAGAGGAAGCTGAATTTGGGTCGGAAACCTACAGGGGAATGCTGGTTTTGCGGAAGCGGATCCTGCGGGATCCGCTGGGGTTGGAGTGGACGACGGAAGAGGAAGCGTGGGAATCCCGGGAGCGGCACTTTGCGATGAAAGTGGACAAGGGGATCGTCGCCTGCGTGGTCATCCGGCCCCTGGGGAACGGGGCAGTTAAACTGCGCCAGATGGCGGTGGAACCGGAACAGCAGGGGAGGGGGATCGGGCGCAGGCTACTGGGAGGAGTGGAGAAGATCCTGATCACGGATGAAGTGGACCGGATCGAGCTCAATGCGCGCGATGCCGCGGTGGGCTTCTACGAGAGGCAGGGCTTCAGGAAGGTGGGAGACCAGTTTATGGAGGTGACCATCCCGCACTGGAAAATGGTGAAGACGTTGTGATGATTTTTTGGCTTCCGGGCCGGGGGCCTTCCGACTACCTCTTCAGCCATGGAACACCACGTCTACTTTTGGCTGAAGGAGGAACGGAAGAACGATGACGACCTGGCGGAGTTTGAAGCCGGGATGACCAGGCTCACGGAGTCGGCCCCTCTGGAGAGCGGGCGCTGGGGGAGTCCGGCCCCGACCGAGGAACGCCCGGTGACTGATCACTCGTGGGATTACGGGCTCTCCTTCAAATTTGCGACCCTCGAGGATCATAACGACTACCAGGGCGACGACCCACATCACAGGGAGTTCGTGGAGACCTTCAAGAGCTGGTGGGGCAAGGTGCTGGTGATGGATCTGGGATAGCGGGGGTTCCAGGGCTACAAGGCCCCGGGCTTCGGCATGCGATCCCCAGGTGACGGTCTCAGGGCTTCCAGGGCATCGGGCCAGCCGGTTGCTTTGGCTGGAGGAACTTGGCATCAACTTTCCTGTACCAGGCGTGAAGGTCGCCTCGCATGGATTTGACGCGTTCCGGATTCTTCCCGGCAAGATCGGTTTTCTCGCCGATGTCCTCTTTCAGGTTGTAGAGGTGAACGCGGCCGTCCTCGAGGCGTTCGATGAGTTTGTAGTCTCCCTGGCGAATAGCTCCGCCGGGAAAGCCTCCCTGGTTTGAGTAGTGCGGGTAGTGCCAGTGGAGCGATTTGCGGGGGAGAGTGGTATCCGGATCCTTCAGGAGGGGAACGAGAGACTGGCCATCGAGATGCTGTCCGGGTTTGGCGGGGAGCCCGGCAAGAGCAAGCAGGGTGGGGTAGAAGTCGGTGGAGATGACGGGGTGGTGGCAGACGGAACCGGGCCTGGTGAGACCGGGAGCTGCGATCATGTAAGGTTCACGGATGCCCCCTTCATAGAGCCAGCCCTTGCCGCCCCGCAGGGGCAGGTTGGAGGTAGGGCTGCCCTCCGAGGTGGAGAGTCCGCCATTGTCGGACATGAAGATCACGATGGTGTTTTCCGTGAGGTCGTTCTGATCAAGGGCGTCAAGGACCTGCCCGACTGCAGAGTCCATGGACTCCATCATGGCGGCATACACGGCATGCCGCTGGCGGATGCGCACCTTGCGCGTCGAGACCTTTGCGCGCCCGGATTGCCAGACTTGTTCCTCGGGGCCAAATTCGGGGTGTTCATCGGGAGCCGGAAGTGTGGCGGCCTTCTTCCGGTACTTGGCCACTAGGTCAGCTTTGCCCTGGAGGGGGGTGTGCACCGAATAAAAGGAGAGGTAGAGCAGGAAGGGGCGGTTCTTGTTTGATGCGATGAACTTGATGGAGTCCCTTGCAAGACGCTCTGGGAGGTGCTCGCCTCGAGGTCCGTCCGGGAGGCGGGGATTGTGATAGGGAGAAAAAAAGCTGCGAGGCATCCCCCTGCTGTGACCGCCGAGATTGACCTCGAAGCCCTGCTTGGTGGGCCAGAATTCCGGCGTTGGTCCAAGGTGCCACTTCCCGGCGAAGCAGGTGGCGTAGCCCGCCTCCCTGAAGGCCTCCGCAAGCGTGTCTTCTTCAAGATCCATACGGTCGTGGAGGGGTGCCGGCCTGAAGCGACCCCCGCGACGACCGGAGAAGAAATTGGTGGCGTCCGGGCGGGAAGGATGACGGCCCGTCATGATGGAGTAGCGGGTGGGTGAACAGACTGGATTGGCGGCGTAACCGCTGGTGAAGCGGCATCCCGCGGCGGCAATGCGGTCGCAATTGGGAGTCTCGTAGAAGGAGTCCGGATTGTAGGCCCCAATATCCATATAACCCAAATCGTCTATGAGAAAGAACACCACATTCGGGCTCTTCGGGGCGGCAAGGGCGGCGAGGAGTCCGGGGAGGAGCAGCGAGAAGCCTAATAGGAGGGCGGGCAGGCGGCGAATCATGGAATAGATTACGCTCGGCGGAAGTTGCCTTTGGCAAGCCGAATGATGGCATCTGATTCGTATTCTCAGAAAGTTTCGCTTTTGTCTCAGGAAGGCGGTGGCACTCTTATAATCGCAATGAAAAGACGATTTTTGGTTCGGTCAGGCAGCCTGATTATTCTTTTCGTTTCCACTGCGCTGCTCTTCCGGGTCTTGGAGCCGCCCTCTCCCATTTTCCTGCACCGGGAGGCGGGGGCCGGAGAGACCTCGATCGCCTTCGGGGGCAGGGATGCGAGTCCTGGTGCTCCCGTTGTCGCGCCGGGAGACCAGAACCGTTCTGCGCCGGTTGGGAGACTGGAGCTTCCTCCATTTTCGGCTGAAGAACTCCTTGTCGCCCACCCGCCACGAAAGGGGGCGCCTCTCCGGTTTGCGGAGGCGCTGCCGGTGAAGATCACGCCCTCGTCCCACGGTCGGTGGGAGTCGCGGGGGGGGCGGGCGCGATGGACGTTCCGGATCGAGGCCCCCGGGGCTCGTAATCTGAATCTGGGCTTTTCGCGCTTCCGCCTGCCGGGGAGTGCGCGGCTGGAACTGCGGGCCGGGGACGAGTTGCAGGTGCGCCCATTTACTGCTGCCGACAATGACGTGCATGGCGAACTCTGGACCCCGGTGGTAGCGGGCGCGGAACTGGAGCTCCTGCTGGAGGTGGCGCAGGAGGAACGGTCCCAGGTGCAGCTGCAGTTGGCCTCCATCAACCGGGGTTTCCGTCCCTTGCGTTTTGCGGCCGGCTATTGGAAAATCGGCAATTCGGCCCCGGAGGGAAACTGCCATATTGATGTGGTGTGCTCAGCCACGGAATCCGGTGTGGGCCCGGCGCTCGACCAGTATCGTGACCAGATCAAGGCGGCGGGAGTCTACACCCTGAACGGGGAGGACACCTGTTCAGGCAGTGCGCTCAACAATGCACGCAACGACGGGACCCCGTATTTCATGACGGCGGCTCATTGCGGAGTGCGTTCATCCAACGCGGCCAGCATGGTGGTCTACTGGAACCATGAGAATCTCTCCTGCCGGACACCGGGCAGCGGCCAAAACGGAGGAGACGGTAATGGTCCCATCAACAATTTCAACAGTGGAGCCGCAGTGCGTGCGACTTACAGCGCATCGGACATGACGCTGGTGGAACTGGACGACCCGATTGATTCCGATCATGAGGTGTTCCTCGCCGGGTGGTCACGGACGGGGACTCCCGAGATGGCGGTGAGTGTGCATTTCCCGAATACCTCGGAGAAGCGCATCAGTTTTGATTTTGACCCCCTGCGATCGACCAATGACTACAGCACGAGAAGCAATCCGGACGGAACCCACTGGATGGTGATTGACTGGGATCACGGCTCAACCGAGGGAGGATCCTCCGGGTCGCCGATCTACGACCAGAACGGGCGTATGGTGGGGCAGTTGTCCGGTGGTGATGCCGCCTGTGGGAATGATGAGGCAGACTGGTACGGTAAGTTTTCCAGGGGCTGGGAGGGTGGAGGAGCGCCGGGTTCCCGATTGCGGGACTGGCTGGATCCGGATGAGACGGGTTCGGTGACGCTGGATGGAATCTCGATGGGTCTCGCCCGGGTCATTGTCGCGGATACTGAGATTCCGGAAGGAGACACCGGGAGGAAGAATCTGGAATTCACGGTCAGCCTGAGTGAAGCGGTGGACCGGCGGCTCAATTTCACCTACTCGACCGAGAACGATTCAGCTGTCGCGGGTTCTGACTATGTGGCGGTGTCCAACGCGGGCTTTTTCCTCGCGGCAGGTCAGCTCACGAAGACCTTCTCCATTTCCATCGAGGGGGACACTACCCCGGAGGAGAACGAGAGGTTCCGGGTGGCGCTCTCCCTGCAGGGTGATGTCGCCGTGAATGTGAGTGATGCGCAGGCCTGGGGGACAATCACCAACGACGATTTCATTGTTCCCATCCTGGTCGGTCCGGCAGCGGTGAACGGAAGGGTGGGGGAAGATGTTGTCGTCAGCGTGGTGGTGGAGAATACTCCCACTGCGTTCTCACTGAGCGGTGCGCCTCCCGGCATGGAGATTGACGGGCAGGGCGTGATCAGCTGGATCCCTCCGGTCTCCGGGGATTTCGAAGTGACCGTGACGATTGCCAATGAGGGCGGATCAGCAGAGGGCAGGATCAGTTTCACGATTTTGCCGAACTCCCTCGACCAGGCGCTCGATTCGCCGGGTGGGATCGAGTTGAGTTCGGGTGGTGCTGCCCCTTTCCGCCTCGATAGCAGCAGTGACTCGCGGGGGGGAAGCAATCGGGCACAGAGCGGAGCCATTGGGGATAACAGCGCGTCCTGGCTGGAGGTGGTGGTGGAAGGTCCCGATTACCTGGGCTTCTGGTGGAAGGTCTCCAGTGAGGCGGACTATGATTTTCTCCGTCTCACGGTAGATGATGAAATGCGGCAGGAGATTTCAGGGGTCAGGGATTGGGACTACCAGGTGGTCGCCATTCCGCCCGGGCGGCATGCCGTCCGCTGGACATACAGCAAGGATGGAGACACGCAGGAGGGAGCGGATCGCGGATGGGTGGATTTCCTGCAACTGGCTTCCCGGAGCACGCCCTTTTTGATGGGTCCTGTCCATGTCCGGCTGAATTCCGGTGGTCCGGTGGAGTATCAGTTCCCGACTTCCAGGCCTGGGGCATCCTTTACCCCGGTCCAACTGGGATCCGGATTGTCATTGAACGCAGCAGGCGAAGTGGGTGGCACTCCCCTTGCCGATGGTGAGTTCAGTTTCACGCTGAATATCCAGCAGGATGATGAGCAATTCAGCATTCCCGCCACGGTCGAGGTCCTGCCCGCTTCAGCGGCCGGAGAAGCTGCCTACCCGGCCGCCGGACCGAACTGGGATCTTGCCTGGGAGACGAGCGGATCCGGCACCTGGATCTCACAGTCGAACGAGACAAGTGATGGGCAGGCTGCGGCCGCGACCCAGGGCGTGCCCCATGATGGGCGGGCCTCCCTCAGCACGTGGGTATTCGGTCCGGGGGAGGTAGCGTTCTCCTGGCAGGTCTCCTCGGAGAGAGATTATGATTTCCTGTATTACGAAGTGAACGGGCAGGAGAGAGCGTCGCTGACTGGAAGAAGCGGGTGGCAGCAATATACCGAAGAACTGCCTTACGGATGGCATCAGCTCACCTGGGCCTATGAGAAGGATGGGAGTGAGTCCGGTCGCGATGACACCGGCTATCTTGATCAGATTTCCTTTACCGGGTACACGGGATGGGTGCTGCAGGCAGGAGTCGGACAGAAGACGGGAGTAACCCTGGACCCGGATGGCGATGGGCAGAATCTGCTCTTCGAGTTTGCCACCGGAGGGAGTGCCACCGACTGGGATACGATGCCCATTCCCGTCCTGGAGGACGGGCAACTAACGCTGGAGAGTATCAAACGGGTCGATACGGGCCTGCATTACGACGCCGAAGTGAGTGGAAATCTCGTGGACTGGAACCGATCCGAGCGAAGCATCCTGCGGGACGACGAGCAGGTATTTCGCGTGCGGGATCAGCTGGGAGTGGGAGTGGCGAATGAGCGTTACCTGCGAATGACCGTGCATCCGCAGAAGTAGAACGTGTCGACCGGTCAGGGGGGGTGGGCCGCAAACCGGGCCCATGAGGCAGGAGCTCTCCACAATCCCGCCGGGGGAGGATTTGGTTTTGCGGGATTGCCTCTAGCGGAAGTGGAGAGTGCGCGATGGTTGCCTGCCGAAACCGCGGATCTCAAGGTGGGAACGATAGAGCCGGGCGCAGGAGAAGGCATTGTCCTTCGTTTCGAGCATTCCGTTGAGAGTGAGGTAGTGCATCCCTTCCTTCAGCGCGTAACCGCCGCTGTGTCGGTGACCATTGAGGTAGGCCTTGCAGCAGGGGAATCTGCTCAGGAGCTTGTGCAGTGCTAAGCGGTTCCAGCTGCAGTGCACCTCCTCGGGGAGAACCGGGTGATGGCCAAAGACGAGAACCGATTCCCCGGCAGTTGTTGCTTCCTCAAGTTGACCGGCCAGCCAGGTGAGCTGTGCATCGCCGGCCCGGCTGTTCCAGGACTGGGCGTAGGATTTTCCGGTCGCACTCAGTTTCTTGAGTTCCTCTTGGGCCTGTGCAGTCCTGGCATCCTTGGTGGGGTAGCGGTAGGTGCTCACCTCGGTGGTATCGAGGAGGAGGAAGCGGAACCCGGCTTGTCGAATTCCATAGTAGGTATCCGTGAGATCCAGTTCGGCAGGGACCTTTTCCCTGAGTTCCTCGTTCACCTCGAAGTCGTGGTTGCCGAGGATGTGGTAGAGACGGGATTTGAGTTTTGCGGTGATGGGCTTGAGGTCGGCGAAGCTCTTGAAGTCCCGGTCGATGAAATCTCCCAGGTGAAAGGTGAAGGCCAGTTCATGCTGGTTGAACTCGCGGACCGCTTCCTTGAGCTTGCGGGGACTCTCGCGATAGAAGCGCGTCCCGGCCCGTTCCGCGTCCGCGTACTGGCAGTCGGCCATCAGTCCGAAGGAGAGGAGAGGTTTCTCCTTCGGATTGCTTGTGCTCTCGGCGGAACTCATGGCGGTGGCGGCAACGGTCGAGCCGGTGCCAGCAAGAAAGCGGCGTCGCGTGGTCATGAGGGGAGACGATTGGCCTTTTTTGCCCTGCCGTCCATCTGATACGGCTGGATTGAGGGGAAAACCCGGTGAATCCGGCGGGTTGGGGAAAGACGGGAGGGAATAGCTTGATCAGGGGGTGGGATTCCGGGGTATAGAGACTGCAGCATCATGAAAAGGAATACTCTGGCCCTCACGCTGACACTTTCGATCGGGTTGCTTGCTCCCCTGGCAGCTCAACTCGAAATCAAGGACACCAAGGGAAAGCACCTCGACATTCTCTCCGGCGAGAAGGTGCTTGTCCGCTACATGTACGAGCATGACATCTCGACTGACGAGAAGAAGCATGCGACCTACAAGCCTTATCTGCACGTCTTCGATGCGGCAGGGAAAGCTCCCATCACCAAGGGTCCGGGAGGCCAGTACACCCACCACCGCGGCATCTTCATCGGGTGGAGCAAACTGGGGTTCAACGGCAAGAGTTACGACCGCTGGCACATGAAGGACGGGGCCATCGTTCACCAGAAATTTCACGAGCATAAGACCGGGGAAAACACATCGGGGATTACTTCGGTCACCCAGTGGCACGACAACGACAAAAAGCCGATCCTCGACGAGGAACGCACGATGACGGTCTGGATTCCGAAGGAGGGATGGTCCCGGGTGGTGATCTTCTTCAAGAGCAAGCTGACTGCGACCTATGGCGATGTGGCCCTGAAGGGGGATCCGGAACATGCCGGCATCCAGTACCGGCCTGCCAACGAGGTGAACCGCAAGAAGACCAAGTATCTCTTCCCGAAGGAGGAGATCACGTCTGTCAACGTGAAGAAGCACAAGGATCTGGCCTGGATTGCGGAAACCTACTGGCTTGGTGACAAGGCACACAGTGTGGTGCAGTTCAACCATCCCACTAATCCCAAGGAGACGGTGCATTCCGCCTATCGCGACTACGGACGCTTCGGCTCCTTCTTCGAAAGGAACATAAAGAAAGGCGAGACTCTCACCGTGAATTACGCATTCGCGATAGTGGATGGGGAGCTGCCCGCCCGGTCTGAAATCCAGCAGGCCTCTGATATGTATGCGGAGATGAAGCAGAGCAGCGAGTAAGGCGAGTCGCCCACTGGCTGCGGGCCTCTCCCGTGACCCATGCCCGGTTGTGGTGCTCAGGACCCGGGCGCATGCTCCGCCAGCCAGGAGGAAACCACCCGGGTCCACGCCCGATATCCGCCAGGATTCAGGTGGAGGCCGTCCTCCTCGAAGAGAGCAGGCATGGGTTTCCCGTCCTCACCGAGCATGGGGGTGACGGTGTCGAGGTAGTGGAGGTAGTCGTCTTCTGCGCAGAGCTGTTGAATCGCCTCGTTGGCGCGCTTCATCTCGGGCCAGAGATTCCAGCGCTTCAAACTGGGCTTGATGGGAAGGAAGGCGAAGTGGGTGCCGGGCAGCTTGGTGCGCACGAGCTTGGCGAAGCGACGGTAGTCGGCCACCACCTGATCCGGGGTCTCACCATTGCCGATGTCGTTGTCGCCTTCGTAAAGCAGGATCAACCGTGGGCGGTAAGGCAGGACGATGCGGTCAAAGTAGCGAATGGCATCCGACAGTTCCGATCCTCCGAATCCCCGGTTCAGGACGGGTTGGTCTGGAAAGGAGGAGGGGAGGTCCCACATGCGGATGCTGGAGCTGCCCACGAAGAGGACGGGACTGGCGGGGGGCGGGTTTTCCTGGTCGGCCTCCTCAAAGGCTCGAATGGACGGGTCCCAGTTTTTGATCAGGATATTCATCTTGGATCGGAGGGGGCGGATGGCGGCGTTCTTTCTGGAGAGAGGAGTGGAGTGAAGGCGTAAATCGCGCAAGGCGGGGAGGGACTCAAGGGGCGGGAGAGTGGTTACCTGGGTAGCGTTGAGGGAAAGGAGGCGCAGTTCCTTGCAGGAAGCAAGAGGCGCGAGGTCTGCGACCTCGGTCTCGTCCACCTTGAGAACACGCAGGTTGGGAAGTTGCCGGGTGAATTCGAGCGAGTCGACTCCCCGGAGGGAACGAAGCTTGAGAAAGCGGAGGTTGCGATTGATGGCAAGGGCCTCAACTCCGACGAGTGAGCCTCCCTTGATGTTGAGGTTGACGAGTGGTGAGGCCTTGCTGATGGGCAGAACCGAAATGGAATCGCCAGCCCGCAGTTCAAGGTCGAGGAAACGGGCCTGGAGGAGATCGGGGAGAATTGGGAGTGGGCGGAGTTGGGGGGCGGCCAGGGAGCGGAAGGAGAAATAGTGGAGATGGGCGGCAAGATCGAATCCGGCCGGACTGATGAATCCCACACAGGCCACAAAGGTCCGCTGGGGGTCGATAAGGGTGGGGGGAGTTCCGCGGAGAGCGCGGAATTCCAGTATGATGCCCCACAGGGCACCGGGTTGCCTCGCGAGGTCTTCCGGAATGGGATCCGACCCCCGGAGGCGCAGAGCGACGCAACGCTCCGGGCCCTTGTCGATGCGGGCGTGGAGCAGCTTCCTGTCCGGGTCGGATCGGAAGGAGTAGTGACCGGGTTGGCGGAGGACGAGCGGGAAGTCCTGCACGGTGGTGACATCGCCTGCAGCAGGTGCTCCCAGTCTTTTTCCCTGAACGGGGTAGATGGTGGGGTGAATGCGCTGGCCGTCGAGGGTAAAGGTGTAGGTCTTCGCAGCACCGGCTTTGGCGGCGGAAAGAAGGACCAGGATCAGGAGCGTGCGCAGGATCATGTTCAGGCCGGCAAGCCTCCGGATGAAGGAGGCTGCTGTCAATCGGGGAACCTATGGCGGCAGTCCAGAACGGGAAGCTGTTCCGCTACAGGAGTCTGGCGCCCTGGACCGGGCGGGTGGAAAAGAGCTGGGGGGTTCGATCAGTCTCCTCTTCGTAGTCCATGCTGAGGCGGGCCGCGATCTCGTGGAGCTGCGCACTCCGGCAGAGCGTGACGGTGGAGCCCCCGAAGCCGCCTCCTGTCATGCGGGAACCGAGGACGCCACCGTCAAAGCCGATTTCGTTGGCAATGTGGACCAGGAGGTCAAGTTCCTCGCAGGACACCTCGAAGTCGTCCCGGAGAGACTGGTGGGAGGCCGCCATGAGAGGCCCGAGGGCAGCATAGTTGTCCCGGCGCAATTCCTTGGCGGCTTCCCTGGTCCGGGCGATCTCGCTTACCACGTGGCGGGCCCGGAGGAAGAGGAGACCGTCTGGTTCGTTCCGGAGGGTTTCCAGATCGGCAGGGTTGACCTCGCGCCAGCTTGACTTCCCTAGTAAGGCCAGTGCCCGTTCGGTATCTTCCCGGCGTTTCCGGTACTCGCTGGTGGCGAGGTCATGCCGGACCATGGTGTTGGTCACGAGGATGCTGAGGTCGTTGGAGTGAAAGGGAATCAGTTCGGGCTCCTTGGTCTGGCAGTCGATGAGAATGAGGTTGTCCTTCTGGCCGAAGGCGGAGGCGAACTGGTCCATGATGCCACAGGGGACGCCCGCGAAGTCGTGTTCAGCCTTCTGGCAGAGGAGGGCTTTCTCGCGGGTGCCGAGGACGGTATCGAGCAATCCTTCCACGATGGTGGCGAAGGCCAGTTCGAGGGCAGCGGAGGAGGAGAGGCCGCCGCCGATGGGTAGGTTGCCGACGATGACGGCGTTGAATCCGGGCACGGGCCAGCTCCCACGCAGGCGGAATCCCTCGAGGACACCCCGCAGGTAGTTGGACCAGGCCGGGTCCCCTGGTTTCTGAGGGTCTTCGAGGGAGATGATGGCCTCGGCTTCTCCCATCGTGCGTACCCGGGCCGTACCGGAGTTGTTGAGGGCCGCGGCAATAACGATGTGACGGTCGATGGCGAGGGGAAGGACGAAGCCATCGCAGTAATCGATGTGTTCGCCGATCAGGTTGACCCGTCCCGGGGCGGTGGCGAGCAGGGAGGGCTCCTGCTGGTAGTAGTGTCTGAGATGGGTCCGTGCGTCGGCGGAGAGGTCGGCGAGGGATTCGTTTGCTTGGAGGGGCATCGAGATCCTGCTGGTAGGACAGGGGTTCTGGCGTCCGGATTTCTGGCCGGCAAGGAGAAGCAGCGGAGGGTTGCCCGCGGGCTTTTCCTAGAAGGCGAAGGCTGCGTAGAGGACGAAGACGAGGACGAGAAGTCCCGCTCCCACCTTCTTCGCATGTATCCAGGGAGTCAGGTCGACCGCCTGGGCGTCGCGTTGGACGTAGATCTCCGGGCGTTTCATGGTCCGGCCAAGGAGGAACTGCAGGATGAGGCAGCCGGCGAAAACCGCGCCCATGTAATGGAATCCAGACTGGAAGATGTCGGCCTTCCAGCCTCCGGAGACGATTTCACCTGCGGCATCGGTGTCTGGCTTGCCGGGGAAGAATGTTCCGATGATCATGGCGCAGAGGCCTGTGAGAATGGTGATGAGGGCGCTCATGCCGTCGGCCCGTCGGTTGAAGAGGCCGAAGAGCATGATGGCCAGGATGGGAATGAAATAGATGCCGTTGAGTTCCTGGAAGACATGGAAGAGACCGTCCTTCCCGTAGAAGACGAGGGGAGCAGCGAAGACCGACAGGGCTGCCACCACCGCACTGCAGACCCGGCCGGAGAGGACGAGCTGGTGTTGGCTGGCAGCGGGTTTGAGGATTTTCTTGTAGACCCCGAGGGAGAAGAGGGTGGCACTGGAGTTCAGGACGGAGTTGAAGGTGGAGAGAATGGAGCCCACGACGACGGCGGCAAAGAAGCCGGTGAGCCACCCGGGGAGGACTTCCCGGACCAACATGCCGTAGACCGCACCGTCGTCGTCGAGCATGGCCTGGGCTTCGGCGTGGCCGAGCCTGTCGGTGAAGACCTGGTAGGCGAGGAGGCCGGGAACGACCAGGATGAGGGGGGCGAGAATCTTGAAGAAGGAGGCGAGCAGGACACCCTTCTGACCCTCCGCGAGGCTTTTGGCTGCGAAGGTGCGCTGGATGATCTGCTGGTTGGTGGTCCAGTAGAAGAAATTGAGAAGGAGGACGCCGGTGAAGAGGGTAGTCCAGTGAACGGGGTGCCCCTCGCTGGTGGCGATGCTCTTCAGGTTCTCGGGTTTGTCAGCCTTGAGCTGGGCGAAAGCATCGGCGAAGGAGCCGTCGCCTTTGGCGGCGAGGAAGGCGAAAAAGGTGATCATGAGACCGCCGATGAGCAGGCCGACCCCGTTAAAGGTATCGGAGACGGCCACCGCACGCATGCCGCCGAAGATGGCGTAGGCTGATCCCACTACTCCGATGAAGATGACAATGGCCCAGATCGTCTGGATCTCGCTCCAGCCGAGCATTCCCTCAAGGTTGAGCATTCCGTTCAAACCCTTGGCCCCGAGGAAGAGCACAAAGGGCAGAAGGATCAGCATGTAGGCGATAATGAAGACGAAAGTGGTGATGGCGCGGACCCCCGGTCCGTAGCGTTCTTCAAGGAACTGTGGGACGGTGGCGATCCCGGACTTGAGGTAGCGCGGAAGGAAGAAGAGGGCGAGGATCACCAGGGAGGCTCCCGCGATGACTTCCCAGCACATGACCGCCAGTCCATTGACGTAGGCGCCGCCATTGAGACCGACGAGTTGCTCGGTGGAGAGGTTGGTCAGGAGGAGGGATCCGGCGATGATCACTCCGGTGAGGCTGCGACCGGCGAGGAAGTAGCCCTCTTCAGTGTCATCGATGCGCCCGCGTGTGAGGCGCCAGGTCAAGAAGGCCACCAGAGCGGTGAAGAAGAGGAAGGAGATGACAGTGGGAGCGTCCATCGCAGGGGCGGCTCAGGTTTTGACTGGGAGGAGAGAAGCGAGGGGCCGCAGTTGGCGGTCCCTCGTTTTGCTAGTGACGATCGACAGGGCGAACCAGTCGTTACCACGAAAACTTGCTCACCATGGTGTGGGTGTAGGTTTCCCCCGGTTTGAGAATGCAACTGGGGAAGGCGGGATTGTCCTGCTTGTTGGGAGAATCCGGGAAAACCTGAGTCTCAAGGCAGCAGGCGGTGCGATGCCCGTATTTTACCCCGCCCTTGCCGGAGGTTTCTCCGTCGAGGAAGTTGCCACCGTAGAACTGGACACCCGGTTGATCGGTCTGGAGTTTCATGGTGCGCCGGGTCTTGGGGTCCCTGAGCGTAGCCGCCAGGCGCATGCCTTTCCCATCGACGACCCAGCAGTGGTCGTATCCCTTGCCGAACTGGAGAGGAATGCTGGCAGCTTCGATGCGTTCACCGATGACGGTAGCGGTGTTGAAGTCGAAGGGAGTGTCCACCACTTCGGCAAGATTGCCGTCGGGAATGAGGTCCTTGTCGGTGGTCAGGAAATACTTGGCCGGGATGGTGAGAATGTGATCGTTGATGGAAGTGGCCGGATCGCCGCTGAGGTTCCAGTAGGCGTGCTGCACGATATTGACCGGGGTGGCCTTGTCGGTGGTGGCCTCGCAGACCCACTTGAGCTCGTTGTTGTCGTTCAGGGTGTAGGTCACGGTGACCTGCAGGGTGCCGGGATAGCCTTCCTCTCCGTCCTTAGATGTGTAAGTGAGCTTGACTCCACCGTCGATGGCTTCGCCCTTCCAGAGCACCTTGTCGAAACCCTTTTTCCCTCCGTGGAGGTGATTGGGACCGTTGTTGACGGCAAGTTGGTCATAGACTTGGCCGTCGATTTCGAATTTTCCCCCGGCGATGCGGTTGCCGTAGCGGCCCACGGTGGCGCCGAAGTAGGAGCTGTTGGTGAGCCAGCCGGCGAGGTTGTCGTAGCCGTGGGTGACATCCTTGACGGTGCCGTCCTTGTCGGGCACCTCCAAGCTGGTGAGGATGGCGCCATACTCGGTGACCTTGGCGATCATCCCGTTCTTGTTGCTGAAGGTGAAGATCTTCACTTCAGTGTCATCGTCGAGTTTGCCGTAGACTTCCACTTGGGTTTCGTTGCTTTTGTTGGAACCGGAGTTCTTTCCATTCCCGTCGTTGTTGTCCCTGCCTCCACATGCGGAGAGGAGGAGGCTGACGAGGGTGAGAGATGCGATCGTATATTTCATTCTCATGACGAGTTTCGAAGAGCGGACAAAATGCATGGGCCGGGGTCAATGGGTTATTGGTTAAGCGATATTAGGGAACAGGAGCGTTAAGGTGTGATCTCCCTGCATTTCATGCAGCAGGGAGCGAAATTGTTCACTCTGGGACGGTCAGGAGCCGGATGGGAATCGGTTGGATGCATTGGTTTCAGGGCAATGGGTCGGCCAATCTTGCGGGGCTGCAGTGATGCGAAAGGGGGACGTTCCGGGGAGGAGGAGCTTGAATTGCGAGGCAGGGTGCGGTCCCTTGGCGGGGCCATGAAGTTCGTGCTCGCGCTCGACCAGGGGACTACAAGTTCGCGAACGATCCTCTTCGATGAAACCGGGAAGGCTTTACACTCGGCGCAGAGGGAATTCACCCAGCATTACCCGCAACCGGGATGGGTGGAGCACGATGCGGACGAGATCTGGGCCTCGCAGGAGACGACTCTGGCGGAAGTTCTGTCCCGATCCGACCGGCGGTCGATCGCCGGCCTGGGGATCTCCAACCAGCGCGAGACCACGGTGGTCTGGGACGCAGCAAGCGGAGAGGCGGTTTGCAATGCGATCGTGTGGCAGGATCGGAGAACCGCGGAACGTTGCGCACGCCTGAAGGAGGCGGGCCGGGAGGCAGAGGTGACAGCGAGGACCGGACTGCGGCTCGATCCCTACTTCAGTGCGAGCAAGGTGGAGTGGATTCTTGATCACGTAGAGGGGGCGCGGGACAAGGCGGAAGCGGGACGGCTGCGCTTTGGAACGATTGACTCATGGCTTGTCTGGAAACTGACGGGGGGCGCTGTCCACGTGACGGATGTGTCTAATGCCTCGCGGACGAATCTCTTCAACATCCACAGCCTTGACTGGGACGACGCCCTGCTGGAGATCTTCAGGGTTCCCCGTTCGATGTTGCCCGGGGTGGTGGATTCCAGTGCAGTGGTGGGTGAATGGGGCGGCATCCCCATCGCGGGGATGGCGGGTGATCAACAGGCGGCTCTCTTCGGGCAGGCCTGCTTCGATCCCGGGATGGCGAAAAACACCTACGGGACCGGCTGCTTCCTTCTGATGAACACCGGAAGCGAGGCGGTGAGTTCACGCAATGGCCTGCTCACCACGGTCGGCTGGCGGATTGGTGGAGAGGTGAGTTATGCGTTGGAAGGCTCCGTTTTCATCGGGGGAGCCCTCTGCCAGTGGTTCCGGGACGAAATCCAGATGGTATCGAGTGCACCGGAGCTGGACGAACTGGCAGCCACTGTTCCTGACAGTGGGGGTTGTGTAGTGGTGCCTGCCTTCACCGGGCTGGGTGCGCCGCACTGGGATCCCTATGCGCGGGGAGCGGTGTTCGGGCTCACCCGCGGCACCTCCAGGGCTCACCTCTGCCGGGCGTCTCTCGAAGCAGTGGCCCTGCAGTCGGTTGAGTTACTGGAGTGCATGGAGAAGGACTCGGGGGTGGAATTGGTGGAACTGCGGGTCGATGGCGGAGCTGCGCGCAGCAACCTTCTCATGCAGATCCAGAGCGATTTCCTGCAACGGCGGGTGGTGCGGCCGAGTAATATTGAAACCACCGCCTTGGGGGCAGCGGCTTTGGCTGGTCTGGCGGTCGGAGTCTGGAAGGACCAGGGGGAGTTCAGGGAGCGATGGGGAGTGGACCGGCGTTTCGAACCGGTTGAGGGAGATCATGCCGGGATCAGGGCGCGCTGGGATCGGGCGGTGGAACGCGTCAAGGGCTGGGAGGGCTAGACGGGCTCCCCATGATCACTCCTTCCGCTTCAACTGGGGAAAGAGGACGACATCCCGGATGGAGGGCGCACCGGTGAGCAGCATGATGAGGCGGTCGATGCCGATGCCGATGCCGCCCGCGGGTGGCATGCCGTGCTCAAGGGTCTCCACGAAGTCGTGGTCGATCTCCTGCGCCTCTCCACCGCTCTGTTCCTCGAAGCGGGCGCGCTGCACGTCGGGATCATTGAGTTCTGAGTAGCCCGGGGAGATCTCCTGTCCGTTGACGATGAGTTCGTAGACGTCAATGACCTCCGGATTGTCGGGATTGAGTTTGGCGAGAGGAATGAGCTTGGCATCGACGTGAGTGACGTAGCAGGGGTCGAAGGTGTGTTCTTCGACCAGCTTTTCGAAGACCTGTTGAGTAACTTCATAGTCCTCGAGACCGGATCCGATTTCGAGGTTGAAGTCGTCCTGTGCGCGGGTGCGACGCTCCTCGGGGGAGAGGTCGAACCAGTCCTCCCCGGCGGCCTCGATGATGAGCTCGCGGTAGGAGCGGCGTTTCCAGGGACGGGAGAGATCGATGGTTCGCACGACCTCACCTTCCTCGTTCCGATGTTCGATCTGGAGGGTGCCGAAGAACTTTTCGGCCAGGGAGCAGACAAGTTCCTCCACCAACTCAGCCATTTTCTCAAAGTCGGCGCAGGCCCAATAGGCTTCCAGCATGGTGAACTCGGGATTGTGCCGGCGGGAGATGCCCTCGTTGCGGAAATTGCGGTTCAGCTCGAAAATCTTGGTGAATCCACCTACCAGCAGGCGCTTGAGATAGAGTTCGGGTGCAATGCGCAGGGTGAGGGGCATGTTGAGCGCGTTGTGGTGTGTTTCGAAGGGACGGGCCGCGGCGCCGCCCGCCACGTCCTGCAACATGGGCGTCTCGACTTCCAGGAAGCCCCGCTCGTGGAAGAAGTTCCGGATCTCGGCCAGGATCCGGGAACGTAACACGAAGAGATCTGCGCTGGGCTGGTTGGCCATGAGATCGAGATGCCGCTTGCGGTACTTGATCTCGCGATCTGCCACTCCGTGCCACTTGTCGGGCATGGGGCGCAGGGCTTTGGCAAGCACGCGCAAGGAGTCCACCTTCACGGTGGGCTCGCCCTTGCCGGTAGTGAAGGTCGTCCCTTCGATCCCGATCCAGTCACCGCGGTCGAGCAGGTGCCAGACGTCCCAGTCGTGCTCGGAAACGCCCTTTTTGTTCAGGTAGCCCTGGATCCGGCCCTCGACGTCCCCGACGACGAAAAAGATCGATTTCCCCATGTCCCGGATGGCGAGAAGGCGTCCCGCCAGCCTGACCGGGCGATCGTCCGAAAAGTTATTCTGGAGTTCGGCAGCCGTGGTATCTGTTTCAAAGCGGCCCCCGAAGGGATCGATGCCCAGCTCGCGCAATCTGGCCAGCTTCTCGCGGCGAATGGCGATGAGCTCTGCCTCGGTGGATCCTGGCTCCGTGCTATTGGGCGGGGGGGAGGAATCGTCAGCGGTCATGAACTTAATGATGATCTGAGTCCATTGAAGGAAGGGCTCAATCCGAATCGGATAAAAGCGTTCACGCTCCCCGTGGCTGCTGTTCCATTTGAAAGCATGTATTTACTCTGTGCGAAAAGCGCCAGTGGGTTTGCTGATTGCCTTGTTATGGATGAGGGAGAGGGGAATAAATGGAACAACCCTTTATTGGGGGGAATAACAGTCCCGCGGCTGCTCTGGAGCACCGTGGGGTTGTTGCTTTGGGAGGCAGGGTAGTGCGAATGAGTCATCGTTCCGGTGACCAGCGTTGCGCGCGAGGTTTTCGGACCCGAGGCGCGCTTTGGCGAGGGCGAAAAGGTCTGTTGGGGTAAAAAGTGGGGATTTGACTTGGATCAAGCGGGTCTTACCTGATCAGGTTGAAGGATCGGGTCCCCTTCAACGTAGAGTATTTCCTGAATGATCATTGGAAAATCGCTTCTTATTGCTGGATTGCTGTTGGGTGGCCAATCGGCTCGGGCACAGCGGGATTTCTTTGAACTGGCGCCGATCAATTACTCGGATACGGAGTCGCAGGATGAGCTGGCATTGCTTGCTGCTGACTGGGCGGCTGGGCGTAAACCGCAGCCAAAAGGTGAGCCGCTCGAGGTGTTGAAGCAGTTGCTCAAACAACTCAATATCCCGGTCGAATCCCAGGTGATGGTTTACTCGCGCACGAGTCAGCAGAACAACCGGATTCGATATCACAATCCCCGGGTGATCTACTATTCGAACGACACGTATCTGGGCTACGTGCCGGGAGGTAGTTTTGAAGCATCTGCCACGGACCCCAGACTGGGGCCGGTGTTCTACCTTCTGGACAAGGAGAAGATCGGAAAGCCGGGATTCGTGAGGCGCGACAATGCCTGTCTGCAGTGTCACGGCACATCGCGCACGGACCTGGTGCCCGGTTTCATGGTCCGCTCGGTCTTTCCTGACAAGAACGGCCATCCCATCCTGGCGGAGGGAACGTATCTGACCACCCATTCCAGTCCGCTCAAGGAGCGTTGGGGAGGATGGTTTGTCACTGGAAGCCATGGTGATTTCCGTCACATGGGCAACACCATGGCGACGCAACTCGATGAAGGGGGGGTGGAATTCGACTACGAAGCGGGCGCCAACTGGGAGACGATGGAAGGTAAGATTGACACCTCGAAATATCTCCGCCCGAAGAGCGATATCGTGTCTTTGATGGTGTTGGAACATCAGTGCACCACGCAGAACATTCTGACCAAGGCATCGATGGAATACCGACGACTGGCCTATCTGCAGAAAGCGATTGATCCGGAAGTGGACGTGACCAAGCCGGAGGGGATGGCTGCACGTTCGGCACGGGATTCGGCCGGGGATATCGTGAAGGCGTTTCTGTTCTGTGATGAGTTTGACCTGAAGGACGGACTGGAAGGTGATCCGGCCTTTGTGGAAGCGTTTGAGGCGGCCGGGGTGAAGAACAGTGAGGGGCAGTCGTTGCGGCAACTGCGTTGCTATGGCCGACTCTTCAAGAATCGGTGCTCCTACCTCATTTACTCAAAGTACTTTGAGTTTCTGCCGCCGGTGGTCCGGACGCAGACGCTTGAAGAGTTATGGAGAGTCCTGCAGAGCACGGACGAAGAGTTTTCCCACATTGGAAGCAGCGAACGTAAGCGGATCATTTCGATCGTGAGCGAGACGGTGAAAAACCTGCCGGAGTGCTGGGAAAAGGCTCCGTAGGAGGGCGCGGATTGACGGAGGGGACCTAGATTACGGGGAGGGGTCGCCCGGGAGTGCGGGATCGATGGGCAGGTTGGCTGGCTGCTACAGTTCGGCGAAGCGTTTTTTCAGGCCAGGATGTCCTTCACCACCTTGCCGTGGACATCGGTGAGCCGGAAATGGCGGCCCTGGAACTTGAAAGTGAGTTGCTCGTGGTCGATGCCCAGGAGATTGAGGATGGTCGCTTGGAAGTCGTGGATATGGACATGGTCCTTGGCGACGTTGAAGCCGATGTCGTCGGATGCTCCGTAAGTCTGGCCGGTCTTGATGCCTCCACCCGCCATCCAGACGGTAAAGGCGTAGGGATGGTGATCCCTGCCCCAGCCCTTGCGGTCGTTCATGTTGCCTTGCAGGAAAGGAGTGCGACCGAACTCACCACCCCAGATGACGAGGGTCTCGTCGAGCATGCCACGCTGTTCAAGGTCCCGGACCAATCCGGCACTCGGCTGGTCGGTGTCCTTGCACTGGGTGTAAAGCTCGGTCGTGAGGGAGCGATGCTGGTCCCAGCCTGCGTGCATGAGCTGAATGAACTGTGTGCCCCGCTCGGCAAGACGGCGGGCCAGGAGGCAGTTCCGGGCGAAGGTTCCGGACTCACGGACGCCCGGTCCGTAAAGGTCAAGGATCTCCTTGGGTTCATCCGAGATTTCGGCGAGGTCGGGCACACTTGTCTGCATCCGGTAGGCCATTTCGTACTGGGCGATGCGAGTGGCGATTTCGGGGTCGCCGAATTCCTCAAGCTTGAGTTGGTTGAGACGTCCGAGATCGTCCAGCAACTCGCGGCGCATTGGTGGGCTCATCCCGTTGGGATTGGAGAGGTAGAGGACCGGATCGCTCGCAGGGCGGAACTTGACGCCCTGGTGGCGGGTGGGAAGAAAACCGGAACCCCAGTAAAAGTCGTAGAAGATCTGTCCGCAGGTGGTGCCCTTGCTGACCGAGGTCATGACCACAAAGGAGGGCAGGTTCTCGTTCATGGTGCCCAGTCCGTAACTGAGCCAGGCGCCCATGGTAGGGCGTCCGGGAAGTTGCGCGCCACTCATGAAGAACGAGATGGCTGGAGCATGATTGACCGCTTCGGTATGCATGCTCTTCACAAAGCAGACCTTGTCCGCAATCTTGGCGGTATGGGGCATGAAATTGCTCACCCAGGCTCCGCTTTGTCCGTATTGCTGGAAGGGTTCGACCGGGGCCAGAAGCAGTTTGCCGTTGGCATTGCCGGTCATGGTGCTGAAGCGCTTGCCTCCTACATAGCTCTCGGGGACGGGTGTGTTGTGGAGCTTCTGTAGTTGCGGCTTGTAGTCGAAGAGATCGCAGTGGGTCGGTGCGCCGTTCTGGAAGAGGTAGATCACCCGCTTGGCCTTGGGTGCGATCTGCCGGATGAAGGAAGGCAACTTCTTTTCCCCGGCTCCGGCTGCGAATCCGTCGCGCCCCAGCAGGGTGGCCAGGGCCGCCGTCCCGATGCCGGTTGCACTTTTGCCGAAGAAGTGGCGGCGGTTGATACCGAGGTGGTGTTCCTTGAGGGGTGACATGGGAAGAGTTCAGGTCTTGGATTTCCGGGGGACAGATGGGGGTTATTCCTTGGTCAAGGCTTCGTCCAGATTCAGAATTCCCAGGCATACCGTGGCCAGAGCGGCGTGTTCCGGTTCAGAAAGTTCGCAGTTTCGTGGGGAGTCACCGTTTTTGAGAAAGTCGGCTGCGGACTTGGGGTCGGCGGTGAAGCGGGTTCGGGCCCGGGTATGGATGTTTTCCAGGATCTCCTGTTCGCGGGAGGAGGGTGACCGGGCCACCACCAGCTTGAAGGCGTGCTGGATCTGCGCCCGGTTGTTCTTTTCAGCTTCCCTGGAGGCACGGGCGGCGAGGACGCGCGAGGCTTCCACATAGGTTGTGTCATTGAGAGTATTGAGAGCGTGGAGGGGAGTGTTGGTCCGTCCGGACTTTACCGAACAGGTTTCCCGTCCCGGGTTGTCAAAGAACATGGGTGGGGCGGCGATACGACGCCAGAAGGAGTAGAGGCTGCGGCGGTAGAGATCTTCGCCCTTGCCTCGGTTGTATCGTTTCTTTCCGAAGGTGGCTTCCGCCCAGATGCCAGCGGGTTGATAGGAATTGACCGGAGGGCCGCCCTGTCTGCCAATCAGTAATCCGCTTGCCGCGAGGGCCTGGTCGCGGATCATCCACGCGGGCATGCGGAAACGCGCCCCGCGGGCAAGGAGGCGGTTGGAGGGATCTGCTTCGAGAAGGGCCGGAGTGACGCGGGACGATTGCCGGTAGGTATGACTTGTCACGATGGTGCGGAGGAGGTGCTTCACATCCCAGCCCGACTCGATGAACTCAACCGAGAGCCAATCCAGCAGCCGTGGATGAATGGGGACCTCGCTCTGCACTCCGAAGTTTTCTGGCGACTTGATGAGGCCGACTCCGAAGATCTCCTGCCAGAAGCGATTGACCGTCACACGGGCAGGTAGCGGATTTTTGGGGGAGACAAGCCAGTTTGCCAAACCGAGACGATTACCCGGTTGTCCCCCGGGGAAGGGAGGCAGGCTGGCGGGGGTCCCAGCGGTGACTTCCTTCTCGCGTTTGTTGTAGAGACCCACCTTGAGAATGTAGGTCTTACGGGTTTTGTCCATGTCCTGCATCACCATCACGCGAGGGAGGCCCTTGCGATTGCCATTGAGTTCGTTGTTCTTTGCCTCGATCAGTTTTACCAGTTCGGCGTGGCGCGGGACGTTCTCACGATGGGTGCGGGCGAGGAGTCCGGTCTGCCCTTCACTCCGCTTGTCCGGGGCGAGGGCGAGGGCTTCCTGGATTTGGTGTTCACCGGAGGAGAGCTTAGCGCCCGGATTCTCACTCACCGAGATGCGGAAGAAGCCCAGATTGTGGTTGGGATGAGCCGAGTCGTGGCGGAGGGTAACGATCACGGAAGCGTGCTCGGGCACGGGTACGGGCTTCTCGGCGTGGAAGACGGCCTCATGGTCGCGGTCGATGGTATTGTTCTCGTAGACGGCCCATCCAGTCTGTGCATTCCCGTCATAGGCCGACTGGATCTTGTGATTGCCCTGCTCGAAAGTAGCCACCGCAGACTTGAACTTGAGGGTCGTAGCCTTGCCGCCCAGCGGTTGCACCCGGACCTCGAAATCGGTGAGGACGAAGTTCCCGCTGTCCGATCGTGTGAGCCGTCCCTCCGTCATGCTCTTGTGCCGCCGGGCCTCCAGCCGGATGCTTCCAATGGATTTCTTGCTGGTCTCGGTCGAGAGGCGGTAGGCGTCGTTCTTGGGATTCTCCCCGCCTGCCAGCACGCTGCCGTCCTTCAGGATTTCGAGCGTTTGCTTGTCAGCCTTGGCGGAGTTGATCTCCAGCACCTGCCACTCACTGCTGGCCACGTCACGCTTCTGGCTCTTTTCCCATGCCGGTTGCTTGGAGCGGAGGTCCCCTTCGAGGTTTTTCAGGTCATTTCGCAGCCCGGCGATTTCCTTTTCGAGAGCTGCTTCACGGGCCTTGCGCTCTCCAGTGGAGACCGAGAGCACCGGCGGGGTGGCGGGATCACCCCCTCCACCGTTCACTGGCGTCTGGTTGAAGAAAGCGGAGAGCTTGTAGTATTCCTCCTGCGAGATGGCGTCATACTTATGATCGTGGCAGCGGCAGCAATTAAAGGTGAGTGCAAGCCAGACCGTGCCGGTGGTCTCGGTCATGTCCATGACATAGTCAACCCGGTTTTCCTCTGCGATCCGTCCGCCTTCACCATTGATGGGATGGTTGCGGAGGAAGGCGGTAGCCAGACGCTGCTCAGTGGTGGCATCGGGAAGAAGGTCGCCCGCCAGCTGCCATACAGTCAGATCGTCCCAGGGGAGGTTACGATTGAAGGCATCGACCACCCAGTCGCGCCATGGCCACATGGTGCGTTCACCATCGCCCTGATAGCCATTGGAGTCGGCATAGCGGGATGCGTCGAGCCAGGGCCAGGCCATGCGCTCGCCGTAGGCGGGGGAGGCTAGGAATCGGTCGACCAGTTTCTCGTAGGCATCTTCCGACTTGTCGTTGAGAAACCCCGTCACTTCCTCCGGGGTGGGAGGGAGACCACGGAGGTCGAGAGAGAGACGGCGGGTGAGGGTGTGGCGCGCTGCTTCGGGTGATTGCACGAGTCCTGCCTTGGCGAGGCGAGTCGCAACAAAAGCGTCGATCGGATTGCGAATGGTGGCGTCTGCAGGGTTGAGCACTGGCGGTCGTGTGGGCGGGATGAGAGCCCAGTGGTCCTTGTATTCGGCTCCTTCTTCAATCCAGCGGCGGATAAGCCCCCTCTCGGTGTCATTGAGTTTGAGGTGGGAGTCCGGCGGCGGCATGACTTCGTCCGGATCCAAGTTTGTGATTCGCTTCCAGACCAGGGATTCGTCCGGCTTGCCGGGAACGATGGCATGGCCGCTCTCACGCTCGGCGTAGGCACCCTCCGCCTTGTCGAGGCGCAGGTCAGCCTTGCGTGCTTTCTCGTCAAAGCCGTGGCAGATGAAGCAGCGGTCCGAGAGGAGGGGGCGGACATCCAGATTGAAATCGAGGGGTGCTGCGGAGACCGAAACGGCAACCGGCAGGGTGAGCAGCAGGAAGGGCAATGGAAGACAGGACGACATCCGAGGGGTGGGTTCTAGCCTATTTTCCCGGGAGCCTCAATAGCACGGGTAGACCACTATTCTCTGAGGATGGACGCCTCAGGCCAGATTATTGTTGCTCCGGGGGCCTCGCGCGTTAGGGGGGGAGTGGATATGTCTGCGATTCGCCTTTTTTTCCTTTTGCTACTCATCTTTCTGGCGCTGCCCCAAGCTGTCAGGGGTCAATGGAAGCGTCACACCATCGATAATTCCTCCAGGGGCGCTGATGGGGTGCGGGCCGCGGATGTGAATGGGGATGGGCATCTCGACTTTACCACCGGCTGGGAAGAGGGAGGGGTCATCCGGGTGACCGTCAACCCCGGACCGGGTAAGGTGAAGAAGAAGTGGCCAGCCGTGACGGTGGGGAAAGTGTCCTCTCCGGAAGATGCCGTCTTCGTGGATCTCGATGGTGACGGAGCGCACGACGTGGTGAGCAGCTGTGAAGGAGGCAACCGTACCGTCTTCATTCACTGGGCTCCGAAAGAAAAGCAGAAGTATCTCGAGGCGGCAGCCTGGAGCACAGAGGCCTTTCCGGTCACCCGGAAGAAGCAGAGCTGGATGTATGCCGTTCCGATGGATGTTGACGGGGTGAATGGAATTGATCTCGTGGTGGGCTCAAAGGGGAAGAACGGTTCGGTCGGGTGGCTGCGATCGCCGAAGAATCCGCGCGCCCTCAAGGATTGGACGTTTCACCGCCTCTACGACGCAGGATGGATCATGACTATTGATATGCACGACATGGATGGCGACGGAGACGCTGATCTGGTGCTGTCGGACCGGAAGAGCAAGGCGGCTGGGGTGAAGTGGCTGGAACATCCCGGGGAGGTGATCGCGGCACAGGGGGGGCGCTGGAAGGAACACCTGATCGGGTCACAGGGAAAGGAGGTGATGTTTCTGAAGTTGGCTGACTTGAATGGGGACGGTCTCAAGGATGTGATCTGCACCAACCGGAATGGCCATATGGAATGGTTCCGGAGACTCAGGGGTGAGGGGGTGAGGTGGGAGGCTCATGCCTTCAAGCTGCCCTTTGGACTGCCACTGGGGAAATCAGTGGCGGTGGGAGACATTAACCTTGATGGTAAGATGGATGTGGTGAGCACCAACCGGGGGCCTGAGCCGGCCAGGTGCGTGGCCTGGCAGAAGTGGTCGACGTCACCTGCTGACCGGAATTGGTCCAATCATGATATCGGAGGCACGGAGGGGGCGAAGTTTGATCTGATCGAACTGATCGATCTCGATGCGGATGGAGATCTCGACGTGATCACCTGTGAGGAGGTGGCCAACCTTGGCCTTTTCTGGTATGAGAATCCGCTGTATTCGCCAGCAAAGAACGATGCCAATCGTTCGCAATGAACCATCCTGAAACCCAGGGTCAGGGGGTGGAGCGTCGAATCATCCTCCAGGGTTCCTGAGATCGACGCCGACTTGGAGAGGTGGGGGACCTACAATTCTTCTTCCCAGCCAGCCTCGAAGGAGCCGACTTCATTGTCCTCCGGAACGGGCGGGAGGAGGTCCTCGCGTTCAAGCAGGAGGGGAAGGGAGAGGTCGGAGAGCAGGTCGGCGGGAGTTTTCAGGAGGGTGCCGAGGAGCGGCACGATGCGGTCCAGTTCGGCAATGGAGCAGTGAACCATCGAGGAGACGATGTCGGCGTCGAATTGCTCGCGATCAAAAAGATTCGTAATGCGGAAAACGAGGTGCTGGCGGTCGAAATCCAACTCGAATCCGCCCAGGGTGAGCTGCTTGTTGGCGCGCATGAGGAGTTCGACAGCCGGCGCAAGATGGGTGGCCTCCGGGCTGAGGGGACACTCGGCCACGATGGAGAGGGCGTTGAGCTGGGGAAAGGCCTGGGCGTGCAGGCGAATATGCGTGTGATGGGCCTCGAAATGAGCCTCCAGGACTTCGCGTCCTTCCACCGGTTCGCAGTGCCAGCCCTGTTTCCCGAAGGCCGTTGCAACGGATTGCAGTTGGAGGGAAGCGGGGGGGGTCATGAAGGAAGGGGGATGGGGGGTGCCGAGCCCCACAAGTTCCATCCGGGGCGCGACTGCAAGCCTCAATTCGCGCTCTGTGGGTCATCAGCCTCCAGCGGAGGTTCTGGAGGATCCTCATCGATCCACTCGTAATCCATACGGCCGGCGATGGCGCGGCCCAGCAATTCCCTGCGAGCCGGAAGAAGAGGAGCGAGGGAGGCCACGACCCCGGAGGTCTGTTCCTCGTTGAAGTGAATGACGAGTTGATTGTGCTCGTTTATTTCGGCATCCGAGATTTGAGACCAGTAGAGGACCTGGAGGTTTTCATGAGGTTTGAAGAAGGGGAAGATCTCAATGCCGAGGGGAGTCAGGATGAGATAGGCATGCCGGATACAGCGTAAGGACAGACGGAGGAAAATGAGGGCGGCGGGAAGGGGCGCGAGAACCCACCACCAGGAGACGAGGGGATCCTCAAGGAGGAGATTGAGGATGACGATAGTGATCGAGGCTCCTCCGCAGATGGCTGCGAGCATTGCGAAGAGGGATGCCTGGGCGCCGCGTGTGAAGCGCAGCTCCTTGTGTGGGTCGCTGATATCCTTGGGACCGGGAAGCATTTTCTTCAGGTGGAGTTCGGGATGGGAAGGTTCAGGAGTTAGACCGCTGAGGAGCAGAATTGTTCGTATCGATTTCTGACTTTCTGGATCTGCTTTTCCCGTGCTTTCAGGTCTGCGGCTTTCCCGTTGTTGGCCACCGGACTGTGGTGGCGACTTTCCGCATATGAGTTTCCCTGTTCAAAGTCGGGGCACTGGTGATTTTCTGACTCTGTCCTCGATGGTTGCTGCTGGCGGAGACCGGCAATGGGAGCCGACCTTGCCAGGCGGCCTCTGCCTTTACGGTAATACTCACGGGGATTCAATTCGTGACTTCCCTTGACGGTGCTCACTCTACCCTGCAACCCTTGCGAGATGAATTGCCCCAGAAACACCGTCGCCGGCCTGCTCGCTGCGCTGTTCGTGCCGTTCGCCCTGCAGGCAGCGGATCTCTGGCAGGCCGGAGCGGGGCGGGTCAGGATCACCCCTGTCCAGGAGATGTGGATGGCAGGCTATGGTTCGCGTGCAAGGCCGGCCGAGGGGAAGGTCACCGACCTGTGGGCCAAGGCGCTTGTCCTCGACGATGGCAAGGGGAACCGGGGGGTGATCGTCACCCTGGACCTGGTGGGAATCGACCGCGAAATCGCCGGCAAGGTGTGCGCCCGGCTCAAGAAGGAGATCGGATTGGACCGGCATCAGATTTCCCTTTGTACCAGCCATACGCATTCCGGTCCGGTGGTCGGGCAGAACCTGGCCCCCTTGCACTACGCGATCCTCGATGCGGAACAGCAGGAACTGATCGACGATTATGCGGAGCGTCTGCCGAAGCGGGTAAGCATGGCGGTGAAGGGAGCAATTGATGTTCTCGCGCCTGCCAAGGTGCAGTGGGGGAGTGGGAAGGCAGTCTTTGCCGTCAACCGGCGGGAGAACAAACCCTACGGGGCGGTGCCCGATCTGCGGGCCAGGGGAGCCTTGAAAGGTCCCGTTGATCACGATGTGCCGGTCCTCAGTGTGCGGGGTGAGGGCGGTGAGCTCCGGGCGGTCCTCTTCGGGTATGCCTGTCACGCCACCACCTTGAGCTTTCAACAATGGAACGGTGACTATCCGGGCTATGCCCAGATCGCACTGGAGAAAGCCTATCCCGGCGCTACCGCGCTCTTCTGGGCCGGTTGTGGAGCTGACCAGAATCCACTCCCCCGTAGCAGTGTCGAACTTGCAGAACGTTATGGCAGAGATCTGGCCCGGGCGGTGCAGGATGTACTATCTGCCCCCATGCCCGTGCTCAGCCCTTCGCTTTCTCTCCGCTACCAGGAAATCGATCTCAAACTTCAACAGCTTCCCGATGCCGACGAATTGAAGACGGATGCACAATCTGCCAACCGTTACGTTGCGGCTCGGGCTCGTATGCTCCAGAAGCGTCTCGAATCCCAGGGTGCTCTCCGGGGAGCGTATCCCTATCCGATCTTTTTCTGGAAGTTGGGCGGCTCGATCGACTTCATCTCCCTGGGTGGCGAAGTGGTGGTTGATTATGCACTGCGTCTGAAGCGCGAGTTGCATGGCAGGCGAACCTGGGTGGCGGGCAATGCCAACGACGTCATGGCCTACATCCCCTCCCTTCGGGTTCACAGGGAAGGAGGCTATGAGGGCGGAGGATCGAATATCTACTACGGGTTGCCGGGCCTGTGGGACGAAGGGGCGGAAGAGGCCATTTTCCGAGCCGTTCATGACCTGTCCGGAAAGGAGAACTGATCAGGGAGCGCCATCGTTCTGATCTAAAGAGCTTCCTGCAGGAGGTGCCGGCCTGTTTCCTGCCCCTCCATTGGCAAATCGAGTCCGTTGCTGATCACGGCCATCTGGATCCGCTCATCGAAGGTCGCGTTATCCAGCCCCGTCCAGGGCAACACGGTAGAGCCGGCCTTCCAGAGAGCCGTTGAGCAACGGCACCGAGGCCTTTGGGTCTCCCCCGAAATGCGGAGCGGCTTCATGGTTGGCGGTGTAGATTCCGGCGCAGCGCCCCGCGAGGTGCTGACGGAGGAAGGCTCCGAGCGCCTGGTAGAGCGGGGTGATTTCGAACGTCTCCCCGCTCCGCAGCCCGTAAGGTGGGTTGCAGACCGCAGCGCCGAATTCGCCGCCGGGATCGAGGTTCCGGAAGTCACCGTGTTCGAGCTGAATGGGAGCTTCCGGAAAATGCCGCGCGCGGATCTTCTGCAGGGTGCGGAAGGTAGCCCCATCGATTTCGATTCCGAGCAATCGCATTCCCTCCGGTTGAGCCTGGCGGGCCTCCAGCCTACGCCGTTCAGCGGCGTGGACCTGCGGGTCGTAGTCGAGGAGAGCTTCAAAACCGAAGCGCCGATGGAGATTCGGAGCGATGCCGGCCGCCATCATCCAGGCCTCGAAGAGGAGGGTGCCGGACCCGCACATCGGATCGAGCAGCGGTGACCGGCAGTCCCAGCCGGAGAGCGCGAGGAGTCCAGCAGCGAGATCTTCCTTCATGGGGGCTTCACCGTGTTCGATCCGATATCCCCGCTTGAATAACGGTGTGCCGGACATGTCGAGAGCGAGGGTGGCCCGGTGTTTTTCAAGGTAGACCACTACGTGAACATCCGGGTTGCGCTTTTCGATAGAGGGCCGCACGCCGTCGCAGAGTTTGCGGAAGGTGTCCGTGATTCCGTCCTTCACGCGGTGGATGGCATAGCGGGTGTGCGTGATCTTGGGGGAGTGGCCCTTGATGTCGATGCGGAGCCGTGCGTCCACCGGAAAGAGCTTGTGCCAGTTGGTCTTACGGGACTGGTAGTAAAGCAGGTCGTAGTTCCGGGCGTTGAAACTGCGGATGGGACGAAGGACGTTGAGTGCCGACCGTAGTCCCATGTTGGCCCGGTAGAATCCGGCCAGGTTGGTCACGATTTCGATTGCCCGCTTGCGCTTGTCCACCACCTCGATCTCCAGTTCCCGGAGTTCCCTTGCCACGACGTCTTCCAGTCCACCGCGACAGAGGACAAAGCCTGTCAGGCGATCAGGATCGGGAGCAGGGGTGGGGGCGGGCATTTTCCTGGGTGATGGCCTCTCGGTAACTCGATCTCGGTCCGCGCTTGTAGCCATTGCCCGGCGAGTTGCAATCCCGCTTCCGCTCCCGGTTCACGGGTAGCATCACCAGAAAATGATCGCTGCTCGACGGAGGAGGCACAGTTCGTCAGATTGTCTCCATGTTCCGGAGGATTGGACCTCTTCTCTGTGCTCTGCCGTTGCTCCCTTATTCCGGACTCCGAGGAGCCGAAGAGGTGTCCCGGCTTCCCATTCCAGATAAACTGGTGGTGCTCACCTTTGATGACGGGAACAAGTCGGATTTGATTACCGTGGCTCCCCTTCTCAAGAAGTATGGATTCGGGGCCTCCTTCTTCATAACCTCCGGATGGCTGGGAAGTGAGCAGCGACTGACCTGGGCGGGGGCACGTCAACTGCAGGAGCAAGGTTTCGAGATCGGCTGCCATACCGTAAGCCATCCCAATCTGCTGCCTCTCACCGCCGAGGAAATCCGCCGGCAAATCAAGGGGTTTGATCGTGCCTGTGCTGAAAACCAGATCGCAAAACCGGTTTCCTTCTCCTACCCGGGCGGGCACTTCGACCGGCGTGTTCTCGCCATTCTGCAGGATCTCGGCTACGCGATTGCCCGGAGGGGGAGGGATCCCGAACGCCCCCTAGACGACAAGGGGGGAAACGGTCGGGCCTATGTCCCGGGAGACGATCACCCCTTCCTCATTCCGAGCACCATGACTCGCGGGATCGGAGCGCAGGAAGACGATCGCATCGTGCAGGCACTGGCGGAGGCCCGTTCCGGGCGGGTCACCGTGCTCACCTATCACGGTGTCCCTGACGTCAATCGCCATTGCTCCACCCCTGTCGAGCGCTTCCGCAGGGACATGGAATACCTCAAGAAATCGGGAGCCACCGTGATCGCTCTTCGAGATCTTTCCCGCTACGTCGATCTCGGCAAGCGGCCCGGGGATCCCTTTGCTCCGATTGTCAGGCGATTGGGTCTGCGGGTCCAGGAGCCCGGGTGTGACAACTCGGGAGCTGTTCCGCAATTCAGCTGGCAGGCTCTCTCCAGTGGGTGGACACAGGAACAGGTGGCCTATCGCCTTCTGGTGGCCAGCAGCAAGACCCTCCTTGATCGTGGCGAGGGCGACCTGTGGGACAGCGGAAAGGTCACGAGCACGGAACGGAAGGTGATCTACGATGGCCCGACGCTCGCCGCAGGCCGGACCTGCTGGTGGAAAGTGCAACTCTGGAATCGGCGCGATTCGGCTGAGATTGCCAGGATCACGCCCTATCAGTCGGAGGAAATGATCACCGAGTTGCACAAGTCGCGGTCCGGTCCGTTCAGCGAGGCCTCCTCCTTTACGGTTCGGCCCCGGCGCTGAATCGGTAGCAGATGCCCCTGGGGCGGTATTTTAGGGTCCTTCTGTCCGGGCGGGAAGATCTCCCCGCCCGATTTGCGAAAGGGAGAGACGGCGGGATCTGCCAACCGGCAACGCTCTCCCGGTATTTGGCTCTTCGAATTCCGGGGCAATATGAGAGAAACTCCCAGTAAGGATGATCGGTAAATTACTGAAACCCGTTCTGCTGGCAGCTGGAGTCCCGCTGGTTCTGGCCGAGCCGGAAGCGGTGGCCTTCGATCGCCTGACTTACCATGGTTCGCCCAAGGCGCTCCCCGCGGGAGCTTCAACTGAGGACTGGCCGCGTTTCCTGGGACCCCGTCACGATCTGCATTCGAAGGAAACCGGATTGCTTCAACCGCTTCCGAAGGAGGGACTCAAGGCAGTGTGGGAAGTGAAGCGCGGTACGGGCCACGCCCCTCCGGTGGTGGCTGGTGAATACCTCGTGATGATCCATGCCCTGGACGGCAGGGAAGTGATTGAGTGTCTCCACCCCGAGACTGGAAGGCGTTACTGGAAGTTCGATTACCCGGTCAGGCTGGGTTCAAGCTTCGGGGTGGAAGATGCACCCCGTTCGGGACCGGTGATCGACGGTGATCTCGTGTTCGCGGTGGGCGTTCGTGGTGACCTGCACTGCCTCGATCTCAAGAGCGGGAATCTCGTCTGGAAAAAGAATCTGGAGGAGGATTACGGCCCCGCTCCCCTCTTTTTCGGGCGGGGAGGTTGTCCGCTGGTCCACGGAGACCAGCTCATCGTCAATGTGGGTGGCAGGATCTGTGTGGGCGGATTCAACAAACGGACCGGCAAGCTGCTCTGGAGCACCAAGTATAACTGGCATGCCAGCTATGCCTCCCCGGTTCCGGCCACCCTGCATGGCAAGGAGCGGGTTCTGGTGTTTGCCGGGGGGATGGTTGATCCTCCCACCGGGGGATTGCTCAGTATCGACCCCAAGAACGGCAAGGTGGACGATGCCTTCCCGTGGCGGGCACGCATGTTCGCTTCCGTGAATGCGGCTTCCCCTGTCCCGGTGGGCAACGCTGTGTTCGTGACCGAGAGCTACACCGAGGGGGGAGCCCTCGTTGACTTCAAGGCGGATGGGAAGGCCAGATTGCGTTGGAAGGCTGAACGGTTCGGCAGCCAGTTCACGACTCCGGTGGCCCATGAGGGATACCTTTATGGAGTGAATGGAACGGCGGGCACGGAAATCGTCTGTTACGATATCAAGAGCGGTCGCGAAAGATGGCGGGACGGCATTGACATTCGGGGTGCTCGACTCGGACGGGCCGGGCTGCTTCATGTGGATGGTGCATTCCTATGCCTGGGGGCACAGGGAACCCTCCTCTGGCTCGACCTCTCTCCGAAGGGAGCAGTGATTCTCTCCCAGACACAGCTTTTCCGTGCTCCTGAGACCTGGGGAGTGCCCATCGTGAGTCGCGGACTGCTCTACGTGAACAGGAACTCCTTTGGTCCGCGGCTGGTCTGTTATGATCTCCGGGGGGAATAGAGGGCATTTCTCCCCGGTGCTTTCATGGACGTGGAATTGAAAATTAGGGATTCTCGTGTAGGGTCAGCCATGCGCGTGCGATGTAACCGGTATCTGTCGATCGCGGTGACTCTGGTTGCTGCGGCGCTCATGCTTAGCGCGACCGAAGGGTGCGCGCAGGCGGTCAGGATCAAGAAAGTTGAGTTCGACGAGGCAAGTCTGGAAGACCTGATTGATTTCCTGCGTGAAGGGGCTGCCGGGAAAACCCGGAACATCCTGGTTGATCCCAGGATGAAGAAGGAGATCAGGGTCACTCTCACGCTGCATGATGTGACGAAGGGAGTGGCCTTTGCCTACGCCGCCGAGCTCGGGGGATTCGACTACCGCGAGGAACGACACGCCATCCGGATCGTGCCCCGAAGCCCGAAGGCAACGGTTAAGGCCTTCCTCAAACGTGGAAACCCCATGACCCTGCGCCGAGCGTCGGAGATTGTGATGCCCAAGGTTGAATTTGATGAGGCTGAACTGCGCCAGGTCATCGACGACATTGCCACTGCGAGCCGACAATTGGATTCCAGGAAGAAAGGGATCAATGTTCTTCTCGGGCCGGGGGTGGATTCCTCCACGCCGGTAACATTCCAGCTCCAGAACGTTCCTGTCGCCGAGGTCCTGAAGTATGTGGCCGACTTCGCCCGGCTCGACATCCGGACGGATGGCAATGCAGTAGTCCTTCTCAAGCGCAGGAAGGTGGCGCGGTAGCGTGCTCCAAACGATTTCGTCCGGATCATGGGAGGAGGATCGGACGCTCGGTCAGGGTCCGTTCCTGATCCCGGGATAACTCCGGCGAAAGGCCTTCAGCATGTGTTCACCGTAGAGGATGGGTTCGGTGGGGAGATCGCGGTAGGCATTCCGTTCGAAGGGCGGGAGGCGGGGGGCAGGCAGGGGCGTTACAACGGTGTCCAGGCTGGGCTCGAGGAAAAACGGAATGGAATATCTCGTGGAGCTGCCGCGAGGACTGCTCACCCGATGAGGAGTGGCCATGAAATAGTGTCCGGTCCAGATTTCCAACATGTCGCCCAGATTGACTACCAGGCAATCGGGTTTCGGACCGGCTGCGATCCAGGTCCCGTCGGCGCAGCGCACTTCGAGTCCGCCCACTCCGTCCTGGGCCAGAATAGTGAGGCACCCAAAGTCAGTGTGTTCGCCAATTCCCTGCCGTTCGGGGGATCCCTGCGTCACCGGGGGGTAGGCGATGAGACGCAGCATGCAGTAGGAGGGATCAAAGTGCCGGGCAAAGGTGTCTTCTTCCAATTGCAGGGACAGGGCCAGCGTTCGCATGAGTTGTTCTCCGACGGTGCGAAGTTCTTCGAGGTAGGTTTCGCTCGCCTGCCGGAATTCCGGCCAGTCGGCGGGCCATTGGTTCGGGCCCTGCAGGACATGATAGTCCACTTCCGAATCGAGAAGGGGCGCTTCCAGACCGAGATCGAGGGTCTCCTTGTGATCGGGGAATCCCTGAGTCTCTTCTTCGTCCAGGACTGAGTAGCCCCGATAGTGCGGGGAACGGCTGAGATGAATGGCATTCTTCTCCACCATCGGAAGAGTAAAATACTCCCGCGCGTAGTGGAACATGCTGGCGAGGGGGCCCGAGGCCAGCTGTGGATGACGCAGGTAGAAAAACCCGGTGAGGTGGCAGGTGGCGCGCAGGTGCTCCAGCAGCGAAGGGTCAGGCGAGGCGACATCCTGGTAGTTGAAGGTAGGAAGCCCTCCGGTCATGCGCAGGAATTATCGAAAGTCTCTCATGACAGTCACGCGGAATTACAAGGCGTTCTCATGCAATTACGCAAAAAAATCGCCCGGTTTCTAACGAACCGGGCGAGTATGAATTGAGGCCGGGCATTTTCTGGATGCTCTAGGCGGAACCGAAGGCCTCCTTGATGATCTTGCCACGGTTGCCCACGAAGAAGGGGCGTCCGCCCATGGCGTGGATCCGCTTCTCGACCGGGAGGCCGAGGGCGTAGGCGATGGTGGTGTGGAGATCCTTCGGTTCGTAGGCTTCAGTCTGGATATTGCTGGCCACCTCGTCGGTCTTGCCGATGACCTGACCTCCTTTTACGCCGCCGCCAGCCATCATGATGGAAAAGGCCTTGGGGAAATGATCGCGTCCGCCACGTCCGTTGATCCTTGGAGTCCGGCCGAACTCGGTGGTCAGAACCACCATGGTCTCGTCCAGCATGCCCTGGGAGGAGAGGTCCTGCAGGAGGGCAGCTATGGGGCCGTCCATGGCATTGGTTCGGTTGGCTGCCGTCCCGGCATTGCCATGCTGGCCGTCCCAACCGCCGAGTTGGACTTCGACGTAACGCACGTTGTTTTGGATGAGGCGACGGGCCAGGAGGAGACCACGGGCGAACCGCGAGTTCCCATAGAGATTCTTCACGCTGTCAGACTCCTTGTTGATGTCGAAGAGCTCGGTGGTCTTGCTGTCAAAGAGCTTGACGGTCTCTTCGTAGAAGTCGGCGTAGGATTTCACGTCGTCATGCGGGAAACCCTTGGCGAAGGACTCGCGGAAGGTCTCGGCATACTTGAGACGGCGCTCGAACTGGGTCTTGTTGATCTTGGGAAGGAGATCCTTGATTCCGCGGTTGGGATCTCCAATGGGAAGGGGGCTGTGGTCAGGCCGGAAGAAGCCAGGTCCGGGGTTGCCCCCGCCCACCACAACGCTGTCGGGGACGAGCTTGCTGCGCCTTCCCAGGAAGTGCTGGGCCCAGGAACCCATCTGCGGGTGGGAGGTCCCCGGCCGGCGGGCGTAGCCGGTGTGCATGAGGTAGTTGCCCCCGCCATGGTCGCCGGTCTTGGTGGTCATACTGCGCACTACCGCAAACTTGTCAGCCTGTTTGCCGAGCTGTGGAAGCATGTTGGAGAGTTGCACGCCGTCCACGTTGGTGCCGGCAGGTCGTGAGGGACCTGCGATCCCACCGGTGGTCTTGGGGTCGAAGGTATCGACATGGGTCATGCCTCCCGCCATGTAGAGGAAGATGACGTTCTTGGCGGTGGCGTGTGCGGCCGGCTTGATGACCTCGGACTCTGCCGCTCCGGCGAGCCCCGGGAGGATGGTTACACCGAGAGTAGAGGCTGCGGCTCCGGTCAGGAAACTGCGGCGGTCCAGTTCATCGAGTTGGTGGACAATATCTTTCATGGCAACAGGATGGAAGTATGTTTGGGTTGGCTTATTTGATGAATAAAAACTCAGGAGTGTTGAGGAGAGCCCAGATGAGATCAGAGAAAACCTCTGGTCCACCCGCACGTAATTCGCGATCAAGCAGGTGCTGTTCGCTACCGATGGCGCGGCGGCTCAGGATGCTCATAAAGGTCACATCGGCCTTCTCAAAGTTCGAGCGGAGGTTCTTCATCTCCAGGAAGATCCTGGATCCCGGTTGGGTGAGGATCTCGGTGGCGTAGCCGTTCATGAGTTCCATGACCTGGGGGACGGACCCATCCAGCGAGCTGGCATTGATGACAAAGGTGCGGTCAGATTGGCCGAATTTACTGAGGAAGTGAGCCGGATCGGAAGGCTGGGGGAGTTCCGAGGCGCGGGCGAGGAGGAGTTTCCGCTTCTTAGCTGCTTCCATGAAGGCCATCATCATCTCCTCGTCGGTAGGGCCGGTAGGCTTCCGGCTGAGGGCGTTCTGCCCGAAGGGCTTCTCTCCCTTGGGGGGCTTGGCATTTACGATGGAGACGCCTTTGGCATTAACGAGGCTCTGCACCGGTTTGAACTTGTTGTATTCGTCGACCCGGGTCACGAACTCCTTGGGAGATCCCGGCGGTTGCGAGGTGTTGATAAGCCGGTTGTAACGATCTCCCGAATCAAGGCGGAACTGGTTCGGGTCTTCCACCATGAGAGTGATCAGGGAGTCCCATACCTGCTCGGAACTCATCCGGCGGAGAAGCGGTCCCGGGAAGTAGTAGGGTTTGGTGACATTGACCTTCTTGCGCGTAGCCAGACGGTTGTAGGCCTTGGTGTTCACGATCGCCCAGGCGAAGGCCTTGAGATCGAAGTCAAGAGCTGCCATCTCCTCGGCGAGGACTTTGAGAAGATCGGCGTTGAGGGTGCCCTTCGGATTGATGTCATGGAGAGGTTCGACCGCTCCGCGCCCCATGTAGCGGGACCACATCCGGTTGGCGATGTTCATGGCAAAACGCTCGTTCTTCGCCGAGGTGAGCCAGACCGCCAGGCGCTGGCGCGGGTTGAGGGCCGCGGCAGCTGTCCCGTTCTCTTTTCCAAAGAGAATCCAAGGTTTGACCTTGTCGCGTGGGAAGCCGTCCTCGTACTGGTAATTGTTGGGGAGCCTCATGGAGCGATCGGCCACAGTGTGGACAGCCAACTCGCTGGCGCGGCTCATGTCCTGGAGCGAGCGTTGGTAACGACCGACGCTATTGTTGATCTTGCGCTTCTGTTCCTCGTTCTTGGGATCGAGCTTCTGAGTAGCGGCGATGTAGGCCTCCAGTTCCTTCTTTTTCGGCATCTGGGCCTTCTGGGACTTGCCTTTCGTTTCAAGGTCCGCGAGGTAGGCGGAAAACTCGTAGTACTGGTACTGGGTCCAGTCACTGAAGGGGTCGTCGTGGCACTGCGCACAGGTGATGTTGGTGCCGAGGAAAACCTTGCCCATGAAAGCCACGTGATCGAGTTTCATCCCGTTGTCGCGGAGGTGATAGCCCACCGCAGGGTTGTCCCAGATGCGCCCTTCGGCGGTCACCATCTCACGCACCAGTTCGTCCCAGGGCGTGTTGGTATGGATCTGCTCCTTTAGCCAGTAGATGAAGGAGTCATTGCGGAGCACCGTGCCGGGGAAGGTGGTCTTGATGCGCAAAAGCTCGGCGAGGTGATTGTAGTTGTGGCTGGCATAGTCCCATGACCTGAGGAGTTTGATCACCAGTTCCTGTCGCTTGTTCGTGTCGCGCGAGTTGAGGAACTCCTTGGCCTCATCGTAGTTCGGGATACGTCCGGCCAGATCAAGGTAGACCCGGCGCAGGTACATATGGTCATTGAGGTTTTCGTTGTACTTCAGTTTCTGCTTCTCGAGACCGGCATCCACCGCGGCATCAATACGCTTCACCGCGAGAGCGACGAGGTCGGCCTTTCCGGTCATGGTGCGCTTCCGGACGAACTCCTGATCCGCCTTGGAGAGAACCTTGAGCGGGACACTCACCGCTTTCCTGTCCTCATCCAAGAGGATCCTGACCGAACCGTTCCTCAATTCCAGGAAGCTACCCTTGATGGGCTGGCCGGTGGAATTGATCCAGGTCCGCGCGGAGGCGGACTGAAAGGAAAGCAGGGCCACGAGGCTCAGAACGGGGAGAATTCGCAAATACATGGGAACAATTGACACCCGGCGGTTGAAACGGAACTCATGGTAAATACGCGTTTTGGGGTCCTCTGTCTATCCCATTGCTGGTAGATTCATGCGCTTTTGGATGCCCATTCCCCCCAAACAGGAGGATTCAAGGTCTGAGGTTACCCCAAAATGGGCAGGGAGCGGGGCGGAGATCTCATTATCCGCGGGCCATTCTGGGGCCCCGGGGAGTTTGGCTCCTAACCTGTCACCACGCCAGGAATCACGGAGGAGCTGGCCAGTTTCAGGACCTCCTTGGGAGCATTGGGAGCGAGGCGGAGTTTCCCGATATCGATCATGGTGTTGAGGAGGGTCGAGATCAGGTTGTCGGGGCCGTAGGGTGTGCTGTTGGGTTCGCCTCCGTCATGGGTTGAGCGTCCGATCACTCGTCCGCCTTCCATTCCTCCTCCGTAGAGGAGAAGGGGAGCGAGACGGGCCCAGTGATCGCGTCCGCCCCGTTTGTTGAGCCTGGGGGTGCGGCCCATTTCCCCGGTGCAAACAAGGAGAATCTTGTCTCCCAGCCCGCGGGCCTCACAGTCGAGGATGAACTCGGCTACCGCGTGGTCAAAGGAACGCCCCACCGCCTGCATGCCATCCTGCATGTTGAGATTGTTGCCATCCGCGTGCATGTCCCACACGCCAGCATAGCCCGCGTGGATGGTGACAAACCCGCATCCAGCCTCACACAGACGTCTGGCAGTGAGCAGGAGCCTGCCGATCGATTGGGCCTGCGCAGTGTAGTAGCCCTTCTTTCCACGGGTTACTTTGTTCCATTGGCCCCGTTTTGCGAAGCGGGCGGTATCATAACGGGACACGATCCGGGGGTCCTCCTTGCTCAGATCAAAGGCATTGGAAATATGTCCATTGAGAAGCACCTGGAAGGCCTGTTGTTGTAATTCGTCGAGCGCTTCCATCGCGCCTCCCACGTCGATAGACCGATTGAGACCATCCATCTTGGCCAGAAGTTCTCGCCGGTCGGCGAAGAAGCGTTCCCGATTGACCTGTAACGTCATGTCCTGTTGCAACTCGCCTCCGCCGCCTGAGAGGAAGGGAGCGAAGGAGGAGCTGTAGGGGCCGGTGGCGGCCAGGTTTCCGCGGGCCTCCGGCTTGGGTGCCCCGGGAAGGACGGTCCGGGGAAAGATAACGGCATTGGTGGGCATCCCCGAGAGGCGGCGGGTGGCGCCAGCCACCCGCGCATAATGCGTGCCGATGTTGGCTTCATGGGAGGATGGGCTTACGATCGGTTGGATATTGTGGCCGGCGTTCCGGGTCGTGAAGGAACGCACGACCGTTAACTTGTGAGCGAGTTTGGCCAGGCGCTGCATGGTGGCGCCAAAGTGTACCCCGGTCAGCGAGGTGCGGGTTGTGCCGCCCACGGTGCGTACTTCGGAGGGCACATCCATCTTGGGGTCGAAGGTCTCCAGCTGGCTCGGCCCGCCCTGCTGGAACAGGAAGATCACGCACTTGTCCTTGAGTGGATTGTCCTGCGCTCTCGTGGCAGCAGCACGGCTGGCAAGAAGGGAAGGAAGGGAGAGACCGGCCAGACCGAGGCTGCCGAGGCGCAGAAGCTCGCGTCGTGATGTGCCGGGGCGCTGATCTGCGATTGTTAACATGGAATACCGTTTCTCCGGAGCCCACCCTTTACGGCGGGAAGCCACGTTTAAAGCTATCCTATGGAATTGTGTGTCGCCTGGAAAGCCAATAGCTCCCCTCTATTCTTTCATCTTCAGCGTCACCCGTTGGTTAACGGCTACATCCTTTACCGTGCGGGTGGATCCGTCAGGCCAGAGAATGTCCACCTGAACGGGCTTGTCGTGTTGGCCGAGGCCGAAGTGGAGGACGAGGTCGTTCTGGTTCCCCTGTCCGGTTCCCGCTGCCACCTGGCGGGTGAGGGTTCTGCCATCCGGCAGAGCCACGCGCACCTGGGCGCCGATCGCGAACAGGTTGATTTTTTCCCGGTCGCCGAGGAGGTGGACCTTGAGCCAGTGATGGCCCTTCTCCCCGCCGTTCACGAAGAACCTGCCGGCCGCCATGAGATCGAGATCCCCGTCATTATCGAAGTCGGCCCATGCCGCCTGATAAGTGGGGGGCAATCCGTCCAGCTTACTCCCGGCGGTTGCATTGACGAACTTGAAGTTGCCATCGTTGCGGAAGAGGACCGAGTTATTCTTGCGCCCGAAGGAAGCCACCCCGTAGACGGTCGTGAAGAAGAGATCGAGATCGCCATCGTTGTCGTAATCGGCGGCGGAGGGGCTGGCGTAGGATTCCTGGTAGAAGACTCCGCCCTGGCCCTTGCTCTCGAATTTGAATTCGCCCTCCCGGCCGTTGTTGCGCAGCCAGAGCGACTCGGGCTGGTTGCCGCGACCGTCCTTGTGCGCAAAGTTGCCGGCGAAGAGATCAAAGTTGCCATCGTTGTCAAAGTCCCCCCAGGCCGCGCCGATGGAGTGGCCCCCGCCGAAGCCGGGACCATTTGCGATTACGCCAAAGGCGCCCGTCACATCCGAAAAGGTTCCCTTCCCATTGTTCTGCCAAAGGATGTTCGGCTGAAGTCGGTAGTTGGAGACGTAAATGTCGAGGTCTCCGTCACGATCGAAGTCACAGGCGGTCACACCGCGGGCACGGTAGCGGACCTCGCTCCAGGTCAGCTTGAAGGATTTCCCCCCCTGGTTGGTCAGCAGGAAGTCGGCATAGGTGTCATTAGGCCAGGCCTCGTAGCCACCGGCGTAGAGATCGACAAACCCGTCCCTGTTGAAGTCGCCCCAGCAGGCCCCCAGCGAGCTGCCCTTGGGCAATTCGGGCAATTCAAGGGCGACAAACTCCTTGCCGCCCTTGTTGCGGTAAATCTTGCGCCCGCCCCAGGAGTAGAGATCGAGAAAACCGTCATTATCGAAGTCGGCTGCCACGCAGGCTCCGGTGTTGGCCACTTCCACGAATTTGCTGCCCTTCTCGTTGCGGTAAACCTTCCCTCCGACGCAGATATCGGTCCAGCCGTCGTTATTGAAGTCGAACCAGCAGGCCTCGTTCCCGCCTGCCAGGCCGAATTGCTCGCTCTTGTCCTCGAAGACAGCGGCGTGAACGGGGAGGGCGAGGAGGGCGAGGAGGGCGAGGAGGGCGAGGAGGGCGAGGAGGGCGAGGATTGAGAAAACCGGGTGGAGTAGAGCGGATGTGTAGGTCCAACGCATTCCTCTAGTCTACACCTGTCGGGTTCAGGGTGACAGGGGAAATAAAGCAGACAATGGAAGGGCCTTGTGGTGCCTGAACAGGGAACCCGGGGTGTCCTCACGCGATAGTCATCTTCTCTGGTTCACCAGTGGACAGCGATGGATCGCGAGGTGGATGCTCTGCGGTATCGGCAGCTTGTGCTGTCCCAGGTGCGTTTTTTGATGCATCAGAGACCCGGAGGTTGTTAGATCTCCGGCACCATGATTTGCGATCGTAGTCTAGTTCTGGCGGGGGCCGTGGTTGCCCTTGCCACCGGTTGCACCCAGCATTCCGGTGGTGGATCCGGGGGGGGAGCAACTGGTCCGGAGCTTCCGGCCCTGTCGACTGTCCCGGAGGCCGCCGGACCAGTGCGGGCCAAGCCCGGCTTCAAGAACGCGCAGCAGCTCTCCGATTCGGTGAAGGTGGGTGCGCCCCAGCGGGTAGTGGAGGCCATGTTCGGCCCCCCGGACAAGGCAGGCTACAAGATTTACGGCCGGGCGGCCGGGACCCCCTGGCGAGCGCTGGTGTGGGAGTGGGTCTTTCAGGATGTCAATCCGCCACGGGCGCTTTCCATCGTGTTCCAGGAAGACGGATCGGGTACGTGGCGGGTCAATCACGGGGACTGGCCGGAGTAGGGGTCTATCGCTGGGGAACGGGGGCTTCCAGCACGGTGGCCCCATTCCTGTCGCTCATGACAAGGACGCTGAACTTGAGCACGTCACCGATGTCACTTGTGCTCACGCTGGCATAGTCGAACTTTCCCCGGAGATCAGTGTAGCCGTCCTTGTAGAACTGCGGACCGGAACTGGTCAGGGCATAGACCTTGACGTATGTGGCGGGGAGGGGGCGGTTGTCACCGGCGTGGCGCACGGTGAGGATGCCGTAGCGTTCGCTGACCGCGGTGTTCAGTTCGTTGGAGTAAACGGCCAGGGACCGTTTTTTCCCTCCTCCAATCACCTCGACGAGGACATTCTTGGACTGATACTCGCGGGGAAGTTCAAAATTATGCGAGCGTTTGTTGTCAGCCAGTTGGAGACGCTCGGACTTGTTGGGTCGCACTACTGAGAAGCTGCCACTGTTGCTGGAGACGAAGGGGTTGGTGCTGAAGAGGAACTCCAGGTCCATTTCGTAGTAGTTAACCTGCACATTGGTCACCTTCTGGTAGTCAATGGTGACGAGGGATCCATCGACCCTGAGAGAGAGGGAGGGTTCCGCGGCGGCCAGTTTGGCCTGCTGCTGGTTCCGGTCCTCTTCAGTGGCAATCTGCGGCCCCTTGCCCTGAATCTCGTCGGCCTGTGCGATCACATTGACGAAGCGTTCGCGCCAGCGGTCCACCGGGTGCTGGGTGTATTTCACGGCAATGGCGCGGGCCTCATCCGGTTGGGCCCGGTAGAAGGCGCTGTAGGCGCGGAAGTAGTCGTATTGGATGCTGGTGGGGAGAGCTTCCGCATTCACCGTGTCCAGCCTGTCCATGGCTTCCGCAGCCCGGTCCTGCAGGAAGAGGTAGTAGGTAGTGCTCAGCTGGTCGGCGTGATCAAGCGTGGGTTTCTGGCTTAGAATACGCAGGAAGCTCTGGTACTGGTTGCGGATCCGGCCATTCAGGATCTTACGCGTCCCCCCTACGACGTGAGAGCGATTGTTGACGAGAGGCTTGTACTCGAGATGTTCGTAGGCGCGACGGGCTACGGGATCGATGGTGACGAGCTCACTGGCGAGATAGTCACCGCAGTTGTTGAGGTAGCGTCCGTCCACGAGGAGAAACTGGCGGGCGATGGGCATGTGATTGTGGAAGAGCCCATAGCTGTAGAGTTCGCGATGGTACTTGCCCCGGCGGTGCAGGATCTCGAGGGCCTTCCTGAAGAAGTCCCCGCTCTCGCGGCAGCGCCAGGCAACCTGGAGGAGATTGATGTTGTGCAGATTCATCTTCGAGAGGTAGGTGAGGACCTGTTCCCCGGTGCCCCACTGACTGATGTGGGCCCAGGAACTTTCATCCACCCTGGAGGGTTCGCTCACCACCTTGAAGGTGAACTTCTCGGCGTGGGCAATGACGGCGCCACTCTTGGAGACATGGGCCGGATAGCATGGATAGTCGCCGGCGGCTGGGAAGTAGAAGAAGTGCTCGAGACGCTGGGTGGTGTAGGGGTCGAGGGAGATCTTACGCGTGCCCGTGGCGCGGTGACCGAGCACCGGCATGGCCCCCTGCGGAATCTGGAGCAGCACGTCGAGTTTCTGCCTGGTGCTGGTGGGGTTGGTGACCACGACCTGGGCCCCGTAGGCCACGCTGGTCACGAACTCATCGCTGACGAACTTGTCGACCTGCTCGCCATTCTCGATCCGGTGGCGGTCGCCGTGGCGGAAGTAGGCCTGGCTTACCAGGAGGGGAGGACGGTTGTCGGCCAGTCCGGCTTCCTTGATCTCACGGTGGAAGGCGATGGCGCTGTCCGCGGCGGTGAAGACAAGTTTGGGTCCATCAATATCCATGCTGCTCTCCGGTGAATCGAAGGGCAGGTCAAGAACGGCAAGGGCGAGGAGGGTTTCGTGAATATTCCGGGCGGCTTCTCCCAGGTGCCTTGAGCCGAAGGCCTTCCCCTTCTCATGCCGGACGTAGTCGAGCCAGAACCTGCTCTCGGCAATGAGGTCATGAGTGTGGGAACCAATGGGCAGCCGGTAGTAATTCGTCTCGGCCCACTCCTTGGTGGTTTCCACCGCGCGGTAGAGCGCCTCCACGGTGGAAGCGTCGAGGTCGGAGTCGCTGGCATAGGCGTCGAAGGCATCTTCTTTTCCGGCAAAGTCCTTCTGCTGTAGTTCTGCCTTTTCCCGTCCCTCCTTTGCCTTGGCCTGGCGTTTGTCCTGTACCGCACCCAGTTTCTTCATTTCCTCAACGGCCGACTCGGTTACGGCCCCTTCTGCCTCATCCAGGGCCAGAGCATTGCTCTCCAGGCTGCGTCTCAGGGACCGGCTCCGGTTTTTTCCTCCTGCGAAACCGCCCCCGGCCCCGGGTGCGGCGGTCGGCGAGTTGGGCGCTAGTGCGGAGGCCCCATCAGTAGCCTCCCGGCCAAACCAGCCGTTGGCCTGGTCCCGGGCTGCATTGAGGTCGCTGAAGGTCAGTCCGCCGGTAGCGAGTGCTCCATTGAAGAGCATGTTGGAGCGGGTGAGGTCGGGGGGGTGGAGCGCGAGGCGGTCGCGAAAATCCCACTGCGTGCTTTCGAGGCGGTCCTCGGAGCGATGGGCAAGGAGAATGCGCTCCAGGGAGTTGAGACGTTCGTATTCGAACGGTTCGAGGTAGGGGTTGAGCTTGGATCCCAGCAGGAACTTGTCGACGAAGGTCTGGTCGCGTTTATTGGCAAGGTAGGGTGCGATCACCTCCGCGAAGAACCGGGGATCCTTTTTCCAGAGGAAGAAGTTCAGCTCATGGCAGGCGAACTGGGAATACCTGGTGCGTTTTTCCTCTTCCTTGAGATCCGGCCAGTTGAGGATGAACTCGAATTGACGCAGGGTTGCGTCCTCCCGGACGGCAAGCAGGTAAAGGTAAGCGCTGGAGAGATTCTCAAAAACCTCAAGGCGCGCGGTGCGCAGGTCCTTGATCTCCAGGCGTTCGCCCTTCTTCAGGAGGGTGACCGAGTCCTGTTCGGTGAAGTGGCGATCCGGGTCGAGGGCCTGGCGGAGGCGCAGGTCCGCGATTTCGGTTGCACGTTCCGGCAGGGAGAGTTCGGCGTAGCTTGCCCCCTGATGGTCGAGGACGAGGACGTGCACGTGCTGGCGGTCCCCGAAGGCATCGAGATCGATGGAGAGGTGGCCCTTCTCGTCCGGTTGCAGGTTGAGAAGACTGACCGGGCCGTTGACGAGGAAATCGACCGCGCTGCCGGTAGGAACTTCCTCCCCAGCCTGTTTGCGCGCAGAAGGCGAGGATGCTCTTCCGGCCTTGGCGGCCTGGCCGGTCAGGGCGCGATCGTAATCTTCCCCCTTCGTGAGGGTTTCCTCTTCCGTCTCGGTATCACGCACGGCCCAGGGATTGAGGATAATCTCAGGGCGTTCGAGCATGTTGCCCGGCAGTTTCCGGGCATAGCGCCGCTCAAGGACGTAGCGGAATTCGTCCCCGATCTTGCGACCGCTGACGTAGAGGTTGGGCAGGTGGCCGGGGGTGCCGCTGAAGAGTCCGCCCCGGGGGGCGTGGCCGAGGAAGCCAAAGAGGTCGAAGTCCGGCAGGAAGCGGGTGGCAATAATGTGTACGCGGGTGGCTTTGTCGGTATTCGCCACGTTGATCTCCAGAGACTTGCCGTCGACAGAGAGCTTTGTCAGGTGCGAGGGGTCCCGGTCGACCAACTCGAGGGTCCGGGCGCTGTTGAAGACGTGCCCGTTGGCCACCATTCCCCGGGCAACCCGGAGGGTGATGGACTGGCTGCTCTTCTTGAGAAGGAGGCGGTAGTCGCCGGGTTCAAGGTTGTCGGCCACGAGGAAGCCGTCCTTGAGAGACAGGGCCTTGAAAGCGTCTGAAGTGATTCCGGCCGGGGAGATGGCATGGAGGGCCAGTTCTTCCCGGGTCAGGGTCCCGGCGTAGGGAATGTGGATACGTTCTCCGGCCACGGCATGGATTAACCCGGGATTTGTGCGGCGGGCCCGGGGAAGCTGCCAGACGCGCTGGTGGTTGTCCGCGGTCCGGGCAGTGATGCTCGCGACACCATCGAGAGCTCCGAGTTCAACGCCCCCTGACTTGTCGGTTTTCAGGGTGAAGCTCCGGGTATTCTTGAAATTGGGTCGTCGGATCGTGACGTAGAGCTGTTGCCCCACGCCAGGCTCTCCGCTTCGTCCGAGGAGCTGAACGGTGTACTTTCCGTTCACCCTGCTCAGGAAGAGGTCCCTGATCCGGTCACTGCGAAGCTGTCCGTTGATCGTGAAGGCCTGGTCGGCGGAGAGCTCGATCTCCTTCTGCCCCTGGCTGGCCACCTTGACAGCGGCGACCAATCGGATGTTGAGGCTGGAGAGACGGTTGGGAACCCGGATCTCGTGAGTGGCTTCCCGGTCGGAGGCGATCTTGAAGTCGCTTACCGTGCTGGTGGTGGAGATACCGTCGAGGTCGGTCGAAACAAGGACCAGGCGGACCTTCTCGAGACGTGTCAGCGAGATGGGTTGCCCGGCCACGGTGAGGGTGGGGCGGACCATGATGGTGGCCTTGGCACCCGGACGGAGGGCCTCGCGATCGAGGCGAATACCGGCGTGGAGCTGGTAGGATTCCGACGAGTGCTGGAAGTGGGCGAGGCTGGCGAAGCCATCGGGGGCTTCGATGACGGGGGTGCGCGTGCCGGGCTTGTTGGAGAAGGGGATGAGGGTGCGGCCCTTTTCGTCACATTCATAGCGGCGGCCTCCGAACCAGACGGCGACCCCGGGGGCTGGTTTGCGCGTTTCATCCAGGATGGTGATTACTTCTCCCCCGCTGCTGGTGGCGGAGAGGACGTCGAGGCGGCCCTTGCGGATGACGGCCCGGCTGCTCTTGCTGCCTCCGATGAATTCGACGATCCATACTCCGCGCCGGTCTTCGATCTCGGGAAACTTGAAATCGCGGGGAACCCGGCGTTGCGGGGCCTCCTTGTAATCGAAGGTGCGTTCGTGGTTGGTGACCAGCCCGTCGAGGGCGAGGTCGGTGCTGACCTCGGTGCCGTGCTTGAGGTAGTAATTGAGGGTGTTCACCTCAAAGACCTTCACGATCAGGGTCTGCACGTTCTTGAGGTGAACGCGGAGGCTGACGTTGTCGCTGACCCCGAACTGTTCCGGATTGCCGGGATCAAACTCGATGTCGACCCGGTCCTTCAGGGCCTGGAACTGGCTGGGGCTCAGCAGGGAGGCCCAACGCTCGGGGTCACCGATCCCGTTGACGATCTTGGTTTCGGCAAAGACCGCCTTGAGCCAGCTCTCCCTGAAATAGGGAGCGTAGGCCTTGTAGTCTTCGGATTCCCTGAGGAAATGAAGGAGAAAGTTCCGGACGACCGGCTCGTCAGTGCCGATGGGGGCCAGTCCGGTCACGTTACGGAAGTTCTGGCCAAGATTTGCGGGGTGACGCCAGAGCTCGCTCTCCTTCCGGGCCCAGTCCGGATGCACGTAGGGGACACGGCGGGGGAGCTTGACGTATGTCATGAAGCGGTTGGCATCATGCGCGCCCTGGGAGTGATCAAAGACCAGACGCTGGTAGAGAAGGTGTGCCTTCAGGGAATTGAAGGAGGGCCCGAGCCGGGAGACGAATTTCCAGGCGCGTTCCAGGTAAGCCTTGCGGACTTCCGGACTGGCAGCTGGATTGGCATCGGCACCGGGGCGCAGCTTGGCGAGGTAGGTGTGAACGTAATTTGCGTTGAGGAGGAGGTCCTTCCGCCCGCCACGCAGTTCATCGAGCTGGGCGATGGTGAGCGCGCGATGAATGTTGAACTCGCCGAACCCCCGGCTCTCCTTGCTTTTAAGATCCTCCAGGATGAGAGCGATCAGGCCGGGGAGATCGGGGTTGTCGGCGCGACTGAGGAGATCACGCCTCTGGGCTCCGGTGAGGGCATGTCCGCTGGTGAGCAGGGCGAAGAATTCGTTCCGGGTGATATTTTGCAGGGTCTGGATGCCTCGGAGGGCATCAGCAAGGAATTTGTTCCATGAGAGTTCCTCCTGTTTGAGGACCGAGGGAAACTCCCGGGCCCTGGCCTTGCCTTCCTGCTGGTGGCTAAACTGCAGCTTCAGCTCGCGCCGGATATGTTCCAGCGAGTTCTTTGGATCGCGAGGATAATTGATGAGGGCTTCGCGGTTGAGAATGAGGTTGCGCAGGCTGGATTTCGGAAAGCGCTTGTGCCACTGGGCAAGGATGTCAGCGAGTTCCTTGTCCTGCCTGGTGTTCTGATAGTGAAGGGCATGGAAGTAGTAGTAGTCCTCGGTTCCCGGGATGAGTTGCTTGAGAGCTTCCCCGCGGTCGTCGGCAAGGGCAAATTTCTCGATGAAGCCGATCTCCTGCTGGGCGCAGATCCAGGGAATGAGGGTCGCCAGAATGGCAGAGGCAAGCATGACAGGGTGGGTGAATCGGGATGCTTTGTTCATGAGCTGAATTCGGTTGTCTGGACGAAGTGCATGGTGTGCATGCCCTGGTCAAGGAGGATGACCACTAAGAAGCGGACACGATTCCAGTATCTTTCTTAGGATTTTTTGGATCAGAAGAGCATATGCCATGCCCCAATCGGGGAAAGGTCAACCCGGACAGGAGCGCAGCGGGAGTCAAATATCCAGCGATTATGCTTCCGGGTAGTGAAACTGGTCGAAAATCCCGGTTCTCCTGAAGAGCGGGTGCCAGCAACAGCTCAGCACCATGGAAGCGGCGGTAGGCAGGGCAATACAGAGGATGATGAGGAAGGAATCGCTCATCCAGTCGGCCTGCGCGTTTCCTGCGGGTAGGGCAAGCAAGAGGAGGCCCGGGATGGTGGTGAGGAGTAACCCGGGAAGGTTGAGCAATACCCAGGGAACAGCCGCGGCCCACCACAGCGGGGAGCCATTGGTTTCCAGGATAATGACGGTTCCCGCGGTGACGGTCCGCCAGAAATTGAGATGCAGGAGAAAGGGGGAGATCGGGGGCATGCAAGGGATGAGACCCCCGTCCTTCCCGGGGTATTCATTCCAATCCCGCGAGGTTGAGGAGGAAGGCGTGCTCGAGGGCGGTATCGCGGTAGCGACCGAAGCGACCGGAAGCTCCCCCGTGTCCTGAGGTCATATCCGTTTTGAGGAGGATTGGATTGCTGCCGGTTGAGCGGTGGCGGAGGCGGGCAGTCCACTTGGCCGGTTCCCAGTACTGGACCTGGGAGTCGTGCAGGCCGGCCAGGATAAGAAGGGCGGGATAGTCCACCGAGGCGACGTTGTCGTAGGGGGAGTAGGAGAGCATGTAGTGGTAGGCCTCCTCGTCGGCTGGGTTGCCCCATTCGTCATATTCGAAGGTCGTGAGCGGGATGGAATCGTCGAGCATGGTGGTCACTACATCGACGAAAGGGACATCGGCAATGAGTCCGCGAAAGAGGTCCGGTCGCATATTGGCCACCGCTCCGATCAGGAGTCCTCCCGCGCTACCTCCCCCCGCGAAGATCCGTTCGGGATCGGCGTATCTTTTTTTAACGAGGTATTCAGCGCAGTCGATGAAGTCGGTGAAGGTGTTTTTTTTCTTCATGAGCTTGCCGTCTTCGTACCAGTGCCGTCCATGCTCCTGGCCGCCACGGACGTGGGCGATGGCGTAGACGAATCCCCGGTCGACCAGGCTCAGCATCGTGCTGCGAAAGCCGGCCGACATGCTGGATCCGTAGGAGCCGTAACCGTAGAGGTAGAGCGGAGCGGATCCGTCCCGCTTCACACCCTTGTGATAAACAAGGGAGATGGGGACTTTCGTTCCGTCTCCTGCGATGGCATCAAGGCGCTCGGTGCGATAGTCGTTCCGGTCAAATCCACCCAGGACCTTCTCTTCCTTGAGGAGAGTCTTTCTCCTCGTGCTCATGTTGTAATCGAAGACGCTGTCGGGAGTCCTCATCGATTCGAAGTTGAAGCGGAGGGTTCCGGTGTTCATTTCGGCGTTTACGCCGAGCGATGCCGAGTAGGCCGGTTCGTCGAACTCAATCTCGTGCCATTCCCCCTTTGCGTTGCGGATGCGGATACGGTTGAGGGCATCGCGTCGTTCCACCACCACGAGATAGTCCCGAAATACCTCCACGCTGCTCAGATAGGCATCTTCACGGGCGGGAATCATCTCCCTCCAGTTCTCCTCGGCAGTTTTTCCGACCGGGGTGACCATGAGGCGGAAGTTGGGGGCCTCCTTGTTGGTGCGCACGAGGAACTGGTCATCCCAGTGGTCGATGCTGTACTCAAGGTTGCGGCGGCGGGGACTGAATACCCGCGGTTCCAGATCGGGTTGGTCGGCGTCGATGAGGAGGAATTCGTCGGAGAGTGTCTGGCTGCACCCGATGACGATGAAGCGTTCGGACTTGGTCTTGTAGACGTAGCAGCGATAGGTCTCGTCCTTTTCCTCGAATACCAGTTCATCGTCCTGCACGGGCGAGCCAAGGACATGCCGGTAGACCTGGTAGGAGCGCAGGGTCTTGGGATCCTGACGGGTGTAGAAAATAGTCTTGTTGTCATTGGCCCAGGCGTGGTTGCCGGTGACCTCCTCCAGTTTGTCAGGAAGGATCCCGCCGGTTTCGAGATCCTTGAACTGGAGCGTGTAGATCCGGCGACCCTGGATGTCGGTTGAGAAGGCCACGATCTTTTCATTGGAGCTTCTTTCCCCGGTGCGGAGACTGAAGAATTCATGGCCCCTGGCGAGGGCCGGGATATCGAACATGATCTCTTCCTTCTCCGTGCCGGCTTTCCTCCGACAACTGAGCGGGTAGGAGTCTCCCTTGCGGTAGCGTCGGTAGTACTCGTAGCTCTTTTCGCGGTAAGGAACGGTGGAGTCGTCCTGCACGATGCGTCCCACGATTTCTTCGAAGAGGGTCTTCTGCAAGACCTCGGTCTCCTTCAGGACGGTTCTTGTGTAGGCGTTTTCGGCTTCAAGATAGGAGACGACCGCTGGATCGTCCCTCTCCTTCAACCAGTAATAGGGATCGTCGCGGGTGTGCCCGTGCGGTGCGCCGATCTTGTGGGAAATGCGCTTGGCACGGGGTGGTTTGAGATCAGCCATGAGAAGGCAGGGCGCGAGCGAGACGAGAACAAGGAGCAATCGACCGGCAGAGTTCATGGTTAAACCCTACTGCCATGGTCAAGGGGGGATCGGAGGCTTGTTCCCGGGCGGGGGGCGCGCTAAGGGGAGGGCCGACAATTACGCTCTGAACCGATGCCGAATCCCTGGACTGGAAAAGGAAATCCCTATACGCGGGAAGAAGTGATCGCACGGCTGCAGGACAGCCTGAGCCGTGGGGAGCCCATCATCGCGGCAGGAGCCGGCACGGGAATCAGTGCCAAGTTCATTGAGAAGGGCGGGGCTGACCTCATCATCATCTATAATTCCGGGCGCTTCCGCATGGCGGGGCACGGCTCCACCGCGGGCCTCATGGCCTACGGCGACGCCAATGCCGTGGCGATGGAAATCGGGGAGTTTGAAGTTCTTCCCGTGGTGGAGGAGATCCCGGTCATTTGCGGAGTGCACGGGAGCGATCCGCGGCGGCGCATGTGGCACTTTCTCGGGCAGGTCAGGGACATGGGTTTCAGTGGAGTGAACAATTTTCCCACCCACTCCATTGTGGATGGAAAGTTCCGGCAGATTCTGGAGGAGACCGGCATGAGTGTGCAGAAGGAGGTTGATATGGTCGGGCTGGCACGCCGCATGGACCTCTTCTCCATCGTTTACGTCGGATCGCCGGAGGAGGCCCGGGAGATGGCGGAGGTGGGCGCTGATGCCATCATCGCCCACGTGGGAACCACCATCGGGGGGTCGGTCGGGGTGGTGGATGCCACCATGACGATTGAGGAGGCAGCGGTCCGCACGCAGGAGATCATCGAGGCCGGGAAGTCGGTCCGCGACGATGTGATCTACCTCAGCCATGGGGGGCCCATTTCTACGCCGGAGGATGCGGCCTACATCAATGAGCACACTGATGCGGTGGGTTTTGTGGGAGCTTCCAGCCTGGAGCGCATGGCGGTGGAGGAGTCTCTCACCAACCTCACACGCGAATTCAAGTCCATCCCGGTCAGGCGGAAGTAACGATGTCCACCATCGCGGTTCTCGGAACCCTCGACTCCAAGGGGGCGGAGCATGCCTTTGTGGCGGAGCAGATCCGTGCCCGCGGACACGATGTGGTCCTCATTGACGTAGGCACCGGCGGGGAACCTGAAGTAAGCCCGGCGATCACCCGTTTCGAGGTGGCTGCTGCCGGGGGCATCGATCTTCAGCCGATTCTCGACCGGCGCGACCGAGGCGAATGCGTGGGAGCGATGGCACAGGCGGTGCCCGTGCTCATGGCTCAACTGGTGGAGCAGGGCAGGATCGAGGGAGTGATCTCGCTGGGGGGCGGAGGAGGCACGGCCATCGCAACCGCGGCCATGCGGGTTCTCCCGGTGGGATTCCCCAAGCTCATGGTCTCCACCCTGGCGAGCGGCAACACGGCTCACTATGTGGGCATCCGGGATATTGTCATGATGCCCAGTATCGTGGACGTCTCGGGGCTGAACCCGGTTTCACGCACCATCTTCACGCGGGCGGCAGGGGCCATCTGCGGAATGGTGGACAGCGAGGTGGACGTCAGTGACTCAAGGCCGATCGTAGCGGCCAGCATGTTCGGCAATACCACCGATCTCGTTTCGATGGCACGTGTGCAGCTGGAGGCAGCGGGCTACGAAGTGCTGGTTTTCCACGCCACCGGGACGGGTGGCAGGACGATGGAAGCTCTCATCGAGAGCGGGATGGTGGCCGGGGTGCTGGACGTGACCACCACCGAGTGGGCTGACGAGCTGGTCGGCGGGGTGCTGACGGCCGGTCCGGATCGCCTTGATGCCATGAGCAGGGCGGCGGTGCCCGCAGTCATCGCACCCGGGTGTCTCGACATGGTGAATTTTGGAGAGCGCGATACGGTGCCGCAGGAATTCGAGGGTCGTGCCATTTACGAGCACAACCCGCAGGTGACCCTGGTGCGTACCAGCGCGGAAGAATGTGCCGAGCTCGGCAGGATCCTGGCGCGGAAAGCCAACGCCAACGGGGCTCCGACCGGCATCCTCATCCCTACCAGGGCGATCAGCATGATAAGTGCTGCCGGGCAGGCTTTTCATGATCCCGTGGCGGACGCGGCACTTTTCAGCGCGATCCGGGAAGAGGCCGAGGTGGGGGTGCAGGAGCTGGCGGTTGAGATCAACAGTGAGGAATTCGCCAAGGCCTGTGTAGAGAAACTGCTTGAGCTGATGGGCGGGGACGGCTCGGCCTCTTCAGCCTGAGAGGCCGCACCAGCGTACCGGAGAGTAATTTGCTGCAATTGAGATCCCCGGAGCACTCCTCCGCGGTTATTCATCTTCCGCTCCGCCCAGGGTCACGTTGATGTTGTATTTGTTCTGAAGGTGGGCGTGGGCCCGGGCGGCCTGCTTGCTTTTCGGGTAGCGTCTGCAGGTGAGCTGGAAAGTGCGGATGGCGTTCTTGGCCTCCTTGGCTTCCTCGTAGGTGTAGGCGATTTCAAGGGTGGCCCTCGGAGCTGAGGCATCGTTGACCAGGCATTGCCTGTAGAGAGCGACAGCCTCCTTGTGCTCTCCGATCCTGCGGTGGCAGATCGCCATGGCAAAGTGGGTTTTGGGGAAATCGTCGATCTGGCGGTACATCCCGATGGCCTTCTTCCACTCCGACATGCTTTCGTAGCAGCCGCCGATGGACCACTGGTAGCCCGGGGCGTTCTTGCCGTTGAGATCGATGAGCTTGACGAACACGGCGATGGCCTCGTTGAACTTGCTCATTCCCTGGTAAATCTGCGCGATCGTCTCCAGGTAACCGACCTCGTTGTCGCTGTTGAGAGCGATCAGCTGGTGAAGCACCTTGATGGCCTCGGCGGGCTGTTTCACGGATTGGAGCATGGTAGCCAGTGCCTCGAGTCCCGCCACCCTGTTGTCGTACTCTTCGTAAAGCCGCCGGGCATTCTTGATGTTCTCCCGGCTCATGTGCCACTGGGCCATGCGCCCGCGGAGGTCGTCATTCCGTCCAAATTTTTCCTCTACCTCCTCGTAGATGGTCCAGATTTTGTTTGGACGGCCCAGCATTCCGTGCAGGCCGGCGATACGGTAGAGATGACTCCTGGCATTCTGGGAATCTTCAATGGAGTCCCGACGCACCTGAGCGATGAGCTGGTCGCCGAGTTTGAGGGCGGCCCGCCTGGTCTTGTCCTCCTTGAGGAGGTGGTTCATGGTCTTGACCGTCATGTCGAAGACCACCTGGATGAGTTTCTCGTCCTTGTAGCTGGTGGCCAGGGCCTTCCTGCCGGCAGTGAAGTCCTGGGCGAAGAAATACATGGTGGCGAGTTCCTGGCAGGCCTGGACACAGGCGCTGGTGCTCCACTCCGTGCGTTTCATCACGTAGGTCAGGCCCTTCAGGATCTCAAGAATCCCGTCGCCGTTCTGGTGCAAGCGGGCGTAATGAAGGAGGTCGAGCGAGGAGCGCAGGGAGAGCGGAGTATCCGGGTATTCCTTGAGGACGAATTGGAAGGCGTTCTTTGCTTTCTTGACTTCTCCCATCTTCCGGTAGGCGTCGCCAATGCAGTAAGCCGCCACATTGGCAGAATGTGATTCGGGCCAGTAGTCGATGACCGACTGGAACCCTTCCCGCAGGGCGGTCTTGACCTTCTTGAGATGGATCTGGGTGTGGCTCCACATGAGTTGGGCGTAGGGAGCGCCGGGGCTCTTCTCGTAGAGGGTGAGAAACTTTTCATACTCCGCCAGAGCGACCTTGTAATTCTTGCTGGTGTAGTACTTTTCGGCGATCTTGAGCTGGTAGCGTTCAACCTCCCGCATTTTTTCGAAGACGGGGACGGGGATCTGCTCGAGGTCCGAGAGTGCATTGGCGGAGAGGGGGAAGAAGGCGAGCAGCAGCCCTGCCAGCGGTGCAAGCGCGGGGCCGCGATCCCGGGCCGGAGGGCGGGAGACCGTGGCAGGAAGCCAGCTCCGAAGGTGATCCGACCTGCGCTTCTTTGTGGGACGGGGGTTGTTCCCGTCCCTGCTTTCCGGCTCCCTTCCGGAGCTCAGTCTTCCTTGGTTGCCTCGAGCCATTTGTTGTATTCCGCGTGAGCGTAGAAGATGATGTTCACTCCGAGCTGGAAGCAGGATTCCCAGATCTCGCGGGCTACCCCGGAGTGTCCGTCGGCCCAGGCATCGCCAATGTCGCCGGGATGGTAGTAGGCCACCAGGCGACCATCAACCACCCAGCCAAGGGCGTCGGTGCGACCATGCTTGGCGACATAGGGGAGCTTGGGCAGGGGGTAGGGGATCTGGTGGATCTGGTGGTCAAGGTAGACCGTGATGGGTTCCACCCTGGGCAGAATCTTCTTCATCATGCCGACGAACTGACCTTCCCAGCCGCTGCTTCCCCCGTTGTCACCGAAGAGCATGCCGTGCTTGTCGAGGAGATAGGAGCGCAGGATTTTGATCCCTTCCTCTCCCATCTGAATCTTCTGCTGGCCGGTCATGTAGACCATGGGAGGACTCTTGCGGGCCGGGAAGGCACGGAGGCGCTTGATATCCATGGGTTCGGGCCGGTCGCTGACGCGGTGCCCGGTGCGCACACCATACTCGGTGAGCAGGTTGAGATCCGCTCCGCGGTCCATATCCTGTTGCCAGTCCCCCCCGTTGTACTTGAGACGGATGAAGCGCACCTTGCCGCGGGAAGTGCCTCCCGAGAATCCTGCGCCCCGGCCTTCTCCCTGGCCCACCTTGTAGCGGTGAACGGTTTCTTCGAGGAGCTGCAACCTGACATCGTCGATGGGGGGAGGATTGAAGAGGACGCTGCTGTAGGGGTTGATGATGTACTTCTTCTTGACCACCTTCTGAATCCTGACGACCTGTTTCAGACGTTCTTCCTCTCCGCCGCCGTAGGGCGATTCGTAAATGGCGCAACCGGTCATGCTGTTGAAGATGAGGAAGGTGACGAGAAAGAGGGCGCTGTAGGCGCCCAGAGTGGCGGTGGACTGCCAGAGCTTGGGATTGCGCCTGCCAAAGTACCAGGCCCATCGGCGGAGCGGGTTCCAGGTGCGCTGTGGGTGGGGCGAGGGAGCCAGTTGCTTGGTTTTGCGGTCGACCGCCCAGACCACCCAGCACAGTCCGATGAAAAAGGAGATGGCCACTCCGGCGCGGGAGAAGGCGTCCGAGAGCCGGTAGGCTGAGAAGACGAGGGGAACGACCAAGGCAAACTGCCAGAGCGGGAGGAAGCCCACGCTGAGAATGCCGCGGTAGAGGAGCGGCGAACGGGGACGCCAGTAACGGGCCCAGGAGAGGGGCACGGCGAGAGCCAGTCCGAATCCAATGGCGTGATTGAGGGGTGCAAGGTGGAAAAACAGGTGGGCGTCGGCCCAGAGGACGAGCCAGAGGACGGAGGCGTAGACAGTAAGCGCGACCGGCTTTCGGCAATGGCGCAGAAACCAAGGTCCCACCTGTTTCCAGCGATTCATTCGAGTCCGTCGAGGAAATTGTCCCTCTTGTTCTCCAGCGGATTCTCATTGGGGGGAGCCTGCTTCTCCTCAGTCACACCCAAGGTCGAGAGGTCCGGGGTGACGGGCGTGAGAGGATTGTCGGGATTGGCGGCCTGCTCACCGGGCAAGGGATTGTCCGGTGCGGACGATGGCCTGGGAATAAACGGTTCCGCAGCGGTCGGTCCACCGGATTTCCTGGAGGGGGCTTTCTCCCGGGGCTTGCCGGCGCCTATCGCAAAGGGGATGGCTGTAAGGAGCAATCCACCCGCGAGGACGATCATGGTGGAGATGCAGATGGCGCGGAAGAGCTGACTGGCTGCAACGATGCCGAGCATCTCCTGCGGAGATCTGCCCTGGAGTTGTTTGAGAAAGCTCTTCAGCTCTGCCACGGTAGCGTTGCTGCTGCTCCGAAGGTTGCGTAACTCGCTCTTCGGGTTCGCCATGGGTTGAGGCGGATCTTCGCTGCTCTCGGGCTGGATTTTCATGACTCGGGTTCCGGTTCTGGTTCAAGAATGTGGACGAGGTCGCCACCGGCTTCCCCGATGGCTTGAATGACGGGTTCAAAGTGTCGGGCCTGCGCTTCCCGGTGGACTTTCAGGAAGACGTTGCGCTGTCCGGCGGGAGTCTTCCCGAGGATGGCGTTGAGGCGGGGACCGAGCAGCTCGTTCTTGATCTCTTCGCCATTGAGGTAGGTCTTGTAGGCGCTGTCGATGGCCACATTGGCGAGGGTGGCGCCGGCCCCTTCCAGATCGGAGAGAATGGCGGGGTCCCATTGCACGTGGCTGTCGTCCTGCACGCGGGCCAGGATGACGAAGAATATCAGAAGCAGAAAGCCGATGTCGCCCATCGCGAAGGAGGGAACAGTGGCGGCCATCTTTCGGCGTGCGATCTTCATCTGCGCAACAGGTGAGATCCATCCGCGCCTGTTGGTGGCACTGCCGTGATTGCGGAAGGCGGCGGAGTCGCGGGGATGGGTTGTGGCTGGATTCTCATTTCAATCCACGGTAATGGTTCGTTCGCTCTCCAGTTCGAGGGTGATTACTCCGCCCGCATCATCGATGACCTGCGAGACCCGGATCCAGTGGTCGTAGGGCGTTTTCGGGGCGCTCTTTACGACCACCACCTTGTCTTCAGGGCGCTTCTTGGCCTGCAGGGCGGCGGCGAGACGGCGGCGGAACTCGTCCAGGTTGAGAGGACTGCCGTTGAGCACGATGCTGGTGGGGGTGATGGAGACCTCAAGGTTCCTGCTCTGCTGCTTGCTGTCCTGCTTTTCCTCGGTGCGTGGCAGGGTCTGGGCCATTCCGGTTTCAGGTTGCACGGAGGCACAGACCAGGAAGAAGATGATGAGAATGAAGGCGATGTCCGAACTGGACGCAGCCGGAGGATCAACCAGGAGCTGACGACGGGGGAGCTTCACTGTTCCTTGTTCAGGGTCAGATGGAGACTGACCACTTCGATGAGTTCCGCTGCGGAAGACTCCACCTGCAGGACGAAGTCGTTGATGATTCCGGTGAAGTAGTTGAAGGCCATGTAGGCGGGGATTCCCACACACAGTCCGAAGGCGGTGGTGAGGAGAGCTACCCGGATTCCCGCCGCGGCAGCCTGCACGATGTTCTGCTGACCCACGTTGGCCTCGATGTCGCCGAAGGCCACGATCATTCCCTGCACGGTGCCGAGGAAGCCCAGCATGGGCGCCACACTGGCAATGGTGGCCAGCAGGGGAAGGTGTCGCTCGAGGGCGGCCACGATATGCACCCCGGAGTTCTCCATGCTTTTTATGACCTGTTCCTCAAGCTGGGCCTGGTCATATTTCAGGCGGCGCAGGACGAGATACTTGCGCAGGCCGCTGGAGAGGACGGCGGGAACCGGACCCTGTGATCTGTCACAGAGGCTGAGTGATTCCTCAACCCTGTCCTCGGAGAGCAGGGTGGTCACTTCCTCGCGCAAGCTGCTGGAATCGACTTCCAGCAGCTTGAGACTGCGATAGCGCTCGATCACGACTGCAAGGACCAGGATGAGAAGGATGAGGATGGGCCACATGAAGATTCCCCCTTCCAGGAAGATACCGATCGCACCGCTGCTGAAGAAGTCCCGGAAAAACTCCATGGCCTTGTTCAGTGCCCCGGTGGTTTCCTCGGAGGCGGCAGATTGGGCAAGCAGGGGGGGGAGGTATGGCATGGGGGTTTGGGTTATTCGTCGTCCAGGTTCGCTTCGCGTTCAAACTGGGCCAGCATCTCGGGCAGGGCAAGACGTCCGCGGGCATACTTGGCGGCGTCGGATTCGGGAAAGTCCCAGCGGCAGCGGTTGTAACGCCGGAAGGCGTTGGGAACGTCGTTGTCCATGCGGTAGCTTTCCCCTGCCCAGAAGAGTGCCTGGGCGGTGAGTTCCTCTTCCGGGAAGCGCTTGACGAACTCGTCGAAGGCGGTTCCCGCCTTCTCATAGGACTCGTCCTTGTAGTGGCACTGGCCGATCCGGAACCCCATCTTGGGCGTCCATTCGTGGTTGGGGAACTTCTCCAGGAATTTCACTCCCACGCTGGCAGCCACCGGGTAGTCCTCCTTGTTGTAGAAGTGCTCGTTGATGCGGAGCATGACATTGGCGATGAGGGGGCTCTTTGGATAAGTGGCCGCCAGAGTGACGTAGGACTCAAGCGCCTCGTCCAGTTGAGCAGCCTGTTCGTAGCACTGTCCGAGCTTGTACTGGGCGTCCGGAGCCAGCTTGTGTTCGGGGTATCCCCGGACGATGGACTTGTAGGCCGCGATGGCTTCATCCCATTCCTTCAACTCCTGTGCAAACTGTCCCAGGAGGTAGGCAATACGTGGCGCATATCTTGGATGAGGGTAGTCTTCCTTCACCTCGCGCAGGACCCGTCGACCCAGGCTCAGATTGGCCAGGGCCTCTTCTTCCTGCTCCAGTTTGAGGTGGCTCTTGAAGAGTTCAAAGTAGCTCTCCGCAATGTGGAACTGGGTCTGGATGGCGAGATCCTCATTCTTGTAGACCTTGCTGAAGGCGGACATGATGCCGTCCGTTCCTACTGCGACGGGAAGGCCCACCGTAATGATGGGCTCGCCCTCGACCGTGTGGATCACGTTGTCGAGATAGCCCACCGTGAGGGCGTCACCGAAGAAGCACTCCACCTCACCCTGTGAGTTGCCGGGGGCAGGCTGGGTCGAGGACTTGAGAGGGAAGGAGCCGCTGAAGATCCCGCTATGACTGAGAGTCTCTTCCACTTCAAGGGTTTCGTCCTCCCCCGACCCGGTCTTGACCCGGATCAGGGCCTTGTCCCGTTCGCCCGAGATGTCGAGGTCGGGGTCCTCGAGCCAGAGGTAGATCTTCTTGCCCAAATGGGCAATCTCGGCGTCTTCCTGGTATTCCTCGTCGGTAAGGCGGAGAGTGGCGGCGGTGGCGAGTTCGGCGTGGGCGGCTCGTTCTGCGGCCTCGCCGGAGGGTCGGCGCTCGTCCTGATAGCGGGTTACGAACCTGTCCTGGCCGTTCACATTGAGGACGAGGAGACCAGGTTCCCGCTCTTTGCCTCCATCCAGGAGATCCCCCTCCGCTGCGGGTGGCGGCAGGACGCGCCCCAGTCCGGGGCGTGCGATCGTGCCGTCCGCAGGGACGGAGGCCGCGCTGTTGAGATCGCCCAGGAGCAGGGGGACCTGCCCCACGAACCGCCCTTCCCAGAGGGCAGCATTTCCGACCTGGTCAACTTCCTCGGTGGCCGGGGCAAACCCGCGGGAGAGGACGCATTCCACCTTCACGCTGGAACCCTGCGTGGTTTCCACTTCCACGGTCACCGTGCTCTGGGAGTCCTTGGCCTGGTCCGGGTCGATGACTTCCACGGTGAGAGGCAGATAATAGTCGATCTTGCTTACATGGTCGGTGGGACGGGTTGCCTCCACCGGGACAAAGGTGCGTTCACCCTCCACAGCCTTCACGCTGTCAACGATCTGCAGGATCGCCTCCGTCGGCTCGTTGAGAAGGACCACCGCCTCGCGGTAGGAAGCGTGACCGGGGAAGGTGTTCTGCTCGTCCTTGTAGCGAAGGTAGATCTTGTCACCCTGTTTCACCACCAGCTTTTCGCCGTCGGGCTGGGCAGCAGTATCGATTTCGGCCACGAAGATCCCGGTAGAAGTCCCGGTTTCAGTGGCGGTCAGGGAGCGGCGCGTATTGGCATTGACCTGGACCTGCACTTCAACGGAGTCCTTTCCGCTGGTGGTGTCCAGGTCGTAGTCGACCACTTCAGCCACGATGCGCTCGCCAGGCTCGATCCGCAGGAGTTCCTTGCGCGCCCCCCTCACCGATCCGTCTCCACCGCGAATGAAGTTGTAACTGATAGGCGTGATTCCGCCGTTGTGGTAGGTGGCGGTCAGGCGGGCGGTGAGCAGCTTGTTGCGCTGGGCGCCCCCCGCGGTGATCTCGTCGAGGTAGGAAACCTCCACCGTGTCACCGGGGGCCAGCTCAAGAATGTCATTCCCGGCCAGCTGGAGGACATCCTGCTCCGGTGGCACGTGCAGGGTTGCTCCACCCCTTACCTCGATGTGATTGACGGCGACGGCTTCCCCCCGGTACTCGAGAATTTGATATTCAAGAAAGCGCATCTCGTGGGAGGGAAGGGACAGTCTCCAGACATTCTCCTGCTGGGTGATGAGGCCTTCGAGCGGTCCCTCGATCCGGGGGAAGTCCGCGGCCCGGCTCAGGTCGAAGTCCTGTTCATTAAAATTACGGAGGGTTACGCTGGCAGTCTGGGCATTGCCCCGGGCCCGGGTGGCGCTTCCCGCTTCCCCCCCGGCCGAGACGATGGAGACCACGGTAATGGTGTGTACTCCCGCCCTGGCGTAGATATCCGCTTCCCGGCCACCCTCCCCCATGGGCAATTCAAGGCGCCCATCGATCATGAGACCGGTGTGCTGACCGGTCACCGAGAAACGCATCCCACCTTCCCTCTCCTGAAAGAACCTGCCGGACCAGACGAGGAAGAACGCGTCCTCACCCTCTCCCGGTGGAGACCAGGAGAGCCGCGTGACGTTTTCCTCAAGGTCAGGTTTGATCTTCTCGACGAGGCTTACGATATTTTTCCAGGCGTAGCTTTGGAGCAACTTGCTCTTCTGGGTCTTGTAGAGGCGCATGGTCATTTCCCCCTCTCCGAAGGTGATGGGAGTATTTCGCTCCGGGGTTGGAAAGCGGGCCAGGGTGTACCAGAAGCGTCCGTCGTGGCTTCCGCGAAGGTGCAGGCGCACGGGAGCCTCCCTTTCGGCATCCGGGGACATGAGGGAGATAGTGTCGACCTCCCGAAGTTCCTTCAGATCGATGGACAGTGTCTTGGGGGCTGCGCCGTCGGGTTCACTACGCCATGCAGTGTCCTTGCTGTGGTCGATGGCCATCAGCGCGCTGTGGTCGAGGGCGGAGTCACTGGCCCGTGCCCCGGCGGGAAGTTCCCCGGTGGGCACGGTGCCGCTGAAGATGCCACCGTGCTGGCTTTCTTCCGGGATTTTCGTCTCTACCTGGTCGCCGCTGGAGGCTTTTAGAACGATGGGCACTCCATCCGGTTCCCTGGTCAGGTCCCGGTCGCCATCCTTCACCTGTGTATAAATGAGATTGCCGGGTTTGATCTGGTCGCGGGGACGCTGATGGGCCTTGCCCTGGTCCTCAGCGACCTCCTGGTCCTTTCGTTGCAGGGCTTCCGTGAAGGATTCGTTCTCCTCGTCGAGGATCGCACTGCTGGCTACGGCGAGGCTGCCGTCGGAGGCCACCTTGAGGCGGGTGGCACTCAGGAATTCGAACTGGAACTCCTTCTTGAACTCGGCCGGATAGTCGACCGTGATGGTGTCTCCGCCGGTAACCTCAAGGGTTCCGCTCTCAACCTGGGCCACTCCCAGAGCGGTGGGGAGATCGGACAGGAAGATGCCCTTTCCAGCGCCGCCGCTGACGAGGAAGGACTTCTCGACATCGCCGCCGGGGTCGGTGCGCACGACCACCGGGATGCGCGTTTCCCCCCGGCTGATCCCGAGATCAGTATCCTGGACCACCACCGAAAGAGCCTTGCCCGGAGTGTGCCAGAGCTTCGACTCGCGTCCGAGCCGGCCCACCGTGCGGAGGGTTTCGAGCTGGGTGAGGTAGCGTTGTTCGATGCCGTAGACCTCAGCCAGGTTGAAGAGAGTTTCGTTGGCGAGTTCAGCGTCCGGAGCGCGTTCGAGGACGGAGAGAAAGATCCTGCGGGCCGCCACATTGTTTTCCTGCCTGATCTCAAGAACACCAAGCAGGAACTCAGCGCGAATATTGACCTGCGGGTTGGGGTTCTCGGAGAGCTCAAGGAAGATCTCCCCGGCCTGGTCGTAAACCTTCTGCGCCATGAATGTCTCCCCGATACCGAACCGGGCCTCTACGGCTTCGGGCTGATCCTTGTAGTGATTGAGGACGGAGGTGAACTCCGCGCGGGCGACATCGTACTGTTGCGAGCGCTGGTAGTTGCGGGCCAGAAGAAGTTGCACGCGGGCCTTGTCCCTGACTTCCACGCTTCCAGACTCACCGTTCTTGATAAGCCATCCCCGCAGGATGTCTTCAGCACGCAGGTGATCTGCTTCCGTTCCCTGGCTGATATGGGCCTCCGCCCCGAAGAGGATGAGTTCGACCGGCAGGTCGGCCTGGCTCTTGTCGAAAAGCTGCCGGTTCCGGTAGTAGGCCTGCTCGGCCAGCTCTTCTTCACCCAGTCGGAGGTGGAGGATAATCTGGAGGAGGGGAGCAATGGGGCTGTCTTCCGGAATATCGGCACTGAGGCTGCCCATCTTTCCGTAGGCCTTGCGCAGGAGTGCGCGTGCGTCATTCAATTCCTTTTCCCCTACCCCGCGAATGATGTGGATCAGGCCGTTGAGAACAGTGGCCCCCATCTGATGATCTCCGCGTGCGATGGCTCCCTGGGCGTAGGGGTAGATGCGGCGCCAGCTTTCGTGGTGCTGGTTGGAAAAGAGAATGACGCGGTAGGCTTCGCGGAGGCGGGTCATGCCCCTGGGTGCGCTGGCGAGGAGTTCCAGGGCTGCCTCGGTGCTCACACGTGGCAGGTTGAGGGCGCCGACGATTCGGTAGACCTGGGCCTTCTGGTCGGCATTCCACTCCTTGGAGGCTCGCGCAGTTTCCAGCCAGCCACGGGCTGGGAGTTCCCCGATGCGACCGGAGCGGAAGGGATGCTTCACCCGCTGCCCGATGGCATTCTTCATGATGAGATCCATCCGGGGCAGATCACCGGCCCGGAATGCGAGGTCGGCGAGGGCGTTGGAGTGGGTACCCGGATGGTAGCTGGCGGATGCCTGGCGCAGTTTCAGGAAGGCGGCGGCCTGGGCGGGTTCCAGCCTGGCTGCTACCCGTTCGGCACAGTTGACGCATTCCTGGTGATCAGGAGCAATGTTCATCCGACCGCGCCACCATGCGATGGCCTCCTCCTTCATCTCGATTTCCCACATGATGTCACCGATGCGGGTGGTGTGATAGAGCGGATTGGAGCTGAGGGGAGAGGCCTTCGCAATCCAGGGGAGGGCTTTACGGATAATCATGGGATCACGCGTGTCGATCAGCCGCTGCCAGGTATTCGGGGTGGTGGCCTGCGGGGGAAAGGTGAGGACATGCCGGGCGGCGGCGGCCTGCATTTCCTTGGCCTGGTCACTGTAAGTGGCAGCTTCCAGCCACTTCTGGGCTCCTGCGTAGTCCCTGGGGAATTCGGAGCAGAGTTGACGGTAATGCTCGGCGGCCTTCTTCTGTGAGGTGCCTCCGAAGTGATGGAGATAGTTGTAGGCGAGTGTGGTGAGGAGGAGGCGGCGCAGCTCCGGAGGCTGTTTCTGCTGGAGGAGTTGTTTGCAGGCTTGTCCCGACTTTCCGCCGGATTCCCCGACCTGGACCCACAGGCGAGTGTTGGTTTCATTGCTGAAAGTCTTGCGTGCACCCTGCCAGGACCGGTTACGCTTGGCGTCCTTGAGGCTCACGTTTGCGATGCGCTCCTGGAAACCCCGCAGGTGGAGATGCTTCCGCGCGCATGTCAGGATGAGTTTAATATCCGCAAGGAAGGTGGCTTCGTCAGGGGCGGTTCGGAGGAGGTAGGCAATGGTGTATTCTGCCAGGCTGTCTCCGGTTGGGGTATTGGCGAAGTAGTTCCGGGCCATGGCCCGCGCCTTGCCGCCGGCCTCCATGCGTTTGTCGTAGAGATTCAGGGCAAGGACAGCACGGATCGGGCCCGCATGTTTTGGATTGGCACGAATTGCCCGCAGGAGGGATTGTTCAGACCGGGCGTGGGTTTCTCCGCACCAGGTGACTACGGTTTGCGCCATCTCTGCGCTCATTCCGGGGATGGCCATGAGTTCTGCACCCAGTTTCAGGGCCCGGGTCAAGTCGCCAGCGCCAGCATGGGCGGAGGCGGCCTTGGCCAGTTGCTGGTAGCGGTCGTTCGCAGTGGGATAGGCCGCCATGTAATTGCGGGCCTCCCTTTCCACCTCGGCAGGTGGACTCTTGGCCCGGATAAGAGCGTCGATGAGGGTGTTGTGGGGCTGATGCGTGATGTTGCCGTGCGCCTTCCGGTGGGACGCCACCGCGTTGATGTGTTGTCCAAGCCGTGTCTCGAAGTTGGCTGTGTAGGACCAGAGTTGGTGTTTTTCCGACCCGAGGAGGGGAGCATTGCGTCGCAGAAGCACCTTTGCGAGGGCCAGTCCCTCCGCCCAGAGTTCGGCCTGGTTCGCCATTTCCAGTCCAATCAGGCCACAGCCGGTCAGGACCGTGTCAACGGGCAACTTGTCCACCATGCCCTTGGCCAGGGCGGCGGCTTCACGGAAGCCGTCCGCGTTCTTGGCTGCCTGGAATAGTTTGAGCGCCCGCACTCCCTCGGGGGTCACTCCTCCCTGGCGCCAATTGGCATCAAGTTCCCGGGCCGCCTGCAGGGGGCGGCCGGTTCGCGTGTAGGTTGTGGCCATATATCTGCGCACCTCGAGGGTGAGCGCATGGCCGGGAAACATCTCCCGGAACTGGCGCCCCGTGGTGATCACGTCACTGTGGCGACCTGTAAGGGCGTAGCCTTCGATGAACTTGACCATCACTGCGGGACGTTCGGGATGCTTGGTTTGTGCCCGGGAGAATTTCCCTGCAGTCCGGATGATTCCGAAGAGTTTCTCACCTCCCTCGTAGATCCCGATGAGCTCCAGCATCATCCGGGCGGCCGGAGGTGAGGATTCCGCGGTTTCCTTGAGACGGGCTTCCAGGTGGGCCGCTCGATCCTGACCGGCGGCGGGTGGGATACCCGCGATCAGGACGGGGACAAGGGCGGACAGGATTGACGTTTTCAAGGTGGAAAGTTTTCTACTCAACATTCGTGAGCGCGCAGGCCGCTACTCTTCCGGTGCCGGGGCAACAGCCTTCTTCAGGGCGTCGATAATTTTCTTGGCTTCCGGTGCGATTTCGCTTTCAGGGAAGTCGTTGATCAACTGGTCGAAACGTCGCCGGGCCTCCTGCTTGCGTCCGAGCTTGTAGAGGCAGCGGCCGTAGTTGAAGAGGATGACATCGAGAAAGTTGGCGTCGGGGTAGTCGGCGAGCACGTTTTCAAAGACGTCGACGGCCCGGGCGTAGTCTTCCTTCTGATAGTAAAAGGCCGCCATCTTGGCCACCGCATCACCGATGCGGCCAGACTCCGGGAAGTTTTCGTAGACAGCCTGATAGGCGAGGAAGGCCTTCTCGAAGAGCCTTGAGGCCTGCTCGGCAGTGGACTTGAGGGCCATCTCCTCGTAGCACTCGCCCACGAAGAACTGCCCCTCGCCGCGCAGACTGCTATTGGGAAGTTTCGCGATGGAGGAATAGAGTCCGATGGCCCGGGAAAAGTTCTCGCGTTTCCGCTCCACGTGAGCCTGCTGCAGCATGGCCTCGTCAACGAAGGTGCTGGCGGGAAACTCGGTCTGCAGACGCCGACTCATGGCGAGAGCGAGGTTGAGTTCGTCCATTGCGAAGTAGATCCGCCAGAGCTGGACGTAGGTTTCCTCAAGGAGTTTGCCGCCGGCCTTTCGGGCCTCCTCCAGAATACCCTCGCACACGATGAGGGCCTCGCCATACTTGAGATCAGCCTTTTCCTTCAGGCCGAATTCTTTGTAGTGGTTGCCTACCTGGGTAAGGGCGGTGGCGGTGCGGAGCTTGGTCTTGAGTTGCAGTTCCTCGTCGGAAATCTCGGTGCGGGTCACTCGCATTTCTCCCAGGTTGCCCTCAATCACCCGGGCCTCGGCGGTGCGCGTGAGGGAGTCCTCGCCGAGGTGCCGCTTGTCGAGGTAGACCAGTCGCACCACCTGTCCGGGGTCGGCATGGAGGGCGTCGGGCACTCCGCTCCCTGGATGCAGGGGGACGGCAAGGCGAAAGACCCCGTTTTCAGCACTTTCACGCAGTTGAACCGGAAGCGAGCGCACCAGTTTGAGCGGATCGATCAGGTCCTTGAGGGTCCCATCCTCGGGGGCTTCTTCCAGTTCGCCGTTGGCCACCCTTTCCGCGATCTCCTCGTCGATCTCATCGGGAGTCTTGCGGCTGTAGACCTGCACGGTGGCCTCCAGGCGGTCGGCCTGCGGGGTGAGGTCGTGGTCGGCATCGGAGACCTGGAGGTGGAGGCGCTTGCCCAGGACCGCAGCCTGGAGGTCGTGCTGGTAGGTTCCATCCGCGATGCGGGCGATGCCGTTTCCTATTACCAGGACTTCCTTGAGGCGCTGCTCGTTGGTGCCCTTGTCGGAGGTGTGCCTGTCGAGGTAGATGACAGTGATGAGGTCTCCTCCCCGCACCTCGAGAATTCCGTTGCCTGGTTCAGGGCTTCCAAGCTGTGTCACAATGCTGCCCAGGGTTATCTTGGCATTCCGTCCGACAGTATCGCAGAGAATCTTTTCCCGGTCCCCCGTTTTCGTCTGGCAGATCACTTCGACCTGCTCTCCCGGTTCCAGGATGGCGAAGTCCCTGTCATCGATCTTGATGAAGAGGCGTTTGCCGGCCTCCACTTTTTCAATTCTGGCATCGTTGTCGGAAAGGGCGGTGCCCACCTTCTCAAGTGCTTCGATGGCCCGGCTGTAGTGCCCCTGTTTGAAGTGGCCAAGCCCGATATAGTAGTAGGCCTCATTGACTTCGGACGCGGCGGGAAAGTTCTCGATCACCTGCCGCATGATCTTGAAGCAGTTGCCGTAACGCCCCGCTTCATAGTAGCAGGTGCCCGTGTTCAGGAAGGCGTAGGCCCGCAGTTGGTCGTTGGGATTGGCCTCCTGGGCGGCGGCCTGGTAGTGAGCCCGGGCCTTGTCGAACTGGCGCAGTTCCTGCAGGAGATGATCGGCGAGACGCAGGTGCGCCTCGAAGCGGACCGGGCTGCGCGGGTAGCGCTCGATGACCGATTCCCAGATCTCAAGGGCCTTTTCATTTTCTCCCACCTCGAGTCGGGCATCCCCGGCCTGCAGGAGCTTGCGGGCAGCCCGGTCTTCAACGATCGAACCGCGTTCTGCGGCTGCCGGCTGCTGGGCAACGGCTACCGGGAGGAAGGTGGCAAAGGGAAGGCAGGCGAGGAGGGAGAGAACTGCGCGTGGCACGATGCTCTTATACGAGCAGTTCCCGGATGGGCTGTCCATCTTTCCGCAATAACCGCATTGGCCTGCCCTGCTGGGTGATGATTTCCCGGTTGTGATCGATTCCGAGGGCGTGGCAGACGGTGGCGTGGAGGTCAAAAGGCTTCACCGGACGTTCGGCCGGGTCCATCCCGTCCTCGTCGGATGCCCCGATGATGGTGCCGCCCTTGATGCCGCCGCCAGCCATGAAGGCACTGAAGACCCGGGCCCAGTGGTCACGTCCACCCCCGTCGTTGATGCGTGGCGTCCGTCCGAATTCGGAGAGGACCAGCACCAGCGTTTTGCTTAGCAGGCCGTTGGCCTTGAGGTCGCTCAGGAGAGAGGCGAGGGCGGGATCCATGGTTGCGCCGTGGTTGCGCATGGCTTCGAAGATGGTGCCGTGGTTGTCAAAGCCACCACGGTTGACCTGGACAAAGCGTACGCCTTTTTCCACCAGGCGTCGCGCGAGGAGGGCGCCTCGTCCGAACTCGGTGTTGCCATAGCGCTCCACCGTGGCGGGATTCTCCTCGTTCAACTCGAAGGCTTTCAGAGCAGGACTTTCCATGAGGGCAATGGCGTCCTTGAGAGCAGTTTCGGAGGCCTTGAGCTTGCGGGCATCGAGCTGGTCCGACGTGCGCGCGTTCATTCTCGCGAGGATCTCAAGGCGCTTCTTTCCGCGTGCGTGGTGAATGCCCTCGGGGAAGGCCAGATAGGGATCCTTTTCGCCGGGACGTCCCACGTAGTAGGCTTCACACTGCTGGCCGAGGTAACCTGCGCGGGCCGGGTTTCCACTGATGCTGATGTAGGCAGGCAGGTCGCCCAGTGGATCGCGCTCATGGACAACGATGGAGCCGAGGCCAGGGTGCATCACGTTGGGAGCCTGATTGAAGCCGGTCTGCAATTCGTACTGCGCGCGCCCGTGGTCTCCATTGGTTCCCCGGATGGAGCGAATGAGGGCCGCGTTGTGCATCTGTCTGGCAAGTTCCGGAAAGATCTCGGAGATCTCCATTCCGGGGACGCTGGTCTTGATCGGGTTGAATTCACCCTGCACCGGGCGTCCTGGCTTGGGATCCCAGGTGTCAAGGTGGCTCATGCCACCGCTGTTCCAGAAGAGGATCACGTGTTCGGCAGTGCCGCCTTTCCTGGGCGTCGCAGCGAGGAGATTGCTGATGGGCATTCCCAGAATTGAAGCGCTGAACATCTTCAGCATGTTTCTTCTGGTGTGGACGTAATCCTGGCAGCTCATTTCGGGAGAGGTTCAAGTTTCAGGTTCAAAGTTTCAAGGTGCGGGGATTGGAGAATCGGACACTGGGGATCGTTTCGAAATGAAAAGGTGGAGTTTCGGTCAGGGCAGGTAGCGAAACTCGTGGCTATTGAGCAGGGCCCAGCGGAGATCAGCCATGCCGCCCTCCGGGGTTCCGCCGGTTTTCAGGATCAGCTGAGCGTCGGCCAGTTCCTCGGTAGCGGGCAGGCGGGTCAGGATTTCCTGGTAGGCCCATTCGATGGCCCGCTTGTAGTTCTTGCGTTCCAGGAGCTTGTAGAGGGGCTCCATCGTGCCGACCCGCGATGCTTCGTGTGTCATGCGGCCGTTCATCATCATGAGTTGCTGGCGCAGGGACGCCTGCCCGTCGCGAAACTGGCCCAACCCGTCGCGCGCGGGCTGTCCGAAGACCCGCAGGAAGTGTGCCGGGGGTGCGGGGGTAGCCATTCTCATCGCACTTCCGAAGCGCGGGTTGTCGTCAACCATCTCCTCCACCTTCTCGGTCCGGTACTTCATGACCATGCGCTTTTGCTCGGCGGCGGCGGTCGTCATCTTCCGGGCTTCGATCTGTTCGTTGGACTTCCGGCGCATCTTTTCCAGTTCACTCATCTTCTCTTTCCTGAGCAGGGCGTTGAAATCGAGGGAGAGAGAGGACTCCAGGTCGTAGCCATCGGTCCGCATCGGAGGCTTTGCGCTGACCATCATCCGGGGGGTGGGGCCCTCCGGGGTGGCGGCCACCAGTTCGCCAGTAGGCACGCTGATCTCGCGCACGACTTTTTTAAGATTGGCGCCAGCGGGCCACTTGTGTTCGCCGATGTTCCCGGCCACCACCACGCTGTCGTAGAGGACTTCGCTGAGCATCCGCCTTAGCGGGGCGGCCGCGAAGTGTTTCTCGGAGTAATCCCGTTGGGCGATCGGCAGGGAGCCGGAGAGGTGGGAACGCTGGTAAGCGTTGCTCAGCATGATGAGCTTGATGAGATGCCGCATCCCGAATCCGCTGGCGATGAATTCCTGGGCCAGGAAGTCGAGTGTCGAAGCGTGCCGCAACTCGTTGTAGTCGGAGAAGTTGTCGAGGGGTTCCACGAAGCCGTGGCCCACCAGTTCGGCCCACATGCGGTTCACGAAGGCGCGGGCAAAGTAGCCGTTGCGTGGGCTTGTAATGAGATCGGCCAGCTGGTTGCGCAGGATACTGGCGCGGTAGATGTCGCCGAGGACATCAAGTTTCCTGCTCTCCTTCCTGGCTTCCTCCAGGACCACGTTCTTCTTGCGGCCGACGGCCGGATTCACCGAGTCGAGGAGGGCATCAAGGGAGGCGTCCTTCGCCCCGGCATCTGCCACCGCAGTCTGGGTGGATCGTTTCTTTTCAAAGCGGGTGAGGAAAGTCGGCGGTTTCCGGTAGTGGGTTAGAGCAAAGGGAAACCGGGGACTGACGGGCTTGCGCTGGTCGGCTTCCGCCCTGTCTTCCGGGGGCCAGAGGACCATCATCTCGTGGCCCTCAGTGGTGTAGATCTGGTTGCGTTGACGGCTGCGCACCTGCCTGGTCTTTCCAAAGAAGGCCGCCAGTTCGTAGAAATCCTTTTGTTCCCAGTCGTCGAAGGGATGGTCATGGCACTGCGCACAACCGATACGAACTCCCAGGAAGACCTGCGAAGTGGTGGCCGCGAGCTCCATGGGGTCGGTGTTGTCTCCCAGGATGTAGCCAACCGCAGGATTGGAATTGGGCTTGCCGGAGGAACCGATGAGTTCCCTGACCATGATGTCGTAGGGCTTGTCCTGTTCGATCGACTTGTTGACGTAGGCGAGGAGCTGGTTGCCGCCCGTCACATTGGAGCGGATACGCAGCATATCGGCCAGGAAGATGGTCCAGCGGTCAGCAAAGCGTGGATGCTCGCACAGCTTCTCGATGAGTTTGGAGCGCCGGTCCTTTCCCCAGCCTTCGTAGAGCGCTACCTCCACCATGGTCGGAATCCGGCCGATAAGGTCGAGGGTTGCGCGGCGCAGGAAGGCTTCGTCACTGATCACCGGGGTGGTGATAACATCCCCCCCGAGGTTTTCGCGGCGGAGGATATCATCGAGCATGTGGGCGGCTTCCACCACATTGGAAGGAGTCCGCCCGGGCATGGCCACCCGTTTGACAGGAGTGCGCTTGCGTTCGGTGAGGGTGATGCCCTCAGGCCACTCCGCGCCTGACTTGATCCAGGTGGAGAGCAACTCAAGTTCGTTCTTCTTGAGGGCCTGGCCCTCATCCGGCATGAAACCCTCGTCAATCGGGCGCAGGTGCGTGCGCCGGATGATTTCGCTCTCCCCGGGCTTGCCGGGAACGATGGCCTCGGCCTCCTCGCCGCCTTCCAGCATGAGGGCGTGGGTTTCCATCCGGAGGCCACCCTTGGACTTGCCCTGCTTGTGGCAACGGAGGCAGTTGGTTTCCAGGATGGGCTGGATGTCGCGTTTGAAGTTGGGTGCACCGGTGGCTCCCAGCGGCAGGAGCGCAAGGAAGATGATGTAGATGGACTGCGAAATGTGAGATCGCACCGGAGTAATCTATAGAGATTATGGTAAATACCCCACCTTTAATTCGTTCCTTACGATCAATTTGAATTGGTTGGGTGCCCGACCGTTAACTCAATCGGGGCAGGACGCTTCCTGCTATTCCATTCATCTGGTGAATAATGCTCCCGGTAACAGATCCCACGTCCCACGTTTTTCCGTTATCCGCGTTGCTACAGGTCCGATCCTAGTTGGAGTCGTCAACATTGATGTTGTCAATGGTCAGACCGCTGAAGGCGTCCGGAGTGCTGTCGCTAATAAAGTTCCACTCGATGATTACGTTTTCGCCGATGGCTTCCGGGACCACATCGATGCGGATGGTTGAAAAGTCGATGTCGAAGACGGACAGGTCGAGGTCGGTCTCTCCCCCGAGCTGGGCGAAGTCAGAGGCTCTCAGGAAGCGGACAAAGGCACTATCTCCAAAGCCGTCGGCGTCCCGGAAGACCTCGAACGTCAACTCTGCCTTGGTCACGGTGCTCAGATCGATGGCGGGCGAGCGAAGGGCGATACTGGAGTCGGGACCGTAGTCACCAAGGTTGGTGCTCCATGCGTTGGCCGAATTGCCCGCTCCAGAGAGGGGGCCCGTCGATCCGCCGGGCGTTCCAAACTCCCAAAGGGTGTTTCCAATAGCGTCGTTAACCAGGGTGGTCCAGCCCTGCACCCCTGATTCAAGGTCATCGTTAAAGAGAATGACGGGAGGGGCTTCAAATCCCTCGATCACAAACAGGCGGGTGAGATCGGCAGGCAGGGCAATGGTCAGGGTGTTTTCAGGAGGGGTTGCCGCCATTTCCGTGTTGTCGCCATGAATGGGCCAATCGAGAGGGGTTGCAGAGCCAGGATCGAGTTCACTACGCAGATTGTAGAGCATTCCTGCTTCGCTCTCCCAACTGATGCTGAGATTATCAGTTGCCTTGTCGTAATGAACATCGGTGATCCGGACTTTGCCCTCATCCGGCAGGTCCGGACCCTGGGCCAGGCTCTCTGCCACCTCTTCCGGAGTCAGGGGCTTATCGTAGATGCGAAACTCCTCGAAGGTGCCGTCCAGGGTTCCATCGTTGATCCAGGTCGAGCGCCCCAGCCAGTTGTTGACATCGTTAATCTCGGAGAGTGTCGTCTGGGCGATCGCGTTGGACGTTTGCTGTGTGCCATCACGCCAGTAATTGATTTCGGTCGTTCCATTTCCGAGGTCCCTGACTGTCACTGCGAAGTGAATCTGCTCACCGAAGACGGTCACCACGTCGCTGTCAAAGGTGTTGACCCCGCCACCGGCCGGGTCCTCATTGCGGATTTCTATTCGCTGCTGGTCGTAGTTCCCACCACGTGAGGCTGACAGCATGATGTAATCGAGTCCCTGCGTGCCGCCACCGTTGGTATTGCCGGGACCTGTGATCTCGCCGTTCAGTCCTCCTGGCATAGTGCTGCCGAAATCAAAGAGGCGAGTCCAGCCTCCTCCGTTACTCGAGTCGACAGTCACCCATCCCTCGAAGGTGGCATCCGTCAGCGAGGAAATCAGTCCATTGGGGAGATCCCCATAGGCCGCCTTACCGTTCAGGGAATCCCCACCGGGGAGATCGAGTCCCGTCCCGGTGAAGTTGGCTCCATCCCCGCGCACCGCTCCGTCGGCACCACCTATCGAATCGGAGAATGTTGCCCCGTCCGGGGCCGTGCTTGCTGGCTCGTTGAAGGCCCACCGGTGAATGAGTCCCCGTGGCTGTGGATGGCTGCTGGGATCCGCAGGGTCAGATCCTCGCCTGACTTCCATGCCATCCAGGAACCTGTCGCCATCCGTGTCCGGATTGAGAGGATTTGTCCCGAGATCGGTCTCCACGCCGTCAAGCAGGCCGTCATTGTCGCTATCCGGGTTGTTGGGATCCGTGCCGGCATCAATCTCGTCTCCATCGTTATCACCGTCCGCATCGCTGTCGGGATTATCCATGGTGGTGTGGCTGGTGAATTCCCCCAGGTTGTCGAGGCCATCATTGTCTTCGTCTTCGAGCGCGTCGTTCGGATCATTTGGATCGAGGAAGTCGAAAAGGTTTTCAATTGTGTCAGGTATGCCGTCGTCGTCGGAGTCCGACGAAGGGACAGGACCTGTATTGAAGTTCCCGGTGATTTCCTGGGGACTAAGGGCCTCATCGTAGATGCGAAACTCCTCAAAGGTGCCGTCCAGGGTGCCATCGTTGATCCAGGTCGAGCGTCCCAGCCAGTTGTTGACATCGTTAATCTCGGAAAGGGTTGTCTGGGCGATCGCGTTGGCCGTTTGCTGTGTGCCATCACGCCAGTAATTGATTTCGGCCGTTCCATTTCCGAGGTCCTTGATCGTCACCGCGAAGTGAATCTGCTCACCGAAGACGGTCACCATGTCGCTGTCAAAGGTGCTGACCCCGCCACCGGCCGGATCCTCGTTACGCCATTCCACCCGCTGCTGGTTGTAGTTTCCACCACGCGAGGCCGACAGCATGATGTAATCGCGACCGTCCGTGCCGTCGCCATTGGTATTGCCGGGACCTGTGATTTCGCCGTTCAGTCCTCCCGGCATGGTGCTGCCAAAATCAAAGAAGCGAGTCCAGCCTCCTCCGTTACTTGAGCTGACAGTCACCCATCCCTCGAAGGTGGCGTCGGTCAGCGAGGAAATCAGTCCATTGGGGAGATCCCCATAGGCCGCCCGGCCGTTCAGGGAATCCCCACCGGGGAGATCGAGTCCCGTCCCGGTGAAGTTGGCTCCATCCCCGCGCACCGCGCCATCGGCTCCCCCGACGCTATCGGCGAAGGTTGCCCCGTCGATTGCATTGCCCGCCGGTTCATCGAAGGACCAGCGGTGGATAAGGTCCGGACAGGCCGAATTCGTAGCCAGGGCCAGAGTCAGAATCCCAATTGGGATAGGGTTACTGATTATCGAATTCATATTCTTCATTTTAAGCGGATGGTCAGTTGATATGTGACGAAAGATCATACACAACAGGAAGTAAAAAACTGAATCAATGGTGCGATTAAAAAAGGATCAAGCTCTCGTGTTTTGCATGAAGAATCTGATAATGAGAAGGATGCTCCCGTGACCCTCGGGCCATCTTCTTTCGGGAGCGCAATCTCGACAGCGGATGATGTGTTGAGCAGACTCCCCTCCATATGAGACGTTTACTTGCCGCTCTGGGCCTTTTCTGGACCTTTCCTTTCCTTGCATGGGCGGACCATCACGGCAAGGCAGAGGACAAGTCCATTTTTGATGGGAAGACATTGGCAGGATGGCATGTGAACAAGGGGGAGGAGAAGTGGTGGAAGGTGGCCGACGGTGCGATCGAGGGTGGCTCGCTCACCGAGCATGTCCCACACAACACCTTTTGCGTATCTGACAAGTCCTACAAGGACTTCGAGTTGAATGTGAAGTTCAAGATCACGCCGGTGAAGGGCGGGATCAATTCCGGGGTCCAGATCCGGAGCCAGCGCATCGCAAACCATCATGAGATGATCGGCTACCAGGCGGATGCGGCGAAGAATTACTGGGGAAAGATCTATGACGAATCGCGCCGCCGGAAGGTCATCTCCAGGGTGCTGGATCCGGAGGCCCTGGCCAAGGCGGTCAAGCCGGAGGGCTGGAACCACTACCGCATTCTCTGTAAAGGTCCGCGCATCCGCATGTGGTTCAACGATGTGGCGTGTGCCGACTACACCGAGAAGGATGCCGGGATTCCTCTCGAGGGCTACATCGGCCTGCAGGTGCATGGTGGCGGAACGCTCACGGTGCGGTTCAAGGAGATCACCCTGAAGGAGTTGTCCCCCTCCAAAGCCGGGCAGCAGAAAGCGGAAGAGTAGAAGCGGGTTACAGGACAATTCGCATCTCATGAAAGCGATCCTTGCGTTCCTCGTGGTCACGGTCGCCAGTTGTGCGGGTGTCGTGAACGGGCGTCCCAATGTCGTCGTCATCTTCATTGATGACATGGGCTACGGTGACATTGGCCCCTTCGGTTCCAAGCTCAACGAGACGCCACACCTTGATCGCATGGCGAAGGAGGGGCGGAAGCTCACTTCCTTTTACGTCGCCGCCCCGGTCTGCACTCCGTCGCGCGCGGCCTTGATGACCGGTTGCTATCCCAGGCGGGTGGGACTCGCGAAGGGCTCGGGTCACATCGTGCTCTTCCCGGGCGATCCCCACGGCCTGCAGCCCGACGAATGGACCATGGCGGAGATGTTCAAGTCGGCGGGTTATGCCACCGGCTGTTTCGGCAAGTGGCATCTCGGCGATCAGCCGCAGTTCCTTCCCACCGCCCAGGGATTCGATTCCTACTATGGGATTCCCTACTCAAACGACATGTGGCCCGGGTTGAAGCGCTGGCAGTGTCCGGATCTCCCCGTGATGCGTGACACCAAGGTGATTTCACTGGTGAGGGATATGAATGATCAGGCCGATCTCTGCCGTCAGTTCACCGAGGAAGCGGTAAAGTTCATTCGCGCCAACAAGGAGAAGCCCTTCTTTGTCTATCTTCCCCATGCCTTCGTGCACGGTCCGCGTGCGGCCCGTCCCGAGTTCATGAAGAACGCAAAGGACGCGACCGAGGCGCAGATTGAGGAGGTGGATTGGAGTGTGGGAGAAATTCTTGATGCCTTGCGGGAGGAAAAGCTGGCGGAGAAGACGCTTGTGCTCTTCACCTCCGACAATGGGGGAGCGCGCGGGTGTGTGAACCTGCCCTTGCGGGGCGGGAAGGGGAGTGCCTTCGAAGGCGGAATGCGCGAACCGACCGTGGTTTGGTGGCCGGGCACGATTCCGGCCGGGACAACGTGTGACGAGGTGATGACCGCAATGGATCTGCTGCCAACCTTCGCGAAGATGGTGGGCGGAACGCTGAAGGAAGGGCGGACCATTGATGGGAAGGAAATCGGCCCGCTCCTGCTTGACGTGGAAGGGGCGAAGACCCCGCACGAGTCGTTCTTCTATCACCAGGCCGACAATCTCCGCGCGGTGCGATCGGGCAAGTGGAAGTGTTTTCGCAAGGGCGAACTCTATGACCTCTCCAAGGACATCGGGGAGAAGAAGAACATCGCGGCGCAGCATCCCGAGGTGGTCGCACGGCTGCAGAAGGTCATGGACACCTTCGACGAAGAGATGGTCAGGAACTCGCGGCCAGTGGGCGTGGCAAAGAATTCACGGACGTTGGTGCCGAGACCGGGCGTGGAGGGCGAGGAGGCTTACCGGCCGACCCTGTCCCTGAAAGGCAGATAGGGAGATCCATGTGTCCGGGGCATGTTCGCCCCGGGGCGGTGGTGACTATCGACCGAAGAGCAGGTGGAGATGGTAGAGGTAGAGTTCGCGCAGGGTGAAACTTGCGCGGGACTTCATCGATTCGAATCGCGAGGTGGTGGTGCCGGAGGGGGAGGCTTCGATCCCCTGTCTACGGGCTATCAGTACCCCACGCTTGAGATGCCAGGGATCGCTCACGATGAGGGCACTTGCGAAGTCCTGCTGATCCAGGATGTTCTTGGCCTCTTCCAGGTTCTGGATGGTCGTGCGGGAACGGCTTTCCACGAAGAGCACGCTTTCCGGAATGCCCCGCTGGAGGCAGTAATCGCGAGCCACTTCTCCCTCCGAGTAGGGCGCCCCCGTCCCTTTCCCCCCGGTCAGGACGAGCGCCGTGACGCGGCCTTCCTGATACACCCTGATGGCGTGATTGAGGCGTTCGCGGAATACGGGAGAGGGTTTGTCATGCCAGGCTGCTCCCCCGAGGACGATGGCACAGTCGGCATTCTGTCCGTTGTCGCGAAAACCGTATCGGTTGATCGAAACGGTTTGCCAGATGAAATAGAGTGCGAGGGCGCCGAGGAGGCAGAGAATGAGGCGCCGGAGATTACGCGGCTTCCGGTTTGGGCTTTCCCGATTATCCGGTGTGGGCTGAGGAGCGGAACCAGCAGCGCCGTCCGGCTTCTGATCCGTGGTACGGACCTGCCCTGTTGCCTGATCGTCGCTCATACCTGCAGACTCTAGCCTAGCCCAGTCTGGAGAGATGGCGAGGAATCAGTGGTCAGTCTACCGGGGAGGGCGTACCATAGTGCGGGGTACACCGTATGATGCCGCCTCTCTCTGCCGTTTGACGTTCCGGGGGGAGATGCTGGCTCAGGACTTAATGCGCCTCCAGCCAGTTTGTTCCCGTTCCGGCATCCACCCTGATGGGAACGTCATGGGGAAGAGGGAGAGCCAGCTGCATCGCTTCCACGATGACCGGGATCAATTCATCTGCTTCCTCTTCGTGGAGATCGAAGACCAGTTCGTCATGGACCTGCAGAAGAATGCGGCTCCGGTAGTTGCCGTCACGCAGGAGTTCCTGTACCCGGATCATGGCAACTTTGATCATGTCAGCGGCACTCCCCTGGATGGGAGTGTTGATGGCCGCCCGCTGGGCATTGCCGCGCACGGTGGCATTGGCTGAATTGATATCACGCAGGTAGCGCCGTCGGCCGGTGAGGGTCTCAACGTAGCCATTCTCCTTCGCTCCCTCCACGGTGGAATCCATGTAGTCCTTCACTCCGGGATACTGCTCGAAGTAGGTGCTGATGATTTCTCCTGCTTCTGTCCGCGGGATACCCAGTCGTTGTCCCAGACCAAAGGCCGAGATCCCGTAGATGATTCCGAAGTTGACCATCTTGGCAGCACTGCGCATGGCCGGTTCCACGTTTTCGAGGCTGACTCCATGGACCCTTGCGGCGGTGGCGGAATGAATGTCGAGATCCTTCTCAAAGGCCTCGATCATGCCCGTGTCCCCCGACATGGCGGCCATGATGCGCAACTCGATCTGCGAATAGTCTGCCGAGAGAAGAATGAAGGCCCCGTCCCGGGGCACGAAGGCGGTCCGGATCTCGCGTCCGAGCTCGGTCCGGACCGGGATGTTCTGCAGGTTGGGATCGCTGGAGGCCAGGCGCCCGGTGGCTGCCACCAGCTGGTGGAACTGGGTGTGGACGCGTCCGTCCTTGGTCGCCACCCACTCAGGAAGACGGTCGATGTAGGTTGACTTGAGCTTGGCGGCTTCCCGGTAGGAAAGGATGTCGGCCACGAAAGGGTGCTTGACCGCGAGGGAGGCCAGGGTCTGCTCATCCGTCTTATATTGTCCGGTAGCGGTCCTGCGTGGTTTGTCCACAAGCTTCATCTCATCAAAGAGAACCTCTCCGAGCTGCTTGGGAGAGTTGAGATTGAATTCCCGGCCGGCCTGCTCGACAAGTGACCGGGAGAGGTCATCGATACGCTTCTGCATGCTCTTTCCGCAGGATGCAAGCACCTCAAGGTCGAGGGCGATGCCCTCGTCCTCGATTGCTACCAGGACGGGAAGAACCGGGGCTTCGATTTCGTAGAAAACGCGCTGTTGTCCCTTTTCCTTGAGGCGGGGGCGCAGTTTGTCAGCCAGTTGGAAAGTGATATCGGCATCCTCTCCCGCATACTGGGCGAGCTTTTTCACGGGAATGGAGGCCATGTCGATGACGTCCTTTTCCTGGAAGAGGTCCCCCTGGGACGGGCTTTCGCCTGCCTTGGAGGGGTCCCCCCCGGTCAGTTCGCTCAGCTTGATGGGAGTGTAGGCCAGGAGAGACTCCGCGAGGTAGTCCATGGTGTGGCGCTGGTCGGGTAGCAGCAGGGTGTGCGCGAGGAGGGTGTCGAAGAAGGGGCCGTTCACGATCATCCCGTGATTGCGGAGGACGGCGAGATCGTATTTGAGGTTGTGCCCGATCTTCTCCGCCGGGCCTGTCAGCGCGGTCCGGAAGACCTCCAGGGCCTCCGCGTCAGGAAGGGTTGCGAAAATCGCGGTCCCACTCTTCCAGCTGAATGAGATGCCGAGCAGCTTCGCCTCGAAGCGGTCAAGGGAGGTGGTTTCGATGTCGAAACAGAAACGCTCCTGACTCTCCAGGGATGCAGCCAGCTTGCGTCGTTTGGCATCGGTGTCGGCGAGAGTATATTCGGGATCGAGGTCCTTGATGGTTCTGAGGTCGGCAGCGAGGACTTCCTCTCCTTTCTCGTCGACCACCACCGCAGTCTTTCCGCGTCCTGCTACGAACTCCTTGCCGAAGAGGCGTCGTCCCAGGGCATTGAACTCAAATTCCGTGAAGAGTGACTTGACCGCCTCATCGTCGAGTTCCTGCAGGACAAGGTCTTCAAGGCTCTGCTCCACCGGGACATTCTTTATGATGGTGGCGAGTTCCTTGGAGAGGCGGGCCTGGTCGGCATTCTCAATCACGCGCTCCTTGAGCTTTCCCTTCAGCGCCCCGGTGTTTTTCAGCAGGTTCTCCACGGATCCCCACTCGGCGATCAGTTTCCTTGCGGTCTTTTTACCCACTCCGGGGATCCCCGGGATGTTGTCGGACGTGTCGCCCATCAATCCCAGGATATCGATGACCTGATCCGGGTGCTCGATTTCCCAGAGGTCGCGTAGGGCGGGCAGGTCCACGATCTCGTGGTCATTTCCCCGCCTGCCCGGCTTCCACATGACACACCGTTCCGAGACGAGTTGGCCGAAGTCCTTGTCGGGGGTCACCATGAAGGTTTCGATTCCGCCTGCCTCATCCGCCTGATGGGCGAGGGTCCCGATGATATCGTCCGCCTCGTAACCATCGAGTTCCAGCAGGGGGATACGGAAGGCCTGGCAGAGGCGCTTGAGATGAGGGAGTGCAGCAGCCAGGTCCTCGGGCATCTCCTCCCGGTTGGCCTTGTATTCCGGGTAGATTTCATGGCGCGGGGTGGGGGCCCGGGTGTCGAAGACGACTGCGAGGTGGGTGGGTTTCTCCTTCTCAAGGATGGTCAGGATGGTGTTCGTAAACCCGAAGAGCGCGGAGCTGTTTACCCCTTTAGAGGTAAAGATGGGGTTGCGAATCAGCGCGAAATGGGCCCGGTAGGCCAATGCCATGCCATCAAGCAGGAAGAGTCGCCGCATGCCGGAGGATTCCGGGGGGAGCTCCTCAGGTCAACGGTTTCCCCCAATTTGACAAATCCACGGAAATAGCCCTTTATTGAGAGGTAGACCATTTATCAAAATGAATAAATACGCCATCTGGGCTGCCGCCATCATCATCAGCTTCTTCGTGGGGCGCGGGATGTACCCACCTCTCAGCGGAGCTCTTCTCGGCGGGGAGACGTCCGCGAGCACGCCGCAGGCGTTTCAAGAGGTAAAGTATGGGGCTGGTAGCCGTGAGCTCCTCATCAAGATCAATCTGGAGACCATCGAGGAGGGTGAGATGCCCGCGACCATCGAGCTGAAGAAACGTACGACCGTTGCCACAAGCGATGGAAGCCAGGAGACAGCGCTTGAGGTGGGAACCACGGTGAATGTTCGTAAGAAGAACGGCTACAACCTTGAGATTTCCCCGGGGGGACCGCTTATTGGATTCGTTCCCATCGTTGATACCGACTTTGTCGAGCACGTGATTGCCTACCGGGCGCGCCGTCATTTTGGAAAAGACCCTGCCGTTGCGGACAATTCGGAGCCGCGCCCCGTGCCTCCGCCCACTCTTCCGGAGATCGCGGCCAATACGCCTCCCAAGGCGGATCCCACCCCGGCTCCCGAACCCAAGCCAGAGCCCGCTCCGGAGCCCGCCGCCCCGGAGCCAGAGCCCGCCCCCGAGCCAGAGCCCACGAACCTGAATGCCGAGCAGATTGTGGCGGCCATGAAGGAGAGCGTGAAGGAAAGTCGCATCAAGGAGTTCAAGTTTGAGCAGGTGGAAGGCTGGAAGGCCGGCGAAGAGGAGAACGTGGACGGGGAGATGTACCAGACCGGATTGGCTGCCTACAAGGCGCAGACCATCTTCGGCGAAAAGACCGTGCAGGCCAAGGCGCTCATCAAGGAGGGCAAGGTGGTCAAGTGGATCTACGCCAAGACCGGGATGGAAATCCGCTAGGCGGGGTTCCGTTTTGTTCCGGGTTGGCGGTTGGTGGCAGTGGGAGGGCGAAGGCTCTCATGCTTGCTCCTTCACTTCAGGGAGATGCCCTGTGGTCGGGATACGGCTCGGGCGATTGCTTTCCGATGTTGCCAGCCCCTAACCGGCTCCTGGAACCGTTTTCCCTAACAGAACCGCGTCCGCAGGTGCGCCAGATAATGCTCGGGATTGGTCCGCTCCCCGGTGACGGACTCCATCAGATCCTGGGGGAGCAGGGTGGATCCGGTGGCGTGCACCTTGTCCTGCATCCACTTGAGGAGAGGGAGGTAGTCGGCACGGATGCAGGCGGAGGCGATTTCTTCGTCGTTGATGGCAGTGTCGTGCAGCTGGGCAGCGTTGAGATTGCCAATACTGTAGGTCGAAAAATAGCCGAGCCCACCCATTGACCAGTGGATGTCCTGCAGGCAGCCGTTGGCGTCGTCGGGTGGTCGGAAGCCGAAGAGGGATTCGAATTCCGTATTCCACGCCTCCGGGACGTCAGCCACTTCCAGGGTCCGGTTGAGCAGGCGTCGTTCGATGGAGAAGCGCAGGAGAATGTGCAGGTCGTAAGTGGCTTCGTCAGCTTCCACGCGAATACACGAGTAACTCGCACGGTTCACTCCACGCAGGAAGTTATCCAGGGACATGGTGCGGAGGTTGGGGAAGATCTCCGCTGCCCTTGGAAGCCACTTTTCCCAGAAGGGGCGGGCGCGTCCGACATGGTTTTCCCATAGCCGGGACTGGGACTCGTGAATTCCGAGGGAGACCGCCTGCCCCGAGGGCAGGCCGTGTTCGCTTCCGGGCAGGCCCTGGTCGTAGAGGCCATGGCCGGCCTCGTGCATCACTCCGAAGAGCGAGGAGAGAAAGTCCCGCTCTTCGTAGCGGGTGGTCAGGCGGGTGTCACTGGGGCCGAGGTGGGTGCAGAAGGGATGGGTTACAGTATCGATGCGGCCTGCCTCGAAGTCGAATCCAAGGCTCTCTGCAATTTCACGATTCAAGACCTTCTGATCCTCGATGGGGTAGTGTGCGTCCAGCAGGTCGGCAGGGGTGGATCTGGAATTCTCAACTGCCTCGCGGGCGATCTCGGCCACCGGTTTGCGAAAACGGTCGAAGAGGCTGGCCACCTCGGCAGTATCGGAACCACGCTCGTATTCCTCAAGGAGGGCGTCATAGGGCTCGCCATGGTAGCCCCAGAGTTCGGCCTTCTCCCGGGCGATATCGAGGAGGTTGTTCAGGGAGGGGGTGAACTTCGAGAAATCAGACTCCTTGCGGGCGGTCACCCAGGCCGCCTTGCCGCGGGAGGAACTTTCGGTGTCACGTTCCACCAGTTCCCGGGGCAGCCTGGCGGATCGGTCGAAGTGGTGGCGGAACTCCCGCAGGTTGGCCACTACCACCGGGTCGTCACTGCCTTCCGCCTCGGCAGCTTCCAGGGCGGCGCGCCATCGATTGGAGGTGGCTAGTTCATGGGCCTTTCCCGAAAGCCAGGCCAGTTGACCCGCACGGTAGTTGACCGCGGCGGGAGGGAGGCGGGTTTCCTGGTCCCAGCCCAGCACCGAGGCAGTGGTGGAAATGAGAGCCCGTTCCCGGGACAGTTCGCACAGAGACTGGTAGGGGCTCGCACTCATGGGCGAGCGCTTAGCGTTCCGGGCCCCCGTGGGCAAGGTAAAGCTCGATTTCCTCCTTGTGGGAGGAAGTCCCGATGCCCAGATTAAGACCGGGTGGAGCAGAGAAAATTCGGAATCCCCCGTTCATGAGTATCGTCAGTAGCAGCTACGCCAGTCCGGATACCGCCGATGCTCTCAAACGGCAGCGGCGCATGGCGAGCGTCACCAGTCTGGTCATCGCCATCCTGGTGGTGGCGCTGGTTGCGATTGTCCTTGCTCTCTTCCTCCTGCCCGCCTTCAGGCTGGAGGTGGCTCCGATCGTGGCTTATTCGGCGGAGGTGGAGGAAGAGGAGGTTGTCGAGCAGCCTGAGGTTACGCCTCAGGTGCAGCGCCAGCCCGCTGCTCCCAGCTCCACCATGGCAAAGGTGATCGCGACCTCTGTTCCCAGCCCCACGGCTGTCCCGGTGCCAGAAACCGATACTCCCGATCCGTCCATGGAATTCGGGGACGGCGACGACTTCGGTGAAGGCTGGGGAGAAGGATCCGGATCCGGGCTCGGTGGAGGCACCAGCTTTTTCGGGGTAGCTTCCAGGGCGGAGCGCATCGCCTACGTCATCGACTACTCGGCATCCATGCGAGGGCAGGGGAGGGAGGAGCTGATGCGCAAGGAATTAATACGTTCGGTGGACCGGATCGCCCCCAAGACGAATTACGCTCTCATCTTCTTTGCCGGTCCGGCGTGGGTGGCGGGGGATGAGGTGGACTGGACCAAGAAGGAGGCGACCGTGACAGGGAAGGGTCGACGGAAATACGACTGGAAATCGCCCGGCACCGCTCATGAGTGGAAACAGGTCGGTGAGAAGGAACCCGTTGACTGGCTCAGAGCTACCGACGGACAGCTCTCCAAGTCACGCAAGATCATCAAGGAGACCCGCCTGGTGTGGGGGACGCGCTGGGACAATCCCCTCCAGATGGCCCTCGACATGGATCCTCCGCCCCAGGTCATCTACTTCATGACGGATGGTTCGGCCAGGGGGTCGGACAAGTGGTCGCGCGAGATCGGAGCCAGGGCCAGGAGCCGTGGAATCAAGATCAATTGTGTGGCCATGATGCAGCCCAAGGCGCACGATGACATGGAGAATCTTGCCAAGAGAACCGACGGTCACTTCACCATCGTCATGCAGGGTGGACAGCGAAAGAAGGTGCGCTAGATCCCCCGCTTCCCTCCTGAATCAATTCGGGGTATGCCGCGGTGGCAACGTTGCTGCAGAGTTGCACGATTTGCTTCGTTTCGACGGCCTGCAGGCACTGGTCGGCCAGGGTTGAGCACTTCTCAAAATCGAGCAGGCGGACAGCCTGTTTCACCAGCGGGGCGAGGGGAGCGCCCACCGAGAGTTCATCCACGCCGAGGCCCACCAGGAGGGGAAGCAATATCAGGTCGCTCGCCATTTCGCCGCATACCCCGGTCCAGATGTTATGCTGAGAAGCCCCGTCGATGACCATCTTGATCAATCGGACGACACCCGGGTGGGCGGAGCGATAAAGTTTTGCGACGCGTGGGTTCACGCGATCGACCGCTACTGTGTACTGCACCAGATCGTTGGTTCCGATGGAAAAAAAGTCGACCTCGGAGGCGATGTCGGCGGCGATCATGGCGGCGGAGGGGACTTCGATCATGGCACCCACCGCGATATTCTGGTTGAACTCCACTCCGCGGGCAGTGAGTTCCGCTACACACTCAGCCAGCAGGCTCTTGGCCTGTTTTACCTCCCCGAGCCCGGAGATGAGGGGAAACATGAGCCCGACCCGGCCCGCGGTGCCGGCGCGCAGAATGGCGCGCAGCTGTTCCTTGAAGAGGTCCTTGCGGTCGAGAGAGAAGCGGATGCCTCTCCAGCCGAGGAAGGGATTCGGTTCCGGTTCGCTCAGGGGTTCCCCGGGAAGCTTGTCGCCCCCGGCGTCCAGGGTTCGGAAGATCACTTCGCTGGGTGCGGCGCGTCGTGCCACCCGCGAGTACAGCGCGGCTTGCTCCTCCTCATCGGGGCATTCCTCTTTCTCCAGCAGAAAAAACTCGGTCCGGAACAGGCCCACCCCCTCCGCCCCCGAGCGGTTCACCAGATCCAGCTCATCCTCGGACTTGATGTTGGCAGAGAGGATGATTGCGTGTCCGTCGGTGGTGATCGCCTTCAGATCGCGCAACTTATCGAGTTCGGCCCGCCGGCGCTGGTGCTCTTCTTCCAGTTCGCGATATCTGGCGACCGTTTCCGGGGTAGGATTGGAGATCAATTTGCCCTCGTATCCGTCGAGGATACAGGAATCGAGGGCGTGCAGATTGAAGACAGCGTTGCGCAGGCCCACCACCGCGGGAATACCCAGGGAACGGGCGAGGATGGCGGTGTGGGAGGTAACGCTGCCCTGTTCGGTTGCGAAACCCAGTACCTGGTGCCGGTTGATGGTCGCGGTGGCGGAGGGGCTGAGATCGTAGGCTACAAGGATGTGCAGGTGATCAGGCTCGTCGGAAGCGGGTTCCTCGTGTTCCGTGTCAAAATTGCGCAGGACCCGTTGGCAGACATCCTCGATGTCGGTAGTGCGGTCGCGCAAAAAGGGGTCGGGGATGCGCCGCATCGACTCAAGCTGGTTCTGCATCACTGCGTAGAAGCAGTATTCGGCATTCTGCCGTCGTTCCTCGATGGCCTTGGGCACGCCCGTGAGCACAATCGGGTCCTCCAGGACCAGCATGTGGGCCTCGAAGATACGCCCTTCCTCGTTTCCGGAGAGGGACTCCATGTGTTCACGGAGACCTTTAAGCTGCCCGTGGGTGCGGCGCAGGGCGTCTTCGAACCTTTCGGTTTCGCGGGCCACGTTGGCGATGGGATAGACGTCGGGAGCCGAAAATCCCCGGGCGACTACATGGATCGGGCCGAACACGATCCCGCCTGAGACAGGAGTCCCCGCATAGACCATTTCCTTCCTGACTCCGCCCATTGGCCCGAGTTTGACGGGCGGGCGAGGGCTGGTCAATGCCGACAGGATTCACCTGAGAACGATCAGATTTCCTCGAAGTTTCGGTTCACCAAATCTTCCAGAGCTTTCATAGCATCCTGAGCGTCAGATCCTTCTACGATTATATTGATGACGGAGCCATGACCGGCCGCCAGCATCATCAGGCCCATGATGCTCTTTCCGTTCACCTCTTCACCGTCCTTTTCCACCCGGATATCGGCTTCAAACTTACTTGCCGTCTTCACGAATTGGGCCGCAGGCCGGGCGTGAATTCCGAGTTTATTGGATATGGTGAGTTCCTTGCTGGTCATAGACAACATCTCAGCACGGGAAGTTTAGGTGGCAGCCCGGTTCGGAGGGAAGGCAAAACTCCCCGCCGTTCGTGAAGAACTGGTCATTAGCTTCATCGAACTTGAATTTCTGGGTGTTCAATCCGCCGATGCGGGTCATTTCGGGGAAGGAAGCTCGAGAATCCCGGCCTGAGAACGGGAGCGGACCGCTTTGCCCGGGGGGCAGTTCACCCGGGGTGGATCTACTGCAATCCGCGGAGGTTGGGGAAGTGGCTCGCCCCCTCGAAAAACGACTCTGCTTCCGGGTGCGGACGATAGCGGGAATGAGGGTTTTGACCAGGGGATTGCCGGACTCGCGGCTCCTCAGATTGCCGGGTCGTTGCCCTGCATTTTGGCGAGGAGCTTCTGGTTGAACTCGTCGGCCATGTCGTAGCCGAGGCGGCGTAGTTGCAGGTCAAGGGCGGCCACCGTCACGAGGCGGGCGGTGTCGCGTCCGGCGGCCACCGGAATCTCCACGTGGGGAACCGAGTGGTCGAGGATGACATGGCCTTCGCGGTGTAGGCCCAGACGATCAACATTGTTGAGGTCGCGTTCGTCCTTCAGGGTGATCACCAGGTCGAGTCGTTTTTCCGGGCGGATGGAGGAAAGTCCGTAGAGGTTGGCTGCGTTGATGATGCCGATACCGCGCATCTCGATGTAGCCGCGGGCCAGATCCGGACAGGAGGCGATCAATTCGTCGCCGTGGCGTTTTATGCGAACCATGTCGTCCGCTACGAGAGCGCCACCCCGTTCGAGGAGACCAATGGCGGTTTCGCTTTTTCCTGATCCGCTGCTGCCAATGATGAGGATGCCCACGCCGCGGAAGTCGACCATGCAACCGTGCAGGGTGGTCGATTCCGAGAACTCCTGTTCGAGGAGAATGGAGGCGAGGTTGAGGAACTGCATGGTCACCATCGGGGTGCGGAAGATGGTGAGCTTGTACTCGGAAGCGATGGCCAGCAGTTCGTCGGGAAGGATGTGATCGCGGGAGGTTACGACACAGGGGATGTTCTTTTCACAGACTTGGCGGAAGCGTTGGGCACGCAGGCTGGGGCTGAGTTTTTTGAGATAGGAAGCTTCCGAATTGCCGATGATCTGGATGCGCTTGTTGGCGAAGTAGGTGAAGAAACCTGCCAGCGCGAGTCCGGGGCGGTTGGGGGCTGGTTCACGGATGGTTCGTTCGAAGCCGTCCTGCGAGTCACCGACCAACCTGAGCTTGAGGGCCTCATGGTGGCGTTCGTAGAAGCGGCTCACGCTGATGGAGGTGATCTTTTTCACCCGGGATGCCATGGCCCCAAGGTAGTGCGTCCGGGGAAATATCTAAATGCTAAATCTCAGTTTCGAGACCTCAAACCACGGATTTCGGAGTCCAGGGGGCGGACCGGACCTGCTCTTGGGCAGGAGCAGTGGCATTATGAGCGGTAATCCCTGGGGGTGTGCTGCGTGCGATGTCTTGCGGGGATTGGCGAATTCCCCAATGCAGGGTCCCGCTGTTTAAACGGGGGTGTTCAGTTCCACGAGGGCGTAGTCGCTGCCCTCCCGCCGCTTGTAGACAATCTGGAGGACATTTCGCCGGGCGTTCTTGAAGAGGATGAACGGGCGATCGCTCAGTTCCAGTTCCATGAGCGCCTCTTCCTTGAAGAGAGTGGGCAGGCGGAAGGATTCCTCGCGGGTCTTGCTTGGCTCCGTTCCGTCGTGCTCCTCCTCAATGACGTGGGTATCGAGGAAATCAGACGCATAGATTTTCTCATCGAGAAACCTGATGGCATCCTTGGCGCGGGGGCGATGTCGCTTGAGGAGTCGCGTCTTGTGCTTTCGCATTCGGCGGGCGATCTTGTCGATGGTCTCGTCAATGCTCTTGTACATGTCCTCGGTCTCGGAGGAAGCGTCGATGGTGATATGATTGGCGCAAAAGAGGAGAATATCAGCGGTGTGGCGTTTGCCCTGCACGTCCAGGATCGCTTTGGCCTCGATGATTTTCGGGTAGTCGAGATGAAGACCCTCAATCTTGCTGGTGGCGTATTTCTTGAGGAAGGCGGTCGCCTGTTCGTGGCGGACGGTTATGGTGATGTGCGGTTCGAGGTTTGCGTTTTGCATTGGAATCTTGTCGTGGGTGAGGACGGGAAAAGAACTTTCGAACTCTCGGTCCATCACCTTTCAACATAGGGCACTAAAGCCACGAGCGCTACCTCCTCCTTTCGGGGGATGTATCGATTGTTGATTAATCGAACATTCTCATCCGACTGGACGATCTCCCCATACGATCCTCCTGTGGATCGTTGCAGGTCTTCCCCTGGCCGGGGATTCTCAAGATCTCCTAGGAGATCTTGAGATATGCTTACATGGAGAAGTTCTCGCCCAGGTAGTGGCGGCGGGCCACGGGGTCGTTGGCCAGTTGCTCGGAAGGCCCCTCCAGGACCACGCGGCCTTCGAGGAGAAGGTAGGCACGGTCGACGATCTGCAGGGTTTCGCGCACGTTGTGATCGGTGATGAGCAGGGAGATGCCGTAGTCGTTGCGGAGTTGCTTGATGATCTCCTGGATATCAAGAACTGCGATGGGATCGACGCCGCTGAACGGTTCGTCGAGCATGAGGAGGCTGGGCTCGGTGCAGAGTGACCGTGCTATTGAGAGGCGGCGTTTTTCTCCACCGGAGAGCGTGAGAGCAGAGGAGCGGCGCACGCCTTCGATGCCGAAACGCTCTAGCAACTCTTCGCAGCGGGCATGTCGCTGTCTGCGATTCAAGTCGCGACGGGTCTCCAGGACAGCCAGGAGATTCTGCTCTACGCTGAGCTTGCGGAAGATGGATTCTTCCTGGGGGAGATAGCCGAGGCCGTGGCGGGCCCGCTTGTGCATGGGCAACCGGGTAACGTTACGGTCGCCCATGCGAACCTGACCAGCGTCGGGGGGAATGAGGCCGGCGATCATGTAGAAGGTAGTGGTTTTGCCGGCCCCATTGGGGCCAAGCAGACCAACCACTTCACCTGGCCCCACCGTGAGGCTCACGCTCTCCACCACCGGGCGGCCGCTGTAGACCTTGCGGAGGCCCTCCACCTGCAGGACAGGTGAAGCCGCTCCCGGGGCCGGGATGGGGGTGGGTTGTGGTTGTTGTTCGGCGTTGGCGTCCACGTTAATACCGAGGGCTAGTTTGTTTTCTCGTTGCGAAGCTTTTCGAAGTTTTTGTCCTTGAGGTCAAAGAATTGTTCCCAGGCGCCGCGGGAAAGCTCAAAGCTGCCATTTGGATGGAAAAGGATGTAGAGGCCGTTCTCGCGGGCTTCGAAGAAGCTCTTTCCCTGACGGATTCCAGGGCGTCCGCCGCGCAGGGCGAGGATTCCCGAGCTGGCCTCGTAGGTGGCGGCGGTGGAGTTGGCCACCACCGGTTGCGCGCCGGCTCTGGGGATGCGGGTGATGAAGACATTCCCGAGGGCCACGATCTTATCGACATCGGAAAACGCTTCCGGTCCTTTCAGGCGGGTTTCCGTGGTTTCTTCACGCCGGGTCAGAGTGATGCGCATGCTATCACTGCAGCGCAGGCGGAAACGTGGCTCTTGCACCGCGATCTCACCGAGGTAGACAACCTCGCCCTTGATTGAATCGAAGTAGAACCCGCCCTCGCATGTCACGGTGATAAGCTCGGCCGTTTTTTTCTTTTCACCCTTCCTCCGGCGCAGATTGGCGAGGTCGCCGGTGGTGATCCACGGGCCTGGTTCGGCAAAGAGGCTGCCGTTTTCGTAGAAGCGCATGTAGAGGTCGGGCTTTCCGCCCCGCAGGGAATTGTCACCCTGGCTGATGGCAGGCGTTCCTCCGCGCAGCATGATGTTTGCAGTCGCCACGTCGAGAATGGCATGTTGAGCGGTCGCAATGACAGCGGCGCGTTTTCCGTCGGGATCTTCCCGGATAAGACGCACCCTGCCGCTGGCCACCACGTGGGTAATATCGGAGAAGGCTTCCGGTCCGGCCAAGTCCCCGCCCGAGGCTTCGGGTTTCCTTCCCAGGAAGATCTTGATCTCGTCGTCGGCCTGGATGTGAAATTGCGGATGCTGGACCTTGACGTCCTTGAGATAGACGATGTGGCCCTCCCGTGCGTCGAAGTAAAGGCCGCCACGGGAGGTGACGACGACCAGTTGCGGTTTTCCGGCTTCTCTTCCGGGATTCACCTCAGCCTTTTTGTCGTTGTCACCTCTCTCGCGTTCCTGCGGGGAAGGCGGGTTGGCGGGTGCAGAGGGTGCGGAATCTCCGCCGGTCGGATGTCTTGTCGCGGGCGTCGCGTCGGGTGAGGGGTTCTCCCGGGTGTCGGCACCATTCCCCAGGTGCTTGAGAGCGGAGAGGTCGCCCACGGTGGTCCAGAGGCCTTCCTCTGCATAGAAGTCCCCGTTCTGGTAGAGGCGGAGATAGAGATCGGGGCTCCCGGCGGTGAGGGAGTTGAGTCCCTGTCTGATGGTGGGGGTGCCGCCTTGCAGGACGATGTCTCCGGTGCGACGGTTGACGACGGCGGTCTCACCGGTGGCGATGCTGGGCGGATTCCTGCCGGAGGGATCCTTGAGGGTCACCCGCACCCCACCTGAGATCACGAAGAGGTAGGGGTCGACCAGTTCGGAAAAGGTTTTTTCTTTTTCCCGGCTCTCACCCTCCACCGGGGGGGTGTTGTCCCTGCTGGATGTATCCGAGTTTCTGATGGCCTTGGAGAGATCCTGGGGGGGGAAGAAAACCTTGAGGTGTCCGGCGCAGGTTAGCGTGAAGCGGGACTCGGTAACCTCGATGTTGCGGAGGTAGGAAATGTGCCCGCGCTCGGGGTTGAGGAACATGCCGCCTTCCGCCGTGATCAGGACTTCTCCCCCGGTTGCTTTGACGGGCGGAGGAGTTACAGGGTTTCCCTGGGAGACGGGGGAGAGGAGCTTTGATTCCGGAATTTGTATGGTATGCGAAAAGCTGCGAAGGTCGGCATCCGCCTTTCCGCTCGACTGGCGGCTTTGAGTCATGAAATTGCGCGTGGGAGCACGGTTGGCGAGGACTGACCTGGTGCGCGACTGGAGGAGGGTGTCGATCTTGCGGCGTTCTGTGCCGGTCAGGCCTTCAGGTCCGGTGAAAGCGGTGGCGAGTTCGCTAAGACCCGCAGGCGAGAGGGGATTTTCCGGGGGGTGTTCATTTTTTCCGGAGGCAGGAGGATTCCCTTTCGGGTTGTCCGACGCGGCCAAGAGGGTGGAGACCGGACCGCGTAAGAAGCCGGAGCGGGACTCCAAGTGGAAGATGCCTCCTGCTCCCTGGCCCCGGATCTTCCCACCGCGCAGGGTGATGACCTTATGGGCCCGGAGTATTCCCGTGTTGAGGGAGAAGGTTGCTGAGCTCATGCGCATGCGGATCAGAACGGAGTCGTCCTGAAAATAGCGGAGAGCAATATTCTCTGCGCGGAGGTCCCGCTTGGTGAGAACCTTGAGGAAGTCGGATTGCAGGAGCGCCATGCGCTCGTGCTTCTTGTTGAAGACGGGGATGCGGACTTCCTTCAACATGCTCCCGGCCGGCAGGTTGTCCATTATTGGCCCGAGTTTCTGGTAGGGGAGTTCCGGATTCTTTCCCTCCGGCTCCTCCTGTGCCGGTGCGCGTTCGGGGCCGGTCCCGAAAAGGACGAGAGCCAGAAGAAGCGGAGAAGCACGCATGGGAGGGAGCTGGAGCGTAAGGGCCTGGGTTATGGACTAGACGTTCTGGCTGGAAAGGGCAGGGCTGTTCTCCGGGGCGGTGAGCGCCGTCAGGTGGAGAGAGCCCGGTGAATCTTCATCAGGGAGATGAGGACGGCTTCGATCTGTCCAAGGGAAATCTGGTTGGGTCCGTCGGAGAGAGCTTCCGCAGGGTTGGAGTGTGTTTCCATGAAAAGGCCATCCACTCCGGTGGCCATTGCGGCGCGGGCCAGGACGGGGGCCAGTTCTCCGTCGCCTCCGGTCGTCCCTCCCAGGCCACCGGGACGCTGGACCGAATGAGTAGCGTCAAAGATGACGGGAATGCCCTCCTGTCGGATCCAGTAGAGGGAGCGCATGTCGGCCACCAGGTTGTTGTAGCCAAAGGTCGTCCCGCGTTCGGTGATGAGGAATCGTTCGCAACCGAAGGAACGCAGCTTACCGGCAATATTGGTGCAATCCCAGGGGGCGAGGAACTGGCCTTTCTTCACGTTCACGGCCCGCCCGGTGGCTGCACAGGCCTCCAGTAGATCGGTCTGGCGGCAGAGGAAAGCGGGCACTTGGAGAAGGTCGACATGCTCGGCCGCGATCGCAGCCTCCTCCGCCGTATGGATGTCGGTGGTGACCGGGATGCCGAGTTCTCTCCCGATCTCACCGAGGATGCGGCATCCCGCTTTCACACCTGGTCCACGGTAGGAATCGATTGCCGTGCGGTTGGCCTTGTCGTAGGAGGCCTTGAAAAGGAGGGGCACGTCCAGGCGGGAGGAGATTTCAGTGAGGGCGCGCGCCATTTCCCAGGCAAACTCCTCGCTTTCCAGGCCACAGGGGCCGAGGATGAAAAAGGGGTGCCCTCCGCCAACTTCGACGTTCTGGATCGTGAAGGAATCTACCATCGGTTCGTGGTGCCACCACCATGCCGCAGGCCGGGGACTGATTCAATAGCGGGATTGGGCCGGGAGGACTTCTTGCCTCCGGATCCGGTTTCCCGGGGTCCCGATGAGGGAGGAATGCCCTGCCGGGGATGGCTGTCAGCGGCAAAGTTCCGGGGGTGTCCTCGGGATTTCCGCTGCTTGCGGCAATAATCCGCGCCGCCCTCCCTCCCTATCGCGGCAGGCGCTGCGGAAGGTTGAATCAGGCTCCGGCAGCCTCCCCCTGTGCCTCAACCTCGGAGTGGAGAGAGCGTAGATTCAGCAAGGCGGTTTGAAGGAGCTTGTCTTCTTCCGGTGTTCGATTGCCCGTGGTCTTGTTTTCCAGCATCTCAAGCGAATCGAGAACCGAACGGGCGGCCTTGATATTCACTTCCAGCTTTCCACTGGTGGGATTGGGGACCTGCCCGAGGAACATTCCTGCGTTCTGGGCCTGCAGGATGACAAAGTCGGCGAAGCGTGGGTCGTTCTCCATGAGGTGTCGCCGGGACGGTTACACCGGATGAAGGCAGAAGGCCAGTTGTTACCACACGCGAAATCCCTGAGGGTTTCCTCCGGTCCTGCAGAAGTCGGACGGATGGGCATTCAGGGACCGGTTTGAGGGCTGACTGTTGCGATGACCGGGTCTCTCCCGAAGTACCTCTGGGCGGTGGCAAGGATCTCTTCAGCAGTGAGGGACTTGACTCTTTCAGCGTGTTCGAGGTGGTGGAGGGGCCCAAGGCCGAAAAGGGTGTTGAGGGCACAGACCTGCGCCATGGAGTGGTTGCTCTGGTTTTCGAGTGCATCACTGGCCAGAACGCTGGTCTTGGCATGAGCCAGGGGATTCTCCGGGATGCCTTCCTGGGTGAGGATCTCTATCTGGGTAAGCAGTTCGCGGCGGGCCACGTCAGCCTGATCGGGCGCTGTTCCCACGTAGAAAGCGAAGAGCCCGGTACCCAGGCCGTGAAACTGGGTGGCATTGACGTAGTAGGCCAGTCCCAGTTCTTCCCTCAGTCGCGTGAAGAGGGGGCCAGCCATGTTGGCGCAATACTCGTGGATCAATTCCAGGGCGGGGATGTCCTCGGAGGTGATGTGGGCACCCGGGTAGCCGATGGCAATGACAGCCTGTTCCTTGGCCAGACGCCTGGAGATCTCGCCGGAATTGGTCTCTTGCCCGGTTCCGGAGGCGGTTTCGCTGGTCGATCCTTCAGGGAGGGAGGCAAAGATCCCCTCACATAGGTCCGCGGTGACATCGGGATCGATGTCTCCAAAAACGGCCAGCACACCGTTCTGGCGCGTCATGAAGCGGAGGTGGTGGTCAAGGAGGGCCTGGCAGTCGATTTTTTCGAGCGATTCCTCGGTGCCGAGACGTGGGAGGCCATAGTGCCGATCTCCAAAGAGGGTGCTGCGCAGGAGCCGGAAGGCCGTCTTGAGGGGATCTTCCATCGCTTCCCGAAGGTCCGTGCGTTGAACCTCACGTTCCCGGGTGAGCGTATCTTCCTGAAAGGCCGGTATGCTCAGCGCTTCCCCTGACAAGCCGAGGACGGTAGCAAGGTCGGGCTGGAGACAGAAGGAGGACACGATGGTGGTGTTGTTGCCCGCGCTGGCGCGCACGGTTGCACCAAGGGACTCAACCTCCCGGGCGAATTCACCGCCGGGGTGGTTCGTGGTGCCCCTGGTGAGAAGGGATGCATGTAGCGGATTAATGCCGCAGTTCCCGGGAGTCTCCGCCAGGCGGCCTGCACGGAAGACACCCTGAAAATGCACGGTGGGCACCCTGGGGTCAGGCCGCAGCACGAGGGTGATCCCGTTGTCGAGGGTCCGCGTTGTGATTTCACCCGGAGCCTTGCTCGAACGTGTCACATGAGCAGGGGCATGCGTCTCGGTGGGATCGAGAGATGTGATGGTGAGCCCATCAGGTCGGAGATAGTGGTGAGCCACCCGCACGAGGTCGTTGGGGGTTACCTGATCGAGCAGATCAAGGTAGTCACGGGTGAAATCGAGGTTACGTGCCTCATGCCAGTTGGAGGCCAGATCAGCAGCGCGTCCCGAGGCGGTGGCGAGGGTTTTGAACTGACTGGCGAAAACCTGCCGACGGGCCCTGTCGAGAGCCGGTTGCAGTTCGCTTTCGAGGGCCGGGGTGAGTTCGGCGAGGACGGCCTGCTCCAGGCGGTCACGTTGATCATGATCGACCTCCGCGGAAATACTGAACATTCCGGGGCCGTCTGCGGGACTCCAGGCCCAGGCTCCGATGTAATGGGCGAGTCCCTCCTGCTCGTGGAAGCGGCGGTAGAGGTAGGACGATCGCCCTCCTCCGAGTGCGCCGGAGAGCAGTTCAAGGGCGGGGGTATCCGGGTGATCGAGCCCCGGCGTCTGCCACGCCAGGGTGGTTTTGCTGACCGGGATGGCGAAAGGTTGGCGCGCTTCCCGTTGTCCGAGTTGACGGGGTTCCTGTAGACCATTGACCCGGGAGAGAGCCCGGCCGGGCAGGCGCTCACTCATCTGTTCCAGGTTGGCCAGGACGGCGGTGCGGTCGAAGTCGCCCGAGAGAACAAAGATGCTGTTGGAAGGGAGGTAGCACCGGCGGTGATAATCCATCATGTCTTCGTAGCTGAGGGCGTCGAAGAGTCTGCGATGTCCGATGACGGGATGGCGGCGGGGGTCGTGCTGAAAGAAGGTCTGAAAGAGGAGTTGGCTGGCGGCGGAGTCAGGATCGTCCCGGCCCATGTCAATCTCGCGCCGGATCACTTCGCGCTCGGTTTCGAAATCCTCCTCCGGGAAGCTGGGGAGGAAGGCCAGTTCGAAGAGGATATGGACAAAGGTGTCACAGGCAGGGCTGGGACCATCGATGTGGTAGACGGTCCGGTCCAGGGAGGTGTAGGCATTCCATTGCCCTCCCGCGGAGTTTACGCGGGTGGCCAGTTCCGCTCCCGGAAAGGAATCAGTGCCTTTGAACACCATGTGTTCGAGGAGGTGCGAGAGTCCGCTGCCGGAGAAGCGCTCCTCGTGCTGGCTGCCGGTTGCGATCCAGCACTGGGCGGAGACAACTGGTGCGCTTTGGTCCACCTGCATGATGACAGTAAGCCCGTTGGAGATGGTGTGCAGCGAGGCGTCGGTGGCGGGGAATTGCATTGGTTGTCGGAGGAGAGGCATCGTTATTGGGGCGAGTGGTGAGGCAGGTCAAGCGGGATGCCTGCCCCGACCGTTCTGCCAAGGACCGGGAATCCCTAAATTCCCTTGGCGTGAGGAGGTGATTTGCTAGAAGAGCTTTATGTCCAGGCCGGTTGTTGTCGTCATTGCCGTCATTTTGCTCCTTGGTCTGGTGGGGGGAGGAATCCTGGGCTGGATGTTCATGAGCAGGGATCGGGTGGGCGTTCTGAATTACCAGGTGCAGGTGGAGGAGGGGGCCAATATGCGGGAGGTTCTTGCGAAGGAAGAGGAGTTCCTGCAGAGCGATCAGGTTCTCAAACAGGTGATCAAGAACCTGAGCCTCATCAAGGGGTGGAGCATGGATTCCGAGGAGGAAGCGCTCTCTCACATGCGCACCAAGCTCATCGTGAAGGAAGACCGGATGGGTGCCCGCGTGCGGGTGATCTATCGGGACCGCAAGCAGAATCGGGCCCTGGAGATCCTGCAGGAGATCAAGAAGGTTTTCACCCCGATACGCTCTGAGGCTGTTCGTAGGAATGAGTTGCCACCGCTCATGCCCATGGATGACGAGGGAGCTGAGGATGATTCCAATTGGGCTCCCCTGCCGGCAAGTCCCTGAGACTGGTCGACAAGTTGCTCTCGCAGGAGGCTCAATCAGCGCCGACTTTCAGGGGCAGGTTGATGGAGGGAAACTCGCGGAGAGTGAGACCGATCATGGCACCGAACTCGTCGTCGTAACGGTGGTTGCGGTGGAAAAGTCCGAGTGAGACGACCCAGTTGTCGAAGGTGCGGTGGACAGAGTAGTGCTGGTATTCCAGAACACTGTCGTCGATTTCCCATCGGTGACTGAAGCCGGCTCCCCAGTCCTTGTTGAATCGTTTGAAGGCTCCGTACTCGAAGCGGATGGAATCCTGCAGGATGGGATGGTCATTGAGGAAGCGATGTCGGACAGTGAGCTCCAGGTTGTCGGTGGGCATATAGCGGAGAGAACCCACTATCTCGGTGAAATCTCCCACTTTGCTCAGGAGTGGAAACTGGGTTTCCAGTCCCAGCTCAAGCCACGGGACGGGATGAAAATAGATTTCATTGTAGAAGTTGGAAAACTCACGATCAAATTCTGGATCTTCCTGGAACCAGTCCAGATAGGAATTGATGGAAAGCCACTCATGGCTGCCGCCGTCGCGCTTTGTAAGGAAGCGGTTGCGAACGCCCAGACGGATGATGGTCCAGTCCTCAATATCGTCGATGGCAGTGAAGCGGCCTATCCCCAGTGGGCGGGGACGGGTGCTGGTGGTGAGACGGTCGATGCGGGGAAAACTGGCATCCAGTTCGTTGGTGGCGATCCACGAGGCCCCTGCGTAGGGTTGGACGACGTGCAGGAGACTGTCCAGACCCAGGGTGTCGCTTTCTACTTCGGGAAAGGAGCGGGAGAACTTTACGGAGGCGTCGACCCCGGCGTAGATGTGGGTGCGTTCTTCGTTGCCTTCAGGGCCCTCAACGTTGTGGTAGGTGGTGGAACCGAGTCCGGCCCGCGGGACGAGGTTGAGCCGGTTGTCGAGGCGCATGGGAAGGGAGAATTCCTGCCAGAGGTGGAGGCGGGTGTAGCCATGTTCGGCCAGGATGGTGTTGATTTCGGTGATGCGCGGGTCGCCGGGTTGCAGGGAGGCCGCTTCGGCCTTCAGGCTGCGACGTCCAAAGGAGGGAAGGTGTTCGTTGTAGAGACCGGCCACAAATTGTCCTTCGTGCAGAATAGGCGAGTTGAAGAGGGGCTGCCGGACCTGGTCGAGGGCGAACTCGGGCAGACGGGTATCGGTTCGGTAGAAGGAGTTGGGACGCAGCCGGGTCCACAGGGTCAGCAGGTTGCGTTCGCGCCGGTGGGTGAGAGCGAGGGTGTTGTCGGGATTGGGTTCTACCCGGAAGGTGCTTGGGTCGTAATCCTCCAGGTAGAAGCGGTCACTGAGATAGGTCAGGTTGGCGTCGAGGTGGCTGGTGCCGCCCGGAACTACGTCGGGGAGCCGGAGGCGGTGGCGCAACTGGAGGCGGAAACGGTTTTCGGCCACATTTGCGCGCCGGATGCCACTCCGGTTTTGGGTCGAGTCGAAGTCGCGGATGTGGTAGAGCTTGAGCCAGCCTAGGTTCGGGTTTTCGCGCTGCCGAGTATCGAAGAAGTCGACCCCGGTTCCTGCACCGCGTTTGGTAAGAAGGTCGAGATGCCACTGGGAGAGCAGCCATGCGTCCCTGCGTTCACCGGTCCGGGGGTCTTTGTCGCCTCCGAGCATGAGCCCATAGCGGTTGAGGAGGTAGGGGCCCCAGTTTGAACGAGCTCCCGGGATGAAGTGGTATCCCAGTTCCGTGTTAAGAGGCTGTGCCAGATAGGGCAGCCAGAAGATCGGCCTGTCTCCGGCATAGAGCTTCATGTCGCGGAAGATGACCTTGTCGCCCGGGATGACAGTGGTCCTTGCCGCCCGCACCCAGAAGGCGGGATCCCTGATGTCGTGGGTGGTCACGCCCGCATCCTCGCCCACGAAAAGGGTGCGTCCATCACTCTGCACCATTCGAAATCTGTCGGCTTCAAGGAGAATGGGGTCCATGCCGATGCGCAGGCCATCTCCCTCCAGGCGTTCTTCCTCATACCAGTAGGTGGCCGATTTGCCGCGATGCAGGATTGCACCCTGGTAAACGGACACATTTCCGGTGAAGCGTACGAATTTCCCCTGCAGGTTTATGACGATGTCGTCCGCAAAGAGCTGAATTCCGTTGTTGGTACGGCATTGCATGTTGCCGTGGTAGAGGATGAGTTCCTTCTTCGCGTCCCACCTGGTTTCGTAGTCCTCGCCGATGATGCGGAGACTCTCGGGCATGGTGGGGACCAGGGTGAAGGGATCCCCAGGCTCCCCGGATCCGTTCCCCTCCGGAATGTTCAGCAATTCCTCCCCGGTGGGCGGGGGATCGATCTCCTGGCCGGAACAGGGCGGCGGGACCAGAAGGACAAGGGCGCAGGACAGCGAAACGATCGCGCCTTTTGGCGCTTGATCGGTATTTCGGTGGTTCCCGCTCGCCACTCGCCGCAAAGGCATAGGGTAATGGACTCTCATTCGGAGGCTCGAAACAATCAAAATTGTTTGGGAAATGGTCCTGCGATTTATTGAAAAGGACGGGGATACCGGGGCTTTTCAAGGCCGCGGTGTTCCCCGGTCGGGCCTTGCGTTGGGGTTCCGACTGAGTGCCCTGCCAAATGATCCGTCATGGGCACGGGTGTGAGGAAGACCGGATCCGCTATCTGAACGTGACAAGGGAACCTGAGGATCCCTAACAGCATGGAGATCACCCCTTCCTGTTGGGGCTATTCGAAGACGCGGCACTCCCTGTGGGGGCGACCCGAACTTGTCCTTGTGTCGGTCCCGGTCCACTGCATGGTTGAGACACGTATTTGACCCATGGCGATTCCACAGAGCACGATTGCCCTGATCTACGATTACGATCAGACGTTGAGTCCCAGCTTTATGCAGGATGACGTGCTTTTTCCCGAATTCGGGATTGATCCTGAGCAGTTCTGGAGGCGGTGCGACACTCTTGTCAGGGAGCAGCAGTGGGATGGTGAACTGGCCTACATGAAGTGTCTTCTCGACTACCTGCAGATGGATGCAGTGACCAACGCCCGGTTGGTTGAACTGGGTAGCGGACTCCGCTACTACCCGGGTGTTCCGGAACTTTTCGATGAGATCCGGTCCGCGGTTCTGCGCCCCGAGCATCACGCCGCGGGAGTCGCCATCGAACACTATATCATCTCGTCGGGTCTCAAGGCCCTGTTGGAGGGAAGTAGCCTGGCGGGTAAGATGACGGCCATCTTCGGCTGCGAATTCGGCGAGGATCATGAAGGGCACATCAGTTTTCCCAAGCGTACCATCTCGCATACCACCAAGACGCAGTTTCTCTTCCGGATCAACAAGGGTCTGCTCAAGCACGAGGATGACGTGAATGATCACATGCCGCCTGAACTGCGGCCCATTCCGTTCGAGAACATGATCTATGTGGGTGACGGCCCCACTGACGTCCCCTGTTTCACGGTAATGAAGAGGAATGGCGGACGCGCCATTGCGGTCTACAATCCCCAGGATCCTAGCGGGCGCAGCTTTCTGAAGTGTTACAAGTTGTGTGCGCACGCTGATCGTGTGAAGCACATCGCTCCCGCGGACTACCGGAAGGGAAGTCACCTTCGAAATCTGTTGGAAGAGATGGTGAGTGAAACAGCGGACCGCATCCTGGAGCGCCGCCGCGAAGAACTGGATATTGCCACGGTGGCAGCGCCGGGGTTTTGAGGATTCCGGATGTTTGATGTTGAATGAGCAAGCTGGGATGCTGGATGATTCGCCGATGACAAATGGCTGAGAAAAATCACTATCATTTCATTGGTGTTTGTGGGACGGCGATGGGGGCGGTGGCTGCTGCCATGAAAGAGCGGGGGATCACGGTGACAGGATCCGATGAGCGCATTTATCCGCCCATGTCCACCTTCCTTGAGGAAAGCGGGGTGGAAATCGTGGAAGGCTATCGCGCATCGAACATCCCGGAGAGCGCGGATGTCATCATCATCGGGAATACGATCAGTCGCGGCAACGAAGAGGCGGAGGAGGCTCTCAATCGAAAACTTCTATACCAGAGCCTGCCTGAAGTTCTGAAGGATCAGTTTTTGCGCGGAAAGCGGAATCTCGTGGTAACAGGGACGCACGGCAAGACCACTACCAGCGCGATCCTGACCTGGGTTCTGCAGTCGGCCGGTCGCGAGCCCGGCTACATGATCGGAGGGATCCCGGGCAACCTGGGGCGCGGGGCATGCTTCACGGATTCCGAGCTCAACGTTCTGGAAGGCGACGAATACGACACGGCTTTCTTCGACAAGCGCTCGAAGTTCCTGCACTACCTCCCCGAGTTCGTCATCATCAACAACATCGAATTTGATCACGCGGACATTTATGACTCCCTGGACGAGATCAAGCTGACCTTCCGGCGACTCCTGAACATTGTTCCCGGTGGCGGGTTGGCGGTAGTCAATGGGGATGATTGCAATGTCCTGGATGTGATCGAGGGGGCTCCCTGTCCGGTGCGCACACTTGGATTCGGGAAGCGTTGCGACATGAGGATCGAGGATGTTTCCTACGAAACGGATGGTAGCAGTTTCACTCTGGTAGACGAGCGTTACACCATTCCCATGGTGGGTGAGTTCAATGTGCGCAATGCTGCCATGGCGGTGGCTGGGGGGATGTTTGCGGGACTGAGGTCCGATGAGGTTCGCAGTGCCTTTGCGAGCTTTGAGGGCATAGCCCGCCGCCAGCAACTGCGCGGAGAGGTGCGTGGGATCAGGGTGATTGATGATTTCGCTCATCATCCTACTGCGATCAGGCTCGCGGTGCAGGCTCTGCGGCAACGCTATCCCGACGCCCGACTCTGGGTGGTCTTCGAGCCGCGTTCCAACACCACCAGGCGCAACATTTTCCAGTCCGAGCTGGCGGAGGCACTGGCCAGTGCCGACCGTGCGGTGGTCCCCGCCATCGCGGATCCGGAAAAGTTTGCGAAGGAGGAGCGACTGGACCCTGAACAGCTCGTCCGTGACATTGACGCGGGGGGAGGGCAGGGAGTCTACCTCCCCACCGTGGAGGAGATAGCAGGGCATGTTGTGGCCGAGGCCGCGGCAGGCGATGTGGTGGCGATCCTCAGCAACGGCGGATTCGGAGGCCTGCATGGAATCCTGCTTGAAAGGCTGGCCGAGGCCGCTACAGGGAAGTGACCCAATGCCTTGGTGTCCGTTCGAGCCAGCCAGAAGGCTCCCGCATCCATTAGCTCTTGTTGCTCTGTGTCGTCTTGGCGTTCGTGCGTCCGCCAAGCCGATTGTTCAGCGTGATCGAAAGGGTGAGGGCGGACATCTGATTGAGGAGACTGCGGTGATTTGAGGCGATTTTGGCAAAGGAGGGGTCGTGGTGGTTAACGAGGACGTGGCGACCGATTTCCAAGTAGAGAATGATCATTTCACTCTCCAGGGAGCCCATCTCCGCACGGTTGCTGGAGAGGGTCTGATTGGCCTTCCCAATGTTCTGGTAGTTGCCCAGAGCTTCGTCCCGCATCTTGGAGCGCCGCGCTTCGATACGGGCATCAATGTCCCTAAGGGTGTTTTCGACCGAATCGATCTTGACGATCAGGGCATCGCGGTGGTCGCGCAGTTCCTTGAACCGCGTCTTGAGGTTGAGGAGTTCCTGTCTGGAGGCCTCGATTTTCGGAGAGTGTTGGTCGTCCTCATCGACGAGGACTTCGAGTTTGGCCTTGATGCCGTCATGGCGCCGCTTGACCAAGCGGGCGTCGGACACGATTGTTTCACGCTCGGATTTGAGTCGTTCGCTTTTTTCGACCAGAGCGGTCTGTTCTTCCATCAGGTCCTTGGAGCTGTCAACAACCATGCCGAGCAGTTCTGTCCGGTGCTCGTTGTAGTCCGACAGGTTGACATTGGCAGATTCGATTTTATGCGAGAGCTCCTCGTAACTCTTGGTGAGTTTGCGCAGGTTCCAGTATTCCACCGAGAGTTCCTCGATTCCTTCGACCTCTGCCCAGACAAGGCGGCCCAGGATTTCCTCAGCTTCCCGCAGGAGATGAACTTCGGTCGCGGCGTGGGTCGCATGACGCTGCCTCATCGAAATACCGAAAGTCCGTGCTATTCGCCAGAGGAAATAATGGGTTTGGGTCATCGTTGAGAGGGTGGGATGCTGGGCGGCTGCGGTCTGCTGGGCAACGTAAAATTATTTACTCAAATTCTTCTGCAGGTTGCTGACCACGCTGAAATCCTCGAGAGTCGTGATATTCCCGGTTACTCCTCCAGTGGCCACCAGTTCCTTGAGGATACGGCGCATGATCTTCCCGGAGCGGGTCTTGGGCAGAGCGGGGGTCAGGTGAATTTCGTCAGGGCGGGCGATCGCCCCGATAGCTTTGGTGACATGCGCCTTGAGATTCCTGTCAGTGGCCGCAGTTACCTTCACGCCCTCCTTGAGGGTGACAAAGGCCGCGATCCCCTGTCCCTTGATCTCGTGGGGACGGCCCACGACCGCGGCTTCCGCCACGTCCGGGTGAGCTACCAGGGCGCTCTCTACTTCGGCAGTGCCGAGGCGGTGCCCGGAGACGTTGAGGACATCATCTAGCCGGCCCACGATCCAGAAGTTTCCCTGCTTGTCGGTGCGGGCACCGTCACCCGCGGTGTAGATGCCCCTGTAATCGTTCCAGTAGGTTTTGCGGTAGCGGCCCTTGTCGCCGTAAATGGTGCGCAGCATGGAAGGCCACGGTTTGCGGATGACCAGTTTGCCGCCCTCGTCGGCCTGGCATTCGTTGCCTTCCTCGTCGAGGATGGCGGCATCCACTCCGAAGAACGGCAGGGTGGCCGTGCCCGGTTTGGTGGGAGTGCATCCGGGCAGTGGAGAGATCATGATGGCACCGGTTTCCGTCTGCCACCAGGTATCGACGATCGGGCAGCGGCCCGCTCCGATCTTCTCATGATACCAGATCCACGCTTCGGGATTGATGGGTTCGCCTACCGTCCCGAGCAGTCGCAGGGAGGAAAGATCGTAGGCATCGGGGAACTTGTCACCGGCCTTGATGAAAGCCCGGATGGCGGTAGGAGCAGTGTAGAAGGTGGTCACTCCATACTCCTGTACGATATTCCAGAAACGGCCGAAGTCGGGATAGTTGGGTGCGCCCTCATACATCACCTGGGTCACTCCATTGGCCAGCGGGCCGAAGACGATGTAGGAGTGACCGGTGATCCAGCCTACATCGGCCGTGCACCAGTAGATGTCGTCGTCCTGCATGTCGAAGACGTACTTGCAGCTGGTGTAGGTTCCCACCAGGTAGCCGCCGCCGGTGTGGAGAATCCCTTTTGGTTTTCCGGTGGATCCGGAGGTATAGAGAATGAAGAGCGGATGTTCGCTGTCGAATCCCTTCGCAGTATGGGAAGCGGATACCTTTTCGGCTTCCTTGTGCCACCACACGTCCCGGCCGCGCCGCATGTTCACTTTCTCCCCGGTGCGCTGGTAGACGATGCAGCGCTTGACGCCCTTGTACTTCCCGAGGGCCTCATCAACACTTTTCTTGAGTTCGACGACCTTGCCGCGTCGGTAGCCACCATCCGCGGTGATCACCGCGGTGGCCCCCGAGTCCTCAAGGCGGTCCACGATGGATTCGGCCGAAAAGCCACCGAACACGACGGAATGCACGGCTCCGATGCGGGCACAGGCCAGCATGGCGATAGCCGCCTCCGGCACCATGGGCATGTAGACCAGTACGCGATCCCGGGCCTTGATGCCGTTTGCCTCCAGTATGTTCGCGAAGCGGCAGACCTCCCGGTGGAGCTGCTGGTAGGTAAGAACCCGCTTGTCGCCCGGTTCTCCTTCCCAGATGATGGCAGCCTTGTTCCTGCGGCCGTTGGTCAGGTGGCGGTCCACGCAGTTCTCACAGACGTTGAGACGGGCTCCGGTGAACCATTTCGCAAAGGGGGGCTTCCACTCGAGGACCTTCTTCCAGCGCTTCTGCCAGTGCAGTTCCCTGGCCTCCCGCGCCCAGAAGACGGAGGGCTTCTCGATCGACTCCTTGTACATCCGCCGGTACTGTGCCATGCTGGAAATGCGGGCCTTCTTGGAGAATTCCTTCGAGGGTTTGAAGACTCTTTCTTCGATGAGATGGCTTTCAATCTTCTTGCTCATGGCCTGACTGGGAGCTCGGTGTGAGTGGTTGTTTACTCGACGGGGCGGTTGGTTGCAAGGAAGGGCACGGGATCAGGAATGGCGGGGTGGATCGAGACTGAGCATTTCGGTTTCGTGGCGTTCCAGGTGGCGCCACCGGCCGAGGGGCAGGTCCGGGTCGGTGAGGCGCCCGATGCGGATGCGGAAGAGCTTGTCAACCTGGCTGCCGAGCGTTTTGAACATTTCACGGATCTGGCGCTTGAGTCCGGTCTCGAGGACGATGGAAACGCGGCGGGGCGAGAGTCGTTTGAAAGACTTGGCGCGGGCGTGGCCCTCCGGAGTATGAACTCCGTCGATGAGTTTTTTCAGGTCACGATGATCGACCGAGGCGGTGAGGGTCACCCGATATTCCTTTTCGACCCTGTTGCTTGGATGGGTGAGTCGGTTGGCCAGTTCGCCGTCGTTGGTCAGCACAAGGAGGCCTTCCGAATCGCGATCGAGACGACCAACGTGATTAAGGTGTTGAAACTTGGGGGGAAGAAGTTCGTAGATGGTGGCCCGGCCCAGTTCGTCCTGCTTGGAACAGACGTAGCCGCGTGGTTTCTTGAAGAGGATGGTGGTGGTCTGCCGTGGAGAAACCCGTTTTCCGTCGAACCGCACGACATCATCGTCCTTTACGCGGGTGGCTGGGTTGGTGCAGGCCTCCCCATTGAGGGTCACGCCGCCTTCCTGAATGAGAGTGTCGCAGGCACGTCTGGAGCCGATCCCGCAGGAGGCGAGAAACTTGTTCAGGCGGGTGCCTTCGGAAATCATGACGGAATGCGGGACAGAGAAGGCGGAACCCTCCGGTTCCGCCTTTCTCGAGATTCGAAATATGAATGGAAAGCTGCCCTAGTCCTCGGACTTGGTTTTCGGCAGGCCGATGGGGCTCTGGCCCTCTTTCCACTGATCGCGCTCCTTGAGGAGCTTGACGCGCTCGAAGCGCTTGAGGACCGAGCGCTTGCCGATGGCGCCACCGCTGATTTTCAGGCTGTTGTGCTTGGACATGGGATTTGGCGGTTCGGGGTGGGGGGACGGGAAGCTAGGGGGAATCCGGATCTTTGGCAAGGGGGAAGTCCGGACTGCCCCATCTGCCCGGGAGATCAAATCATCCCGAGCTTCATCTTACCCTCTTCGGAGATCATGTCCTGATTCCAGGGAGGATCCCAAACCAGTTCCACCCGGGCGTCGTCAATCTGGTCGATCGTCATGATGCGAGCCTGTGCATCAGCTGCGATGGCTGGGCCCATCCCGCAGCCAGGGGCAGTAAGGGTCATTTTGATGGACACCACGTTCTGGCCGTCTTCATCGTCCACCGTGCAGTCGTAGACCAGTCCAAGGTTGACGATGTCGACGGGAATTTCGGGATCGTAGACCTGCCTGAGCTGATGCCAGACCTGATCGGCGACCGGGGCATCCTTCATCCGCTCGTCTCCCCGGGATTTTTCCTCCGTGTCGGCCTGATCGATTCCGAGGGCATCGGCATCATCGGAAGAGATGCGGGCCAGTCCGGCCGAGGTAGCCACCGTGTAGGTGCCTCCGAGATTCTGAGTAATCACCACCACGGTGCCGGTCGGAAGGGAGATGGTGTCACCAGATGGAATCTGGATGGCGCTGATTTCGCGGGGGAGCGTAATTTCCTTGTTCATGGGGAGGTTTGGAAGTCGGCGTCCCCTGGGTGTTTGTCTTCCTCGTCCAGGGGAACGATCTGGGAGGAAGCCATCGTGATGGCGGTCTGGTATCCGAATGGCCGGAAGGACGCGCGGTCGATGATGTTCCGGCCGTCCCTCCCGAAGAACTTGAACCCCATCCGCAGTTTCTCACCGCGATCGGCCGAGCGGCCGGTACCCACCACGCCGGGATCTTCCATTTCGCCCACGTTCCGGCGATTGGTCGAGGCCTGGCGGGCTCTGTCATCAAATCCGTCCATTGCCTGAGGGAACAAATCATGAGGATGCGGTGAGATCAAATCACAAAATATGGAAAGGAGGGCAGTTTCGTGACTCACGGCAGGTCAATCCATGGTGACTGCGGTCACCCGCTTCTTTGTTGCCTCATCGTGCTTGTCACCTGCCCGGCGCCCCCCTTCAATCGTCGTGGGCCAGGAACATGTACTTCATCGGTGTGGAAAACTGGGAACGGGGCGTTACGCACGCAGATGGCCGTGTTCAACCTGGTATCCTCCGGCGCGGGCGACTCCCCGGAAGAAACGCGGCGGTCTATTGGATGGTCTGCCGGAGCAGGGGAGTCAGGGAGCGGAAGGACCGGCTGGTGGAATCGTTGGAGGAAGGCAGTTTCTGACCGATGAACAACAAGGAGAAGGAACGGGAAATCCGGACCAGCTGGAAGATGCGGGCCCTGGGGGCTTTGGTGGGCTGGATGATGCGGTCCTTCGCCGTGACGCTTCGCATGGAGGTGGTGGATCGGTGCGGATTCACCGATCGCGCCAAAAACAGCTCCCCGCGCATCTGGTGCATCTGGCACAGTCGCATCGCCGGGACCCTGATGTCCCGCAGGCGCATCTTCCCCTGGCGGAAGGGCGTGGTCCTGACCAGCGCGAGCCACGACGGGGCAGCCCTCGCAGGGGTGGCCAGGGTGGTGGGACTGGAGGCCGTGAGAGGATCCAGTTCGCGGAGGGGATCGGAAGCCCTGAGGGAAATGGTGCAGGCGGTGCGCAAGGGTCTGGATGTGGCGGTGACCCCTGACGGTCCGCGGGGTCCGCGCTACCGACTGAGTTCGGGTTTGATAAAACTGGCTCAGGTGACCCGTGCTCCTGTGATGGGAGTTCACGTGCACTACAGCCGGGCGATCCGCCTCAAGACCTGGGATCGTTTCGTCATTCCACTACCCTTCAGCAAGCTCACCATCATTTTTGACGAGCTGCTTGATGTCCCGCGGAAGCTGGATGACGATGCCTTCGAATCGAAGCGTGTGGAGGCCGAAAGCATGATGCGCGCCGAAGTCGACGATCTCGATCTGCCAACCTATGACCATTCTCAACGGAAAAGAAATCGCCGATGAAGTCCTGGCGGAGTGCCGGGAAAAGGTGGGAATCCTTCAGTCAAGAGGAGTGACCCCGGGACTGGCGGTCGTGATTGTCGGGGATGATCCCGCTTCCCATGTTTACGTGAATTCCAAGGTGAAGACCTGCGGCGAACTTGGGATCCACTCCCGTAAGATTGAGTTGCCGACGGAAACGACCCAGGAGGAAGTGCTGCAGGTGGTTCGTGATCTCAATGAGGATCCCGCCATTCATGGGATCCTGGTGCAGTCCCCGCCTCCGCCCCATATTAACGAGGAGGAGATCATCCGCCTCCTTGATCCCCGGAAGGACGTGGACGGCTTCCACCCCGTCAATGCTGGCAAGCTCGTCATGGAGGATGAAAGCGGGTTTGTTCCCTGCACGCCGCAGGGATGCATCCATTTGCTGGAGAAGGCCGGGATCGAAACGAGTGGGGCCAACGCGGTGGTGATCGGGCGCAGCATGATTGTGGGTAAACCGATGGCCCTGCTTCTCATGGGAAAGGGAGTCAATGCCACCGTGACGGTGGCCCACTCCCGGACCAGGGATCTGGCCGCGGTGTGCCGGCAGGCTGACATCCTGGTGGCTGCGATTGGCAAACCCGGGTTTGTTACCGCCGACTTCGTCAAGGATGGGGCGGTTGTGATCGACGTGGGTATCAACCGGGTGGAGGACTCGTCGAAAAAGCGGGGATTCCGCCTGGTCGGGGATGTGGCCTACGACGAGGTGTCCCCCAGGTGTCACGCGATCACGCCAGTGCCCGGCGGGGTGGGACCCATGACCATTGCCTTTCTCATGAGCAACACCGTGAAAGCGGCTGGAGGGTGATGCTGAGCCGTATCGTCTGGTGCTCCGGGCCGGTGCGGGAAAAGCAGGGAGCGCCCGCTACTCCCCGAAGACCAGTTGCAGGCCCCGTGAGGACCAGTATTTGACGAGGCGTTTCTGGATCACATTGGCCTCTTCGGTGGGAAAGGCAGGGGTTGCAGTGGAAAGTTTCGGCAGGCTGGAAAGGTGAACAGAGGCTCTTGCCCGGCGATCTGCTCCGCCGTGGAAGTGATAGTGGACCAGCAGGAGAGCAGTGGCGTAGGGAAGGTAGGCATTGCCGTCGAACTGGTTCTGTGAGGTCTTGAGCCATCCCTGATGATCGAGCTTGAGGATCTCGTCGACGGGAATCAGGTGAAACTTCTCTCCCTCCTTGTTCTTGCCGGCGGCATGACGCAGGTGGTTACGGATGAGGCTTTCGAGGTCCCGGAAGAGATACCAACCGTCGCCCTGGTGGCACACGGCGAAGTATTCCGCTACGCCTTCCGAGAACCAGGGAGGCAGGCGCCAGAGAATGCCCGACATGCTCATGTGGATCAGTTCGTGCACAAGAAGATCCTGGTTCGGCCGCGGTTGCAGGCGGGAATTCGCAGGTTGGGGAGGTGCGAGGAAATAGTCGGCGCGAATCAGGGCGCGGCCCCGGCGTCCATCCCACCATCCTACCGCACCTGCCTCCCCCCCCGCCCGGACGAAACTTGCCTCGTCCTTACAGAGGATAATGTCGATGTCTTCCTGCCGGCGGGGAGCCCACAGCGGCAGAGGATGCGACCTGACGAGTGCAGGAACGGATTCCACCACTCTGGCGAACCGGGTGAGATCCTGGCGCGCGATCCTGGTCTCGACCACCATCCGGAAGTGCCGGGTGGTCACAACCTGGGTCCCGTTGGTTTCATCATCGACGATCTTCAGGGGTACCGGTTTGCCCTTGAACTCCCACGGCCAGGGTTTCGGTTGGCTTCGGGTGGACTGCTGGGCCGGGAGGGCGGCAGGGAGCAGCAGTAGCAGCAGGGCGAGAATTCGGAGCACAGCTCACTCTCGGTGCAGCGGGAGAAGGAGACAAGAGAATCGCAGCAAATACCTCTGATTGGCGGGAGGAGGGTGGGAATCTCCCCTTTACATGGTAACGGGACCGCCTTTAGGTTGCCGTCCGCCAAGCGGAGAGATGGCTGAGTCCGGTTTAAGGCACACGACTCGAAATCGTGCGTGGCAGTGATGTCACCCTGGGTTCGAATCCCAGTCTCTCCGCCAGCCCACCCTTTGGGCTTTGATAATGAGGGAAACCCCATAAATTCAAGGGGTAGGGAATCTGAAATGGGACACAATCGTGAGACACAAACCCACTCAGACGACGTGCCTAATACCATCCGAAGGAACGGAACGTATTACTACAACAGGCGGATTCCAAGCGACCTCGTAGAGGTGGCGGCGTTCGGATTGAAGAAGGGCGGGAAGCCGCAAGACTTCATCAAGCGTTCGCTCAGGACGAAAGATCCCCGGAAGGCTCGCCGACGTGTCTCCACTGAAGACGCAAAAGCTGAACAGGACTTCGTTCGAAAAGCGACGGGCGATGGCTTCGCCCATTCCGCTGGTGGATTTGAGTCGGCGTGAGCTTGCCCGGGGGAGAGCGATTGGGCATGATCACGCGGTTATGAGTAGGGAGCCACGTTCGTCGATGGGATTGTTTGTCCAACTGAGCGTGATGATGTTTGTGCTCTTTTTTGTCTGGGGTGCGTGGTACGTGACGATGGGGACCTTTATGGCGGGCCGGAAGTTCGACGCCGCGGCCATCGGTTGGGCCTACTCGGTCGCGCCGATTGCCGCGATTGTGACTCCGTTCTTCATGGGCGTCTTTGCGGACCGGTTTGTGAACGCGGAAAAACTGCAAGGGGGATTATTGTTGCTGAGTGGCGTCTTCATCGCGTTGGCACCGCAGTTTGCGGCACCGGAGACTCAATGGGTTTTCGTCGGGCTTTTGCTGGCCCACACGCTTTGCTTCATGCCGAACCTCGGCTTGTCCAATACGATCTGTCTCAAGCACCTAGTCGATTCGGAGCGCGACTACCCGATCGTGCGCGTTTTTGCGACGTTGGGATGGATCGTGGCCGGATGGATCGTGAGTCTCCTCTTCAGGGCGGAGGAATCGCCGGTGCAGTTTTACACCGCGGCGGCGGCGGCCTGGGGAGTTGGGATCTACAGCTTCTTCCTTCCGCGCACGCCGCCACCGGGAAAAGGCGCGCCTTTGAAGATGGGAGAACTCTATGGTTCGGGGACGTGGCGCTATTTCAAGAAGCGGTCGTTTGCGATTTTCATGGTGGCTTCTCTCCTGGCGTCGATGGGAATGATGCCATACTGGGTCCTGGGCAGTCCCTTTGCCAACTTCTTGGGCATCGAACGTTCCGGAGCGTTCTTCACGATGGGGCAGATGGCCGAGCTCGTCGTGCTCGCGGTCGTTCTGCCGGTCTTTATCAAGCGCTTCGGGATCAAGTGGACGATGGGGCTCGGACTTCTGTGCTGGGCGCTGCGCTTTGTGCTCTTCTCAGAGGCGGCGACTTCGAGCGGGTCGAGCATGATGACCTTGCTGGTGATCGCGGTGCTACTCCACGGATTCAGTTACGACTTTGTTTTTGTTTCGGGATACCTCTACGTGGACAAGCACGTCGGCGAGGAGGTGCGTGCGCAAGCGCAGGGGTTGCTGGTGGTTTTCACCCAGGGAATCGGATTCTTCCTGAGCTCTCAGCTATTTGTGGGGCATCTCGGGGCGCGCTATGGAGTTCCGGGTGACGATGCGGGGGCGTGGCAGGGCTACTGGCTGGTGCCGGCGATATTTATGGCAGGAGTGCTCGTGCTGTTCTGGTTCGCGTTTCGGGAGGAGAGGAAAACCGATTGATCGTTCGTCTGTTCCTTGTTGGGCGATTGGGACGGTGGGACGGCGGTGGTGTTTGGCCTGAGATCGCAAATTGGTCGCGGCGGCCTGGACGGCGCCGGACCCTCCAAAGGTTGGTGGCGCCGGCGGAGGGCACGGCCTGCAATTGTGGGTGGAGGCCGAGGCGGTCGAGGACTTCCCTCGGGGGGCCCTTCCAGATTGCACCCCGCCTACCCCGGTCCGTGAAGCTCTAGGAAATCAGGGCCGGAAACCAATTCCCTAGCGATAATGCTGGTCTTTGCTCGGTCTATTTCGCCTTCTCCATCACCTCTGCGATGGTGATTTCTTTTCCGCCGCGGCGTTTGCTCTCGTCGGCGGCTTCCATGAAGGCGAAGAGCTCGATGGTTTCCTCTGCGGAGACTGGCGGCGATTTGCTTAGGAAGAATTTCACGACCTCAGCGACGAGCGGCTGGTAGCCGTCGAATTTGCCGATCTCGCTTTCGCCTTTTTCGCCTTTGGCAGTGCCGCTGTAGCCTTTGCCCTCGCGGAAGATGCCGATGCGGCCGCCCTTCCAGGTGCCGGTCACTTCGATCATGCCGTCTATGGTCGTACCGCGTTTGACGGACTCGCAGCCGGTGCCCATGACGGTGAACAGCGATTCGCAACCGTGCACGCCGTACCAGTAAAGGTCCGGGTGATGGGGTTCAAGCGGGGCCGGGCTGGTGGTCTGGGCGTAGGTGACTTTTCCGATTAAGCCGTTGCGCACGGACTGGGTCGATTTGGCGAAGCGCAGTGAGGAAGAGGAAAACACGGGCACGCCGGCCTTTTTGGCGAGGCGGTAGATTTCGATCGCGTCTTTCAAAGTGCCGCCGACCGGCTTGTCAATGTAGAGGATCTTCTTGGCAGCGATGATCTTGCGAGCCTGTGCGAGATGCGGGCGGCCATCGACGGCCTCGATCATCACGGCATCGACGTTTTCGCAGACTTTCTCGATGGTCGGGTAGATCTTGACGCCGTATTTTTCGCTGAGGGTTTTGGTGTAACCATCGACCAGCGAGGCGCTCGATTCGATGTCCGGACTGCCGCCTTTGAATGCGGCGACGACTTTGGCCCCAGGGACGTGCCCTTTGGCCTCGGGGTTGTTGATGATCTCGGTGAAGGCGACGACGTGCGAGGTATCGAGTCCGATCATGCCGATGCGGATCGTCTTCTCGTCAGCGGTGGCGCTTGAGATGAGGGTGATCATCAGTAGTGCTATAGTTTTTTTCATCTTGATATCGGTTGTGAAATCTTCAGGTAGGCGAAGAGGTCGCGCAATTGCTGATCGTCGAGCCCGTTGAGCAAGCCCTCGGGCATGAGGCTGCGCCCTGCGGAGGTGAGCGCTTTGAGCTTGTCCCGCGGGATGGTGGTGCTGGAGCCGTCGAATCCGCGCATGACGATGGTGTTGGTGTCTTCATCGGCAAGGAATCCGCTCAGGATGCGTCCGTCTTTGGTCGTGGCGATGAAGTTTTCGTAGCCCTCGCGGATCTCGGCGTTGGGATCGAGGATGCTGCTGAGCATGGTGGAGAGGTCGTCGCGCTGGTAGCGGGTGAGGTCGGGGCCGACCTGGCCGCCTTTGAAGAAGAGGGTGTGGCAGGAAGCGCAGCGGGCAGTGTAGATAGGCTCGCCGCGGTAGAGGTCACCGGGTTTGGCGGCGAGGATTTTGCGGATCGCCTCGGCGCGCAGGGCGCGGGTTGGCGAGGCGGATTTCGGGAATTGTTTGTCGAGGAGTCGTGTTAGCTCATTACTCGCGTGCAGGCGCATCCGGGCGACGAGGTCGGGTGGGATGTTCAATTGGGGGAGCGCCTCGCTGCGGAGAAGTTGCAGCGCCCAGGGTTCGCGGGAGGCGAGCAGGTTGAGGGCGCGGGATTGTAGATCAGGCCCGAGCTTTGGAACCGAGTCAGCCAGATTCCCCATGTCGACCGCATCGTAAATTTGCAAGGCGGACAGCGCGGCCTCCTGCAAGCCGAGGTCGTTTTTGCCGGGGCGGGTGACGAAGTTCATGAGGATCGGCAGCGCCTCGACGTGGGGTGCGGTGCCGAAGGCGCGGATCACGCTGAGCCGTTCGGCTTGTGGGGCTGCCGGGTTCTGGAGGATGGCGAGGGCCTTGACGATGCCTTCGCGATCCCCTTGGCGGATCTGCATCGAGAGCGAGCCCTTGCCGAGGTTCGTTAGGAGCTCGTCGGGAAAGGCTGGCGGCACGCGGCCTTCGAAGGCTTGCTCGAAACCGGCGAGTAATGAGGTTTTGGCTCCTGGTGTCGGGGCGAGTTCGAGGAGCTTGGCGCAGGTAAGGAAATCGCTACGCTTGCCCGCTTCGGCGAAGCGGCGCATGAGCCGTGGGACGATGTGTGATTTGATGATCGGGCGCATCCAGAGTGGGTCGTGCTCGAACATTTCGAGGATGAAGTCGGAGTGATCGGCGCAGTGGGATTCGATGACGAACCACATCATGAGCGGGATGAATGGATCGTTGGCGTCGCTGTCGGGGAACTCCGTCTCTTGAATTAGCTGCAGCGCTTCCTTGAAGGGGAGCCGGCTGGCGGTGGAGAGGACCTGGCAGCGGAGCTCTGCGCTCTGCTCGGATTTCGCTGGCGATGTTAGTGCTGCAAAAAAATGATGCGGTAGCTGCTTTGCGTCGCCCATCAGCCGGACTGCCCAGGTGCGAACGATCGCCGCGGGGTGGCCCAGCGTGTGGACGGCGAGGTCTCCGTTTAGCTGGCCCATCTGGTGGAGTGCCCAGAGGGCTTCGAGCGCCGGGTGGGGTGCTGGTTTTGCAAGCGCGGCGATCAAGTCTGGAACGATTTTTTCGTCTGCGCGCTGGCCGAGCAGTCGCACGGCGGTCTGGCGATGCCACAGGTTCGGGTGGTTGAGGACTTGCACGAGTTGTTGGCTCGTCTTTGCCTCGAGGTTGTAGTCGGATTCGAGTTTTTCATCTTTCCCACGAAGGCGGTAGATGCGCCCGGATGCCGGATCAATCTGGCCTTGGTAGTTCTGTCCATGTGCGATGTATTCTTCGCGGAAATCGGCGACGACCATGCTGCCGTCGGGCGCGTTGGTGAGGTAGACTGGTCGGAAGGTGAGATCGGCGCTGCGCAGGGGAAAGCCGATATCGCTGGTCTCATAAGTGCTGCCGCGTGGGGTGCGGCGTGCGGCGACGAGGTAGTGATGGAGGGGATCGGCACAGAGGAAATGATCTTGGAGTCGCGCGGGCATGGCGCTGGCACCGACGACAACCGACATGTGGGAAAATCTGGCTACCGGATTGGTGCTGCGCATCATCGACAGCTCACCAAAGGCGAAGGGGTTTGGGGGCGGACCGAATTTCCCTGGATTCTTTCCCTGCTTGAGGAATTGCCCTTCCTGGATGTGGTGCCAGCCGCGCGTCTCGCCGCCGTTGTGCCCGCTGAAGAGGCGGCCTTCGGCATCGAACGAGAGCCCGAAGGTGTTGCCTCCACCATCGGCGAAGATCTCGAACTCGCGCGTCTTCGGATGGTAACGCCAGACCAGTGGGCCTTCGTTATAAATGCCTTTGGCGTCTTTTGGATCGATGCCGGGACGGGTGACGCGGCTGGTGGTGGTGCTTCCCTGGGCGCCGTAGAGCCAGCCGTCCGGTCCCCACGCCAGGCCGTTGGCGACGCTGTGGGTGTCTTCGAGACCGAAACCGGCCAGGTGCACCTCAGGTGCGCGGTCGGGCCGGTCGTCGCCATCGGCGTCCGGGTAAAACATCAGGTATGGCGTGTGCATCACCCAGATGCCGCCCCAGCCGCGCAGCGCGGAGTTGGCCATGTTGAGGCCCTTGAGGACCTTGGTGTGTTTGTCGTAAGTGCCGTCACCATCGCTATCTTCGTGGACGCTGATGATGTCGGCTCCGGGATCGTGATACGGCGGGGCCGGGGGGACGCGATCGTACTTTGAGCGGTAGTATTGATCGCGGCTGATCATCCTGACCCCCTTCGGAAACGGGTATTGCCGGTATTGGGAAACCCACATGCGCCCGCGCGCGTCAAAACTGACGTGGGTTGGTTGGGAGACCTCGGGTTCGTGCAGCAGTTCTTCGACGATGAGGTCGTCGTCGCTAGTCAGGAGCGCGAGCGCCTCGGCGGGGGCGACGCGTTTGCCGGGGATCGGTTCGATGGTCGAGTCGAGCGGTGTGGATGAGAGGCGGAAGTTGGCAGGGGCGTAAAATGCGGTCGCGGGCTTTTCCGGGATGGCATGGAAATCGGTCGGCGGCGGCTTGCTTGAAGAGACTTCCCATGCTGGGCCGAGCGATAGTTCGTTGAAGTAATCGATGATCATTGGCGGCCTGGTGAGGGCCCCTTTCTCGATGCGGATGATCAGGGTGTTGAACTGTTTGGAAAGCAGGATGTCTTTGGGTACTTTGAAGCGCTTGCTCTGGCCGTTCGGGATGTTACCTGAGCTGATGATGCTGGTGCCGTTGAGAAAAACTTCTGCGGGTGCGGGGAGATCGGCGAGCACGAGCATGGTGGAACTGCGCCAGAGGTCCCGTGGGTTGTTGTTTTCGGGGACGGTGAGGCGGTCGGGGACTTGGACGCGGCAGCGGTACCAAGCGGGGGTGGGGGATTTCTTTGTGGGGAGCTTGATAGGTTCCCAGTCGGCTAGTGCAGAAATGGGCGCCAGAAGTAGCAGGATGATGAGGTAGGGGCGCATGGTGTCTTAGATAGACCGGATTTTCTTTGCCCGCGAGGTTGTGCTAAGGGGCGCTGAGATTATGTCTGGATGCTCGATAAGAATGAGTTTGTCGAACCGGCCGCTCCCTCATGCCGGAGGGATTGGAGGCCTCGATCTCGAAGAAGGAAATGGCGGACCTGATCGCTTTCTTAAAATCGCGGCCTGCGGAGTGACTCTCGCGGGAATCTGACTCTGAGGACCCTTGGTGAATTATTTGCGCCAGCGGTCGATTCGGGCTTTGTTTCCGGCTCTTTTAAGGAAGGTGACAGCCTTCTTTCGTCACTCCGAATCAAGCAGGTGCATCCCTGAGGAATAGGGGCGCCTCCGGGCTGGATCCCGCTTTGTCATAACGATATCCGGCAAGGTCAAAAGCATGCAGGTCACCGGGGTTCTTCAGTCGATTCCGGATGATGAAATCCGCCATCAATCCCCTGGCCTTCTTGGCATAAAAACTGATGATCTTGTATTTTCCGTTCTTGAGATCCTTGAAAACCGGCGAGACAACATCGGCTTCAAGTTCAGCGTGGTTTGCCGCGCTGAAATATTCATTCGAGGCCAGGTTCACCAGGAACCTGCTACGGGTTGCGGCCGCCACTTCATTGAGAGCAGATGCGATTTTCTTTCCCCAGAAGGCATAAAGGTTTTTCCCGCTCCTGGTTGCCAGCTGGGTGCCCATCTCAAGGCGATAGGGCTGGATTAAATCAAGGGGGCGGAGAATTCCGTATAATCCACTGAGTATTCTCAACTCCTTCTGGGCAAAGTTAAAATCAGCAGCCTTCCAGTTTTCAAAATCAAACCCGGTATAAACATCCCCCTTGAATGCCAGCAGAGCCTGCTTGGAATTGTCGATCGTAAACGGGATCGACCACTTCCTGTAGCGTTGGGCATTAAGCTCAGCCAGGTTTTCACTGATTCCCATCAGGTTCCTGAGCTCCGACTTGGGCAATTTGACCAGCTTGGCAATTAGTTCCCCTGACTCCTGCAGGTAATCAGGCAGACTGTGTTTTCCTGTAAAGCACTGGTCTCCAAAATCGAGGGTCTTGGCAGGTGAGAGTATGATTGTCATTTAAATGAAAGATACGCCTGGGTCATGATCAGTCGCAACATCGCAATGAATCCTTTACCGGAAAATCAAGCAAATCATTGTTGCCAGGAAATTCCTTTTTGGAGCTGATCGGGACACTAGGCCTTCTTATCAGATCTGCCTGCCGATTTTGCAAAACGAGCCATCAGGGAATCATAAATATTCGGACGAACTCCGGCATCTTCGGCCGCTTCTTTACGCCGAATAGCGTTACGCACCATCATGGACCCGATCCAACGGATGGGTTCAGGAGGGAAATATCCTCTGGGCCCACCGACAAAACCGCATCGACTCCATTCATCGTCGCGGCCCAGGCAAAGAGAGCACAGGATTCTGCCACCCAGCCATGATTGGGTGATCCCGTTCCCAGAATAGCCAAATCCGTAGTGAATATTAGGGTGCTCGTCCAGATTGCCAAAAAATGGAAAACCTGTCGTGGACCGATCAGAACCGCCGGTCCAGGTCTGTTCCAATTTCGCAGATTTGAATTTTGGAAAGAATCGCTCGAGGGCTCTTTTAAGTTGTGATGAATACGCGCTGGCTTGAAAAAACAACGACAGCATTTTAGACCCATAGGCAAAGGTGTTTCCACCTTTACCAAACAGAAGCCGCCCGTCGCTGGTGGTATGGAAATAGTGAACAAAGGTGCGCGAATCACAGATGGTAGCCCCATGAGTCAGGCCAACTTCTTCAAGCCTGTCGGGAATGGGTTCGGTGATAGCCATGTCCGAGGAAACCACAACGATGCTTCGGGAGAATTTCCGGAACTCCGAAGCCATCCATGCATTGATGGCCAACACGACCTTTCCCGCATCAATTGAGCCATTTGGGGTCATTACTTTGGGACGTGCCTTATCAGGAAGGATTTGATTCATGGGTGTGTTTTCATAGATTTGAATTCCCTTCTCACGGGCAACCCGCACCAGACCTCGAACTAACAAAGCGGGTTGAACACTTCCGGCATTGGGTGAGAAGAATGCCTCCCTGATTTCATTGGTTCCTGCAAATTCAACCGCTTTTCCCAGGGGCTGCCGCACCCACGAGCTGATCCCTTCTTCCTCCAGAGCCTGAATAACCTCATCCATGACGCCGACTTGCGCTTCATTTGTGGCAATGTATTGGGCTCCATCGATCCTTAAATCACAGTCGATGTGGTGTTCTTCAGTATACTGCTTGATCTTTTGGACCGCTTCTTCTGATGCCATCACGAGCCTCCTGGCTTCGTTTCGTCCATAGAACTGGCACAGGGAAAAGTATTTGGTCGCAAGCGTCAAAACGCATCCACCGTTGCTTCCAGAAGCTCCATACCCACAGAGTTCTTTCTCGATGATGGTGATTTTGATATCCGGATCCTGTTCCTTGAGCATGAGTGCCGTCCACAATCCGGTGTAGCCGCCCCCCACAATACAAACATCAGAAGCAATATGACCGTTAAGCGGGGTGACTTCGGGTTCACCTTCGCGTTTTAAGGCCTCATCGAACCAATAAGGGCGAAAGGGTCCTGCATCAGATCTGGAAGGGGGAGGTTCGTCGGGCATTTCCTGAAATTTAACGAGGCCGGTCATCAATAAAAGAAAATCGTTTTTTCGACAAAGCTCCGGAATGGGCCCGCAGGCTGAGTGGAGTGGGGGGCTGCCTGCTCCAGCGGATTGATTTGACGGGAGTCAGTGAGCAATCTGCGGCATAGTAACAACGAACAGGGTCAAAGATATGGAAGCAAGAGATGTGAACACTGCCGCAGACGCCAAACGCATCGTCACCGAGCGGGATATCAAGAACGTCAAAGTCGGCTTCATCGATGTGGACGGGGTCATGCGGGGCAAATACCTCAGCGGGGAGAAGTTTCTCGGCGCCCTGGATCACGGTTTCGCCTTTTGTGACGTGGTGTTAGGGTGGGATACCAATGATCAGCTTTATGAGAATGTCGGGACCGACTTCACCGGGTGGCACACCGGTTATGCCGATGCCCAGATACGGATTTTGCCGGGTAGTTGCCGGGAAATCCCTTTTGAGCCGGAAACGTTGTTCTTTTTGTGCGAGTTTGCCGCCGAGGCTGCTCGATTGTGTCCGCGGAATCTGCTGGGGCGGGTTCTCGAGCGCGCCGAGCCTCTCGGGTTTCGCGCCAACGCCGCCTTCGAGTACGAGTTTTTCATGTTCAATGAGACTCCGGACAGCGCCAGAGAGAAGGGCTACCGCAATCTGCAACCGATAAGTCCCGGATTTTTCGGGTATTCCGTGCTGCGTTGTTCGACTTTCAGCGATCTTTATCACGAGTTGTTGGGCCTGGCCGAAACCATGGATTTTCCGATCGAGGGGATTCATACCGAGACCGGTCCCGGGGTCATTGAGGCGGCCCTTGCCGTGACGGATGCCGCCGAGGCCGCCGATCGGGCAGCGTTGTTCAAGACCTTTGTCAAGGTATGGGCCCAACGCAGACAGATGATGGCGACTTTCATGGCCAAGTGGTCGAACGATTATCCCGGCCAATCCGGACATATTCACCTTTCGCTCGACCATGCCGACGGCTCGGGCTCCGCGTTTTTTGACGCCGACCAACCGATGTGCATGAGTGCGGTGCAGCGGCATTTCGTGGCCGGGCAGCAACGTTACATGGCCGAGTTGACGGCGATGCTGGCACAGACGGTGAATGCCTACTCCCGTATGGTTCCCGGGTTCTGGGCGCCGACCCACGCCACTTTAGGATGCGAGAACCGCACAACTGCCTTGCGGATCATTCCGGGGTCAGCCAAATCGCAGCGGGTGGAATTCCGCCTGGGCTCCGCTGACGCCAACCCCTACATCGTTTTGGCGGCCGCCCTGGGGGCCGGCCTGCTGGGCATTGAGCGCCAGCTTGAGCCGGTGGAGGTGGTGCAGGGCAATGCGTATGCCCGGGAGCACGACGCCTCGCTGGAATTGCCGACTTCCCTGGAGCAGGCGGCGGAGGCGTTGCGCGGCTCGGAAGTCGCGCGCGAACTCTTCGGAGACGCCTTTGTAGACCATTATGCGGGAACTCGCGTTTGGGAGGCTCTGGAGTACCGCAAGCACGTATCGGACTGGGAAATGCAGAGATATTTCGAAATAATTTGAATCGGCAATAGGGATCGGAGCGATGGCCGAAACAAGAAAACAGGAGACGGTTTCGCCGGTCGACGGTTCGGTGTATGTGACCCGGCAGTTGGCGGGCAAACAACAGTGGATGGAGGCCTTGGCTGCCTCCGAGATGGCCTTGCATGAGTGGAAAATGATCCCTGTCCCGGAGAGGGCTGCGGTGTGTTCGGCCATGGTGGACGCTTTTGTCGCCCGCAAGGAGAGCATTGCGGAAGAAATCAGCTGGATGATGGGACGGCCGATCCGCTATGCGGCCGGCGAGGTGCGCGGTTTTGAGGAGAGGGCCCGCCATATGATCAGTATCGCCGAGACCGCTCTGGCTCCGGTGGAGGTGGAGCCCAAGGAGGGCTTTCGCCGTTACATCCAAAGGGACCCCAAGGGGGTGGTGGCGGTTATCGCTCCGTGGAATTATCCCTATCTGACCGCCGTGAACGCGGTGATTCCCGCGTTGTTGGCGGGCAATACCGTTATTCTCAAACATTCCGCCCAGACGCCGTTGTGCGCCGAGCGCTTTTACGAGGCGTTCGAGGCCGCCGGCTTGTCGAGGGGAGTGTTCCAGTATTTGCACCTTTCCCATGAAGATACCGCGGAGCTGATCCGATCCGAGCAGGTTCAGCACGTGTGTTTCACTGGTTCGGTAGCCGGCGGAGCCGCCGTGGAAAAGGCCGTGGCGGGAAGATTTATCAGTCTCGGGTTGGAGCTGGGCGGCAAAGACCCGGCCTACGTGCGCGCCGACGCCGATCTGGACGCCGCGGTGGAGACTCTGGTGGACGGGGCGTTCTTCAATTCCGGGCAATCGTGCTGTGGAATCGAACGCATTTATGTGGACACCGAGGTTCACGACGCCTTCGTCGCGAAGGCGGTGGAACTGACCAGGCAATACAAGCTGGGAAGACCTGATGATCCGGAAACGACCTTGGGGCCGTTGGTAAAGCCATCCGCTGCGACCTTTGCCCGTGAACAGGTGGAGGATGCCTTGGCCAAGGGGGCGACGGCCCACATCGACAGTTCCCTGTTTCCCGCGGATAATCCCTCGGGGGCTTACATGGCTCCGCAAATTCTTACCGGCGTGGACCACAGTATGCGCGTGATGACCGAGGAGACTTTTGGGCCTGTTGTGGGTATTCAGAAGACCTTCTCGGATGAAGAGGCCATTGGCTTGATGAACGATTCCGAGTTCGGTCTTACCGCTTCTGTCTTCACGAGGAATATCGAGCGAGCCGTGGAACTGGGCGAGCAAATCGAAACCGGTACTTTTTTCACCAACCGTTGCGATTATCTCGATCCCGCTCTGGTGTGGACGGGGGTGAAGCATTCGGGTGCCGGATACGCGCTTTCGCCCCTGGGGTTCGAGGCGTTGACGCAGCCCAAATCCTATCATTTGAAACTGTCTTAACTCACCGAGTGAATCGGATTATCCATGGAGTATGTAGAATTGACGGGAACCTGGAATTATCCCAACGCGATCAAGGCCGGCGCGGGATCTGTGGCAGCCTTGCCGCAGTTGTGCCGTGACGGGGGAATAAGCAAGCCATTGGTGGTGACGGATCCGGGGGTGTCGGCTTTGCCGATGACCGCATCAATGCTGGAGTCGCTCGCTGAGGCGGGGGTGTCGGCGGAGTTGTTCGACGCCATCAAGCTCAATCCGAGCGGAGCAAATGTCGAAGCCGGCGTTGAGGATTATCGCAAGGGCGGTTGCGACGGCGTGATTGCCTTGGGCGGAGGATCGGGTCTGGATGTGGGCAAGGCGGTCGCCCTGATGGCCGCCCAGCGGTTGCCCATTTGGGAATTCGAGGACGTGGGGGACAATTGGACCAAAGCGGACCCGGAGGGAATCGCTCCGGTGATTGCCATTCCCACCACGGCGGGCACCGGTTCCGAAGTGGGCCGGGCTTCGGTGATTACCGACGAGGCCCAGCAGGTGAAAAAGATCATCTTTCATCCCTTGATGCTGCCCAAGGCGGTGGTGCTGGACCCCGAGTTGACCGTGGGTTTGCCGGCCAAACTGACGGCGGCCACGGGAATGGACGCCCTGTCCCATAATCTGGAGGCCCTGTGTTCCCCTTTTTATCACCCGATGGCAGAGGGTATCGCGGTGGAAGGGTGCCGACTGGTGCAACGGTATCTGCCGAGGGCCACGGCCCAGGGAGACGACTTGGAGGCACGGATGCAGATGTTGGTGGCTTCTGCCATGGGAGCGACCGCTTTCCAAAAGGGCTTGGGAGGAATGCACGCGCTGGCGCACAGTTTGGGAGCCCTGTATGATGCGCATCACGGATTGCTCAACGCCATCTTGATGCCCTATGTGCTGAAGCGTAACCAATCCGCGATAGAGGAACGGATTTGTCGTTTGGCGCGTTATCTCGATCTCGGCGACGACAGTTTCGAAGCTTTTCTTCAGTGGGTGTTGGATTTGCGGCGGGAGTTGGGGATTCCCCACGATCTGACCCCGGTCGGCGTCCGCTCGGAGGATCTGGAGCGCATCGGCCAAATGTCAGAGCGCGATCCCAGCGCCGCCGGCAACCCGATCGCCTTGCACGCGCGAGAATACGCCGAACTCTGTGCCAAAGCTTTGGCGGGTGATCACTAAAACGAACAAGAATGAAGAGTGAACATAGGATTGTTACAGTGCGACGATGTCAGGGATAGCCTGCAACCGAAGCACGGGAATTACCCCGAAATGTTCGGTAATTATTTCTCCATGTTAGACTCTTCCGTGCGTTTACGCGTGTTCGATGTCAGAAAGGGGGAATACCCCGCCACATTGAGTGATTGCGACGCCTACCTCACCACTGGCAGTCAACACGGACTGGACGACGGATTGGACTGGGTGGAGCGGCTGAAGGGGTTTGTTAGACGTCTGGATGAGAACAAGGTGAGGTTCGTAGGCGTTTGTTTTGGCCATCAATTGCTGGCGGAGGCGCTGGGAGGATCGGTTGAGCGTTCTCCGTTGGGCTGGGGTGTGGGCTTCTCGGAAAACCGTATTGCCGTGAGCCGGCCGTGGATGCGTCCGGTGCTCCAGAATCTGCGGTTGCTCGTCAGCCACCAGGACCAAGTCAGCGTTTTGCCCGATCGTGCAGAGTTGCTTGCCGGCAGCGATTTTTGTCCGCATTACATGTATGGTGTCGGGGAGCACATGCTGGGCGTGCAGGGCCATCCCGAATTCACCCCGGGATATGCGCGGGACCTGATGCATACCAGGCTGGACAGGATCCCGCCGGAGGTGGTGGAGCGGGCCGAACAATCGTTGCAGCAGGGGAGGGCGGATCATCGCGTGTTCGGAGAATGGATGCTGCGGTTTTTCAGGGGAGGTGGGTGAGGCCGGCCCGATAACATTCGGGGTTTTGTTGGGGCACTTCGCTAGCTCCCTGATCATGGGACACGGAAAGGAAATCGCCCTTATTTTCCAGAAGCACTGGAACAAGCTGGTAAGCCCCGGCGAAGTGCTTTACCGGCAGAGCCAGAAGACCCGGCAGTTGATTGAAAAAGCGGGAGAGGTCGTGCAATCAGGGCGCAATGGAGTCGAAAACCAGAAGTTCACAGCTGGCCGGCTAGGAGAATTCCAGGGTCGGCCGGGCCCAGTCGTCGTTGCCCAGCACGAGATCTGCCTGGCTCGCCGCGCGAGATTGCTCGAGGTAGCGTCTTTGGGCGGGAATGAAGCGCTTGCTGTACTTGGTCAGCAAAGTCTCCATGTCCCCGAAATGGCCGAGGTCCCTCGTCTTGGCTCGCTCCAACGCAACCTCGAAGGAGACCTGCACGAGGATTTTGAAATCAAAGCCAGCGACGATTTCCTTGCGGAACAAGGTGACGCCTTCGAACACCAGAATCGCCCTGGGATCCGCAGCAACCACAGGGACCTCGCGCGCCTGTTCCGTCTTGTGGTCGTAGATCTCGGCCCGGTAAAGACGATTCCCTCCGGGACCCAAGGGATCGAGCACGCATCTGCGGACCGCCTCGAAATCGAAGGAGTCCTCGAGGTAGCCATCGACGGAGGTCGGACCTTGGCGGTGACGAATTTCCGGCGGGTTGTGAAACCCGTCCAGTCCCGCCCGAACCACCTCGCGTTTCCTGCCTCGCAAAACAGCCGCCAATTCATCCGAAAAAACCGTCTTGCCCGAGGCGCTGATCCCGTCGACCCCTACTCGCACAGGATGCGGAAGATCCAGTTCACCCAACTTGTCCGCAATGGTCTGAAGCGCTTGTTCCCGGATGTGGTTCCCCATGCCAGTCATCAAGCAGGGGGGCGCCGTTCGAAGCAACCAAGAACGAAACCGGGTGAGCAGCAAACCGCTGAAGCTCACTTCAACCAAACCCCGCTCGTGGAATTCCCTGGGAAGGGGCATCAACCAATCCCACGGCCATCGGTGCCGATCAACACGTGCACGGGTTCCCAAAACCAGAAGAATTAGATTCGGCCTCGGGCGTATCCATAGTATGCCGCGTATCCTGGATGTCGAATGAGCCACATCGAAATATGTCCCGAGCCATCCTGACCCTGTTTGCGCTGGCCACGGTGCTCCTGAGCTCGGTCCGATTCGCCGGTGCCGCGTCGCCGACCAAACCGAACATCATCATCTGCATGACCGATGACCAGGGCTGGGGCGATGTGGCGTGCTACGGCCACAAGATCGTCAAAACGCCTCACCTCGACAAAATGGCCAGCCACGGCATCCGCTTCGAACGGTTCTACGCCAACGCGTCGATGTGCAGCCCCACACGCGCCGGCACACTGACAGGTCGCAACAATCTTCGAATGGGCATCGGTGGGCCCATCGCTTCCGGACGCGGTCACCTGCCAGCCGGAGAGATCACGCTGGCCGAGGCGACTCAAGGCGCCGGCTACACCAGCGGCCATTTCGGCAAGTGGCATCTCGGCGACATCGTCAACGAAAAGGATCCGGCCCACATCATGCATCCGGGCCTCGCCGGATTTGACGAGTGGTTTACGACGCGCAACGTCCTGCCAACCTACAACCCGTACGACGGCAAATTTGCCAGGGACCATCACTACTACCACAATGGCCGTTACGTCCCCGAATCCCAAGGCATCACCGGAGACGACTCGGCGATCGTGATGGACCGAACGCTCCAATGGATCCGCAAATGCACCCAGCAACCCGACAAGCCCTTCTTTGCCTTCGTCTGCTTCCATGCGGTCCACAACCCCCTCGGCATGATCCCGAAGTATCAACAGTTATATGCTGCGGAAGGCAAGAAGGGTGTCTACTACTCGAACCTGACCGCCATCGACGCAGCCATGGGGCGCCTGCGCGACGAACTACGCGCACTCAAGATCGCCGACAACACCATGCTCTGGTTTTGCAGCGACAACGGTCCGAACCTCAAGGGCGACCTTGACGATTCCCAGGGCCCCGGTTCGAAGGGGCCGTTCCGAGGCAGCAAAGGGAACCTTTACGAAGGCGGCGTGCGTGTGCCGGGCATTCTGGAATGGCCCGCCGTGGTCAAGCAGTCCCGTGTCGAACAGGCCATGGTGGTCACGACTGATCTGTTTCCCACGATCCTGGAAATGATCGGCATGCCGATGCCCGCCCGTCCCTACGACGGCGTGAGTGTGATGAAGCTGATTCGCGGCGAGCCATTTGAACGCACGGAACCGGTTGGCTTCGCCGCCAAAGGCTGGCGTGCTCTGCAAGACGGTCGCTACAAGTTGCTGCGGCGCAAGGGCAGGGACGCCGGATATGAACTTTACGACATGGCCGCGGATCCCTACGAAAAGAGCGACCTCGCCAGCGGCCAAACACAGAGGGTCAAACAGATGCGTGCCGCATTGGAAGCGTGGGTCAAGTCATGCGAGCGGAGTCAGACGGGGAAAGACTACGGTGCGAAGTAGGCCGCCCTGCGTGCGCTGAAGCGATCCCAGTGCAAACACTTTACCGCCCGGCGCGGTCGTCCCCGGATCCCGGGACAGGTCTTCTGGGCCTCGCCAACACACGCAGGCCTGGGTAGATTGGGACGAGCGGGGCGAGGAATCAGGTGGTGATGAGGGCAGCAGATTCAGTCACTGCCCTCCAGGGCCACCCACGCGCGGTTCTGGTAGCTGCATTTGCAGCCGGAGGACGCGTCCGGAACGAGAACCAATCCCCCGACCGGCAGGGCATTGATCCAGCACCCGGGGCGGAGTCCTCCATAGTTCTCGGTGCCGGCTTTGCGAGTGAGATCGTAGTAGCCGAGCGTGCCCGACCGGAAGACGAGAAGATTGCGCGATCCCGCTACTTGCCCGCATCCGTATGACTTGGGCACGTTCAATGCCACAGGCTTCCCGGAAACCAGGTTGAGGGCCACCGGGTGAGCAATGATGGTGTCGTAGTTGATCAAGGGGCGGGTGGAGTAGTTGACCTTGCTCTCCCATAATCGATCTCCGGCCCCCGCACGGAAGGCTGCGATGCGGCCACCAGTTTCCGAAGGAAGACGGAACCTGGTGGGCTGATAAAACATCAGAAGGGTGTCGTGGCGTTCGCTGAAGGCCAGAGTAGTGCCGAAGATGTCGTGGTCGGAATCCCAGAGCTTTTCGCCCGTCTTTGCGCTAAAAGTGAAGAGCTTTCCGGTCGGATGACCAGAGGGCTTCTGCCCCTTGGGATCCTTGCCCCGCGGGCCCGTGAGCAGGTCCCCCGGCGCAACCGCCCGGTCGATCAAGTGCACCCGGCCGGCTCCAATCGCGATCGCGTTGTGACGGATGGATTCTTGTGCATCGTAGCGCCACAGCAACTTCCCGGTCTCGGCCTCGAGCGCAAAAAAGGAACTCGATTCCGAAAACTGCTGCCCCATTTCCTTGTCCGCACGGATGTAGGCGTGACGCACGATATGCTCTTCGTTTGCCGCCGAGCCATAGAGCACGCCATCCTCAGAGGCCACATAGCCCCAGGCCGCGACAGTCCCGTCCGGGCTCTTCGGCGTTTCATAGGTCGCCAAAAGTTTCCCGGTCGCGGCTTCGATTCGAAAGCACTTGGTGCCATTGCGAAGAAAAACATTGCCGCCCGCGATGCAGAAATTGCTACCGGTCACCGCAGTGCCGACAAGGTGATCGGCATTGTAGGCGGCGAGCACGCCCTTCTGTTCAAAGCGCCAGAGCGGCAGTCCATTGTAGGCATCCACTGCGATCAGTTCGTCGAGCCCTTCCACGATCAGTCTTCCCTCGTGGAAGAGCGGAGACGGCCCACGACCGTGGCGCTGCGGGAGGTTGAGATCGATGTCGCGAAACCAGACCGCCGTCAACGGTCCCTTGATCGAGTCCGTCGAGCAGAGAGTGTTGGCCGGACTGGAATATTGATGCGTCCACTCACCGGCATTCGCGAGCGCACCCCGAGTGTGAACAGACATCGCCCCCGGGCGGCCCAGACACACCACGCCCCCGAACGGTCTCTGCAGGCGCTGCGCCTCGGAGGTATTCACCACCGCTGCCCCCGCCTCGAGGGAGCTACGGGAAACTACCAGATTGGCAAAGTGCTTCGGGAAGGAAGACTTTGAAGGGTCGCCCACATGCACGCTCACCCGCGCACCCAGGAAGCCGGCGGCATCGAGATTCTTGCGCGCCAGGGCGGCCTTGGCTGGATCGGGATCGATCGCCACTACCAGAAGATCGGATTGCCTGGCCAGTTCATAAGCCAGTCGCCCGTCGCCACAGCCAAGATCGACGCAGTAGCCCGCGGTGATTCCAGATCGCTTGAGGATCTCGCTGGCTGCCTGCGAGATCGCCTCATTCCCGCCGTAGGGTGCATCGATCGATTCTGACCGGTGAAGGACTGGTTCGCCGTTCTTGGCCGCGAAGCAATGCACCGCTCCACTGGCGGTGCTTACAAACAAGCGGCCGTCCGAAACGGCCAGGCCATGAGCCACGTCGTCGACTTCGGAGGACCAAATCGATTTCCCATCCTTCGCCTTCACCATCGCGATTTTGTTTCCACCACTCGTCACGACCGCGTCGCCGGCGGCAATCAGGGACGTCCCGGCCGGGATCCCTTTCACCTCCCAGAGGTTTTGCCTCGTGGGCACCTTAACGACGTTTCCCTTGTTGTCTTTCTGCTCCTTCATCACCACCGCCAACCCCTGCAGACGATTCTCCGATCCCTGCACCACCCCCCCGGGAATGGTGGCCACGGTTGCCGGAGTGCGACTACCAAGCAGCGATCCGGCTTTCGTCCAGTAGGTGTAACCGCCGTTGTAAATCAGCTCCCCCGCCAGCATGGCCGAGGTGCCGCCTCGTTGGCCGTTCTTTTGCAGATGGTAGTAATCGAACTTGCCGGTGGCCCGGTTGAACGCGGCGGGGACCGCGCGACCGGTTGGCACGAACAGGCGTTCGTCGTTGGCCAGAAGGTATCCCTGAGCCGACACGCCGCTCTTCGCGTTGGCCCCTCCGTGGGGTTGCGGCATGTTGATCTCCCCTGCGCTGTCATTGGTCCACAGGAGCTTTCCAGCATCCAGATCCAACGCTCGAATGAAAACGCCCTCTGATTGCCAGATGCCGGCCGCCCAGTAGAGCACCCCGTGTTGAATCACCGGCCCTCCGCGCGCGGGCCACTTGGAGGTCATCTGAGAGTTTCCGAGCACGCGATCCTCACGCGGCCCTCCCCGCCAGCGCTTGATTAAGGTGCCCTTCCGCTGGTTGAGGCAGTAGAGATGGCCGTCATCGCTAACCACAAAGAGCTCATCCTTCCATGCCACGGGCGCAAATCGTACCGGTCCTTCCGTGAAGAATCGCCACTTGAGCACACCCGTCGCAGCATCAAGCGCGCTCACCGTCCCATCGGCGGAACTCCCAAAGAAGACCATCCCGCCAGCCACCACGACGTGATTCACCCGGTCAAACTTCATGCGCTCGTCGCGCGGCCAGGCCGAACGCGGCGCGTGTCGCGGTGTCCACGACCAGCAGAGCGCCAGCTTCTCCGGAAGGGCGTCCTTGGTATAGCCGCTCCGGGCAGAGTCCGCCCGCCAGGTCGTCCAGTCCGATCCTCTTACTGACAGGAGTCCCGTGAGGATGATAACGGGCACGGTGACTAGTGTTCTCACTCTCTTGGTCCTTTCATCGTTTCTGGATCTGCCCAACCGAGGAAATCCGCCTCTGGTTCTATCAGCGGATGAGGGCATCGCAAGCTCCCACCATATTCCGGGTCGCCAACCCGAAACAGGAGGCGGACGATCGAGAGGAGACTTCGACTGTCTCCTGCCTGAAATACACCGGGGGCAAGAATCCGGCAGCTCATCCTTCACATTCCCTGTGGGGTCTACGAGCGCCACGCGGCCATCCGCCCGCCCCGGCTGTCACAGCATGGGGTGTCATTGGATGAGGCGATGAGCTGGAACCAGGGATTCTTCCGTGCCATGGCCGGAATTGCCTTGTGGTCCTTTGCGAAGACGGTGGGGTCTTCCGCGGTCGCAATGCGGGGAAGGCTGGGAACGGCAGTTCGGACAAGGGTTGAGGCCTGCAGTTTCATCTTTGTGCAGCCTGGCAGGGGATCCCGTAGGGGCTAACGGAGCAGGGACCGTCGATTAATGCCCATTTGTCCGGAACACCTTGATCGGTTGAGATGAAGAGCGTGGCAGGGTGGTTGCGTGGAGCATTGGTCCGGACTGTATCGGCTTCAATTGCCGGCCCCGCCGGGATTTGAGGTTTGGAGCATCCGGCCTGTCTGCGCTATGACGGATCCAATGAGGATCCGGGAATTGCACAGCGACGAGTGGATGGCAGTGGCGGAGTTGATCCACGTTTCAACCAACGCCTGGTATGAGGCCAACCTCAACCGTTCGATCTTTCAGCGGGATGATGCCTCCGGCTGCCTGGTCTTCCCCGAAGTCTACGAGGCCCTCGATCCGGGGTGTTGCCTGGTGGCAGAGGAGGAGGATGGACGCTTGATGGGATCCTGTTTCTATCATCCCCGGGAGACGCACGTGTCCCTTGGAATCATGAATGCCCATCCGGATTTCGCAGGCCGGGGTGTGGCGCGGGCGTTGCTGGCCGAGATCATCCGCCGGGCCGGGAGCCTGCCGGTGCGCCTGGTCTCCAGTTGCATGAACCTTGACTCCTATTCCCTCTACACGCGGGCGGGGTTTTCCCCGCGGGAGTTGTACCAGGATATCTGCCTGCCGGCGAACAAGCCCCCTCCCGAGGCACCGATCGGCGCAGAGCGCGTGCGGGAGGCGGTCATGGACGATGTGGCCGCGATGGTGGATCTGGAGGAAGAGATCAGCGGAATCCGGCGCAGCAAGGACTACGAGTATTTCATCCGGAACGAGCAGAAGGTGTGGCGGGTCTTTGTAATCGAGGACACAGGAGGGGGGATCGACGGCTTTCTCTGCTCAATCGATCATTCTGGGAGCAACATGCTCGGACCAGGAGTCATGCGTTCAGACGCCGATGCCCTCGCCCTGATCCAGGTGCAGTTGGCCGCCATGCCCAATCGCCAGCCGGTCTTTCTGGTGCCGGCCCGCGCGGAGAGTCTGGTGGCATCGCTGTACCAGTGGGGCGCGCGCAACTGTGAGATGCACGTGGCCCAGGTGCGTGGGGAGGCCCGGGACTTCCGAGGGGTCACCATGCCGACCTTCATGCCGGAGACTGGCTAGGCTTCTAATCGAAGAGGTAGCGCTTCCCGGTTACCTGCACATCAGGGGGAACCTTGTTTTTCTCGAAGAAATTGTAGCCCTGCCCGAGGTTCTTCCAGAAGGGATGCCACCTGCTGGTCCGAGCCTGCTCCATGCGTCCTGCAGTCATGCGGAAGGGGAAGGCGTGCACACGAAAGAACTTCTGACCATTGGCCAGGGCAGCATGGCAGAGAGTGTAGATTTCCTCGATCTTCCGGTCGGTCATCGCGAAGCATCCGATTGAGACGCGGTTGCCATGCACCATGAGATGGCTGCCGTCGCGGTTGTGGGCCCGGTCGTAGGTATTGGGATACCCGAGGTTGAAGGAGAGATGAAACCGGCTGCGGGGATTCATGCGGCGGGGAGGGACATAGTAGAAGCCCTCGGGAGCCTGCAGGTCGCCTTCTCGTTCCTTGGGACCAAGCCGACCGGACATGGCCACGATGTCATAGGCGCGGAAGAGTTTGAAGGTCTCCTTGCCCACTTCCTGCACGAAGAGTTCGAGTTGGCCCTCTTCCTTCAGGATGCGGATGAATACCGGATTGCCGTAACGCATTCCGGTCTCCGCGAGATCACGGGTCAGCTCCTCTTGTACGCGTTCGGCAGCAGCACGGGCACGGGGGGAGGTTGGCAGCCCCCGGGGAGCGGGATTCTGGGCACTCAGCGGTCCGGACACGAGGAGGAGAAAAAGGATGGAGAAGGGCGCCCTGCTCCACAGGAGGAGCCGGGTGGCGGGCGTTCTGCTTGGAGCCGAAGGCGAGAACTTCGGGGAGGCTGACATGAAGGCGGTTCGGATCGGGTTGGTCAATCTGCCTCTGCCGGAGAAAGGAGCACGCGGGATCGGTCGGGATCGACAGGCTTCTATTCCAGTATTTACGGCGGTGAAGCAACAGCTGTTTCTTTTGGAGAGGTTTTTGAAGAGGACAGCTGGCTTGTTGCCCCTTTTCAATGGTAGGAAATTGCCATGCAGCAGGAGGACAAAGAGGGGAAGGGAACGGCTATCGGTGTCATCGGGGGGAGCGGACTCTACGAGATGGAGGGATTTCAACAGAGTGAGGAGCGAGTAGTGGAAACTCCCTTCGGTTCTCCATCAGATGCCCTCATCGGGGGCACCCTGGGCGGGCGGCAAGTTTGGTTTCTGCCGAGGCATGGCAGGGGACACCGCATCCTTCCTCACGAAATCAATCACCGTGCCAATATCTGGGCTCTCCGCTCGCTGGGAGTGCGCTGGATCATCTGTGTCACCGCCGTGGGCAGCCTGAAGGAGCAGTATGCTCCGCGTGCCCTTGTCATTCCCGATCAGTATTTCGACCGCACCAGTCGGCGGGAGCATCACACCTTCTTCGGGCAGGGAATCGCGGCCCATATTTCCTTTGGTGAGCCGGTGAGCGCTCCACTGAGGCGCATCCTGCGGGAGGCCTCCCTTGAGGAGCCGGATCTGGAAGTTCACTTTGGCGGCACCTATGTCAACATGGACGGACCGGCCTTCTCCACCCGGGTAGAGAGTGAGGTGAATCGTAAACTGGGCTTCGATGTGATCGGGATGACCAACCTGCCCGAAGCGAAACTGGCCCGGGAAGCGGAGATCGCGCTGGCCACCTTGTGCATGGTCACGGACTACGATTGCTGGAAGGATGAGGAAGTCAATGTGGAGGCCGTGATCGGTCACCTGCAGGCCAACGCAACGGCAGCCCAGAGAATCGTGGGGCGGGCGATCGACCGCATTCCAAGCCAGGCGGACTGGCCGGAACACCGGGTGCTGGATACCGCGATTGTTACTGCCCGGGACGTTTGGCCGCCGCAGGCAGTTGAGGCTCTATATCCTATTTTGACGCGTTTTGTGGACAGGGAAGGGGAGGGCGAAGGGAACTAAGTCGTGACACCAAGCGTCAAAAACGGTAGGTATGGCTGCTGTTTTGTTCATCCCTTTCGAGCACGTGCCTATGTTTCTCCGCCCTCTCATCCTTGTTCCAGCGGCTGTACTGATTGCCTTTACCGGTAGCTGCACTTCAATCGACTCCAAGGGGAAGAAGCCCTCCACTCTGGCCAATAACGGCTACCGTTCGCCCTATCACGCCTGGCCGTCGGCCCGCAATCCGAGCGTGAGCCTGTCTTCTCGCTTCCCCAAGTCAATTGGGATCACGCACTCCCGCGGTCTGGGACACCAGCCCTATATCGCGATGACTTTTGACGACGGTCCGCACGCCAGGAACACGCCACGGCTGCTCGACATCCTGAGGCGGCGCAACATCAAGGCGACCTTTTATGTGATCGGCAAGAACGTGGACACCTATCCGCATCTCACCCGGCGGATTGTGGCGGAGGGTCACGAAATCGGCAACCACACCTATACCCATCGCAATCTGAAGACCCTCAGTGATGCACAGGTTCTGGCCGAGATGTCGAGAACGCGGAGCTCCATCGTGAATGCGACCGGAGTGCAGCCGCGGACCATGCGCCCGCCCTACGGCGCAATCTACCAGCGGCAGCGCCAACTGATCATGGAGCGGTTCGGTTACCCAACCATCATGTGGGCGGTTGATCCCCGTGACTGGCAGCGACCAGGGGTGAGCGTGGTCAAGAATCGTATCCTTACCCGTACCACTAACGGGTCGATCGTGCTGGCCCATGACCTGCACGCCCCCACCGTGGATGCCATGCCTGCCACCTTGGATGGATTACTTTCCAAGGGATTTAAGTTCGTGACCGTCTCCCAGTTGCTCAGCCAGAAGGCGCGGGCGCGCTAGTCCTGCGCGGGCAGAGGGCGGAGAGAGGAGTTTTGTGCCGAGGGAGGCCCGGTAGAGGGTATTTACGGCACTGGGCAGTCTGTGCGAATAAAAAGGATAGGGCTCAGGCGGTCTCATGCCACAACTCAAGAAAAAGGCCGGGAGGAAAATCCTCCCGGCCTTTAAATCGATGGAGTTGTCAGATGTGGTCTGGCTTCAGGCGTCAGGCTTCTTGCCGCCGGGCTTCTTGCCACCGGGCTTCTTGCCGTCGGGGCGACCACCTTCGGGGCGACCACCTTCGGGGCGACCACCTTCGGGGCGACGACCGCGGCCGCGACGACCCTTAATGGCTTCCTTGCGCTCTTCTTCGCTCAGTTCACCGTCACCGTCCTTGTCATATTTCTTGATGAACTCGGCTCTGCGGGCTGCCATGGCTGCCTTGCGCTCGTCTTCATCGAGCTTGCCGTCGCCATTCTTATCGAATTTCTCGAGGATTTCCTTCGGGATCTGACGGGCGCCGCCTCGGGGCGGTCCCCGGCGTTCGCCTTCGGGACGCTCACCACGCTCGGCGCGGGGCTTTTTCTTGCCCTTGTCTTCTTCAGCAAGGGAGTTGATCGATCCTGTGGCGAGGAGGCCCAGGACCAGGGAGAATGCTTGGAGTGTCTTCTTCATGTCGTCTGTTAGTTCACGGGGTTTTGGCCGTGCTGGGGGATAAAACAGGGATGTCGGCCCATGGTTGCGGATTTTTTCCAGGGGGAGGAGCGGCGAGGGGGGGATTTGGCATTGCGTGGGTGGGGTCAACGCGGTTGTATGCCTTCCACGATGGCGTCCGCGCCCAGCAAGGGTTCCCCCCGCGTAGCATCCTTCAAGGCGCGGTTTACCAGCACGATTCTCCTCTGGGGTGTCGTGGTGGCGGTCTTCCTGAGTGGGGCACTCTGGGGCCTCGTGGCACTGGTTGCAGCCTTCACTCTCCTCGGGAGCTTCGAGTATCTTGTCCTGACCAGGGAGGCACCGGGGAAGGAGTGCCGGCGCTGGGCTTTGATCGTGGGCGCGGGTTTTCTGGGAATGCTGATGACCCAGGCCCTCAATGATCCTGATTCGCTGAGGGGAGCCGACTTTCTGCCGGAGATGGCAGGAGTGCTCGCGGTCACTATCGGATCCTTCATCTTGCGTCTGCGTTTTCCCATCGAGGGCGACGACTCGGTGCGGGCGATTGCTCTCGCACTTCTCGGCTTTGTCTACATCCCCATCCTCTTTGGCGGCTTCATCATCCGGCTTGTGCTCCTGCCGCCCTCCGTCGAATCCGGGTTCTGGCTTGTCCTCCTCGTGGTCCTGGTGGCCAAGTTCACCGACATGGGGGCCTACCTCGTAGGAACCCTGATCGGCAGGCACAAGGCCATCCCTCACATCAGTCCGGCCAAATCGTGGGAAGGCTACATAGGCTCCCTCTTTTTTGCGCAGGGAGGGGCCTTTGCCATTCATGCTTTGAGCGGACCTCGTCTCGACTGGCTCGGAGTCCATCATGTCGCCGTTCTTGGACTGCTCCTGGCTCTCGCGGCCATGGCGGGGGATCTCGCGGAGTCCATCCTGAAGCGTAGTCTCCAGGTGAAGGACTCCGGACAGCTCCTGCCGGGAATCGGTGGAATTCTCGATCTCATAGACAGCCTGTGCTTTTCTCTGCCGGTTGCCTATTTCTACCTCCTTCTGGTGAGGCTCTAAAACATAATCGTAGTTCATGTCCGACTCCTCGGAAAGACAGATGACGCGGCCCAGGAAGGTGGTCATTCTCGGTTCCACCGGATCGATTGGGACGAGTGCGCTCAAGGTGGCCCGGAAGATTCCGGAGCACATGGAAGTAGTGGGATTGGCGGCGGGCCGACGGGCCGGGGAACTGGTTGAGCAGGCCCGGGAATTCGGAGTGAAGCATCTTGCCATCGCGGACGAGAGCCTGCGCGAGACGGTGGCCGAATCCGCCCCGGCGGGCAGTGTGGTCTATGCCGGAACGGAAGGACTGCGGGAACTGGCCCGCTTGCCCGAGGCGGACATGGTGCTGGTCTCGATCGTGGGCACGGAAGGTTTGCAACCCGCCCTTGATGCTATCGAATCGGGCAAGGATCTCGCGGTGGCGAGCAAGGAGATCCTGGTCATGGCTGGTGAGATCGTGATGGCGGCAGCCGAGCGATCCGGGGTCCGGGTTCTGCCGGTTGACAGCGAACACAACGCGATTTTTCAGTGCCTGGAGGGTAATACGGGTGGAGCGGAGGCGGTGCGGCGCCTGCTTCTGACCGCCTCGGGAGGGCCTTTCCGTACGGCGAGCGCAGAGAGCCTCGCGGATGTGACTCCGGAGCAGGCCCTCAACCATCCCACTTGGAAGATGGGTCCCAAGATCACCATCGACTCCGCCACTCTCTTCAACAAGGGGTTGGAGATGATCGAGGCCCGTTGGCTCTTCGGAGTTGAAATGGATCGGGTTGAGGTGGTGGTTCATCCGCAGAGTATCGTGCACTCCATGGTTGAATTCGTGGATGGCAGTGTGCTGGCGCAGGTGAGCACCACCGACATGTGTTTTCCGATCCAGTATGCCGTGACCTGGCCGCAACGCGTGCAGCACTCACTCGAGCCCCTCGATTTTGCGGCCCTGGCACGGCTTGACTTCGAGGAACCGCGGGAGGACGTCTTCCCTGCCCTGCGTCTTGCTCGGGAGGCGGGGAAGTGCTGTGGGACCCTGCCGGCCGTGATGAATGCCGCCAACGAGGTGGCGGTGGAGGCCTTTCTCAAGGGCGCGATTTCCTTCCCCCGTATCTGGGGTTTGGTGGAAGAAGTCATGACCGACCACGTGGTGATGGCCTCTCCCTCCCTGGAGGCCCTGGTGGAGGCGGATCTGGAGGCCCGGGCTGCCGCACGGGCGGGAGTGGAACGGGTTGCCGGTTAGGGTGGAGTTGCCCGGCGGGGAATGTCCCGGGTGAATCTTCCGGGATTGCACGTGGCGAAAAAGGAAATTGGCGCTATGGTAAAGGAGTCTAGGAGATGCCGGACCGTTAGCCTGCCAGGGATGGTTTTTCAGTTCTGAACACGATGGTTGCCAGAGATTTTCCGATTCCCCTCCTCCTCGGTATTGTTCTTCTGCTGAGCGCCCCGACCCTGCAGGCCATCATCTTCTTTGACACGGGGGATCCGCAGCACAATCGGGAGACGGCGCCAACCGGGTCGCTAGCCGGTTCCGGATGGCGTTTCCAAGGGGAATACAAGGAGTTTCTCGGAACGATGATCTCGCCCCGGCACTTCATTACCGCGATCCACATCGGAAAGGGGCCGACCACCTTTGTCCAGAAATCCTGGTTCTCCGGGGAGACCGGCGACCGGGTCTATTACATCAACCCCGGCTTCTACAACGGAAACGGTTCCAGGGACGTGCCCGGGACGGATCTGCGGATCTTCGAGGTCTATGGTGAATTTCCGGCCTACGCACCACTTTACACCAGGTCCAACGAGGCTGGCAGACAGGTTGTCATGATGGGCCGGGGGTATCCGCGGGGGGCGGAAGTGACCAGGTTGAACCAGACGCGGGGATGGCGTTTGGGTCCTGGCGACATGCGGGTGCGCTGGGGAACGAACACCATTGACGGGTTTAGCGATGCGGGAGTGAAGGGGCCCATGATGGTGACCGACTTCGACGATGTGGCGGGTAGCGATGAATGTCAGGCGACTTTCGGTGATTCTGGCGGAGCGGCCTTCATCAGGCGGGCTGGCAGGTGGAGGTTGGCCGGGATTCTCTTCTCAGCGGAGTCCCTTTACGACACCAACTCGGTCTGTGGAGACGAGTCCGAATTTTTTGCGGCCATGTTTGACGGGACGGGTTTTTATCTGGGTGAAGACAATGGCGCCTGTGACGACTGGACCCTGGTCACGGCCGCCAACGATCTGGACGAGAGCCGGACATACATGAGCCGCATCAGCGCTAATGCAGCCGCCATCCAGGCCATTATCCAGCCGGGGTTCGACGATGCCCTCAAGACGCCTCTCCAGCGCTTCGATGACTGGATGACCGGATTTGGTGTGCCGGGCGGGACGGCTCCGGATGTCGATTCCGAGTCCGACAGCTGGCCCAATGCGGTGGAGTACCTTGCGGCTCTCGATCCTTCCGCAGTGGATGAGCCACTGCGCCCTTTCTCGCTCGAGGGACAACCGGGCAAGATTCGCTTCACGGTGCGGATTCGCCTCGATGCGGCGGCGCGCGGACTGAACTGGGAGATCCAGGGCGCGGATGATCTGGAGAGCGCGAATTACAGCGCGGTGACCGGTCTGACCCGGGTAGGGCTGGTTCGTTCATTGAGCGAGGGCGTGGAGACTATCGAGTATGAAACCGATCAGCCGACCGGTCCGCACATGTTCTACCGGTTGCGCGTGATGCTGGGGCCCTAGGGGCTGGCCTGTGGCGGGAGGAACGCGGGCCCGGGCATTTCCACATGAACCTCCTGTCCCTGATCCCGGTGGTCAGGAGGGGCAATTGATCCTGAGCGCTGGGGACGATTGAGCCGACCCGGAGACTTGCTACTGCCCTTGGCATGGTGTCCCATCCGCGCATGCCGCGGAAGGAGACCTCAGAGAAGGAACATCGTCGAAAGCGCGTGTCCGCGCTCTCCTTCTATGGATACCTCAATCGTTATCGGGCGATCTTCCTTCCTTCGCTCGTCGCGTTATTTGTCACGGCGGGGCTCTCCCTTGCGTTTCCCTATTATCTCAGCAAGCTCATTGGGAGCCCGATCGGATCCCTTTCCGAGGCTTTGAAGTCGACCGGCACGATCGACAAAGAGGGTGTTGCCACCAGCATCAACAGGACGGTTCTCACGCTCCTTGTCATCCTGGCAGCGCAGGCCATCATTGTTTACTGGCGGGTTCGTGGTTTTATCAAGGCAGGTGAGAGCGCCCTTAACGACATCCGCTGCGATGTCTTTGCGCGGCTTGTGCATCTGCCGGTGGAGTTCTTTCAGAGGCATCGCGCGGGTGAGTTGAGTAATCGTGTCTCAGCCGATCTCGCGGTCTTGCGGGAAACCCTTCTTACCACCGTCCCGCAACTCGCAAGGCAGTCAGTTATCCTGCTGGGAGGGCTGTTTTTCATCTTCATCATGAGCTGGAAACTTTCCCTCTTCATGCTGGCCATGATTCCGGTGGTGATCCTGGCAGTTGCGATCTTCGGGCGGCGGGTGCGTGCCTATTCGCGCGGGGCCCAGGACAGCCTGGCAGTCAGCGGGGTGGTTCTCGAGGAGAGTACGCAGGGGATTGCGGAGTTGAAGGCATACGGCAACGAGGCTCATGAGGAAGATCGCTATCGGTCTGCCCTGGACGAGTATCTTACAGTGGTCATCCGGGGGGCGAAGATTCGCGCGCTCTTCGTCTCCTTTATCATCTTCGTCCTCTTCGGCAGTGTCTCAGTGGTGGCCTGGTTCGGTGCCGGCATGCTGGCCCGGGAGGAGATTACGCCCTTTGAGTTCACGGCCTTCATCCTCTTCAGCGTTTTCGTGGGGGCGTCCCTTGGGGCTTTCCCCGAGATCGTGAGTCAGATTCAGAAGGCCAACGGTGCCACCGAGCGATTGCGTGAGATCCTGGGCGAAGAGCCTGAAGCAACGACTGGTAAAGAAGCGCCCTTCGAAGTGCTGGGCGCGGTGGAGGCGCAGAACGTGAGCTTTGCCTACCCCTCGCGTCCCGAGAAAGCAGTCCTCGACGGAGTCTCCTTCCGGGCCGAAAGCAGCGAGCGGATTGCCTTTGTTGGCCAGAGCGGAGCGGGTAAATCCACCCTCTTCTCGCTGCTTCTGCGCTTTTACGATCCGCAGGATGGGGCTCTTCTCATTGATGGTGATCCTGTCGCCGAACTTTCCCTGGCGACCTTGCGCGGAGCGATGGCCCTTGTTCCGCAGGACGTTCTCCTCTTTGGTGGATCGGTGGCGGAAAATATCGGGTACGGCAAACCGGAAGCCACCCGGGAGGAAATCGAAGAGGCTGCCCGCAAAGCCCATGCCCATGAGTTCATCAGCGAGTTTCCCGAAGGCTACGAAACCGCGGTCGGGCCGCGTGGGGTGAAGTTGAGTGGCGGTCAGAGGCAGCGTATTGCGATCGCCCGCGCCATTCTTGCCGATCCGAAGATTCTTCTGCTGGACGAGGCCACCAGTGCCCTTGACTCGGAGAGCGAACGTCTTGTGCAGGAAGCCCTGGATGAGCTGATGAAGGGCCGCACCAGCCTGATTATTGCGCACCGTCTGGGGACCGTGAAGCACGCCGATCGGATTTATGTCCTGCAGGGCGGTAAGATCGTGGAATCCGGGAAACACGACGAATTGATTGCCGCGGGGGGAACTTACCGCCTCCTGGCGCAGACGCAGTTGCTGTAAGTCATCGAGAATGGGGGAATGTCATTCGATCTTCCGCCCTTTGACCTCCAAAGGTCCGGAAGCGGTTGAGGCTGACGGATTCCACCGCCCTTCCGGGTGGAGAGAGTGACGGGGAAAGCTACTCAGGCGATTTCCGGTCGAACTTCCAAGCCTCTTTCTGCAGGGAGCCCTGGAGGTAGAGGAGTCCTTCGTGAAGGGCCCAGTGCCCGCTGCGAAGTTTGGGCAGATCCACCTTGGTCCGCATCTTGGATCCCTGGAAGAAACTCTCTGATGTGGTGTCATCCTTTACCAGTTTCACCAGCAGTTTCCGGCCCTCGGGCTTCGTGCCGCTGGTGAGTTGTACGATTTCGTACTCCTGGGTGCCCTTTACGGTCACGGTCAGCGTGACTGCGATATCTCCCCGCGTGGTCACGCTCTCCATTTTCCATTCATTCCATTTTACCGTGATCTTGCTGTCCTCGGGATTTATCTCGGCGAGATAGTGACCGTCCAGTTTTCCCAGCTTGAAGGTGGCGCCCTTACCGGCGGCCTCCTGGAACTGCTCCGTGAGCGACTTACCCAAGCTTTCGCTTTGCAGGACCCATGTGCCGGGCAGTGTTGCATCCGAGGCACTCTCAGCAGGGAGGACGAGTTTTGCGGCTTCCGGCTTTTTCTTGCTGGCGCTGGCACGGGCCTTTTTGCGTGCTTCTGCGATGTGGGCGCGGCGCCTCGCGAAACTGTCTCCGAGCCTGCTGGCAGGGGCACCCTTCTCCGGGGCCCTTGCCTTGGCCCGTGGAAGCGGTTGAGTGTTGGTTGACGGCGTGGCGGGGGGGGGGCTGGATTCGCCGTCGGTCTGGGCTGCAACGGAGAGAGTCAGGCTGGCGCCAAGGGTGAGGAGGAGCTTCATGGGCGTGGGAGAGGGATATAGGCTGGAGGGATTTCTTCCAGAAAAAGGTGAACGGCCACGAGAGGCAAAACCCATAAAGCCCCCCGGTGGCCGTCCACGTTGGAAATCTGTTCTAGCTGTTAAACGTCGATGAGGAGGGATTTGTTGTCAGGAATTTCGTGAAATTTCCTGTGGCACCAGGGTCCATTTGGGTGAGGAGGGGTCCCGTTTGGGACACGAGGAACAGCGCTTCGTTGGAATTTATCGACAGCCCTCCCCTTATCCGTCTACCACATGTGGGGAATAGTGATGGAGGTTGATTATGGGCAAGGACAGGGCCTGGCGGCGTGCAGGGGGCTGAAGCGCTCCGGGTTTCTGGTTCGCATGAACCGTTGGGCCCCGGATAGATGCTCTTTTCCGGGAGTCATCTCTTGGTCGAGGGTGGGGTCTGAGCTTGTTCGTCGACGGATCAGTAAAGCACTTACGGAAGGGCTGGAAAATGGGCTCTGAGGAAGATCTAACAGAAATTGCAGAGGAGTTGGGTCTGCATGAGGAAAAGCGCCACATATTCCTCTGCTGTGACCAGAGCAAGCCCAAGTGCTGTCGCCGCGATCTTAGCCTTGAGTCCTGGGAGTTTCTCAAGGCGCGTCTCAGGGAATTGGATGGCCATTATCCCCGGCTCCTTCGGTCCAAGGCCAATTGCCTGCGGGTTTGCGAACGGGGTCCTATTGCGGTGATTTATCCCGAGGACGTCTGGTATCACTCCTGCACCCCGGAGGTTCTGGCCCGGATTGTGGATGAACACCTCGTGGGCGGGAAGGTGGTGGAAGAGTTCCGCATTGCCCCTCCTGCAGGACGGGACGCAGACCGTTTGTGAGCTCGAACTGTCGCGAAGAAAGAATTGACCCTCCCCGGCGTGCTCCGCAGGGTCGCGGCCCTTTTCGAAACGATGGTCACTGTCAACCCGATCCGCCGCGCCCTGGTTCCCGTCGACTCGGGAGCCGCCCAGCGCCTTTGCAGCCCGAACTACGACGAATTCCAGAGCGACCGTGAGATATGGGAGCTCCTTCAGGTGCAGGGGGAGAGTGTATTGCGCGTGACCATGCCCCATTGCAATGCCCGGCGTGCGGAAGAGATGTTGCCGGATGGCTCACCCGGGGCCCTCGCAATGGGAACCCGGGAGATGGCCCGACTGGTCGAGAGCGCGTCCACGGAGGAGGTGGAGGATGCCCTCTTCCTGTACGAGATCGTCGATCCTGCCCGTCCCGGAGTGCGCCAGATCGGACTCGGTGGGATGGTTCCCACCGATGACATTCGCACGGAAGCCACCCCCGACGGCGTGATCATCCGCAACGAGGGAATCCGGGAGGAGAAAGCCCGGGGCCGCGCCGATCTCATCGAGGCCACCGGGGCCATCATCGGGACGGTCAACCTCTCGGTGGACGACGTGGAGAATAAGCTGCTTAACGCCCTGCTGGACTACGCGGACGACCGTCCCTGTGACTTTGAGGCTGCCGATCACGATGATGGCAGCGCGCATCGCATCTGGCTTGTTACCGCTGTGGACGAGATTGCCTGCCTGCGCGAGGTCCTGGCGGTCGAGTCGCATGCCTACGTGGCGGACGGCAACCACCGGAGCGCAGCCGCCGCCATGCGGGGAACCGGAGAGTTCCTGACGGTGTTCTTCCCGGCTAACACAATGGGCCTGGCACCTTATAACCGCCTCGTGACCGCGCCGGGAATCACGCGGGCGCGCCTGGAAGAGGCCCTGCAGGAGACCTTTGAGATCGAGAGTCTCGAACTCTCCGATTATCAGCCGGAGAAAATCCACGAGATTGGTCTCTACCTTGAGGGCGCGTGGCTCAAGCTGGTGCCGCGGGAGTCGGCCTTCGACTCTTCCAACGCAGCCCAGTCCGTCGATTCCGACATCCTGCAGAGGCACCTCTTTGCCGACGTGCTCGGGATCGAGGATCCCCGGGCCGGGGAACTCACCTTCGTGGGGGGCAACCGGGATGCCGCCTACCTCAGGTCCGAGGTCGACGCTGGCCGGCACGACCTCGCAGTGACCCTTGCCCCGGTTACCATTGACCAGTTCATCGAGGTTTGCCGCCAGAACCGCATCATGCCCCCGAAGTCGACCTGGTTTCAGCCCAAGATCCGGAGTGGGCTGGTGATGGCGTTGTTGGGGTAGGGACCTCGGCAAAGCCGCTCCGGTTCCGCTCCAATCCCCGGATTCTCGTCCGCGTGAGCAAGAATTCCCTTGTCAGGAGCCCCATGGGATCGTTATCTCCCGCCGCCGGCCAAACGAGCAACCAAAAGCGGAGATAGCTCAGTTGGTAGAGCAGTTGGCTTTTAACCAATTGGTCCTGGGTTCGAGTCCCAGTCTCCGTACTTTCAACTTCCGGCTGTGAATTTCAGCGGTTTCCGCGAATCCCCGTTTTGTCCGGGACGGCTCCAAGGACATTCCTTCCGATCTTGCGGTTCTTATGGTGCCGTGCCGACTTCGCACAGGCTGAAGATGCTGGCGTCGACTCGTGGAACGGTGCAGGCGTGATCCGGGGGGGTGGACACTAGCGGGAGGTGGTTCCAGGCGAGCGGTTCGGTCGAGAATCGCTCGACCTCAGCATCATGGAACCGGTAGGGCTCGTGATGGACTCTCGCGCGGCAGAGGCGATTTTTCCTTTTCTCATGTGAGTAGAGGACATAGCGCTCGAGCAGGAAGAACTCCAGGGAGCCTGGCTCTGTGATGCGGTTTGGGCCGATGCCGCGATAACGGTAGTCGGCTGATTCTGTTTCTCCGTTTCGCAGGGCTCTGTAATCAAACCACTCTCCGGCCTGCGTGCTCATTTTCGCTTTACGGTAAGGCAGGTGAAACAGTGAGCGACCGAGAGCGCAGGCCAGCCTGCGGTTGGCATCCAGCGAGAAAAACCAGACCCCGGGAATTCCGGATTCATCATAGACGTAGGTTCGCACATTAAGTTCCAGGAAGTTGGAAATTCCGGGTATGGCAGGGAGTCGACGGGGACGGATATCCCGCATGAAGAAAGGAACGATACCGAGCCAAGCCTGGCCCTCAAAATCATCGAGACTTAGGCCCTGGGGAAGATGACCTTCCAGGGTTTTTGCCGGTACCGCCCAGTGCAGGAAGAGCAGATTCTGCCAGGACTGGAACATGGTCGGCTTGCCGATGGGGCATTGGCAGGCCGTTTCGCGTGCGCCGTCATCTGGAAATGGAACCCCTTTTCGAATCGAACTCATTAGTGAGATAACCTTGAGGGCCTGAGTTGGCTCGGGGGGAGGATCTGCCTGCAAGAGTGAGGCGGTTTGTCTGAGAGTCAAGGGTACGACGCCCACCAACCCGGGGACCACTTCGAGGTGGTGGGGATAGGACTGCCCCACTGTCTCGGGGGGGTGGATCAGGGTGTAAGCAGCGTCCAGGAGGATGGATCTGCGTCAGGATTCAATGTTCAGTATGCAGTTTGCACGGTGGCTGGTCACGGGGAAGCGTTAGCGTTATGAAGGCAGGTGGGCGGTCTCTTGGCTTGCCGGGTTCGCGCACAGGGTGAATAGTTGAGAGACGATGAAGGCGCGTTTTTGGATAATCCTGGTGTTGCTGGCCGGAATGATGATGGCAGGGGCGGACAAGCCCGGGAGCGGTGAGGGCAAGGAGGCAGGTGACAAGGAAGCAAAGTGGGTTTCACTGGCACCGGCGAAGGAAGGAATGGGATTCTGGAAGGCACTGAATTTTGGCGGTGAGGGGGATACAACGTGGAAGGGCGGAACCCTTGCGATCGCGGAGGGGGCGGAACTGACCGGGGTGGTATTCAGCGGTGCGGATCTCCCGGAGGCCCCTTACGAGATCGAGGTAGAGGCCCGGCGGACATCCGGGGTGGACTTTTTCTGTGGCCTGACGCTTCCGGTGCGGGATGCCAAGACCTGCGTGACCTTCATCTGTGGCGGCTGGGGTGGAGGGGTGGTCGGATTCTCCAGTATCGACGGCATGGACGCTTCCGAGAACGAGACCGCCAGTTACCAGGCCTTCAAGGATAAACAGTGGTACAAGATCCGGCTGGAGATCCGCAAGGACAGTCTGAAGGCCTGGATCGATGGGAAGGAGATGGTGGACGTGAATATCAAGGGCCGTAAGTTGGGCCTGCGATTCGGGGATATCGAGAAGTGTGCGCCGTTGGGGTTGGCGACGTGGCAGACGACCGCCGAACTGCGCGGCCTGCGCTGGCGCAAACTGATCAAGTGAGAACCGGCAGGCAGGATGCCGGGGAGGGTGAACCGAGCGGTTTCGCGGGCCCGCATGGGCCGGGTGGAGTGAATGGCCGGGCCGGTCTTTTGTCTTGATTCATGGGGGGAGCATCCCTATAGCCACCGCAACAGAACAACTCTGGACGCTTTCGAAGAGTGGGTTCCCACGACCCGCTCTTTTGCGTCCCCAGACCAGAACGATCAGAAGATCATGACGAACGACCTCGTCGCCCTCATAGAATTCTACGAAAAGGAAAAGAGCATCGAGCGCGAGAAGGTGGTCGAGGCTCTTGAGAATGCCTTCTTGTCAGCTTACCGGCGGATGGTTCCGGGGGCGGAGGATATCGAAGAGCTCCGGGCGGAAGTGGATACCAAGCAAGGGGAGACGCGGATTTTTGCGACCCTCCGGGTGGTGGCCGATGACGACCATCAGGACAAGTTCAACGAGGTGCCGATCTCCCTCGCGAGTCGGAAGAATCCGGAGGTCCAGCTGAATGATCCCCTGGAGTTCAACGTGACGCCAAAGAATTTCGGGCGTATTGCGGTGCAGACTGCCAAGCAGACCATGATGCAGCGGTTGCGCCAGGCCGAGAAGGAGAAGATCTACGACGAGTTCAAGGATCGCGCCGGCGACATCGTGAGTGGAGCGGTGCGGCGCTTTGAGAAGAACGATGTGATGATCGACCTCGGAAAATTCGAAGCCCGCATGCCGTCGCGGGAACGAGTCTCGACCGAGGACTACAACGTCGGAGATCGTATCCGGGCGTATGTGGTTTCGGTGGACAACGAGTTGCGGGGGCCGGAGATTATGCTCTCCCGCAGTCACCCGAATTTCGTGCGAAGACTTTTTGAGGCGGAGGTGAGCGAGATTTCGGATCACACGGTGGAAATCCGCGGGATCGCGCGGGAGGCCGGCTACCGGACCAAGGTGGCAGTTTTCAGCAATGACGGAAAGGTGGATCCGGTCGGTGCCTGCGTCGGCCTGCGCGGAGCGCGGGTGAAGAACATCGTGCGGGAACTCAACAACGAGAAGGTGGACATCATCCGCTGGAGTGACGAACCGGAACCCTTCGTGACCGACGCCCTCAAACCGGCACTGATCCGGTCCATCACCCTGGACCAGGAGAACAAGGTGATCAATGTGACCGTGGATGAGGAAGACCTGAGCAAGGCAATCGGTCGCCGGGGACAGAATGCGCGACTCACTTCCAAGTTGGTGAACTGGGACGTGCAGGTGCGCAAGGACGAGAGTCAGCACGAGCAGTTCGAGGCGCGGGTCACTGATGCCGCCATCGGACTGGCGGAGGAATTGGGCGTAGATCCGCAGATCGCCGACAAACTTTACCGTGCCGGGGGTGTGTCTTCGGACATGGTGCTGCAGATGCCGGTGGACTACATCGCTCAGTCGCTGGAGTCTACAGAAGAGGAAGCCCAGAAGATTCTCGACCAGGCGCAATCCCTCAGCGGAAAACCTGCTGCGGAGGAAGAACCTGCCACGGAGGAGGAGCCTGCTGTGGAGGAGGAGCCTGCCGCGGAGGAAGAACCTGCCGCGGAGGAGGAGCCTGCCGCGGAGGAAGAACCTGTCGCGGAGGAAGAACCTGTCGCGGAGGAAGAACCTGCCGCGGAGGAGGAGCCTGCCGCGGAGGAAGAACCTGCCGCGGAGGAAGAACCTGCCGCGGAGGAAGAACCTGCCGCGGAGGAAGAACCTGTCGCGGAGGAAGAACCTGCCGCGGAGGAAGAACCAGCCACGGAGAAGGAAGAGAACAAGAAATCTGCATCTGCTGCCGACGATTCGTAATCACGGTAAGTTAGAGAGGTTTAGAGGGTCACCATGCCGGACAAGGGCGACAGCGACAAAAAGAAAGAAGTTCTCGACTTGGTCGACGAACAGAACAAGCCGTCGCGTCGTGAACGGCAGCGGGCTCAGGCAGCCGAGCAGAAGACCGTTCAGGATAAGAAGGACGAGGCGCTCGACATCATCGATGAGGATGAACAGAAGAAGGCGGCGGCGGTCCGAAAAACCGAGAAGTCCGGCAAGAAACAGCTCCCGAGCATTTCGAAGCTGACGGATGAGGTCCAGGATCCGGACTTTGTCGTGAGCGGGGAACCTCTGGAAGAGGGCGAGGCGGAGGAGGAAATCGGAGTGGTTGAAGGAAACACCATCAGCATTAAGCCGCCCATCATCGTGAGCGTGCTTGCGGAGATGATGGGGCTGAAACCATTTGAGATCATGAAGGATCTCATCCAGTTGGAGGTGTTCGTGGCGCCTAATCAGGCCATCGAACCGGAAGTGGCGGAAAATGTCTGCGAGCAGCACGGTTTTGTCTTTGAACGCGAGAAGCGCGAGAAGGGTGGTGGAGTCCACAAGGTGGAGGAAGTCATCGAGGAGCCCGAGCCGGAGGAACATGAGCCTGCCGAAAAGCTCGAACTGCGGGCGCCCATCATCACCTTCATGGGACACGTTGATCACGGCAAGACCTCTCTTCTGGACTATGTCCGCAAGTCGAAAGTCGTGGACGGGGAAGCCGGCGGGATCACACAGCACATCGGGGCCTACCGGGTGGAGCATGAAGGGCGTCCGATTACCTTTATCGATACACCGGGGCACGCGATTTTCACGGAGATGCGAGCCCGGGGCGCGGACGTCACGGACATCGTGGTGCTGGTGGTGGCGGCCGACGACGGAATCATGCCGCAGACCAGGGAGGCGATCAGTCACGCCAAGGCAGCGGGCAAGACCATCATTGTAGCGATCAACAAGTGCGATGTGGCGGGTGCCGACCCCATGAAGGTGAAGACTCAGCTCATGGAGCAGGACCTCATGTCAACCGATCTGGGGGGCAACACGGAGACGGTGGAAGTCTCGGCCATCACCGGCCAGGGAATGGACGAACTGGCCGAGTTAATGGCATTGCAGGCGGAGGTGCTGGAGCTGAAGGCGAATCCCGAAGCGAATGCGCGTGCCGCCGTGATTGAGGCCAAGGTGCAGCCCGGGAAGGGTCCGACCGCCACCGTGATAGTGGAGACGGGAACCCTTGAAGTAGGCACCCCGTTTATCTGCGGCCCCTATGCGGGCAAGGTGAAGTCGCTCCTCAACGATCGGAACGAGCAGGTGGAGGAGGCCGGTCCAGCCATCCCGGTGGAAGTGCTTGGATTTGCCGAACTGCCCAACGTTGGGGATGAACTGGTGGCCATGGAGCACGAAAGGGCGGCCAAGAAGCTGAGCGACGAGCGGCAGCTTGAGCGTCGGCAGGAGCGTCTGGAGCGTCCCAAGAAAAGCCGCATGGAAGATATGCTGGCTCTGGTCGAAGGAGGCCAGAAGGTGGAGCTCAAGTTGATCCTGAAATGTGACGTGCAGGGGTCGGTTGAGGCAATCAAGGGGGCGATTGGCGATGTGGAGTCCGACAAGGTGGATGTCAATTTCATCCATGCGGCGGCTGGATCGATCAGCGAGTCCGACATCCTGCTGGCCAGCAGTTCGGACGCGGTGGTGCTGGGATTCAACGTGAAGGTGGAGAGCAACGCGGTAAAGGCTGCCAAGCGTGAGGGTGTGCAGATAAAGCTTTATTCGATTGTCTACGAACTTATCGATCAGGTGAAGGATGCCATGTTGGGACTGCTGGAACCGGAGCTACGAGAGAACATTCTCGGGCATGCCGAGGTGAAGCAGATTTTCAAGGTCAAGCGGGGACGGGCAGCGGGCTGCCTGGTCGCGGACGGCAAGGTGACCCGGACGGCGCATGCGCGTGTGTTGAGGGATGGTACGCCTGTATTTGACGGGAAAATGTCCACCCTGCGGCGGATCCATGATGATGTGGAGGAAGTCAAACAGGGCATCGAGTGCGGAATTCGGCTTGGGGAGTTCAACGAGTACGAAGTCGACGACGTAATCGAATGCTACGAGCTCGAGAAGATCGATCAGACCCTTTAGCGCTCTGGCTGCCCTTTGGGGCGTTGGTAATTTATCATTCGGGAGATCCATGTCGCGACGCACTGACAGGGTAAACGAACTGCTGAAGCGTGAGATCAGTGGTGTCCTGCAGCGTGATTTCGAATGGGACGGATCACTGGTGACAGTGAATGCGGTGGAGGTTTCACAGGACCTGAAGGAGGCGAAGGTCTTTATAGGAGTGCTGGGCGGGCACGAAGGGAAGGTGATTTCACGGCTCAATGGAGAACACGGATCCATTCAGGGCCGGATGATGAAACGGGTGGTGTTGAAGAACACGCCCGTTCTGCGTTTCCTCAGCGATGACTCGGTTGTGCGGGGGGTGGATATCGTCAACCTGCTCGACAAGGTGGCGGAGTTGCCGACGGCACCCCAGGAAGAAGAGGAGTAGGTGGCCGGGGTGATTTTCGAGGTGCGCCTGCCCGCACCACTGCTGATCCCGGGCGGAGATCACAGCGAGGAACTCTGGGTGGCAGCATACGTCGATCCTGCCGGGGTTTTGTGTTGTGGTGAACTGAGATCGAAAGTCGCTTCTGCCCGTTGCGCCATGACAATATTATGTCGGATTTGCGATTATTATGAAAACGGACCTCTGGTTTTCCGTTTGTAGTATTGAGATCCGACAGCCTTGATTGATGTGTCTCGTCATGCAGTTGGGATGAGGGGAATAATCAGCTCAGGATAACCACCAAGCCACCTATCTAATGATGACCAATTCATTCTTTTTTCTGTTCCGGTGCATGCTGGTGATGTGTGCGGTTTCCCTTTTTTCGGCGGGCTGTGAGGAGTCGTCCACAACGAGCAGGGGGGGAGGAGCTGGTCCCTCGTCGCTGGAGACGGGGAAGGTTATTGGAGACGAGAAGGAAAGCGATCCTGGCGCCACCCCCCCGGCAGAGGGTACTAATGTTCCCGACCCGGCCGAGATCGTCCCCAACGTCCCTGACCCAGCTGAGGTTGTCCCCCATGTCCCTGACCCAGCAGAGATCGAGTGATGGGTTCATCGTCAAAGCGCGAGGGCGAATCCCGGGATGAGGTGAGCGCGCCAGCGGGCAGTCAGCCAAAGTGGGAAGGGCCCCTGGACACGGCAATCATGTTCGTGGACCTGGTCGATTCATCGGTGTTCGCCAGTGTTCTCGGGCTCAAGGAATATTCGGATTACGTTGAGTCGTTTCACGAGGTGGTGCGTGTCCAGTGTGAGCATTTTTTTGAGCATTATCTGCGCGGGAAGTATGAGCGAGTCCGGGATTACGAGTACTTTGTGATAGGTGACGAGTTGGTGTTTTTCATGCACACTGCCAAGCCTTCAAATGATGTTTACCTTCTCGCAACGCTCGGGATTACGCTCAAGGCTGCCTGGTTCGCATCCCCCTTTAACCGGGAGCGAGTAGAACGCCGCTCGGCTGCGGCTGAAATTGCGGTTGGGATTAATTTCGGGACTGTCTGGGCGAGACAGTTGGAATCCGGATTCAAGACGCAGGGCTACGCGATCAACCTGGCGAAACGGATTGAGTCTCACTCCCGCGATGGCCACCATTTTCGCATCTTCCTGTCCGATACCGCCTACAACCTGCTCCACGCGCGAATGCGCAATCTGCTGTTCAGCGACAGGGAGTTTGCCACCGGCAAGGGAATCCTGAGCCGGTTCAGCGTTTATGAAATCGTGGATGCTTTCGTTGATTCGGTGGAACGTCTGGCCCCGGAGATCGCCGAATTGTTTGAGGAATTGATGGGGGCTGCCATTGACAGCAATAGCCGGGACCTCTGGATCCATAGCGCTTATCAGGTTGCCAGTGAGAAACGCCACGGGGGCGTTACCGAGGAGGCTGCAGACCGTTGTCGCCGTGTCCTGAACTATCAGCCTGAGAATGCGGTGGCCCTTTACTATCTCGCCCAGTTTTACCGTGAGCAGGAAAACATGGAGCTTGCCGAGATCTCCTATTCGCAGCTCTTGCGGGCATGGCCGGATTTTGGCCATGGACACCTCGAATTCGGGAAATGCCTGACTGAAATGGGAAAAGAGAAGGAAGCCCGGACCGCGTATCTTCGCGCCGAACGGCTGGGGATCGAGGAAGCCGCGGAAGGGCGGACTCAAGGCGAAGGTCTGGAAAAGACGCCGGAACAGTAGCCCGGCTCCTGAGGGCTTGATCCTCATCGTTTGTCCGCGGACTTCGGATTCACGATACGGTGGTTTCTGTTGTCGCACCCCGGTGAAAGGGATAGAGGAAGGCCCGGAATCGCGGATTTCCGGTCCCCGGTGCGGCTCCTTCATAAAGCCCTACTTTTGCTTGCGATCCTGCGGGTGTTGTAGACAATCCGCGCCCTTCCCGCTGAACGTTCCAACCGTCCATGGGTCAACCGATCACAGCATCCGGGTTTTCCAGGATTGTCTCCACACACGAGCACTTCGTGCTCCTGAGTCATGCCCGTCCCGATGGTGATGCGATCGGATCGGAGGTGGCGCTCAAGGCCGTATTGGAAGCGTTGGGTAAATCGGTCCGTGCGCTCAACGAGGATGGCGTGCCGGATAACCTGCTTTTTCTGAATGGCGTGGAGGGGATCGAGCGTCCGTCTGAACCCCTAGAGACCGAGGTGGTCATCGCGCTCGACACGGCAAACCGGGAGCGCCTTGGCGCGGGGTGTCTTGAGGTGCTGGGAGAGGGGAAGATCTGGGTTAACATCGATCACCACATCTCGAACGAAGAATATGGCGACCACCTGCTCATTGATTCCAGTGCAGCCGCCACGGGGGAGATTCTCTACGGCCTTATCCGGGAGCTCGAGTGGCCCCTGCCCGATGTGGCGCGTGATGCGCTCTATATTGCTCTCTCGACTGACACGGGATCATTCCAGTATTCCAACACGACGGTGCACACACACCGGATGGCGGCTGATCTGGTGGGTCGGGGTCTTGATGTCGCGTCCCTGACTGCACGCCTTTACCACGATTATCCATATCGGAGAGTGCAATTGCTGCGGGCGCTCCTTGAGACCACGCAGTTAACCGACGATGGCAGGATTGCGTGGTGGACACTATCCCACAAAACAAAGGAACAGGTGGGAATGCAGGCAGGAGACAGTGAAGGGCTGATCGACGTCCTGCGGGCGATCCGAGGGGTTCTCGTCTGCGCCTTTGTGGAGGAGATGGCGGATGGGAAAGTACGGCTCTCGCTGCGTTCCAAGGATTCCTCCGTCAACGTGTGTGACATTTGTGCGCAGTTTGGAGGCGGGGGCCATGCCCTGGCGGCTGGGGCGCGGACGCAGGGGCCACTGGAAGATGCGGTCGTACGGCTCCTGCGGGTGGCGCAGGCAACTCTCTCTCCTTTGAGCGAATGAACGAACCGAATATTGTACCAAGTGGAGTGCTCCTGGTGGATAAGGATCCCGGGATGACCTCCCACGACGTGGTTGCCATTGCGCGACGATCCATGGGCATCAGGAAGATTGGCCATTGCGGGACCCTGGATCCGATGGCGACAGGGCTCCTGATGCTGGTGGTGGGTCGTGCGACCAAGATTCAGGATCTTCTCATGAGCGAGGACAAGGAGTATGTGGGCACCGTCACGTTGGGGTCGACCACCAGCACACAGGATGCGGAAGGGGAAGTAATTGAGGAGCGGGAGGTGACGGGGGTGAGCGAGGACGATGTTTGGTCCGCATTCGAGCAATACTCGGGCAAATTCGAACAGATCCCGCCCATGGTCTCCGCGATCAAAAAGGATGGGGTGCCTCTCTACAAGCTCGCCCGCAAGGGGAAGGAAGTGAAGCGGGATCCGCGGCCCGTCTACGTGACCGCCTATGAGCTTACCCGGATCGCAATTCCCGAGATCGACTTCACGGTGAACTGTTCAAAGGGATTCTACGTCCGGAGCTATGCGCACGATATTGGATCCACGCTGGGTTGTGGCGGCCATCTCTCTTCGCTGCGGCGCACACGGTCGGGGGAGTTTACGCTCGATCGGGCGGTGAAGGTGGAGACCCTGAAGAACACGGAGGCCCAGGAGTTGATCAACTCAATGGTGAGTTTGGCAGAGATTTCGTTGATGCGGGGAGCTTGAAAGAGTTTCCAGTTGGAGAGTGAAACGGTTGTCGACCATTGCTGAGTTGGAAGAGGTTCAAGGACCTCTGCACCTCGCTATGGGAGTGTTTGACGGCCTGCATCTGGGGCATCAGGCGGTGATCGGAACGGCAGTGGAAGGGGCAGGCAGGAGCGGGGGCGTGGCAGGAGTGCTGACCTTTGAACCGCATCCCATCCAGATATTGGCCCCCGGGCGGGCTCCCCGGCGGATTCTGGTGTCGCTGGAACACAAGGAGCGTCTCCTGGCATCCCTGGGGGTGAAAGTGCTGCTGGTATTGCGCTTTGACGAGACAATGGCGCGCCAGTCGGCAGAGGAATTTGGGGAACACCTTTTTTCGGTGGCAGCCCTACGGCAGGTGGTGGCAGGCGAGGACTGGAAATTCGGACGGGAGCGGCGGGGAACGATGGACCTCCTGCGGGAACTGGGCAAACCCCACGGGGTAGAGGTGACTACCGTGCCGGCGGTCATGTTGAAGGGGGAGCGGATCAGCAGCACGTGTTTGCGCCGGGCGTTGCGCGATGGAAACCTGCGAGCGGCTTCGGGAATGCTTGGACGATCATACACTGTGATGGGGACGGTGGTGCGCGGCGAGCAGTTGGGTCGTAAACTGGGCGCGCCCACTGCCAACATCATGCTGGGAAACCAGCAGTTGCCACCTGACGGGGTTTACGCGGTCACCGCCACCATTGGAGAGGAGAGGGAAACACACCGGGGGGTGGCGAACCTGGGGGTGAGGCCCACAGTGAACGGGGAACGGCGTCTCCTGGAGGTGCACCTTCTGGATTTCGAGGGCGATCTCTACGAGGCCGGGGTGGAGGTCTATTTCGGGTTGCGGTTGCGATCAGAAAAGAAGTTCAAGGACCAGGAAGAGTTGAAAAAGCAGATCCGGCGTGATCTGGAAGAGGCGCGAGAGCTCTTCAAGCAGAGCAAGGCGGGGATTTGATTCGGCTTCCCTGCCGGACTACGCCGGGGAAAGGGGGCGTTAGAAGGTGCCGTTGAGCTTCCTTCCGATCCAGAAAACGGAGAGCAGGCCGACAAGGGCGGCGGCGATATACCACTTGTCCCACTGGGATTCGGGAATAATTTGGGGTCGAGGTTCCGGGAGGTCGTAGATTTCCTGAGCCAGGGCTTTGAGTTGGGAGGCTTCGACCAGTTTGCCACGTGAAACGCGGGAGAGCTCGGCCAGCACATCCGGGCGGGCAGGGTGGCCCGTTTTTTCGATCTGGGTTCCCTCTGCAATGATTCGGGTCCGGACCGCGCCCTTTTCGCTCTCGGATGTCCGGGCGGTAATCTGCCAGTCCCCGGGCATGGTGACTTTGAAGCGCCCGGTGAAGGTGCCCCATGAGTCATCCTCCTTGGCCAGTTCGAATCGGCGTACGCTTCCATCGGGAGCGGTCAGGTCAACGAGAACCGTTCCATCCTGCAGGGGGGCGCCGTTTTCCTGGAAGGCATTTGCGTTGAGGGTCACGTTTTCGCCGGGGGAGGGACGCTCAGGAGTGAAATAGAGTCGGACGCGCTCTCCCGCGGCCATATTGCGCTGGTAGGACATCCAGCGGGCAACCTGTCCCCAGAAGCGGTAGTGGTAGAGGTCTTCCACGCCGCGGCGCCAGCGCCAGGCGGAATCGATGCCCATGAAGAGGACTTTCCCGTTGCCGGCGCGGCTGGTCACAATGAGGGGAACGCGGTGTCCGTACTTGGGATGCCGGCGGTTGGCATGGACTGCGAGAACCTCGGTTCCGCTCTTGGCACGGATGACAGGTGCATGCCAGTAAAAGCCTGGCAGGCTCCGCCAGATGGTGGGGTTTTCCTCCTCGGTGTCGCCCAGCATGGTGAGGAGCGAACTACGGCCTTCGGTAGTGAGCGAGAGAGGGGAATCGGTGGCTTCCTCCTGGCCGTTTTTCATTTCTTCGTCGAGGAGAACGGGGAGGAGTCCGCCCAGTTCGTTATCAAGCAGGCTGAACTGGTGACCCTGCCAACCGGGAATGAAGACAATGCCGGATGCCTGGTTTTCGACGAGGCCCTTCAACAGTTCGGCCTGCTCCCCGGTGAGCATGCCGTCTCCGATGCCGACATCCCCGATGAAGACGACATCGTATTTCTGCAGGTCCTCCAGTTTGTCCGGGAAGGCGGTGATATAGTCGGGGCCGTCGCCTTCCCCGAGTTGCGGATGGAGGAGGAGGCAATCGACATCAACGCCGGGATCCCGCGAGAGGGCGTTGCGGATGAAGCGATATTCCCACCGTGGCAGGGTCTCCACGACGAGGACCCGGATCGATTCGGGACGGCCTGCGATGTTGAACCTGCGGCGGTTGTTCTTCTCGACCAGTTCGCCGTCGGCAAAGGGGATGGAGAGTTCCAGGGTGGAGCTGCCTTCCTTCTGCAGGCGCCAGAGGATGGCATCGTAGTAGGTGCTTCCCCGCGGGATGGTGATATTCTTGGTGCGCTCCACGCCTGTCTGGTCACGGATGCGGACAATAGTGCGGACATCGCGCTCAAGGGAGGACTCGATGGTGAACGGGATCTGCACGTTCTCACCCACGATACCGTAAGTGGGGGCTTTAACGGTGAGGAGGTCGAGATCCGGCAGGCGGGCAGGAGCACCGGTGACCACCGAGAAGAGCGGGATATCCTTGAGGCGCATTTTCTGAGCGGCCGCGACCGGAGCGGGCTTGTCCCGGGCATTCCAGTCGCCATCGCCGATCATGATAACGGCGCGAAGATCGGGGCGGGTATCCACCAGGTCGGCAAGGGCGGAGTAGATGTCGGTTACGGCAAGGGACGTGACTTCGGGGTCCTCGCTTTCCGGGGCATTGGAGAAGGATTCCACCGAAACGCGGTTCTTGCCGTCTTTCTCGAGAAGTTTCCAGAACTCCGTCTCGAGAATGGCGTCGGACATTTCGTTGCGGGTGACTACCTCGCGGCGTTCGTTCAGTTCTTCGGGGAGCTGAGCATCGGCGGTTGTCATGGAGCCTGACCCGTCGTGCAGGATGACGATCTCCGGTTGTTTGGCTGGTTCAATGGTCTTGCGCCATTCGGGATTGAGAAGGAAGAAAACTGCCGCGGTTCCGCAGAGGAGGCGAAGGAGCTCCAGGAGACCGGTACGACCTGGGCGCACACTGCGTCGCCAGGCAACCACACAGAGGATCAGGATAAGGCACCAGGCCGCGATGCCCGTGATGGCGACGGGCAGGGGGGCACTGAAGTGAAAATTTCCGATGTTGAAACTCACGTCAGGAGGTTGGCAGGGGTGAGGGGGCCGTCTTGGAATCGACGCGACGGGGCTGGAGACAGAGGAGAGCCTCCAGAATGAGGAAGAGGAGCATGGCGATGAGGAAGGCCCGCCAGATCGGACGGGACAGGCTGCTGTCACTGGAGGCGTCCTGTTCCTCAAGGAGGCTGTAGCCCGTGTCGGCAAGGGCGGTTTCCAGATCGACGCTGGTGAGAACTTCGAGGGAATCCTCGGTAGCGGGGCGGTTTACCGCTACGGTGCGTTCACCGAGACGATAGACGCCGGCTTGGAACGTGGTATCGCCTGGGTCGCTATCCGCATGGGAATCGATGCGGCTGCGAATCTCGTCTCCCACCGGTTGGGAGGACTCCTCGCCGGCGGTGCCGAAGAAGCCCGCCCCGAGCCGTCGGCTGCCTTCGTCCAGAGTGCGCTGGAGGGCCACCAGATGGAGTGCAGTCTGTTCGAAGTTTGACCAGGTGTAGCTGGGCAGGGTGGAGAGGAAGAGGATCTGGCCGGCCTCGATCACGCGGCGGGCGAGGAGGGGCTCGTTGTCTATCCAGCTTGCCAGGGTAGTATAATCGCCGAGGATGCCCCGGCGCTTGATGGCACGAATGCGGTCCATGGGCAGTGGGGAACCGTCAAGGGCGTCACGGAAGGCGCCCTCACCCCGTTCCCAGTCGTTGACGATGAAGAACTTTTCCTTGGGAGCTTCCGTGATGGGGTTCCAGGAAAGTCCGCCAAAAGAGGTTTCCGAGTCATCGGCAGGCGGTAGGAAGAGCGCTACGCCACCCTTTTTCACGTAGTCGAACAGCTGGTTGGAGACCGGTGGTCCAGGGAGGGGGGCCTTCCATACGATGAGGGAAGCGGACTCATAGTTGATCTGGTGGGCGAGGTTGGGATTGCGGACGCTCACCTCCTGGTTGGCAAAGCCGGGGGCGAGCGACTTGGTCAGGGACTTGACTGTTTCCTCATCAGTGGAGGTTTCGACCACAAGGTAGGAGTGGATGGGCGCTTCCCTGCCGTAGGCATAGTAGGAGAGGTTATTGCGTTTGTTGGCGTTGTCGGCGATGGAGACCCATCCATATCCCTCCCCCGTTGCACCTTCGAGGGGGAGACGTCTCTGGAAGCGCTGGCTCTGGCCGTTGAAGGCAACCTCGCTGCCGGAGCGGGCGCCCATGTGATCGATACTGACCGTGACAGCAGTTGGTCCGGTGTCTTCCTCGCGGTTCAGTTCGAGATCAAGAACCAGTTCCCCGGTTTCCCGGCGGGCGGAGAGCACACGGATGGCGAAATCATTGCGTTCGCGGCCATTGAGAGCGAGGATACGCAGCTTGGCCTGAAACTCCTCTTCGCTCAGGGTGGCGCGGAAGGCCTCCCAGCGATTGTCGTCGGGAGCCCAGTTCTCCTTCTGCAGGTCGGAGGCCACCCAGATCTCGGTACGGCCCGGTTTGGCTTCCTTGATGTAATCGAGAGCGGTTACGAGCATACCGGGGATGTCCGAAGCCGAGTCGGTGGCTGCAGTGAAGGAGAGTTCCGGGAGGACATCGGGGGACGGGACCTCCTGGGCCTTGCCGGTGGCGCTGTCGATGAGGACGAGGCGGGCGCCGTCCAGTTCCCCCATGGCCCCGGCCACCTGGGAGAGCACGCTCTTACGCTTGGTCACCTGGATGTCCTTTTCCGCACGTTCCATGCTGGCGGAGCGGTCGAGGATCAGGATAACGGTTTCCACCTTGCCTCCTCCCCAGCCGAAGAAGCCTCCTGCCAGGGGGCGGGCAATGGCGAAAACCAGCGTTGCGATGGCCAGGGAGCGCATGAGAAGGATGAGGAAGTGCTTGAGGCGCTTCTTGCCTCGCGATTCCTTGGTGGCTTTGAGGAGGAACTGCATTGCGCCCCACTCCACGGTGCGAAAGCGTCGACGGTTCAGCAGGTGAATGATGACGGGGATGGAGACCGCGAAGAGTCCCCAGAGCATTGCCTGTTGGAGGAAAGTCATCTTATTTTCGGCGAACAGTCCGGAAGAGATCTTCGTCGGGGATTAACGGAGCGCGTCAGTCTGCTCACCGGGAATCGATTGCATCTTGCCGGGTTCATCGGTTCCCCTTTTTTGGCAAGCGGTTTGTAAGGAAGTCGCGGAGGATCTCCTCGTAGTTCTGGTCCGAGGTGACCAGGTTGTAGTCTGCGTGTACGTCGTGGCACCTGGCCTCCACCGCGACGAGGAATTCCTGGATGGCGGAGGTGTACTCGTTGGCGATGAGATTGGGTTCCACGACGATGGAGGTGTCGTCCTCGAGGTCGACAAAACGGTAGGGTCGGGTGAAATCGAAGTCGATCTCCTGCGGATCCATGAGGTGGAAGACCGCCACGTCGTGCTTACGGTAGCGAAGGTGCTGGAGAGCGTCACCTAAGGCGTCAGGGTCGCAGAAGAGGTCGGAGAGGATGAAGATGAAGGCGCGCTGCCCGACTTTCTCCGCCACGGTATGGAGGGCATCCACAAGGCCGGTTTTTCCCTTGGGTTCCAGTTCGCCGAGAACTTCGAAGAAGTTCTGCAGGTGGGCCGGGCGCCTGCTGGGAGGTAGTTCAAGGTGCAGGGTGTCGTCGCAGCAGGACAGTCCGGCGGCATCTCCCTGGTTGACGAGAAGGTAGGCCATGGTGCCCGCGAATTTCCGGGCAAATTGGATCTTGGAGTCGAATTCGCCGGAGGCGTATTTCATGGATCCACTGCAATCGACCACGAAATAGGCGCGCAGGTTGGTGTCAGCTTCGAACTCCTTGATGTAGTGGCGGTCGCTGCGGGCGTAAGCCTTCCAGTCGAGTCGACGCGTGTCGTCTCCCGCCACGTATTTTCGGTATTCGGCGAATTCCACCGAGGACCCACGATGGGGCGAGCGGTGCTTGCCCACTACGTTCCCGATCATGGCCAGGCGGGCCTCGACCGGGAGGGCCCCGAGGCGGGCGAGGACATCGGAATCGAGGAAATCGTATTTCACGACCCCTCGAGGTTCTCAAGATTGTGATTACTCATCGTAGAGTCGATTGTCCGGACTCTGAGTTCCCCCATCCGGGTTCCGCGTCTCCTAATCTTCCCTCATTTCCTCCATCAGGCGCTCGACGATTTTCTTGGAAGTCATGCCCTGCGACTCAGCGGCGAAGTTGGTGATAACGCGATGGGAGAGGACAGGGATGGCCACGGCCTCAATGTCTTCCAGAGAGGCCATATAGTTTCCGCGCAGGGCTGCCCGACCCTTGGCTCCCAGCACGAGATACTGAACCGCCCGGGGGCCTGCTCCCCATCCTACGTATTCCTTGATCCAGGCGGGGGCATCATCGGAGGCGGGGCGGGTCTTGCGCACGATCTCGACGGCGTAGTCGTAGATGTGATCGGGAACGGGCATGCGGCGTACCAGTCGCTGGAAATTGAGAACCTGTTCACCGGTGATGAGAGCGTTGAGAGGTTCGCGATCAACCCCGGTGGTTTCCCGGGCGATGCGGCGCTCTTCATCCTCGGAAGGATAGTCGACTTCGATGAGGAACATGAAGCGGTCAAGTTGTGCCTCGGGGAGCGGATAAGTTCCCTCCTGCTCGATGGGGTTCTGGGTAGCCAGAACGAAGAAGGGCTTGTCGAGGTCGTAGGTGCGACCCAGGACGGTGACCTTGTTTTCCTGCATGGCCTCAAGGAGAGCTGACTGTGTCTTGGCCGGGGCCCGGTTAATCTCGTCAGCGAGGAGGAGGTTGGCAAAGACGGGGCCTTTGATGTATTCGAACTCCCGTTTTCCGGTGACGGCACTCTCCTGAATGATGTCGGTACCCGTGATATCGGCCGGCATCAGGTCCGGAGTGAACTGAATGCGGCTGAAGGAGAGATGCATGCACTCGCCCACGCTGGAAATGAGGAGAGTCTTGGCCAGGCCGGGGACGCCCATGAGGAGGGCGTGGCCACGGGAGAAGAGGCAGATGGCCAGCTGTTCGACCACCTCATTCTGGCCGATGATGACTTTGCCCAGCTCGTCTTTGAGAGACTGGTAGAGCTTTCCCAGCTCATCGATGGCAGCGACATCGTCAGGAGGCAGGGTATCCGGGGTATCCGAAGCGGGGTTGTCGGGGGCGGGGTTGTCGGGGGCGGGAGCTTCGGCACTGGCGGGGGGTTCCAGGGGATCGGGCGAATCTGCAGGGCGGGAGTCCATGAGGTTGACGAATAGTGTGTATCAGTTAAACGACGCTACCGGCCCCGGTTGTTTTGTCTAGCGGGGATTCCGGCCGGAGCGGCTCGGATCGCATGGGAAGTGCACCGTCCGGGATGGGAGAGCATTGGTGCCCTTCCGGTGCCGGAGGGAGGCGGGCGGAGGCCGGGAGAATGCCTCGGCGGGGGAGCTGGAGGCTTCGGCCCCTTTAAAATCGAGGATTTCCGCTTGCCAGCAAGGGCTGCTCTGCTAAATAGCCCGGCCCCTTTCGCGTCAGGCCCCTCTGGCGCGTTCACAACGCCTCCACACTATATGGCACGTATTTTCGGAATCGAGATCCCCAACGAGAAGCGCATCGAAGCTTCTCTCTGCTACATCTACGGAGTCGGGCAAACCACAGCCCTGAAGATCCTGGAGCAGGCCGGAGTGGACGGCAACGTGCGGACAGGGGAACTCTCTGAAGAGCAGTTGGTGAAAATCGCGCAGGCAATCCAGAGCCAGGAGATCGCGATCGAGGGGGATCTCCGCCGGGAGATTCAATCTGCCCTCAAGCGCCTCTCTTCCATCAACTGCTACCGGGGACAACGTCACAAGCGGGGTCTTCCGGTTCGCGGTCAACGCACCCGGACCAACTCCCGCACCCGGAAGGGCCGCAAGAAGACGGTGGGTGCCAAGAAAGTGATCTAAGCAATGACGACGAAATATTTGTCCCACCCCGCTCATGGCCGAGGAAGATAATAACAAGCCGGATACGCCTGAAGAGGCCGCGGCGGAAGAGAAGCCTGCGGCGGAAGAGAAGCCTGCGGCGGAAGAGAAGCCTGCGGCGGAAGAGAAGCCTGCGGCGGAAGAGAAGCCTGCAGCCGACGAGAAGCCTGCGGCCGACGAGAAGCCTGCGGCCGACGAGAAGCCTGCGGCCGAAGAAAAGCCTGCGGCCGACGAGAAGCCTGCGGCCGACGAGAAACCTGCGGCCGACGAGAAGCCTGCGGCCGACGAGAAGCCTGCGGCCGACGAGAAGCCTGCGGCCGAAGAAAAGTCTTCTGCCAGTGACGGCAAACCTGAGAGAAAATCCGACACGGAAGGCGAGGAGTCTGCCAAAGCCAAGGAAGGTGAAGGGGGCGAAGGCGGGAAGAAGGAAGAGAAGAAAGATATTTTCGCCGAGATCATGGGCGAAGAGGCCGCCGATGCGCTCAAGATTCACAAGGCCAAGAAAAGCAAGAACATTGCCAAGGGGATTATCCATATCGCGGCCACCTTCAACAACACGATGATAACCATCACCGATGAATCCGGAAATACGATCGGGTGGTCGAGTTCCGGCAAGATGGGATTCAAGGGATCCCGTAAGAGCACGGCCTATGCTGCCCAGGTGGTTTCGCAGGACGCCTGTCGCCAGGCCATGGGCCACGGCCTGAAGGAAGCGGAGATTCGGGTCAAGGGTCCGGGGGCCGGCCGCGAGTCAGCGGTGCGCGCGGTGCAGGCCATCGGCATCGATGTGTCCGGAATCGAGGACGTGACGCCCATTCCCCACAATGGTTGCCGGCCTAAGAAGGCTCGCCGGGTGTAACGAGAACTCAACGACCAAAGAATAAACCTTTTCCCTCATGGCACGTTACACCGGTCCCAAGGACAGAATCAGCCGCCGCTTTCTGGTGCCGCTGTTTGGTTCGTCCCGCGCTCTTGAGCGCCGCAACTATCCTCCCGGCCAGCACGGTCTCCGCGCCGGTCGCCGCAAGAAGTCCGAATACGCCATCGCGTTGGGCGAGAAGCAGAAACTCAAGTTCCAGTATGGAGTCCTGGAAAAGCAGTTTCGCGGTTGCTACGAAGAAGCCGCCCGTCGCCGGGGGGTGACCGGCGATATTATGCTGCAACTTCTTGAGACCCGCCTCGATAATGTGTGCTTCCGCCTTGGGCTTGGAAACACCCGTCAGGCCGCCCGGCAGCTGGTTGGCCATGGCCATGTGCTGGTCAATGGCAGGAAGCTGGACGTCCCCAGCTACCACTGCAAGCCAGGCGACAAGATCAAGATCGGGCCCAAGCCCTCATCGCAGCAGCTGGGGCTCCGGATGATGGATCTCACCCAGGCTATTGCCCTCAAGGACTGGCTCGCCCTGGATCGCGAGACTATGGAGGGCGTCGTCGCGCGCCTCCCCGAAGTCGAGGACATCGATCCCCTGGTCAACGTCCAACTGATCGTCGAGCTTTACTCCCGTTAACGAGCAGGTTGGCAAACAGACAGAGAATCCGAAAGGCCTTGCAACAATGCGGGGCCTTTTTTGTGGAGCTGAGGGGCAGCAGGGCACATTCTCGAAGGGCCAACCACCGAATTCCGTATGAATCACCACTCCCAGGCAGGCACTTCAGCTTGAAACTTGAAGTCTGAAACTTGAAGCTCAGGAAAATGGCTGACGATAAAGAGCGCAAGACTCTCGAAGAACGAAACCAGATGAGTGACCTGGAGCGTCTCCGGCACTCGTGTGCGCACGTAATGGCGACTGCGATCGCCAGACTCTGGTCCGATGCCCAGTTCTCGGCCGGACCGCCGGTGGAAGGAGGGTTTTACTACGATGTCGACCTAGCACACCGCATTTCGCCGGATGATTTTCCCGCCATTGAGGCTGAGATGAAGAAAGTGGTGAAGGAGAATCAGGTCTTTGAGCGGGAAGTGATCAGCCGCGAGGAGGCCTTGGACCTGGCCCGGAAAGGGCGACTGGCCGCCCTGGGCGAGCGCGATACTCCTTCAACCTTCAAGGCCGATCTTTTGGAGGATATCCCGGATGACGAGGAGATCTCCATTTTCAAGAATGGGGATTTCTGGGATCTCTGCGCGGGTCCGCATGTGGGACGAACGGGAAACTGCAAGGCCTTCAAGCTGATGAGTGTGGCCAGTGCTTTCTACAAGGGCGATGCAGACAATCCGCAATTACAGAGAATCTATGGAACCTGCTTCAAGAACAAGACTCTGCTGAGTGAGCATCTTGAGCGACTGGAGGAAGCGAAGAAGCGTGACCATCGGCGTCTGGGCAGGGAACTGGGTCTCTTTCATTTCGATGAGATGGTCGGGCAGGGCCTGCCCCTGTGGAAACCCAAGGGATCCATCATCCGGCGCCAGTTACAGGACTTCATCGCGGCCGAACTGGACAAGCAGGGTTATCATCAGGTCTTTACGCCGCATATCGGCAGACTGGACCTTTACCGCACTAGCGGACATTTCCCCTATTACGAGGAGAGCCAGTATCCACCCTTTGCCGAGCGCGAAGCCCTCAGGAAACTCTCTGACGACGACAGCAGCTGCGGTGATCTCATGAATGCGCTGCGGAAAGGAGAGGTGGAGGGTTTCATGTTGAAGCCCATGAACTGTCCGCACCACATTCGCATCTTTGCAAGTGATCACCACAGCTACCGCGATCTCCCGGTGCGACTGGCTGAGTTCGGTACCGTCTACCGTTGGGAGCAAAGCGGAGAACTCGGAGGCATTACACGGACGCGTTCCTTCACGCAGGACGATGCTCACCTCTTCTGCACCCCGGAGCAGTTAAGTGAAGAAATCCAGGGCTGCCTGGGTCTGGTCAAGACGGTCTTCGGTGCCCTGGGAATGTCGGACTACGCCGTGCGGCTCTCTCTGCGCGATCCCGATTCCTCCAAATACGTGGGGGATCCTGACAATTGGGACAAGGCGGAGGAGGCCTTGCGGGATGCAGTTCAAACCCTGGGTGTGGACTACACTGAAGAACCCGGGGAAGCCGCATTCTATGGGCCCAAAATCGATTTTGTTGTGAAGGATGTGATTGGGCGTGAGTGGCAGCTTGGCACCGTGCAGGTGGACTACAACCTGCCTGAGCGATTTGATTTGAGTTATATCGGGGCGGACAACACGCCGCACCGTCCGGTCATGATTCACCGTGCACCCTTCGGATCACTGGAGCGCTTTATCGGGCTTCTCATTGAACACTTCGAAGGGAAGTTTCCGGTCTGGCTCGCACCCGAACAGGTGCGCGTGCTCTCTATTTCGGAGAAGCACAACGCTTACTCCGAAGGAGTGGTGCGTATGCTCGCAGAAGCCGGAGTCCGGGTGGCAAGCAATCTCGCGGCAGACAAGATAGGGGCCAAGATTCGTCTTGCGAGGCTGGACCGTGTACCCTATATGCTCGTCATTGGCGCGCGCGAGGAAGAGTCACAAAGCGTAAGCGTGCGCCATCGGGATCGCGATGATCTCGGCACCATGACTCTCAATGATTTTGTCGGCCAAATATGCGAAGAGATTCAAAACCGCTCGCTGTGAGCGGGACTGAGCTGTGTTGCTTTCAATGATGCAGCGACTCGTTGACCTCGGCCTTGGCAAGACGCCCGGAGCACCTCTGCGTCTCCGTTCGCGGATGCATTCAGCACCCTCAACAACACCGGAGAGACACTATCGCTAAGAAAAAGAAGAAGAGATTTCGTCCGCGTCGGGACATGACGCGGGTTAATGAGCGGATCAGAGCCCCACGTGTGCGGGTCGTATCCGGCAAGGGTGAACAACTCGGGGTCATGGATACCCGGGAGGCTGTCCAGAGAGCCAAGGCCATCGGCCTTGACTTGGTGGAAGTTGCTACCAAGGCCGATCCTCCGGTATGCCGTGTGGTCGACTACGGAAAATGGAAGTACGAACAGTCGAAGCTCAAGAAGACAAGTAAGAGCAAGTCGGTCACGCGCCTCAAGGAGATCAAGTTCCGGGTGCGGACCGAGCAGCACGACTACAATATCAAACTGGGGAGGATCGAGGCCTTCCTCGCAGAAGGTCACAAGGTGCGTGCGCAGTTGCAGTTCCGTGGCCGGGAAAATGCTCACCGGGAAATCGGGTTTGAAAAAATGGAGCGCATCAAGGGGGACATCAAGACCATGGCGAATGTTGACCAGGAGCCCAAGCTGGTTGGACGAAACGTCGTGATGGTTCTCTCGCCACTCCCAGCCAGCCAGCAGGTACGCAAATTCAATTTGAGTCATGGTGACCTGATAGAGGAAGATGACTTCGAGGAAGATGACGATCTTGACGAGGAACACGAGGAAGCAGAGGAAGCAGAGGAAGCAGAGGAGTAGCGAGGCGGTCATTTCCTTCTCCGGTTTATGCCCGATGACCTGGTCCTGTTGGATATTGCCGGCAATCTGATCGACACCGGTGAAGCCGGGCGCGCGCTGGAGTTGCTCCCGGAAACGTGGGAGCCAGGACTATCGCGGTAGCCCAGCCCTCGGCAGCTCTTCGCTCCAACCGCGGGATGCCAGCAATCCCGCCCTGAAAGGGTGTTCCTGCGGGAAATCCAGGGAAATTCCGCACTGGTAAGAAAGTTGATCGGACAAGGAAATTGAGTGAGAGATCGATCGGGGGCATACTGCCTGGGCTTTCCCGCGCGAGTCGAATGTCCCAGCAACTCTACAACCTGCTTTCGGGGGCGTGGCCCTTGGTGGCCGAAAGCCGGGAACGTGACGTGGTCAAACCCGAAGGGATGGATGAACTGTGGTCGGTGGGTTGGCGCCATTTTGGGACAGATTTCTTCCGGGCCAGTCTCATGAGTGATGGGGTGCGCCTCAAAAGGCAGATCGCTCTGCGAATCGAAGTGGCCCAGTTCATGAGATCAAGAAGTCAACGACGAACCTTCCGGAAGAACCGGGATTTGGAGCTCAGTTTTGACAGTGCGGTCCCCGGGGAAGCCGAGAGCCGCCTTTTCGACAGCCACAAGATGCGTTTTGCGGGCAACGTGCCGGATTCTCTCGCGGACTTCCTGGGAACCCAGCCGGACGGGCGTCCCTGCGAATGCCTGCAGTTGAGCGTTCGTCTGGAGGGCAGGCTGATTGCGGCCAGTTTCTTTGCTCTCGGGCGACAGGCGTGTTCCAGTATCTATGCGGTGTTCGATCCGGAGTTTTCGCATCGTCGCCTGGGAGTGTTCACCATGCTGGCCGAACTTGAGTTCGCCAGGGAACAGGGCTTCCGGTTTTATTACAGTGGCTATGCCACGGTGGAGTCGAGTTGCTACGACTACAAGAAGCAGTTTGGGGCATTGCACTACTACGACTGGGAGGGGCGCTGGTTGCCAGTCGGGGAACTGAGGGTCTGAAGTCAGCCCGGAGGGAGATCCTGTTGCATTCCGCGAGTTGCATTCCGCGTGATATTTCATACGATACGTGCCGCCCATGAGCGTGATTGAGAGACGGACAATGCTGTGCGGATCTGCCTTGACGGGAGCTTCGTTCCTTCTTCCCCGGCGGGGGCATGGAGCGCGGGATCCCAGGACGGTCAAGACTGTTTCGATTTTTCATACCACCGATCTGCATGGGCATATCCGTCCGACCCGGACCTACCGGGGGATCACGAACGTCGGGGGGCTGGCCCGTTGTGCCTCGCAGATTCGACAGTGGCGGAAGACCAATCCGCACTCCCTGCTGCTTGATATGGGGGATGTGTATCAGGGTACGGCGGTGGGTTGGATCACCCGTGGCCGTCTCATGATCGATCTCTTCAACAAATTGCAGTATGATGCGTGGGTTCTCGGGAATCACGAGTTCGACTGGGGCCCGGAGGTCGTCCTCGATGCGGTGACGCGTTCCGCCATGCCGGTGCTGACGGGGAACATCAACCTTGAGGGAAAGCCATCCGGAACACTGGAGGATTCGTCCCATCCCCTGGCCCGGATCATTCCCCACCTGGTGAAGACGGTGGCGGGGTTCCGGATCGGACTGATTGGCCTGACCACCCCGGGTCTGCCCTACTGGCTACGTCCGGAGTTGCTCAATGGCTACGAGGCTATCGACCCCGTAAAGACCCTGCGGACGAGCCTGAAGTATCTTCGAGAGGAGGCCAAGGTGGATGCCGTGGTGGTGTGCGGACACATGGGGCTGAAGGAGACCGATGATTTTGCAAATCCGGTGCAGGCCCTGCTTGAGGGGGAAGATGGACCGGACATCTACCTCGCCGGACACACCCACCGGGACCAGGGTAGCAGGTTTGTAGACGGGACACTCTATACCCAGGCGGATTACTTCGGGATCCACTGTGGGCGGGTGGACCTTTCCTTTGATGTTGAGAGCCGGAGAATCGTGGAGAAGCGAGCCTATACCGTGCTGATGGATGAACGTCTTCCGGAGGATCCGCTCGTACTGGAAATTGCGGGGAAGGACCTGGACGATGCCAGAGGCTACCTCTCGGGTGAAATGGGGGAGTTGGCGGTTGAATTGTCTGACAGGCAACCAGCTCCCGGAATGCCAAGTCCGCTGCAGACCCTGATTTCCTCCGCCGTGCTGCACACTGCCGCCAAGCACAAGCTTGACCCGGATGGTGTCTTTCATGGCACCTTCGGGAGCGGCACCCTTGCAGTGGGGAAGAAGACAGTCGCGGATGCCTGGTCGATCCTTCCCTACGACAATCGTCTGGTGGCTCTCTACCTCACCCGGGAAGAGCTGGTGGGCGTGCTCAATGAATCCTTCCAGGGGGGAGGTGATCGCGCCCTCTTCGGTTTCGAGGTGCAGGTGACAGAGGCCGGGGCCGCCAGGGGCGAGACAAGGAAGAGTCGCTTCGTACGCGGCCTGCAGTGCCTGCGTCATCCGGGTCCCCGTCCGGCTGGACACCGTTACTGCATCATCTTCAATTCCTATGACGCACAATCAGGGGGCAAGAAGCTCATGCGCCTCCGGGCCCTCGCCCAGAGGCCCGAGTGCAAGGCCAGCCTCCTGCCGCCGAGCAGTCGACAGGCCTTGATTGACTTCTTCGCGGACGCAGGGACGGTCACCGCCAGTCATCTGGCTCCAGGTCCGGTTCAACCGGCTGCGGACAAGAAGGACCGGTGATGATGCTGCGAGTCCGTGAACATGGTATCCGGCTCGGAGAGGCTTCATTGCGGGGGGAAGGTTTGTGGACCTGCCCCGTCCGTCCCCGCAGGCTGGATCAGTGCTTCAGATTGTGCTGGCCGCGGCCCGGAGGAGATCCTCCGTGGTCTCCCAGTCGATACACTTGTCGGTGATGGATTGACCGTAGGTGAGGTCCGGAAGGGGTTGGGGAAACTTCTGGTTCCCGGCTACGAGATTGCTCTCCAGCATGGCGCCAACGATCCCTTTGTTACCTGCAGCCCGCTGACGGATGATCTCTTCGAACACGGCTGGCATCTTCTCGTGATTTTTCCCGCAGTTGGCGTGGGAAGCATCGATCATCACGGAGGCGGGGAATCCTGCTTCCCCGATCTTTACGAGAGCGTCCTGAACGTTCGTTTTGTCGTAGTTGGGACCGTCCTCACCACCCCTCAGGATGACATGGCAGTCGGGGTTGCCGGAGGTCGAGATGGCGGAGGCAACTCCCTGTTCTGAAACCCCGAGGAAGGTCTGCGGTTTTGTGGCTGCCCCAATCGCGTTGATGGCGGCCTTGAGATCCCCACTGATGGTGTTCTTGAAGCCGATGGGCATGGAGAGACCGGAGGCCATCTGCCGGTGGGTCTGACTTTCACTGGTCCTCGCCCCGATGGCGGACCAGCTGATCAGGTCGGCGATGTATTGAGGGGTGATGGGGTCGAGGAACTCGGTGGCGGTGGGAATGTTCAGGGCAATGATCTGGCGGAGAAACTCGCGCGCGACCATCAGGCCCCGTGGGATATTGTCGGTGCCATCCAGGTCGGGATCCATGATGAGGCCCTTCCAGCCCACGGTGGTGCGGGGCTTCTCAAAGTAGACCCGCATGACGAGATAGATCCTGTCCTGCAACTCGGAGGCCAGTGCGATGAAGCGTTCGGCATACTCCAGGCCGGCCCTGGTGTCGTGGATCGAACAGGGTCCCACGATGACCAGGAAGCGCTTGTCGTGTCCGTTCAGGATAGTCCGGATTGTCTCGCGGCTCTGGGCCACGAAGGCGGCCTCCCCGGCGTCGCGTTTGATCTCCGAGAGGACGAAGGCTGGCGCCGGCAGCGGAACGTTCCGGACGACGTGGAGATCAGCGACTTGCGGGGTGGTGTTCATTGAAATGTGGACCGAGTTGAGATAGTGGATCGCGAATAGATGCAAACCAGAAAGCGAGGAGAATCCGTATTTTCCGTGGGATTCTCCCGGGGGATCGAAGATCTTGCACTGTCCAGGATTGTTTCTGGTGGCATCGTCCTCCTCCGGAAGTGAGGGAAGGGTAACAACCATGGAAGCAGATCAAGGAGAGCTAACCGGCAACAAGGTCTTACAGGCACTGAATCACTTTTCCCTTCCGTGCCCGGAGAGGCCTTCTAGTCTCCGCCCATGGCAACAAAGTCGGAAACGCTCCTGAAGCGGTTCACGGAAGCTCATGGGCCGTCGGGATTCGAGGGCGAGGTGCGTGAGGTATTCGTGAAGGAGTTGGAGGATGTGGGTTCATTCTCGACCGATCGGACCGGATCGGTGGTGTGCGACCTGGGAGGGAAGGGTCCGCGAGTGATGCTGGAAGCCCACATGGACGAAGTGGGTTTTCGGGTGCAGTCGATCAGTGCGAAGGGGTTTCTGCAGCTCATCGCGGTGGGCGGCTGGTGGCCGCATGTGGTGCTGGCCCAGCAGTTGGTGGTGAAGACGAACAGGGGAAACGGGATCGTGGGAGTGGTGGGATCCAAGCCTCCGCACTTCCTGCCCGAGGCCGAGCGCAGCAGGGTGATGTCGCTGGAGAGCATGTTTGTTGACGTTGGGGCCACCTCGGGGGAAGAGGTGGCGGAGATGGGGATACGAGTGGGCGATCCCGTTGCTCCGCGAACGTCCTTCGAGCCAATGGCACGGAAGGGACGCTACCTCGCCAAGGCCTTCGACAACCGGGTAGGGATGGCGGCCGTGGTGGAGGCCGGCCAGAAACTGGCTAGGCTCAAGCGGAGCAATCGCGTTCTCCTGGCGGGGAGTGTGCAGGAGGAAATTGGCTTGAGGGGGGCGCGTACGCTGGCGCGCCATGCCAGGCCCGATGTCGCAGTTATTTTGGAGGGGACGCCTGCTGATGACACCCCGGGGTTCAGGACTGATGAATCCCAGGCCGTGGTAGGGGCCGGAGTCCAGGTCCGCATGCACGACCCCAGTGCCATCATGAATCCGCGGCTCACCGAACTCGCCCTTGAAACCGCGGAGAAGGAGAAGATCCCCCACCAACTGGCAGTACGGCGCGGAGGAGGCACTGATGCGGGCGAGATGCATCTCTCAGGAGAGGGGGTGCCATCGGTAGTGCTCGGGGTGCCCGCGCGCTACATCCACTCGCACAACAGCATCATCGATCTGGCGGATTATCGGGCCATGGTGGATCTCAGTGTAGCCCTCATCAGGCGGTTAACCGTCCGCCAGGCTGCCAAGCTGGTGGAGTATTTGTAGTGTTTGCCGGGGGGAATACGGAAATAGTGCTGGCAACCGATCTGCGATGAGTTCTCTTACGGACGTGCACGTGTTGGGGGTCTGGGTCCACAATCTCAAGCCGGAGATCCTTGAGATCACCGATACCTTTGCGTTGCGATGGTACGGGCTGGCCTATCTTGCAGGGTTCATTGTGGGCTACTTCGGACTGAAGTGGCTGGCGAGGAAGGGGTTGTGGGTGGTGCAACCCGAGAAGGTTGCTGATTTTATTGCCTACGCGGCGCTCTTCGGAGTCTTCCTTGGCGGTCGGCTGGGTTACGTTCTTTTATACATGATTCCCGAGAACGGGGTCGGTTACGTGCTGGAGAACCCTCTCGTGATCCTGCAGGTATGGAAGGGAGGAATGTCGAGTCATGGCGGCATTGTGGGATTGACCATCTTCACCTATTTCTATGCCCGTCGTGCCGGGTGCTCCTGGACGGGAGTGGGAGACGGGTTGGTGATCGTCTCCACCCTGGGAATCTTCTTTGGGCGGATTGCCAACTTCATCAATGGTGAACTCTATGGCAGAGTAACCGGTGCGGCGGTGGGGATGAAGTTTCCCAAGGAGTTGCTGGGGGAGGGGAACGACGACCGCTTTTACAACGCCATGAGAGAGGCGGTGGAGGCCGAGCCTGAACGTCTGGCAGCACTGTGGGATGGCTATCTCGCCAGTCCTTCAACCGGTAAAGGGCAACTTCTGGAAGGTGCGCTGGACGCGAGCAGGGAGAATCCCGTCATTCTTGAGGTGTTCGGAACCTACGTGCAGACCCGTCATCCGTCGCAACTCTACCAGGCCTTCCTGGAGGGGCTGGGCCTCTTCGCGATCCTGTCAGTCCTGCGCCTGAGGTGCCGGAACCTGGGACATGGGGTGATCACAGGGGCCTTCTTTGTCCTTTACGCGACCTTCCGCATTGTGGCGGAGCAATTCCGTGAACCCGATTCGGCCTGGGTGATCGAAGGGTTCCTGACCAAGGGCCAGTTTTATTCGATCTTCATGTACGCCATCGGAGCGGCCTTCGTGGTGGCTGGCCTGAAGGGCAAGACGGGGTCGCTGGAAGGACAGTCGGGCGGGAAGAGAGCTTCGCCCGGGAGTTGAACAGAATTAAGCCGGGGCCAGCGGCTGGGGCCTTATCTGGGAATCCTGAGTTTCTGGCCGATGCGGATGGTGGTCCCCCTGATTCCATTCGCCCGCTGAATGGCGCCGACCGAAGTGCCATAGCGGCGGCCCAGGGAGTAGAGGGTGTTGCCCTTGACCACGGTATGGCGAATCGTCGGCTTGGGTGTCGGTTTGGGGGCAGCGGGCCGGGGTTTGGGTTGCACTACGGGAGCCGGCCGGGAGGGAGGTGCCTGGGAGGCCACGAGGGGTGGGCGCTTTCCCGTAGGTTTCTTCCGGCTGGCCGGCACCGGGGGATCTTTTCTGGCGACCAGTTGGGGAGGAGGCTCCGCTGGGACCGGCTTGGGTCCCCAGCGATGCTGTTGCGCCGGCTTGTCGGCCCAGGCCTCCACGTAGTTGCCGTTCTGGTCGAAAGGACCGTATCCGGGATTGTAGGAAGCGCTGGAGGAGATCTCCCGTCCTCCACTGCAGCCCGCCAGCAGGGTGGCAATCGCCAAGGCCGTCGTAACGAGATTCAAGGGGGTGCAGCTAGGAAATAAGCAGTTCATCAAGTGAGGAGTTCGGAAGGCACTTCAGAGGAGCTTTCTGTCGGGCATTAGACTAACTCAATATTGCCTTCACAGTAGCGGATGCATGTCCTTCATCCGATGCGGTTCAGGGGCGTTGGCGGTCACCTTTTAGCGTGATGGACTGTGGATTCAAGTGGATAGGAACATTTGAAGTTGCTGATGGGTCGATCGCAGGATTTGAGACAAGAGATGGAATCATTTTCCTTGCAGACCAGGTTCACAATCGGGCTCGTCGACTCGATGAACAGGGTCAATCATTCGGGGAATTTGGCACCTGCCTGGAACTGATCGGCACCTGCTGGAAACTGATTGTGATCTCATCCAGGCCGAGTAGACTTCCTGTAGTCTGAGACCTTTCAGCTGAGAATCCGGTAGATCTGAAGGCGCTACAATGACCGACGTTTTGCGGGCAATATCCTCTTTCCTGTCATCTCGCAGGAAACTTTTGCTCTCATTGGGGGTAATGACGTTCGGGTTGGGCGCATGCTCCGACCCCGGAGGAGAGCAAGGTGGCGGGGAAGGCGAGTCCCGGGAAGAGGCCCCACCACAACCCGTTGGCCACCAGCGGATGGTTGAAATGCTGGCTAGGATTGCGGAGGAAACCGAGGTTGAAAACCCGTATTCCGGGGTGGCAGCGGTGAGAATCTGGCGCAAAAAACTGGACTCTCTTCCGGACAGGCCGAGTGAACAACGCCTGGAGGCTGTCCTGCAGCTTGCGGAGGCGGAAGCTGTCCAGGGGAAGGAAAAGGAGGCTCTTACGCGGTTGCAGGGTGCCTATGATACATACTCCCGCCTGCGGCCAGCAATTCCTCAGAAAGCGCTCAATGACATCCGTTACCGTCTGGCAGTGGCCTATCTTCGTCATGGAGAGACCCGTAATTGCTGCGCCCGCAACAATGAGGACAGTTGTATCATGCCGATTCGGGGAGAGGGGATTCATACGGATCAGGCGCAATCACGAAATGCTATTCGCTATCTGGATGAGATCCTGATGACGTCTGATGTCTCCCGCGTTCTCAAATTCCGCGCGCGCTGGCTTCTCAACCTGGCTTACATGACCATCAATGGCTATCCGTCGAAGGTCCCGGAGGATACACTGATTCCCCCTGCCGTATTTGCTTCCGACGAGCCTTGGCCAAAGTTCGTCAACATTGCACCCCGTCTGGATCTCGATACGTTCAATCTGGCAGGTGGAGTGATCGTGGACGATTTTGACGGGGACAATCTTCTCGATATAGTGAGTTCCACGTACGATTCGCGAGGGCCGATGCGCTACTTCCGAAACAAGGGTGATGGGAGTTTCCAGGAGAGATCAAGGCAAGCCGGGCTGACAGGCCTGACCGGTGGGCTGAACCTGGAGCAGGCGGACTATGACAATGATGGTGATCTCGATGTGCTCGTCTTGCGTGGGGCATGGTTGCTGAACTCCGGTCGGCATCCAAACTCGCTCCTGCGTAACGATGGAGAGGGTGTGTTTACGGATGTCACCTTCGCATCCGGTCTCGCGGAGCCTGCTCATCCGACCCAGACAGCCGCCTGGTCCGATTTCGATCATGACGGCGACTTGGATCTATACGTGGGGAACGAACCTTCAGGGCGTGATGGTTTGACCAACCAGCTGTTCCGGAACAACGGAGATGGGACCTTCACCGATGTTGCCGGAAGGGCCGGGGTGCTGAACGGGCGGTTTACGAAGGGGGTCACGTGGGGGGATTATGATAATGATGGCGATCCTGATCTGTATGTGGCGAATCTAATGAGCCCCAACCGCCTCTACCGCAATAATGGCGATGGCACGTTTACGGACGTGGCGCCGGAACTGAAGGTCACGCGGCCCATGGCGGCTTTCCCGACCTGGTTCTGGGATTATGATAACGATGGAAACCTGGATCTCTTCGTTGCCGCTAACCGTGGGGTACCCGAGTCGCTTTCAAGTCTGGTGGAGAGTTACCTTGGGCGGCCCTGCGACGATGAACTTGCCTGTCTCTATCGCGGCGATGGAAAGGGTGGGTTTTCAGAAGTCGCGGCCAAGGTGGGCCTGGATACCCTTGTGCTTCCCATGGGATGTAACTTTGGAGACCTTGACCACGATGGGTTCCTCGATTTTTACCTTGGAACCGGCTATCCGGCGTACGATGCACTCATGCCGAACGTCATGTTCCGGAACAGAGGAGGCCAGGGGTTCTCGGATGTGACCTGGGACGGAGGGTTCGGGCATCTGCAGAAAGGACATGGCATTGCCTTTGCAGATTTTGATCATGATGGGGATCAGGACATCTACGCCCAGATGGGCGGAGGGGCCACCGGAGACAAGTTTTCAGATGCTCTCTTTGAAAACCCCGGTTGTGATAACAACTGGATTGCAATTCAGCTGGTTGGGACCCGCTCCAACCGTTGTGCCATCGGGGCCCGGATCCGACTGGTGCTCAAGGAGGAAAGTCCGGCTGGGGAGCGTTCGGTCTACCGCCATGTGAACAGTGGGGGGAGCTTTGGGGCCAATCCCTTGCGGCAGACGATAGGAATCGGTCAGGCGGACACTATCGACCGCATCGAAATCTGGTGGCCAGCAAGCGGCATAACGCAGCAATTTCAGGACGTTACTGCCAACCGGATGATCCGGATTACCGAGGAAAGGGACACGATCGAGACCGTGGAGTTGTCCCGCTTCCAGTTTCCCGCCGAGTGAGCTGAATTCCGGCAGGATGATTCCTGAGTTATCTGGATTCCACGCGAAGCCGGATGAACTGGGCTTCGCTACCGGCAGGAATAGGGGCGCGCACCATGAGCACTTCCACGAGGTTGCCGCTGCTGAACTGGTAGTCGACAACCGGGCCCGCGCCGCTCCAGGTGATGAGGTCGGCGGAAACCTCGGCAGTGACCCGCACATCGTCGGCTCCCTTCAGGCGGGGGAACTGCAGCACCAGGTAGTTGTCGGTCTGCCCGTCGACCTCAAGTGAGGCCACCGCAGGCAGGAAGAGGTTGCCATCGGAGGAATCGTTGGGATCACCGCCCACCGCATACTCCAGCAGGGCGCTCAGGCCATCGCGATCGAGGTCGCTTTCTTCCTGCCCAGCTGCGAGGCCATTCGTGCTGAGCCAGTCTGCCAGGGAGATGCGGTCCTCGCCACCCGGGGTGCCACCCACCTCCCGGCTCGCTCGCCAGTTCAGCGGATCGGTGAGATGGACGCCGGTCACAGGACAGGCAAGGGTGAGTGAGTAGCCATGCCCGTCGGCCGCCTCGGACCAGGGGGAGGTGTCGGAATAGGCGAAGCCCTGAATCGTCTCGCCCGTGGTGTCGTTACTCAGCGTGATGTTTTCTCCTCCGTTGGAAAGATCCGTGCCGTTCTGGAAGGCCCCTGCCACGGGCAGTCCGGTCCCATGGCGAAACTCGAAGGCAGCGGCATTCTTCACGATGAGAATGCGCTCTCCCGGGTCCAGCGCAAAGATCTCCGAGTCGCTGCGAAAGTTGAAATCGATCCCATCCTCGAAAACCACGTTGCTGAGATCGATTGGCGTGGATCCCACGTTCAGGAGTTCAATGAATTCGAAGTCCCCCCGGTTGTTGTAGCCTGCGGCGAGTTCCTCCGTAGAGGGGGAGCCGGGGCGGTAGTGCAGCTCTGAAACAACCAGGTTGTCCGCTCCTGCTTCCTCGGTCCCGACCACGAAAAGAGCTTCGGTCAGTGCCGACCACTCACCGCCATTACTGCGGACACGCGCCTTCAATACGCCGGTGGAACTCAGAGTGACCGGCCCGGTGTAGGCAGTCCCCAGTGGGGTGCCCGTAAGGGTTTCCCGGGGATCGCGGCCATCCATGGTATAGTAAATTGTGCCGCCATCGGGGCTGGTGACGGAGAGAGCGAAATCCTGTGTCACGTTGCCCCCATGCGGGCTGAAATCAGGGGCGTCGGTGGCGGGGTACCAACCGCGATTATGGAACTGGCGGAAGACGGTGTTGGTGCGGCGCCGGAGGTAGCCTCTGACAATGCGGTTGCGCTCTGCCAGCCACTCGTTGCCCCGGGTGTATGGTTGCCCAGGGCGCTTGTTGTCGCCCCAGCGGGCGGATTCAGCACGAATGGCGCGGTCGATGATGTTGAGTCGTTGGCTGTAGTGCGCGATTGCACGGGAGGGGGAGAGTTGTCCCCCATTGAAGAACTCCCGCCGCACGATGTCGGCGAAGATGAGCTTGTACTCCTCATTGGCCATCAGACGGTGCTGAAAGCCGGTGGGTTTGCCGCCATTGTTACGACCCGTGGCATCGTCGTTGTCACCCTTGAGCACGTGCTCGGCATCCCACGAATGAAAATGCCACCTGGCACTGCGGACGCGGCGGTTGAAACTGGCGTACCAGTTGTGTTGATCCCAGTCGGTATTGCCGCAGAAATAGTTCACGATCATGTATTTCGCGAAGTCCTCAAGATCGAGCATGCTGGTTGCCCGCTGGAAGTGGCTCTGGTTGGAGAGATCCGTGTTGAGGACGCTGGAGAGTCTGTTGTAGTTGGAACTGGAACCGCTGATGACAGTGCTCCCCGAGTGCTTGACCACGTCGTAGTCGTCATTGTTGCCGCCGAAGTACTCGGCCGCGAAGTTGTCATCCGGACGCTCGTGAATGGTGTGCATGCCCCAGTAGATGCCCGCCACGTAGACGTGCATGTGCCGCCCATGGGGAGCGGTTCCCCCGAGAGCGTTCTGCAGATCTGCAACATACTGGTCCCTGACATACTGGCCGAGGACCCGCTGGCTGTGGCTGGGGTGGTTCCACACGTTGTTGAGGCGGCCGTCCACCACCAGGGTGTCAAAGCGATCGGTGGCGTCACTGCCGAATGGAATCCAGGGTTTGTCGAAGACCTTGTGCCGAAGATCACCGTTGGTGAATTTGACACGCATGGAAAGGTGGTTGCTCTTCCAGCGACCGGTTGATGATCCGCCCACGATTTGGACGGTGCCGTCGATCTGAAATCCCTGTTCGGAATTTGGACTGGCGGGATCCCCGTTCGGGTTGATGAATTCAATGGAGCAGTCCCTCTCCACGCCTTCTCCCGAAATATAGATTCCCCCGTTGCCCCACATGTCGGCGAAGGGGAGAGAGATGGAGAGGGTGGGAATTTCCAGGAGGTCGTCTGCCACACAGCGACTGGACTGATTGGAGTGCTCCGTCACCAGGGTGTTCATATCCCAGTTCGGGCCCGGGTTTCCCCAGTTGGCCCAGGATTGACTGGGAGTGCCCTGTTGCAGGACCTGATCGGCAAAGAGATAGGTTTGCGTGTCGACATTGGTAGATTCGTGATCGTCCTTGAAGGCGAAGGCGCGGAGCACGGTGGTGCGGGAGATTGTCAGCGTGGCACTGGGAGGAGTGTTGGTGTCCGGGGCATCGACGCGCAGGCCATTGAGAGGGCTGAGGGTGGGGACCGTGCTGTTGGTGGTATAGATGATGCTCGCGCCAGGAGTGGAGGAGCTGATCACCACATTTTGCGGTGTGTCATAGAATCCGCGGTCGATCGAGAAGCGGGTATCGGCCACGAATCCCTGCACCGCGCCGGGATCGTTGGCGGCATCAGGAGTGGGGGTGAGAAAAAAACCGGATTGAAGCGGTTCCTCGTTTCCGTAGAGGCCGAACGACACGTCCTCGGTCTGGACGGGATAGGGGTTGAACTGGTGAACGATCTCAACTTCACCCTGTCCGGCGGGCCGGGTGAGGGCGAGAAACCCACCGCTTTTTTCCAGCGCGAAGGAGGTGTGAAGCTCATGGCCGGAAACTGTCCGGTCCTTGGTGGAAGCGAAGAGGACGAGGAAACTGTTTCCCTCCATGGCATGAACCGGAAAGGTCCACTTGGTCAGGTCGTCGGGATCGTCGGTGAGATGCCAACCCGTGATGGGGACGGGTTGATCGTTCGGATTCCAGAGTTCGATCCAGTCGGAGCTCTCCCCGTCTTCATCAAGGAGAGTGGATTGGTTCTGCGCCATGAATTCATTGATGACCACATTGGAAAGGTTGCTGAAGTCAGGCCTGCTTCCGGGGTCGCCCGGGTCACTCCCGGCGGAAACTTCCATCCCGTCGTTGAAACCATCCCCATCGGAATCCTCAAGGCGGGGGCTGGTGGAATGAGTGTTGACCTCGGCACCGTCGGAGAGGCCGTCGTTGTCACTGTCCTCGGCCAGGGGATCGGTGTTGTGGGTGCCGAGTTCCATTCCATCAGACAGCCCATCGTCGTCACTGTCGGCATCCGCGGGATCGGTGTTGTGGATATTGAACTCGGGTCCGTCATCGACCCCGTCGTTGTCCGAGTCGGCATCGTTGGGATCAGTGTTTCTATTGAACTCCTGGATGTTGGTCAGGCCGTCGGGTTCAAGGTCGCCGGTCTCGGTCTCTCCGAGATCACCGAAATTCAGGATTTCCCATTCATCAGGCAGGCCGTCTCCGTCCGTGTCGCCAGCGGCGCAGGCGCCTGCGGTCACAAGCATGAATGTGGCAGCGATAACGGAGCAGGTGCTGAATCGAGACATCGAGTTGGGGGGTGACTCTCAGAAACGGGAAACACTAGGCCCTGTTGTCAGTTGCGGAAAGGGGAAAAGCCCTGTTCCCACGACCGATCGGCGGCCGGAGCATTTCTCTTCAGACAACTGCCCGTCCGGGTTCGCAGACCTCCCTGCCTCAGGAGAGGTGGGCCTGCCATCGATCAATCTCCCCGCGCACGTTTTCGATTGAAGGTGCGCCCGGATTGGTGCGCGATCGCAGGGCGGTCTCGAGATCGAAAACCTCTCCGGCGTCAGTGCCGAATGCCTCAGAGATGGTAGGGAGGTCCAGATGATCCAGCGGGGTATCTTGTTTTTCCGCGGTTGCCACCGCCTTTCCAACGATTTCGTGAGCTTCACGGAAGGGAATGCCCTTGCGGACGAGGTAGTCGGCGAGGTCGGTAGCCAGGAGGACCGGATCACCCGCAGCCTGGCGGCAACGCTTCTCGTTGATCTCCATGGCGGTGATCATCTCGGCGTTCACTTCGAGAGCAAGGGTGACTGTCTCGATGGAATCGAAGAGCGGTTCCTTGTCTTCCTGCAGGTCACGGTTGTAGGTGAGGGGAAGTCCCTTGAGGGTGGTGAGGAGGGTTACAAGATTGCCTGCCAGCCGGCCCGTCCTGCCACGGGTGAGTTCGCACGCGTCCGGGTTCTTCTTTTGCGGCATCAGTGACGACCCCGTTGTGTGTGCGTCGCTCAGGGCGGCAAAGCCGAACTCCACACTGCACCAGAGGATGAGATCTTCGCTGAGGCGTGAAAGATGGATGCCGAGCAGGGAGATGGCGAAGAGAAGCTCCGCGATGTAATCGCGGTCTGCAATGGCATCCATCGAATTGGTGGACACTCCCTCGAAGCCGAGCTCCTGTGCGATGGCGTGACGGTCGAGGTTGATGGTGGAACCAGCGAGGGCTCCGGATCCGAGCGGGCAGATGTTGAGGCGTCTGCGACAGTCGCGCAGGCGCAGTTTGTCGCGCTCCAGCATCTCGACATAGGCGAGGAGGTGGTGACCAATGGTGACGGGTTGGCCGCGCTGGAGGTGGGTGTAGCCGGGTACCACTACCGCAGCGTGATTCCCTGCCTGGGAGAGCAGGGCGTTTTGCAGGCCGGTGACCAGCACGAAAAGGTGATCGATGGAGCTGCGGCAATAGAGGCGGGTGTCGGTGGCAACCTGGTCATTGCGGCTGCGCGCGGTGTGCAACTTGGCACCTGCCGGACCGATTTTCCTGGTGAGGGCGGCCTCGATGTTCATGTGGATGTCCTCCAGTTCAATGGAGAACTCAAACTCACCCCTCTCGATTTCCTTCTCGATTTCGCGCAAGCCGGTTTCGATCTGTGCGAATTCCTCTTCGCTCAGAAGTCCCGCGTTCATCTGAGCCCGGGCGTGAGCAATCGATCCGGCAATATCGTGCGGGTACAGACGCCAGTCGTAGGAGATCGACTCTCCATAGCGTTGTAGCAGATCAGCGGTTTGCTGCGCGAAGCGGCCCTTCCACATGCGGGAAGTTTCAAGTTTCAGGTTTCAAGTTGCAAGTCTAGTGGCGAAGATTGCCACAAACTCCCCGGGGTTCCCGAAAAATCACCCTCCACGGGAGAAACGGGTCTGGGAACGGGGCGGGGCAGCGCACCAGGGGCGCAATACTTGTTAGATGTCGATAAAATCGCTATCCTTGGGGTTCTGTTCGGCGGAATCCCGGGTCCCGGTCGGGGGATCGATGATCCGGATTCGCCCCTTGAGGTAGTGGCCGAGGCGCCCGCGGATGGCGTGGCGCGCGGGCGGAAAGAGGAGGAGGAAGCCCACCGTGTCAGTCAGGAAACCCGGGGTGAGGAGGACCGCTCCCGCCAGGAGGATGAGGAGTCCGTCGAGGGCTTCCCGGTGGGGGAGTTGTCCCCGCCCCATCGCCTGTCTGAAATTGGCGAGGGTCCTGGCACCCTGTGATCTGGTCAGTGCCGCCCCGATCACCGCTGTGAGAAGGATAACGGCGAGGGTGGCCGGGAGGCCGATCCGGACACCGATCCTCAGGAAGAGGAACAGTTCCACAATGGGGACGAGGATGAAGAGAATGAGGAGCTTGAAGAACATGGAGCAGTGAGGAGAAGGCTGCCTCCGTGGCAGATTAAGGCCACAGGGCCTAAAGTCAAAGATGCTCCTGAATCGACAGGGGGGCGCAGCTAGGCAATTTCGATGATGGCCTTGACGGTTCCGCGACTGGTATCGGTAAAAGCTGCAAATTCCGTGGGGACGTCGTCGAAGGTCAGGCGGTCGGTGATCCAGATATCGGTGTCGATCTGGCCGTCGGCAATGAGGGTGATGATCTTCCCGAAGTCGGCAGGCAGGGCGTTTCGGCTGGAGAGGAGGGTGAGTTCACGACGGTGGAAGACGGGAGCGTGGGGGAAGGAGAGAGTCTCAGTGGTGATGCCCACGTAGATCACCCGGCCGGTAAAGGCGGCATACTCGAAGCAGGTTGACATCGACCTGACACTTCCGGTGGCATCGATGACGGTGTCCGCCAGTTCACCGCCGGTGATCTTTGCGAGCTCGGTGAGATGGGACCCTTCCGGGCTGAAGACGATGGTGTGATCGATCCCAAGCTTTTCCCGGCAGAATTGAAGACGACTTTCCACCATGTCCATCACGATGATCTTGATGTCGTGAAGCCGGAGAAATTCCAGAACAGCCAGGCCGATGGGGCCCGCTCCGATCACAAGCACCGTTTCTCCTGGCTGTGGATCGGCCCGGATCACCGCGTGGTAGCCGATGGCGAGGGTCTCGACCAGGGCCAGCTGGTCGTAGGAGAGATTGTTGCCGGGGTGGAGCTTGTGAGCGGGGCAGATCCACTCGGGGCGCAGTCCGCCGTCAGTGTGAACTCCCAGAACCTGCACTCCGGGACAGCAGTTGCTGTGGCCCTTTTTGCTGGTGGCGGAGGAGGGATCGTTTACGTAGGGCTCAAGGGAACACTTGTCACCGACCCGGACATGGTCCACTCCCCCGCCCACCGCGAGGACCTCCAGTCCCAATTCGTGCCCGGGGATGCGGGGGTAGGAAAAGAAGGGCATTTTGCCGAGATAGCCGGAGAGGTCGGTGCCGCAGATGCCCATGCGGTGGGTGCGTACCAATGCCTCCCCGGGGCCGGGGGCCGGGGGATCGGGCAGGTCGATCATGGTGATGACCTCGGGCCGGGTGAATTCGATTGCTTTCATGGCAGTTGGTGAATTGGTGCAGGGCGGAAAGGAGAGGGTAAAGGCTTCTCAGGAAGCGTTCAACCAAGACCGGGTCGATTGGGCCACGGCATCATCCCGTCTTGCCTTTTCCCATCACAAGGCGTCACACCGATTCCACGATGACGTTCCCATATGCGGTGGGATCGCCGGTGCGAATGAGACCGATGGCTTTGGGGACGCGGGTCTTGAACTCAAGGTGCGGTTCGCGGGTGATCTGGGCATCGGAAAAGGTGGCGAAGCACTCGTCGAATGCTGCGATGGTCTCCGGCGGATTGGTGTTGAGGAATTCCTGGGCTTGCCGGATGTGGCCGACCTTGAAATTGGGCTGGAGAAGCTTGAGGACATCGAGGACGTTGGGAATGCCGCGGGTGAGAGCGAGGTCCACGGTTTCGATTTCGCTCCAGTAGGGGAAGGCCCAGTCGCAGATGACCAGGGTATTGGTGTGGCGGATGCGGGCGATGAGATCGAGAACGTGGGGATTGAGAATACCTTCCTGGAGCATGGACTGTTTGATGGTGGTTGGGAGCGTGGTGTGACACCTTTCGCCGGGGGAGTCCAAGTCTTTTTCCCGTTCCCGGAGCATCCCGGGGGGGGTGGGCATCCGTCAACCGGGGCAGGGTGGTTCGTGAAATAAGAAGCCTTCCCTGCCGGAACAGGAAAGGCTTCCAGGATCCATGGGGAAGATTGCTGCCTACACGTCCTTCCAGCTCCGGTCCGCGGCGGAAGCCAGGACGGCATCGCAGACCTTGGCGGTCTCGAGGGCGTCGCGGAAGGTCGGGTGGCAGGATTCGCCGCTGCTGAGGGAGGCCAGGAAGTCGGCCACCTGGTGGACGAAGGTGTGCTCATAGCCGATGCAGAGACCGGGAACCCACCACTTGTCGAGGTAGGGGTGGTCACCGTCGCTGACGTGGATGCTACGCCAGCCGCGAACCTGCTCCTCGTCGGAGTGGTCGAAGTACTCAAGGCGGTTGAGATCGTGGAGATCCCAGCGGATGGAGGCGTTCTCGCCATTGATCTCAAGGGTGTAGAGGGCCTTGTGACCGCGGGCGTAGCGGGTGGACTCGAAGAGACCGAGGGACCCGTTGGCAAAGTGGCAGTGGAAGAGGCAGGCGTCGTCAATGGTGACGGCCTGCTTTTCCCCGGTAGCGGTGTGGACGCGTTCCTTGATGAAGGTCTCGGTTACCGCGGAGACGTCACTGATGCTGCCATTGAGCCAGATGGCGGTGTCGATGCAGTGGGCCAGGAGGTCACCGGTCACACCGGATCCGGCGGCAGCGGCGTCAAGGCGCCAGAGGCCCTCACCACCCTGAGGGAGTTCTTCACTGATGGTCCAGTCCTGCAGGAAGTTGGCGCGGTAGTGGAAGATCTTGCCCAGTTTGCCGGAGTCCACGATCTGCTTGGCGAGGGTGACCGCCGGGACGCGGCGGTAGTTGTACCAGACCGTGTTGGGCACACCGGCCTTCTCCACGGCCTCGACCATGGGCTCGCTTTCTTCCGCGGTACGGGCAAGGGGCTTTTCGCAGAGGACCATTTTGCCGGCCTCCGCGGCTGCGATGGCGATGGAGGCGTGGGTGTCGTTGGGAGTGCAGATATCGATCGCGTCGATGTCGTCGCGGGCCACCAGGGCCTGCCAGTCGGTCTCCACGGACTCGAAGCCCCATTGTCCGGCAAAGGCATTGGCGCGCTCCTCGTTGCGGGCGCAGATGGCCTTGAGGACCGGGCGGTGTTCCACATCGGGGAAGAAGTCGTTGACGCGCTTGTATCCGTTACTGTGGGTGCGGCCCATGAAGCCGTAGCCGACAAGGCCGATGTTGAGTGGTTTCTTTTCGCTCATGCTTGAGTTTCTGTTAGATCTTCCTGGTTGCGGGGAGGCTTAATCCCAGCCGTGGGCGTCACGAACGTCGATCATGGCCTTGAGGATGGCATTCCAGGTTTCGGGCTTCTCGAGGGTTTCGTTCGGGAACATGCATCCGTCCCAGCAGATGTGCTGGATGCCGCGGTCCTGGGCGCCCTGCAGCCAGTAGCCGGCGCACTTGGTGATATCGAGTCTGCCGTTGGGGTCGTCAGCGGGGCAGTGCTTGCCGGTCTTGTCATGGCTGCCGGCGCCGTGCACTTCGCCGTCGTTCTGGGCCACGTGGAAGTCGATGGTCCAGGGGCGGAGGGCGGTGGTGACCTTTTCGTAGGCGGCCCAGAACTCCTCCTCGCTGTGGTCCTTCTGCAGAAGGCCGTCCTCAGGGGCATTGTAGCCGAGCATGAAGGTGTAGGTGTGGGCGAGATCGGCCTGGAATCCGAGGGATTCCGGCATGCCGACTTCTTCCATGAGAGCGACGGCGGCTTTCCAGGAATGGAGACCGGCCCAGCAGACTTCACCTTCGGCGGCCAGGCGTTCGCCGTGGTCGGCAGCGATCCTGGCGGCTTCCTTGAAGGTAGCCGCGATGCGCTTGAGGTTGGTGGCGGGATCTTCGAGGAATTTGGCAACGCCGAATTCCGCGGAATCGATGCGGATGACTCCGTATTTGCGGGCACCATGTTCATTGAAGACCTTGGCGATGCGGCAGGCCATCTTGACGGCGTCGAGGAACTTGGCTTGTTGCTCGTCGGAGCCCATGGCGGAGTCGCCGACGGTGCCGGGCCAGACCGGTGCGACGAGGGAGCCGATATCGAAGCCTTTGCCCTGGATCAGGTCGGCGATGCCCTTGAGTTCGTCGTCACTGGCCTCGGGATCGGTGTGAGGCAGGAAGAGGAAGTAATCGATCCCGTCAAACTTCTGGCCATCGACCTCGGCGGCGGCGGTCAGTTCAAGCATGCGCTCGAGCGAGATGGGTGGTTCCTGGCCTTCCTCGTCGCCCTTGCCGACGAGTCCGGGCCACATTGCGTTATGAAGTTTTGGTGCTGGGTTGCTGGGCATGATTAAGAGATGTGTGATGTTAAGTGCAGCAGTGCGAGCGCTACGGTCCACTGCTGCCGGGAGGGAACCTAGAGGGTGAAGGGCGGGACGGGGAAGGGAAAAAGTTCCCTCCCGGGTTCCCGTGAAAACCACTAGGTGTGATCTTCTTCCTCAGGGATGGCGAGGGGGCGATCCTCCTCGTGGGCGCGGCGGAGTTGCTGCTTGGCCCGGTGGTGCATGAGCACGGCGCCGAGATAGCCGGAGAAGGCCAGGGCTCCGAAGACCAAACCCAGCTTTCCGGCGAGCAGGGTGCCTTGGATCATCTCCTCGTAGGTGGCTTCGGAGAGGGAGGGGTCGTCGGTCAGTTGGATGGTCTGGCGGAGGCGATTGAGGGTGGATCCCATGCCCAGGATGATGGAGAGGGCGAGAAGGAGGCCGCAGCACCAGAGAATGAGGAGCCAGCGCCGCTTGGTCCTGCGGAGTTGCTGGACGGATGGCTTCCCGTTCATTTCCACTTGCCAGGGTTCGTGATCACGAAGAGCAGGGAGTTCAGCAGGTTCGTAGCGGGGGCTCTGTTCGGGGGAGCGTCGACCTGTTTACCCGGCCTTGTAGGCGCCCATTTCGGGGGCGTCGGGCTGGGTTTCGGGGCCGAAGTAGCGGAGGCAGACGAGAGGTTCGGTATCGGAAGTGTTCTCAAAGGTCACCCCGTCCCGTGCGGCCGCCTCAGTGGCGAAGAACTCGTCCTGGGAAAGTTCGTTGAAGCGGAGAAGTTTGGGGCAGTTCAGGCGCAGCTTGTTGGCGTGGCCCTCACCCTGCACTACGATCAGACCGTAGGCTCCGCCATCCCTGACGGTGCACGTCTGGCCGGGTTCCACGGTGAGCTCCTTGGCAGTGAAGAGTTGTTCGCCGTCAATCTTCCCGTAGACGATCCATTTGTCGTGGTAGCCGTCCCCCTGCCCGGAGGTGACGGGTTCAAGGTAGTGGTTGTCCTTGAAGCTTGGATCGAGGTTCTTCTCCCAGTCGAGCTGGTCGATGATGAAGTCGATGTCTTCATGTTTGTCCTCAGGCATGTCCTTGACGAGGAGGGACCAGGGAACTTCCCGGCCCTCCACCAGATTTTGATACATGCCGAAAACGTCGGAGCCCCATTGCGGTTCGTAGGTGCAGAGGGAACCCGGCGCGTGCAGGACACAGGGGTCGATGAGCCACCCGGTTCCGGGTTGCAGCTTGTAGGCCTTCGACAGTTCGAGGATCTTGTTGTCGCCCTTGTGCCAGTTGGCGATGCAGTCGTAGACCTGCTGCCGGGTGGTGCCGGGTTCGAATCCCATGAAGGTGTAGGGGAAGTTGTTGCCCACGTTGTTGTGCTGGGGAGGGAAGTAGTAGCTCTCGGGTTTGCCCTCCTGGCCGACCAGGGCGGCCTGCTCGGCATTCTGATGCATGTGATGGGGAATCGGGCCCATATTGTCGAAGAACTTGGAATAGACCGGCCACTTGCCGTACTTGTCCCAGATGGCAGAACCGATGAGGGCGGCACCGCATTCGGCCACCGCATCGCGCAGGGTGAAGCGCTCTTTTCCCACCACCACGTAGGAAAGCCCTTCGTCTGCTACGCGGCCTTCGTTGGCGCACTCGGTTGTGGAGGCGAACCAGCGTTCGTCAATTCCCCCCCGGCTCAGGCCGTAGGCATAAGTGTCGTCGGGGTGGAGCTTGATCCGCAGTCCAGGCTGGAGGAAGGAGCGGGGCACCCAGGTCGGGGCGAGACGAAGGAGGCCTCCGGTGTCTTCAAGGTGACCGTCCACGAGGCTGCGAACGTTACTGGAGGCAGTAGTGAGGTCTTCGGTCGTGCGGGGATGACTCATGATGTCAAGGGAGTGAGTGATGAGGGGAAAGGGGAGAGTGAATCCGGGTTGTCGACGCGGACGGCCTGCTCCGCGGCAGAGAGTGAAGGGGAGGGCGGTGCCGGATGCACGATTTTTCGAGGGGAGGTGGTTTTCTTCCACGGCTTGCGGGCTGTGGGATTGGTGTCGGTGGCAAGATTCCCCCCGGGAGTGAGGCGTCAGGCCGAAATGAGACTTCTTGCCGGGAGCCTGCGCGGGGAGATCAGCGTGTGGTTGAATCTGAACTGGTCGGGGCTCGCCTCGTTCAGGCTGTGAAACTCCAGTTCACCGCTACCTCCACGGTGGCTCCGGTGTCCGAAGTGATGGTGACATCCTCGGATTCACCAGGAACAATGGAGACCACCGCGCCGAAATCGGCGGGAATGGCGGTGACGGCCTGCACGATCCGCAGGGAGACCACTTCGTCCCTTGAAAAGGATCGGGTGGTGGGAATGTTCTCCCCGCCCAGCCTGTCTTCCCGTGAGCTGGTCACATTGTCGGCAAAGTGTGAGCACACCTCCTCCAGGCCGAGTCGTCCGAGGTGCCGACCGTCCCAGGGAGCCCCCCGCCGGCCGCCATTGGAAATCCAGAACAGGGTAGCGGGAAAGTCGGCAGGATTCTTGAGCGAAAACCAGACGCAGCCGTCGAGGACGGCGGCGGTCCAGGCAAATGGTTGCTCCTTGCTCGCCTCTTCGTTGACGAGCATGACGAGATCCTCGAATCCCTGGCGCGCCGGGTAGCGGGTCAGGTCGGTGGTTCCCGCGGCAGAGACCTGGTCCGGGGCGGAAGGCGGTTCCGTTGCAAGGGGAACTTCTCGCAGGTCGGTAAACCGTGCACCCGGAACAAGGGCCTGGTATTCGTGGTTGGCGGGGTCGGAAAAGAGCCCCGGATTGACCGATGCCCACCGGAAGGGAGAGGTTGTGACCCGGCCCTGACCTTCCGCCAGACCGGAGAAATCGAGGATGGGATGGGTTCCGTAACTGAAGCGCCCCTCTGCTCCCGAGATGCGGTGTTCGCAGTAGACGGCGGCATGTCCGGATTTCAACCGGAGGACCTTTTCGACCCGTCCACCCACGTCACCCGGGTCAAGGGCCAGGTGAAGGAGGCCCTCTTCCTGTTTCACCAGGGACCATTCCGCGTTGGCGGTGTCACCGTGGGGATCACCGTTGTCCTGCGGACCGAAGGGAAGGCAGAAGAAGTCTCCCCTCAGATACTTGAGCAGGTTGGGAAGGCTTCCCTCAAGTTCGTCCGGTTTCCAGGGTGCGAGCGCGTAAGGAGAGAACTCCGAGCCACCGGAACGGAAGATGACGGGAGCCAGCATTCCTGCGGTTTGGGTGATGGAAAGTTCGACACAGTCGGATTTCAACTGAAAGGAGGGTGCGCCGTGGATGGAATTCATGATTGTTCCGCCATCCGCTAACAGGAGGAGGGGGCGGCGTCAAAATATGGAGGCGGAAAAGCAGGAGGACTGCTTTCCCGGAAGAGAGCAAACCGGGAGGAGAACTGGTGCCGGTGGCAGCGAAGGGGCTGTTGATCCGGGGGGCTCACGCCCGGATTTCCCCGAGGATGAATGACACGCTCCGGCAAGGCAGGGAATATTGGTTAGAAAGCTGAGTCAATCTGCGGATTCCCCTAATCTTCAGCGTTTCCTGCCCGGGAGACGCTGCCTCTTCAGGCGGGCCTGGATCAGGTTGGGGCAACGTCCCTCCGTCCGAAGCTCCTCGCAACAGGCTTCGATGCGCAGGGTCTGTTTGATGGAGTGGAATCCTAGTCGCCGGGTGATGCACTCATTGAGAACCTCAAGGTGGTCGTCCTCGAACTCGATGATCTTGCCGCAATCGACACAAACGAGGTGATTGTGGGCCGGCTTTTCAAGGAAGTTGGGGTCGTAGGTCGTCTGGCCGTCACCCAGATCGATTTCCTGGAGGAGTCCGGCTTCCGACAGAAGGGAGAGAGTGCGGTAAAGGGTGGCCCGGGATGTCCGGTTGTCCGTGCCCCGCAACTTCTCCCAGAGCTCGTCCGGGGTGAAGTGCTCATCGCTGGCAAAGATGAGCTCCACGATGGCATTGCGCTGTGGAGTGTGCCGGAGCCCCTTCATTCTGATGAAGGCGTTAAACCGTTTGCGGATTTCCGGCGTCATGGTGTCAGTATGACAGTGCCAGCGCAGGGGTGAATCCGATTTTTTAGTTTCGGGCAAAAACGTGTCCTTGCTGCGGGGGGGAGGCCATGTTGCTCTGGGGAGGTGCGTTGGCTGGCGATTCTTGCGGTCCTTGGTTTGATCTCGTGTTCAGGTCCCCGGAGTTCTCTGGAAATCCGGCAATACCATCTTCGCTCTCGCACCGTGGCAAAGGGAATGGGTGCCCCCCGGGCGGAGCAATTGAATCGCTTCCACGGGGCGGTTACCGCGGAAGAGCGCCGGAACCGGCTGGGCCACTATTATACGATCGAGTGGCACGGGCCGGAGGGGCAGGAGGAGAAACCAGTCCGTCTGGTGTTCCGCTATCGGCAGGCTGGGGCTGGCAGTGAGATCCGGCAGCTTGAGGTCTCGGCCCCGGCCGGGAGCGAAGGCAAGACCGAATTGCGTGTCACCGGGCCGGTTTACCTGGAGGGTGGGCGGATTCTCTCGTGGCACCTCAGCTACTATCGTGGTGACCGGTTGGAAGAGACCAGACAATCGTATTTATGGGAGTGACCTCCTTGCGTGATTGACGGATTGTTGATCCTGTCGTAAGCTGTGGCGCTGAACCCCCTCTGCTAGTTACCCTTGATGGACTACGACGCCCTTGATGTCGGAACAACTGACGGATTTGTATGGATCCGAATCAAGGGGAAGGGTTCGTTTTCAACCAGCCCGCCGCTGAAGGGCTTCATTGAGAGCAGCCTGGAAAGCGGTGAGACGCAGTTTGTGATTGATTTGGGCGACTGTCCGGCAATGGATTCGACCTTCATGGGCACCCTGGCCGGATTGGCCATGCGGATATCCAGGACTGCGGGGGGGCGACTGCAATTGAACGGTGTGTGCGAGCGTAACCGCCAGTCGTTACAGGATCTCGGATTGGAGGCGTTGCTGGAGATCGATCCGGCGGACAGCGAGTGGTGTGGCCATGTCGAAGATGTGCGTGGGACCCTGGAATCGTTCTCAGCGGAAGCTCCGGGTAACCTGGACGCTGCGCATATCCTTGAAGCGCACCGGAAATTGTGTGAGGCCAGCGAGGAAAATGCCGGGAAGTTTTCTGCCGTACTCGATGTCCTGGAGAAGCGGGCTGTGGGCGAATAGGGTCGAAGGACACCGGAGAAGTGAATGCTCAGGGTTGACCACAGAGTGGGGCCGGGTATTGGTCTCCCCATGCAGCACGAGCCATCCGGTGAGGCGGAAATCGAAGAGCAGGTTCCGGTGGAGGATTCTGTGGAGGCAGAAGTGGCAGGGCAGGATGGGGAAGGAGAAGAACCCCATGCGGAGGAGAGTTCCGCTGGCGAGGAGGAGGAACAGGCAGAGCCCACGGCGGAAGAGCAGATCGTGGAGTGGCGGGAGCGTGCCATGCGTTCCGCGGCCGACCTGGAAAACTTTCGGAAGCGGATGGAGCGCGAGAAGCGTGAAGCGCGGTGCTATGCCAACCAGTTGCTTCTGGAGGAACTCCTTCCCGTGTTCGACAACTTCCAGATGGGACTTCAGGCCGCGGCGGCTGATTCGGAGTCGATGATTTATCGTGGCATGGAAATGGTGAAGAAGCAGCTCGACGAATTTCTGTCGAGTCAGGGGGTCGAGGAAATCCGGGCGGAGGGAGAGATATTCGATCCTTCCGTGCACGAAGCGGTTTCGCAGGAGGAGTGCTCGGACTCGGAGGAGGGCAAGGTTCTGCGGGTCATCCGCCGTGGCTACCGGATGAGTGACCGCCTGCTGCGCCCCGCAAACGTGGTGGTGGCCAGGGCGCCGGAACCAGACGAGGTGCCGGCACCGACGGAAAGGGAGGAGAACAAGTAGATGGCATCTACTGGCGACTATTACGAGGTGCTGGGTGCTTCGAAAGACTCCAGCGCGGCGGAGATCAAGAAGTCCTATCGCAAGCTCGCGATGAAGTTTCATCCGGACCAGAATCCGGATGATCCCGGCGCGGAAGAGAGGTTCAAGGAACTGGGGGAGGCTTACGAAGTGCTCAGTGATGAGGAGAAGCGGGCAGCCTATGACCGCTATGGGCATGCGGCCTTCAAGACGGGAGGTGGCGGTGGAGGATTCGGAGCAGGCGGATTCCACGATCCGATGGACATCTTTTCGCAGGTCTTCGGCGGAGGTTTCGGCGATTTTTTCGGAGGAGGGTCGGGACGTAGCCGGGACGGTCGCAAGCGTGGTAGTGATCTGCGCTATAATCTTGAGGTCACGTTGGAAGAGACCGCCAGCGGGGTCTCCAAGGCTCTTGAGTTGGAGAAGTACGTGGCGTGCGAAACCTGTGGAGCATCCGGTTCAAAGAGCGGGGACGGAGCGCAGACCTGTGCAACCTGTCACGGCCACGGGATCGTGGAGCAGAGGATGGAGGGATTCGGAGGCATCTTCCGCAAGCAGGTGGCATGCTCTGGCTGTGATGGTTCCGGGCAGGAGATTTCCGATCCGTGTCCCGACTGCCGTGGGCAGGGCCGGGTTGAGAAGATGGATCGAACCCAGGTCGAGATTCCGGCCGGGGTCGATCATGGCATCCGGTTGCGTTCGAGCGGCAACGGCGATGCGGGCGTGCGGGGTGGACCGTCCGGCGATCTGCACATTGTTCTGCACGTAAAGCGGCATGATGTCTTTGAGCGGCGTGGAGAGGATCTCTTCTGTGAAGTGCCTGTCTCTTTCGGAACGGCGGCTCTCGGGGGGGAACTGGGTGTCCCCACTCTGGAAGGTCCAGCTTCCATCAAGATTCCCGCGGGAACGCAGAGCGGTACGATCTTCCGCCTGCGGAATCGTGGCATCCGGGATATCAGCAGCGGACGCAAGGGCGACCTGCACGTGGAGGTTCGCGTGGAGGTGCCCACCCGTTTGAGTGGTGAGCAGAAGGAGAAACTGGAGACCTTCACCGAGTCGATCGGCGAGGAGAACTCTCCGATGCATGAGAGCTTTCTTGAGAAAACAAAGCGGTTCTTCAATCTGTAGGAGCGCAGGGCGAATGGTGTATTGACCTGCAGGCTGGGAGGATGGACAGATTTTTCGTGAGCGCAGAGGACTGGAATGAAGACCGGGCCGTGCTGGGACGCGAGGAGAGTCACCACTGCCTGCGCGTGATGCGCAAGCGGACGGCTGACAAGGTGGAAATATTCGACGGGGCGGGACGCTGGGGAAGGGGAGTGATTGCGGACGAGAGTGACGGGTTGGTTGCGGTGATGGTGGGGGAAGAAGGGAGGGACAGGCGGGCGAGTCCGGGGATTGGACTGGCGGTTGCCATTCCGAAGGGGAAGATGATGGAGCTTGTGGTGCAGAAGGCCGTTGAGCTGGGGGTGGATCAAATTCAACCGCTGGTTACCGAGCATACCGTGGTGCGCCTGGAAGACGAAAGCGGGGCCGGCAAGCGGGAGAAGTGGCAACGGGTTGCGCTGGAGGCCTGCAAGCAATGCGGGCGGAACTTTGTGCCGGAAGTAAAGGCGGTTGCCTCACTGGAGAAAGTGCTGGGAGATCGGGGTGGTCGTGCCGGGTTACTGGCCTCCCTCCGTGATGATGCGGTTTCGCTGAAGAAAGCCCTCGGGGGATTGTCCGCGGAACTGGAAGGAGTGGATCTGCTGATCGGTCCTGAGGGAGATTTTTCTGCCGCCGAGACCGAATCAGCGGTGGCAGGTGGATTCCAGCTGGTGAGCTTCGGCCCCCTTGTCCTGCGGGTGGAAACCGCAGTAATGTATGGGCTCAGTGCACTGGGCTATGAGTTGCGGTAAGGATTGCCGCACTCCAAAAGCTTGCGAATTGCTTCGGAAACCCTGACACTGCTGACACGTGCTCAAGCGCCTTCGGCCCTACACACGCTACCTCCGACCGGTGCGCTGGCAGTTTGTCGGTGCGCTTCTGGCCGGGTTGATTTACGGACTGGCCAGTGGGGCGGGAATTCCGGTCATTATCAAGGAGGTGCTCCCCAGAATCTGGGTAGAAGGGGAACAGCCGGTCCCGCTGGGTGATCTCCTTGTAATTGCCGCTGTTCTGATCGCGGGGATGGGACTCCGGAGTGTGTCTCAGTTCGCGAACATGTATGGGATGGCCTACTGTGGGCAGCGGGTCCTGGAGGCGCTGCGGACGGACGCCTTTGCTCACCTCCAGAAACTCTCGTTATCGTTTTTTCAGCGACGTCGCAGCGGGGATACGGTGAGCCGTCTCATCACGGATACCGAGATCCTTCGTGCCGGCATCATCAATGTCACCAACGATATCATCAAGCAACCGTTCACCCTGATCGGGGCGGCGGGTGTCATCGTCTATCTCTCCATCGAAAACAGCGAGTTTGTCTTTATCCTGGCCTTTCTGATGAGTGTGCCTGCCTGCGTTCTTCCCATCCGCTGGCTGGCCAGGAAGTTGAAACAACGTGCGAAGAAACTGCAGGCCCAGGTGGGGGATGTTTCGGCCTACGTGACCGATAGTGTGCAGGCATCACGGGAGATCCGCGCCTTCAATCTGCAGGACGACCAGGTGGCCGGGATGAGGCGACGCGTACGGGAGCTGATGAAATGGCAGCTCAAGGTTCTCAAGTATGAGCGTGCAGTCGCCCCCCTGGTGGAGTTTGTCGCAGTCATCGGCATCGCGGGTGTCATTGTGTATTCGGGGCGCAACGGTGTCGGACTCCAGGAATTGGTTCCTCTCCTGGGGGCTCTTTACTTCTGCTACGAACCCGTGAAACGGTTGGGCAAGATTGCGGCCCACCTCAAGAGCATGGAGGCTTCCCTCGACCGATTGGAAGACATCTCTCATCAGGAGCCTGAGGTAATCGATCCCGAGTCCCCGATCGAACTGGGAGAGGTGCGCGGAGAGATTACTTTCAAGGGAGTCTCCTTCGCGTATGAGGAGGAAACTGTGCTCAGGGAGGTGAGCGTGAAGATCGATCCGGGAGAAGTGGTTGGGATCGTGGGGCCGAGCGGAGCCGGCAAGACAACTTTCATCAACCTGATCCTGCGGTTCTATGATCCTGCCAAAGGGGCCGTGTTACTTGATGGGCACGATCTCCGGCGCATGAGGCAGAAGGATCTGCATGATGCGATTTCCTTCGTGCCGCAGGAGCCTCTTCTCTTCAATTCTACGGCCAGGGAGAATATTCTCATCGGTCGGCCGGACGCCAGTGACGAAGAAGTCTTCGAGGCCGCCCGGCAGGCACGGGCCCACGATTTCATCACCGGGATGGAAAATGGCTACGAGACCACCATGGGTGAGAAGGGGACGCGTCTTTCAGGGGGGCAGCGGCAGCGTCTGGCCCTGGCCCGGGCCTTCCTGCGCAAGGCACCCATCCTGGTACTGGACGAGGCGGCCTCGGCTCTGGACTCTGATAATGAGGCGCTTGTGCAACAGGCCCTGCTGGAACTGACGAGGGACAAGACGGTCTTCATCATCGCGCATCGTTTCAGCACGCTTAGCGTTGTGAACCGCATCCTGGTTTTTGAACGGGGCGTGGTGGTTGGCGATGGGACGAATGAAGCGCTGGAGAAAAGCTGTGCGCTCTACCGCGAACTCCGGCAACGGCAGAAGGTCGAGTAGCATGGCGGGAAATTCAAAGAGGGTGCCGTTTCCTGTCATCCCCGGTGACGAAGGCTGCTCTCCGGGCTCGGCCACGCCGACCTGCGTTTCCCGCCATTGCGGGCTCTCATTGTTTCCTCCTCTTCCATGATCACGCCCCTCCTTGCGGGTCTTTCGATCCTGACGCTCCTGTGGTTCAGCTGGCGCTACGCCTGGTGGAGGCCGGCGACCCCCTGGAACCGGCCACGGGTGCTGATGTATCACATGGTCTGTTGCCACCGTCCCGGCACCCGGTTCAACAAACTCCGGGTTCCGCCGGATGAATTTCGAAAACAAGTAAGCTGGCTCCGCAGAAAAGAATTCACCTTTCTCCACGCCAGCGAGTTGCTCGCTACCTCTCTTCCCATGCCGGCAGTCTGCCTCACCTTCGACGATGGCTACCGTGACAACCTCCTTGAGGCCGACCGAATCCTGGCCGAATATGAGGGGAAGGCCACCCTGTATCTCGTCACCGAACGCGAGGGTTCCTGGTCGAGCAAGAAGAAGGCGCATCACCCGGATGATGAACTTGCCTCGGAGCCGAAGCTCAGTGACGAGGAAGTTCGTGAATTGCTCGCCACCGGACGCTGGGAACTGGGTGGACACACCACCACCCATGCTAATCTCAGTAAGATTTCGACCGAAGATGCCCGGAGGGAAATCCTGGCAGCCCGGCAGGACTTTGCAGAACGCTTCGGCGTAATCCCCCCAACCTTCGCCTATCCCTTCGGAATTTACGAGCCGCGCCATTGCAGGATGGCAGAGGAGGCGGGCTATCTGGCGGCCGTGACCGTGGAACCGGGAGTGATGGGGTCTCCCCCTCTTTCTCCCTACGAGATCCCGCGGGTAAAAATATCCGGGAAGGAAGGAATGCCGGGGTTTCTGCTGCGCATGCGTGGCGGTAAGCGCGGCCTGAGCAAGTGAGTGATGGATTCCTTGAAACTGAAAAACCTTGAGCCTTTCGGTGTCGGAGGACGGCGCGAATGTTATGTGCACCCGGAAAATGCATCAAGATGCGTCAAAGTGCTGCGAACGGATGATCGTCGGACCGTCCGCCTGTCAGCGAAGAGAAGGTGGGTTCCACTACGTTGGAGGCGGAAGTATGACAACAATGCTGATGAAGCCAGAGAACTCCACCGGGTTCATCTTCGCATTGGAGATGTCATGGCCGCGCATCTTCCTCTTTGCCACGGCTTTGAGGAGACCGACCTGGGCCCCGGACTCGTGCTTGACCTTGTCCGCGATCACGATGGGAGGATCTCCCGTTCAATCAGGGAGTTGGCCTCCACTGGTGTTGACCCCGGGCGACTGGAGCCGGCGTATAAGGAGTTTTCCGAATTCCTCCTGTCTCATCGTATCCTGACCCGGAATCTGCATGATCACAACCTTGTCGCGAAGGACCTGGGCAATGACCGGTGGCGTCTGGTTTTGATCGATGGTGTGGGCGATCCGGCGTGGCTGCCCCTGGCCCGTTGGATTCCTTCCCTGGGTCGACGGAAAGTCGCCAAGCGACTGGCCAGAGCATGGCCCCGAATCGTTTCGTTTGCGAAGTCCGGCGGGGTCACCGATGAGTTGCGGGAGAAGAGCAGCTGGGATCAGGGTTTCCTGCGACACCGCGGAGAATGATCTGTGCTTGGGGGAGACTGGCAGATAAGATTGCGATACTCTGAAGTGAGACAACAGTGGACCGAGACCCTGAAACGGTGGATTCGCCCCGCCATGTTCCGGGCGCTATCCCCCCGACCGCATTTCCACTGTCCCATATGCGACTATCGCGGTCCATTCAAGGACAAGCGAATCGTGAAAGCACCTCCTCTGCTTCGCCTTCATTCAAAGTGTCCCCGTTGCGCCTCTGCCGAAAGGCACCGCATGACACATCTGGTGCTCGAAGAGCTCTTTCAGGACTGGTCTCCCGCTGGAAAATCAGTTCTGCATATCGCCCCTGAAGAGTGCCTCCGGAAATTACTCTCGGCCCGCTTTGAAACCTGCCACAGTGCCGACCTCCTCAAAAAAAATGTCGATTTCCATGAGGACCTCCAGGACCTCAGCTTTCCGGATTTTTCTTATGACGCCTTGCTTGTTTCCCGGGTCCTGAATGTTCCCCCGAACCTCGCCGCCTGCCTTGATGAGATCCGGCGCATCCTGAAGCCCGGGGGAGTGGCAATCATTGCGGAATCCTACACATGCTCGATGACTGATGAATTCGGGGAGTGGAGAAACGACCGGTCCCGAACCATAGGCCTGGACCTCATCGAAGAAATCTCTTCCCGCTTCAGGAAGGTGGAGCACTATTTTTCCGGGCGCTACCCCGGGGAATATCAACTTGATAATCTGATGCAGGGGGAAGGATTGCCAGTTGATGATTACCCGGATCCTGTCCGGATCCCCGGGAAGGGCTTCCAGGATCTTGTCGTCATTGCCCACGCCTAGTTCTACGATGAAATCTCTCAAGCGATGGGTTCGAAGAAGGCGCGAAATCGCCGCCATCGCCCCACGCTGTCGTGAATTGGAGGATGAAATCGGCAAGGCTCTGGGCGAATCCGTTCGACTTGTTCCGGCCCCGATGAAAGGAGGCTACGATGAGATCTTCACCGTGGAAGGAGGCAGGCGCCTGGGGATCCTCCGACTTAATAACCCCACCAAGGATCAGCAGGATCCTATTGGCCCTCTCGATCCGGGCATCCCTCTGGACGACCGCGGACGGATTGAGCGCGAGTGGCATGCCTACTCGATGCTCTTTCCTCTTGGTCTTTCCCCCGAACCGCTTGTGCGGGGTCCTGATTTCATGGTTTGTTCCTGGTTGCCGTGGGACCGGGCCTCGCGACGACTTGTAGCGGATTCCGGGGAGATCTGGTCCCTGCTGGAGACCGTTCTCCCCGCGCTCGCCTCCATGCACGGGACCGGGTTGACTCACCTGGACCTGAATCTCGGCAATGTTCTCTTTGATCCCTGCTCCGCGAGGACCTGTCTGATTGACTTTGAGTTCGGACCGGCTCCGTGGATTCGAGAGGACCAGCAGAAGGCCTTCGATTACCTGCGCCTGATCGAAGACTGCACAAAACCCCGCAGAGGAGGGGCGGACCTCAAGTCTGACTTGAGGCGTCTGGGAACCCTGCTGAATACCATTGTTCCTGCCGAGATCCGGTCAGCCGGGTTGGATTTTGTTTTTTCCAGGCTTCAGCGCCTTGCACGCGAAGATGCAGTATGCGATGTCCTCCGGGAAGTCTTCCCGGGTCTGCCTCAGGATAGTTCCCGGAGGACCTGATCGAGGGCCTGAGAGGAGCTCTTGAGCGAACCCGTGTTGTTGAAAGCCAGGTAATCGGTTGGACATCGCAGTGCATGCGCCTGCCACATGTCCATGTCGTAACATTCATGTCCCTTCTCGCTGACTTCGTCCTTGCGCTGTCTGATCGCTGCATAGTCCGCCATCACATGCACGACGGGGATGCGCTTTCCGCACAGGCGGCGCAGGAAAAAGAGACGGGAGAAGCCCGGACGATCACTTTTCCGGTTGAGATACATGAAATCAAGGAGACCCCGGTCAATCAGGGTGATGCCCCGCTTCCATCGGAGAAGTTTTATCCGCAATCCCAGGCAGGCACGCAGGTAAACCAGTGGAGCGAAGAGTTCATCAAATCGTTCACGTGACTGAAAGGTGAATGGACGAATGAAGATCACCGCAAGTTTGTAGAGCCACGACTTCCGGTAGAGGTGCTTCCCGGTAAAGACCCTCGCATACCGTTTCTCAAGCTCCGTAAGCGACCACGAGAGGGAGGTCTTTCCCGCGCCATCACATCCCATCACCGAGATCGCCTTCACGGTCCGTGGGTAAGAGAGGAACCCTTCCTCATGAATACCAAGAAGAGACGTCTTTCGCGCCGGCGATTCTCCGAAAGCCTCCCTTAGAATCCCGGCGCTGTGCTCCTTCACCTCCCCCGGAATGATTCCCAGTTCCTCCACCCTCTCCAGGTCGAGTGCGAATTCCGGACACCGCTGGCGGTAATCGGCCAGGGATTTGCGGTACTTGTCCTCCCTCAGATCCTTTTTCTTGGCCAGCAGATGCTGCAGGTAGAGGGCCACTTCCAGTCTCAGGGGAAGGCGCTGAATGCCGGTTCCTGACAACAACCCGACACAGTTCTCCAGGATCAGGGTGCGGCCCTCGTCCAGTTGAGGGAGGCGAAGCCAGAGATCCAGTTTCAGGCACGCGGAACCTTCCGGGGAAAAGAGGCAAAGTTCGGCCTTCCGGTTCAGCCGGCGCCGGACATGCCCATGGCACCACCCGTTCCTGGTCCACTCAAAGACCGATTTCAGCAGAAGTTCAAGTGACTCGGGAGAAGTCAGGAAATCGACGTCATCACCATTCACATCCGCGCTGCTGATCAAGTCCCCCCGCAACTGAAGCAGCGTCCACGGCCCCTCCTTGATTCCCTTGATGCAATTGTCCAGCAATGCCATCTCACCACTTCGATCTTAGGATCTAAAATACTCTGTTTGGAAATTCTCGATGCCGTTTCTCCGGTTCAGAAGGAAACCGAAGAGGGTAGAGTCCGATGAATGCGCTGGGTGCTGACCCTGCGCAAGTGTGCGACCTTCCTTGTCACTGCCAAGATTAAACTGCACCGAGATAAAGTGAGAGCGTAGAGGAGAGCATTCGATCCAGGGTGAAGTCTCCAGGGGCCTGGATGGGCGGGACGTTCTCTGCAAAATCATGAATCAACTGTACAGCCCTGCTTAAGTCTCCCTTCTGTACCTGTCCTTCAGGAAAGCAGCTGCGTAGTATTTCTCCAACTCCTCCATGATGGTATCCTATCACGGGAGTGCCCAGTGACAGCGCTTCAAGAGTGGTTCGACCGAACGACTCCGGGCTTTGCGACAGCGAAACCACGACCCTGGATTCGGCAAGCACATCGCGCATGTCCCTGCGTTGGCCTATGAAGGTGACCCGCTTGCCAAGGTTCATCTCGGAGAGCCGGGACTGGAGCTCCTTCAGATAGGACTGTTTTCGCGGGTGGGTTCCCCCCGCCACCACGCCGTGGAATTCGGCGGGCAGTTTCCCCATGATATCAAAGAGATCCTCGTGACCCTTCAGGCGGGTTATACGCCCGGGAAGAGTCACCAGTTTCCTGCCCTGCAGTTCGGGGAAATCCTCCTCCCATTTCGACCTCCAATGGTCGTCAGGTTGATGGTCGGGGTTGTAGATCTCTGGATCCACACCACGGGGAATGACGTGAATGTTCTCCCCGGGACAACCGGGATAGTGCTGCAGCACATGCTCCCTGATGCAACCGGAAACAGCAATGACCCGCTCGGCCATTGTCATTATCCGCGAGTAGGCATTCACCGAATTGAAGCCGTGTACCGTGCTGACCAGGACCGGCTGCAGGTCACGGTCCATCCGTTTCCGGGCGAGATAGCCGATCCACGCGGGCAGGCGGGAACGCAGGTGGAGGATCGATGGGCGTTCCGCGGCCAGAACCCGTCGTAAAGCCCGGACCTGCAGAAGAGCCTTCGGCGACTTATGATGCACGGGCATCTGGATGTGACGTGCTCCGGCCGCTTCCAACGCCTCCACCATGCTGCCACCGTTGGAAATCACCACCGATTCATGCCCGTGCTCCACCAGGTATCCTGCCAGTTCGAGCGTGCCGCGTTCTACTCCGCCACTATTGAGTTCGGGAAGGATCTGCAGGACTTTCATGCGAGAGCGGGGAAGCGTTGCAGGACTTCGCGCGCGCAGCGCGATGCTTCGTGCAGGACGGCCGGAGGGGCGGGGAGTTCGGATGACGCTCTGGCATCAGGGAAACAGGTCCAGCCTTCCCTGACCAGTCGGTCGACGCTGCGCGCCACCCTGCTACGATTGGATTTCCGTGGCATGGGCAGGAGACCTACTCTGGCTCGCGCGGTGAGGGCCTCGTAGATCATGGACATGCTGTCCTCGGTGACCCAGATCTCCCGGGCCGCCAGCAGGGCGTCGAGAAGCCAGTCGTCCGGACATTCGGTCGATGGATGGAACTGCAGGTCGAGTTTGCCCAGATGTTCGCGAAACTCCTCCGGAGTCCGTCGCGAGTCGGTGAGATCCCAGGCCAGTCCGGGCCGGTCCGCCAGGATTTTCCTGATGATCGCCATCAGGGGTTCTGCCTCAAACCCGTGATGCCTGGAGGGGCCTCCAACCAGGATGAGCCCGCGCTCCTGCTTTGGGGGGCTTTCGACCGGGACGCGGTTGAGCATGCCCTTGGTGGGAACCACATTGGGACCCGGGGGTCTGCCAAGATCGTGTTCGGGAATGAAGCAAAGATCGAAAAATACCGTTGGGATGGTTGGTTTCATGATGACCACCGAAGGGCAGTCGAAGCGCCGGGCCGCGGCGAGAAGGGCAAGGTGGGTGCGATGGCCTGTGCCGATGACCAGGGAGGCGCGTTCTTTACTCTGCAGCAATCCGCCCATGGAAGTGCCTCCTTCATGAATCCGAAATGGAGCCAGAGCCTGGAGATTCTCCGCCAGGGCGCGGGTTTGATTTTCGTGACCGGTCTTGCCATCGGTGACGAGCCAGAGGAGCGGAGCCTCAGGATTGGAACCGGCATTCTCGATGGTGCGGGAGTCAGACATACGTCCATTGCAGGGGTGGATCGTGCATTCCAAGCGATCTGGCCAATCCGAGCCAGCGGGCCTCCGGGGAGAGACTCTCCTCAATCGGGATGGAGTGCCAGTTTTCCCTGGATTGCATGGCAGCGGACAGGGTGTAGGTGGGGCCCGCGTAGAGATGGGCGAGTTCCCGGGCGGTGCGCTCGTGGTCGGTGAAGGCGATGGCGAGAACGAGGCCGGGAGGGAGTTTGTTGCCCTCGATGGAGTGGAACGTGTGGGCCACTCCGGAGCTGTCTGCCGCGTCCCGGATCCGTTCCCTTGCGAGAAGATGCAGATCGCAGTCGGGGCGGGAATGCGCGAGGGCGGTGAGAGCCGGGATCGTTTGTGCGAATTCCCGCCCGCTGTCAGGAACACGGACAAGGATGGAGAAGGGGTAGAGAGGTTTGTTGCGGTCACCCTCCAGGCGAATCGGTCCTTTCCGCCCCGGGATTTTCAGAGGCCGCTTGATGTTCATGCGCCAGAGATCCTGCATCCAGAACACGTCGACGATGGACTGGGTGACGATTGTTTCAAGGAGGGAGGCGATGTGAGCGGTGGTGACGTTTTCTTCCTCGCTGATTTCAAGTTCGTGGAAGGCGACCTTCCACCTCCCCGGGGAGGTGGTCTTCATGGAGATTCCTATGATGGGAGCGCCGGTGTGTTTGTGGATGAAGGCGGGCAGCGGGGACATGGACATGAGGCGCCCGAAAAAGGGAGTGATTGATCCGGAACGACCGGCCCGCTGGTCGGCGACAATTCCGAGTACGCCCTGGTTGCGCACCCACTTGATGGGACCATGATAAGAAGTGAGCTTCGCGAACAACTTCATGCCTCGATGAGCCCTCCGTTCACGTATGATCGTGTCGAGGTAGATGTTGTTGAGAGGACGATAAATTCCTGCGATCCGGATCTCGGGCCGGAAAGCCCCCAGGCCCTGCGTCAGCAATTCGAAGTTGCCCATGTGGGCGGAGACCAGAATGACTCCTTTTCCCTTTCCGAAGGCGCGCTCGAAGACCTCAATGTTCTCAGGTGCAAGCACCTCCCGGACGAGGGGTGAGGGCAGCTGGGCGCTCTTCAGAGCGGTGAGGAGATTGGCAGCGGTGTGGCGGAAGACCTCACGCGTAAGGACGGAGATCTCTTCCTCGCTGGTTGTGGGGCCCACGGCGGTCCGGAGGTTGCTGCGGACGATGTTCCAACGGGAGGAAAAGAGGCGACCTACCACCGAAAGTCCTGCTCCTGCGCGCCAGAGAGAGGGCATCGCGAAGAAGGCGCCAAGGCGTTCCAAGGCGAGGAAACTCGAGCACTCAACCCCCCATTGGAGTCGCTTGAGCAGACCCCTTTTCCTGTTGCGGCTCATGGTTCAGAGATCATTCCGTAGCGGCGCCGGATAAGAGGCAGGCAGAATCCGATGGCAGCGAGCAGGATGAAATAGCAGGCCAGTAATTCGAGGTAACCCCGACAGATTGGTGGGATATCGGGATTGTAGTTGGTGCCGAGGGAGGCGCGCCAGAATACACTCGAACCGAAGACGCGGGAGAAGGCGTAGATGAGGATGAGAGCAGCCAGGGCGAAGCCGGAGGCCGGGTGCCGGGAAGCAAATCCAATGAAGTAGAGCGTTTCCCTGCGGTGTCGCAGCAACGTGAGACCGGTCCATGCGAGGAGCGCGCAGATCAGGTATTCACTTCGTAGTGGTTCGATGATGTCATCAACAGCTCCCCCGATCTCGGCGACAAGGGCGGCAACGGTCAGGAATCCGATCGCCCGGTAGATGGCACGATATGGGCCGGCGTGGGGGGCGGTGGCAAACATCAGCGCAGCCGAGAAGGCGAGCAGCGCGGATTGCATGATCTCCACTACGCTGTCCTCGAGGGGGACGCTCTTCTTGTCCGGGAGCCAGGCCGGGAACAGAATCAGCACCGCCCCGAGTCCCATGGCCAGGGCAATCAGGATAGTGCGTAGCCAGGGAGGTGGATTCGGGAAGAGCGGAGGCACGGAGAGTTCGGAACGTTGAAGAACAATAGCCTGTAATGTCAGGTAATGACAAGTTCGCGACCCCGCAGGGGTGGTGCAGGCTGCCGGAAGGCGGATTGAGAAAGGCCCCTCGCAGGCTCGTGACCTTTCGTTGATGGCCAGGCCCGGCTGGCAAGATTCCGCGAATGGGTTCTTGAATCCGGAGGCTACCCCTTCACATCGAAACAGAAGACGAGGTCCTGGTCGCGAAGATAGAGTCTGCCGTTCACGACAACCGGATGGGTCCAGACCTTGCCTCTGGTCCCCTCCCGCAGCTCGGTCTTGCGGGGCATTGGGAACCGTCCCAGTTCCTCAAACCCGTCGGGGGAGGCCTTGGCGAGGAAGCAGGAGCCTTCCGATTCGTCCAGACAGATGAGCATGCCGTCGGCGTAGTGAACCGCGCCCTTGCTCTTGCCCAGGCCGCGCTCGCTCCAGACCTGCTCGCCAGTCTTGAAGTTCTGGCAGACCAGTCCCGGACCATCCGAGAATCCATAAACATGGTCGCCTACCTTGATCACGCTTCCATGATGATTCTTCATCACCTTGTTGGCCCAGACTTCCCTGGCCTCGCCCCCACTGATATCCACCAGCTTGCAGCCGACCCCGTATCCGGAGCTGATGTAGACGTGGCCATCTGCGTAAATCGGAGTAGGAATCACGGCGGTCCGGCCGGGCCACTTCGAGGTCCAGAGGACATCCCCGGTTCCGGCATCCACCCCGGCCAGCGCTTTCATGAAAAGCTGGATGTATTGCCGCTTGCCCTTCACGTCTGCCACGATCACGGAGGAGTACTGCGCGCCGTCCTTGAGATCCTTGCTCTGCCAGATGGCCTTTCCGGTCTTCTTGTCGAGGGCCACGATGGCCCCCTGTTCGCCACCGGGGGTCACGATCAACTTGTTCCCGTCAATGAGGGGGGATTCGGAGTAACCCCACTTGGGAATTTCTCCACCGAAGTCGTCGACCAGGCTGAGGGCCCATTTTTTCTCTCCCTTGTCGGCAGTGAGGCAGATGAGATCGCCGTTGGCATTCATGGCGTAGACCAGGCCGTCATCAACAGTGGGAGCCCCACGGGTGCCCGCGCCCCAACCGGTATTGTAGCCGTTCTCGGGATCGGTCCCGATGATGGTGGCCCAGGTTTCCTCACCACTGCCGGCGTCCAGGCAGATGATCTCGGCTTTCCCTTTCCTGCTGCCGGTATAGTAGAGGCGGTTGCCCACCACCGAAGGGGAGCTGTAGCCCTTGCCGCAATCCTCGAAGGCCCACACCAGTTTGGGTCCTCCGTCGGGCCACTTGGTGAGCAATCCCTTGTCGGCGGAATGGCCGTCACGATTCGGACCCCGCCAGCTGGGCCAGTCGTTGGCCAGAGGGCCACCACTCTTGGCCGCCGTCCTGGCGAAGGCGATGTCGTCCGGGGTGAGCCGGGAGAGGGGAATGCTGACGATCTTGCCATCGCGCCGGCGCACCTTGATCGCGTCCTTGGTGAGTTCCACGAACTCGGCCGTGAGGGTTCTCCCTGAGGTCGCGTCTTTCCAGACCCTGGGTCTGGCCTGGGCAAGGAATCCGGTCAGCAGGCCGATGGCCGCGAATGTTATGATGGACTTGGTGTTCATGACGGTCGTGATGAAGTAGGTGGGTCCGGGGATTGAAAAGGAAGCTGAATGCAATTATCCGTCCGCTCAAACTCCAAATACGTACGAAACCACGAAATTTGCAGTGGCGTTCGTACTATTCTGCCCACCTTGGACCCTCGCTGACTCAACAGTCTGCCTTTTTGTTGGGTGCCGGAAAGAAGCCGGTGGTGCTCAATTGGCCAGCTCAAGGGTCCGGAAGTAGGCCTCTTCCGGGAGGTTAAGGGGCGGGAGAGTGCCAGTGAGTTCGAGCTCGAAGCCGGAGGCCAACCGGGGTGCCCCGAGGTTGGCCCAGTTTCGCAGGTCGGTGGACCACTGAAGCTGATAGCGTTTGCCGGTCTCCGTGCCGAAGCTGATTCGAGCGCGGCCCTGCGGAGTGAAGGAGGCACTGGTGACCTGCAGGTAATTCGCGCCGCGGGTGTCACCGAACCGGTAGATGTCGCCGGTGAAGAGGGAGGCCACGTAGAGGTTGCCCTCCTCGTCTTCGCCAAAGGCAGAGATACGCAGCGAGGTGTCGAGGAACTGGCGATTGATCCAGTTGCCCGCGGGGTCCCGCTGGAGTCCCCAGATCCGTCCCGAGTTGTAGTCGCCAAGGAAATAAATTCCTTCCATACGGGGGAAGCTACGTCCCCGGTAGACGTAACCACCAGTGATGGAACTTCCGGCGTTGTGGTCATACTCAAATACCGGATCGGTGGAGGTTCCCTTGGTGAGGGCGGTACCGGAGTTGAAGGTGTTGAACCCCTCGAGGCGGCGCCACTGGAAGTTCTCGCCACCCGTGCTGGAGGCCGGGACGAAGTTGACTTCCTCCCAGTCGTACTGTCCCACGTCCGCGATATAGATGTCACCGGTCTTGCGGTCGAATGACCAGCGCCACGGGTTGCGTAGTCCGAAGGCCCAGATCTCGTTGGGGATCTGGGGGTCGAGGAGGAAGGGGTTGTCGGGCGGGATGGCGTAATTGGAGCGGGGGTCGGGAGCGCCCTCCACGTCGATGCGCAGCATCTTGCCCAGGAAGGTGTTGGTGGCCTGTCCGTTACCGATTGAGCCATGGGCGTCCCCGGCCCCACCTCCGTCACCCATTCCGATATAGAGGTAGCCATCCGGACCGAAGTGGATCTGGCCACCGTTGTGGTTTGACTGGGGCTGATCGATGACGAGGAGAACTTCCTCGCTGGCCTCAAGGGCATCGTCGGGATTGGCCGGGTTCACCGAGAAGCGGGAGATCACGGTGTCGCCGCGACGGGATGCGTTGTTGCTGATGTAGTTGACGTAGAAGTGTCCTTTGGTGGCATAGTCAGGCGAAAAGGCGAGTCCCAGCAGACCACGTTCATCGCCGCCGCTGTCGTTGGTGTTCACGCTGGATCGTATATCGAGAAATGTCCGTAGGGCACCGCCGTCCCAGATCCGGATGCGGCCCCCTCGCTCCACGATGAAGAGCCGGTCACTGCCATCGCCGGCATTGATGAGATCGACGGGACTGTTGGCGGTGGTGATGACGGGATTGCCCAGTTGAAGGTCGGGCCAGACCGGAGGCACGATGTCGCTGGTGAGGAGGCGGGGCAGGATGAGGAAGTCACTGCTGCTGGCCCCCCCATTCAGTCCGTGGAGGGCGAGCATGTTGCTGCCGGGATTGAGCAGGGGCAGGAAGGCACTCAGATCGAATCGTTCGAACTGGAGGGCGCTGGAATCGGAATTGTTGGCACTGGCAGCAGAGGAGGGGCCGGGTTGCAGGGGAGCGTTGGCGGCCGCGACCTGCACTCCGTTGAGGTAGGCAATGAAGCCGTCGTCATACTTCATCTCCAGGAAAAGCCCCTGGGCGGAATTGAGGGTGGACTGGTCAATGGTGCAGGGAATCCGGATGTAGGCGGTGGCATTGATGTCCTCCATGACGTCCTGGAGATCCAGTCCGAGGAGGGCGGCGTAGCTGGTGCCTGAGGTCGGGTTCGCTTCATAGCCGATTCCGGTCGTTCCGACGTTCCAGTTCGCGGCATTGGGCGGAGCGGCCACGTTGGTCCAGTCCGCGACCGAGAGGGCGTTGCCGCCATTCCCGGCGGTGGGGACGAGGGCGGTGACCGTGGCGGCCGGATCATCCGCGACCAGGACCGTTTCAGCTGCGAAGAGGGGCGGGGTGAGGGCCAGGAAGGGAAGGGCAGAAGACGCGGAAAGCAGGATCTTCATGGGGCGGCACTTCATGGGATGGCACTGTCATCTCGATTGGCTGAATTGCCAATCCGATTTTGGCAGAGCCCCGGTTGGCTCACAGCCCCCCGGGGCGGCAGGATGATTCTGCGGGGGCCCCTGGAAGGGGAGATGTCATGGCTGGCGCTGGGGCAGGAATCCCTCCCTTGCCAAGCGGACCGTGGGGGCTAGGATCTTCCCGCCCTGCGCCCCGGTAGTTCAACGGATAGAACAAGGGTTTCCTAAACCTTAGATGTGGGTTCGATTCCCGCCCGGGGTACCATTGAAACACCAGAGGAATTGCCGCAATTTAAAGCGTTTTCAGGACTTTGGTGAGTTTTCATGCGCTTCGGCCTTGTGGGTCATTTCGGCCCAGTTCGCCTCAACTTTCCTCCAAAAACCGTTACAAAACCGTTACACCTCTCCCGACCCCTCGTCGGAAAGGGACCCCCAATGAGAGCCGAAGTATGTTTGACGCGTACAAACGCTTGGCCGCAATACTCAGGGAATCGGATTGTTACGTGTCGCTGGAGGACTAAGTGGGGAGTTCTGATGCAGCTGAATGTGGCTCGAATTATTGTGGCAGCAGGACTCATCATCCTCGCCGGTTGCGCGAGTGGGTTGGAAAATTCCGGGCCCCTTGAACCTCGCCCATCATGATCGCGGGCACCATTGCGAGCGGCCTCGTCTTGGGAGTAAGACTGCATCCCAAACGTGAAGTAGGCGTCAAGGTGCCAGGCCACTACGCTTCACATTTGTGAAGTCCCGCAAGCGGTGGCCGGAGAGCCTCGTGGCAACGCTTGAACTGAGGTGATGAACCAAGTTCGCTTGGATCTTGGATCCGGCATCGATTGCCAGTATAAATCGGAAACTGGAGAAAGATGGACGCGGTTACCTCGGAAATGGTCAAACTTCGACAAAGCTGGGGCCTGAATGTTAACCAGGCCCGCTTCATCCGTTTGGTTTGGGGAGGCTATTCCCCAACCGAAGCCTACTGCCGGTCTTACTTCGGAGAGGTCCTGCCTTACAATACCCCTCGATACCAAAGTGCGGCGTCCTCAGCGTCGAAACTGCTGAAAGTTGACAAGGTGCGAAAGGCCCTGGAGTCGCTCGAGACCTGCGAAGCAGTTCTGATGGGGTCCAGGCGGGAGGTGAAGCGCGGTATTCTGGCCGCGATCATGATGGGCGAGGTTCAAGGGGCCACGGTGGCAGACCGGATCCGGGCCATAATCGTGGACAACCGGATGACCGGCGACGACAGACCCATCCGGGTAGAAGGTGAACTCACTTTTCAGGCCATGCTCGATTCTCTACCGAGGGAGATTCTTCCGGGGGCTTATGCCCAAGCGTGAGGGCCTAACCCTTGTCGGAGTCTGAGGCGGAGGAGAACGAACAGGAGGCGGTGAGGATAATCAATCCCTCTTAACCACTCAAACCACGTCCTTGACCCTCTGCTGGCAACGTCATTGGATGCGGGGCTGAAACATTAGCCTCGCCATGAAACTGAAACCCATCCTCATCCTCTTCTCCTGCGCCCTCGCGATGGGTGGCACCGCCTCAGCGGAAGTTCCCTCCCTCATCAACTACCAGGGACGGCTCACCGGACCGGGAGGAACCCCAGCCAGTGGCACGAGGAACTTTGAACTCAAGGTCTATGATGCCCAGGCCGGGGGAAATCTTCTCTACACCGAGGATGTCGGCACCATCACCCTCGGCGAGGGAGGGGTCTACAGCTTTCAGTTCGGGGGAAGTGGCACCAGTATGGCCACCCGCTCCGAGACCCTCGCCACCACCGACGGCACCCTGACGGTATTCAACCATGCCCTCTCCGCCCCCGCCCTCCCGGGATCAGTCGCCATGAGCGACGGCACCTTCACCTGGTCCCAGGCCGCGGGCTCCAGCGCCCCCGCCAACTTCATCGGTAGCTTTGTGGGCGCCAGCGGGATCGCCAGCGCCATCTATATCCAGGGCGCACCCGCGGCAGGGACCCCCATCGAGGTCACCTACCAGTATGAGGAGGCGGGAATCGTCGGGGCATTGAGCAGCGGCTCCGCCCACTGGCTCGAACTGACCGTCAATGGAAACGTGCAGGCCACCCGGGAACGCGTGCTGGCGGTGCCCTTTGCGCTCGTTGCCGGAAAAACAAATAAAGGGATTCAATTTGGAGATTACGAAGATCGTGACCCTAATGAGCTCAACTATGAACCGAAGAATGGGTTCTTGATTATAACTGGCTCACCAGGAAATGGTCACGTTATGACTGTGAGTATGGGAAATGATGAAGGCTCACTTTCACCAGTCTTTTCCCTAAACCTAGGAAGTACTTTCGGAGCAGGAGAAAGATCAACAACTCTCCCAATAAAAGCAAAAACATATTGGAGGGCTAGCCAAACTGATAAAGCCAAATTTATCGCAATCGAGTAATCCCGCCACCTCACAAGCCATGAAACTGAAACCCATCCTCATCCTCTTCGCCTGCACCCTCCTGCTGACCACATTCGCTGCAGCGGAAGTTCCCTCCCTCATCAACTACCAGGGACGCCTCACCGGACCGGGAGGAACCCCAGCCAGTGGCACGAGGAACTTTGAACTCAAGCTCTATGATGCCCAGGCCGGTGGAAATCTTCTCTACACCGAGGATGTCGGCACCATCACTCTCGGCGAGGGAGGGGTCTACAGCTTTCAGTTCGGGGCAAGCGGCACCAGTGTGGCCACCCGCTCCGAGACCCTCGCCACCACCGACGGCACCCTGACGGTATTCAACCATGCCCTCTCCGCCACCGCCCTCCCGGGATCGGTCTCCCTCAGTGATGGCACCTTCACCTGGTCCCAAGCCGCGGGCTCCAGCGCCCCCGCCAGCTTCATCGGCAGCTTTGTTGGCGCCAGCGGGATCGCCAGCGCCATCTATATCCAGGGCGCACCCGCGGCCGGAACCTCCATCGAGGTCACCTTCCATTACGAGCACGCGGGAATCGTGGGGGCATTGAGCAGTGGCTCCTCCCACTGGCTCGAACTGACCGTCAATGGAAACGTGCAGGCCACCCGGGAACGCGTGCTGGCGGTGCCCTTTGCCCAAATCTCCGGGAAGAGCACCGAGGCCAACTTCCTAGCCGAGAGACGAAACACGAGGGTATTCCTAAGAAACGGTTTTAATTCCATGCCTGGGGGTCGCTCATCAGGCCCAAACTATCCGTTGGTCGATAGCCGCTTCATGGTTCCTGATGCTTGGAAAAGGATTTCCAAGCTGGAAATTGTAGTCGCGCGACATGCTCGGTACGCCAACGGCACAACTGACCTCAGTGCGGCAAATGTAAAGCTTCGAAAATGGGACCCTCAAACAAACAGCCACGACACCATTGAGGAGTTTCATGTTTACGATCCCACCGTCAATTTGCCCAATCGCAGTTACCATGAGTTTTCCTACACCATCCCCTGGGACGTTCCTTTTTCCGAGACCGCCCAGTACTACTTGGAGTTTACGGGCGGTGGACTGCAAGATAGCCGAACCCAGTATAGAAGCATTCACGCTACGGTGGATCTGTCGCGGCGCTGAAGATCCCGCGCCTCCCGCTGACACTTTCAATCCACGAACCATGAGAACACGAATCATGACCCGCGCCATCGCTACCCTGCTGATCACCACGGTGAGCGCCCTCGCCGACATTGACTCGGGCGGTGGGCAGACCAGCATCGGGAGCGAACTGAACGCCTCGTCCATCGGCAGCCCCCTCGGCACCGGGCAGTATTCCCTTGGCAATGAACTCAACCGCACCGGTCTTATTGAAACCCTCTACCCGGGTAACTTCCTGAACAGCGGCCTGGTGGCCTACTACCCCTTCAACGGCAATGCGGAGGATGAGAGTGGGAACGATAATGACGGCACGGTCAATGGCGCAACGCTTACAACCGACCGCAATGGCAACGCCGACAGTGCCTACTACTTTAATGGCGGCAATGACATTTCTGTTCCGGACAACCCGGCACTGAGCTTTGGATCCGGTGACATGTCGGTTTCCATCTGGTATAAATTTGACGGAGGTTTTAGACCCACCCAACTTATCGGACAAGTCGAAGCAGACCCTCAAGGGGGCAAATGGTTAATCATCACTCAGGGTCAAAACTGGCTCTTTCATAGCCAACATGGCAACAACTGGCTCGCGCCAGTCCCAATTGTCCAGAATGAGGATTGGCATCACCTTGTTTACGTGAAGCAGGCAAACCGGTATATTTCATACCTTGATGGTTCATATGTGACCCATTCGGAAAGCCAACCGGCTATACCCTTACCGGATCCCACCGGCAACCTGTATATAGGCAGAGGCGAGGGGGATCCCCTGCGAGGTTCACTCGATGATGTCCGCATCTACAACCGCGGACTTTCAGCCGAAGAGGTCAGCGAACTCTACGACCCGGAGGGACCGGAGCCTGAACTGACGCTTGAGATCGCGGCCCTCACCAACGGGTCAGTCAGTGGAGGCGGGACCTATCGACCGGGCACCACCGCCACCCTGGAGGCCAGCCCGTCCCTCGGATATGTCTTCACTGGTTGGAGCGGGGACGCTTCAGGTAGCGACAACCCGCTCGCCATCGTCATGGACGGGGACCAGACGGTGGGAGCGACCTTTGCACAGGACACCCGGGACCCCGACCAGGACGGGCTGAGCACCTACCAGGAACTGGTCGTCCACGGGACCGATCCGGACAACGCCGACAGTGACGGGGACGGGGTGGATGATGACGTGGAACTGGCCGACCAGACCGATCCCAATGACCCTAATGACTACAACTTCCTGAACAGCGGCCTGGTGGCCTACTATCCCTTCAACGGCAATGCGGACGATGAGAGTGGGAATGGCAACGACGGCACCGTTAACGGGGCGACGCTGACTACTGATCGAAATGGAGAGGCTGGCAGTGCGTATGATTTCGGGGGCCCTGCCGGCGAAATTGTGGCACCTCTTCCCAGCGGCCTAGCCGCAGCACAACCTTTTACCGCAAGTTTGTGGGTAAAAGTGACGTCAAACCAGGAAGACGCATGGCTGATCTCATTTGGCACCGGTACACGGAACAGGGCTTTTCATATCTCGTTAAATGACACATCCCCCGATTCTGGTTTTGGCTACGGATTCTGGGAATGGGCCGTGACAGGGAACGGGAGTGAACCATCCTACCAGCCCATAATAAACAAATGGACGCATTACACCGTCATTATGAGCGGCCCAACACTCTCAGCGTTTGTAGATGGACAGATGTTAGGTGATCCAATCTCGATTTCGGGAGCTAATATCGACACCGCTGGTCACCTCACGATCGGGGCAATCCTTCCAAATTCGCACCAAGCGTTTGACGGCTCAATCGACGACATCCGCATCTACGACCGGGCCCTTTCAGATGCCGAGGTCAGTGAGCTTTACGAGTTGGAAAGGGTCTCGAACTATACTCTTGAGATCGCGGCCCTCAGCAACGGGTCGGTCAGCGGAGGTGGGACCTATCAACAGGGCACCACCGCCACCCTGGAGGCCAGCCCGTCCCTCGGCTATCTCTTCACCGGTTGGAGCGGGGACGCTTCAGGCACCGACAACCCGCTTGTCATCGTCATGGACGGGGACCGGTCGGTGGGTGCGACCTTTGCACAGGACGAGCGCGACCCGGACCAGGACGGACTGAGCAACTACCATGAACTGGTCGTCCACGGGACCGATCCGGACAACGCCGACAGCGACGGCGACGGATTCGACGACGGATTGGAAATCGCCGAGAATTCTGATCCCAACGGAACCGGGAACTATCCCACCCGCGTCCTGACCGTCACCAACCCGACCAATGGCACGGTCACCGGCGGCGGGGCCTACGGATTGGGGACGGTTGCCACCCTGGAGGCCAGTGCGGCTCTCGGCTATCTCTTCACCGGTTGGAGCGGGGACGGTTCAGGTAACGACAACCCGCTCGCCCTCGTCATGGACGGGAACCAGACGGTGGGAGCGACCTTTGCACAGGACACCCGGGACCCCGACCAGGACGGGCTGAGCAACTACCAGGAACTGGTCCTCCACGGAACCGACCCGGGCAACGCGGACAGCGATGGCGATGGATTCAATGACGGACTGGAAATCGCCGAGAATTCTGATCCCAACGCGGCCCAGGATTATCCGATCCGCGTCCTGACCGTCAGCACTCCGGACAACGGGACCGTCACCGGCGGTGGAACCTACGGGTTCCTCAACGAGGCCACCCTGGAGGCCAGCCCGGCCCTCGGCTATCTCTTCACCGGTTGGAGCGGGGACGCTTCAGGCACCGACAACCCGCTTGTCATCGTCATGGACGGGAACCAGACGGTGGGCGCCGTCTTTGGCCAGGATGCCCGGGACCCGGACCAGGACGGGCTGAGCAACTACCAGGAACTGGTCCTCCACGGGACCGATCCGGACAACGCCGACAGCGACGGCGACGAATTCATCGACGGATTGGAAATCTCCGAGAATACCGATCCCAATGCGGCCCAGGATTATCCCACCCGCGTCCTGACCGTCAGCACCCCGGACAACGGGACCGTCACGGGCGGTGGAATCTACGGGCTCGGCCGCGGTGCGGTCCTGGAGGCCAGCCCGGCCCCCGGATATGTCTTCACGGCCTGGACCGGCGACGCCTCCGGCAACAACAACCCGCTCGCCCTCGTCATGTATGAGAACCAGACGGTGGGCGCCGTCTTTGGCCAGGATGCCCGGGACCCGGACCAGGACGGGCTGAGCAACTACCAGGAACTGGTCGTCCACGGGACCGATCCGGACAACGCGGACAGCGACGGCGATGGATTCAATGACGGACTGGAAATCTCCGAGGATACCAACCCGAACGCGGCCCATAGCTATCCGAGCCGCGTCCTGACCGTCAGCAACACGAGTAACGGGACCGTCGCGGGTGCAGGACCCTACCGGCTCGGGACGGATGCGACCCTGGAGGCCAGTGCGGCCCTCGGCTATCTCTTCGCCGGTTGGACCGGCGACGGCTCAGGTACCGACAACCCGCTTGTCATCGTCATGGACGGGGACCGGTCGGTGGGTGCGACCTTTGCACAGGACGAGCGTGACCCCGACCAGGACGGGCTGAGCACCTACCGGGAACTCGTCCTCCACCGAACCGATCCCAATGACCCCGACAGCGACGGCGACGGATTCAATGACGGACTGGAAATCTCCGAGAATAGCGATCCCACCGATCCCCAGAGCTACCCCACCCGCGTCCTGACCGTCAGCACCCCGGACAACGGAACCGTCACGGGCGGTGGAACCTACGGGTTCCTCAACGAGGCCACCCTGGAGGCCATCCCGGATCCCGGGTATGTCTTCACTAGCTGGACCGGGGACGGCTCCGGCACCGACAACCCGCTCACCATCGTCATGGACGGAAACCAGACGGTGGGGGCCATCTTCACGCAGGAGATCCGGGATCCCGAAGCTCGCCTCGTCAAGGTGACCTTCAATGAGGACCTGACCGCTGCCAACCTCTTCCTGGAGTGGCTCACCCCCGGAGAGCTCTATCACGTGACCGGGAGCGTCGATGGAGAGGAATTCTTCCATTTCCATGATTCGGAGTTCACCGCAGACGCCCGCGATCTTGAGGTTGTCCAGCCCGTTGATGTCGCGTTCCGCCGCAAATTGCTCCTGAGGGTCATGGAAGGACCGATCCCCCAGGATCCCTGACCAGCGGGAAATTCAATCACAGGCGGTGGAGTCCTCAGGGCTCCATCGCCTTTTTGTTTTCGGGCCCGGCGGGAGTGAGCCGGCAGTCACTTCTGCTTCCCCTTCTCCCGGTGGGCCTGTCCCCGGTCCCCGCAGGAGTCCAGGATGAGAAAGGCAACCAGCAGGGGGAACCGGAGGAGGTGGTTGCTCATGCGGCGGACTAATCGGGAACCGACTGGACTCGCAACCCGAACGTTGTGAAGGACAGCACAAGGAAGAGTCTACTCCTCCTCGACGCGCAGGAACCATCTGGGTCTTGCGGACGGGCTGAAGGAATAGGAGCGTTGGATGATGTCGCCGTTACCGGGGATTCCCGTTTCCCGGATGGCCCAGTCCCGCAGGTTGGAGGAACTCATAATCCGGTAGGATTTGCCGCTTTCGGCGGTGAAGCCAAGGCTCAGGGCGTAGAGTTGACCCGGTCGCACGATGAATGTTTCCAACGTCGTCTCAATGGTGGTGTCGGCCTGAGGTGCGCCCGCCTGGGTGACGGTGTGGGTGCGGGTGAGATTGGCGGCGGAGACGGTGATGGTGGTCGTGCGGGACTGGGTGGAGGCGTTGGGTGCCACGGAATAGGAGAAGGTCTGGTCGTCATTCTGGGAGATGGGCTCGTTGCTGGTGAGCCAGGGGACGTTGCTGCTCCAGTTCCAGTTGGTGTTGGAGGAGACGGTGAAGGTGTCGTTGCCGCCGGTGGCGGGAATCCTGCGGGTGGTCGGTCTGACCGTCAGGGTGATCTCTGCGGCCGATTGGGAGACGGTGTGGGTGCGGGTGAGATTGCCGGCAGTGATGGTGATGGTGGCGGTGCGGGTCTGGGTGGAGGTGTTGGCTGCCACGGAATAGGAGAAGGTCACGCTGCCACTTTGAGTGGGATTCCATGGTGCGGTGAGCCAGGTGGCGTTGTCGCTCCAGTTCCAGCTGGCATTGGAGGAGATCGTAAAGCTCAGGTTGCCGCCGCTGGCGGCAATGCTGCGGGTGTCCGGACTGACAGTGAGGGTGGCTTCTGCACCGGCTTGGGTAACCGTGTGGGTGCGGGTAATATTACCGGAGGTGATGGTGATGGTGGCCGTGCGGGCCTCAGCGGAGGTATTTTCTGCCACCGAATAGGAGAAGGCTTGGTTGCCATTCTGGGAGGCAGACTCATTACTGGTGAGCCAGGCGGCGTTGTCGCTCCAGCTCCAGCTGGTGTTGGAGGAGACGGCGAAGTCGCCGTTGCCACCGGTGGTGGGAATCCTGCGGGTGGTCGGTCTGACCGTCAGGGTGATCTCTGCGGCCGATTGGGTGACGGTGTGGGTGCGGGTGAGATTGCCGGCAGTGATGGTGATGGTGGCCGTGCGGGCCGCGGTGGAGGTGTTGGGTGCCACGGAATAGGAGAAGGTCTGGTCGTCATTCTGGGAGATGGGCTCGTTGCTGGTGAGCCAGGGGACGTTGTCGCTCCAGCTCCAGTTGGTGTTGGAGGAGACGGTGAAGGTGCCGTTGCCGCCGGTGGTGGGAATGCTGCGGGTGAAAGGATTCAAGGCTAGGGTGCGCAGGATGATTTTTGGTTTTACCACCACCACTCCCACTGCAGTTCGCCCCATGGTGTCAGCGATGTTGTAGTTGAACCAATCAAGACCGGTGAGAGTGGGAGGGGGCGTATATATTAGTTCTTCTCCCTGCCTTAACACACTACCTCCTTCGGCTGTAGTTGTGTCGAAGGAGGATAGGCTTATTCTTTGTCCGTTGGCGTCGTGATCATTGGCGAGGATGTTTATCAGGACAGGGTCGGTTGGTAGGTCTGAAGCCGAGCCAGTAATTAATTTAGCCTGGTTCAGGAAGTCACTACTGCTAGTGCTTTCATTCAGGGCGTGAATAGCGAGGATGTTTTGTCCTGGTTTCAGGTTCTCTAAGTAGGAACTAATGTCGAAATTTTCGAAAGTGGATGCCAGGCTGTCGTCGTTGGTTCTAGTTGCCGAAGAGAGGTGGTTGAGAGTTTCGGGATCATTGACGGAAATAATGCGTGTGCCATTGAGATAGGCGACAAAACCGTCGTCATAGCGCATTTGTAGAGCTAGGTAATTCCAAGTCGTCAGATTCACTCCGGTGACGTCGAATGGGATGCGGATGTAGCAACTTGTGTGGTTGGCCATCTCGGCATCGACGTCGATATTGATATATGGTTCGTATCCGTTGTTACGCTCGTAGCCCACGCCGTTGGTGCCTGAGCGCCAGGAGCTGTCGTTGAACGGTTCGTTCCCGCCCTGCCAGGTGGTTCCGATGTCGTTGGGCGGGACGAGAACCTTCACCTGCTGCGTTTCGTCGAAGAGGGTGGTGCCTTCCAGATTACGGATCAACTCCACCGCATCCAGACTCGCATAGGGAGGTAACTCTATATCAGCATACTTCCCTTCGTTATCGACAATTCCGTCTAACGCCTTCTCATTTCGGTGACGGAGAATCCTATAGTTTTCGCATCCGGTTATGCGCCCGGCTGAGTTGCCTCCCATAAGACCGGTTCCCTCAGGGCTGCCACCGACGAAATGACCACAGCTCCAGTTGTGGCCCAACTCGTGACGGAACACTCCCTCAAATTCGCCTTCACTGTTACTACCGTTGACTGAATAGCCGTAGGAGGTTCCGATTTGGCCCTGCCAGGCTATTCCAGACCCGGCTCCGCTACCTGCGACACCAGCTACCGTGTCTTGGTTTGCATCATTGTGGTTATTATTCCATTCAGTTCGGATCGCATCTAGGAAATCCCGTTGTGTTAAGGTTGAGTATGGGTCGTGTTCTAAAGTAGAACGGATGATCACACGACCCAGGTAAGGGCGGATTAGAGCGTCCCGCATGTAGATTGCACGGGTTACGGCAATTGAATATTCGATTCTTTCGAGCACGGTGGCCAAGTTGCTTTGGGCATCAGTGAAGTAGTCATAGTCCGCATCTACACCGAGTTCAAAAGCGTGCATGTTTAAACCTCCTTGGCCAGGTGTTACGGTAGGTGCTGTTGGGAATTGATAATTAGTGAAATTGTTGTAATCCAGTGCGCGGGTTTTCACTACTGCATTACCTAAAGTCAACCAAGTGGCACCCCGATTAAAGAATATGGCACCCTTGAAGTTTTCATTGTCCAGTTGGACTCCGCAAGAGACAGCGCCTGGGTAACCATCCACACTTCCAATATAGGAGCGCTCAGCTACTGGAGTGACTGGAATGAATTCCCCTGTAGCGATTTGCGACCAGAGTTCAAAACTTTCCCCACGCAGGTCTTCCTTAAACAGGCGCATGGTAACGGTTTCTTCGTTGTAGGTAACATCCTGTATGATCAAGGGCGGGGCAGAAAAGGCAGGGGTTATCATGAACGCCAGAAAGATGGCGGGATGGAGAGCATTAAGTCTCATGTTAAAACAAGAAATGTTTGTATCTCACTATGTTGCTTGAACCGCAAGTGGCGGGCAACAACTGATCCAGCCGAAAACCGTAAGCTTTGGCAGCAGTTTCATGGCAATTGCTCTAAGGTGGCCTCTTGAGCAGTTGGTCCAAGGTGCTGGGTTATCGACGGTTGCTGGATTGGTATTCGTGCTCCTTAGCGCCTGCGGCGAATCAGGAGCGACAGCCCAGCGAAGCCCATGAGAAAGCTGCTGGATGGTTCCGGAACGCAACGACCACTTTCGGTTTGCCACCCTGTAAGGCACTGAAGGCTAAGAGCCGGATTTTGGGTAGGAATAGGTCCTGGCTGGAGCGTGAAGGTATCAAAATCGCCAAAAAGAACCTCAGCGGTGTTGTTGACGTTCACGGTCTGCACTGCAGGCTCGGAACCGGGAAAGTTCCCAACTCTGAGCACAGCTACCTGGTCGGAGCTTGCCAGATCACCACCGTTCCCGAGAACGAGGTAAATAGGAGCTCCGGCCCATGCGGTGCCTGTAATGTCGCTTCCATTGTTGGAGATACTGTAGGTCCCGGCGAACGGTGCCGCGGTAATTGCTCCAGTGGCACCGTCATAAACGGTGAAAAGGTCGGCAAGGCCGGACCCCGAAGTGAGGATGTTGAGCGCGAGCGCGCCTGGATCGGAAATGCTTCCGATGGCAGCGAACCCGCCGTCAACAGCGGCCCCGGTATTGTCAACGACCGACTGGGTATTCACCGGTCCTGCGTTGTTTGTCACCGTGACGCTGGCGCCAAAGGCGGAGACAGACGTCAGGGCGATAATAGATACTACGTGCTTCAGGTTCATAGTGGTGTGTAATGAGGGGATGGTAAGAAATGGTTTAACTGCTAACTGCCAGGAATCCCATTTTTTTTGCTGCCCAGGATGGCGGTCCGGGAGGCGGGGTTGGTGGGTGCAAGGGGCTAAAATCCGGCCTTGGTTCCTCATTGGAGGAAGTTTGGCTGTGAGTTGCGGGCAGGGTCAAGATGGAAGAACGGGAATGGGAGAACATCGGGGTGGCGCTGACCGGCAACGGAACCACCATGAAAGGTGTTCCCCAGGGTCGTGATCCCGTGATGTTCACCGGTGGGCTGTCCTAAATCTGAGCAATGGGAACCCTACGGGCTGCGGTGCAGGTGTGATGCAGGGGGCATGGCGGGAAAATTTCATGGGCCACCCCAAAACAAGCAACCGCCACTTATTCCACAGGGTTCCCGCTACTCCAGCACCTTGGACCAACTGCTCAAGAGGCAACCTGTCTGAATTGCCACAATACCGGCTACGCTTTCCTCTTTTTGCTGGGACGGATCACGTGGTTCTTCCTTAGCCGATACATCAAAACGCGAATAGGGCATCTAATTGGCTTGCCGTCTGGTTCCTTGCCGCCGGTTGACTCCTCCCAAAGGTCATTAGCGATTTGGTGAGCTTGCTCGCGTTTACCTGGGTAGACGCTTTTCAATTCATTGATATGCGTATGCAAGTGGTTAAGCGTAACCTTCCCACCCGACCCAACCCCCACATCCTTCCAAAGAACCCCTTCTGTGGTCTCCTTACAAAGAAGACTAACGTCTTCAGCAGTAGCTCGCTCGCTGGATGGACTGGGTTTTAATTTTGGTTCCTCTTTGGGTTTAGGTTTGGGTTTACCCGCAGGACCCGTGGGAACCTCTGCGACAGATGTGGGAACCTCCGTGCCAGCCGTGGAAACCTCAACACCAGATGTGGGAACCTCCTGACTAGTTTCCACATATACCGTGGGAACTTCCAAGGAATCACTGATTGGAAAGACGTAAAGGTTGCACGCTCCGTTTGGCGTTGGCACCCGCCTGGGAATGACCTTGATGTCATGCTTGGCTAGTTTTGGAATGTTGTCCTCAACGCACCTCACGGACCATCCGGACTCTCTGGCTATGGTTTTCTGCCCCGTCCAGCAGACATGAAAATGCCCGGTCTCCAGGGTCGGTTTCGGGGAGGCATGGTCAGCAAGGACCATGATGATTCCCCGCAAGGAACCATGCGCCGTGCACTGCTCCTTGGCCCAGTTCAAACAAGAAATGCTCATTGCTTGTCCTCCTCGCGCTCGACCCATGCCACTCATCCACCGCAAAGCGTCCGCAGGTCTAGTTTGATCTACTCCATGATCTTCACGGAGCCTTGCACGCTCCCCCATAAGGGCCTCGCAGGCCGCCTGATAAACCGGGCTCGCTCGACCGAGAGCGTCCTCCAGGGGGTGGTTTCATTTCTCACCCCCCTTTCCCTTGAGGTAGTCCAATACGGAATGCCAGTCGTAGCGCACGGAGCGCCCCCAAACCAGCTTCGGGAGTCCGGCGTCCTGTTCGATCTTGCGAGTAGAACACTTCAGGCGTTTCGCCAACTCCGGCTTAGTGAGGATTTCGGTTGTGTTCGGAACAATCTCTCTTGTTTCTTTCATCCGGGGCATCATACCCCCTCATTCCACCTAGATTCGGCACTCCGCTCCACCCCCCCCCAACTCGGGACCAATCACGCCTAACTTTCCTCCAAGCAGCGACAACTCGGGCCAAAATCGGTCTTACTTTTTCTTGACCACTTCCAGAGTTCTTCACTTAGGTCTCCGCTTCTCCGTGAAGAACCGCAGTTCTTCGGTGGTGAAATACCCGCTCTCCACGATCTCTTCGGGATCCCGGAAAGAATACGAATCCCGTATCGTCAGAAGACTCTTCCTCACGTTCTCGCCACCAAACATTGGCTGGCGTTGGACCTTCCGCAACATTTCTCCGAACACCTTGTGAATCGCTTCCACAAGTCCTCTCCGAGTAGTGATCTTCCCAAGGGATCTGTTGCCCTCGCCGCCCTCTGATTTCGTCTTCTCCGCAAGCAGACTCGCAAAATCGTGGAACTTGAAAACCTGATCGTAAAGTGAAGTCGCAAGCGCAGCGGTAGATTTACTCAGAACCTTGAGAGCCTCAGTGAAATGCTCATGCGTGGGAGGCGCGCCCCGAGAGATTTGTAGCGCAATCATCGCGAGCTTGTAGGCCCCGTCGTGAGGCTCCATTGAGCCATGCAATTCTCGCATGAACTCTCGAAAGTCGTCTCGCTGTTGGTTCCAATAGGACCAATCGTCCTCGTTCTTTCGTCCGGCGGGTTCTTCGCTCATCAACCAGCCTTTCTGTGTGAGAATGTCACTACCTTTTCCTTCTGCTGGCGCTTCGTGGCCGGAGCGATTTTCCAATAAGCTTTGGTGGCTTGCCGCGTGACGGCTGCGTTGTAGTGCTCGAAAAGCGTCTCCGGGCGATCATGGCCAAGCTCCAGGGCGACCCTGGCGGAATCCTGCGCATCAGCGAGCCGGTAGGAGGCGAAGGAATGGCGGGAGGCATTGTGGGGCCACTCCTCCAGCTTCGCGGCCTTCATCGCGTCCGCCAGCCTGCTTCGCCAGATCATCTCGGAGGGCATGATTGGACCCGCTATCTTGCGGCATTTCTGGAGCCACTTCTTGAGGTTGGATTGCATGGGGACAATTCTCCGCGAAGCCGTTTTGGCCTTGCCTGCCTTCACCTCGATGTGCCCCTGCCCAAAATCGATCTCGCTCCAGTCCAAACGCTCTAGTTCTGCCCGCCTGACCCCGGCAAAAAATCCGATTGCTAGGCCGGGCAGAATCTCGACCGGAGCATGGTCAAGGAGGGCGCGGAGCTCCTTGGGTTTCAGGATCCCGACTTCCCCCGGTTTGACCTTGGGCTTGAGCGCCTTGGTCACCGGGTTTGTCACAGCGGCCCCGATCTCGGTAGCGTAGGTGAAGAGTTGATAGAGCGCGGCCCGGTAGTGCAAGGTGGTCCTGGGCGCGAGGGCCAGTTCCTCAAGGAAATCATCCACCAACTCCGTGGACACGTCGCAGGACAACCAGTCCCCGTAATCACGCTCAAATCGCTTCAGGCGGCGCTCCAGGGTATAGAGGTGGCTTTGTCCCGCTCCGCTCTTTCGCACCCGGTCAATGAGCCTCTCGCCAAGCAGCGATACTGTGAGGGCCTTGTGACGGCGCTTAAGTGTCTCCAGGAAGGATTCAGTCGCATCGGCGAGCGTGGCCTCCTTTCCGCTTCCTGGGAGCTTGGCCACCTCATCCCGAAAGCAGTGAATTGCTCGACGTTCGGCCGGGGTGATCTCCGCTTGGCGCCGACCCTCTTTGTTCAGTTCATCCCGCTTCTCCTCAGCCTCCTCATCCGCTCCACCCGGCCCTGTCTTCTTCCGAAAGTAGAGTTGCTTGCGCTCCCCCCCAATCACGTAGGTGACGCGCCATTTGTAACGAGGATGCTCGACCGGGGCAACCGTCACCCCGTCCTTCTTCTCGACCTTTCTCCGCTTCTTTCGCTCCCCTTTCATGCGCCCCATTTCGTGCTACTGCGGCGCAATTTTCAACGGAAAATCGTTACAAAAGCGTTACGCTGTCGGTAAACTCTACAAATAATGGTTCATCTACGGTTTCCTAAACCTTAGATGTGGGTTCGATTCCCGCCCGGGGTAATTCTCGCAAAAGGCTCTAGCTCTATTTAAGGTGTTTACGAACTATCCAAGCAATCCTTGGGTCTATTTACCTGGCACCAAAAATGCCAACAGCCTCCTTAATCGCATGAAAATAAACATGTTCACTAGCACGGTGGTTCTCGCATTTCCGATGACGCTCTCGGTTGCGGCCGGAGAGTTCGACTGGCCGCAGTGGAAGGGCCCGGACAGAACCGGAGTGTCTAAAGAAACGGGACTTCTCAAAAAGTGGCCCAAGGGGGGGGCCGGCCTAGCCTGGAAGATTCAGTCCATTGGCACGGGCTACAGTGCGCCTTCGATTGCTAAGGGACGGATTTACGGGATGAGCAACCGCGGAGCGGAAGAGGTCGTTTGGGCGCTTTCTGAGAGCGATGGAAAGGAGATTTGGGCCCAGCCTCTCGGAGCGACGACAACGGGCGGGATGCGCCAGGGGATCGAGGGCACCGGCTGCAGTCCGACCGTGGATGGAGATCGCCTCTTCGTCCTGGGGGCCGGCGGGGACTTGGTGTGTTTGCAGACCAGCGACGGCAAAGTGGTTTGGCGGCGCAACTTGATCAAAGATTTCCAGGGACAATTGCCGATCTGGCGATTCAATGAGTCGCCGCTTATCGACGGCGACTTGATGATCTGCACGCCCGGTGGAGTCGAGACCACCATGGTGGCCCTCAAGAAGACGACTGGTGATCTGGTATGGAAGACCGGCATTCCCGTGGCGGGACTCGGACCGGTAACAAGGACAGCACCAGCCAACCCGACGCCCGCGCCGAGCCCGCCCAGTCGCGGGGGTCAGCCTTCCACCGAGAACCAGAAGGCGGGTCCTAAGTCGCCCGCTCTGATCGCGAGTGGTGCGAAGTGGCGTTATATGGACAAGGGCGCGCGGCCCGATGGCGCGTGGACGGGGATTGAGTTCAAGGACGATGCCTGGGCGGAAGGAGCGGCCCAACTCGGCTACGGAGACGACGACGAGAAAACCAAGATCAGCAATGCCCCGAATAGCTATCCCACCTACTACTTTCGCCGCACGTTTGAGGTGAAGGATCCCGGCAAACTGAAACTACAAGTTCTCCGTTTGCTGCGGGACGATGGGGCAGCAGTCTATTTGAATGGCAAGGAAATCGCGCGGAGCAATCTGCCTGATGGACCACTCGGGCACGGCACCGTCGCCGAGTCGCCGACGCCATCTGAGCGCGGCTATTACGTCTTCGATTTTGATCCGAGCAAACTGGTTGCCGGGAAGAACGTCATTGCAGTTGAGGTTCACCAATCCAGTGCGCAGTCGAGTGATGTGAGCTTCGATCTGGAATTGAGAGAGAAGATCCCGACGGACGTGGTTGGCGCACCTCGGCTCGATCGGCGACGTCGCTTTGGAAACCGTGGAGGGGGGCGTGGATTTACGCGGTCCGAAGCTGGATACGCCTCAGCAATTGCGATCGATTTCGGAGGGCAGCGCCAGTTCGTACAGCTTACTGCCAAGACACTCATTGGAGTATCCGCCAAAGACGGGAAACTACTCTGGCGTTATGATCGGCCCGCCAACAACCGGGGCATTAATTGTTCTACTCCGATCTTCCATGACGGTCACGTCTTCGCAGCCTCCGCCTACGGAAACGGTGGTGGACTCGCTCGTCTGAGCAAGAGTGAAGACGGAAAGATAGCGGCGGAGGAAGTCTGGTTCTCAAAGAGCATGGAGAATCACCACGGCGGGATGCTGGTGCACGACGGCTGCGTTTACGGCGCGAATGGCGGTAACGGTGGTGGCTACCTGGTGTGTCTGGATCAAAAAACCGGAGACGTCTTGTGGAATGAAGGAGACCGCGAGAAGCGGCGGGCGGAGAAGGGATCGATGGCCTTCGCGGATGGGCGGATCTATTACCGGACCGAGGATGGTGACGTTCTGCTCATCGAACCCAACCGCAAGGAGTATATTGAACACGGCCGGTTTGAGCAACCCGACCGCACTAGGCAGCCAGCCTGGACTCACCCCGTGGTTGCCAATGGCAAACTCTACATTCGCGACCAGGACACTCTCTACAGCTACAACGTGAAAGCACCTGCAAAATAGAGGAAGTGACGCTCGAAAAACCCTAATTCGGTGAGACGGAGTTGAACGGTAATCTCAAGATAAAGGCATCGTCGAAGGGAAGGCCGGCGGATCTGCCGTGATGGGGAGTAGTGGCCCACGGATCACACGGATCGATCCATCGTCTTTTCCTTCGGCAAGCGGCCATCGGCGTAGGCGGTGAGCCCGCTCCGTCCGGACACGCGGAGGCGGATAAAAGCCTTGTTGGGGGCGCTTGAGGGGACGGCAATCGTTGCGAGGGCCAATCCGTCGCCGAGGTTTTCCCGGGCAACGATGGCCCAATCGGAAGGTGCGGTTTGCCAGTTTTCGAGGTCGGTGGAGATCTCGAGGACAACGAGGGTATCGTCGGCAGCGAGGCTGTACTGGTAGCTGAACATCAGAGCACCCTCTGGGGCGTGCATGAATTCGAATCCTGCGCCCGGGTTCGCTTGCAAATCGCTGGTGCCGAGGGCGTGCTCGAGCAAGGCCGGCCGGCCGTCTCCGTCAAGGTCGGCGGCTGGATCTCCGGTGAAGGACTCGCTATCGCTTGCCGCGGGAGTTCCTCCGAGGGAAACGCTGGCCCGCCAGCTGGTCGGATCGCCGTGATCGGGATTACTCTGCGGAGCGATCAGGGTGAGCGAGTCCCCGGCGTTATCCGGGCTCGTGGGCCACGGAAAGTCATCGTCGTAGCGGAAGGAGCGGATCGTTGTCCCGTCGTTGGAGTTCAGGGTGATGGTATCACCGTCGTTGTCGAGATCACCGGTGAACTCGCCAATGATCGGGAGTCCGTTTCCAAATTCGGCCCGGAATGCTTCCAGGTTGTCGACGAGGAGAGCGCGCTCTCCGGGTGCCAGGACCGAGCCCTCGGGAAAAGCAAAGGCGATGCCGGCGCTGAAGCGAACGCCGGTCAGTTCGATAGGCGTGGAAGCGATATTCATGACCTCCAGGAACTCGAGAGTTCCCCCACCCAGTGGCTTGTAGAGAATTTCGGAGACGACCAGGTTGCCTGCATCGGCGGGCGTGCCCACGATGAAGAACGCTTCATTGAGGGCTGACCACTCGCCATTGTGAATGACCCGTGCCTTGACCCGCCCGGAGGCCGTGAGAGGCACCAACTCCGCGCCTATTTCGAGGGCACTCGGGCTGACCCCGCCTCCCGGAAGCCGCGGGTCGGATCCGTCCAGAGTACCGTAAATCGTCCCTTCGACTGCACGGATTTGAAGGGCGTATCCGTGAGCAACGATGCCGCCATGCTGGGAAAAGACCGGCGCCGTGACGTCCGGGTAGAGACCCTGCGACTGGAATTGATCGAGCACCGTCGCCGAGCGTCGCGGGAACCAGTTGTCGAGAAGGCTCTGGCGGAGGGGCTTGAAGTCGCCCTCCACGGTGTAGGGAGATGCGCGGCGGTAGTCTCCCCAGCGCGCACTCTCTGCGATGAGCGCTTGCTCGATCTCACCGGTGATCTCCATCCAGCGGGCGGCCGCGTTTTCCGCCGTGAGCGGTCCGTCATTGAAGAAAGCTCGGTGGAGGTGATCAGCAAAGAGGAGGCGGTATTCGGCATTGGCGCGCAGGGGATGGTGGAACTTGGTGGGCGAGTCGTTGTCGCGCCCGTGGGGCGTGGTGCGGTTGGTCGAGACCGAGGACTTCATGCCGTGCTCGTTGTCCCAGCTGAAAAACTTGAAGCCTGTGCTGGCTGCGGTGCGATCGCGGCCGATGTAGTTGTTCCCCGGCCAGTCGCCCGCCGCGGAGTACATATTGTGGATCATGTAGTCGATCAGGTTGGGCACATCGAGGTAATCGCGGCGTCTCCGGTCGGGTGTGCCGTTGGCCAGATTCCCTTGCACCGCCTGGTAAGCTGCATCGCTGGAGAAGTCTCGGTAGCCTGCGCCGAAGTTGTTGGGGTTGTTCTGAATGAGGGCCAGGAGCTCGGCGTAGGCCTGACCATTGCCGTCGATGACCTCCTCGTGATTCTTGAGAGAATCCTGATCATCTTTTTCTCCGCCAAAGTAGCTGGCCATGAAGGTGGAGTCCGGGCGCTCGACGGGATTGTAGACACCCCAGTAAATTCCGTTCAGATAGAGGTGGACCCAGATCCCGTGGGGACTGGGGCGGCCCAGGGCGAGTTGGGTCCGCCGGTTCCATTCGTCGCGCACGAATTGACCCGCGCGATTCCCTGACGAGTCGTAGACCCACGCGTCCTGGGAGTTCGAGCGCAAAACTATCGTGTCAAACTCGTCGCCGGCATCTCTTCCGAAGAGGGGGTAGCGCAGTTTCCCCGCACCGTACGTTTTGCGGAAGGCGAGACGGAGCGAGTGCTTGGGATTCCGGCTGGCATTGCGGGAGGTGAATCCCTGGATGCGGATTCCGCAATCGATCTGCAGGAGGCCGCCCTGCTCCGGATCGATCAGTTCGACCGAACACGGCCGCTCCCAAGCCATCCCACGGCCTTCTGTATTGTGATAGATCCCGCGCGCAGTGCCAAAGAGATCATCGATGTCCATCACGATCGAGAGAGTGGGCAGGGCCTGGAGCGCACCGGCAACGATCGACTTTGCCTCGGGGACGGTGGCGCTCGGACTATCGACGATGGATCGAAGGCTCCTGAGATCCCGGTCCATCTCATAATCCCAGCCGGTCCAGCTGGTTGAGAATCCCGCGGGCACGCGGGGTTGATCGGGCACATGATCCGGAAAGAGATAGGTTTGAGTATCGACAATGGTGGGCTCGTAGCCGTCAAGAAAGGCGATGGCACGCAAAGCGGTGGTGCTGCGAATCAGGATGCCCGGCGAGCCCGGATACTCTGCTCCGTTGCCCAGGGTCGGGGCGGAGCCGTCGGTCGTATATCGAATGATTGCTCCGGGAGTTGCCGTGGTGATCTCAACCGAGAACGGCTCGCTGTACAGTCCGCGATGGTGGCTGAATTTGGTATCGGCAACGAAGCCAACGACCGCGCTGGAGCTGTTTCGACTGTTGGGGGTGGGGAGGGAAAAGTAACCCTCCTGGAGGGGCAGCGCGTTCCCGGAAAATCCGTAGGAGATGTCCTCGCGCTGGCGCGGGTACGCGACAATCTCGCCGGCGATCTCCACGCCGCCACCGATGGTTGGTTTGACGAGAGCGAGGTAGCCGCCGCTTGCCTTATCGAGGCGGAAGTTGGTGTGGTAATTCCCGCTGGCATCGAGGTAGTCGGTGGTCGACTGTCCGGAGGCAAAGACGAGGAGAAACTCGTTGGGCGCAAGGGAATGCGCGGGAAACGGCCACTTGGTCAGCTCGCCCGGGTCATCGGTGAGATACCATCCGTCGAGCGAGACGGTTCCCTCCGTCGAGTTCCAGATTTCGATCCAGTCGCTTGAGTTGCCGTCGCCGTCGAGAAGAGCATCATCGTTGGAAGCCATGAACTCGCTGAGAAGGACTCCTCCGAGCGCAAGCGGGGGCGGGGGAGGACCGGAGAGCTGCAAGCTGAAACCCGCCAAGGCGAAGTGGTCGCCCGGGCCATTGTCGGGACCCCGGGCGAAGTTGAGTCGGACTTCGTTTCCTCCGGAGACCGTAAGCTCACTGACGTGCGTCGTGAGCGAAGCGCTCGAGTTGTCAGAAACCACGAGACCGCTCGCGACTTGAACGTTTTCGCCCGTTGCATCGGTGAGAGCAATGTCGAAGGGGGTGGCAGGAGAGCGCTCGCTCACGCCAAACTGGGTCGTGTGGTGGTAGGTGGTGAGCTCGTATACTCCATCGAGAAGATTGGCGAAACTAACCGTAATGATACCAGGGCGGTTGAGCAGAGGGCCGTCGGAGAGAAGGTCGCTCTGCGCGGCGAAGGCTCCCGTGGCCGCGGCGTAGTCGCGCGTATGCGAATTCCCGGCCACCGTCACCCTGACCGCCCCACCCGCGCCCGCGAGTTCGTCGTGGGGGAAGGACTTGGTGACCTCCTCGCCGCCCGTGGCAGGCAGACCGAACCCTTGCCATCCCGGCTGCAGGGGCTCCACGCCGTCCCGATCGGAGCGGCTGAAGTCGACCATGAGCGGCTCTCCATGGGCCAGAAGAGGAATAAGGACGCCGCAGAAAGCAGCGAGCTCGAAAAAAAAGCAGCCGACCGGCGGAGCGCGCATGGAGCAATGTTGCCTCTTCTCCGGATCAGGTGCCAGCTGGGAATGGAGTTCTCTGGCCAGTTTCCTCAGGCTTACGCCCCGAATCTCAGCAGCAAATAAGTCGAGCCCGAGCATCATAAACATCTCTCATGGAATCCCTTAGGATTACGCGGGGACGATTATCGAGCTCTCCAAAGAATTGGCACGTTGGCGGCTTGCTTCGAGGGCACCCCGACCTTCCCCGGTTCCTCAGCTTCCAGGAACCCTAGCTTGGTGCCAGCGAGTAGCCATCCAGCGCCTGCTGTTACTTCCTCGGGAACCAGTCTCCGTTCACGACGAATCCCCACGCCTTGATGTTCTGCGGACACCCCGATCCAGTCGTATTCAGACGTGCCCAGGCCTAATCCGAGGTCCTCGCTTCTTTGATCAACGCTCGCGGATCGTGAGCGCCATGACCTCCAGGATGGTGTGCTTGCCGCCGTGGCACAGTTCGAATCCGATTGCCCCTTCGGCTGGCCCATCCTTGTGTACGACATCGATCGTCTTCACCCCATTGAGCCAACCTTGCAGGTGGTGCCCCTTGGTCAGGATGTACCAGTGATTCCAGTCGCCGTGCCGGACGAGTTTCTCCGCGTGATGCTGTGGAAACCTATGCACCATTCCGGCTCCGCCTTCTTCCCACAGGCAGCCCCAGTAATTCGACCCCATGTCGAACTGGTAGCCCGGTGCTTCCTGCGCCGACTTCGGCCGGAGCCGGATACCGACGCCAGAGTTCGCTCCAGCGCCGGTCATCTTCACCGCCGCATGCAGTTCGAAGTCGCGGTAGTCCTGTCTCTTCGTCCATGCAAAATGGTATTCGCCACCTCGGGATTCGCCACGCAGGACGCCGTCCCCCGAGAGTTTCCAATACTCCGTCTCGCCCTTCCAGGCATCCCAGCTTCCAAGAAGATCGACCCATCCTTCGCCCACCGGCTTTCCATCGATCAGCTGTCCCTCATCCGGCAGGCTGATCTCGAGATCGTTGAACAGCTTTGTTATCCGCTTCACCGTCTCATTCACCAGCACCTGGCCGCCGGCGGGACCCACCGGACATGTCTCCGGGATCGCGCTGTATCCACCACCTGCGATCGCTTCCGCGGTCGGAAGATAGTAGGCGGGCCCGGCAAGCTGGACGACACAGGTCATCTGCGCATCACTCCGTGCGACCATCCGGAGCCCATACTCGGTGAAGAGTTCGAACTGGTTCGTGCAGACCGCGACATCGCCGATCCGCAGGACATGGATCTCGGTCGGATAGCAACCATCAGTGCTCTTCAGCAGGTTCTCCTGGACTTCCAGGGTCTGCGCCCGCCACGAAATGGGACGTGCCAGCGCGTTGGCCCTGTCCGGATGGTTCTTCAGTTCCTCCACGAATCCGTCATGCGCCGCCCGGATGCCCGCAATCTCCTCTTCACTCAGCTTCCATCCGGGAAGCCGGATCTGATCGCTGAGATGCTCCAGCACGACATCGCCTTTGCGCTCCTCGCGCACGAGCGTGTAAACATCGAGAGCCGAAGCGACAATTCGCCGTGCGCATTCCTCGGTCCACCCGTTGATGCCGCGCAACTGAAGCATCCGGTTTTCAGCGTCCGCATGGAGACGTGGCCCGGGCATCTGGTCGCCGGCCGCGCCGCACCAGCAGAGTACCGTGAAGGCTTCACCGAATTCCTTCTTCAGCTGTTCGCGCACCGGATGCCAGAAATCCGCACTGATCTGCCGGTTTCCCGGAGCGACCTGCGCCGGGCACCAGGGGTTTATCGCGGTGGCGATCGGATCTCCTCTGGAGTCGAAGAAAAACAAAACGGGCATTCCTCGATAGACCGCTCCTTCCGGCCCCTTGTAGTCCGGAGTCCGCATCTCTCCAAACATCTGCCCACGTCCGCTGAGATAGGCGGTCCGCCGGTTAAAGCCGATCTCCGCGTCCCCGAGTCCCCATGCCATGCTTCCTGCGCGCATGTTCGAGCAGGCTTTGATGATGGCTTCCGAAACCTGCTTCGCGAAGAACTCGATGTAGTTCTCTACCGTCATCACGCCATCCGGAATGATGAAATTATCGCGCATGACGACGGGTGCCTGGTGCGTGTGGGTCGTGCTGATGAAGATCTTAGTTGTGTCGATTTCGGGAAGCACCTTGCCCACCCGGTCGCGGACTGTGTTCAACATTTCCCACGGCAGGTGGACGAGGTCCGCACTGACCATGATCGAGCGCTCCTGAATTTTGTCCCCCTCAAGCAACTCCAGCACGAGCACCTGCGCCATTACCGGTGAAGAAACCCCATCCGATACCCGGAGCCCGAAATAACCTTCGAGCGCGACGGGACGATCAGGTGTGATGGTGGTTTCCGCCGTCCCGATATGCAGCTGTGCGGTGTGAGCCAGCGCGGCGCTCAACCAAAGCGTGATGATGGGGATGATTCTCATCATGAGTTCATTTCTCGATAATCGATTCCCCCGGGAACCAGTCCTCGTTCACGACGAATCCCCGGGCCTTGATGTAGTCCTTCCGGTCCTTGTAGTAGTTCTCGAGCTTCGGGCGATCGAACCAGATCTCCTGCTCCCTCATGACCGCATGGTGAGCCATGCCGATCGAGACCCAGGAGGGGATTTTTTCGAACTCCCCGGTTCGGCAGCCATGAATTGCGAGGAGGGCGAGAGGTTCGGTGATGTTCAGGGGCACGACTTTTGGGCGATCGTAATCCAGCTGGTTGCGGCCGAATTTTTCCCGCATCATGTCCTTCACCGTGATTCCCTCGTGGGGCGACTGTTTGAATTCCTTCAGGGCTGGGAAATTCTGCTTCCGATCCGCTTCCACGACGAAAAGGCCGCTCCTGGGATCCTGGCGTCGCTTGATGATTTCCCTTCCCAGATGCTCCATGAACTTCAGGGTTTCAGGGTTCCGGGTCACGCGATAGATCTCGGAGAGCCCGAACACGTATCCATCCTCCGCCCCGTTCTTCGCTTCATAGTTGAAGGAGGGGATGGCTTTGCTGGTCTCCCCGATGTCCCCCAGCCCAGCCCCCTTGTACAGGTCCCGTAGAAGCTTCCAGTAGCGGGCCCTGGATTCGGGGGAAGTGCACAAACGAAAGCCCTGCGCGACGGCGGCAAAGAACGTCGGGGTAACGGGTCGATGCCGGAATGACCCCCCGGGCTGCGCCCCCCATCCGTGAAGGGTTGCTTCCTCGGTAAACACGAGATCGGTCACGTCCTGTCCATCAAGCAGGATGCTCCTCAGGTGGTGAGCCCTTGGATCATAGGCCGCCTGCATGTAGTTCAGGATCCATTGATCCACTGTTTCATGGACCTTCCTTATTTCTTCGTATCGGCCGTGCTTCTTGGCCTGTTCGATCGTGCCCAGAACGCCGAGGACGTGGATCGGTACGCTGTTGACCCAGCTCGAGATGATCACTCTGGCCTCATTGGCATTCGAGTCGGGGTAGGCATTAACATAGGTCTCGAGCCCACGTCGGTAGAAGGGGGGAGGATAGAGCATCATGGGCCAGATCCCTGTTTTCGGATCGCTCTTCGCTGCGACGACTTCCAGAATCCGGTTCGCCCAGGTTCGTGGCTTCAGGTCGTCTTCAAGGCAGCCGAGGGTGAAGCCGCTGTAGGCGAGATCATAGGCGAGGGCGATGAAGGACAGTTCGCCACCCTGGGTGAACTCGGGGAGATCCGCCACTTCCCGGAGGGGGCGGTTCCAGACCGTCTCAATGTCAACCCTGGTATTGAAATTGGCGTGGCGGTTGTAGCGCATCGAGTGCCAGTCCCGGATGTAGGTTTCCCATATTCCCTTGATGAACCGGGAGGTTTTCCCGGGAGAGACGTCATGGGAGAATTCATAGAACGGGAAAGTTTCCTGGAGTTCAAACTGTTCGCTGCCCCTGCCGTCGCTGTAGGCCTGTCCCTCGACCAGGTCGATCGACATGTGGTTTCCAAACGCCAGCAATCCGCTCCGGGGGTAGATGTAGTCCTCGAACATGCAGATCATCGAGTCCATGACCGCCTCCGCGTACCTGGCGTCACCCGTGAACAGGCTCATGGAGGCAAGGAATCTCAGCAGGTTCTGGGAGCGCTCGAATCGCGAGAGAATCACGGGATGGTTTGGGCCGCCCTGGGCTGGTTTCAGCCATCCCAGCGTGCCGGGAGCCTTGAGGGTTTCCCGGTTCAGGTGCTGGACGAACAAGGCGGAGTTCTCCGGTCCGTATTCGTCCCGCCCGTGAATGATGGCGGTGTCGGCGAATTTTTGTGCGGCGGAGAGGAATTCGTCTTCCTGGATTGCTTTCTTTGAGAGCTTCTTTTCTCCCACCCAGTTCCTGTGGATTCGCTTCCGGGCGGCGTGCCGGTCCACTTTTCGTGCCAACTGTTCATCCTTGCCCAGTGGTCCCGGTGTGATGAACCGGGCCTTCCGGGTCGTGGCGGGCAAGGCCAGGGTTTCGAGCTGCTTTTCGTCGGTGATCAGCCTGATCCCCTGGAGGACGACGCTGGAGTGGTTTCCCTCCGGGTTGCGGTTGGCCACAATGTGGTAATTTCCCTTTCCCCTCTTGTTGATGCCGAAAGCGGTGACTGGCACGACGTCCCAGAAGAACGCGCCCTCTTTATCGCCGACGGCCGCATGGGTGAGGACTTTTTCGTTGCCATTGACGGCCACCTTCATGGAGCGACTGGAGCCGCGGCCCGGGTTTTCCTTGCAGAGCCACATGAAGGCCAGCGAGTGCTCCGGGTCGGGACCGACGTCCAGATGGACCTCCAGGCCCCCTCCGGAGACGAAATACATGGGGTAGCCGTTGAAAAGGGAAATGTCCTTGTCGTTCCGACTGAAATGAATCCAGGCGAGGGGTTGGGAAGAAACGTCTGCCGCGGAGGCTGTGACGCCGAGAGAGAGGGCACAAAGGCAGACCGCCAGGAGCTTTGCCAAGGGGTTCCGGAGATGAGGGCTGGGACTATTGGTCATGCGGAAAACAGATCAGGTGTTCCCGGGCGTTCTTCCCAGCGCCCGGGAGGGTTTCACGGCCGGTTCCCGGGGGATGAGGCTCCTACTCGAAGGAAAGGCTCAGGCTTTCGATCATGGGCTTGGATTTGTTCCCGGTGGTGTCGGTGAGCTTGAGCTCAATCTGGAAACCGTGTCCGGCGGGCAGGTCGGAGAGGTTGAGTTTGGCCGGGGTGCGCTTCACCTGCTTGGAGAAGCCCTCGATGTAGTCATAGCGCTCCCTGAGCTCGCTCCACTTGCCCCAGGTATTGATCTTTCCGTCGTTATCCGTGTCCACGCCGACGCGGGCCTCGACGGATTCCACCCAGGGGCCCGGGCTGACGTAGTCGGTACGCTGCTGGGTGGCGAGGTAGAACCGGCCCTCGGCGAAACAGATATCAGGATCAGGGTGGCCATTGCCGATCTTGTCGCACCAGGTGAATTGCTGGTCGATGGAGGGGGAGGTGAACCAGCCCACCGCCATCTGGTGGCCGCCGGCGGGGTCGTAGTCCCCAAAGAGGTAGTACTGGCCTCCGATGCAGATGGCAGCCCAGTCTCCGTAGGCTTCCTGCTCGGGTTCGTGAATCTCGTATTCGGCGATATTGGAGGGAAAGCGCTTGGGGTCTTCCTTCATCCAGTGGGGATGTTTGTAAGTGGCCACCTTGCCGGTGGGCTTGGTGCGGTTGTCGACAGCCGGGGGACCAAACTTGAACCCGTTGAGCCCGTTCCTGCTGACGGCATGCCCGGCGAGGGGGGAGTCCCAGGAGCGCTTGTTGGCGGAGATGGGACTCCAGTCCTCGATGATGACGTGCATCTTGCCGTCGAGATCACGGATGAAGCCGGCATCGGAACCGTGGGACGGGTCGGCCACCGCAAGGCCCATGTTCTTGCCGGGTTCGCCATCGGTCAGATCCGCATCAACGTAGACATGCGGGTCCTGGTCGTTGGGGAAGTCGTAGTAGATGTAGGCCTTGCCATCGACCCACTCGGCGCTGGTCACCCACTTGGAAAATCCCTCGGTGACAGGTCCGTGATGGACCCAGGTCTTCATGTCGCGGCTTTGCCAGGCGTGGTAGCCGCCCCTGCCCTTCTTCAAGCCCCCGGGAGCGTTGTGCTGGTTCTCATCAGGCGTGGTCTGCAGGGGGATATCAAAGCCCTCGAGTTTTGCGGGCTCCGGGGTGAAGGGCGGTAACGGCTTGGCCTTCTGCCCCTTCTTGCGCCTCGGTTGCAGGCCGCCGTAGCGGCCGAACATCCAGTAGTTGCCCGGGCCCACGGTGAGAAGGACGGGGGCATCGCGCAGGTTGGCGGGTCCGAGGTTTTCGATCGGATTCCAGTTCTGCCAGATGGCGGACTGCCTGATGACCAGGGAGGAAGCGGAACGCTTCTGGTTGAATTTGTGGATCCTGGTCCTGATTGTGCCCGTCTTGCCGGTGGGTTCCGCCACGCCGTTCCGGATGGCGACGCCCTCGGATGAGGCGATGGCACTCGTCCATTCGGCCTCAGAAGCGATGGTGAGTGGATCGGCGGCGAGGAGGGACTCGATCAGCAGGAGGGGAGCGAAAGTTGCTGTTATTGTCTTCATGAGGCGGTGTTGAGCCACGTCACTTCCCCTGCTTCCCGATCAGTTCGGCCATCGCCGTTGCGAAGGAATCCCCAAGCCGGGCGAAGAAGGTGCCGCTGCCCAGGTAATGGTAGGGGCGATCACTGCCCACTGTATCCCACTCATGGTAATGCTTGGGCCAACCCTTGCTGTAGATCTCATGCGAGAAAAGGGAGTAATCCTGGTAGCTCTCGACCGACAGGACGTTGTCCTTGAATTCCGGCGCCTTGGCGGCCTCCCGCTGGGCTACTGAAACGGCATTCTTGTCCACTCCCTCCTTGGTCATGTTGGTGCCAAGGACACCAATCACAAAGGGCATCTCTGGAGTATCGTATTCCTTGCGCACGTCCTTGATGAAGTGAACCATCATGTCCCGGTAATTATTCCGGAATTCCTCCGAGAACTGATCGTTGAAGCCCTGAAACCAGACGAAGCCGGCCATCTCATGTCCGGCAGCGGGGTCATAGGCCGGATGGTTATCCTTCAGGTTGTCGAGCACTTCACGGATGGCTTCATTCATCATCCTCCAGTTGAGGCCTGCATTCTTTCTGATCTCCTCCGCCTTGTCGCCCGACTTCTGCTTTTCGTTCAGTTCGTAGTCACCCGCGGATGGCGGGCGGAAATCGTAATTGATGGACTTGCCGCCCCATGAGGTTTTGATCAGCAGGATGGGGCCGTCAGTCTTCTCCGCGATCGAGAGTCCGAATCCGAACTCAGGCCCCAGCTTTTTCCCTCCGCCGCCATAACCGACGCCGAGCTTTCCCGCCTTCCTGCTGCCGTCTGCAATCGAATTGATGTAGACCCGGTCCGAGACGACGCACGACGAGGTGACCTGGTCCTTGTAAGCCTCATGCGCGTCCTTGAGCGTTTTCACCTCCGCTTCCAGGGCCGTTTTTTCGGCCCCTTCACTAATCGCCTTGATCTTGTCGTTGGAAATCCCGCCGGTGAGCTCATCGATCTTACGGGCCTGGGTCAGCTGTTCCTCCAGCGCTTTCCCGGACAGTCCACTGCCTTTCTTGAAGACCAGCTGGCGGAGCCTCTTGTCTCTCGCATCGTCTGAGTGATACAGGGTCGCAATGGTATGGGGGTTCGCGTGACCGACCGTGTTGGACTGACCCGCGAGGATGAAGATTTTCAATTTCTCCCCGGCCACGACCGGGCTGGTGATCGAGAAGATCGAGGTGGTTACGGCCAACAGGATCCCTTTCATAATTGGTTTGTTATGCATGGTGGAGTCTCTTTCAGGATGATGGAGGCATTGGATCTTGGGTCGGGAGAAGCTTCAAGCAAGAGTTTGTCTTCCAGTGCCTGGGCTCTCACGATCCAGGCAGGCGGGAAGCTCGGCAAAGCGGATCTGGAGGAGGGGGGCAGGTTCCTGGGCCAGCGGAACGGTTGACCAAGGGCATCCCTCTCCGCTAATAAGACAAACCGTCCGCACACGTGAAGTTTTTCTCCGCTAGTATTGCTGTCATCATCCAGGCATTGCCCGGAGCATCCGTCTTGTTCGCTGAGGTGATTCCCGTTTCTGTTGAATCGGGTACCGAGGTCAGCTGGCAGTCCTCAGGGGAATTTGAATACCAGGTCCAGTATGCCGGGGGAGACCGAAGCGAGATGTGGGAGGATCTTGGCCCGCGCATACCCGGGAATGATGCCATGCGATCGGTCCTGGACCCGGAGGCCGGTGTGGTGCGGCGCTACCGCGTTCTGCAGATGCGTCCGGGATTCGTCCCGGCCTCCTCGGTCCTGGCGAATGGGAGCTTTGAGGAGGGCGACGAGTCCTTCGTCGATGACTGGGCCGGGGTGGCCAGTCATCCGCCCGTCAGGAGCACCAAGGAAGCCCACGGCGGGTCGTTCAGCATGCATTGCAAGCTGGCCAACGAGGGATCCACACCCCAGGAAGGGGCGCTCGCGCAGGCCGTCAGTGCCGGTGGGAATAAGATCAGGGGAGGCACCCGTTATGACCTCTCGTTCTGGACCAAGAATATCAGCGTCGGTCCCTCCTACATCCAGCAGTATCACCTCGACTGGCTGGGGGAGTCCGGGGAGGTCCTCGCTTCCAGGAACTTTGTCCCTTTTCAGGCAAAGACAGGGGGCTGGAAAAAAACCTCGGTGCCTGGACTTCTTGCGCCCGATGGTGCGGTCGATGCCCTGATCAAGTTTCGTTTCGTGACGGGGGCGGTTGCCAACGGTCACGGGGAGGTCTACCTCGATGATGTTGCATTCGAAACCGGGAATTCCGACCCGGCCAGGCAACCGGGAGCCGTCAAGATTGAGACAAACCTCACTTCCCGCATAAGCTGGCCCACGAGGAAGAACTGGATCTACCTCCCCTTTGAGACGGGCATTGATGCCTCGGGGGCCAGGTCTTCGTTGAGGCCCACCATTACCGGCGATGGGGAGACTGCTGCGGTCAAGGTTTCTGCCGCCATTGCAGCCGAGCTCCAGGCCTTGCAGGGATCCAGCATTTCGCTTCTCTCCCCGGGAGATCTCTCGGTCAGGCAGCCCAGGAAAGGCCAACTGACCCTGGACTGGAAAGAGATCGAGGGGCGCAAGGTGACTTACCGGGTCCTCCACGGCACCAGGCCGGGTTTGTTGTCACGATCCATCAATACCGGCAGGGCCACGTCAGGGATCATTGAGGAAGTGAAGGCCGGGGACAGGCATTACCTTTCGGTTCTGGTCGTGGATGGCGGGACGCAGTAGGCCGGCCCGGGGAAACGCCTTTGGTATTGAGTTTGGCGGGACACCGGGGCAAGGTGCGCGCGCTCGCGAGCGCGGGTGAAAGGGCATGAGCGCAGCAGGAAAACAGGTCTCCCTCTACGACACGACCTTGCGTGACGGGACGCAGGGGGAGGGATTCCAGTTGTCCGGTCTGGACAAGTTGCGCATTGCGCATCGTCTCGATGAGTTCGGGATGGACTACATTGAAGGGGGATGGCCGGGTTCGAATCCGAAGGATGTGGAATTCTTCAGGGCGGCAGCCGGGGAGGAGTGGAAGCACGCCCGCATCGCGGCCTTCGGCTCTACCCGCCGCCATGACCGGGCGGTGGAGGATGATCCCCAGGTGAAGCTCCTTATCGATGCCGCCACACCGGTGATCACGATTTTCGGGAAGAGCTGGAAGCTCCACGTGACGGAGGTGATCAAGACGACTCCCGAGGAGAATTTTGCCATGATCCGCGACACTGTTCGCTACCTGAAGGAAGCGAACAGGGAAGTGATCTATGACGCCGAGCATTTCTTCGACGGCTACAAGGACGACAGTGAGCACGCCCTGCAGACCCTGGAGGCCGCCGCTGAGGGAGGAGCGGAATGCCTTGTGCTGTGCGATACCAATGGCGGGACCATGCCCGACGAGGTCGAGGCGATCTGCACGGTGGTGAAGGATCGGGTGCCGGGTGTGCCCTTCGGGATCCACACCCACGACGATTCCGGGGTGGGCATCGCCAATGCCATCTCGGCAGTGGGTGTCGGGGCCGTGCAGGTGCAGGGAACAATCAACGGCTATGGCGAGCGCACCGGGAACTGCAACATGACCTCCCTCATTCCGATCCTGCAGCTCAAGCGCGGGATTGAAGTGGTGGACGATCTGACCAAGTTGAAGGAGCTCTCCTGCTTTGTAGACGAGGTCTCCAACAATTCTCCCTATCACCGCGCACCCTTCGTGGGACGCACCGCTTTTTCCCACAAGGGGGGGATGCACGTGAATGCGGTGCAGAAGGTGGCGCACAGTTATGAGCACATCCGCCCCGAGGAGGTGGGAAACGCCCAGATCATCCTGGTCAGTGAGCTCTCCGGGCAATCGAACATCCTGATGAAGGCCCAGGAGATCGGTCTGCCGCTGGAAAAGGGCAGTGCGGAAGCGAAGGCGGTGCTGGTCAAGGTCAAGGAGCAGGAGAAGGAGGGATATTCCTACGAGGCGGCGGGTGGTTCACTGGAGCTGCTCATCCGTCGCGAGATCGGGAAGCACGAGAAACGCTGGGTCCTGCGCGAGTATCACTGCAGTTTCCGCCAGTACCGGGATGGACACAACCCGGTTTGCGAGGCCGCCGTGAAGATGGAAGTGGGGGGCGTACCGGAGCACACCGCGGCGGAAGGCCATGGGGTGGTCAATGCCCTGGACAAGGCCCTGCGCCAGGCGCTCATGCCGCACTTCCCCGCCATCGAGGGGGTCTCCCTCATCGATTACAAGGTGCGGATTGTGGATGGACACGCCGCCACCGCAGCCAAGACCCGGGTTCAGATCGTGCACACTGATGGAGAGCGCAGCTGGGGGACGGTTGGGGTTTCCGACAGTATCATCGAGGCCAGCTGGATCGCCCTCACCGAGGGTATCGATCTCTTCCTGCAGCGGGAACAGTAGGATTTCCTGTCGGGTGGACATCGCGGCGCGATCGGGTAGAAAGGGGGTCATGAGACTCGCATTACTCGCTTTTCTTGCCGTTCCAGCCCTCGCCTGGGGGGATCATCACGGGAAGGGAACGCCTCTTTTCAACGGGAAGGACCTCACGGGGTGGAAAGTTCCCAAGGACAACATCTGGTGGTCGGTGACCGATGGGACGATCGTGGCCAAGAGCGGACCCAAAAAGCGGGGCAGCAACCTGTGGACCGAGAAGGAATACACCGACTTCGACATGAGTTGTGAGTTCCGCTTTGACGGCAAGGGCGACTCGGGAGTGTTCCTGAGGGATGGGGGCCAGCAGATCCAGATCGGGATCTCCGGATCGCTCAAGCGCGACATGACGGCCTCCCCCTACATCTCAGGCAAGGGATATCCGGTGGAGGCGGAGGAGAAGAAGGGGGTCAAGGGAGTAAAGAACCTCCTCAAGATCGACGAGTGGAACAGGATGCGGATCGCGGCGGTGGGGCCGAAGTACGATGTCTGGCTCAACGGGGTGCACGTGATGACTTACACCTCGGATAAAGCCAAGGCGAAGGGCCCACTCGGTCTGCAACTCCACGGCAACAAGGTGATGTCGATCGATTTCCGCAACCTTGCGGTGAAGGAGATCGCGAAGAAGAAGTAAGGTCAGGGAACGGAGTAGTCCCGCTGGAGTTTCTTCTTCCGTTCTCCGTTGCATTTTCGGGGATTCGATGCGATGGCCCCGCGCACATGCTGACCATACGCAAGCTGACCATGGCCTACGGTGGGCGGACGCTCTTCGAGGAGGCTGATCTGACCATCAACTGGGGTGAGCGCGTTGCCTTGGTCGGCCCCAACGGGGCGGGCAAATCGACCCTTTTCCAGATCATCCTCGGCAATGAGGTGGCCAGTGCCGGGAAAGTGGAACGCGATGAGTATGCCCACGTCGGCTATCTTTCCCAGGAGGCCGGTGATCCGGGCGAAGGCACCGTCCTTCAGATCGCGACCGCCATTACGCCCGAGATGCGGGAAGTGCAGCGGGTCATGCGCGAGCACGAGGCGGCAGGCACTCTCGATTCGGAGGAATACGCCGAAGCCCAGGACAAGTTCACCCTCATGAACGGGTTCCAACTCGAACCGAAGGGGCGCAAGATCCTGGCGGGACTGGGTTTCCGGCAGGAGGATTTCGACCGGCCAGCCAGCGAGATGTCGGGCGGCTGGGTCATGCGGGCCCACCTGGCGCAGATCCTCTGCCTCGAGCCCGACCTTCTCATGCTGGACGAGCCCACCAACCACCTTGACCTGCTCGCCCTGCTCTGGTTCCAGCGCTACCTCAGCGCCTATCCCGGCGCCATCCTGATGATCTCGCACGACCGCCACTTCGTGGATGCCATCGTGGAGACCGTGGTTGAGATCGATGGGCAGAAGCTCATCCCATACCGGGGGGACTATACCAATTACCTGGCCGAGCGCGAAACACGTCATGAGCAGAAACTCTCCGCCTGGCGCAACCAGAAAAAGGAGATCGACCGGATCCAGGAGTTCATTGACCGGTTTCGCTCGGTATCATCCAAGGCGTCGCAGGTGCAGAGCCGTGTGAAGCAATTGGAGAAGATGAAGACGCTGGAGAAGCCGAGAGCGCCTCGCAAGGTCTTCAAGTTTCACTTCCCCAAGCCGCCCCGCAGCAACCAGAAGGTGATCGAACTCGAGGGTGTCAGCCAGGCCTATGGTGAGATGCGTATCTATGAGAGGCTCGATCTGGTGGTGGAGCGGGGCGACCGTATCGTCATGGTGGGGCCCAATGGAGCGGGCAAGTCGACTCTTCTCAAGATCCTGACCGGGATGGTGCCAATCGATGGCGGAAAGCGAGCGGTGGGATATGCCACCAAACTCGGGTACTATTCGCAGCATCGCTCCGAGTTGCTGGACGAGAGCAAGACGGTGCTGGAGGAGGTCTGTACCACTGGCGCAGGAATGCGGGAAGAGGACGCGCGGGGACTGCTGGGATCCTTCCTGTTCCGCCGGGACGATGTGCACAAGAAGGTCAAGGTGCTTTCAGGCGGAGAGAAGAGTCGGCTCAACCTGGTGAAGTTCCTGGTCGATCCACCCAACCTGCTTCTCATGGATGAGCCCACCACCCACCTCGATCTCCTTTCGGTGGAGGCACTCATCCAGGCCCTCAAACAGTTTGAAGGATCACTCGTTTTCATTTCCCACGATGTTCACTTCATCCGCAAGCTGGCGGAGTCGACCTGGCACATCTCCGGCGGGGAAGTGACCAGGTACAGCGGGGGATACGATTACTACCTGGAAAAATCGGGGTTACTGGATGACGAGAAGGGGGCCGTGACGGCTTGACCGTGGTTGTTGCAGTGGGCGGCAGTCCGTCCCGGATACGGAAAGATTCCCGCCGGTGGAAACAGGTGGCCTTCCGCAGATCTCTGCCGCGCATCTTCCCGTTTCGATGTCTATTTCGACCGGAGCTTAAATTTTCTTCCAGAAAAATGGGAATCGCTTCCTGGCTCCCCGGTTGGAATCCCAATGCGGTACGGTCAAATCGCTTTTCTCATCCTCCTGAGTCTCGGGCCCGCGGGGGCTATCGTCATTGATGGCCCCTCCCCGGAGGACGCTTCCCACCTCCCTCCAACGGCGGCGGTAGCCCGGATTCATACCCCGTTCGGTCTCACCGCCTCCGGCACTCTTCTGCCTGGTGGTCGCTACGTCCTCACTGCTGCTCACGTCGTTTCCCCTGTTCCGGAGGACCGCATTTCATACGGCCTCATCGAATTCCCATCCTGCGCAGGAAAACCCCGTTGCCGGTGGAAATCAGTATACCTTCATCCCAAGGCCGCCGACCACCGGCTCTCGCGAATCTGGGATGCCGCTCTCATCGAGCTCGACAGCCCGATTTCCCCGGACGTCATCGCTGGAGTTCCACCCACGACAAAACCCGCGGGGAAAGATCTCATGGTTCACCTTGCCGGTTACGGCCATCGAGGTAACGGCTTGCTGGGAGACTACCAACCTCCCGGAACCCTGACCCTTGGGCGGAACTTCTTTGACCAGAGGCCAACACCGGAGCTGCTGCTCAGTCTTGGCCTCCCTCAAGACTACGGGCCGATCCTGATCCATCGTTTCGATCCGGATAAGAATGAAGCACATTTTGCCGCAGGAGATTCCGGTGGACCCGGTCTTGTCCTCGATTCCGACGGCAGGGTCCGCATCGCCAGCCTGAACCTTGGACGCCATCGAGGCCCCTCCGACCATGACCACCGGCTCAACGGCTCCTTTGGGGAACTGGGGCTCTCGCTTGACGCTTCGTCGCTCCATCCCTGGCTCCAGCCGTTTCTTTCCCCGCACAGACAAGCACTGAACAACGGAACCTGAACCCCCCACCACCAGACAAATGAAACCTAACCCCCACTCCATTCACCGCCTCGGCTGCTCCCTGCTCGGTCTCGCGGGCAGCCTTACCTTCGGCCAGGAGATTGAATCCACCCAAGTCCATGGCGATTCCGTTCGCGTCCGAATCAGAGCCCCGCAGGTTGAAATCGAACGCATTAATCCCGATGGCACCACCGCTACCGAAGCGGTAACCACTGAAAACCAGCGGATCATAGAGCTTGAGATCCCCATGGACGTTCCCACCAAACTGTTCCGGGCCAGGGTTCAGATTGGTGGCCAGGAGTTTGGCTCAGCCGTTCGACCGATTGTGGAGGAGGGATCCGTCCCCAATCCGGACGACATCCGGCCCTCCTCTCTCAACCTCCAGGGGAACCTTCTCACCCTTCAGTTCCCTCCGGAGCACACCGCAGTCCGGAACAAGGAATTTTTCACTGAAGGATTTCCCCTCTTTCTCAATGAGGGACCGGTGACTTTCCAGCCCGGCCGGTCTCCCGGCAGCTTCACTGCCTCACTTCGAGCCGGAGTTGTCGACAGATTCAGCGCCGAGCTCAAGGGCTCGCTGAATCGTCTCCGGAACCTGGGTGATGGCACCGTCCCCGTTTACATGGATCGCCAGTTGACTGGCCACCTCCCCGTTCCGGACCCGGAATCCCTCGGAGACAACTTTGATCTGTTCCCTTTCCTCAACAACAGGGAAATTCAGCCTCTCTCCTGTTCGGGTGGCCCCATCCTTGGATCTGCGGCAGCCGTTGATCCGAAGAAGTCCCTCATGATCACCGATCTCTCGGTGGTCGAAGATCCGGACCGCACCTTCGACCTCTTCAGCCCGGGGGCGATCTCCTACCTTGATCCGGCAACAGGTCGTCCACGGAAGTGGACCTTCGGTTTCCTCATGGAGGAAATGTGCAACTCCTCCCTCACCGGTCTGGACCCCAAGGTCTTCGCCCGCCGCTGGATCCAGCATTTCGAAGCCTTGCAGGTGATCAATTTCGATCCCGTGCCGGATCGCGGAGGGGCCGTTCAAGCGCAGATCATCAACAAATGGGAGACTCGGAATCTGGCGGAGGGCCTCGATCCGCTGGACCTGAAGAACGCTCCCTTCCGTCTCACCGCCATCGTGAATCGGGTCGACCTGCGCAGTGCCTCCGGCTACGCAGCTGGTGATGCCGGAGAATGCCGCTTCGTGTTCTGTGCCTACAACCTGGACACGGGTGCCCACCTGCCGATGACCGTTATCTTTGAATATGGGGTTCCTCTGGGAACCTGTCCCCAGATCAAGGATTGGGCCAACCGGTGGCATCAACTGGGTGCCCTGCCCTTCGGAGGGGTCTACAATACCGAACTCGAGACCCTCACCGACGTCGTGGCCCTTGCGAATTCCAATCCTTCCAAACCCAATGGGAGCGCAATTAACCAGATTCGTTCGAACAACTTCATCGGGCCGGGACCCTGGACCCTGCGCGAGTGGCAGATCACGGGGGCCGGGGTGGCCCCCAACGACCTCACCGCAGTCACGACCAAGCAGACACCTGCTGACTCGAAAATGGGCACGGTGGACCTGGTCAACTACATCAACACCTATGAGGCTGATATCCTGGCGGGCTCCCATACCGTCCCGCTTTCCTTCCCGGGAGCCACACCCTTTCTTTCGGGAAAATCCGGTGTTCTGGTCCCCGATTTCTTCTGGAATACAAGCGGGATCCTGAACAATGACGCCCGTCACTGTTTCTCCCTCAATACCTGCAACGGATGTCATGGAGGGGAGGCTGGGACACATCTTCCGCCGATCGGGCCATTATCCAGCGGGACCCCGAGCTTCGTTCACATCGCCGAGCGCAATGTCGGGATTGAGTCCCACCTTTCCCGTTTCCTTACCGGGACAGGGACAGCCCTTTCCGACCCCGTGAGTGGTGTTCCCCGCGTCTTTGACGATCTCACCCGCCGGGCAGCCGATCTCGACTTCGTCGCCAACATGCCCTGTCTGATGATCTCCCTTTCGCCATCCCTGGCAACCAGATCCCACTAGCCGGAATAAGTAGGCTCAGCGTTCTTCCCTCTACCGCGCGCCCGGCGACAGCCGGGCGCGTTTTCTTTTTCTCCGGCTGCGTCAACAGCCCCTCTTCTGACCCCGGACTGGAAGAATTTCGTGTTCAATCGGGTCCATCCGTGGTTTTCCTCCCTCGCACATGGGCAAGGACAAGACAGCCATCACCCCGACCCGCGCAGAGGATTTTCCCGAGTGGTATCAGCAGGTCGTCCGCGCCGCCGACATGGCGGAGAATTCCGAAACGCGCGGGTGCATGGTGATCAAGCCGTGGGGCTTTGCCCTGTGGGAAAACATCCAGTCGCAGCTGGACACCCGCTTCAAGGAGACGGGCCACCAGAATGCCTACTTTCCCCTCCTCATTCCGCTCTCCTACCTCGAGAAGGAGGCCGAGCACGCCGAGGGATTTGCCACCGAGTGCGCGGTGGTCACCCATCACCGACTGGAGGCCGAGAAGGACGATGAAAGCGGAAAGACCCGGTTGGTGCCCACTGGCAAACTCACCGAGCCCTATGTCATTCGCCCCACCTCCGAGACCATCATCGGAGCGGCTTTTTCGCGGTGGGTCGAGAGCTACCGGGACCTTCCGTTGCTCATCAACCAGTGGGCCAACGTCATGCGCTGGGAGATGCGCACGCGCCTCTTTCTCCGCACGGCCGAGTTTCTCTGGCAGGAAGGGCACACCGCCCACGAGACGCAGGAGGAGGCGGAAGAGGAAACCAGGCTCATCCACGATCTTTACGAGGAGTTCCTCCGCGATCACCTCGCGATCCCGGTAGTGCCCGGTGAGAAGACCGAGGCCGAGCGCTTCCCCGGTGCGGTCAACACCTACACGGTGGAGGCCATGGTCCAGGACAAGAAGGCCATCCAGGCGGGAACGTCGCATTACCTTGGCCAGAACTTCGCCCGGGCCCAGGAGATCACCTTCACCGGCCGCAATGGTGGGATTGAACATGTCCACACCACCTCGTGGGGGGTGAGCACGCGTCTGATCGGGACGCTCATCATGGCTCACGCCGATGATGACGGATTGGTTCTTCCTCCCCGCGTCGCCCCCCAGCAGGTGGTCATTGTTCCCGTCACGCCCAAGGAGGAGACGAGGGACGCCGTCATCGCGTCCTGTGAGGCCCTTGCGGAAACGCTGCGGCGGGAACAGAGCTATGCTGGGAGCCCCATCCGGGTGCATATCGACAAGCGCGACCTCGGGGGTGGAGTCAAGAAGTGGGAGTGGGTGAAAAAGGGAGTGCCCATCCGGATCGAGATAGGTCCGCGCGACCTGGAGGGGCGGAAGGTCTGTCTCCAGCGCCGCGACCAGGCCCCCAACGAAAAGGATTTTGTCGATCGCGAGGAATTCATCCGCAACGCCCCGCAGATTCTCTCCGAAATCCAGCAGCTGCTGCTCGACCGCCTTACCGTTTTCCGCGACGAGAACATCACCGGGTGCAGCAGTCTGGAGGATTTTAACGCGCACTGGGAGGGCGACGACCCGGGCTGGTTGCTCACTCCGTGGGCCGGATCCACCGAACAGGAGGAAACACTTTCCAAGGAACACAAGATCACCATTCGTTGCCTTCCCAACGACCAGCAGGATGGCGAGGAAGCCCCCTGTTTCCTGACCGGCGAGGCGACCAGGACCCGTGCCCTGTGGGGACGCGCCTACTAGGAGCAGTTGCCCGTCTGATGGGATCTCTGATGAGCCTCGGGTTGCGATTTCACCCCGAAGCATTCGGGCGGTCTATTTGCGACGCTTAGCCTTGAGAAAGGGAGCGAGAATGTGCTTCCAGAGGGCCCAGAGGATCCCCCAGATCGGGACGAAAAGAATCAGTGCCATGATTTCATTGCCGGCGGTGATGGCCAACCTCAGCCAGAGGGCAAGCACGGTCAGCATCACGAAGGCGCTGACCAGGAACGCGAAGATCGCGACCATGTATTCGGCCTTCTCAAGGGCACTCGTTTTGCACAGGCGGTTTATTGCCCTTCTTCTCGGGGGTCTCTGCCCGGGTTCCCCCGACCTGCGTGGGGCTGTAGGCTTCGATTGCAAGGAGTCTTATTTCAGTTCCTTGAGTTTGCCACGGACCATGCGGGCCTCCTCCCCCTCGAGGATCTGCCAGCAGGCCAGGCCGTTGCCGACGAGGTCCCATTCATCAAACTGCCAGGTGACCTTCTTGTCCCTGGTGATCTCAAAGATCTGCGGGTTCTTGTCCCCGGCGTGGCAGTTGCCGATCACATAATTCCCGTTGGAGAGTTCCTGCAGGCAGGTCATCCAGCCCAGGCCGATTTCGGTGTCCGGAACCTTGCCTTTGATTTCCCAGACGATCTCCTTTTCCGGATTCACCTCCAGGATACTCTTGCCATTGCCGGAAGCGATCAGGGTATTTCCGTTTTTAAGGCGGATGGCTCCATAGACCCGGGAGCCCACCTTGTATTCCCACACCACCTTGCCGGACTGGTTGTATTCGGTGACCACGCCGGGGCTTTCGGCGCAGGAAAGGTAGTGACCGTTATCGAGGACGCGGACGAGGCGGGTGTTCCTGCGGCCGCCCTCACCCATGGGAACCTCCCTGATCTTTTTCCCATCCTTGTCGACGTGAAGGAAACGTCCCACTCCGCTCTCCGCGATCATGGTGGAGCCATCGGGGAATCGCTTGAAGGCATGGACATCAACCCGCTTGCCCTGGTTGCCGTTCTCCCGGGCGGATTCGTATTCCCAGACCACCTTTTTCCCGAGCGTGATTTCCTGGGTCCTGGTCCACGTATCGTGGAAGAGGACGTTGCCGCTGTCGAGGAGGTGAATGTCATGGTGGCCGGTGTGGCCGCGCTTTGGTCCGGCGGTGTCGTGCTTCCAGAGGACCGTTCCGTCCATCTCGCAGATGGCGACAAGGTTCTTGCCGTAGGAGACCCCCAGGAGGACGAGGCGTTCGTCTTTGGCGTGGGCAGCGGAAAGGAGGACGAGGGGAAGCAGGAGGGCGGCAAGGCGAGCAGGTGTTCTCATGCCCCGAACCCTAGAGAAGGGGATTTCGCAGGGCAAACTCTCGTTTGCTGTTCCGATCAGGGGATGATCACGCTCTCGCAGTAGGCCAGGACGTCCCGGAAGGGATGGTTCTCGAGCAGGGAGAAGGTGTCGTGAGCGGTGAGACGGGCACGTCTGCCGGTGGTGGGCAGGACGACCCAGGTGCGGGAGGTGGCCGGACTGGTGAGGCCACACAGGAAACGAGTGAGTTGGCGCGGGGTCCGGAGGGGGCCGTGGCGTTCTTCCAGCAGGGTCTGGATGGCGGCAACATGCCCGGAGGTGAGATCGGGGGAGGGAGTTCCCGGAACGGTAGAGCCGGGGGGATGGAGGAGGCATGGACTGCAGTGGCCACAGGGTTCCGGCAGGTCTTCGCCGAAGTGGCCGAGCAGGTGCCGGTTGAGGCATGTCTCTTCTTCGGCGTAGGCGAGAACCTGCTGCAGGCGGTGAAGGTCCTGTTCCTCGCGGCGGAGGAAAAGCTGCTGGAGGCGTCCGGTGAGGGCGGCCAGATCGCCGGGTCGCCTGAGACGGCGGTAGGCGTGACGAATGCCGCCTGGTTTGAGGACTATATCGGCGTGGGATTCCAAGGAGGTAAGCTCCTGGATGATGCGGTCCCGGTGGCAGCGGAGTTGTTCCGCGGCGGCGGACGGATCGATCGTGATCCAGGTACGGCCGTGCTTTCCGGTGGCGAAGAGGTTGCGCAGGAACCGGCGGGTCTGTTCGTCGTGGCCGAGGACGGCCTGTTCCAGATCGCGCAGGAACTTGACCCGGTAGGTGGTGTAAAACGGCGCGGTGGCGGCGATGTATCCTTCCAGTTCGAGGTAGGTGAAGAGGGTGTTGATGACGAGGGGTCGGATGTCGTGCGTGCCAGCCAGTTCGTAGTGTGAAGTGTCGAAGGTGTCCCCGCGATCGAGGACCTGGTCGAGGACGCGGCGCACCGCCTCACGCGAGGGGGTGTCACCATAAATGAAGTTTTCCAGCACGCGCAGGTCGTCCCGACAGGCGAGGAGTTCGCAGGTGGCAGGTTTCCCATCACGCCCGGCCCGCCCGATCTCCTGGGTGTAGTTTTCCAGGGACTTGGGCAGGTTGTAGTGGATGATGCGCCGGATATCCGACTTATCGATGCCCATTCCGAAGGCGATGGTGGCGGTGATGATGGGTGCCTCCCCCGACATGAAGGCTTCCTGGCAGGCGGAGCGGGTGGAGTCGCGGAGGCCAGCGTGGTAGGGACGGGCGGGGAACCCCTCGCGCTTGAGGAAGGCGGCGAGACTCTCGGCGGTTTCCTGCCGGGTGCCGTAAATGATGGTGGGAGCGTCGGGTTCCCGGGCGAGGCACTTGAGGAGAACTTGCCGCTTGTGATCTTTCCGGCAGGGGATGACCCGCAGTTCCAGATTGGGTCGGTGGAAGGAGAGTTGGATGTGATTCTCCTCCGGGATGCCGAAGTTGCTGCGGATGTCGGCGGCTACGGGTGGGGTGGCGGTGGCGGTGAGGGCGAGAATGCGGGAGATCTTCAGTTCGTGTGCGAAGGAGGCCAGCTTGAGGTAGTCGGGCCGGAAGTTGTGTCCCCACTCCGAGATGCAGTGCGCTTCGTCAATGGCGAGAAGCGAGATTTTCGTCCGTGCCAGCCGGCGGCGGAAATTTTCGTTGGCGAGGCGTTCAGGTGCAACGTAGAGGAGCTTGAGAGTGCCGTTGAGCATCTTGTCGTAAACGGCGTGTGCTTCCCCGGCGGAAAGGGTGGAATCGAGCCTGGCCGCGGCGATGTCCCGGGCCAGCAGGGAATCGACCTGGTCCTTCATGAGGGCAATGAGGGGCGAGACCACCAGGGTGAGGCCCTCCAGGAGAACGGCGGGCAACTGGTAGCAGAGCGACTTGCCTCCCCCGGTGGGAAAGATGGCGAGGGCCGGGTGGTCGGCGAGGAGAGACTCGATCACCTTGCGTTGACCTGCGCGAAAACCGGAGAAACCGAAGTGCTTCTCCAGCGCACGGCTCAGGTCTGTCCCTTGGTCGCTGTTCAGGATGGGGAATTCAGGGTTGAAAAACACCGGGAAACAAGCCGGAAACCGGTTCTATTCCCGCCAGGGCCCCTTGATCGCGAAGGTCTGGTCCAGGGCCTGGATATTCACGAACAGGATGCTGCCGTCGGGAGAGAAGGTCGAGCCGCAGAACTCATACTTGTTCTTCCCATCGGGGTTGCGGGCCAGGGTGAAGATCTGGCCCCCGGGGGTGACTCCACGGAGGTGAGGGAATTGCTTCTGCTTGAAGGGGTCGATCAGGTCCTCGCAGATGATGAGATCCCCGTTGGGCGCCACGCAGAGGTTGTCGCCGCTGGTGAGGAGATCACTCTTCCCGGGTTCGAGGAACAACTCCACCATCGGATCGGGGTGTTGGTCGTTTTTCGGGAGGATGCGGAAGATCTGTCCCCGTTTTTCCGGCCCACCGTTTGTGCAGCAGAGATAGAGGGCACCCTTGTCGTAGAAGATTCCCTCCGCCCGTGCAAAGCGGGCGGCGCCCTTCTCGAATTCACGTATCCGCAAATCGTCCTTGGGGGAGGCAGGATCGGTGACTTCGATCCAGTGGATGGCCAGGCGCTGCCCTTCCTTTATCAAACGCTTCGGTTCCGGCTGGTGGTTGCGGAGATCGGCGGACTTCTGCTGCTTCACCGCGAGGGCGTAAAGTGTGCCGCTGCTGAGATCCTGCCTGCGATCCGGGACGAAGCGGTAGAGCAGGCCGTCGTCGCGGTCCTCAGTCAGGTAAATGGAACCGTCGCCTGGATCGCAGGCCACCGCCTCGTGACGGAAGCGGCCGAGTCCTTTCAGGGCAACGGGCTTCTGGAGGCCGAGCCTGGGGTCGGCCTTGACCTCGAAGCAGTAGCCGTGCAACCGGCCCCGTGGGGTTGCAACGAGGTCGTCGGATTCCTCGCATGTGATCCACGCTCCCCAGGGCATCGTCCCGCCGGAACAATTGCGATCGCTCCCGGCGAGGGAGAGAAATTCCTGTTCGGTCTTCCCGGTGGCCGGGTTGTAAACGAGGGTGGTGGTTCCTCCGAACTGGGGAACTTCGTCGCCCTCGCCCGGATCGTAGACCAGGTCACGGTTCATGTTCTCGGGCAGGTGATTGCCGGGGAAGGCGCCGAACTCGGACTGGTCGAGAGCAAGCTCGTGATTGCGAATGAGGATGATGCGACCGTTCTGGCCAGGGAAGGTGGCCATGTCGTCAAACTTGCCCGGAACGCGAAGACCGTCATTCATGAGCGTTCCCTTCCTGGAGATCACCTCGTAAGTGAAGTCGGCAGGCAGATCGAGGAGCTTGGCCTTGTCGGGAACCAAGGGCCCGTAGGGAGCAATCACTCGCTCCGAGGTCCTGTCCTCCTTGTCAGCTCGCAGATAGAGGCTGAGGCCGAGGAAGCCGGAGGTGATGGCGGATTGCTTCAGAAAGGATCGGCGGCTTGGCAATTCCAGGTGGGATTGGGGTGAAGGCTGACTCACAGGGGCGCTTGATAGGAATGGGGTGCGCCCCTTGCGATTCAAAAATCCCTGAGCGCGAAATTCTCACGTGGGGAGTCGGGTTGCGTTCCTCAAACGGAGTAGATTTCGGCAAAATCCCCCGAAATTGTCTTCTCAGGGGCTGGGAGACCTCATTTTTCCGCTTGAGGGTTTGACAGTCCTTGGCGAGCTTCATTTAAATCCATGAGTCCACGGGGGGAACTCCGCCGTGAGTCATCTGCGACGATCCGACTTGTATTTCGCCATGAGTGAAGAAGACCAGCAAACTCCCCAGCCGCCGAAGAAGGAGGCTGAAGATGCCCCCGCCGCTCCGGCTCCCACCATTCCTTTGAAGTCCGCCTCCGCTCCGGCTCCGGCTCCCACCATTCCCCTGAAGCCTGCTTCTGGTGCTTCCGGTGCTCCCGCGCCTGCTGCTCCTGCACCCACCGTGCAGCTGAAGGCTCCCGGAGCGAGCAGTGCGCCCAAGACCACGCCGCTCAAGACGCAGCCGCTCGCCGTCGGTGGCGCTGCCGGGGAAACGCAGGAACTGCCCAAGGCCACCGTGCAGCTCGGCGCTGCCACGCAGGCACTCGGTGCACCCACCGCTCTCTCCGCCGGACAGGCAGCCACGCTCCATACCGCGGGTGCTGGTGAGGACGAGGAGCCTGATACCCTCGCCAATATTCTTTCCATCGTCGCCTTCGTCTTTGCCTTGGCTGTGCTCGGCCTGCAGCTTGCTACCACCAGCAAGTGGGTGAGTCAGGCTGATCCGGTCAACCACCCTTCCGGGTGGAACGCACTCATTGAATAATCACTGTCATGGCTTTTCCCATCATCACCACTGTTCTCGCCGCCCTCGTGCTCGCCATTGCGATCATGACCGGAAATCTTCCCGCCTAGGGAGGGTGCAAGACAGGATGTAACCAACTGGACTCGCTCCCAGGGTGACCGTGGTGCGTCCTTTTCTCCGTTTATCCTGCCATGGCTCTTCAATTCACAAGCGATAACTTCCAGGCAGAGGTTCTGCAGTCGGAGCAACCCGTGCTCGTCGATTTCTGGGCGGAATGGTGCGGTCCCTGCAAGATGATCGGACCACTGGTCGATTCGGTGGCCAGCGACACGGAGGGAACGGCCAAGGTGGGCAAGGTTGATGTGGATACCGAGCAGGAACTGGCCCGCACCTACAACATTCAGTCCCTTCCCACCATCGCCTTCTTCAAGGGGGGCGAGGTCGTGGAGACCCTCATCGGCACCAAGGGGGTGACCGCTGAGGCGTTGAAAGAGAAACTTGCCGCCCTCGCCTAGGGCCGGCACCGGGCGTGACGGCCTGACGTTTCCAGCAGGGAACCCCGCCAGGCGGGGCTTTTTCCGGACCTGCGCCGGAATCTCAGCGGAGACACTCCGCAAAGATCTCCAGGGTCTCATCGATGTCGGCCTCGGTGTGAGCGAGGGAGAGGAAACCGGTTTCGTAGGGACTGGGGGCGAGGTAGACCCCGCGTTCGAGGCAGGCCCAGAAGAACTTCTTGAAGGCCTCGAAGTCTCCCTGTTGCACCGAGTCGACGTTGATGATTTCAGCCTCTCCGAAATAGAGACACCACATGGACCCCGCCCGGTTGAACCGGTAGGGGAGACCGTTGTCGGCGATGATGCCCCGCACCCCGTCCTCGAAGTGCTGGCCGATTTCCTCGAGGCGTCGGTAGCCATCTTGTTTCTCGAGCTCCCTGAGCTGGGCCAGTCCGACGGCCATGGCGACCGGATTACCCGAGAGGGTGCCCGCCTGGTAGACCGGTCCGTCAGGCGCAAGGTGTTCCATGATGTCGGCCCGCCCCCCAAAGGCCCCCACTGGAAGTCCGCCGCCGATCACCTTGCCCATGGCGCAGAGGTCGGGGGTGATTCCAGACAGTTCCTGCACTCCACCCCTGGCCAGGCGGAAGCCGGTCATCACTTCATCGAAGATCAGGAGAGCACCGTGTTTGCGGGTCAGTTCGCGCAGGAGGGCCAGGTAGCCGGGCTGGGGGAAGACCAAACCGGCGTTGGCGGGATACGGTTCGAGAATGACGGCGGCAATCTCATCGCCGAGCTGCGCGAAGGCTTCTTCAATCCGCCCGGGCAGGTTGAAGGGCAGGGTGATGGTCTCCGCGGCGAAGGACCTGGGAATGCCGGCGGAGTCCGGCTCGCCGTGAGTGAGGGCCCCGGACCCGGCGGCCACCAGGAGGGAATCGACGTGACCGTGATAGTGTCCCTCGAACTTGATGATTTTGTCCCGGCCGGTGAATCCCCGGGCAAGCCGCACCGCGGACATGGTGGCCTCTGTTCCCGAGTTGACCATGCGGACCTTCTCCACCGAGGGAACCCACCCGCAGATCATTCGGGCCATTTCGACCTCGAAGGGGTTGGGAATGCCGAAGGAGAGGCCGTCCTTGGCCACTTCGTGCACGGTGTTGGTCAGGACGGTGGGGGCGTGCCCCAGGATGGCCGGCCCCCAGGTTCCGACGTAGTCGATGAGGCTCCGGCCATCGACATCCTCGATGCGGCATCCCTTGGCCCGCCTGACAAAGAAGGGTTCCCCGTCCACATTCCGAAAGGCCCGGACCGGGGAATTGACCCCCCCGGGGATCACGGCCCTGGCGGCCTGGAAGAGCTTGCTTGAGATCGGTCCCTGCATCACGTGAGACGGGACTATACCGTTACCCCATGAATTGCAGACCAAAAGTGCACGGATGATGAATAGTTTGCCCTTGTGAACAACTCGTCAGGGCAAGATTATTTCCTGAAAGAAAATCCTCGCGAGCTCCTGTTCCACTCCTGTATAAATTCTCCCCATATGAAAGCCCAACTTGCTGCCCTTGCCTTATTCTCCGTGGGTTGTTCTCAAGTCTTTGGGGCCTTGTCCGTGACCCAAGACCTCGGAGTTCTCAGTGCCGGGGTGCACACCCTTGAAGGTGGTATCGCGGAAACCGGAGGAAACGCGGGCCGCTACGGAACTGCGGGTTCGAATTATACCAGTGGAGAGTTTGTTGTGAGTTTTACCCTCGCACAGGAAATGGACGCTGCACTGCAATCGGTCGCCTTTTCGGGCGGCGATCCTGATGCCTTCCTGCTCGACAGTCTCGATACCATCGATGATGCCGGAAATCCCAGGGCCTCGGGCTGGCTCGCAAATGCCTATCTCGACGGCGCCATTGGTTCAACGCAGGGTTTCGGGACTCTTGGTCCCGGGGAGTATTTCATCAGCGTGGAGGATTGGAGCGGGGGACCTGTTATCAGCGCTGAATACTCCCTGAACCTCACCGACCCGGAGCCTCCGGTACCAGGGGACAGTCCCGGTAATGCCCTCTCGCTCGGAGTCCTCGGTACCGAGGACACCCAGCTTAACTTTGACACGTTCGGGTCAGCAACCAGCGATACGGAATTAGGACTTTTCGTTTCTGATGGGACCTTTTTCTTTTCTAATGATGATACCAACGGTCTTCAGAGCTTGCTTTCATTCAAAATTACGGAAGGAACCCATTACCTGGCGGCGGGGCAATACAACACGAGCTTCTCGGACAACTTTGGTGCCACTGGCCCTGCCGGGGGAGAAATCACCCTGAATCATAACGGGGGAAGTGCCTCCGGCACGATTGGTACGGGTGGGGCGCTATGGTTCTCCTTCACGATCGTGCCCGAGCCTTCCAGCATGAGCCTCCTAGCGCTGGCAGGATTGACCCTCCTCCGTCGCCGGCGGAGCTAGTGGTTTTTTTCTCTGCGCACTATGACAGGCGCCGCGATGAATCCCGCCCTGGGCGGGGATTCGCAAGCGGGAAAGAATTCGGGAGAAACTCTCCGAATTTCCGGCGCCCTCATCTCGTCTCACCGAAAAGGGCTTTTCTTTGAAGGCCCTGCGCCTACCTTGTAATCAGCATGAAAGTGATTTCAGTTCCCGCTGCCCTGGTCCTTCTTCTTCCGCTGCTGGCGAGTGGGCCGGCCGCTGCCGACCTGAGGGAAAAGTCCTCGCTCCTCAATGATGACCCGGGGGTTGTTTACACCGAGGAGTTCACCGACAAGAAGATCGAGCTCCTGGTGCTCAAGCCCGCCCCCGTTTTTGCCACCAAGAAGGGCGGGCGGAAACTCGGGGTGCTCAAGGTCGATACCAAGGTGACTTTCATCGGGATGACCGAAAAAGTCTACAAGATCCGCGGAACGGCCGTCCACGGTGGCGTCTCGGGATGGGTTTCACCCAAGGTCCTCGGATCCAAGGACAAGGACTTCGTGGAGAATTTCAAGAAGGTCTATGAGCGCCAGAAGGTGGTGCGGGACCTGATCGCCAAGCACGAGATTGCGATCGGGATGTCCATGGAGGAGGTCAGTGCCGCCCTGGGCAGGCCGACCAAGACCAAGGTGCGGCAAACCGTCAAGGGCAAGACCGGCGTCTGGGAGTTCATCCAGTATGAGGAGCAGGATCACTACCAGACCGTGCGCGATTCCTTGACGGGGCGGGTCTTCCGCCAGTATTCGCACACCACCAGGGAGGAAATCGGCAAGGTGGTGGTCGAGTTCGAGAACGAGGTGGTGACTGCCATCGAGGAGAGCGAGAACAACGGGGGCGGCAAGGTGAAGATCGTCACGCCGCCCCTGATCTTCGGCTGGTAGAGACAGAGACGCTTCGCGGTGATGCCCGGACCTGGGGGAGGGCCCAGTTTCCCGGAAACAGGCGGGAGGGCCCCTGGGGTCAGGCGACCCGGAGGGGACGGAGGGACGCTCGTCCGGTCGACCGTCTTGCGATCAGGCGATGGGAACCGACCGGTTGCCGGGAACGTGGCGCCCGAGCGGAACACTGCGAGGAGATTTTCTCGAGGGGGAGCCCGGAAAGACTGAGGGGTGCCGGCCCGAAGTTACCGGGCGTTGGGCGCCGACGATGAAGCAGGGCGACGCAACCGGCGCAGGCGCCAAGAAAGGGATAGGATGGTTCTGGAACAGGCATGGAAGTGAGAACCAGGTCAGCAGAGTGCTGTTCCACCGACTCGCCCTCGGTATCGTTCCAGTTGAGGGTGATGATGATCGTTCCGTCCGGTAGTTGGTGCATCCGCGGGGTGTCCAGGGCCTCCTCGATGGCGATCCCGTCCATGTCCGGCCGCACCAGACAGGGGAAGGCGCGAGAATTCTCCAGCAGGGGAGTGACATCTCCCCGGGGCTCCCGGGCTGAAGCGGAAAAGCCGATCATGGCCACGAGGAGTCCCAGCAGGGGTGGTAGCGGGAGGGGCAGCTTGGTAAGGGCGGACAACATGGGCAGGTGTTGAGCGATAATCAATATTACCAAAATATCAATATAGTGGAAACGATATTACAAAAAGAAATACCATTTCGTTCGCAGATCTCTCTAAATAAGAGACTTAGCGAACAACGCCTCTCTGGGAGGACTGTAAAAAGTCCAGCATTTGCAGGACTTTCTCATTTTCAGCGACCTCCAAGGACTTCAAGGCCTCAATCTGAGAGGCTAGATTAGCCTCTTTTTTTAAGAAAAGCGTCTTGTAGGCGGTCTTGAGGGCGCGGATGTCTTCTTCGGTGAAGCCGCGGCGCTGGAAACCGATCAGGTTCAGTCCCCGCAGCTGAGCGGGATGCCCGTCGGCAATGGTGTAGGGGGGGACGTCCTGCACGATCTTGGCACAACCACCGATCATGGAGTGGGCCCCGACCCGGCAGAACTGGTGGACACCGGCCAGGCCCGACAGGATGACGTGGTCTCCCACGGTGACATGGCCCCCCAGGGTTGCGGCGTTGGAGAGGATGCAGTGGTTTCCGACCACGGAATCGTGGGCCACATGGGCGTAGGCGAGGAAATTGTTGTCGGAGCCGATGCGGGTGGGAATCTCCGGGGTGGTTCCCCGGTGCACAGTGACGAACTCGCGGAAGGTGTTGCGGTCGCCGATGTGGGCGTGGGTTGGCTCACCGGCATACTTGAGGTCCTGGCTCCGGGCCCCGATGGAGGAGAAGGGGTGGAATTCGTTGTCTTCACCGATGGTGATCGGGCCCTCCATCACGAGGTGGGCGTGGAGGCGGCTGCGGGCACCGATCCGGACCTCGTCACCGATCACGCAGTAGGGGCCAATTTCCACCCCGGCCCCGAGTTCGGCCTTGGGAGAGACGACGGCAGTGGGATGAATCACGATGGGGGACGGAGGCTGGGGAAAGGCTACGTGAATGCGGGCGGGGGGAAAGGCTAGGATGTCCAAATTTTTCCCAGGACCGGCTGGCAGGCCAGGAAACTAATGCAAATTACTTGCATTAGTTCCCTGTTGGCGTTAGTTCGGAGCCATGGCTCCCCGGTGCCTGATTCCCGCTCTTCTCACTGCCTTCACCTCCGTGGTGGGGGCCGAGGTCAAGGTGGCGGTCCTGCATCCTCTCCTTGGAGATCTCGTCCAGAAGGTGGGCGGAGAGCAGGTGCAGGTGGTTGACTTGATGGGGCCGGGCGGTGACCCGCACAAGTTCGAACCCGGGGCCAGGGAGTTGCGGGAGGCCAGGGGTGCTCAGCTCTACTTTGTCTGCGGCAAGGGACTGGAACCCTATCTCCCGAAGCTGAGGGATGCGGTGGGCGCGGACCGGGTGGTGGAGGTCGGTGAGTTTCTTCCCACTCTCAAGGCGGAGGTTCTCTGCGATCACGACGGCCACACGCACCTGCATGAGGAGGTGGATCCCCACTGGTGGCATTCCATCGACTGCTGGCGGCGAGCGGCCACCAGGGTGCGCAAGGAACTGGCGGGTATCGATGCGGTGAATGCGGATCTTTACCGGAAGCGCGCTACGGTGGTGCGGAAGGAACTTTCCCGGCTGCATCTCTGGGCGACCGGGGAGCTGAGCAGGGTGCCGGCGGAACACCGCACCCTGGCCACCGCCCATGCCGCCTTTGCTTATTTCTGCAACGAGCACAAATGGAAGATGCTCGCGGTTCAGGGTTTGAACCGGGAACGGGTGGATTCCCCGAAGTTTGTGGTGGAAGTGGCCTCCGCCATCAGGAAGGAGAAGGTCCGGGCCGTTTTCCCGGAGCAACGCTCAAACCCCAAGATGCTGAAGACAGTGGCGGAGGGAGCGGGGATTGCGCTCGGCGGGTCCCTCATGGCCGACGGTGGTGATTCCATCGAGAAGATGTTCCGCCACAATGTGAAGACCATCGTGGACGCCCTCGGGAGGAAGTGAGCCCGGGCGAACTCGCTTGGCCTGGCCATCCGGTCCACGGCTCGCGGAAAAGCCGTCGGCAGGGAAGACGTCATTTGCGGCTTTGGGATTGAGCGCTCAAGCGGACCGGCGCAGAGTGTGGTGTGTTGAATGGCCTGGGGATGTCGCTGGCGAGTGGGGTGGAGGTGTCCCCGCTCTTCGGGTTGCTCACCTTCGTCCTGGTGGGAGTGGTGCTCGTCTCCCTGGTGCTCCTGCGCTTCCGGCAATCCCTCCTGGTCGGTTACTTCGTGTGTGGAGTTCTTATCGCCAACAGCGGGGTGCTGGACTGGGTCGGAGCGGATTCAAGCGACCTTGATCGTCTGGCGGAGCTGGGGGTCATTCTTCTCCTCTTCACCCTGGGTCTGGAGTTTTCCTTCAAGGAGATGAAGCACCTGCGCCGGGTTGCCCTGGTGGGGGGAGGTTGGCAGGTGGGACTGGTGGGGCTGGGGGCAGGAGGAGTCTGCCTGGCCTTTGGAGTTACGGTGCCAGTGGCCATTGCCTTCGCGGTGGTGGTGGCGCTCTCCAGCACCGCCGTCAGCATCAAGGCCTTCCAGGACCTGGGGATGGCGGACAGTCCGGCTGCGCGCGTGGCCCTGGGCATAGCCATTTTTCAGGATCTCCTGGTGATCTTCTTCATGATCGTGCTGCCCCCGCTTTTGGGGCAGGGAGGAAGTGGCATGGTGGTGGGGCTGGTCCTCGCGGTCCTGAAGGGAGTGTTTTTCCTGGCGGCCTGCTGGTTCCTGAGCCGCCAGGGTATTCCCCAGATCCTGCATGCGGTGGCCCGCACGCGCAGTCGCGAGCTCTTTACGGTGACGGTAGTGGGTCTCTGTGCAGCGGTCGCCTTCGGGGCGGTGCAGTTGAACCTGAGTGCCGCCCTGGGAGCCTTCGCAGCGGGGTTGGTGGTGAGCGAGTCAATTTACAGCCACCGGGTGCTGGCTGACATCCTGCCCTTCAGGGATCTCTTCCTCACCATCTTCTTTGTCTCGGTCGGACTGCTTATTGATCTTGGTGAGGTGGCGGCCAACTGGGCGCTCATCCTGAGTGCCACTCTTGTCATCCTGGCCGTGAAGTTCGGGGCGGCCTTCCTTGCGGCCCGGCGGCTGGGATTGGCCCTGCGTCCCTGCCTCCTCACTGCCGGGGCCCTGGCCAGTACCGGAGAGTTTTCCCTCGTCCTTCTCGAACGAATTGGAGACTTCGGCGTGTTCGATTTGTGGCCCGAGGCAGAGCAGGTCCTCCTGGTCTCAACCGCGCTCGGCATGGGACTGGTCCCCGCCCTGATGCGACTGGCGGAGCGCTTTGCCCCGGTGCTCGAACGGCACGGCTGGCTGGGACAGGAGAAGAACTGCCCGGTGGAACTTACGCCGGAAGGAGAGCGGGAGGCACTGCGGGATCATGTCATCGTATGCGGCTTCGGACCGGTGGGACGAAACCTTCATCACGCTCTGGAAAAGTGCGGTATTCCCACCCTCGTCCTCGAACTGAACGCGGATACGGTGCACGAACTCACCGGGCAGGGAATGATGGTCCTTTTCGCCGATGCCCGTCAGCCGGAAGCCCTCGAGATGGCCGGGATCAGGCGGGCGCGCAGTATCGCCTTCACCTTTCCAGATGCGGAGGCCGCGATTGCCGGTATGCGGCTTGCGCGCCAACAAAACCCCGAGGTGCTCGTTTATGCGCGGGCAAAGTTCACCCCGGAGGCCGATCGTCTGCGGGAGGCAGGCGCCAATCATGTCTTCCATGACGAGCGGGAGAGCGGTCAGGCCCTTATCAAGTCAGTGGTTTCCCCCTACGTGGAGGAAGAGGTTTTCGAGGATCTTACCTGGTAGTTTCCGCGTAGTCAGGGTGCGGGGGCGGAGAGCAGGGGAGGAGAGGGGACAATTGGCGTGACCCGGGACTTGACCCTGTGCGGTGGGCAAGCGAACCAAGCGCGTGCCTGATTGGGATTACCCGGACCTTCCCGTCTCGCGGCGACGGAAGGAGATCCTCGACGCGATGCGCTCGAGCCGGGTGGTCGTGGTGGTGGGTGAGACGGGGAGTGGAAAGACCACCCAGCTTCCCAAGATGGCCCTGGAGCTGGCGCAGAAGCGCCTGGCGGGTGACTCCGGGCTGCGCGCGGGGCGCATTGGTTGCACCCAGCCCCGGCGCCTCGCCGCCACCAGTGTGGCGCGACGGGTTGCGGAAGAAATGCAGGTCGTGGAGGGCAGCCTGGTGGGTTACCAGGTGCGCTTCGCCGAGAAGGTGAGTGAAGCGACCGCGATCAAGTTCATGACCGATGGCATCCTTCTGGCGGAGACCCAAGGGGATCGTGCGCTTCGTCAGTATGACACCCTTATCATCGATGAGGCGCACGAGCGGTCCCTCAATATCGACTTCCTGCTGGGTTACCTGCACCGGCTGCTGGAGAAGCGAAAGGATCTGCGACTGGTGATCAGTTCGGCCACCCTGGATGCAGGGAAGTTCTCGGAGTTCTACGGGAATGCGCCGGTGGTGCAGGTGGAGGGGCGGGCTTATCCGGTGGAGGATCACTTTCTCCCCGGAAGCGAGGACGAGGAATTGCGCCATCACGTGGTAAGGGCGGTAGAGTGGATCACCGAGATTGACGGGCGGGGCGACATCCTGGTCTTTCTTCCGGGGGAACGGGAGATTCGTGAGTGCGCGAAGTTGCTGGAGGGTCGTGGGTTGTCCGCAACCGAGGTTCTGCCGGTCTTTGCACGATTGAGCCTGGCCCAGCAACAACGTGTTTTCCAACCGAGCAGACAGCGGCGGGTGGTGCTGGCAACCAACGTTGCGGAAACCTCGCTGACTATTCCAGGGGTCGTCTACGTGGTGGATAGCGGGCTGGCACGCATCAGCCGCTTCAATCCGGGTCGGCAGGTGCAGCGTCTGCAGATCGAGCAGATCTCGCAGGCCAGTGCCCGGCAACGGCGTGGCCGGTGCGGCCGGGTGCGGGAGGGCGTGTGCGTTCGACTCTACGACGAGTTGGATCTGGAGCAGGCCTCCGAGTTCACCGATCCGGAGATTCGACGTTCCTCGCTGGCGGGGGTTGTGCTGCGGATGAAGGCTTTGCGGCTGGGCGACGTGCGGGAGTTTCCCTTTCTGGATCCACCCTCCCCGAGCGCGTTGACGGAGGGCTTCCGCACCCTTGAGGAAGTGGGGGCGCTGGATTCCCGGCAGGGCGAACTCACCGAGATCGGACAGAGCCTGGCGCGGCTGCCGCTCGATCCGCGCCTGGGCCGTATGCTGCTGGAAGCGCGTCACCGGAAGGTGCTGGGAGAGGTCCTTATCATCGTGGCAGGTCTCAATGTGATGGATGTGCGTGAGAGGCCTCCGGAAAAGGAGAACCAGGCGGATGAGGCGCATTCCTCCTTTGAGGATCCGGACTCGGACTTCATGAGCCTTCTCAATATCTGGCACTCCCTGCGCGATTTTCGCAGGGACAACCAACGCTGGCAGCGCAACCAGCTCCGGCGTTTCTGCGAGAAGAAGTTCCTCAACGTGCGTCGCATTCTGGAATGGGATCAGGTGGTCAAAGAGCTGGGGCGACTCATGCGCGAACAATATGGCAAACGTCCACGGGCCCTTCCCGGGGAGCGGGGCGAGTGGGGAGATGTGAATGAGATTCATAAGGCCATCCTGGCCGGCATGCCCCGGCAGATCGGCGTGTGGGAGAAGGAGAAGCGTTGCTACCGGGGCACCGCTAACCGGAACTTCGCTGTTTTCCCGGGTTCGGGTCTTTTCGGGAAGAAGCGGCCGGAGTGGGTGCTGGGCTTCGATCTGGTGGAAACCTCACGCCTGTGGGCCCGCAAGTTGGCCGCCATTTCTCCGCTTTGGGTGGAGGAGGTGGCGCCGCAATTGTGCAGGAGCCGCTTTCACTCGCCCTCGTGGGATGAACAGCAGGGAGCGGTTTACGGAATCGAAACCGTCCAGTGCGGGGGGTTGACTCTCATTCCCGAACGGCGGGTGCACTATGGCCGGGTCGATCCGAAGGCTGCCCATGAGGTTTTCGTCCGGGAAGCCATCCTGGAAGAGGGTCTCCACGCGCGCTGTGACTACAGGGATCGGCTCCGGGCCGTGAAACATGAAGTGGAACGGGCCGAACACAAATTGCGCCGGGTGGGAGGGCTCTGGTCCGACGAAGGGGCCTTCGATTTTTTCTTTGAACGGATCCCGGATGGCATCTCCACCACGAAAGCCTTTCACCGCTGGCGTCTGGCCGATCGCAACGAAGAGCAACTGATGATCCACCTCACCGATGTGGTCTGGGAGGAGATTGCAGAGGAGTTGGCATTGTTTCCGGATCACCTGGAGCATGGCGACAAGAGTTACCGGGTGACCTATCGCAGCGATCCCGAGGCGCTCGATGACGGGGTCACCATTGAGATCGGGATCGATGATCTTGCTCTCTTCCCGTCCCATCTCATCAGCTGGGGAGTAGCCGGAATTCTGGAGGAGCGGGTGGAGTTGCTCATCCGCTCCCTGTCCAAGTGGCAGCGGCAGGCATGCTTTCCCATCGCGGAGGCGCTGGTCGACTTTCTCGATCTTTGGGAGGGGTGGGAACCCCGCTGCGAGCTGACGGCTGCTCTGGCGGAGTTTCTCTCCGAGCGCTCCGGGCACAGCATCGAGGAAAGTCATTTCAATCCGGAGCGGTTGCCTCCGCAGTTGCGTCCCAAGTTGCGTGTTGATGGGGACGAGGGCGAGGAACTGGCGCTGGGGGAGGATGTGCAGGCCATCAGGGACCGTCTGGCCGGGGTGTTGCGGGAGAGAACGGAAGAGGCCGCCAACCTGGAGTGGGAAATGACAGGTGGGGAGGTGTGGAGTTTCGGTGAAGTTCCGGTGCAGGTTGCCCCCTCCACCCCGGCTGGAGACAGGGGACTGGATCCGATCTTTCCCGGACTGGTGGATGAGGGGGAGACCGTTGGAATGCGGGCCTTCCTGGAAGAGGAGGAAGCGCAGGAGAGCCATCGGGCAGGCTGTGTGCGGTTGTTTCTCCTTGAACAGTACGAGCAGGTCGGTTTCGTGCGACGGAAGTTTCCGATGGGGCCCACCTCCCGGCTCTACGCATCAGTTCTGAGCGCAGGGGAAGACCTGACGGATGATCTGATGCGTTGTGCGGTGGAAGGAGCCATGGGAGGGCAGGTGCGCTCGGGTGAGGAATTTGCGGCGGCGTCGGCCGATGGAAAAGGACGACTTTTTGAGTGTGCACAGGCTGTGTGTGATGGAATGGAGGAAGCGGTCGAGAGTTACCGCCGGGTCTCGGACTGGATGGAGCGGAATCGTCAGGATCGACACCTAGGAGAAGTGGTAGAGGATCTCGATGAGGAGATTTCCTGGTTGTGGCAGGCGGGTTTCGCATGGAGGGCCGGATTTTCCCGCATGAAGCGCTACCAGCGCTACTTCCTGGGGATTGAAGAGCGTCTTTCCCGCCTGGAGAGTCAGCCGCTTGTGCGTGACGAGGAGAAGCGGGAACGTCTCATGCCCCTTTGGCAACGATGGATCACGCGCTGGATGGAGCACCCGGAGGCGGTGCGCTTCTGGAAGATCGGATGGATGCTTGAGGAGCTGCGCCTGGCGCAGTTTGCCCCGGGTCAGCCACGCGAAATGCGGGTGAGTGAGAAACGCATTGCCAAGGCGCTCGAGGAAGCCGGGTGATGGTGGAGTGACCTGCGGCGACGGATGGGGCCTGGCCTTTCTCCTGCTGCCTGTCGGGCGAAACCGGTGATGGACTGGGGGGCTCCAAAGATCTACGGCCAGAACCTGGAATCGTGTAAATTACTGAACAGGAGGTAGTTAAACTGAAATTCGTCCCCTGGATAAGCCTTCCCAGGGGCAGATTGAGCGGTCGGGTTCCTTGCTCTGGCTCTCGTGGGGGGCTATCCTGGCGGCCATGACGAGATGGTGTGAGCGGGTCCGGGGAGTGCTGATGGCGCTGTCCCTCCCGTTGGTCTGCGGGGATCTCCCGGCGAGTTCCCCTTCCAGCGAGGATCAACTTGCGGCCCAGTCAGAATTCGTGGAGGCACTCGCGAAGCATTTTGAGTCGCTGGAGCCCTTGGAAGGGATCGAGACGCGCTTTGCGGAGTTGCGAGCCGGTCTTAACCTGCTCCGCACAAGCACCGGCAGAGGAAAAACTGAGCCTGAGAAATTGGCGGCTCTCGAACGCGAGATACGGTTGCATTCAGAGCGGGCGGAGGACTATCGGGAGGAGTACGTTCGTTGGGTGAGGCTTGCTGCAAGAGGCGAACGGCATCCTGAATTGCGCACGCGTTATGGCTTGTCCTATCGCGATGTGGTGATCAGGCGTGTGACCGGGGTGGGACTGGAGATCCGTCACTCCTCAGGGACGGCGCGTCTGCGTCATGGCGATCTGACCGGGGAGTGGCAGGAGCGCTTCCTCTGGGATGAGAAGGAAGCCCGACGTTCTCTCGCGGAGGAGGCGCGGACGGATCGGGAAATGGAACTCCTGCAACGCTATGCAGTAGAGCGAGGAGTGGATCCGGTAGTGGCACGGGAGGAAGCAGCCGCCAGGCTTGTCCTTGCGAAGCTGGAATCTTCTGCCCCCATCGTCCCTGCGAAGCTGGAGCCCTCGGAACCCCTGGAACTGGCGGAACTGGAACTGGCGGAACTGGAGCCGGCCACCAATGTCGGAGCCACCCGCTCAAAGGGATCGAAGAAGAGCCGCTGAAGTTGCGCGGTCAGGCCAGGATCTCCTTTGCCACCCTGGCCTTCTCCACCCCGGTGAGGCGGTGATCAAGGCCCTGGTGTTTCACGGTGAATTCTTCGTGGTCCAGGCCGAGGCAGTGGAGGATGGTGGCCTGGAGGTCGTGTACGTGGATGGGATCGCGGGTGATGTGGTAGCCCAGCTCGTCTGTCGCGCCGACGATGTGTCCTGCCTTTACGCCCCCGCCCGCCAGCCACATGGAGAACGCAAACGGATGATGATCGCGGCCCTCCTTGCCAGGCGTGTTGCCGCGACGCACCTCGTTCATGGGTGTTCGGCCAAATTCACCACCCCAGATCACCAGGGTATCATCGAGCAGGCCGCGTTGTTTCAGGTCCAGCACCAGGGCGGCCGTTCCGCGATCAGTCATGTCGCAGTTCTCTTTCAGTTTTGTGTTCAGGTCTGAGTGGTCATCCCAGGTCGAGTGGTAGAGCTGCACAAAGCGGACCCCACGCTCAATCATCCGTCGCGCCAGGAGACAGTTGGTGCCAAAGGCCCTGGTGATATCGTTGTCGAGGCCGTACATTTCGCGGGTGGCCTTTGTTTCGCCGGAAAAATCCAAGAGCTCCGGCGCGGCGCTCTGCATCCGAAAAGCCATCTCGTAGGAAGCCATGCGTGAGGCGATCTCCGGGTCGCCAATTTTTGTCAATTGCTGCCGATTCAGGTCGTGCATGGCGTCGAGGCGTGCGCGTTGCGAGGTAGCGCTGATGCCCGTGGGGTTGGACAGGTTCAATACCGGATTGTCCGAGGCGCGAAAGGTAACCCCCCGGTATTCGGGGGGCAGGAAACCGTTGGACCAGTTGGCGGTGCCGGCATCAATACCGCTGCCGGAGTTGGAGGTCATCACCACGAATCCCGGAAGGTTGCGGTTTTCGCTGCCCAGTCCGTAGGTGACCCACGAACCCATGCTGGGGTGTCCAAAAATCTGCTGGCCACAGTTCATCAGCAGCTGGCCGGGCGTGTGGTTGGGCACGTTGGTATGCATCGAGCGAACGAGGCAGATGTCATCGGCAATCCTGCCAAGGTGTGGCAGGTAGTCCGAAAATGGCATGCCGCTCTGTCCGTGCTGCTTGAATGTGCGCGGACTGGCAAAGACACGCGCAGAGCCGCGGATGAGGCCATCATCGAGATTTTCCAGCATGTGCCCGGGCACGGGTTGGCCATGATGTTTTTTCATTGCCGGCTTGGGATCCAGGAGGTCGAGCTGCGAGGGCCCGCCGGGCATGAAGAGGAAAATGACATTCTTTGCCCGCGGCGCAAAATGCGCCTTCAGACCGGTGTCATCGGCCATCAGTTGCCATAGTGCCATGCCGCCCAGGCCACAGGCGGTCTGCTCAAGAAATCTTCGGCGTGATTGAATTTGCCCAAGGGTGTTCCTGTCCATGGTCATTGTTTGGTCACGAATTCATCGAGGTTCAGCAATATGCTGGCGACCCCGACCCACGCAGCCTGTACGGGCGGGTGTAAACCCTCGATCGGCTTACCAGCCATTGCGTTCGCCTCCCCGGGGGCATTCCTTAAAATGTCGGTCTGCGCAGCGAGGTATTTTTCCAACCGTGCTGTCTCCGATGGCAATGGGGCGCGGGCGAGGCAGAGGAGAAAGGCCCGGTGAAGGCGTTCGGGTGTGGACGGATTGCCCTCTTGCAGCACCCGCGCAGCCAGGGCCTGGGCAGCCTCGAAGAAGACCGGGTCGTTGAGCAGGGAGAGTGCCTGCAATGGGGTATTTGAGTGGATGCGCCGGGTACAGGGTCGCGTATTGTCCGGAAAATCAAAGGTGACATACTGCGCGAAGGGCGCGGAGCGCTGGATAAAGGTGTAAAGTCCGCGCCGGTGACGGTCGGGCCCCTCACTCACCTCCCATTTCCCGCTGAAGCTTTCCTTGATGACGCTTTCAGGTTGCGGAGGCCGTACGCTTGCTCCGCCGACTTTGCGATTGAGCAATCCGCTGACCGCCAGAGCATTGTCGCGAACTAATTCCGCAGAGAGTCGTTGCCGGGTGTAACGGGTGAGCAGGACATTGTCCGGATCGCGGGCAAGCGATGCGGGGGTGAGGGATGCAGACTGGCGGTATGTGGCCGAGGTGACCATCAATCTGAGCATGGCCTTCGTATCCCAATCCCGCCGGATGAATTCCGTGGCGAGCCAGTCGAGCAGGCCGGGGTGCGAGGGGCGCGCTCCATGGATGCCGAAGTCATCCGGTGTAATGACCAGGGCCCGTCCGAAAATCTCCTGCCACAAGCGGTTGACCACCACGCGCGCGGCCAGCGGGTTGTCCGCGGAAATCACCCAGCGCGCGAGTGTCAGGCGGTTGGGTGTGCCCTGGGACTGCAGCGGATGTAGCGCTCCCGGCGTGGCCGGCTGCATCTCCTTGCCCGGGCGCCGGAAATTGCCGCGGGTCTGCAGGTGTGTGGGGCGGTAGACGTGATGCTCGACGATCGTGGGCGCGCGCGTGATGGGTGGGAGTTTCGTTTCCAATTCCCCAAGCTGCTCCACCAGTTCATCGATTCGTAGCTCCTTGAATTTTTTTTCGTCGATCCGGGATCCCTTCCGCAGAAAATAATCCTGCAAGCGGGCGCTCTCAGTCGGCGTGCGCTGGGTCCAGGGTTTGTAGAGGATATTCAATCCCTCAAGCTGTCCTTCGCCAAGATTACCGCCCCAGATCAGGCCCAGCAGTTCCAGTTCGCGATCCCAGTGATGGTCGCGCCCCGGGTTGTTCTCCGTGTCCAGCAGCTTGGCCTCCCAGCGTTTCTGCAGCGCGTCGAGACTGTCCGCGACTGGCTCCAATAATTCGTGCCGTTTTCTGTCGTACGCTATTTTGGCCGGTGCGTATTTCCCGGCTTCGCCGGGAAGCGACGCGTTGATGTTCAATTCGTCGGCATTGTTGAAGAAGGCGTAGAGGCGGTAGAACTCCTCCTGGGGGAAGGGGTCGCTCTTGTGATCGTGGCACTCGGCGCACTGGAGGGTGAGTCCGAGCCAGACGGTCCCGAGGGTGCTGGTGCGATCCTTGACCTGGAGCACGCGGAATTCCTCGAGGTCCGCGCCGCCTTCCCGGTTGCTGAGCGTATTGCGAAGAAAACCGGTGGCGATGCGCTGCTGCGTGGTTGCTCCGGGCAACAGATCTCCGGCAAGCTGCTCGGTGGTGAACCGGTCAAACGGCAGGTTGCGATTGAAGGCCTCTACCACCCACTGCCGCCAACGCCACGCCACGGGGCGCAACTGATCGGTCAGGTAGCCGTCGCTGTCACCGTAATGCGCCAGGTCCATCCACCAGCGCGCCCATTTTTCACCAAAATGCGGGCTGCCCAATAGTCGATCCACCAGCTTTTCAAGGGCGGAATCAGGGTCGACCCTTGAATCGTTCTCGAATGCTGCAAGTTCTTCCGGGGTGGGGGGTAACCCGGTGAGGTCAAAATGCAGGCGCCGTATCAACGTGTGTGCATCCGCCTGGGCCGAAGGCCGCAGCCTGGAGTCCTCGATTTGCTTCAACACAAACCGGTCGATGTCATTGCGCGGCCACTTGGTGTTTGAAATCGGCGGCGTTGATGGTCGTTGGGGCTTCACAAATGCCCAGTGAATTCCAGAGGAGGCCGACTCGCCACCTGCGTAGGCCGGTAGAAATACCATGAAACAAATGATAACGGCGGACTGCGCTGTTTTCTGCCGGGGACCGACCATAAGTTAAGTGGTTATCCTTTCACGATAGGGACTGATGCCGAGGTGACAAGGACGCGGGTACGCTGAAGAAGAGCGGCGGTCAGGCAAGGAGCTCCTTTACCACCTTGGCCTTCTCTACCCCGGTGAGGCGCTGATCGAGGCCCTGGTATTTCACGGTGAACCTTTCGTGATCGTAGCCGAGGAGGTGGAGGATGGTGGCGTGGAAATCGCGGATGTGGAGGGGATCCTTGACGATGTTGTAGCTGAAGTCATCGGTCTCCCCGTAGATGGCGCCACCCTTGCTTCCACCGCCCGCCATCCACATCGTGAAGCAACGTGGATGGTGATCGCGGCCGTAGTTCGTCTTGCTGAGGCCGCCCTGGCTGTAAATGGTGCGTCCGAATTCCCCACCCCAGATGATGAGGGTATCCTCGAACATGCCCCGTTCCTTGAGGTCGTTGATAAGGGCATAGCAGGGGCGGTCCACATCCCTGCACTGGGCCGGCATGCGGCCATTCACGTTGCCATGGTGATCCCAGTTGTTGTGATAGACTTGGATGAAACGGACATTTCTTTCAGCGAGTCGGCGAGCCATGAGCGCGACGTTGGCGAAGCTTCCCGGTTTTTTGGCTTCCTCACCATAAAGTTCAAAGGTGCGTTTGGGTTCCTTGCTGAGATCGGTTAGTTCAGGCATGCTGGCCTGCATGCGGGCGGCCATCTCATACTGCCTGATGCGGGTGAAGGTCTCGGGGTCGCCGAGTTCCTTGTAAGTCAGCTCATTCATTTCGTTAATGCCCCTGATGGTGCGCTGCCGGATCGCGTCGGGTACGCCGTCAGGGTTATTGATATAGAGGATGGGGTCGCCCTTGCTCCGGAAGGAGACTCCCGCGTGTTCCCCTGAGATATAGCCGCTGGACCAGAGCCGCGAGGAGATTGCCTGTTCCTGTTCACGGTTACTGGGAGTGGCCACCATGACCACGAAAGCGGGGAGGTTTTCATTCATGGATCCAAGGCCGTAGGAGGCCCATGATCCGAGGCAGGGACGCCCGGTGATCTGGTTGCCGGTCTGCATGGCCGCGATGGCCGGTTCGTGGTTGATGGCCTCGGTATGAAGGCTTCGCATCCAGCAGATATCGTCGGCACACTGGTGCAGGTTGGGGAGCAGTTCATCGTTCATCCACATCCCGCACTGCCCCTTCTGGGCAAACTTGTACTTGGAAGGAGCGATCGGGAATCGCTTCTGTCCACTTGTCATGGTGGTCAGGCGCTGGCCCATTCGCACGGTGTCGGGAAGGTCCTTGTCATACCACTTCTGCATGACCGGCTTGTAGTCGAAGAGATCCATCTGTGCGGGACCGCCTACCATGTGGAGGTAGATCACGCGCTTGGCCTTGGGAGCGAAGTGGGTCTTGACGGCGCCAGCGGCATTGGCCTCTCCGCTCATCGACCGTCCGAGCAGGGAGGCGAGGGCTGCACCGCCCAGCACGTTCTTTCCCTGCGAAAGGAAGTAGCGCCGGGATTGGGCCTGGAGGTATTCGTGGAAGAGATTCATGGGTCGTTCCGGTTGGTCTGGAAGTCGGGGCTGTCCTGTCCCCGGGCAGGTGCAGTTCCTATTTGGTCAGCACTTCATCGAGGTTGAGCACCTGGTTGCACAGCATGGTCCAGGCCGCGAGTTTGCGGGGATCGAGGGTTGGATCGGCTGTGCTTTCGCCCACCTTGAGGAGGGACTTGGCATCGGTGAGGTTATCCTTGTAGTGAGCGGTGTGGTCGGCGAGACAGGCCTGCAGGATGGTGATTTCGCGGGGCTTGAGCGGACGGCAGAGAGTTCGCCGGGCAATGTAGTCCATGGTGGCGGAGTCTTCGCCGGAAGCTGCCCGCAGGGCACGCTGGGCGAGGGCGCGGGCGGCTTCCACGAACTGGGGGTCGTTCATGGTGACCAGAGCCTGCAGGGGTGTGTTGGTGCGTTCGCGGCGCACGGTGCAAACCTCGCGGCTGGGAGCGTTGAAAGCATCCATGTTGGGTGGATGAGCCATGCGTTTCCAGAAGTTGTAGAGCGTGCGGCGGTAGAGTTTCTCCCCGGTGTCCTGCTTGTAATTACGGGTATTGCCGCCGGGCAGCCCGACGACGTTCCAGATGTCACCGGGTTGATAGGGGCGCACCCCGGGCCCTCCCATGGAGCTGGATAGAAGGCCGCTGGCCGCGAGGGCGTAGTCGCGGACCATCTCCGCATCCATGCGGAAGCGCGGTCCCCGGCTCAGGAAGCGGTTGTCTTCATCCTTTTCGCGCTTCTCCGGAGTGGTGAGGGCGGCCTGCCGATAGGCACGGCTGGTGACCAGAAGTTTCATGAATTTCTTCACGTCCCAGCCTGATTCGCGAAACTCCACCGCCAGCCAGTCGAGTAACTTGGGATGGGTGGGCGGCATTCCCATGATACCGAAGTCTTCCGAGGTCACCACGATCCCCTGTCCGAAGATCTCCTGCCAGAGCCGGTTGACGGTTACGCGGGCGGTGAGGGGGTTCTCGGGGGCCACCACCCACTGGGCCAGTCCGAGACGGTTGGGTGGGGCATCGCCGGGCAGGGGGGGCAGGGCGGAAGGGGTGTTGGCTTTCATCTGGTCACCCTTCTTGTCGTATTGTCCCCGCATCAGGATATCAGCCATGGCCATGCCCGGTTTCTCTTTCTGGACGTGGGTGATAGCTGCGCTGCCGTTGAGTCCCTGACGCTGCGATTTCAGCTTGGCGATTGTTTCGGTGAGGGCTGAGAACTGCTGGTCGCGGGTGTAGAGGAAATTCTCAAAGAGGACCTTGGTTTGCTCGGCACTGCGGTCCTGGGCGGCGGTTGCCAGGATGGCGCGGAGGGGTCCGGAGTCGGCGAGGGCCTTGATCTCGCCCGCGGAGAGGGTGCGTTCATAGATGCGCATGTCCTGCAGGAAGCCATCTTCGAAGAACTCTCCTGCGCTTCGCTGTCCGATCTGCAGCGGGGTCCCGGACGTGATGTCGGCATTCGGCTTGAGGGAGCCACTCTCCACGCTCTTGGTCTGCTCGACCCCATTGTGATAGAGGCGGAGTCCCTCCGCCTTGCCGCTTCCGTTGTAGGTGACAAAGACGTGGTTCCACTGGCCGAATTTGAGGACCGCTTTCTGGGTAATGACCTTGAAGGCGTTGTCGGGATAGTTATCGACGAGGTGGGCCCCGAAGTGCGCGCCCTGCTGCCAGAGATCCCAGCCACGGTGCTTCTTGGCCGTATCCATGCGAGCGAAGACCGCGCCATTGATGCCACGCGCAGAACGGATCCAGGCACCGTAGCTGAAGGCTTGATCGATCTTGAAGTTGGCGAGGTCACCGAGGTCAAAGGTGCGGCCCCGCTTGATGCGGGGAGCGGGACCGATCTTGCCCTTGGGATCCCAGGTGAGGAAGCCCTTGGACTTGAAGGTTTTTTCCTCTCCCTTGACCGTGCCTTTCACCTTATCGCCGAGTCCTTCGTTGAGCGGGACATGCACGAGAAGGCCTTCCCGGGGCTGGGCTTCGGCCAATTGATCCGGGTTGGCGGTGGCAGCCCACTTTTCAAAGTCGGGTTTTGCTTCCGTTCGCCTGTTTTCAAGCCGGGCCTGGGCCTCCGCGACCTCCTTGTCGAGCGCCTCCCTTTTCTCCCGGTCCTCGTTGAAGGGAACCTTGATGACCGGTCCGCGTCCATCGGAGGAGTTGCCGTCCATTGCACCCTGGGTGGTGTTTCGGAAGAAGGCTGCCATGGCGTAGTAGTCCTGTGTGGTGAAGGGATCAAACTTGTGATCGTGGCACTGGGCACAGTTGGTGGTCAGACCAAGGTAGACCCAGCCGAAGGTCTGCACGCGGTCAGCGGCATAGATGGCGAGGTTCTCCTCTGCGATTGTCCCTCCCTCGTTGGTGGTGATGTTACAGCGTTGGAAGCCGGTGGCGATAAGCTGATCAAGGGAGGGCTCGGGAAGAAGGTCTCCAGCCAGTTGCCAGATGGTGAATTTGTCATAGGGCAGGTTCTGGTTGAAGGCCTTCACCACCCAGTCGCGATAGGGGTAGATCTCACGGTAGTTGTCAAAGTGCAGGCCGTGCGTGTCACCGTAGCGCGCCGCATCAAGCCAGTAACGGGCGCGATGCTCCCCGTAACGTGGTGAGGACAGGAGGGTGTCGATGAGTTTGAGGTAGGTTTCCTCATTCGGATTAGCAATGAACCCGGAGGTGATTTCGGGGTCTGGAGGAAGTCCTGTCAGATCCAGGGCGAGCCGCCGGGCGAGAACATGCGGGTCGGTATCCGGGGCCGGGGTGAGGCCCTCCTCCTCAAGCTTGGCGAGGAGAAAGCGGTCAACGGCATTCCGTGACCAGTCGGCCATCTTCGGGGTCGGCACTCCGGGACGCACGGGACTACGGAGGGACCAGTGCGCCTGCCACGGGGCGTCCTCGCTGATCCAGATCCTGACGAGGGAGATCTGCTCAGGGCTGAGCTTTTTGTGGCTCTTGGGAGGCGGCATGATTTCCTCCGTATCCTCAGTGATGAGGCGCTGATAGAGTTCGCTCTCCTCCGGTTTCCCCCTGATCACCACCGGGGGCGCATCCTCCCGCTCCGCAAAGAATCCCGCTTCGGTATCGAGACGCATGTCGGCCTTGCGGGCGCCGGGATCGGGGCCGTGGCAGGCAAAGCAGTTCTCGGCCAGAATAGGGCGGATGTCGCGATTGAACTCTATCTTTGGTTGGCCGTAGATCGCTGGGGCGGCTGCGGCCAGGAAGAGGAGGATGGAGGTGGGTCTAACACTCATGAATCCTTGCCCCTATCCTCGACGGAGAATTCCCGATAGCGAAGCGGAATTTACACAGGTCACACTAAAGTGTGCTGTTTTAATGGTTTGCCGGGGTTCGGTGCTGCACTTTTGGGGGAATCGGTAACTCCTTGAAGTGACGAACAGGGGGACCTTGCCGGTCCCTTGGGTTGTGATCTGGACAGAGAGACGCCCTTACAAACTTGTATGGCCGCGTGTTGAGGGAGGCTTTCTCCTGAAGCCGGGTGGTGCCGGTCTGGCCGGCAGAATTCCGTCCGGCCATTTGTCTCTGGCAAGGTTCCGCAGGGGGCGCCCCTTTCATGCCTCCTGACCGGACAACCGCCTGCGGCGGTCTTCGATCCTACTTCTCCACCGCGGTAATGCTGCCGGTGAAGATGAGGTCAAGGATGGTTCCCTCCTCGTCGATTTCAAAGCGGTCCTTCATGATGGTGGAGGGAATGACCAGGATCCATCTGTTCTCCCGGTGGGTGAGGGAGCCCGCCAGAACCACCGGTTCGGTCCGGGCAATGGTGAGGTCCTCTTCCTTCTGGCCCACCTTCTTCTTCAGGACGAGACCGCGACCCTGTACCTGGCAGGTGCCACCGACCCGGAAGCGGCACTTGGGATGTGAGAAACGTCCGTCCTGCTGGAGCGGCATGGCGTGGGGCATGGTGTGGTCCCTGATGGTGAGGATGCCGGCGGGGATCAGGGCCCTGATGGCTCCGATGAGAGGGGTCCAGTCAAATTCGAGGCGGCCATCACCCGCAGTGGCCAGGTCGATTTTCTCGATGGTGAAGGTGCGTGTGCCGAGGCCGGAGGTTTTGAGTATCCCGGTGACGGTCCCCTTGAGCGGGCAGCTGCAGACCGAGCGCCGGGGCGCAAGAGCCATGGGGTCCAGGGTAATGCCGATGAGGGCAGTGGAGGCGCTGGAATCGACGAGGAGGTGAAGACGTTCGGTTCTGGGCCCGGAGGCTGCAGGCATCCGCGCAGGGGCATGGCGGGTGGGATGATTCGACCCGACGGGAAGGGGCGTGGAGGCCAGATCCCGGGGGAGGGCGGCTGGTTGCGCCACGAATAGATGGCAACCCGGCAGGGCAAGGAGTAACGAGATGGCTGCAATTGCCCGGGACAGGGGAATGTTCCGGAAGAGATGTCGGGTTTCAGGCATCGACCACCGCGAACTTCAGTTCGGCACTAGACACCACCTCGCCATTGACAAGGCACTGGCAGACGGCCACTCCAACGCTGCGTTTCATTTTCACGATCTCTGCCTCGATGAAGAGGGTGTCTCCGGGCAACACGGGCCGGCGGAACTTGACGTGGTCGGCGGACATGAAGTAACCGATCTTGCCCTCGTTGTCCGGAAGTCGCAGGACGAGGACGGAAGCCGCCTGGGCCATGGCTTCGAGTTGCAGCACCCCGGGCATGACCGGGTGGTCGGGGAAATGCCCCTCGAAGAAAGGTTCGTTGTAGGTGACGTTCTTGACAGCGGTGCACTTGAGCTCGCTGGAGAAGTCAATCACGCGGTCGATGAGAAGGAAGGGAGCCCGGTGGGGGAGGATGCGGAAGATGTCCTTGATGTCCAGGACCGCTTCATTCTCCGGCAGCTTGAAGGGAGGAACCATGGAGCGCATGCGCTGGTATTCCTTCTTGAGCATGCCGGCCATCCGGGTGTTGGGTCCGTGGCCGGGAGCAACCGCGATGACGTGACCGGTGATACGCTTGCCGGAGAGGGCGAGGTCGCCGATGAGATCGAGAGCCTTGTGGCGGGCGAATTCGTTGTCGAAGCGCATGGGCTCCTTGGAGAGAATTTCCTCGTTGCGGATGACCACTGCGTTCTCAAGGGATCCCCCCTTGATGAGGCCCTGATCGAGGAGCGGCTTGATGTCCTCGTAGAAGGTGAAGGTACGGGCAGGAGCAATCTCGCCCTCGTAGAGTTCGGGAGTGACCTCGCTGGAGAAGTGCTGGGTGAACTTGCCGAGGCGGCTCAGATTGGTGACCGAGATGCGAAACCCACGGTAGGGGACAATCGTGATGTGCGATCCGTTCTGGTCGTCGAAGTGGATCGGCTCGCGGATCTCCCAGGTCTTTCGCCGGGACTCCTGCTCCTCCACCCCGGCCTTCCTGATAAGGTCTACGAAGGGTCGGGCTGAACCGTCGCCAATGGGCGGTTCGTTGGCGTCCATCTCAATGAGGGCATTGTCCACCCCCATCCCGGTGAGGGCCGAGAGGACGTGCTCCACGGTATGGACCCGCACGGAGCCGGAGGCCAGGGTGGTGGCCCTCTCCACCTGCTCCACCCGGCTTACGTCGGCGTCGATGATTGGCTTGTCCGGCAGGTCGACGCGGCAGAACTTGAATCCATGGCCTCCCGGAGCGGGCTTGATGGTGAGGTTGACCTTCTGGCCGGTGTGCAGGGAGGTCCCTTCCAGCGTGGCCGGTCCCGCAAGGGTGAATTCCCTGTCCGTGTTGATGGGGGCCACAATTGAAGTTTCGGGCATGGCGGAAGAGTAGGAGACGCGGTGGGGCTGGCAAGGCGTTATTGGGCATTGGGTTCCGCGGATATTGGAGTATGGAGACGCGGACAGGAAAGTGTCGGAGATGAGTTTGAAGAAGGAAACGATCGCAGTGTGTACCGACATCCACATCGTGGAGTTGGCGGAACACTGGCTGGTGGTTGAGAAACCCGCGCCCCTCATCGTGCATCCCACCAACGAGAAGCCGGAACCCACTTTGCTGGGAGAAGTCAATGCCTGGCTGGCCGAACAGGGAGAAGAGGGAGGAACGCTGAGCATTCTGAACCGTCTCGATCGTGAGACGAGCGGCCTGGTCCTGATGTCGCGCACGCGGGCGGCAGCCCGGCAATTCGGGAAGGCGATGCAGCGTCGCGAGATCGGCAAGGAGTATCTTGCGGTGGTGGACGGATGGCCCGAGTGGGAGAACATGAAGGTGGAGGAGCCGATTCTGCGGCAGGGCGAAGTGCGTGAGTCACGGATCTGGATCAAACAGATGGTTCATCCAGAGGGCCGGCCCTCGGTCACGCACTTTGAAGTAGTGCACCGCTTCGAGAATAAGGCCGGTCGCCTTGCAGTGGTGCAGGCGATGCCGGAGACCGGACGGACTCACCAGATCCGCGTCCATCTCGCGCATCTTGGACACTCCCTGACAGGGGACAAGATTTACGGGCCGTCCGAGGAGTGCTACCTTGAGTTCATCGAGACGGGATGGAGTCCGGCCCTGGAGGAAATCCTGCACCTGCCCCGGCAGGCCCTGCATGCGAGCACACTGGATGTGCCCTGGGAAGAAGGGAGGATGCGGTGGGAGTCTCCCCTTCCTCCGGAACTGCGGGATTTTTGTGATATCGATGATTGCTAGCTCTGGAAGAACGGGGAGAGTCGGGCATGGCGTGCCTGGATGAGATTGTCGCTTTTCTCGATGAGGAATTACGACTCGGGGAGGTGCCCGATTACCCGGGAGCGGTGAATGGATTGCAGATGCAGGGGGAGCAGGAGGTGCGGCGGGTGGCGGCCGCCGTCGATGCTTCTCTCCCGGTGGTGAAGAAGGCGGTTGAAGCGGGGATGGACCTCCTGGTGGTGCACCACGGCATGTTCTGGAAGGGAGCCCGCCCGGTCACTGGCGCGACCTATGAGAAGTTCAAGACCGCGATGGAGGCTGGCCTGGCAATTTACAGTGCGCACATTCCGCTCGATGTCCATCCCGTCCTGGGCAATAACGCCCGCCTCTCCGCCGCGCTTGAGTTGCAGGATACTGAACCGTTCTTCGAATGGAAGGGGACGCGTCTGGGTATCCGTGGGATTTTTCCGGGATCGCTCGACCAGCTTACGGAGCGCGTTACCGAGGTGCTGGGCAGCCCGCCCCATGTCTGCGCCGCGGGCCCGGATGCAGCCGGAACGGTGGGAGTGATATCCGGAGGTGGTGGCGAGTTCCTGGCAGCCGTCCGGGAGGCCGGAATAGATACCTTCCTTACAGGAGAGGGCCCGCACTGGAGTTATACCGAAGCCGAGGAACTGGGACTCAATGTCCTCTACGGAGGGCACTACCTGACGGAAACCTCCGGCGTGCGTGCATTGGTGGATTTACTGGTGGGAAAATACAGCCTCGACGGGCAGTTCATCGATCATCCGACGGGAATGTAGAAGGGGTCGTAGCCGGGAACACTCAGCGAAGGCGCCGATGAAGGAAAGTGCGACACTGCTAGATCACGGGTTCTTCGAACGAAGCCCACTCGAGTGTGCCCGCGAGTTAATCGGTTGCCGGCTCGAGTGGCAGGGTTGCGCCGGAGTAATTGTGGAAACAGAGGCATACGAGGCAGCGGGTGATGCGGCATGCCATACCCATGTCCGTCCCAGCGCCCGCCAATTCATCGAGGAGCACGAGGCGGGGACCGCCTATGTCTATCTGAATTACGGAGTGCACTGGCTCTTCAACCTGCTCGTGAAGGGAGGTGAGCGCGATGGCTTCGTACTCTTTCGTGCCCTGGAACCAGTGAGTGGTTTGCCGCGGATGAAACGTCGTCGCCACCGCGAGGCGGAAGCCGATCTATGCTCGGGTCCAGGCAAGCTCACAAAAGCTCTGGGCATTGACGGAGCCCTGCACGGGGTCCCCGTTCTTCAGTCCCGACGGTTTTCACTGTGCCGTGAGGCGGTCCCCCACCAGACAGAGCCCATTGCCTGCCGGCGGGTGGGGATTTCGAGCGCGGTGAACCGCAAATGGCGATTTGTGCGTGCTGAGTCGGCCTGCCTCAGTGTCCGCCCGGAAGCGGAGTGGAACCGTTGAGTTGATAGTCAGGATCGCCATCGCCCGGAGACATTGGGGGGAAAGCGAGAAATCGTGGCAGGCCCGGTATTAATATCGCAATCGCCGTAAAAAGGTCGAAACCGTCCCGGATCAAGGGTTATCCTGGTGCGGGTGAAGGGAATCGAACCCTCGCCTCAAGCTTGGGAAGCTCGCATTCTACCACTGAACTACACCCGCGTCAGGATCAAGATGCACGAGGTAGCCCCATCCGATCACAACTTAAAGCGAAAAAAGTGCTGGGATCCTATATTTTACGGTATTTCTGATCATTCTCCATTAACTTCTCATTATATGAAAAAAACCTTGGCGCTCCAAACCCTGATGGCTAACTTTTTCCCATGACAGCGGGTATAGCTTAATGGTAAAGCCCCAGCCTTCCAAGCTGACCATAAGGGTTCGATTCCCTTTACCCGCTCCATACGACACGAGCACCATACGACAAAGTATCACTTACACAGAAGCATGACGATAAAATCAACTTTCTACTGCGCGATCATCGCGGCTGCGGTGGGTCTTTCGCCGACCATTATGGCCGAGGAACCTGACTGCACCAAGTTATCGGACACGGTGAAGAAATTGGTCGGCGCCAAGCCTGACCACGTTCTTGAAATTGTTGAACGGCAAACGGCTGCCAACCCCACCTGTTCCTGTGAGGTGGTCAAGGCGGCCATCGTGGCCACCGAAGCTGACCGGAAGCTCGTGGGTCAGATCGTTGCCACCGCGATTGAAGCAGCCCCCGACAAGATGAGCATCATCACTTCCTGTGCCATTGCGGTGGCTCCTGATGCCCTGGAGGAAATCAAGGCGATTCTCGCCAAGCTCGATCCAAAAGCCCTGGCCAAGAAGGGGAATGATCCCGTTGGTGATGCCAAGGATGCTATCGTTAGCAGCGTGAAGAACCCGCTGGATGGCCCCTACCTTATCCCAGGCCTGCCGCCCATTCACCCGCCCCTCGTGCCGGCCATCAGCACTCCCAGCCCTCTGAGTATCATTACTGTTCCTGGCGTCGCAGAGTAATCTCCCAGGAAGACGAATAAATTTCAACGTGCCGGATTCCACTCTGGATCAAAGCGGCAACTCTGATCCCCTACGCAACGCTTCTCTACCTTATCTATCATGAACAAAACGTTTATTGTCTCCGCCTTTGGCCTGGCCGCGAGCGGCCTTCTTTCCGCTCAGGGTTTATACAACATCATGCCATTTGATGATGAGCCGACTGATTCGCTTCCCTTGAATTGGACTGCTGGTGCAAGCCTCGGTTGGGATTCAAATGCCTCGCCTCAGTTCTCTGAGTGTTCAGGTGTTGATTCCGATGATGTGGTTTACCTTTCGGCCTTCGTGCAGGCGAATTTCGTCAGCAAGACGCCCCAGACCACCATCGACCTATGGGGGCGGGCTGGCGCGACCTACTATCTTGACGAGATTACACAGAGCGGTGGAGCGTTTCCTGGTGTTGGTGTGCGGGAGGACTTCTTTCCGCAGGTCCGGGGGGGGATCAACATCGTGCATCGGGTGAATGAGGCCCTGCGACTGCGTAGTCGCAACCATGTGACATATGAGCAGGAACCGGATTACGATTTCGGGATCGCTACCGATCGTCGCCAGGGCAGTTACCTCCGCTATAGCTCCGACAACAGTGTGGGCTACCGGTGGACCGAGCGTCTCGGAACAAGCACCGGCTACCGTTTCAGTGGCGTGACCTTCGATGAGATTAACCGCAACGACTATGAGCGTCACCTCTTCTACAACCAGTTCCGTTATCGTACCAGCCCCAGCACGGTATGGACTGCGGCCTACCGTTTCCAGACTCAGAGCAACGATTCTAACAGGGATTCCGACTCCCACTATTTTCTTGTTGGTGCGGAGCATCAGGTAAGCCCGACCACGGTAGTGGTGTTGCGGGCCGGCGCCCAGATCCAGGAGATCGACGACGGTGCCAGCAATTCGGCTCCCTACGTGGAGGCGACCTTGCGTGCGGCTCTCAGCGAATCCGCGCAGGTCCGTGCCTTTGTCCGTTACGGACTGGAGGACCGCAATCGCCTTATCTGGACCCACGACTGCTGGGAACGGCCGGTGCTTGCTCGCTATGAAGAACGCCAGACCTTCCGTCTCGGCTTGCAGGGGTCTTACGTGGTATCCCCCAAACTGACCTTCTTTGGCGGCGTAAACGTCATGATGTTCAACTATGAGGGTCAGATTGGCCCTGATCCGGAGGCTCCCGGTAGCCTGGATGAGAAAATCGTAAACTTCAATGCAGGTGCCAGCTATGAGGTTGCAGACAATATTTTTGTGACTGGTTCTTACAATTTCACCAAGTCCTCTGCAGACGCTGATATCCGTGATTATGACCGGAGTCGCGTCCAATTTGGCCTTCAGTCGTCTTTCTAAGGATTTTCCTGTCGAAAAATCCGAACAGATCCGCCCCCGCAATGTCTGCTTCCATTGCGGGGGTTTTCTACCTCTTGGCTCTTCGCCCTGCCTGTTCGCCTTATAGGCAAATCCCCCTCCCCCCCTAAAATATCAGGTTATGCAAAATGATCCCTATAACCAAACTGCCGCCAGCGAAGCTTCGCTGCACGCAGTCGATTACTGGCAGGTTCTCAAGAATCGCTACGGAGTCATCCTGCTGACCTTCCTTCTCATCTTCATGACGGCGGCGGTGATCACCTACGTTCTGCCAAAGAAGTATGAGAGCACGGCCTTGATGCAGGTAAACCACTCCTTTGTCGAACTGGACCCGCTCAATGGCGCTGCCGGTCATCCCATGACCGGGGCCTCTCCCTCGCATGCCTATATCCAGAACCAGTTCAAGATCATTGAATCCGAGAAGACCATGCTGCGTGTGGTGGAGAGACTCGACCTCACCACGCGTTGGAGGGGTTACGACCGCGACATGGCACTCCTGAAGCTGAAGCAGATTCTCAAAACCGAACAGATTCGTAATACCGATCACATTGAGATCCGGATCCGGCACCAGAACAGGGAGGATGCCCGCGATATCTCCAAAGAGATCGCGGAGTCCTACCAGCTCGGGCGCAACGCGGATGAGCGCAAACGTGCTGGGGAGGCTCTCGATGCTCTGGAAACGGAAGTGCGCTCCCAGGAAGACCTGGTGGAGGATAAGCGTCGGCATTTTCACTCTATCGTGAAGGCGGTGGGAATTCCATATATCGAGGGGGTTTACAGCAGTGGGCGAATGGGGCAGAGCGAGGAGTATATTCTTAAGAGCGCCGAGATGCAGCAGTTCGGTGCCGAGGAGAGAAAGGCCGAACTGGAAAATCAGATCCAGCAGCTACTTACCCTGAGGGATGATGAGCTCATTGATTTTGCCGAGGGGCTCAAGCTGCCGGGGAGCCAGGTGCCCGTCCTGCGCGCCAGGATACAGGAAAGCAAACTCAATATGGAAGCCATGGTGGCTTCCGGGCTGGGAATCAAGCATCCATCGATGGAGATGTCACTGATTGCTCAGAATAAAATGCAGGAAAATCTCAAGTCCGCCGTGGTCGTCCTCAGGGAGTTGCTCAAGACTCAGTTGCGCCTCGTCAATGGGCAACTGGCCAAGATAAAGGAGAGGGTGGAAGAACGTCGCTTTGATGCCGTCGACAAGGCCCTGCAGTCGCAGGACTATGTCGAGGCCAAGCAGGACTACGAAACGGCGAAAGCCATGCTTTCCCAGATGAAGCTCACCAACTCGGCCCGCCGCATCGCTCTCAAGATACCCAAGAACCCGATCACCATCCTGGAGGACCCCAAGCTTGCCAAGGATCCGGTCTATCCCAAGGTCACCCTCTTCCTCTCCCTCGGTGCTGCAGTTGGGTTGATTTTCGGCATCTCGATCGCCTTCTTCCTCGAATATCTTGATACTTCGGTCAAGAGCTTGGAGGACGTAGAGCGTTACCTGCAGGTTCCCGTGCTGGCGGTCATTCCGAAAGATGTGGGAACCCTGCACAAGCAGAGCGGAATGAGTCCGGATGCGGAGGCTTACCGGATTCTTCGAACGAATATCGAGTTCAACCGAAATAATCCTGAGGACAACGCCATCACCATCGTTTCCGGGGGTGCGGGCGAAGGAAAGTCCACGACCCTGGTCAACCTGGCCTACGTCTGTGCTCAGGGTGGATACACCACCCTCATGATTGACTCGGACCTTCGGCGCCCGACTCTCCATACCTTCTTCGATATCAATAACTCGGTGGGTCTGACCAATTACCTGACCACCGATCTCATGCTTGAGGATGTTATTCTGCAAACTCCGGTCGATAATCTCTACTTCCTGCCCTCTGGCATCCTCCCTGCGGACGCCGCCGGCATCCTGAACTCCCGACGCATGTCGGAACTGATCCAGGATGTGAAACAGCGCTTCGACCTGGTCCTGGTGGATTCCCCGCCCATTCTCGGGGTGAGTGATGCCTCCGTGCTCGCTTCCGAAGTGGACCTCACCATTGTTGTGGTGCAGCACCGTAAGCTGCCTCGTAACATGCTCCTGCGTGTGAAGTCCTCGGTGGAGAACGTGGGAGGTCAGGTGATTGGTGTGGTGCTCAATAATGTCGATGTCCGTAGCGACAGCCAGTACCAGTATTATACCAGCTACTACACCTACTATGCGCCCTCTTCAGATGTTGATCCGATTTCCAGTCCGCCGAAAGTTGCAATCTCCATGGGAGCTTCCCCAACGGAAACGCCTTCAACGCCGGAGGAAGACGACGACGGACTCAGTTATTAATTGTGTGACCGACAGCAATCCGTCCATCCCCATGGCTCTGGCCCGAACCTCCAACTCCTGGTAATTTCATGAAAATCCTCCTCTCCTTTGCTCTCTTCCTGATGGTCATCATTCCCGCTTCCCTGCAGGCGCAGATTGAAGCCGGGGGAGCCATCTCGATCACAATCCAGGGTGTTCCGACCGGTGAGCAGAGTCGCATCAACGGCGGCTATCCTGTTTCCGAAAAGGGATTCATTACCATGTGGAAGGTCGGCTCTATCAAGGTTGCCGGGATGGACTCCGAGGCCCTGGCCCGGAGAATCGAGACCGCCTACCGTGAGGCCGAGATCTACACCAGCCCTGTAATCCAGATCGTCGCGGATTCAAGTGATAATCTCACCGTGCACGTCATCACCATCGGTGGCAAGGTGCGGGCCCCGGGTCCAAAGCCTTACCGGCGTGGAATGACCCTCTACCAGGCGGTCATGTCGGCAGGTGGGCCCACCGAGTTCGGAGCGATCAACCGCATCAGCCTCTATCGTGGCGGCAAGCGCTACATCTACGATCTGAACAAGGGAGAGCACAAGTTGCTCAAGATCTATCCCCGCGACACCATCGACATTCCGCAGAAAACAGTTTTTGGAAATTAGCGACCTTTCTCCGGAGTCGGAGACCGTGAACATGTGCATGGCCGGGGAATCCCCCGGTCATTTTGCGTTTCGAGCAGTTGCGTTTTGACCTGTTGGGGGGTAGGAGTTCTACATGTGGAACGGGTACGGCGTTCTCTCCCTTTATCTGGCCGCGGTGTTCTGCCAGATCGCGGGGGTGCAGGCGCAGGGAGGTGAAGAAGCCGGGCGGGCCGGGGGAAAGGAACTTCCGGAGGTACCTGCCGAACTGATTACGGCTCTCGCACACGAGAAGTTCAAGGAAAGACATGCAGCCCAGAAAGCTCTCATGGCCTGGGGGAGGAAGGACCTGGGCGGGAGCATTGAATCTCTCTACCGGCTTTATCGAAAAGCGGAAAATCCGGAGGTACGGTTGCGCAGCCGGGAGGTGCTGAAGTCGCTTGTCATCATCCAACAGCCCCTGCCGGGGCAGGGCTACCTCGGTATCCAGATGGATACCGCCCGATGGAAGAACGGTGAGGGTGTGATACAGCCGGCTGTCCTGATCACGGATGTCAGGGAGGGAACGGCCGCCGCCGTGGCCAAGTTGAAAGCGGATGACCTGATCATCGGAGTGGATCAGGTGGTCTTCGATGATCTGGCACCGACCCGCAGGTTTGCTGACTACATCAGATCGAAGAAACCGGGAGACGAGATCACTCTCAAGGTGCGCCGCGGAATGGAACGACTTGAGTTGACCGCTTCTCTCCGGCGGCGCCCGGCCGCTCTTGACGAAATCAATCAGTGGGGACTCCTTCCGGTTCTTCCTCAGGAATCGAAGATGGATGAGGACTATTTCCAGGAATGGCTCCGGGAACGGACAGCGAAGGAGAGAAAGAACAACAAGGGTTAGTAGTTACGGGATTCAGGCTTCATGGGGTTGGGGAAAGAATTCGACAAATCTCCCCAAATCGTCGAGGCTGGCGGAGATCTTCTCGCCCGCTTCCCTTATAACGGTATTCTTTATCATGGTTCGTAATTCTTCCCCACTTGCGGTTGTTCTGGGTGTGGTGATGGGCTGTGCCTGCTTACCTCTCCATGCCAAGACGGACTTCAATGTTGTTGGGCGCGAAATGGCGGGGATGTTGCAGAACAGCCACTACGCCCGCATTCAGTTCAATGCTGACCTCAGTGCCAAGATTCTCTCGGATTACCTTGCCGATCTCGATCCGGCTCGACTCTACTTCACACAACAGGATATCGATGCCTTCAAGAAGAAGTACGGGCGCCGCCTTCATGAACTACTCATCAAGGGGCGCTGCATGGAACCGGCCAACGAGATCTACAAGGTTTTTTCTCAGCGCGTGAAGGAGCGGGTGGATTATGCCAAGAAGCTGCTGAAGACTGAGAAATTCGGTTTTGAATCCGACCAGGTCGTGATGCGCACCCGCAAGGATGCTGACTGGCCGACCAGTCAGCAGGCTGCGGAGGAGATCTGGAATCGCCAGATCGAAGAAGCCCTGCTTTCTGAGATTCTCCGCCGTGCCGCTGTCAAACGCCTCGCTGCGGAACAGGGAAAGAACGACCCGCTTGCCGACGAGAAGAGCCCGGAGGAGAAGATCATCCAACGCTATGATCGCTTTCATCGCAGCATCGGAGAAGCGGATGAGGAAGATATCGCAAATTATTTCCTGAGCGCTGTGGCGGCGTCCCACGATCCGCACACGGACTACATGAGCACCCGCGAGATGGAGCGGTTTCGTTCCGGGATGTCCAATTCGCTGGTAGGCATCGGCGCATTGCTACAGGCCGAGGACGATGGAGCCACCAAGATCATGGGGATCGTGGTGAGTGGACCGGCCGACAAGCAGGGCGAACTCAAGCTCAATGACCGCATTGTGGGAGTTGATTCACTCAACAAGGGAGATGTGACCGACATCATGTACATGAAAATCGATCACGTGGTGGAAATGATCCGAGGAAAGGTTGACACCGAAGTGCGCCTCAAGGTGGAGCCCTCCGGCGGCGCCCCCGGGGAGGTGAAGTTCATCACGATCAAACGCGGACGGGTTGAACTGAAGGACGAGTTGGCCAGCGCGGAGGTCATCGAAATGATGCATGAGACCGGCAGACGTCGGATCGGCTGGCTCCAGCTCCCGTCCTTCTATCTGGATTTTGAAGATGGCGATCCCAGTGTCTCCGCGGATGTTCATAAGCTCTTGACCAGACTCAACAAGGCTCAGGTGGACGGGTTGGTCCTTGATCTTCGGCGCAATGGAGGAGGGTCCCTGGAGGAAGTGCGCCGGATCACCGGCTTTTTCGTGGGACGTGGGCCAGTCGTGCAGATCAAGGATACCATCGGGCGCATTGAGTCGAAGGAGGCGCTCTTCCGCCGGCCGCTTTACGATGGACCGCTGGTGGTGGTCACCGACAAATCCAGTGCCTCGGCGAGTGAGATTCTTGCAGGTGCCCTGCAGGACTATAATCGGGCCGTCATCGTGGGCGACAGCTCCACCTTCGGAAAGGGCACGGTTCAACAACCCATGGAGATCGGGCGTTACTTCCGGTTCTTTGAAGACAATAGCCGCGCGGGATACCTGAAAGTCACCATTCAGAAGTTTTACCGGGTCTCGGGTAGTTCCACTCAGAAGCTCGGAGTCCAACCCGATATCGTGCTTCCATCCCTCACCGATGCCCTGGAAATAGGCGAAGCCTACCTCAAGCACCCACTTGATCACGATCTGATCCGCAAGGCTCCCGACTTGCGTCCTCTTGACCAGAAGGGGCTCTTTCTGCCCGTTCTCAGGGAGCGCAACGAGGGTCGAGTGAAGGCGGTAAAGGACTTCCAGTACATTGTCGAGGATGTGGACCGGACCAAGAATCGGATCAAGCAAAATGCCGTATCACTCAATCGTGGCAAACGAGAGACGAAGTTGTCTGAATCTGAAAAGCGCCGAAAGACGCGCAACGTGGAGCGCCGCAAGCGATTTGCGGAGATGGAGACCGGAGACAAGAAACAGTTCAAGTTCTTCCGCCTCACCCTTGATGATTTGAAGGCGGAAAAACTCCCGGAGGTGGATCGCGAGAAGGATGCGGAGGCCTTTATGCGCCGCGCCAAGGACAAGGAGGATGCGCTCGATGACACTCCTCTCTGGCCCAGTGGACTAGATCCGGTCAAGCGGGAGACTCTTGAGATCATTGGGGATCTGGTGGATCAACGGGACAAGGCGCGCACCGCTGGAATTCTACCGGCAGAGGAGTAGAGTAGGACCTGTGGGACTTCCTTGATATGGCGAAAATCGCCGCCAACCTGCGTGCCGTCCGGGAGCGTGTGGACCGGGCTGCCGGACGATCCGGCCGGGATCATTCGGCGGTAGAGCTTCTGGTGGTGACCAAGACCTGGCCGCCTGAGGTGATCGCAGAAGTGCTGGAGGCCGGTCACGAACTCCTTGGAGAGAACAAACTCCAGGAAGCATGGGGCAAGATCCCGGAGCTGCCTGCATCCGCCCGGTGGCACTTCATCGGTCATCTCCAACGAAACAAGGCACGCAAGGCCCTTGGCCTGTTCGAGGCCATCCACAGTGTTGATTCCCTGCGTCTGGCGCGCCATCTCGATCGTGTTGCAGGGGAACTGGGGAAGCGGCCACGGATCTATCTCCAGGTCAATGCTGCCGAGGAGGAGAGCAAGAGTGGTTTTGCTGTTGGGGAGTTGCGGGAGGCGTTGCCGGAGCTGCTCTCCCTGGAGAAGGTCGAGTTGGCTGGCTTGATGAGCATCCCTCCGGCAACGGAAGATCCTGAGGTTGGCCGGTCTTCCTTCCGCAAGTTACGGGAGCTTCGGGATGATCTGGAGGAGGAATTCGAGGTATCCTTGCCGGGCCTCAGCATGGGCATGAGCCAGGACTTCGAGGTTGCGATCGAGGAGGGAGCAACCATAGTGCGGGTGGGGTCCTCCATCTTCGGACCCCGCGGGGTGGCGGGGTCCACTGATTCATAGACGCTGATCATGCTGGCGATCGAAAACATCGTGGTGATGGAAAATGAACTGGCCATTGCATGGGCAGATGGCAAGGAGAGCTACCTGGAGCTTGAGGCCCTGCGCCGGGCCTGTCCCTGTGCGAGCTGTCAGGGCGAGCCCGATGCCACCGGTCGCGTGGTCAGGCCGCAGGTGAACTACAGCGAGCGAAGTTTCCTGCTGGGTAGTTACCAACCTGTGGGGGGATACGCTCTGCAGATCCACTTTGCGGATGGACACGGGACAGGGATCTATTCCTTCTCGCTCCTGCGCGAGTTGGGAGCATCTTCCCCCGGGCAAGGGGAGTCCTGAGTCCTCTCTGGGACGGCTGTGCGGAGATTGCCTTCTGTGACCTGCGGCTTTCCGCAGGCGGAACACGTGAGCCTAGATAATACCCTCCCTGAGCGCTTTTGCCACGGCACCAGTGTTGGTATTGACGTGGAGTTTGTCATAGACGCGTCGCAGGTGGGTGGAGACGGTGTTCACACTGATGCTGAGCGCGTCGGCAATTTCCTTCTTGAGCAGTCCCTCGGCGAGAAGACGCAGGATTTCCTGTTCGCGTGCAGTCAGGCCATAATCGCCTTCCGTCCCGGGCATGAGATCCGATTGAGCGAAGGCATCTAGCACTTTCTTAGCGACCTCGGGCGTCATGGGTGCGCCGCCACGCATGACCTGGCGGATGGACTCGCCGATCTTGTCTGTGCCGGAGGCCTTGAGAACGTAGCCCGAGGCACCGGCGCAAACCGCCCGGAAGATTTTGGAGGCATCATCAAAGACTGTAAGGATGATGACCCGGGTGTCGGGGATAATCTCCTTGAACTTGCCGAGGGCGACGATGCCGTCGATCCCAGGGAGTTGCACGTCGAGCAGCATGACATCAGGGGCAGGGTTGCTATGGAGGGCAGCAAAAGCACTCTCGGCGGAGTCAAAACTCCCATCGCAGACCATTCCGTCCAGACCGTTTATGACGCGCTGGACATTGCGGCGGAAGACCTCGTTGTCTTCAACCAGCCAGACCCGGATTTGCTCAGTATTCGATTCGGTCATTGGTTCTTATACTTTAAGGGTGCAGAGAATCTTACCGTAGTCCCTTGTTTTGGGATACTCTTGATTTTACATTGTCCATTCACTCGATCTGCCCGGCGGCGAAAATTTTCCAGTCCGTGACCTGAACGGTCTACTTTGTCAGATTCAAACCCGACGCCGTTATCTGCCACCTCGAAGGTCACCTGATGAGGGGTCAATTCGAAAAGGACCTCGACGGTAGTCGCCTGAGCATGCTTCCGCACGTTGTTAAGGGCCTCCTTGAAGGCGAAGAAAAAGTGCCGTCGGGCCTCCAGGCCGATGGGACGGCTCTTGAATGAAGGAGGACTGGACCGGATCGACGTTTCAAGATTTCCGACAATCAGGCCTACGGATTCCCGCATCTTCATGAAGAGATCTTGGGTGGTGGCGTCCCCCGCGTGGATGAGCCATACGATGTCACGCATGGCGTCAGAAGTGTGTTCGGCCGTTTCGTGGATCTCGCGAAAGTCGTCACGGATTTCCGTGCTGGCCTCCTGATTGCTGCGCCCAACCTCGCTGATGAGAACGATGCCTGCGAGGTTACTTCCGATATCGTCATGCAGGTCCCGGGCAATCTGTTTGCGTAGTTTTTCGGAATCTCTCAAGCGCACCGTCCGCTGGCGGAAAATCATCCAGATCCAGCCGAAAAGAGCCACTCCGCCGATAGTTCCTGCCCCGGTGGTCACGCTGGCCAAAGCAAACTCGATCTCTTCCTCCTGTCGCCGGAGGAGTTGCACCCGCTCGCGCTCCAGTATTCCCCGTTCGATGATGAGAGCGATGTGGTCGGGGATTTCGATTATCCTGTGGGTGCTGGAACAGCCATCTACCAGATACTTGGGAGCCCAGCGATCGGTGTCGTTCCTGGAAGTCTGGTCGCTCACTTTGACGTCTCGCCAGAGGGCCACGTTGGTTCCCCCGAGGTAGGCCTGGATTTCCGCGAACGCAAGGCTGTGGAGGTTGCCCCTTGCAAAGAGTTCGTTGGATATGACCCGGATGTATCGCCCTGACTCACCGTTGCAGGGACGAACGAAAGCGGAGTTCCATGGATAGCCCAGAGGATGCCGGAACTTGGTCGTTCGCCACACGGTGGTTTCGAAATCCGGATCATTGGAGAGTTCCAGGGCAAGCGCCTCAGGGAAGCCGCGTCCTCCAACTACTTCAGGATCTTCGGATGAGGTTGGAATGATGCGGATTTCTTCAACAGGAAGGGATTCTCCCAGGTCGATGACGATCCACTTGGGATCCTGCCCCGATTCCGAGGGCGCGCTCAGGAACCCGTTGGAGGGGCTTGGGGTGGTGTTGTGGGGATGACTCAGACGACTGATACCATCATTGACCCGTTGCAGCGACCAGTTGGGGAAAAGCTCCTGATTGCTGGTGGCGGAGCGTGGCTTGGAGGAGGCGATGTTATAGTTCCCCGCGAGGACCATGATTTCCTCCATGGCCCAGATGAATCCTTCCTTGGCGGCCAGATGCTTGGTGGAAGTCACCCTGACATAGCGTCCGCTCAGTCCTTCGGCGGGGAACTTGATGGGATAGCGTCCCGGGTTCTGGTAGTCGGAATCAGTGTGATCCGCAACGGGTTGGAACCCGGAACCGGCAGAGTCGGAGACTTCTATTTTGAATCGCAGGGGAAATCCGTAGCCTTCGCCCTCTATCCCACGCGTAGGCAGGAGCACCGGGACCAGAACTACCGCATCAAGCGGACGGGACTCGCCCAGATCGATCTGGAGATGGTGCGGCTCGTCCTGATTGGCTATTGTTTCGCTATGGAACCCAAATCGTGATCCCCGTGGCCCGTTGTAGAGTGCGGGAAGAGAGGGGAGTTTCCGTTCGATGCGGGCCAGGTGTTTGTCGATCCGGCGTATTCCGGGACTCACCAGACGGGCGACGTGGTCTCCCAGGGATCGTGCCTTCGTTTTGGTGGCAAATGCGCTTGGGAGCGCAGTCGCCAGCGCAAGCAGAACGGGCAGGGTGGAGCGCAGCATCAAAAAGAGGTTAATCGAATTTGAGGCAGAATCACGAGAGGAACGAACCGAGGATTGTAACCATTGAGGAGAAATTCATCTCACATGCTATAAATATCTGGTTATCTGCTGCTTGGGACCCACCCGGATCTGTCCTCATTGTGAATAAAGGTTAAAGACTTGATTTTTATGGTTCGGTTTTGAAACGCCTGTACTTAATACGAACGTAGTACATAGAAGGATTCTTCTCTAGAGAATGCGAAACCCATCTTTCCAGATCCTGATTAGCCTCCTCATTGTGGGATGGGGCTTGGGTGACTTGGCCGCCAAGGCGCCGGTCCCGGACTTGACGCAAGGTGACCGCCCCGATGGGGCCCACGACTGGAACCTGGGACCTACCGGGGCGCGAGGATGGATCTGGGGATGGAACCTGGAGACTACTGACAGCCGGCAGATCCTGATCACCTCGGTGGCTCCCAAGTCGCCGGCGGATGGGATTCTGCGGGAGGGAGATGTGGTTGTGGGGGTGGAAGGGAACCTGTTCACGGGTGATGCACGCAAGAGTTTCGGTGTGGCAGTCACCGCGGCGGAGACAGTTCAGAAGGGAGGAAAACTGGCTCTCTTGCGCTGGCGCGAGGGAGAAACGGAGTCAGTGGCAATCCAACTTCGTACTCTGGGGAACTATCATGATCGTTCTCCGTGGGACTGCCAGAAGTCTTCCAGGATTGTAGAGGCTGGGTGCACCCACATCGTGAACAATTTGAAGGAGGGCGTTGATGGCAAGATCAACATCCTGGCCTTGTTGGCCTCGGGGAAAGAGGAGTATCTGCCGATCGTGAAAGACTACGTCCGGCGCCTGGCGCCGACCGATCTCCAGCTGGAGATGTCTCCGGCCAGCGCCATGGCATCATGGCACTGGGGTTATACAAACCTTCTCCTGACTGAATATTATCTTGCCACAGGTGATAGAGAGGTTCTACCCGCCATCCACCAGTATACCATCCGCCTGGCGCAGGGTCAAAGCGGGGTAGGGACCTGGGGTCATGCCATGGCTTGGCCCCAGTGGAACGAGGGGAAGGAACATGGTCGTCTGGGTGGATATGGTGCGCTCAACCAGGCTGGACTGGTTTGTCAGCTATCGCTCATTCTTGGCAAGAAGTGTGGAGTGGAGGAGGTTGTAGTCGATGAGGCGATCGAACGGGGCAATACCTTCTTCGGGTTCTATATTGGAAAAGGTTCGATTCCTTATGGAGACCATCATCCTGAGGCACGCTTTCACGACGACAATGGCAAGAACGGGATCGCAGCTCTCCTCTTTGATGCTCAGGACCACAAGCTGGGAGCAAAGTTCTTCTCGCGAATGACGGTGGCTTCCTACGGTGAACGCGAGCGAGGCCACACGGGAAACTACTTCAGTTACCTCTGGGGGGCGCTGGGGGCCATGCGGGCCGGTCCCGAGGCAGTCGCGGCTTATCTTAAGGAGCAACGCTGGTTTCTGGACCTGAACCGTAGCCACGATGGCCGCTTTCCTTACCAGGGTGGAGCGGGCAGTTCGGGAGCGGAGCACAAGTACCCGAGCTGGGATTGCACTGGCGCCTTTCTGCTCTCCTATCTTCTCCCGGAGGGCCGGTTGTTCATGACCGGTCGGGGCGTAAAGGCGCAGAATGCCCTGAAGGGAATGGAACTCAGCGAAACCATTATGGCAGGACGAGGCTTCAGTTCCTGGGACCACGGCCTTGCGCCCTATCGGGCGCTCCCGCCCAGACAGCTGCTCCGCGCGCTCCAGAGCTGGTCGCCGGTGGTGCGTGGGCGGGCTGCGAAGATTCTGGCCGAGCACGAGAACCTGCCTCTGGAGGAACTGATTGATCGCCTTGACGCGGTGGAATACGAGTCGCGCTATGGGGCCTGCCAGGCGATCGCCGCTCTCGGCGAACGTGGTTTGCCGGCTCTCGATCCCTTGCGGGATCTGCTGTGGAGTGAGGATCTCTGGTTGCGGATCCAGGCTGCGCAGGCGTTGGCTGCTATTGGAGCACCGGTGGCTGAGGTTGTTCCGGACTTCGTTAAGATGATCACCAGGGAGGATCGGTCCGATGCCCGTGAGATGACCCAGCGATACGTGGCCTTCTGCCTTTTCTGCCGGGGAGGAGTTCTCGGGATGGAAGGGCTCCTGGCGCACTCGACGGAGGGAGCTGATCTCGGAGAACTACGGCCTGCGGTCGAGAAGCTCCTGGAAAATCCGGATGCGCGGGCCCGGGCAGTGGTGGGTTCTCTTTATCGCCAGCTCAGCTACGAGGAGGTGAAGCCCTTTCTCCCGGCAGTTCACAAGGCCATCGTGGAACGCGCGCCAAGCGGGGTGATGTTTTCAAACGGTATTCGTCTGGAAGGCCTGGACCTTCTGGCCCGGCACCGGATTGAGGAAGGAATGGCGCTCTCTCTGGACATCCTGGATCTCAATTCCTGGGGCAAGCGCAACCGTGTAATGCGTTGCCTCAAGATTCTCCGCAACTACGGTGGCGCTGCCAAGCCGCTCCTGCCCCGGTTACGTGAAGTAGAGATCCAACTCCGGGAGCATCGGGAGAAGATGCTCCTCGCTCCGCATATTGAGGAGATTGGTTCTCTGATCAGCTATATCGAAAATGCACCGGCGGGAGAACAGTTGCGGTCGTTGCGTTAGTCGAACGAAATGACGTTCTTGATCCCGGTAGCCCGGTCGAGAAGAAGTTCGCGACAGGAATCGATGGCATAACGCTTGGTAATGACGGCCTCGATTGCCTCCGGCCAATGCTTCTTGAAGTAGGCGAGATCTTTGATTGCGGCCTTGAAGGAGGCGTCGTCGGCATTGACTGTTCCAATCACGGCCTGGTTTCCCAGCACGACGCTGCGCATCAGTTGATTGGCATCGACTGGAATGGAATCTCCAGGTGCCGGGATACCGGTAAAGATGTAAACCCCATTGACTCCAAGGATACTCAATACCTCGAAGGCTACCGAGGAGATGCCAATGGCCTCGTAGACCAGGTCGATGGAACCGACCAGGCCGGGAAGATCCCGGAAGGCCACATCATTCGAGGAGATGTACTTCGCGCCGATGGCCTCTACGATCTCGGCCTTGGGATTGGGGAGAGGAGAGCGGTTGTAGACATAGGTTTCAAAGCCGGCAGCTTTCATCGTCATGGCCCCGAGAATTCCGATCGGTCCGGCTCCGAGAATGACGGCATTGAGACCCTTTCCGGTGGGTTTTCCGTTGGCATGGTGCCGCACCCATGGGAGACGGCTCTGTGCATCCCAGGCCTGAGCGAGGCCCTTTTCCGCGATGGTGAGGGGTTCCATCAGGACCGCGAGGTTCCTGAGTTCGGGGGGTACATGGGTGAGGAACCTTTCCCGTTCCACGAATGACTCAGTCATGAATCCGTGGCATTCCTTGATGCCACGCTCGACATAAGCGCCCGTCGAACAGAAATCCTGCAGATCTTCCCGGCAGGGCAGGCAGTTCTCATCACGGCAGGGACGGCGCACGGAGGGAACCACGAAATCCCCGACCTTGAGGTGTTCTACTTCAGAGCCCACCTCCACGACTTCGCCCATCGCTTCGTGCCCAAGGACGAGATAGTTGGAGCCCGCCGGAGGATCTCCGTAAACGAAGGTGCAGATTTCGCGGTCCGTACCGCAGATACCGACATCGATGGTGCGGATTCTGACCTCGTCATCCTGCTGAAGATCGGGAGCCGAGTGGTCGATGATTCCAACTTCTTTCTGTCTGGGGGTGACACCTACTGCTTTCATATGACCTTCTCTCGTGTGAGATGACCGGCGTAGGGCTGCCGGAAGGAGGAGGGGAGTCTAGGCATGGATTTTTGTCAGCCAACCCTAAACCAGAAGAGTAAAGGGAGATGAGCGGGTAGTTTCGATTCTTCAAAAAACGTTTAAACACAGTATTTTATGGAGAATGCAATCCGGGGGGTGACTGGGAATATGAGAGCCAGAGCGGGATTCTTGCACCATTGGAGGCAGGCTGGCATTTTGGCCTGGCGCTTTCTTTCCGATGGGAACTCTCAACCAACAGACTGTGATGACCGCAATGGTGCTGGCGGTTGTGTCCGTCTGGCTCACCGACCCTGTTTTGGCGGAGGAAGGATTGAGGGGCCGTTCCATTGATTTTGAGGAGGGGAGGAAGTTCTGGTCGTTTCAGCCCGTGAAGAAGCTGGAGCTGCCGCCTGTGCCGGACGACTGGGTGCAAAACCGTGTCGACCGCTTTGTTCATGCCCGGATGAGAGCGGAGGGATTGCAGCCTTCCCCGGCTGCGGATCGCCGCGTTCTGATTCGCAGGTTAAGCTATGACCTGATTGGGCTGCCCCCGTCCCCGGAGGAGGTGGAGTCTTTTCTTTCCGATCAATCCGAGAGGGCCTATTTGAGGGTGGTGGATCGGCTTCTAGCCTCCCCGCACTACGGAGAGCGTTGGGGAAGAGCGTGGCTTGACCTGGCCCGTTACGCCGATGTCCGGGAGCGTTGGGTTGTTACGCACGGCAGTCCTTACCGCTATCGCGACTGGGTCGTGCGGGCCCTGAACGAGGATATGGCCTACGACCAGTTTGCGAAGCGGCAGCTGGCTACTGATCTCATGGACGAAACGGGGTTGGAGGATATGCCGGCCCTGGGCTTTCTGGGAATCAGTCCGGTGTATCACAAGGAACTGCTGCTTGCCCCACAGGTTATCCGTATGATTGTGGCGGAAGAGTGGGAGGAGCGTATCGACACGGTGGGGCGAACCTTTCTTGGCCTGACGATCTCCTGCGCCCGCTGTCATGATCACAAGTTTGATCCGATCGACAGCCACGACTATTATGCCCTGGCAGGAGTGTTCGCAAGTGTGCGGCGCTCCGACCGGGCGAGTATTCCTGAAGAGCGGGCGAAGGTTGCTGATAAGGCACGCAAGGAGATCGAGAAGTTCGTTAAGGAGACCAGGGGCCTGAGAGATGCGAAATCTCCCCCGCCCGATCGCGATGAGCAGCTCGGCAGGATCGAGGAGAAGATCCGCCACCTGAAGGAATCGACTCCCGACTACGATCACCTCGTCCCGGCTGTCATCGAGTCGAGTATCCACGTGGTGGCCAAGGAGGACTTCGGAACCAAACTCGACTACAGATCGGGTGTGCCCAGGGATCTCCGGCTACAGATGCGCGGAGATCCAGCGACTCTGGGGCCCGTGGTGCCGCGGCGATTTCTGCGGGTGCTTTCCCCTGGCGAGCCCAAGGCTTTTACGCAGGGAAGCGGTCGGCTCGAATTGGCGAACGGTCTTTTTCACGAGGGAGCTTCGCTGAGTGCCCGGGTGATGGTGAACCGTGTCTGGCTGCAACACTTCGGGCGCGGGCTGGTGGCCACCCCAAGCGATTTTGGAACCCAGGGGGAGCGACCGTCCCATCCCGGACTTCTCGATGATCTGGCCGCACGGTTTATTGAGGAGGGGTGGTCTCTGAAGTGGCTTCATCGGGAGCTGGTGACTTCGGCCACCTACCAGCAGAGTGTCGATCATCGGCCGGAGATGGCCCGCCGGGACCCTCATAACAAGTGGCTCTGGCGCATGAACCGACGGCGCCTGGAAGTGGAAGCTTGGCGGGATGCCATGCTGGCGGTGACGGGTCAGCTCGTTCGGGAGGTTGGTGGGGCGCCTCTGGATCTATCCAGGGCGGACAATTACCGGCGGACGATCTATGGCAGGATCGACCGCCGCGACCTCGAACCGTTGTTGCAGATCCATGACTTTCCCGACCCTGATGCGCACAGTCCGGCCCGGGAGAAAACTATTACCCCCCTGCAGCAGTTGTTCGTGTTGAATGGACAGTTTTTCCGCCAGCAGGCAGAGGCACTTGTGACCCGGCTCTATGGCGAGGCGCCGGAGAGCGAGGAGGCTCGCATCGGACTCGCATACAAATTACTATATGGTCGTCCGGTCACGAAGGATGAGATCGCCATGGCTCGGTCGTTTCTTGCTGGGGAGGAGGCCTCGGATCGAGAGAATTGGCAGCGCTATGCTCAGGCTTTGTTCGGAAGTAACGAGTTCCTCTTCGTCGATTAGGTCATGAATGAGTCTCTCCAGAATCTTTCGCGACGCCGCTGGCTGCAGAAGACCGGTGGTGGCCTGGGAGCGGTTGGATTGGCCAGCCTGCTGGGATCTGCGTCGAGTGCACAGCCGCACAGGGAAGCGCGGGCCAAGCGGGTCATTCACCTCTTTATGAATGGTGGCCCCTACCAGGGAGACCTCTTTGACCCCAAGCCAGCTCTTGCCAGGCACGCGGGTGACCGCCCGAGGGAAGTGGATTTGCGCACCGAGCGCAAGACGGCGGGAATCCTGCCTTCGCCCTTCAAGTTTACTTCGCAGGGGCAGAGTGGGGTGCCGGTGAGCGAACTGCTGCCGCGGCTGGGCGGGGTCATTGATGACATCTGCGTGTTGCGCTCCCTTCACTCGGACAACCCCAATCATGGACCGGCCCTCCTCATGATGAATAACGGAACCATCACTCCGACCGTTCCGAGCATGGGGGCCTGGACGCTTTACGGGCTGGGCACGGAAAATGCTAATCTGCCGGGTTACGTCGTGCTATGTCCGGGAAGGCCGGTGCGCTTCTCGGTCCTGTGGAACAGTGCCTTTCTGCCGGCGCAGTACCAGGGAACCTATGTCAATCACTCAAAGCTCAATCCACACGGGATGATTCCCAACCTGAACAATGCTCATCTGGGACCAGAAGCACAGTTGCGGCAACTGGCCTTGATAAGAAAACTCAATCAGAGGCATCTGGCAGGGCGCGGTCCCGATGCCGATCTGGAAGCCCGGCTGGCTTCCATGGAAACGGCCTTCCGTATGCAGTTTGAGGCCAGTGAAGCCTTTGATCTGAGCGGTGAACCCGAATCCATCCGTGAAGAGTATGGCGAGGGGCACTTTGCCAATGGTTGCCTTCTGGCCCGGCGGCTGGCAGAGCGAGGGGTGCGCTTCACGCAGGTTTATTACGGCGACGGTCAGCCCTGGGACACTCATCGCAATCATAATGAACTGGGGAAGAAGCACTGTCGGAACATCGACCGGCCCATTGCAGCCCTTCTCACCGATCTGAAGCGGCGAGGACTGCTGGAAGATACTCTCGTGATCTGGGGCGGAGAGTTTGGACGCACGCCGGTTTCAGAGAACGGGAATGGACGTGATCACAATCACTACGGATTCAGCATGTTTCTGGCAGGAGGCGGGGTGCGCGGCGGCATGACCCATGGCGAGACGGACGAGTTTGGATTTCGCGCGGTAGAGGACAAAGTGCACGTGCACGACCTCCATGCCACGATCCTGCATCTTCTGGGCCTTGACCACGAACGACTCACCTACCGCTATGCGGGGCGGGACTTTCGACTTACCGATGTATATGGTCGGGTGGTGCGGGAGATCCTGGCCTAGGTCCGCCCGTGCGGATGAAGCATGCTCCTGGAAACTATTCCTGCGGTTGGAGGGCCAGAAGGGCAAAACTGGTGGCAGCGTTGGAGATGTAGTGTTTGTTGTCCCTGCGGGGTGAGCGGGTGTACCAGCGACCGCTCGCACGCTGCTGCGACTTCAGCCATTGACGGGCCTTGGTGAGGCGCGGGTCGTCGTCGACGCCGGACTGCGCGAGGACGTGGATGGCGAAGGCGGTTGCATAGGCATCGGTCTCAGCAGACTGCTTCTTGCCATCCGAACGCTTCCAGTGCTGGTCCCCCAACTCGGGCAGAACCCAGGCTCCGTTCTCCTTCTGGGCGGCGAAGAGTTCCTTCTGCCACTGTTGCACCGTCTTCCTGGCGGCGAGGTCATCACGATAGCCCGCAATCCACAGAAGCATGCCTTTCTGGTGGAGCGAAACGGGCGGATGCTCGCGGAGGAATTTCTTCAGGCGACGGTTTCCCTCCCTCGCTGCCGGCGATTCCAGGTATTCGTCCCCGTTTGCCACGCCCATGGCGAGGGCAACGAGGGACACTCCGAAGTGATCATCTGATTCGTAGGGTCCCCAATTGCACTTGGCCCACCGTTCCCACGCTCCGGACTCTGCCTGTTGTCCCCAGATGTAGTCGAGGGCTTGCCTGGTGGTCTTTGCCAGCTTGCCGTCAGTTTTCATGTCGCTGATGGCAAGAAAGGCGGTGGTAGCGACCATTGCTTCGGTACCAGGGGTCCGGCGCTTGGGCTTCGAGCCATCCGGGTCGACGTGCGGAGCGAGGAATCCCCGGGCGAACTTCCGTGTTTCCAGGTAGGCCGGGGCCCTGGTGCCGGGGGCTGCCCGCCCCACGAGGTAGAACCCGTTGGTGTGGCAGGTGATGCAACTGTGGGACTCCTGCCAGTCCATTGCGGCGTGGTCGGCAGCGCGAGCGGCGGATTCGTAGGAGAATTCCTTGCGGAGCGATTCCGTGGCGGTGTTGGCCTCCGGGGGAATGTGGTTCTCCAGAGTCACGGCTGGTTCGGCGGCCCAGAGAGCAACGGTCAGCGGCGTGAGCAGGAACAGGAAACGGATCATGTTGAGGGAAGGCTGTTGTCCTCAAGGACGAAAGGCGTGGATTCCTCCAAGGCTGTCGGAAACAAACAGCATCCGGTTGGAGATGGCGAGTCCGTGGACAAGTCCTCCTCCAGGAATGACAGTTTTCCAGAGAAGGGATCCGTCCTTTCGTGAGTAAGCGTGGACTTCGGAGGAGTGTCCGAGCAATACGGCATTGGCGCATGTGATCAACTCGTTGGGCGCGGGGGCTTCCACGTTCCACTGGGAGGCCTCCTTGTTTCCGGCGTCCAGGGCGAGGGCCTTGAGCACACCGCGAGTGTGGTGATAGGCCACTCCCTCCGCGATCACCGCTCGCGTGGTATCATTGAAGGTGGCAATGCGGGCCCCCTCCGCATTGGTCAGAAAGAGCTGGTTGTCCTTTGCCTTCTGTGACTTGGGACCGGAGATCAGTTCGTTGTCTTCAGTGACCAGGCAGAAGACACCGCCGCCGTGTCCGATCGCTCCGGTCGATCGGCCGGTCGCGATGTCATAGAGGAGGGGGGCGGAACGTCCCTGCGGGGCAATGAGGGTGTTCGCGGTGGCGAGGAGCGCACCCTGGAACGTCACGTCGGCGGCCTCCTGGGCAAAGCGTCGTTTGCCTGTTGCCGGGTCCAGGGAGATGAGCCAACTGGATTCCCAGGGGGTGAGGGAAGCGGTATAAAAGAGGGCATTGTTGACGAGGAGGGGAGCGGTGCGAATGGGCCAGAGCGAAATCATGCTGGCGTTGCTGGGGATTCGACGGTCTTCCGGGGCTCCCTGGTCCTTCCAGAGGAGTTTTCCTTCCCTGGCCTCAAGGGCGTAGAGAAAGCCGTCATCGGAACCGGCGAAGGCACGGCCGTCGTGGATGGTGGGGGGAAGGCGCACCGGTGCCTCGGCAAAGTAGACCCAGCTCTCCCTGCCGGTGGCAATGTCGAGGGCATGGATGGCGTTGTCATGGGAAGATCCGTAGTAGACCAGTCCGCCCGCCACCGTGACAAAGTAGCAGGGGTCGAAGTTACGCAGGGACTGCAGGCCGGTGTTGGCGGAGAAGGCATCCCACTTGGCTGGTCCGCTCCAGGCCTGTCGCGGGGTGCCGCCCCGGTGTTGCCAGGCCGGCTTGAGCGGAAAGGCCAGGGATTCCTCGGTTACGCCACTACGCCGTGAGTCGTGACGGTAGGTGGGCCAGTCCTCGGCGGGGAGCGTGGTGGGGAGGAGCAAAGCGCCAATCCACAGGCTCCAGAGAGAATTCAACCTCCGATTATTCTGGAGGGAGATCCTGCCTGGAGGCTTGGGAGTCGGGTGTGTCATGCGAGGATTATTTGGAGCTTGGGGATGGGAGCGGGGAGCTGACCGGTCGGCGGGGAATCAGCCCGATGGAGGTTTCCATCCATCCTCCGCAGGAACATCCTGCGCCACCCTCGGGGATAAGAAGCATGCCCTGGGTAGGGATGGTGTTGAGCCAGCAACTCGGTCTGAGACGCATGAAGCGCGATACCGATCCCGTATCCTTATTCCAGAGGCCCAGTGGTGAGCTTCCCTCGCCGAGAATGCGGAACATGAGGGCATTCTTGGTGGCGACCACGGTCGAGCACCCGCGACGCGGACCGTAGGCCTTTCCGAGAGGCTGCCCCGTCTTGAGATCGTGGATCTGCGGCGAGAAGTAGAGACGGTCCTCAGTGACGACGGGGTGAGTGATGTGAGTTCCGTGGTGGTCGGCACTCCAGGGACTTTCCGTTGTCCACTTCACGTCTCCGTCTTTTTGGTAGCTGGTGCAGCGGAAAGCGCCCTTCTTCTGGTAGGCGCCGCTCTCGTTGACCGTTCCCTCCGATAATACCGCAAGGTAACCGTGAGCAGTGGCGATGCCATAGGCGGCCTGGATGAATCCGACCTTCTCGGTGAGGTGGGCTGGTTCTGGTCCGGGTTTTTCCCAGATGACCTTGCCGGTCCTGGCATCAAGGCACACCGCAGTCAGATCGAGCCAGAGCTTGCGGTCGGAGACTCGTGAGTTGGATTCGGCCGGTAGTTTCAGGGATCGGTTCTCAAGGAAGTAGATCTTGCCGTCATGGAGAGACAGGGTGGGATTCAGGATCAATCCGCGGCCGTAGGCCCAGATGCCCTTGGCGGTGGATTTGCGGTAGCCGAAGAGGCGGTTGCTGCACACCTGCGTAACGGCCACACCGACCTTGTCGTACCAGGCCTCACCACCCCAGAATTTGCGATAGGCTGAGTTTGCCCGGACGGCAGACCCCACGATGATATCGCCCTCCTGTGCCACGAAGCCCCAGTCATGGGATTTGCGTTCCTTGGCGGGCAGCAGCAGGGCGTGACGCAGTTCTCCGGTCTTTGCATCGAGCATCCAGAGTCGGTCGCGGATGGCGAGATAGACATGCTCGTCGTCGACACACCAGTTGGAGCAGTCGTGGGCCACATTCAGGCGGCGCAGGGATGGGATTTCGTAGGACCAGAGCACTGCTCCGTTGAAGGCATTGAGGGCCACAAGGCGGTTCATGCCCTGGTGGAAGAGTCGGCCCTTGGCGGCAAGGGGAGCGGGCATGCGCGGTTGGCGATCGATGCCAAAGTCACCGCCTGGACGCCCGATCCACTGGACAGCCATGCCGGAAGTAGCGCTCACATCTCCGAGGGCCTCCCCGGTGTAGGCTGCGTTGCCGGCGGTGCCATACTGATGGGTCCAGTCCTTCGCCCCATCAAGTTCCCTGCGGCGGAAGATGGCAAGCGCACCCGCTTTTTCCCACCGTCCTTCCGCCTTTTGAAAGGTGGAACTGTTGCGTGGAGAGGCCAGAAGAAGCGCTCCGCCATCGGGACGCAGGAGGCGCAGGCATTCCTCGTCGGATACAGGTGGCGAATTCTTCTCGGAGAGAATCAGGTCGGCGAATCCGTCGGTCCAGGAGGTGCGTTCGGGATTGCCCAGGGACACGACCGATACGCGGTGACCCAGTATGCCCGCGGCGTGAAGGGTTTTGCGGACAGCGGCGAGGACGGTGGGATCGGAGTCGGCCGCGACGATGTGGAAGCGCGATTTGGCGGCCAGGGCAGCGGCGAGCGTTCCATCCTCGAGTCCGAGGATCAGGAGGTAGCCATTTTGCTCGGCGGCCACCTCGAGAGCTATGTCGCAAACCGTGCGGATGTCGGAGGAGAGATCAGCCGGAGCGACCACTGGAGCGGGGGAGAGATTGAAACGAGTATCGAAATCGAACATCTCGCTGAGGCGGGGCTTGCCGTTTTCCAGGAGCGCGATGCGATAGCGGTAGGTGGTTGCCGCCTCCAGTCCGGTCAGGGTTGCCTCAAAGCGGCCGTCCTGAACCTGCAGTTCCCGCTTCTCCTTGAGGGTCTTTTCCTTCCCCTCACCGTAGTAGAGAACGGCCCGCTGTGCGGTAGCCTGCCAGGAGATGGTTGCAGAATCCGGAGCTGGAAAGGCAACCCGGGGTTGCACCGAGAAGGTGGCAGGTTGCTGGTCATTCACTTCAATGTTGTCGATGACCCACCACCAGTCGTTGGTGCCCACTTTCCTCCACGAGATTTTCATCTTCTTCGCTCCGGCCGGGTTGCGCAGCGGCACCCGGACCGTTTCGCTGTAGGCCTTTGCGTTGCCCTCGGCGTCCAAACGAAGCACCTCGATTGCCTCTGCCCCGTCGTAGGATACCGTGATGGTGCCCACCTGGGCTACAGTTCGCCATCCGGAGTCAAACTTGAGGGTGAGGCTGCCGGCAGTTGCACCTGAAATATCAATCGATGGCGTGCTCAAGGTTGCGTCAAACGGGCGCCCACCCGCCACATCGTCAAACTCGTCACTGTCTGCCACCGCGATCACATTCGTTCCGAGCGCAAACTTGTCCCGGTCCTGGTCGGGGGCAGCCGCCGCCCAGGCGGCAGGGGTGGCAAAGGTCCACCCCGACCATTCGATCACCCCGCCCTTTCCGTGATCGGTGTTTTTGGTCATCGTCCATCCGGCCAGGGATTTGCCTGCCTGGGCGGTGGGCAGGTTGAGCCAGTCCGTTCCATCTCCGTTGGGTTCGGAGGGAAACGGGAGCAGGCCCGGCTTGGTGGCAAGGGAGTCGAAGTCTTCGCTGAAATAAGTCGCGGACTGTGGAAACGCCGCTTCGGCTTTTCCGGCAGCCTGGCCCTTGCCGGATCCCAAAGCGGCAAGGAGGGCGAAGGTTGTGAGAGAAAGAAAGTTGCTATGCATGAAACCGGAAATCGTTGCAGCGTAACGGCCGCTCATATCGGGGGAAAGAATAACCTTCTGGAGATTCTGCCATCGCATGGTGATATTCCCTCCGTTGAGGTTCGGGGCTTCTGCTGCCGGGTTGTGACCGAAGGATCTCGCTTTACTTCCCCGGTGTGATTTTCCAGATCTCACCATTCTTTCCGGAAGGACCCTTGCCGGTGTTGGTGAGGGCATAGATCTCACCATCGTGGTCATACCCGAAACCCACGATCATGCGTGAAATCGGTCCCGCCGGTGTCTTGGCACCGGGGAGGACCTGCATGGTCCAGGTCGTCTTGTCTTCGCGAATGCCGGCGTAGAGACCGTACTTCTTTCCGGCCCAGCTCTGGGCCCAGTCGGCGAAGAGATAGACCCCGTCGAGTCCGGGGATGGCCTTGCCACGGTAGACATGGCCACCGGTCACACTGATTCCGTAGCCGGGAGCTTTCCCGAAGCCGTCGTGATGTGGGTAGGCGATAATCGGAGCGATATAGCCCTTGGGTGCGGCCGCAACCTTCAGGGTGGCGGGTTCACTTGGTTTCTGCTGGTCGAAGGTGGCGTATCCTTCATAGCGGGGCCAACCGAAGTTGCCGGCGGAGAGTAGATTGATCTCCTCGAACCGGTTCTGGCCCACGTCAGCCACGATGATGTCCCCGTTCCTGGAGTCCACCGTGATGCCCCAGGGGTTGCGGATGCCCCAGGCGTAGATTTCCTTGAGTCCGCCGTCCTTGTCCTTGAAGGGGTTGCCCTCGGGGATGGCGTAGGGATCGCCTGAATCGACGTCGAAGCGCAGGATCTTGCCAAGGTGCCGGCGGAGGGATTGTCCGTTACCACCCTTCTCGTGTCCGCCGTCCGGTTTGCCCTTGGAATCCAGGTCATTGGCATTGCCGCCGTCTCCGAGACCGAGGTAGAGGTAGCCGTCCTTTCCGAAGACGAGGTTCCCGCCATCGTGGTTCCACTGTGGTTGATCGACGGTGAAGAGAACCCGCTCGCTGGTGGTGTCCGCAGTGCCGTCAGACTTCACCTTGAACTCGGAGAGGTGGGCGGTGTGGTCAAATCCCTTCCTGCCTTTTCTTGCGAGCGGGGCGCTGTAGTAGACGTAGACCTTCCTGTTGGAGGCGAACTTCGGGTGAAGGGCTACTCCCAGGGAGCCGCGTTCATCGAAGCCCTTCTTCAGGGTCACGATGGATTTGCGCAGATCGAGGAACGCTTTGCCCGGTTTGCCACCCTTCTCGTCGAGGAAGTGAATGACGCCCGCCTGGTCCACTACAAGATAGGCCTGTGCCCCCTCTCCGTACGGAATCATGGAGAGAGGTGAGACAAACTCGGAAGCGAACTTCACAAAGCTGACGGCTGGAAGCTTCCTGGCGTCCGAGAGGATACTCAGGCCAAGGAAGAGGGAGAGGGCCGGGAGGGTGAGGCGGTGTGTCATGATGGCAGGTAGTGTGAGTGATTCTGGTGATTTGGCAACCAGCCAGTAAGCGGGTTGGCCGATGGATGAAACCTTCCTTGATGCCACGCTCAAGGGAGCGCGTGGAAGAGGAGAGATGCCCGGCATCCGGAGGATATTCCATCATCCTGCCGGGACTCTCCTTTTGCTTGCCTTCACCGGGTGGAGCTGGAGGATTGCATGGGTGAGTCCATTGCACCCTTTTGTTCTTGTCGTCGCGGCCATCGCCGCGACTTGTCTGACCAAGGCCCGGGCGATTGGGGAGTACCGCCCTCCGAATATCGTCTTCATCCTGGCCGATGATCTCGGCTACGGTGACCTCGGGTGCTTTGGACAGAAGATCCTGGAGACACCGCGACTGGATGCAATGGCAGCGCAGGGCATGCGCTTTACGCAGTTCTACGCCGGGTGCACCGTTTGCGCGCCCTCGCGAAGTGTTCTCATGACCGGCCGCCATATGGGCCGTACGGTTGTGCGGGGGAATTCGACCAAGCCGATCGTTCTCCGGCCCAAGCATCCCACCGTGGCCTCGCTCCTGAAGAAGGCGGGCTACAGGACGGCCTGCATCGGGAAGTGGGGACTGGGGACCCCGGACAAGTTGAGTAATCCCAACGACGTGGGGTTCGATCACTTTTTCGGCTATGTGGACATGTGGCACGCTCACAACTTTTACCCCGAGTTCCTCATTCGAAACGGCCAGGTGCAGAAACTGCGGAACGAGGTGAGCCCGCGGTGGAAGGCCTTCCAGAATCCGGGCCGGCCCCAGGCGGGCCGCGGGGTGGCGGTCAAGCGAGTGGACTACGCCCCGGATCTCTTCATTGCCGAGGCGGAGAAATTCATTCGCGACGAACACAGGCATCCGTTTTTTCTCTTCTTTTCGCTGAATGTGCCGCATGCCAACAACGAGGCAGGCCACAAGGGAATGGAAGTGCCGAACCTTGGAGAGTTCGCGGATAAGGATTGGCCCGAGCCCGAAAAGGGCTTCGCCTCCATGATCCGGAACATTGATCGCGACACCGGGCGCGTCCTGGATTTGCTGACGGAACTTGGGATTGAGAAGGACACCCTCGTGATCTTCACCTCAGATAACGGACCGCATCAGGAAGGTGGACACAAGGCCGACTTTTTTGATTCGAACGGCCCCTTGCGTGGGACGAAGCGGGATCTCACCGAAGGGGGAATCCGTGTGCCCACCATCGCCTGGTGGCCAGGCGCCATCGCACCGGGAACGGAGGACGATGCCCATTGGTATTTCGGGGACCTGATGGCGACGGCAGCAGAACTTGCAGGGGTAGAGCCGCCGGGGAACATCGACAGTGACAGCTTTGCAGGATCCTTGCGCGGACAACCGCGCGAGAAGCGTTGGAACCGGAAGTCCCGCATGTATTGGGAGTTCTACGAGCGCGGGTCGGCCCAGGCCGTGCGCTTCGGCAAGTGGAAGGCCATTCGCAGGCCGATGTTCACCGGAACGATCGAACTCTACGACATGTCGAATGATCCGGGTGAGAAGGATGACTACAGCAAGCGGCGCCCTGATCTCGCCAGACATGCCGCCAAGCTGTTGGAAGTCGCTCACGAGCCCGACCCGAACTGGAAGGTGAGGTAAGCACTCTCTCAAACCGGGGATGACGGTTGTGAGGGCAGGTTTGCCCCGATCTATATTTCGCCGGGCGGGTCTCCTGGAAGGATGGTTCGTTCTTGGCGTTGTTTTTGGGAGGGAAAGAAGGCAGTTTATTCCCGTGACCTCGTTGCGGCTACTGCTTCCCGGGCTCCTTTGGGTGCTGTGGAGCTTGGCGGGGTGTGACAGGAAGGAGGTGTCCGGCCGGGATCCTCTGCAGGAGTCGGGGGTGAGTGATTCCAGGCCTCTGCCATTGGACCTTGATGATGAGTTGGTGGCCCTCCAGGTCCGGGGGGAAAGCCCGGGAGGTAGGGAATCGGGAGCGCTGCGGGTGGTGGCGGGGACCCCCGTTCAGAGCTCGCGTCGCCCGGAACCCGGGGGAATCGAGGCCGAGCTGGAGAAGCTGGAACCGGGGAGGGAATGGGAATCCGAGAACCGAAGCGCGGCGGTGGTCCGGAGGTTGCACGCCTTATTTGCTTCAGGTGAGGCAGGAATGCTGGCGGAGAGTTTCGTCTGTTCGGATCTGCGTCCCGCCAGACTCAAGGAGGTGGAGAATCACGGGGGTATTCAGTTCCTGCGCCCGGAGGAGTCCCTTGTCGACGCGGAGAGCCATCACGGGTGGGAGGGCTTCGCGGCAACCCGCGCTGACTGGTTGGGGAAGGGGGCTCCGGACGTGGTTCCCGACATGTCGGCCAAGGTGCTGGCGGGGCAGGAACTTGATTCAGGGTTTTCCGCGGAGGTGATGGTGGAGTTGAGAAGCGGGGAAGCGGATGGAGTCTTCCGTCGCCAGGTCACTACCTCGTGGCACACTCGCTGGACCCTGGAGGATCCTCCGCGGCTGGCATCTCTCCAGGTGCGGCACTATGAAGAGGCCCTTGTTAGAAAGCCGGGACAGGGATTCGTCGATGTTGGGCCGGCCGTGCTGGGTGGGACGCCCCATTACCGTGAGCAGGTTCTGCGGGGAACCGGGGACTGGGCCACCAGGCTGACACGACTGGGAGATTTTTCGCTCACAGGGCATCACGGACTGGCGGTGGGAGACGTCAATGGGGATGGACTTGAGGACCTCTACGTCTGTGACGCGGGAAGTCTGCCGAACCGGCTGTATGTCCAGCAGCCCGATGGCACGGTGGAGGATACCTCGGCCGAAGCGGGAGTGAACTGGCTGGAAGATTCACGAAGCGCGCTGCTGGTCGATCTCGACAATGACGGGGACGAGGACCTGGTGGTAGCAACCATCGCAATGGTCGTCTTCCTGGAGAATGACGGCACTGGAATTTTCAGCCTGCGGGGTGGCCATCCGGGCGCGCGTTATCCCTTCTCCCTGAGCGCGGCCGATTTCGACAGTGACGGATTGCTGGATATTTATGTCTGTGTCTACAGTGCGGGGGACAACGCGGAACGGCGGGGGTTCGAGGTGAGAGCCCCTCTCCCCTTTAATGATGCTGAGAACGGTGGGCGCAACGTCCTGTTGAAAAACCTCGGGATGTTCGGGTTTGCGGATGCCACGGAAGCAGTGGGCCTGGGCGTCGACAATACCCGGTGGAGTTTTGGAGCGGCCTGGGAGGACTACGACCGGGATGGCGACCCGGATCTCTATGTGGCCAACGATTTCGGTCGGAATTGCTTCTACCGGAATGAGGGGGGGCACTTCCGGCAAATTGCAGATGCGTTGCAGTTGGAGGACATGGCGTCCGGAATGTCGGTGGCGTGGGGCGACTATAACCGGGACGGAGCCCCGGACCTTTACGTGGGAAACATGTTTTCGGCGGCGGGGAACCGGGTGAGCCGGCAGGAGTTCTTCAAGGAGGGTGCCGATGCCGCGCTGGTGGGAGATCTGCGGAGGATGGCCCGGGGAAATTCGCTCTTTGCGGGAGGTCAGGGCGAGAAGGGAACTGAATTCCAGGATGTGAGTGAAGCGACCCGGAGTCATCTGGGCCAGTGGGCCTGGAGTTCGGGTTTCGGGGATCTCAACAACGATGGATGGGAGGACCTGGTGATTTCAAACGGGTTCCTCACCGGTCGGGAGCCTGATGATCTGTGAAGTTTCTTCTGGCGGCAGGTCGTGTCGCCGAAGCAGCAGGCCGACCCTCGAATCTATGGCAATGCCTGGACGGCCCTCCTGCAGATGGTGCGGGACGGGCGCTCGTGGAGCGGACGCGAACGTAACCGGTGCCTTCTCAACGACCGGGTGGGGGGATTTGCCGATGTGTCTTCGGTAATCGGACTGGATCAGGATGGCGACGGACGGGCGCTTGCGGTGGTGGACTGGGACCAGGACGGCGATCTGGACCTCTGGTATCGTGACCGGACCGCGCCTCGCCTGCGATTGATGCTGAATTCACACAACTCGACAGGTCCGGGGGATTCTGTGGCCCTGCTTCTTGAGGGCAGCGAGTGCAATCGTAATGCCATTGGCGCGGTGGTCGAACTGATGGCCGGGGAAGCGGCGGGGACTGTGCGATCCGTCAGGTCCGTCCGGGCGGGGGACCTGTTCCTGTCACAGTCGAGTCGCTGGCTGCATTTCGGACTGGGAGAGACCGGAAAGGTGAGCAGGGCACGGGTGATCTGGCCGGGAGGCAAGGTGGAGGAATTTGGAGGATTGGGGGCAGGGGGAGCCTTTCGCCTGAAGCAGGGTAGTGGCGGGGCTGTGCCGGTAGAGAGAACCTCCCGGTCGATTGCGACCACTCCGGCGACGCCGTCTCTGGCAGGTCGGGATGACACCGCCCGAATCAACCCTCCGGCCAGGATTCTGCTCCCGCCTTTGGACTTCAGGAGTGCGGATGGAGAGCCGGGACTGCTCATGGGCCAGGGGGCTCCCCAGCTGGTTGTGCTCTGGTCGGCGGATTGTCCGGTTTCGAGGCGTGAGTTGGGACTCATGGCCCGGGCAGCTGGGACGTATCGGGTGATGGGGTTGCCGCTGGTTGTCGCTCTCAACGTGGACGGAGAAGAATTACGCGAGAAGGCAGCAGGCGTGATGGCGGAAGTGCGCTGGCCTTTCGAGTGGGGAAGCATCGAGGGTTCCTCCTTGGACTCCCTGCACGAATTTCAGCGGGCCCTCTTTGATGTGAGCGTTCCCATGACCGTTCCGATGGCCTTCCTCTGCGGGGGCGGGGGGGAAGTGATGGGGATCTACCGCGGATCGCTCGAGGTGGCTGTCATCGGGGCGGACTTGAAGGCGCTTCGTGCGGCGGATGGGGAGAGGTGGCACACCTGGGCCCCTCCGCTGGCAGGGCGATGGTTTACCAAGCCGGTGGATCCGGTCTACGCGTTGGAATTCATGGCACGGCAATTCGAGGAGCGCCTTCCGGAAGAGGCGCTCTATTTCCTGGAAGCCGCCCATGAGCAGGCGAGTGGCAGTCGGCGGGTAGCGCTCGAATCCGGGATCGCCCGCCGACACCACGAGAGGGGGAAAAAATACAAGGCGCAACGCCAGGCGGAACGGGCGGCGGCACACTTCGAGCGCGCCCTCGCTCTCGAACCGCAGGCGGAGTTCTATCTCGATTACGGGACCATGTTGGCGAGCTATGGGAACCTGGGAGCGGCGGCGGGCATGCTGGAGGAGGCGCTGAAGCTGGAACCGGATCTCGAACCGGCCCGCAAGGCCCTTGAAATGGTGCAGAAGTTGCAGGCGGAGGGCAGGTAGCGGTCTCCCGGGACCTGCTGATGGAAACGGAGGCTGGGAGTTGCCCCGTGGGGGGCGGTTCGTTAGAGTGGGTTTGAATGACCGGAGAGGAGCCACTCGAGAGGAACCCGCTTGTGCCGGACTCCAAGAGATACTGGTGCTACCGGTGCAAGGCACATAATGAATTTGATCACCTCACTTGGAGAACCTACAGGGCCAACAGTGATGATACGTATGAGAAGATGAGTTGTGTGCGTTGTCAGTCTTCGATGTTCAATCCAGCCAGGACCAAACCGGTGATGGTTGGTCTTCTGGGGTTCACCTTGGTGGCGCTAATCGTCGGCCTTGTACTTGGAGGTGACTTCGTGGCACCTTCCCTGCTTTTTGCCGCCTTTTCCGGATTGATCGGATTCATGATGCTCTACTACATGAATCTCTGGTGGTCCTGGTCCCGGCGTCAGAGATCAAAATCGGCTGAACAGCTTGAGCAGGAGGGCAGGCAGTATATTGTCTTGATTGAGAAGGAATAAAAATGAGCTTGTCCCAGAAAGCGCCAGTGAGGGTGAGGTTCGCTTCCGTGGCGGTTGCGCTGTTGGGTCTGTCCGCCGGGGCATGGGCTGATGTGGTGACCACCACCAAGGGGGAGACGAGAAAAGGGACGGTTATTTTTCAGGGCGGCGACGCCGTTGAGGTGGTGAGCGAGGCTGGTGAAAGGGCGCGTATTGCGCTGACAGACCTTGCCTCCCTGGATCTCAAGGGCGAGGACCAGCAGTGGCGCATCGGGGGAACCGGAGTGCTTACCACCAATGGCAGTTTCCTGGCCCGGGCAGCGGTGAAGATGGACGGGAAGGTAGTGAGCTTCGCACAGCAGGATGAAACCCTGCTGCTGACCAGGCAGAATACCACCGCCCTTTTCTTTCAGCCCCTGCGATCGCGGGACGCCGCGGCGCTGCGTTTCGACCGGCAGGGCGTTTTCCTGCGTGACGGCGATTTCATGGAAGGTCGCGTGGTCGGATTGGTAGAGGGGCGGGTGACTGTCGAGTCCCTCCTCCTGGGGCGGAAGTCCTTTTCGGTGCGGACGGAAGCGATGGCAGTGGTCCTGCGGGCGCCCGTGACCGGAGTGTTGGAGGGTTGGTCGCTCTTTCTGGCCGATGGGTCGCGACTGCGGTGCAGGGAGATCCTTCTTGCAGAGGGTGGCGTGATCCTGCCGCACTCGCCCTATCGCGATTTTCGCATAGGAAGGGACGCGCTCTCGGGAATCCGGAAGGAGAGCGCGCAGCCCCTGATGGAATTATTCCGTGCCCGCTGGCTCTCCCTTGAGCCGGAACGGCCACTGGCTGCGGCAGCCCTGGGCGAGAAGGCCACCCCCGCAGAGTTTGCCGGGGCTCTTGCCGGGATGAGCGAGGAACGGACCCGACGGGAAACAGCCATGAATGAGGCCAAGGCGGAATGGATCCGGGCCCAGCAGATTGCCACCCGCTTGAAGGCTGGTGCCGCCCGTGGGGTGGGCAACGTGGCCCGCATGCAGGCACAGGTGAAGGAAAAGTCCCGGCGGGTGGAGCAGGATGAAAGGATGGTCCAGCGGGCCGCCGAGGACATCGAGAAAAAATTGGAGGCGGTAAAGCAGGCGGAGCAGAAGATCGAGGAAACAAGGAAGAGGCGAGATGCCATTCCACGCGAGGATGCGGCCCAGCGGCGGAACTGGGAACAGCAGGTCCGCAATGCGGAACGGCTAAAGCAGAATGCGGAGCGCATTGTCAACCTGGCGCGTGCCACCCAGCGGCGTCATGAGGGGCGCGTCAAGGCCACCCAGCGCCTGGTGCGCACGGCGGAAGAACGAGTTGTTCAGGCGAAGGTCCAGAAGGAGAAGGACGACGCGGCCTCCAGGAAAGCCGTGGAGGCCCTTGGGGCGGCCAAGGCTTCCTATGATCTTGCCACCGCCGACCTGCGCGAGGTGGGAGAGGAACTTCGACGGCTTGAGTTCCTCATCCAGCAGCGGAAGGATGCGGGGAAGGAGTGAAGTTGACTGAGGTCTGACGGGGAGACGGGATCCTTAGGTTCTTGCCCGCGTCCTCCCAGCCGCTAGGTTCGCACCATGAAGAATCTGGCAATCTTCGTTCTGGCGGGGTTTCTCTCGATTGGGCCCGGCTGGGGGGAAGCAGAGTGGGAGAAACGCCTCGCGGTTGCAGAAGGCAACGCGGCGGAAATCTCGGGTTTCGTGAAAACGGCCCGTGAGAAGCATGGCGAGTTTGGTGAGAAAGCGGCGGTTTACCTCGTGGAAGGCATGTCGGCGGTGGACCTGAAGGGGCTCAAGAGCGAATTCCTGCTGGATAACCTGGGTCTGGCGCTCAAGGCGCGGGAGGAGTTCCCGTGGGTGAAGGGATTGCCGGAGGAGGTCTTCTTCAACGATGTGGTGCCCTACGCTTCTCTCGATGAGACCCGCGAGGCGTGGCGGGCGGACTTCTACGGGAAGTGCGCAGAGCTGGTGAAGGACTGCAGGACGACCACGGAAGCAGCCCAGGCCATCAACAAGGACTTCTTCAAGCTCATCAAGGTGCATTACAACACGGGCCGGAAGGAACCCAACCAGAGTCCCTCGGAGTCGATTGAACTGGGCAAGGCCACCTGTACCGGACTCTCGATCATCATGGTGGACGCCTGTCGTTCGGTGGGCGTGCCCGCCCGGGTGGCCGGGACCGCCCTGTGGAGTAACAAGCGAGGCAATCACACCTGGGTTGAGGTTTACGATTCCGGGACCTGGCACTTCACGGGGGCGGACGAGTACAGCAATGCCGGGTTGAACCGTGCCTGGTTCGTGGGGGATGCTTCCAAGGCCATCGCGGAGGACTGGCGTCATGCGATCTGGGCCACCTCGTGGAAGAAGACGGGTGCGCACTTCCCGATGGTGTGGGATCTCCAGAACCAGGAGGTGGCCGCTGTGAACGTGACGGGGCGGTATGCAAAGGACCAGGGAAAGAAGGCGAAGGAGGCCACCGTCTACCTCCGGTTGCGGGAGAAGCAGGGCGGTGAGCGCCTGGTGGCTACGGTGGAACTGCTCAACAGCAGTGGTAAGGTCCTAGAGATGGTGACCACGAAGGCTGGGACCACTGACCTCAACGACATGCCCGCAGTCAGGATCAGAACCGGGGCAGAGTATCGTCTGCGGGTGAAGTACGGCGAGGAAGTTCGCTGGGAGATCTTCAAGGCGGTGAAGGAGGGGGAGGGAACGATCGACCTGGTCTGGTCCGAACTGGGAAAGGACAGTTTGCATCTCAAGGCGGTCAGGCAGTGGCTGGCGCTCCTGCCGGAGGAGCGTCATCTCTCGGTCCCGGGAGGTGCCCTTTCCAGGAAGGATGCGGGGGAGGCGAGGACGCTGATCTGGCAGACTTTGCGCAAGGAACTTGCGGAAGAGCGTAAGGCAGAGATGGAGGGCCAGGTGGTGAAGGCCGCCGGGAAGGAGATGAAGATCCTGGAGCGCAGCTTCGGAAAGGTTCCTGAGGGGAAGCGTTCCCTCTGGATCTCGATGCATGGTGGCGGCGGAGCCCCGGCCCGGGTCAACGAGCAGCAGTGGCAGAACCAGATCCGACTCTACGAACCAAAGGAGGGAGTCGTGGTGGCCCCGCGAGCGCCGACCAATACCTGGAACCTCTGGCACCAGGGGCATATTGACGACCTGTTCGACCGCTTGATCGAGAATTTCGTGATAACCCGCGGTGTCGACGCGAACCGGGTCTACCTCATGGGCTACTCGGCCGGTGGCGATGGTGTCTACCAGCTTGCGCCGCGAATGGCGGACCGCTTCGCCTCGGCCGCCATGATGGCGGGGCATCCCAACAATGCCAACCCGCTTGGGCTGCGGAATCTGCCCTTCATGATCTTCATGGGTGGCAAGGATGGGGCCTACGGGCGGAACAGGGTGGCCGCCGAATGGGGAAAGAAACTCGGTGCCCTGCGCAAGGGGGATCCCGGGGGCTACGAGCACAAGGTTACGATCTATCCCCAGCATGGGCACTGGATGAATCGTGATGATCGTGAGGCTCTGCCGTGGATGATCACCAGGACGCGCAATCCGTGGCCGAAGAAAATCGTGTGGCACCAGAGTGGGCGCACGCACGAGCGGTTTTACTGGCTAGCTGTAGCCAGGGGAACGGCGAAGGGCGGGCAGACGGTGGAAGCGGAAGTGAAGGGACAGGAGATCACCCTTAGTGCGGGCGGCCGGAAGGAGCTCAAGTTGCGCCTGAGCGACCAGTTGCTGGATCTAGACCAGCCGGTGGTGGTGAAGGCGGATGGCCGGGAGGTCTTTCGGGGAAAGGTGGAGCGGGGTGTGCAGGCCATCTGGAACTCGCTGCAGGAACGACCGGATGTGACATCGGTGGCTACGGCCGAGTTACAGCTGAAGTTTTAGGGGTAAATCGGTGAGCACGGCAAAAGAGAGGGTGCCGCGGAGATATCTCTGCCGACGGGTGAATCGTTCCATTGCCATTGATGGTTCACTGTCCGACCCGGGCTGGTCGGATCTGGCGTGGACCGAAGACTTCGTCGATATCACGGGGGCTCCGGAGTTGCGACCGCGATTCCGCACCCGCTTGAAAATGGCATGGGATGACGGCTTCCTTTACGTCGGAGCGGAACTGGAGGAGCCCCATGTGTGGGGAACGATCACGGAGAAGAACGCGGTCATGTTCGAGGACAACGACTTCGAGGTCTTCATCGATCCGGACGGCGACGGGCTCGATTATTACGAATTCGAGATCAATGCCCTGGGAAGTATCTGGGAACTGAGCCTGCCGAGACCCTACGGAGAGGGAGGAGTTCCGATCCTGGGATGCAATCTGCCTGGCCTGCAGAGTGCGGTGCAGGTCCGGGGCACGCTGAATGACCCCGGTGATGAGGACGAGGGGTGGTCGGTGGAAGTGGCCTTTCCCTGGGCTGGCCTGGCACAGTTCAACAGGGAAGGCGCCACCCCGCCGCAAGTGGGAGACATCTGGAAGGTGAACTTCTCGCGCGTGCAGTGGCGGCACGAGGTGGTGGAGGGCCGCTACGTGCGCATTCCGCCGCATGGCACGCCGCTTGCCGAGAGCCTCAATCCGGAAGAGCAGGAGCACCCGGAGGACAACTGGGTGTGGAGTCCCCAGGGTGCGGTCAACATGCACCTGCCGGCGCGGTGGGGTGAGGTGGTGTTCGGTGAGTAGTGGAGAGTGTCGGTTTTGAAGTTGTGGTTACCGTAGACCGGGGGATCCCTGAAGGGGCGGGCTGTCGCGTCGCACCTCTGTCACGAAGTCTTGATAAGTGCCTGCTTCCCTTGCAGGTTGAGACATCATGATGGTGCGGGAGATTGCGGAACGCATCCTCTTCGGGACTACCCTGGAGGAGAAGCTCGCCCCACCACCCCCGGGGGTGAGCGATGAGAATCGCGGAGATCCGATCACTACTCCGGAAGCGCCAGGCAGGCCGGAGGAACTGAGGTTGCGGCGTGATGGTGTCCGGGCCGAGTTTCCCGGAACGGTGGGACTTGAGAACGAGGAGCAGCGGGGAAGGTTGCTGCATTTCTTTGCCAATCACGAATTGCTGGCGACTGAACTGATGGCTCTGGTGCTGCTGAAGTTTCCCGAGGCACCGGCTGAGTTCCGCGCCGGGGTGCTGCAGACCATGAAAGAGGAACAGATGCACACCAAGCTCTACATGAAGCGGATGGCCGATTGCGGAGTGAAGTTCGGGGATCTTCCGGTCAACGGGTTTGTCTGGAATACGGTCTCCACCATGGCTGCCCCGCTCGACTACGTCACCCGGCTTTCGCTGACTTTTGAACAGGCCAATCTCGATTATGCACGGGGCTACGCCGAAGTGTTTGGCGAGGCGGGAGACCTGGAGACCGCAGCGATCCTGGAGCGGATCTATCGTGACGAGATCGAACACGTGAGATACGGATTGAAGTGGTTCCGCAGGTGGAAGAGGGAAGGGTCGGACTGGCGGAGGTTCGTGACCGGTCTGCATCTGCCCCTTTCGGCGGCACGAGCCAAGGGAGCATTCTCGTTCAACGAGCGGGGACGCCGGGAGGCTGGACTCGACGAGGAATTCATTCGGAAGCTGCAGGTCTATGCGCAATCGAAAGGGCGAACGCCGAATGTCTTCTGGTTCAACCCCGGGGCGGAGGAGAGCCTGGTTTCGTCAGGGGCTGCATCCACCGGGGCAGCCCGGCAGGTGGAGTGCGATCTGGCACTGCTGCCGGCCTACCTGGCCCGTCACGAAGATGTCGTGATCGTGCCCGAGATGCCCCCCACCGCGTTTCTCGCCCACTTGCTGGATGCCGGGATTGAGTTGCCGGAGATTGTCTCTGCCGACCGCGTTTCCGAGATCGGGGAGCGCAAGCTGCACGAGTTGCGTCCCTGGGCGCGGACTCCGGATGCCCAGCCCATGATCGACAAACTGGGGATGGATTGTCCCCAGGCGCCGCGGGAATTGTTTTCCAAGTCGCTGCATGCAGGGTTTCTGCGGAGCCTGCTGGAAAGTGCCTCCAACCCGATGCTCTGCCCCCCCGAGTGTGTCGGAGAAACGATCTGCTCGGCGGGTGCAGTAGAGACCTGGATGGAGTCCTCATCATTTCCTGAGTGTGTGGTGAAGGCGCCCTTCAGCACGGCGGGACGGGACCGGGTGGTCTGCAGGGTCGCGGAGGGAGTCTCGGCCGGGTTGCACGCGCGTATCGAGAACCTGATCGACCGGCAGGGGGAACTGGTCATCGAGCCCTGGCTACCGCGTCTCATCGATTTTTCGGTGCACTACGATATGGACGATGGTGAATTGAGGAAAAGAGGACTGGTGGTGGTGGAAAACACGGACCGGGGACAGTTTCGTCGTGCCACCGTGGCCGATCGATTCACCGATTTTCTGGAGGAGGAGGTGTGTCGTCTCCTCTTCGAAGGGGCCTCCCGGAACGGACATCTCATCGATTTTCTGGAGGGTGTCCTGGAACCGGCCCTGGTGACCCTGTTGGAGAAGCATCACTACACCGGGCCAGTGGGCCTGGATGCCTTTCTCTACCAGGACCGCGACGGCGCGGTGCGGTGGAAACCGGTGGTGGAGATTAATCCGCGTTACACCATGGGGCGGGTGGCCCTGGAACTGGCCCGCTTTACGCCTTCTCATGCGCAGACCTCTCTCACCATTGCACCGGTGGGCCAGGGGCCTCCGGGGGCGCTGTGCCTGACTCCATGCCTCGCGGAAACCCGGTGGGCTGCCTTCCTGGATGGGAAGTGAGTTCCGGGGAAAGTGGCGGGTTGTGGGTATGGGGGAGCCCTGCTTTACGGATTGAGCTTTCCGTTATCCGTCCGGGTAGATTCCTCTCCCAATCCCGGGGTCGTCATTCTAGCGTGCCTGGATGAAACGATTGCTGATGGCCTGGATCTGCATGTGCGCCACGCTTTCGGCGCAGGAAAATCCGGCTTGGCCACTGCTCAAGCCCGTGACCGAGAAAAAGGCTTTGCCGGGGACGAAACTCCTGGAAGCCGGGGGTGACCTGTCCATTGCGATGGTGGAGGGGGTTGACAGCTTCCTCGATGGGGAGATCGCGAAAGTCATGCAGGAGAGGGGACCGGGAACGCGGAAGGAGCTGGCACGGATTCTGGGAATGCCACGGGATGGGAAGCCCACGGAGAACGGTTTTGAGCACACCGGCCAACGGTGGGGGCCAATTGGAAAAGGACGCAACTACACGGTCCGGAATGTGCGATGGAAAACCATCGGCGGAACCGAGGCGTCAGGTCTGCTGTTTGAACCGGATGGGGCCCAACCGCTTGTTGATATTATCGCTCTTCCAGATGCCGACCAGGATCCGGAAGAACTCGGAGGCATCGAGCCCTGGGACAAGAGCCAGCGCACTCATCCCTATGCGGCCGAGATGGCCCTGGCCGGTTGCCGGGTCCTGGTTCCGGTCCTGATCAAGCGGAGCGAGCACCATGCCATGCCGATGCGGGAGTGGTTGCACCGGGTGGCGTGGGAACTGGGCCGGACCCTGGTGGGATACGAGGTGCACAAGATCCTGGCCGCAGTCGATTGCTTCCGAAATGGCAATCCGGGCCTGTCGGGTCGGAGCACGAGCGGAAAGGTCGCGGTGGTCGGCTGGGGGGAGGGCGGAAGGCTTGCCCTTTATGCCGCAGCCCTCGACGAGCGTCTCGATGGCGCATTGGTGAGCGGGTATTTCGGACCCCGCGGCCGCGTCTGGGATGAGCCCGCCGATCGAACGGTATTCGGATTGCTGCGGGGGCACCCGGATGCCGGAATTGCCCGCCTGATCCTGCCGAGGGCACTGGTGATCGAAACCGGCCACTTTCCTGACTACGGCTTCCGGCTTGATGCCGGGGGTGTTCCACAACGTCTCCGCACCGGGGCGGGTAAGCGGGGCAAGCCGGGGAAGTTGCTGAGCCACTCACTGGAAGCGGTGCGGTCAGAAGTTGCGCGCATCGGGGGTGAGGGAGTGACAATTCAAGCCACCCAGCGTGCCGGCGAGCGAAAGAGCTGGCTGGGGCTCCTGGAGAAGATGGAAGTGAAGATTCCCCCCGGCAATCTTTCAACTTCCGGGCTTGGCTGGGTGCCGGTCAAGCCGCTGCAGACTCCGGAGCTGATCGGCAGGCGCCACATGCAACAGGTCCAGGCCATCGAACGGCACAACCAACGGGCTCTGATCGATTCGGAGGGTGTGCGCAACGGGTTGTTCAGGGAAGTGAAGCTGGACAGCGTGCAGAATTACGAAGGGAGCATCGCCGCTCTCCGGAAGCAATTCAGCAAGGAGGTGATCGGTGAGTTTGAGAGTCTGCAGAAGCTGGCCGCGGCTAATCCGCAGACGAGGAGCTTTCAGGAGGGGCCGAAGACGATCAGTTACGAGGTGATGCTCGACGTGCAGGGAGAGGTAAAGGCATACGGGATCCTGACCTTGCCCAGGGGGATGAAACTTGATGGTTCGGAGAAGCGACCGGTGGTGGTGTGCCAGCACGGGTTGGAGGGGCGCCCGCAGTCGACGGTGGGCGAGCAGGACCACCATTACTACAAGGCTTTTGCGACCCGGCTGGCGGAGCGCGGATTCGTAACCTTTGCCCCGCAGAACCTCTATCTGGGCCAGGACCTGTTCCGTATCCTGCAGTTCAAGGCCAATGCCGTGGGCTGTACCCTGTTTTCGGTGATGGTTCCCCAGCATCGTCAGATCACTGACTGGCTGGCGGACCTGCCCTTCGTTGATGCCGACCGGATTGGTTTCTACGGCCTGAGCTATGGAGGCAAGTCCGCCATGCGGATTCCGCCCCTGGTGGATCGCTATTGCCTCTCGATCTGCTCGGCCGACTTCAACGAGTGGGTCTGGAAGAATGCGGCTACCGATCCTCTTGCCCTGCGCCACAGCTACGCCAACAAGGGGGAATACGAAATCTTCGAGTTCGATCTGGGAGGCACCTTCAACTACTTTGAGATGGCGGCTCTCATCTGCCCACGACCCTTCATGGTGGAGCGGGGGCACTTTGACGGGGTGGCACCGGACAAGACGGTGGCCTATGAGTTCGCCAAGGTGCGCTTTCTCTATGCCGCACGACTGGGCCTTGGAGACCGGGCGGAGATCGAGTGGTTCGTGGGACCGCATACCATCAACGGGAGGAAAACGTACGAGTTTCTGCACCGGCATTTGAAGTGGCCGGGCCCCGCGAAATAATTGATGCTGGCGGAGTGATGAGTGCTGGTTTTCGAAGGAGACTGTGGTTCGTGGCTCTGGCGGTCGTGCTGGCAGGGCCGGTCCAGGCTCTTGACGTGGGTTTCGGGGAGGTGGATATCACCCCGAAGCTGGGTGGTGAGGAGAAGGTCTGGCTCGCGGGTTACGGGACGGGCCGGCAGGCCGCGGGGGTGCATGATCCCCTGATGGCGAGGTGCGTGGTGCTGGAAGAGGGCAGGACGAGGATTGCGCTGGTGTCGGTGGACCTGGTGGGTCTGCAGTTTCCCGCGGTCCAGGAAATCCGCAGACAGCTCCCGGAATTCACCTATGTGCTTGTTTCCTCAACCCACAATCACGAGGGGCCCGATGTGGTTGGAATGTGGGGGCGCAATCAGGTTTCCTACGGAGTGAATGACGACTACGTGGCCGAGGTGGTGCGCAGGTGCAGGGAGCTGGTAAAGAGGACAGCAGAGGAGACGGTGAAGGATGTGCGGGTGTCCTATGGGACGGCGGAGGACAGGAACCTGTTGAAGGATTCCCGTCAACCCACCGTGTTTGACGCGGTCCTGCGGGTGCTGGTTTTCTCAAGGAAGAACGGGAAGAAGGTGGGCCTGCTCGTGCAGTGGAATTCACATCCGGAGGCGATGGGCTCGAAGAACAAGCTGATCACCGCGGACTTTCCGTGGGCCACAGTGCGCGAGTTGAAGAAGAACTACGAGTGTCCGGTGGCTTACTTTACCGGAACAGTTGGTGGGTTGATGGCACCTCCGGCTGGGCCGACGACCTTCGAGTATACCGAGAAGCATGGCATCGAAGTGGCGGGGTTGGCGGCGCGGGCGGTTGAGGCCGCGAAACCACTCGAGCTGACGCCCATGAAGGTGCAGGCGCAGTTGATTTACGTCCCGGTCACCAACCGGCTCTATCGTCTGGGACTCTCGATGGGGGTGCTGCGGCGGGCGGGATTTGTCTCCACGGGGGATCCCTACCGGAAAGGGCAGGCCATGAGTGCGAAGTCCCCGGATCAGCTCCTGACCATCGAGACCGAGGTGGCTCTCCTGCAACTCGGAGAGCTCTCGCTGGCAGCCATCCCGGGAGAGCTTTACCCGGAGCTTGTTTACGGGGAATTCCAGGAACCGGCCGATCCGGCGGCGGACTTTCCTGAGGCCGCTCTCGAGCCAACCATCGCAGAGACGCTGGGTGAAGAAAAGTGGATGCTCTTCGGGTTGGCCAATGACGAGGTGGGTTACCTTATTCCGAAGCGGCAGTGGGATGCCAGGAAGCCGTTTGCTTATGGCAGGAAGAAGTCGCAGTACGGAGAGGCAAACTCCTGTGGACCAGAGGCAGCTGCTATCGTGATGAAGGGTTTTGCGAGATGTGTCGCGGGACAGCAGGGGAGCTTGCAGGCCGGAGAGGGAGAGGGCAGCAAGAAGGATTCGGGTGGAGAAGCGGACCCGGGAGCTGGAAAGGCGAAAACAGAGGGTGGGAAACGGGATTGAAGGGAGCTTGGCGAGGACGATCTCCAGAGGTGAGATCTTCTGACCACGGCTATCGCCATCTCTTGTTACCTAAATCGCTGATTTTTATAGTGGCTGCAAGATGCTGAGGCTGTATTCTCCCGATCATGTTAGAGATCGACATCGGAGGGAAAAAGGTTCAGCTGGATTTCCCTGAGATCAAGGCGCGCTTTGTGGTGACGGGAATTGTGGTCGTGTTCATCGCAGTTGGATTACTGACCTCTTTTTATACGGTGAAGGCAGATGAGGAAGGTGTGGTCCTGCGCTTCGGGAGGTATGAAAAAACAGAATCTCCAGGGCTTCATTTCAAACTGCCGTTCTTCATCGACAGGGTGGAGAAGGTGGAAGTCCTGCGCCAGATGAAGCAGGAATTCGGATTTGGAACGAGGGGAAACACCAATCCCAACCAGTATTCCGGGGATACGGAACAGGAGCAGGAGAAGGAGATGGTGACCGGTGATCTGAATGCCGCACGCGTTGAATGGGTGGTGCAGTATCGTATCGATAAACCACGGGAGTATCTCTTCAACGTGCGTAATGCGGATGAGACCCTGCGACATGCATCCGAGTCCGTGATGCGTGAAGTGGTGGGGGACCGGACGGTGGATGAGGTTATCACGATTGGACGTCAGGAGATTGAAAGTGAAAGCTCCCGGAAACTGCAGAGTCTGGTCACCGATTACAAAATGGGTATCAGTATCGACCAGGTCCAGCTCAAGAACGTCAAACCCCCGCGGGAGGTGGAAGAATCCTTCAATGAGGTCAACCGGGCGGAACAGGAACGTGCCACCGCCGTCAATGTTGCCAACGGGGAGTATAATAAGAAGATCCCGAAGGCGAGAGGAGAGGCAGAAAGAGCGGTCAGTGTGGCCGAGGGTTACGCCACCAAGCGGGTCAATGAAGCAGAGGGAGACGCGACCCGGTTTGAAGCTCTCTTGAAAGCCTACCAGGAGGCCCCGGAAGTGACGCGACGGCGCATGTATCTGGAGACGATGCAGGAGGTGATGCCGCTGCTGGAGCGGAAGATCATCATGGATGAGGCAGGGCAGCAGATCTTTCCTCTGCTGCAGTTGAACCAGGGAGGAGTCCAACGATGAACAAGAAGGTGTTTTCAGGGTGTCTTACCGCGATCCTCATCGTGGGGGGGATTGTGGTGCTCAGCAGTGCGGCTTACACGGTGAACATGCGCGAGCAGGTGATCATCACCCAGTTCGGGGACCCGAAAGGGAAACCTGTCACGGAAGCGGGTCTCCATTTCAAGGTGCCTTTCATCCAGAAGATCAACGTCATCGAAAAAAGGATTCTTGAATGGGATGGACCGCGCGACCAGATGCCTACCAAGGAGAAGACCCTGATCATGGTCGACACCTTCGGGCGATGGCAGATCACGGATCCTCTCAAGTATTTTCAACGCCTCAGGGATGAGCGCAGTGCCCAGTCCCGCCTGGACGATATTCTCGGTTCGGAAACACGGAATACCATTGCCAAGCATGAGCTGATTGAAGTGATTCGGACGACCAAGGATCGCGATCCGATCCAGGTTGATGAGCTGGCGAAGGCCGATCTGGGCGGGGTGGTAGGGGTCCTGCCCGAGATCTCCCGTGGACGCACAGCTCTGGAAACGGATATCTTAGAAGAGAGCCGTGTGAAGTTGGAGGAGTTTGGGATTGAGTTGCTGGATGTCCGTTTCAAGCGGGTGAACTATAATCAAACCGTGGAGAGACAGATCTATCAGCGGATGATGTCAGAGCGGAAACAGATCGCGGAGCGGTTCCGCTCGGAGGGTGCCGGGGAGGCGGCCAAGATCACCGGGCAGATGGAGAAGGATCTTAATGTGATTGAATCGGAGGCCTACCGGAAGGTCCAGGAGATCAAGGGGGAAGCGGACGCCAGGGCGACCGGGATTTACGCCGCCGCCTACAACCAGAGTCCACAGGCCGCAGAGTTTTATGAGTTCTCCCGGACGATGGAACTTTACCCGTTGATCATCGGGGGAAAAAGCACGGTGGTCCTGTCTACCGATAGTGACCTGTTCAAGTACTTGAAGCAGGTGCAGCCTGATCCGCTGCCGCAGGGCGATCCCATAGGAGAGGGAGAGGAGTAGGATAACGGGGCAGAGCACCCGGACGAGTGGGGCGGGACGACCTTGCCTCACCACGGGGGGGGACGGAAGCGGCGATCGATCCAGGATCCGGCGGACCAGGAAGTGAGGGTCTCCTCAGGAGGCGAGGGCCTGCAGATGGGCGGCCACCGACTGGGCCAGCGCCTCGAGGTTGTAGCCACCCTCCAGGGTGGAAATGATGCGTCCCCCGCAGTGTTGCCGGGCGGCCGCCACGATCAGATCGGTTACCCAGGTGAAGTCCGCCTCCTTGAGGTGGATGTCGCCCAGGGGGTCGGCGGTGTGGGCGTCGAATCCGGCGGAGATGAAGATGAGCTGGGGTTTGAATTTTTCGAGGGCGGGCAGCCAATCGCGCTCGATGGCCTTGCGGAACCCGAGGCCATCCGTGCCGGCTACCAGCGGGGTGTTGACGATATTCGGGCGCTTGAGGTCGTAGTAGCGGTGGGGATAGTGGGGGTGCTGGAAACTGGAGGCGACGAGAACCCCGGGCTTATCCTTGAAGATGTCCACGGTTCCGTTTCCGTGATGAACGTCGAAGTCGAGGATCGCCACCCGGTCGATGTCCTCGTGCGCGAGCGCGGCAGCGGCACCCACCGCCACGTTGTTGTAAAAGCAGAAGCCCATCCCGGCGTCGTGTTCGGCGTGGTGACCGGGAGGCCGGGCACAGGAGAAGACGCGTTTGTTTTTCCCAGACAGGACGAGAGCGACTGCCTCCTCCAGGGCGCCGGCGGCGAGGCGGGCGGCAGGAAGAGAACCGGGTGAGAGGTGGGTGTCGGGATCGACTGTGACGAGTCCGGAAGCGGGAGCGCTTGCCGCGAGGTTCTTGAGGTAGAGCGGTTCGTGGACACGCTTGAGGGCCTCTTCGCTCACTGTCTCCGGATTGCGTTGCTCGAATTCAGTCAGTTGTCCGGTCTCCTTGAGATGAGAGAGGATCGACTGGGTGCGCTCGGGGCGCTCGGGATGGCCCTCGTGCATCCTGTGCTCATTGTAGGCAGGATGAGTAAAGAAGGTGAGCATGATCGATCTTGGCCTGGTCCCTGTGACCAGTCCAAGGTCGAATTTCAGATTGCCAGGATCTGAGGTCCGGCATTTGGAGGAGGAGAAAAGTGAAATCGTTGACAGTTCGGACCCGGGACAGTTCTTTCACAGCATGCAGAAACGACGCCTGGGCAGCAGTGAACTGGAGTTGACCACAATCGGGATCGGGACGTGGGCCATCGGAGGGGGCGACTGGGCCTTCGGGTGGGGTGACCAGGATGAGCGCGAGGCAATCGTGGGCATCCGGAAGGGGGTGGAACTGGGGGTGAACTGGATCGATACCGCGGCGATCTACGGGGATGGAGCCAGCGAAGTGCTGGTGGGGAAGGCCTTGCGGGAGATCCCGGAATCAGAGCGTCCCCTCGTGGCGACCAAGTGCGGACGCATCATGCAGGAGGACGGGACGGTCCTGGGACGATTGAAGAGTGAAAGTGTGGTGGCGGAATGTGAGGCCAGCCTGCGCCGCCTGGGTGTGGACTGCATCGATCTCTACCAGATTCACTGGCCCGATCCCGATGGAGACATCGAGGAGGCCTGGACTGCCATTGCCGAACTGAAGAAGGCGGGCAAGATCCGTGAGATCGGGGTGTCCAATCACGGCGTGGAGCAGATGGAGCGTCTGCAGCCGATCCATCCCGTTGCCTCCCTGCAACCTCCCTACAGCATGTTGAATCGGGAGATTGAGGAGGATCGTCTCCCCTACTGTGGAGAAAAGGGAGTGGGAGTGGTGTGCTACAGCCCAATGATGAAGGGGCTGCTGACCGGGGCTTTCACCCGGGAACGGGCACAGGCCCTCTCGGACAAGGACCACCGCAGCCGAGATCCCAAGTTCACGCCGCCGCAACTGGACCTCAATCTGGAAGTGGTGGAAACCATTCGCCCGATTGCGGAGGGAGCGGGTCGTCCCATGGCTCAGTTGCCGCTGGCCTGGGTGCTGCGTCGGCGGGAAGTGACCTCGGCCATCGTGGGCGTGCGCAAGCCGTCACAGATCGAGCAGACCGCGGGCGGGGGGGACTGGATCCTGACGGAGGAAGAACTGGAGGTCATCGAGGAAGCCCTGCGGATCAGGCAGGAGAAGCTGGTTGCGCTCGGGGACACGAGCCAGGGGTGGGTGTAGATCCCCGGTCCGGAGTCTTCCCTGCCGTCTCCGTTTCCCTAGCCGACGTCGATGGGCAGGGGCACATCGTGGTAGTTCAGAGCCCATTCACGCATGAAGCGCACGCGGTGGGCCACGATGCGGTAGATGATCAGCTCGGGGTTGTCACTCATGCCGAGGTACTGGCGAAGGAGGGGATTCTCTTCCCATATTTCATTGATGAGGGATTGCTCACTTTCGCCGAGCGGATGGGCCACTCCGGTGATTCGGAGCTGGTCATGATCAGGGGAGAGATAGCATAGCTCCACCTTGGAGTTGATCTCGATCTCGCCCGTCTTGTGGTAGCTGCGCAGGTTGGCTACATAGATGTTGTAGCCATCCGTGCGCACGGGAGAGATGGGGCGCAGGCGGGGTTGATCGCCATCCATGCTGGCCAGCATGGGGAACTTGGCCTCCTTGATGACCCTGCGTGCGAGAACGGGAAGATCGGACAGCTCAAAGGGTTCGGGACTGGGCTTGGACATCGTTTGCAGGGGAGTTTATCGTCGGGTAGAAAGAGATCGCGAGCGCAATCCGTGACTTCCTCGGGGAATAGCGCTAGGCTGGTGGCGACCAACCGCGTTCCTCCGTGCGTCTTTTCTGGCTCTTCCTGATCCTGGCTGTGCTTGTGCTGGTGCCTTTCGTGCTCTGGGGTGACCAGTTCGCTGAGCGTTTTGACGTGGAGAAGACGAACACCTGGCTGATGGAGCTGGGGAGAGCCTGGGCATGGCTGGGTGGAATCGGACTGCTGCTCTCGGATCTGGTCCTCCCCATTCCTGGGACGGTCGTGATGTCGGCACTGGGCTATGTCTATGGGCCATGGCTGGGAGGGATCTTTGCGGTAACGGGATCGATGTTGTCCGGAATTCTGGCCTACTGGCTCTGCTGGAAGCTGGGGCGACCGGCGGCGGAGTGGATTGCGGGCAAGGAGGATTTGGCCAGGGGCGAAGCACTGTTTGGGGGGAAGGCCGGTGGTTGGATGGTGGCCCTCTCACGCTGGCTTCCGATCATGCCTGAGGTGATTGCCTGTCTTGCCGGGTTGGTGCGGATGCCCTGCCGCCGGTTTCTCATGGCGCTGGGTTGCGGAAGCCTGCCCCTGGGATTCACCTTTGCGACAATCGGGGATTGGGGGCACGAGAATCCTGCAGTTGCTCTTGTTTTGAGCGCGGGACTACCCCCGCTGCTGTGGGCTGTCATTGGACCGGCTGTAATGCGCCGAAGGGCCGCTTCGGTTGGTGATTCCAGGGAGTGAGGCGGTGGAACTTCCGATCATGCCGGGTGATGCATGGACCGGTTCCCTGTGTCAGGCTGCAGGAGGGGGAAGCTCAGGCTTTGCGGGATGACTCCGAGGAGCCAGTTCTTGCCAAGTAGTGGCACCCTGGTCTCTAGTCTCCGGCGAGATGGCATCCTTTGATCTCACTGAGCTCCCCAAGTCAGATCCCACTCCGCTCCTGCGTTATCGCGACGGAATTTATGCGGCGGATTTTCTGGCCTGTGCGATCGTGCACCTCGATCTGTTCAGCTGGTTGGCGGAATCCCCGGCGAGTCTGGAGGAGATCTGTGAGCATTGCGGGATTCACGAACGGCCTGCAGACGTTCTTATGACGCTGGCCTGTGCGAATGGTCTGGTGGAGAGAGAGGGGGATCGGTTTTCAGCCACTGAACTGTGCAGGGAGCACCTGGGCCGTAATTCTCCCTGGGCACTGGGATCCTACTACGCGTCGCTGGAAGATCGCCCGGTGGTGAAGGAGGTGTTGACCGTGATGCGAACGGGTAAGCCGGGCAACTGGGAGAGTGAAATGGCCGAAGCCGATTGGCACGAGGCCATGGAGTCCGCGGAATTCGCCCGGATGTTCACTGCTGCGATGGATTGCCGGGGTGTATTTCTCGGGCAGAAATTGGCCGGGGAACTGGATCTGTCAGGGCGAACTCGATTGCTCGATATCGGAGGGGGGTCGGGAATTTATGCCTGTTGCCTGGTTGCAGCGAACGAGGGGCTGAATGCCACCGTGTTCGAAAAACCCCCGGTGGACAAGATCGCGGAAAGCGCAATCTCCGAGAGAGAGCTGAATCACCGTATTGAAGTGGTGGAGGGTGACATGTTCCGGGATGCCTATCCGGACGATCATGATGTCCACCTGCTTTCAAACGTGCTGCACGACTGGGATCTGCCGGAAGTAGAGATCCTTCTCCGAAAGTCATACAACTCCCTGCCAAGCGGTGGACTGGTGGTGGCTCACGAAACCTTCCTCAACGAGGACAAGAGTGGTCCGCGTGCGGTGGCGGAATATTCGACCGTCCTGGTTGCCATTACGCAGGGACGTTGTTACGGAGTTGCTGAAATCCGTGCAGTTATGGAGGGCGTGGGGTTTGCAGATGTGCAGCAATTTGAGACCGGCGGAGACCGCAGCGCGATCACGGCAACCAGACCCTAGCGCCAGCGTTCCAGGAGCTCTCCGGGCATTTGCCTGTAGTCGGTTATGACTGGTGGGCTGCGGTGGATTCTGGAATCCGAGGTTGAAAGGAGGGCGGGAGGACGCTAGTAAGGATCCAAATGAAGATGTTCCGTGCCTCCGTGCTGATCCTGGCAGGTGCCATTCTCCTTCCGGCCCCATCCTTTGGCGACAACAAGAACAAACGGAGGATCGTGCCCCCGACCCGCAAGGGAGCGGCCTCCGAGTTGCCCACCATCAGGAAAGTGGGAGGTGACAGCGTCACAGTGGGCAAGAAGACCTACAAGATCACGAGTTTCACCAGAATCCTGGTGAACGGCAGGAAGGCCTCCCTGGGTGATCTCAAGGCGGGGATGCAGGCGTCGGTTGCCGGGGGAGTCCTCCGCTACGGCAAGAGCGAGGCTGACACGGTCTACAAGGCGAGCCGGATCACGGCCAAGGCCGACAACAAGCTGGAGGAGAAGCGCCGGGAGTTCAATAAGAAGCAGGCTGAGCGCGCCCGTGAATTGAACCGGCGCTACAACCAGAATCGCAACCGGCGGTAGGGCTCAGGGGGCATAGTCTACCTTCAGCCGGATGAAGTGTTGAAGGAGGCCGGCTTGGTCATCGGTAATGCTCACGCGCACGCGTCCATTGAAGGGCGGATTCTCGATCAGCGTACCGGGACCGGTAAAGGAGGTCTCATCAGTCTTGGTGAGCAGGCCGTTCCAGTTCATGAGATCGGCGGAGGTCTCCACCGTGTAAACGATGTCAGTTGCCCCGTAGCCGTCGGTGGCGGTTGCATTTACGGGAAGAGCGAAGGAGATGGCCGTGCGATCGTCAATGGAACGGGTGACCGTCGGGAGGGAGACGGGACCATGGATTCCCAGATCGAGGAGCGGATCCAGGCCGAGGCTGAATTCCATGAGGGCCACAAGGCTGTCGTGGTCACCATCCTCAAGAGGAGTCAGCCCGTAGAAGGCGAGCCAGGCCTGGAATTCGGTGGGGATGAGAATGGCGCCCCCGTTCGGGGTTCCATCCACCTGGGCACTGGGCTCCCAGCTGGATCTCAAGTCGAAGTCACGAGCGGCGGGGAGCGCCTCGCGCAGTTCCAGCGAGCGGCCGGAGCCAGCGGTGGAAGGCCACCAGATGGGATCGAAGGTGAAGCGCAGGATGGCCGCGTCAAAGGGAAGGGGCAGGGAGAGGACAATCCTTTCGCCGTCGTTGTCCAGATTTCCGCCGAAGACCCCGGCCACATTGAGCGCCGTTCCGTAGCGGGACTCGAAGGCGGAGAGATCCCCGACCACGAGAACCTCTTCGCCCGGGTCAAGGGTCAGGGAAGGGAAGGTGAAGGAGATCCCGTCGGTGAAGCGCAATCCGGTGAGATCGAGGATCACCGGTCCGGTGTTTCTGAGTTCAATGAATTCGTATGGTATGCCGCTCTGGGGCTCGTACATGATCTCGGAAATGCGGAGGTGCCGCAGGAGGGCGAGAGCATTGTCGAAACCGGGGATGCCCGACTGCCCTTCGCGGCTGTTTTCGAGTCCACCGGTAGGAAGGGTGAAGTAACCAAGTCCCGTGACGGAGGGATCCCAGCGTCCCTGTGAGATGTCCGAGGCCTGTGGTCCGAAGATGACCTGGTCGATCATCCTCCCATCGGGATCGAAGAGGGAGAGACGGTCTTCATCCGCGTCGAGGGCGAAGGGGACATGATCAGGACCGGCGGACACATCGCGGTCCGCAATGAGCTTGAGGAAGCCGTTTCCGGCGATGAAGCTGAGGGGCGGGAAGGCGTGGTGCTGGGGGTTATCAGGATGATCGCTCACACTGAATCCTGCCAGGGCTACCGGGAGCGGGTCAGGGTTGTGGATCTCAAACCAGTCGTTCCGGTAAAGGACATCGCCTTCGGTCATCCATTCGTTGATAACCAGAGTGGCGGGATTCCCGGCAGGTTGCTCGACGTTCGGGGCACCAGGGGTGGGGATGTTGAGGGTCCACTGGTCACCGCTACGATTTCGGCCGATGGAGAGACCGGGGACCTGCGGACCGAATTCGATGGAGTCGAGCAGGCCCCGGCCGCTGGCCTGGGCATCAAACAGATAGACACCTTCTCCAGAAGCGCTGAGCGAAAATTGAAGATGGATGCCCGAGGTGCCGTTGGGATCGTCGGCGAAGAGGACAAGGAAATCGCCGGGGGCGAGGGTAGTTCCCGCGGGGAAGGTGAACTCGTCGGGAGAGTCGGGATTGTCAGAGAGGCTCATTCCGGCAAGATCCACGGGAGATGAGCCTGAATTGCAGAGTTCGATGATGTCGGGGAAGGTGCCCTCGTGCGCGATTGCTCCGTCGTTGTCGGCGAGAATCTCGTTGATGACGAGACGGGAGAGGGTTGAATCGACCGTCCAGCTCCGGGATGCGGTCGGGGTGGATTGCCAGACCCCGGCAAAGGTGCGCCCTTCCGCGAAGACGGTGTAGGTGCCGTCAGCCAGTTCAGAGAGTTCGATTTGCGCCGTTCGCACGGCGGGATCACCCGGAACCAGGCCGTTCGCGTTGCCAATGTCGAGATCTGCGCTCCAGGGGCCGTCGTTGACCCGGTAGCGATAACCGAAGAGTCCCGGCCCACCCACCGTGAGGGTGACGCTGGTTGAAGTGGTAAAGGCGGGTGGTTCCCCGGTGATCCGGATTTGATCGGATACGAGGGCGCCGAGGTCATCTCCGAGTGGCCCGGCATTGAGTGCGGGAGATCCTGGCAGGAGGCTGAAGTCGCCGTTGTCGGGATCGGCGAAAAGGGGCAGACCGGTGAAACTTCCAGTGCCGAGGTCGTAAATCGTCTCTCCCGTATGTTCGATCCCCACGCTGGTGTCGATGATGGCGGGATCGACGAGGTTGTGGAAGAACTCCAGGGGGGTCCGGAAGGTGGAGTCCTCGGTAAGCATGTCGGCGTTGCCGAATACCCGGGGGATATCAAGGAAGATATTGGAACTGGCGTAGGCTGCTGCCGCAGGAGTGGGCGAGCTGTCGCCGGGGACGAAGAGGTTGATGACGGATCCGATGTTGTTGTTGTCGAAGGTGTCCACGAAGTCGGGGTGGATCTTGTAGATGGTGTTGCTTTCGAAGATGGTATCCGATTCGCCCTTCAGGCTGATGGCGTGGTCGACGTCCCAGAAGATGTTGCGGGCAAGCATTGTCGTGGTGTTGGACCTGTCTCCGGTGGAGATGGCGCTGGCATAGCCGCGGTCGGAGGTCTCATTATCCTTGAAGATGTTGGTGAAGATGTTTCCGGCGATGTAAAGATCGCCGCCAAGATCCAGTTCCTCGCAGCGCGATCCTGCAAAATAGTTGTTGAGAATCTGGACGATGGGGCCAGGCAGACTTCCGCTCACCACGTCAACCACGTCATTGTGGCCCTTGTTGGTTCCGAACCTGTTGTTGCGGATGATGTAGCGACCGTCCGCGGGAATGTCGCCTTCGCCCTTGACGTGTTCGCTGATGTTGTCCAGGCCCAGTGCGGCAGCCTGCTCATCAGGGGCGAACATGTCGGGGAAGATACAGTTCTCAATGATGACGGAGGCGTCATCGGTGTAGATCATGCGGATGTGGGTGCCACTGAAACGCACGTCATCGATCACGCATTGTGAACGGAGGATGCCGATCGATCCCTCCCGGTGCTGGGCGTTGCGGATGTCGACATGGGCAATGCGGTTGGCAGGATCCATCGAGTCCACGATCTTGATGCCGTCCCACTTGGGTGGCCCCGGGGGAAGGTCATCGCTGGCGGAGTCGTCCTCAAGGGGGGCTCCCGGAACGCTGGTGAGCTGCACTCGGTTGGTGGGGCTGCCTTCCAGGCGGATCGTGCCGTTGACGGTGAGGCGGGTCCCGGGTTCGAAGTAGACGTTGGCACCGGCCTCGATAACGAGGTTGTTTCCGGCGGGCACGGTGGCATCGGACGTTATTCGATAGGGGCCGTTGGCGGCCAGCCAGCGGATCTCGGATCCCGCCCCGTCGAAGACGTTGTCATAGGGATGGCGGCCGAGGTCCCAGCTGGTGCCGTCCGGATCGGGGGGAAGGGCCGGATCTGCGGCATTCCTGGCAGGGGAGGAGGCGGTGAGATGGTAGTTATTGGTTTCCGGACTAACAAAGAGCGGATCGGCATTGAGGTTGCCCGGGTCCTGGCCGGCAGCATCGGGCCACGGCTGGCCGATCAGGGTGTGCCCCACGGTGATGTCGGAGGGGTCGTAGTCCGTCCGGATGTCGTCCCCGTTGTTCCAGACGATGGAATTCGTGATATCGTAGAAGCTGGGATCGTCGTTGCCGTTCTTGTTCTCGGCCTGCAGGCCCATGGCGTCGTTATCGGTGATGGTGCAAAACCGGAGAGTGGCGCTGGCATCGTTCTTGGCGGAGAACCCGATGTCACAGGCCGTGAAAAGGCAATGCGTTACGGTGGCTGTTCCCCCCAGCATGCTCATGCCCTTGTCAGTGACATTGCGACTGATGGAATCCTCCACCAGGAGGTCGGCATCCAGGGTGTCGATGCCATCGTCTTCGCAGTTGGCGACGACCAGTCGGCGAAGTGTGATGGACTGGCCGGGTCCGGCGCCGTGCAGGTAGATGGCATCGTTGTCATCGGTTACCCCGTCCTCACGGTACTGACCCAGCATGTCGGTGATCCAGCAGTCCTCCATGAGGACGCCCGTGTCGAAGGTTTCGATTCCCGTCACGGAGCGCGCCCAGTGACACTCCCGGAAGATCATCACCGAGTCGGAACCTCCCTGCCTGTCGGTTTGTCCCACCTTGCCGCGGTTGTCGGAGATGGTGCAGTTCTCGAAGGTGACGTCTGATCCCATGATGCGCAAGACCCGGCCATGGTCGGTGTGTCCTCCGCGGGGGGAATGACCGGCCCGGTGGATGTTGCTGAAGCTGAACCGGGCCGACTGGGAATTGTCGAAGAGGATCTGGCCCCAGGGCGCATTGTCGGCGGAGGATGTGAAGGTGATGGGGCGGATATCTGTTCCCGCCGCCTCGATATGTCCCTGCACGATGAGGTCGCGTCCCTCGGTGCCTTCGCTGGTGGGATCACCGTCGACGAGGATGAGGGTGCCGGGATGAATGGTGAGGATGTGTCCGACTGGGACGGTGGTGTCACCTGTAAGATGCACGATTCCCTCCCAGGCAGTAGAAGCGCCGGGCAAGGTGCCGCTTACAGGAGTAACGGCCTGATCGTGAAGGCTGGTGAGAGTCTTGCGGGCCTGCTGCTGAGCCGCGGTGGCGGTGATGGTGAGGTTCCCGGGATTGGTTGCCGGCATGGCGGCGGTCAGTTCGAAGTCAAAGCTGATGTCCGAACTCTCGTCGTCGTCCTGGTGCATCTCGACCGCGATGGTATTGGTGCCATCGACGAGCAGGGAGTGTATGTCTTGGGCGGCGAAATCGAGATCATCGGGATCGAGGAAGTCGTCCTCCCGGCTCGATCCGTTGCTTGCCTCGGTGAGGTAGTCGGGATCCGCCTCCACGTTGTCGCGGCCGATGACGGTTCCATTGAGGTAGAGCACCATTCCGTCATCGCGCTTGATACGGTAGTCCAGGGCGATCACCTGGGAGGCGTCGGCGATGGTGAAATCCTTCCGGAAGTAGGTTGTGATGTACTTGTTGTCCTCGTCGTTCTGGTCGTTGTCTTCGTCGGAACCGAACCGCACTTCGGTGGCCTCGTCGTTGTCTCCGTACCCGAGTTCCGCAGGTCCGCTCCTCCAGGAGTCATCGTTGAATTCCTGGTCACGCCAGCTGGTTCCCTGGTCCGATCCGTTGTCGAGGTAGTTCCAGATCTCGCCGGTATCGATCAGATTGGTCTGAATGCCACCCGCGCCTCCTGCAATCTTCACCAGGGCCGAGCCCAGTCCGTTGCGGATGGTGACCGTGTCAGGCGTGAGGGTGACCCCCTGGACATCGCTGGTCAGGGTGGCGGTGGTCTCCCAGAGGTTCCGGTTGAAACTTCCGTCGGGATCACGGAACTCAAGCCGGACGAGAACGGGATGGGACGGAAGATAGGAATCCCGGGTGACGATCTTGAGGCTCCCGACGGGAATTTCCCCGATCAGGGTGCCTGAAACATCAGTGGTGGTGCCGGTATCATTCCAGACGTCGAGGAAGGTCTGATCGATTACGGATCCAGTGCCAGCGGGTCCACTGAAACACTGCACGACAACCCGGTTGAGTCCCGGATTGAAGAAGGTGTCCCCGGGGTTCACCTCAAACTGCCAGGCCCCGGATCGCTGGGTTCGGGTTGCTTCCACACCATTGAGCAGGACGGAGAGGACCCGGCCGGCCCGGAAATCACCACTGAATTGCGCCGTTCCGTCGGTAGTCCGGAAAAATCCGTCATCCAATGGCAGGGTGCAGTCGGCGGAGAAGCTGTCGGGAATCCGGTTGCGCGCACCATCCAGTCGTCCAGTGACCCAGTCCCCGGCATCCTCGATTTCGTCTTCCGATACCCAGTCGTCGAGCAGTTCGTCGATCATCGGGTGCAGGATGGCGGGGTCGAATGCTCCGCTAAGGAGTTCCAGCAACCTGGCGTAGTAACGATAAACGATTTCGTCGTTCTGGAAAAACCTGGTCAGCCCCGGCAGGTCGTCAAAACTCCAGAGGGACCTGTTGGTGTCCACGGTGATGCTTCCCAGGTTGAACACCGTGTCGAGGTCGTGAGGAACGAGGAGGAAGCGCGGATCCTTCACGCCGCGGTAGAGTCCATAGTCGTCTCCCTTGGAGGTGATCAACCCTCCTTCCCGGTTGCCGGCAAGGGTGTCGAGGGCGAAGTAAGTGAGCCACTGGTCGATATTGAGGACCTGACCGACCTCCTGCAGGTAGGTTTCCTCCGGGGCATTGTTCAGGGCATTGGTCAGGGCGATGAGGTCACTCCAGTCATCCTCGCTCTGGTTGGTCTTCTTGAAGTAGGTGTTGCGGTAGCTATCCGGGTCGGCCCCCTCGTAGCGGAGATCCCCCTCCTCGTTGGCATCCTCATCGTCCCGCACCTGGTAGAAGTTGCCGTCCGGGTCCAGGGGCCAGTGATTTTCGGTGTAGGCGCTGCCGAAGCTCTCCAACCGTGCATAAGAACCGTACATGTTGGATCCGCTCCGGGCGAGATCCTCACCGTTGATCCGCAGCAGAGCGGCGGAGGCATTGGCGGTTTCCACCCCGCCATGTCGGAAGTACCAGCTCCCAAAGACCTGGGAATGGGGATACCGGGCATTGAACTTGATGGAAGGCTGGCCGTTCCAGTCTTCATCGCTGCGAAACTTGACGAGGAAATTGTTGGGGGGGGGATTGCGGGAACTGGCCCCGCGGTTACGGACACTGGAGAGGTAGCGCAGGGCGAGGCCTGTGCCGTCCTCGACGATGAAGGTGCAGTTCATTTCCGCGTTGCTGTCCTCCTCGTTCCGGGGTGACTCGTTGTTATCGCCGATGTCAGCCAGTTCGGCACGTTCGTCTTCCGTCATGATGATGCGGTACTTCGGCTGGGCACCGGGCACCCAGGGAGCGGTTGGATCGTAGGAGTTGTCGAATTGGATCAGGGCATTGGCTTCCTGTTCTCCACTCGGCTGGACCGGGCCGGGCCAGGTGCGTTCAGCGACGCCGTTGGAGGTCGAGAGGTAGAACTCGATGACGGTGCCGTCGGGATGTCCGGGGATTTCCGAGTTCAGTTCACCCCTGCCATTGTCTACGAGATTCTGGGAGGACCAGCTCTCCTGGTCGTCCACCCGCCAGTGGAGAGTGGCGGATCCGGTGATGGTGGCGTGTTCCAGTTCGGCGCTGATCACCACCGTGTCGCTGGAACGCGGAATGACAGGGTCGTGCCGGACGTTCAGGATCAGGGGCGCCCCGGTGCCGGAGGCAACCGAGTTCACTGCTCCTGGCGAGCCTCCCGCGACCGCACTGGAGGCCCAGTTCTGCCCCCGTTTGTTGGAGAGGGCCGGGTTGATCAGTTCAAGGGATGATCCGCCTCCATCGTGGGTGGCCAACCAGGTCCAGCCCTGGTGACCATTGTCAAGGGGACCACGGGCTCTGATGGCCCAGTCGCCCTCATCGGCAAAGTGCACCCGGTCAGCCCGTCTCCCGGCAGCATCCTCAAGTTCAATGGTTTCACCTGAATTCTGGAGACGCCCGATCCACGGGCCAAAGACGTTGGTTCCGTTGTCGATCTCGGGGTGGGCGGCATTAAAGGCCGGGGTGTCGGCCGCCACCACAAGATAGCCGTTGGCAGGGAGGCTGGTCCCGGGCGGAAAGACATAGGACACGCCGCGACTGAGAGTCCAGTTGGAGAGGTCGAGGGGGGCCGGAGTGGGATTGTGCAGTTCTATCCATTCCGTCAACAGGTTCTCCGGATTGATTCCATGATCCTCGTGATAGAAGATCTCGTTGATGACGGGATCGGCCACGACCGGCAGGATGAGTGCGAGGAGCGCAACCGGGAAGAGGGAGGAAGCGCGGCGCTGGGGCAGGCGCAGGGCGGCGAACTGTTGCATGGGCGGGGGAGTCGGTTCGCGTTGACCGGGAACCTTGCCAGTGATCGTTATGGGGTGATGCTTTTCGGGCGCTTCATCGTATGGAAGCAGCAGTTTGGAGGGCAAGCGTATTTCCGGAGCGTCACGGCTGGCGATCAACCGGAACAGGACTTTTGTCAAAAAGTTCCAAGATTCTTGCGCCTGGAGTTTCTGTATGCCCAAAGGTAACTGGTTAAAATGATTCAACAAGGACGCCAATCGAAGATAAGATGCGAATCAGAATGAAAACGAAACTGCTGAGCTTGTTCATGCTTGGCCTGGCCCTTCCCTCATTTGGAGTAGAACAAGACTACGTGGATCGGGCCATCCCCACCGGGGAGCAGGAAAATGAGGTGATTGCCCTGGCGCAGGAATGCGGGATCGGAAAGGCCGACAGGGCCTCCATTGTTTCAGCAGTGGATCTCTTGCCTACCTTTTGCGAGATTGCGGGAGTCCAGCTTCCAGCATCGTATCAGCCTGATGGAATCAGCCAGGTGGCGACTCTCAAAGGCAAGGGCACAGCACGGCGAAAAAAACCGCTTTTCTGGAAGGCGGTGGCCCCATGGCCGGACCGGAAATCCAAGCCCGACCACTGGGTGTCCTATGCGGTGGTCAGCGAGAACTGGAAACTGGTGACGAACCGGGATGCCAAACATGCCGAACTCGATGACCTGATCGCTGACCCGTTGGAGAAGACCGATCTCAAAGCGAAACATCCGGGCAAGGCAAACCAACTCAGGAAGATGCTGGCCCAATGGCAGGGCACTTTGCCGGCCAAGTCCACAGGGGAGGTGTTTTCAAAACTACGAAACACAGAGAAGACAAGATGAAGGAGCCCTATCTGGAGTGTCGCAAATAGGCATCAAAAAAACGCAAAAGAACGATTCTCTGTCTTTGTTGATCTGGGCTGATCGGGGCAATCTGTTTCAGCGATCGAGCAAAGGGCGTCATTCGCGCTAGAAATAAAAAGAATCATGAAACTAAAGAAGAATCTCATTCAAACGCTGTCTATTTTCGCCCTGTTGACGGCCTCGGCCTATCCGATCTCAGCTAGGGAATTGCCTGATCCGGACGGCAAACCGGCCGATATAAATAAGCCGGTCAAGGTCTTCATCATCATGGGCCAGTCAAACACGCTCGAGATGGGGAGGGTCAAGGGCGACAAGGCAGGCACCCTGGAACACGCGGTTAAGACTGAAAAACTCTACCCCTTCATGGTGGATGACGAGGGCAACTGGACCAAGCGCCAGGACGTGCGCAACGTTCACACGCAGGGTAGCGGCGGTCCGGGTGGCCGGGGCGGAGTCCGTCGTAATGACTGGCTGACTGTTTCCGGCGGCAAGATTGGCATCGAGATTGGTATCGGGCATCATCTGGGTAACGCGCTGGATGAACCGGTCCTCATTCTCAAGAGTTCCATCGGCAATCGTTCACTTGGTTGGGACCTCCTTCCTCCCGGCAGCCCGAGGCATGAAGTCGAGACGACCGATAAGGCGGGGAAGAAGGTGACCTTGGTGACCCCGTCTTACAACGACGAGGTGCGGCACCCGAGTTGGACGAAGGGCGAGGTGCCCGAGCCTCCCAAGCATAACTGGCATGCGGGCCTGCAATACGCCGGCGATGTGGCCCGTGCCAAAAGTGTGTTGGTCGATCTCCAGAAGTATTACCCTGGCGCATTGAAACTCTCGGGGTTGCCGGAATATGAAGTGGTAGGCTTCCTCTGGTGGCAGGGAGACAAGGACCGCTACAACGCAGCTCATGCGGCCATGTATGAAAAGAATCTCAACCAACTCTTCAAGGCCCTTCGCAAGGAGTTCGATGCGCCCAAGGCCAAGATGGTTGTGGCCACCCTTGGCCAGACCAACAAGGACACCGCCTCCGGAAATGAGAAAATGATCATCGATGGGATGTTTGCCTTCGCCGAGGCCCATAAGGGAGAGGCCACCGTGGTCTATACTCATCCGCTCTCCATGGGCGGAGCCTCCAACGGTCACTACGGGGGAAACGCTAAGACCTACATGAACGTGGGGCTGGGCATGGGCAAGGCCATGGTTGAACTTCTCAGGGACAAGTAAAGGCGCTCCAGCGTCTAGAAGATGGCGATTCGTCTTCCCCAAAACAGGCTCTGGCGCTTCGCCCTGATTACAGGAGTTACCAGCGATCAGGAAGGATAACGCTTCGAGAGGGAAACCATGATGAGCAATAAGAATGAAGCGGTAGTGCTTGTGGCCTCGGCTGTGGTCCTCCTGCTTGCCTGTCCTGCGCCTGCGGAGAAGGTGCCGTCTTCCCAAAAACAGTTGGAGAGCACCGCCACCCATATCGTGGTTGGCAAGGTGCAGGCGATCTATACCCGCACGGAACGGGAGGGGAACTACGAGTATGTCCGGAAGGTTGCGGAAGTGAAGATCGACAAGCTCGAGAAGGGCAAGGGCCCATCCGGGGTGATCTACGTCCGCTATTTTGACCGGCATTGGAAAGGAAAGGGCCTGGTTCCGCCAGGGGGGGGCTCCTACTGGCCGCAACCGAAGAAGGGTGGCACTTACCGGTTCTATCTTGCGCGCAATGCCTACGACGGCTGGTCAGCCGAAGGAACGAAGGATGGGGGCTACAATGTTGTTTATGTGAACGGAGTGCAATCGGTTGAGAAATGAATCAATACTCGTGCCGGATCCGTCGAGTCCGGGGGAATTCTTCGCGGGGAATACTGTTCGCCCACGAGTTTACCAGGTCTTCGAGAACCTGTAGATGTCGAGGACCGGGGATGCGGTGGAGATCCGGTTCGATTTCGATCTTCTCACGCCGCTGATCGAGAACAACCGCGGGGATCTTCATCTGGCCCTCTTCGATACGAGTACGAACTACGAGATGCTTGCTCTGGTTCATCTTGGCCCCAACCCGGCGCGCAGTGACGTCTGGGGCGACGGCAAGGTATCACAGTTCAACGGGTTCGGTCTGATGCTCCATGATGACGACCCGTTTGACCGGGACAACAATGATACGACCCTTGATTCGGGGACGATTCGCATCTCCAACTTTGTTGTCGACCATTCCACGAATGAGCATTCGCCATTCCAGATCATCGAAGTGATCAAGGGAGCTGCCGGGAACACCGTCCGGTGGGAGGCGTTCAATGGTGAAACCTATTCCCTGTGGTCAAGTTTCAACCTCAAAGACTGGTCCGAATTGAGCAATTCGATCATGGCGACCAGCGAAGTCGGCGAGTTTGCCGATACGGCCTTCGCAGGGCTACAGTCTATCTACTACCAGGTGCGCTGGGACCCGGAAAACCAATAGGATGGGAGTGGAGTCGGCTCCGGTGAGCAGGCGGTGCGAGGAGAACGGGTAACGGCAGGGGCCGCTTTACGGGTGAGATCGCTTTTTTGGCCCATCCCGGGATTTTTACGATTACGGCCGGGTGATCCGTGAGGTAGAGGTTTGTGCTGGCTGAAATCGTGAATAACCCAAAGCCCGACAGGAATCTCATTCTCTTTCTCCGCCTTGGCGCTTTCTTCTGTTTTGCCGGCTGGACCTGGGTGCATTTCTACTGGGAAGGACCTTATGGGGTGCTTCTCTGGCAGGACACAACCTACGCTCTGGCGGAAAGACTGGGTATCAGCTGGGACGCCTTTGTGGGCACGGGGGCGGATGATGGGCTGGTCCAGAAGTGGATCGCCTGGATTGGGTGGCTCTATCTCGGATGCATGGTCCTGACCATCACGGTGCGCAGGAAATCGCGGATCCAGATGGCGGCGCTAATTGGTGGCAGCGGTCTGCTCACGATTGTAGCCTACACCCAGTATCTCGCCGCCCCGCGCCAGCTCCCGATGTTCCTGGAGCACGGTGGCCAGATCCTCATCCCGGTAATTCTGGTGATGGCGCTTTCCCTCGGGGTGCGTCACCGGGTAACCGTTGTCACAGCCATTGTCGCGCTTATCGCCACCTTTGCCGGGCACGGCTGCTATGCGCTAGATCTATGGCCCTTGCCCGCGAATTTCTGGGCCATGACCTCGGTTATTCTCGAGGTGGAATACGAAACAGCCCGGAGCATCCTCCAGATTGCCGGAATCCTCGACTTCGTGGTTTGCCTCGGGATCTGCATACCCACCGTGCGCCGTTCCTGCGCCCTCTACGCCGCGATCTGGGGATTCCTGACCGCCCTCGCCCGTCCGGTCGCCGGTATGTCCCTGGGCCTGAACTACTGGGGAGCTGACCAATTTCTCCACGAAGCAGTGCTCCGCGCCCCGCATTTCCTGATTCCCCTGTATCTTTTTGTCCTCTGGCGTCCGTCACGTCAGACTGAAACCCTTGCCTCACCACCCGAATCCACGCCAGAGTCAGCCGACGCCGCGAACGTGCGGTCTGGTGATCGTGCCGTTTAACCGATAAATCCAACAGCTACCAAGGAACCCCATGAAGCTCCAGAAATGGCTCATCATCTGCGGCGCCGCGCTTCTCGTCGCCGGTGTCGCCGTCTCCCAGCAGAAGAATCAGAAGAAGAGGAAGGGTCGCGCCGTCCTGACTATCCCGGAAGTGGCGGAAAAGGATCTCATCTGCTTCGCCCTTTATACTGTTCACGACAAGATCCTCAAACTGACGGCCCAGCTCTACCCCCTTGCCGCGGGCGACAGCAGGACGGTGCGTCTTGAGGTCGAAAAGGATGGGAAGTGGGTTGAAGTAGCGAGGACCAAGGCGATCGAGAAGGGCTGGACTGCTCCCTTCCGGGTTGAAAACTGGGATGACTCCAAGGCACACAAGTATCGCGTGACCCACGAGGCCGGGGCTGCTTACGGAGGAACGATCCGCAGGAATCCGGTGGACAGGGACGAAATCGTTATGGCCGCTTTCACCGGGAACTCCATCCATCCCGCGCACGGGGGCGATATCTCCCGTGAAGACATCATCGCGAACGTGAAGAAGATCGATGCCGACGTCCTCTTCTTCTCGGGGGACCAGGTCTACGACCACCACAGGCACTACGCCGCCTGGCTCAAGTTCGGCCGCGATTTCGGTGAGATCATCAGGGACCGGCCGACCCTCTGCCTGCCCGATGACCATGACGCCGGTCAGCCGAACCTCTGGGGTGAAAGCGGCAAGATCTCGACCCTGGGTGGCGCTTCCGACGGCGGCTACTCCCGGCCCGGGGTCTACGTCCAGGAGGTTGAGCGCGCGCAGACCAGTCACTTTCCCGATCCTGCGGACCCACACAAGATTGGCCAGGGGATAGGGGTCTGGTTCACCAATCTCAACTGGGGCAACGTCGATTTTGCCATTCTGGAAGATCGCAAGTTCAAGACCGGCCCGGCCGGCCGGGTTCCCAAGCAGGGACCAAGGCCAGACCATATCCGCAATCCCGAGTACGATCCCGCCAGCGTGGACGTCGAAGGGGCCGTCCTGCTCGGCAAGCGCCAGCTCAAGTTCCTCGACCAGTGGGCCCAGGACTGGCGGCACGCTGAGATGAAGGTCGCCCTTTCGGCCACCATCTTCTGCGGAGGAGCGCACATTCACGGGGGCGCCAACGGGAGACTCCATGCCGACATGGATTCCAACGGCTGGCCCCAGTCCGGCCGGAGCCGCGCCCTCGGGGCTTTGCGCAAGGGCTTTGCCTTCCACTGCGCCGGGGACCAGCATCTCGCCACCATCTTCCACCAGGGCCTCGATGACTACCGCGATGCGATCTGGTCCTTCTGTGTCCCCTCCATCGCCAATCTCTACCTGCGCTGGTGGGAACCCCTCAAGCCCGGGGCCAACCGCGAACCGGGAGCGCCCGGGTATACCGGCGATCATCTCGACGGGTTTCACAACAAGGTGACCAACTATGCCGCCGCCAATCCTGAGAAGAAACCGGCCGGCAATATCCTCAATACACGCTCAGCTGGTTTCGGGATCGTGCGTCTCAATACGAAAAAGCGTGAGATCACGATGGAATGCTGGCCGCGTAATGTGGACATCACCAACCCTGCCACCAAGCAGTATCCCGGCTGGCCCCGGACCATCTCCCAGTATGACAATTATGCTCCTCCCTCCTGGGGAAGGCTCGGCGAACTGACCTTTGACGTGGAAGATCCCGTGGTCCAACTCGTAGATGCGACCACCAGTGAGATTCTTTACACGGTGCGCGCCAACGGGAAAACGTTCACCCCGGGTGCGCCGAAGGGGAAGGCGTTCATCGTCAGAGCCGGCAAGCACGCACCCGACGCCGTTATCTTACAAAAGGCCCAGGTTGGCAGTGCGCCCCGCACCGTTACCCTCAACTGACCTTTCCGGAAGACGGGTTCGATCATTGATCCCGTGGACCGGACTCACCCGGCCGCGATGGGTTCGACGCGGACCGGACACACCTTGAGTTCGGCCGTGTGCGTCGTCGGGTCGTAGCCCGATCCGGTCAGGGCGTTCACGGGGGTGTCCTTGAAGCTGAAGCTCGTGAAGACCGTGCCCGGGGGAGACTTGGTCGTCGCCTTCACGATGATGTCGACGGTTCCGCGGGGGCTCGACATACGACACGCTTCACCGTCGGTGAGACCGAGCCGGGTGACGTCGTCGGGATGAATCTCCAGGGATTCACCGGGAAGGAAGTATTCCATCCCGCCGGCGCGACCGGTCTGGGTATGGGTGTGGTAGCTCTGCAGGCGACGCCCCGTGGTGAGCCAGAGGGGATATTCGTCGTTGATGGTCTCGGCCGGGTCCCGGTAGGTGGTGCACGAGAAGATACCACGCCCGTTCACGAAACCATCCTCGTGCAGGCGTGGTGTCCCGGGGTGGTCCCTGTCGGGCACCGGCCAGTGATATTCGCTGTTGTCGATACGGTCCCAGTCGAGGCCGTTGTAGAGTGGCGAGACCTGGCACAGCTCGTTGAACACGTCTTCCGCCGATTCGTAATCGAAGCCCTCAAAGCCGAGCCGTTTCGCAATCTGAGTGATGATCCACCAGTCCGGCATGGCCTCGCCCTGGGCTGGAACGGCAGCGCGCAGCCTCTGGACCCGTCGTTCGGTGTTGGTGCAGACGCCGTCGGTCTCCGCCCACGCCGTTGCGGGCAGGACCACGTGGGCCAGCTTGGCGGTTTCGGTGAGGAAGAGGTCAATGACGATGAGGTGGTCCAGGCTCTCCAGGGCGTGCTGGCAGTGGGCGCGATCGGGATCGCTCAGGAGCGTATTCTCTCCGTTGATCACCATTCCAAAGACGCTCTCTCCGCACCGTTCGAGGGCGGTGACCTTGGTCATACCGCGTTCGAGGTCGACCCTGGTTCCCCACAGGCGTTCGAATTTCTCCTGATGGGAGGGATCATCCACCGGTTGGAAGCCAGGGTAGTTGTTGGGGATGGCGCCGCAGTCCCCGGCGCCCTGGATGTTGTTCTGCCCACGCATGGGGTTGATACCGGTGCCTTCCCGGCCAATGTGGCCGGTAATGAGCGCGAGGTTGCAAAGGCTCTTGACGTTGTCGACGCCGCAGATGTGCTCGGTGATACCCAGCGTGTAATAGATGGCACCCCGTTCAGCCTGGCCGTAGATCCGGGCCGCCGCTTCGATATCCTCCGCGGGGATCTCGCAGATCCCGGCGGCCCATTCGGGGGAGAAGTCCCGGACGTGTTCGATAAACTCCTCAAGACCGGTGGTGCGCTCCGCGGTGAAGGATTGGTTGACAAGACCATCGCGTGCAATGACGTGGGCCATGGCGAGGAGAAGGGCGGTGTCCGATCCGACCCGGATGGGCAGGTGCAGGTCCGCCCGCTTTGCCAGTTCGATCTGCCGCGGGTCGACGACGATCAGCTTTGCTCCGGCCGCCACTCCCTTCTTGATTCTCGTTGCCGCAACGGGGTGACACTCGGTCATGTTCGTGCCGATGCAGAAGAAGACGTCGGGTTTGTCCATGTCCGCGAGGGGGTTCGACATGGCTCCGCGTCCGATGGTTGCCGCCAGACCGGCGACGGTGGGGGCGTGTCAGGCACGGGAGCAGTTGTCGATGTGGTTGAGCCCCCACCCCGCGCGCATCATCTTCTGCATTGTGTAGGCGGCCTCATGGGGGGCGCGACCGGAGGCGATGGCGTAGAGTGCTTCCCGGCCGTGGCGTTCGACGACCGCACGCAGTCCCTCGGCGGCCCGGTCGAGGGCATTGTCCCAGCTCGTGGCATGGAGTTTGCCGTCTTCGCCCCGGACCATGGGAGTCTTGAGTCGGTCGTCGTGCTGGACGAACCCAAAGGCGAACTGCCCCTTCACGCACAGGGCCCCTTCGTTGGCGGGACCATCCATCGCCGGCAGAACCCCGACCAGTTTGTCGCCCTTGCTTAACAAATCGACCGAGCATCCGACCCCGCAGTAGGGGCAGACGGAGCGCGTCTTCTCGATTTTGCCAGGGACGTCAACGTGCTTGAGGGCCTTCTTGTCCGCCAGGGCCCCGGTCGGGCAGGTCTGGACGCATTGGCCACAGAATGTACAGTCGGAGTCGCGGAGAAGCCCATTGAATTCGGTCGTGATCCGGGTATCGAAGCCGCGGTTCATGACACTGATGGCGTGGTCGCCCTCCTGTTCGGCGCAGACCCGGACGCATCGGTAGCAGGAAATGCACTGGTCGTAGTCGCGCAGGATGAAGGGGTTGTCATCGTCGTCGCGGCTCTGTCCGGATTGTTTGCCCTGGAAGCGTCCGCGGTTGGCGTCATATCTCTCCACGAGGATCTTGAGTTCCTGGGACGCATAGCCTGCGAGCTCGTCCACTTCCACCTGGCGATTCTCGGATACCACGAGTTCCAGCAGGGTTCGGCGGTGGTTCTCGATGGCTTCGGTTTTCGTGCGGACTTTCATTCCTGCGGTGGCCCGGGTGGTGCAGGAGGCCACCGGGTTGCGCGCGCCCTCAAGTTCCACGACGCACAGTCGGCATCCCCCGAAGGGGTCCAGCCTCGGGTCGTAGCAGAGGGTAGGGACATCTTTTTTCTGGCGGGAGCAGATCTCGTAAAGCGTTTCCCCCTCTGTGAACGGGACATTCGCTCCGTCGATGTTGACGGTGGGGATCGCAGCGGGTTCTTCCTGGCCTTGCTGGATCATGAGGTCGTGCTGTTGAGGTGCGTTTCTACCTGGTCCGGGAACCATCGGGCCAGGCTCTCGGTGATGAGGGGCGCTGCCATCCCCAGACCACAGGCACTGGTGGCCTTCATGGTGGAGCCAATGTCATCGACTTCCTCCCGCCAGCTTTCGAACGAAGCGGGTCCGCCACTGCCAAGGCGCTCCGTCAGCCGGGCGGTGCCAATCCGGCACGGGAAGCACTTACCGCATGACTCGTGTGCGAAGAATTCCATGGCGGAGTGAGCAACGGCCACCATGTCACGGGAATCGTCCAGGACCATGATGCCGCCGGCCCCGAGGAATGACCCCTGGGCGCGTATGCTCGGCTCGTCCAGCGTCACATCGAGTCCCTCCCTGGCGAGGAAGCCGCCAGACAGGCCGGCCATTGTGACAGCCTGGATTGCGCGCCCCTCGGGGACGCCCCCGGCCCATTCATGGAGGAGCTTGGACAGCGGTAAACCGAGCGGAACCTCGTAGTTGCCGGGGCGGAGCACGTCCCCGGAGAGGCTGATGACCTTGGTGCCGGCGTGCTCGCCGGTGCCGAGTTGGCGATACCAGTCGGCACCGTTGGAGAGGATGGGCGGGACCGATGCCAGGGTCTCTACGTTATTAACGACGGTCGGAAGATCCTCGTATCCGTGCGTGACCGGGAAGGGGGGACGATTGCGGGGGAATGGGTGCTTGCCCTCCAGGCTGTTCAGCAGCGACGTTTCCTCGCCGCAGATGTAGGCTCCGCCGCCACGCCGCACCCACAGATCGAAGCCAGTCTGGCCGCCCAGGAGACCGGTCGCCCGGGCTTCCTTGAGGGCCCGTTCGAGAATCTGCGCAGTCTCCGGGTATTCATAGCGCAGGTAGATGAAGCCCCGTGTGGCACCTGTTGCGTGGGCTGCGATTGCCATCCCTTCGATGACCGCGTGCGGATCCAGGTCCATCAAGGTGCGGTCCTTGAAGCATCCGGGTTCGCCCTCGTCGGCATTGCAGACGATTGTCTTTGGTCCACGGGGGTCCTCCGCAACGGCGTCCCATTTGCGACCGGTGGGAAATCCGGCGCCTCCGCGGCCCGCCAGTCCGCTGTCGCTGATGGTTTGGCGCACGGCCGCGGGATCGGTTGCCAACGCTTTTTCCAGGCCGAGGTAGCCGCCGGTGCGCCGGTAGCCGTCGTGCGTGCCGCGATCCGGTTCCCGGATGGAGGCGAACACGCACTCCTCGAGGCCGCCCGGGTTGGGGATCGGAATGGGAGAGTACCAGGGTGTCATCTGGCCATCACAGGCCACCAGGGTCTGGTGTCCCTTGAGGACCGGCACCGGGTCGTCGCATCGACCGGAGCACGCCATCGGGGTGGCGCCCTCCGCACGCATTGCATCGAGGAGGGCGTCAGCACCTTTCAACTTGCAGATCGGTCCGGTGCACACCCTTGGGGCACTTTGTCCGGGAGCCTGCTGTGCGAAGTGGTGATAGAAGGTGACCGTCCCGTAGAGATCGGCGATCGGGGTTCGAAGGGCCTCCGAAATGGCATGTATGGCCTTTTCCCCCAGGAACCCGTCGCGGTCGTGGAAGGCATGAAGGATCGGCAAAAGCGGGGCCTCCGTGTTCGCCCATCGGGTGAAAATCTCTGCGTCGGTGGGCGACGGCATGGCCCTTGAGTATCCTTCGCTTGTGACTGAGTCAACCTTACAGCGGCAGGTTCTGCGCGAGTCCCTCGCCAAACCCGGAGCGGGAACGAGTGAAGTCAAAGCGGCCGTTTTCTGGCATGGCGGCGAAGCATTCCGTAACACGAGTGGGATGGACCGGGAGGGGCTCGTTGTATTTCTGGAAAGTATTCAAGCCGGGATGCGTCTTGCCCAGCCGGCAGCGCCCCGGGTTTCCCGCTGGGTAGCCCGGAAGGAGTAGCGCTTCCCAATTTACCCGCCCGGGGACGGGAGTAGTGACCTCGGACTGAAAAAAGAAACGGTTAGCACGCCCAGGGGCACTCTGCTATTTTTCGCCGTCGGCGGGGAACCTGTGAATCCAGCCTTCAACGCTGAGCCTGGAAATGACCCTAAGACTACTCCTCGCCCCCGCAGCCCTGGCCCTTTCCCTCTGCATGATCGGATCGCCATCCGTGAAGGGGGCAATCCTCTGGAACGAAGGGGAGGATGGCGATTTGCCCGGAGATTTCCATTCGCCGCAGGCTCTCGTCGTCACCCCCGGGGAACATACCTTCTCTGGCAGTATTGGGGATACCGGCGATACTGGAGCAACCGACGGAGGTGATGCGGACTATCTGTCCCTCATGGTTCCAGACGGGCTGGAGATCGTCTCGATTTCGGTCCAGACCTACTCCTTTGTTGATGGAAATCCGGGAGGGGGATCTTTTCTAGGATACCGCTCCGGGTCTGATTTCGCAGGGCAAGGGTTCGATGATATCGATGCCTGGACCCTGTTTTTCGAGGTGGGCCTGAATCTGCTGCCTGATCTGGGCCGGGATTCCCTGGCCGCGGGCCAGCACGCGTTCTGGCTGCAGGAGACGAACCCGACTGTGGTCGATTATTCTCTCTCCATTCAGGTTGTGCCGGAGCCTGCCGTGGGCGGGCTTGTTGGTTGTGGCGCCCTCCTGATCGTCGGGGGAAGACGTCGGAGGTGAGAAGTGAGGTTGCCAGGAGGCAAGTCAGGCCAGCATTTTTCCTTGAGAATAAGTCTCAATAGCAATAACGTGGTTGAAATGCCTCCGAGCCATCGTATTTCTTAGAGAGTAACGATCAAAAAACTGATCAAATGATTTCGGCAAAGGTGCGACCTGCAGAAACGAGGAACTCTTCCGTGTGTCTGGGAGGAGAGATCGTGTGTCACTGCCACCAGGTCACTGAAGCTGAACTGCATGTTGCCATCGACGAGATCGGGGCGGCCTCCCTTGAGGAAATCAGCCTGCGGACAAAAGCAGGGAGCGGATGTATGAGTTGTCACTGCAAGCTCAACCGCATGCTCTGTGGACTTTCGCCGAACTGTGGTCGTTTCGGGCTGTGCAGCCAATGTGGTTGCGCGGAGCTCCTTTGTGCGTGCAACGCGGCGTAGGGGCGGAGTGTCCACTCATCGCCAGCGAGTCGATGGATTGCTGGAGGGGGGAACCGGGTGACGGGGTTCCCATGCCGCCTCACCATGCGCTAATTCCTTTTGACGCTATCTTCATACGCTTACACGTTCACGGAATTGATTGAGAAAGATCTGTCACGCCTACCCTTCGAGTCTATCCTTTGCGCCTCCATGAATCGTTTCTGTCTTCTTCGTCGTGCCGCCATTGGACGGGGCATCCTCCTTCTTCTCCTGGGCGGGATGGCTCCCGTCTGGGGACAAAAGGAGAACCCGGTTGTCAAAACCGTGGGGAAGGAAGTGGGGGGCAAGACGATTTTTCTCAACCCGGAGTTTCTCCTGTTCCCGGCGGAGGCTAAGAAAGGCAGTAAACTTCCGGTGTTGATCTATCTTCATGGCGCTGGCGGAGTGGGAAATGATCTGGGGAAGATCAGGGGGCAGGCCCGTCGGGTAGTGAGCGGAATCCGGAAGTTCCGGAAGGGGCCCTGTCTGGTGGTGGCTCCGCAATGTCTCAGGGTCACGCCGGCAGGCAGGGGGACCTGGACCCCGGAAGATCTTGATGTCTTCCTTGAGCACGTGAAGGCGACGCTGCCAGTCGACGAGAAGAGGATCTACCTGACCGGCAACAGCATGGGAGGCTACGGTTGCTGGGTCTGGGGCGGTCACCGTCCGGAGCACTTTGCCGCCATCGCTCCGGTGGTGGGTGGAATCGGCCGGGGAGGACCGAAGGCCGTCACGGAGGATCTCGCCAAGTGGGCCGCCAATCTGGCCAGGGTTCCCGTCTACGCCTTTGCCGGTGCCAGGGACCGGGTAGTCCCGGCCGAACGTTCCGAGCGGATGATCGCCGCCATCAGGAAGGTCGGGGGGAAGTTGGCCAGACTCAGGGTCTACCCGGACGAAGGGCACGGGGCTGGCCGGATCGTGTTTTCCACCACGGAGATGTATGACTGGATGTTCTCGCAGAAGCGGGATTGAGCGCCGCGGATGCTCTCCGGGCAGATGGGGGCTCGGTGTGGTCCTGATGGTTGCTCTGGGTGCGTCGCTGTCGTGGAGTCGCACCTGGCGCGAGTGCCAGGGGCAGGAGGCCGCGTGGTATGAAACGGAAGAGGCGATCCGGATTGCCGACAACGTGCTCTACTATCAGTCCGGGATCGGCGGGTGGTACAAGAACGACGGCAGCGTGCATCCCTCGGGTCACGCCGCCACCGAGGATCTTACCGAAGAACAGTGCGAGGCCCACAGGGAGGCGCTCCGGAAGCGAACGTTTCCCTGCACCCTTGATAACGGGGCGACCCACACGGAGATGCGCTACCTGGCGACCGTTCATGCCGCCACTGGCGAGGACCGGTTCAGGGAGGGTTTTGTCAAGGGGGTCCGCTACCTGCTGAAGGCGCAGTATCCAAGTGGGGGGTGGGCCCAGTTTTATCCTCTGCGACCGGGCTACTCCAGCCGCATCACCTTCAACGATGGTGCGATGATCGGGGCGCTTTCCGTCCTGGATGAGGTTGCGAACCGGCGCGCTCCCCTTGACCTGGTCGATGCGCGACTCCGGGCAGAATGCAGCAGGGCGGTGGCGAACGGGATCTCGTGTATCCTGAAGTGCCAGATCGTGGTGAAGGGGAGGAAGACGGCCTGGTGCCAGCAGCACGACGAGAAGACCCTGGCTCCCGCGCAGGGCAGGGTTTCTGAGTTGCCCTCTATTTCCGGTGCCGAGAGCGTGGATGTGGTTCGTTACCTGATGTCGATCGAGCAGCCGTCTCCCGAGGTGGTGAAAGCGGTGGAAGGTGCGGTGAGCTGGTTTGAGCGGGCCAGAATTTTCGGGCTACGGGTGGTGACCGTAGAGGACGACTCGCTGCCTGGCGGCAGGGACCGGCGGGTGGTGGAGGATTCAAACGCTGAGCCGGTCTGGGCGCGCTACTACGAAATTGGGACCAACAGGCCCATGTTCATCGAGCAGGGGGTGGTGAAATACAAACTGGAGGAACTCAGTCACTCCCACCGGGTTGGTCACGGTTGGATTGGGGGCAGGTGGCCTGAGCGGCTCCTGAAGGTCGAGTATCCAGCCTGGAGGGCGAGGGGCCAGAGAGGGGAGAAGTAAACCGTGGGAGGTTACCGGGGATCCTTGACGGGCTTCCGGACGACCCAGTAGAGAGCCCGCAGGGTGAGCTTCTGGAGGGCGGGGTTGTCCCAGGCCTTCTGATCGTGTCCCAGGCCGGTGTTGAAGAGGCGACCCTTGCCATACTCGTGCACCCAGATCATGGAGTGCTTCTCGTTGCCACGATTGATGCGCCCGAGGTGGTGCAGACTGTCGATGGTATCGGGATGAAATTTGTCGCGGTAGGACTCGTCTGAAATCTCAAAGCCCTTCATCCCCCTGGTGACAGGGTGTTTGGTGTCGGTGAATTCGATCGGGAACGTGCCGCCTCCGTGGCCGATGAACTGCCCCCCGAAGATTTTCCAGTAGACGTCTGATTTCTTGAAGGCGTCGGTGGCATGGATTCCTACCACGCCGCCGCCATTTCTTAGATAGCTCTCAAACCCCTTTTCCTGGGCCGGATCGGTGAAGTCTCCTCCCGAACCGAAAAAGAAAACCACGTCGTATTTCCCAATCGTTTCCGTCCTGAGGTCATCCAGCTTGTTGCTGATGACAAGGTCGAATCCGCCCTGCCGGGCGAGAAATCCGGTCAGGAATTTCTCGTAGCCCTTCGAGTCATGCCCGCGGCCACCCATGTAGAGGACCTTGATGTTCTCGTGGTGCTCGGCAAAGGCCGGGCAGAGGGTGAGCAGAGCAAGGAGTGCGGACAGAAGGGAGTTCGTGAGCGCTTTCATGAAGCAGCATCCTTGAGGGCAGGTCACGGTTTGTCAATCGAGCCCGCTCGTCCCCCGGGTTCTTCCCGTCACTCCCCGGGTGGGGGGACGCGGACGAGGGAATCCACCACCGAGTGAAGTTTGACGCTCTTGGATCTCGGGTCGTTGTAGAGGAAGACCAGTCCACGTGCCCTGGTCAGGGTGGGCCAGTTGGTGGAGAAGAAGGTGCGCCACTTGTTGTCGCGCTTGTACTTGAGGGAGGCGAAACACAGGTTTTTCCCCCGGTCGGCCTTGGGTGCGATGATGATACGCTTGCCGGGATCGAGGCGAAACTGTTGACCACCCACCAGTCCGGCCACCGGTTCGCGAGCGAGGTTGACGAAGAGCATTTGGGAGACCCCGAAGGCTGTCTTGTCGTCGTTGAGGGCAAGAATGTTCAAGCCATCCGATGGGGAGGCGCCCTTATGGACGAAGAGAAGGAGTTGCTTCCTGGCAGTTCCCGGCCTGACCTGCCCGTAGGATTTGAAACGGAACTCTCCTGCCGCGTTGGTGCCACTCTTGCCGAACTTCCAGACCGCGAGGCGAGGAACTTTCAGAGGGTCAGTGAGGGTGTGGCTCTGGAGGCTGATCGGCACCGTCTTCCCAGGACCCACCAGCAACTCGATGGAGGTAGGGGTCCGCTTCGGAAAGGAGAGGCAGGTAATCGCCACTTCCTGGGCCTGGACCCGCGGGGTCACCATGCCTGCTCCGAGCAGGGTGGTGGCTAAAACCACTCTTGTGAAACTCTTCCCACCGAAGACCATGCCGCATTTGGCCTCTTCTTCTTCTCCGCGTCAATGCCGGGCAGGGAATCTCTTTTCCGTGCCGATTTCGGACACAAAACCGTCACAGAAGCTAGTCGAATCCCGCCACATTCGCATTGACAATGTCATTACGTGGGGTAACCAATTAGTGTGAATGCGCTCGCAGGGAGCAGCGCAGTATTTACACCCATGGTTCGATGCACTGAAGGGCCGGCACCCACCGGAGGGACCCCCGGGAAACCGGGGTTTTCGCTCATCACAACTGTGATGATTCTGACCCTGCTGGTCCTGATCGCGCTGGGTCTTCTCAGCCTGTCCACGGTCACCCTGCGGTCCAATACGCTCCTTGATGCACAAACCGAGGCCCGCGCCAATGCGCGCCTCGCGTTGATGCTGGCCCTGGGCGAATTGCAACAGCAGTTGGGACCGGACCAGCGCATCTCCGCTACGGCCGCGATCCTGGACGATTCGGTGGAAACCTCTGATGACGAGGATGTGGCCCACCCGCACTGGACCGGAGTGTGGGACGCCTGGGCTGCGGGAGGGCGGAGTTTTGGAGGCGACGAACCCAGCGAGCATCGCACGATTGCCGGGGCGGCGAACCGGGGACTGGCTCCGGTCTACGAGGAGAAGCGCAGGGACCACTTCCGGTCGTGGCTCGTTTCGATGAATAAGGAGCAGCGGCGCTCCCTCGACAGTGCCCGCAACCTGCCCCTCAAAGGGGAACGCTTCCCGGGCAAGGACAGTGAAGGGGTCCTCCTGATGGGGCGTGGCACCTATGGCGCGGCTGCACAGGACTCGGAACTGGTGTCCGGCGCTCTGCTGGGGATTGGTTCCCAACCCGGTCCCGGTGCGAATCATGCCGGGCGCTATGCATGGTGGGTCGCTGATGAATCAACCAAGGCACGTATTCTCCCGGATGCCTTCGATTCCGGGGAGGAACTTCGCAAGGACGAGTTGCTCGCCCGTGCCATGAGTGCCGGATCGACTGGCCATGACGTTCTTGAGGCCTTCGAGGGGCTCAACGACTCCGAGGTTCTGCGCCGGATTCATACCCGTCGGTCTCTGGAATTACCTTCCGGTGACTTGCAGCGTGTGCGGGGCACCTTTCACGATGTCACGCCCTATTCATACGGGGTGCTGGCTGACGTGCGGGAAGGAGGATTGAAACGCGACCTCAATGCGCTTCTCGAGCGACCGATCCAGCTTCGCGAGCAGCGCAACGATTTCATGCTCTACCGCTTCGGTCGCAATGCCGATCGGGTTCCCCTGCAGGATCTCGCGGCCTACTATCAGCTGTATCGGGAGCAGGTCGACTACCAGGGCCAGAAGGCCCGTAATCCCCTCGGGCGGGACCGTCTCCAGGTCAACAATCCCGACTTCACCCCCGGATCCCGGTTCAAGAGGGAATACACCAATCTCTACCGCATGCCCGTTCCGGTGAAGATCCAGTTTCTGCTGAGCTACATCGGTAAGCAGCGCCAGCGTCCTCCGCGGACGGATCCGAATCAGAGTCGCTACAAGGTCCACATCGGCATCACCCCCGCGGTCACGCTCTGGAATCCCTACAACGTGCCGCTCGTGCTGAACCATGGGCCGGATCGCTCGACCCAGATCCGCTTTTTCAACCTGCCCATTGCCCTGCGCTGGAAAAAAGTGGGTGCGAACGGATCCTATGAATCGCAGCGGCCCACCTCGCTATCGTGGATCACCAACCGCGATCGCTACGGGGCGGGGGTTTTCCGCACCGGCGGTGGGGACCGTCACACGGGCTTCGAGTTGTTCGTGGGGGGACAGAATCCTATCGTCTTCGCCCCGGGGGAAGTGCGGGTTTTCTCGTTGCAGCAGACCAGCGGACCGGCGGAAGGCGCCCTGATCGAGGACACCAACCAGTATCGCCCGATTCGCGAAGTGGAACCCGGGTGGGATCCCAACAAGTGGCTGGAACTCCCACGCTCTGATCGAAATGCCGACCGGGCCCATGTTGAACAGGAACGAGAGGGACCAGGTGGACGCAATGACGACGGGATCGGCGGGGCTCTCAGCTTTGATGCCAATGACCAGATCTCCTTTAGCATCTCAGCCGCCGAAAACCCCGACCTGGCCAATGGAGCAGCCCTCCAGTTCTTTTTCCGCCAGTCCAGCGTTGTAAGGCAGGGTGAGGGTGGGCCGGGCGACAACAGGTGGATGCGGCGTCAATTCCAGATGATATCCCGGATGCATGAGAAGGGGCCGGGCGGAAGGGAAAGCGAGGCCGCGATCGACTTCCACCGGGAATTGATGAGAAAGGGATTTCCCGGGGAACGGGACGAGATCGAGTTCCCTCCCATTTCGGGCCGCGAGATCATCGGCCAGACCCGCCCCTTCCTGCTGGTGAGCCTGACCGCGGGTTGCGAGGTCTATCATGCTACCACCGGGGACGCACACGGACGTCGTTTCGCCTCCCGGCCCTTCCTGCACTCCACCCCCATTGTCGCGTGCCCCTTCGTGGATCGCGAGGATCATGACTCATTTTACCACCATGGCTGGAACTGGTGGGTGCAGGATATCAATTCCGTTCTCGAAGCGGCCGTGCAGGTGGATCCCAACAATGTCAATTCCTACTACGGTGGCGGCTACTCCGCCGAGTATGGCACCACGCACCTGGTCCAGCAGGAGGTGCCTCTTACTCCCCTGCACTCGATCGCCTCCCTCAGTCACGCGCGACTCGGGGGTTACAGTCTGGCCAACGACCACCTCGGTCCCGGGGCGGGAGAGACGCGCGTCAGTTACCAGTTCACCACCGCCACCGGAGCGAACGGGCTGTTCCCGCAGATGGTCCAGGCCATCGGGAATTCCTATGCCCACCCCTACCTGGGGGCGGAGGAAGCGGTGGGTTCGTGGACCCGTCACTACAGCCAGGCGAACGGACCGAAAAACATTCCAATGGTTGATCATTCTTATCTCGCGAACAAGGCGCTCTGGGACGATTACTTTTTCTCCTCCATTGCCCCGCATCTGGTCGAGATTTACGAGGGGGACCGGAAGTTCTCGGCAGAGGAGGTGGCCCATCGAGCCTTCTTCGAAGACAAGGAGCTCCCCAACCGGCGTCTCGTTCCTTATCGCCGCGGGATCACCGAGAATCTTCTGGGCGAGCTTTTCGGACCGGGTGATACCGCCCTGGAGCGTGCGGAATCGATGGCCTCCCACCTGCTCGTGGAGGGACCCTTCAATGTGAACTCGACCTCGGTGGATGCCTGGCGGGCACTTTTCTCCAGCCTGCGGGGCAAGGCGGTGGCGACCCTCCCGCTGGAGGAATCGCTCGGACAAGGTGTGCCCATCCGGGCCGAAACGGTCGAGGGCCTGCCGGTCGCTCCGGTCAGCATGGCCAACGGAACTGCCTATGAGGGCAGCTCTGCAGACCCGATCGAAGTCGAACAGTGGGTCGCCTGGCGTTCGCTGACGGACGAAGAGATCGAGGAACTCGCCCGGGCGATGGTGAAGCAGGTCAAACGGCGTGGTCCCTTCCTCTCCCTTTCGGAGTTCGTCAATCGGCGCCTGGACGGCGGGAACCGGAACCTGAGCGTCAAGGGGGCTCTCCAATCCGCCCTTGATGACCCGGATGTCCGCATCAACGAAGGATTCCGCAACTCCGTGCGGACCTTTTCCGAGGAGGAAATCGGGCGGCTCGATCCGGCGTTCCCGGAAGCGCTTGAGGGGCCCGTGGCCTATGGTAGTGCCGCCTATGTCGATCAGGCGGACATCCTGCGCAATTTCGGGGGGCAACTGACGCCCCGGGGGGACACCTTTGTAGTGCGCGCCTACGGCGATTCCCTTGACGCCGCGGGGGAGGTCCAGGCTCGGGCCTGGTGTGAGGCCGTGGTGCAACGTGTCCCGGAGTATCTGCAGGCGACCGGTGACCGGGGAGACCCCGCCCATCGAAAACAGTCGGAGCTGGTCAATGAGACCAACCGGAGATTCGGTCGGCGCTTCCGGGTGATCCAGTTTCGGTGGCTTTCCGCGGAGGAGGTTTGAGATTCGCTCCCGGGATGGATGGGTGGGGATTCATTCTCGGAAAACCTGGAATCCCTGTGAAATCTTGAAAGGTTGATTGTCAGAAGAGGTGTTCTCCGGGGTGACCTTGTTCACATCCTGTGCTTGCAGGGGGTCATCTTTTTGGATGAGTTAGGGGCACACCAAAAAGGTGCCGATCTGCAGGATCCCGAGGCTCCGGGGACTCTTGAGATGGCACCGTTCGCCAAACAATCAAACCTACGTCAATCCATGCCCTTGAACCTCAGCTCACTCATCCGCCTCTTTAGCTGCACCGCAGGAACGGCAGCGGTATTCGCGCTGTCCTGGTCCTCCCTGAATGCCCAGATCAGTGGAACGCCCGGCGACATCGTGATTCGAAGCAACCAGAACGCGGCCAACCTGGCGACCAACCCTGGCGATGACATCGCTATCCTGTTCGACCGCGATGTCCTGGCCGCCACCGACTTCGCCGCCTCCGCAGACCATGTTCTCAGCCAGGGCAAATATCTCGTGCTCTACAGCACGCGGTGGGATCACAGCAGTGGCGACCAACGCGCCGAGATCAATACCCGCCTCACCCTCGAACCAGCGGGAGGAGGTGCCCCGGTCGATCTGAAATACGGTACGGCGCAGGGTTATATCCGGACCAGCAGTGGCGCCAACGAGGCCGTGGTCTCGGGCGGCACCATCGTGGAAGCGGCCACCACCGGCGACATCCTGCGTCTGCACGGCACTCGCACCGACGAGAACGGCAGCAGCGCGAAAAACCTCATCGGCGGCGCGACCAGCATCCAGTTCCTGAAACTGGAGGACACATGGGACTGCTTGCGCCTCTCCAACACGCTCGACCAGGCCGCCGCCGGGAACGCCACTTTTCTGGAAGTCTTCTACGACCAGGTCGATGAGGCCTCCGCGGGTGCGATGAGCCTCAGCTCTGGCACCGACATCACCTTCAACCAGGGTGGCCGCTACCTCGTGATGGCCAACACCTCCCTTCTCAGCACCAACTTCGGCAGCACCGGTCGTACTGGTTACACCCAACGCCTCACGCTGGACGGCACGCCCATTGCAGGATCTACCACCACCAATTACGTGCGGGGTCACCCGAACGATGACGGGTGCCACGACGGCGTGCTGGCGATCGGAACGATTATCCAGGCCACCGCCGGCCAGATCCTCAATGTGCAGACCTCCAAGGAGCAGGGCGTCAATTGCACTGTCACCAGTGCCGGCACCGGTCTGGCGATCGTGCAACTTCCCTCCGCCGGAAGTTACCTCAGCCTCAGCGACAATTCCGGCCAGGATCTCAATACCACCGCCGCCGGAGCATCCGTGAATTTCGACACCACGGTCAGCCCGACGGGCCTCGCTTTCAGCCACACATCCGGCACGAGCGCGGTGACCGTCAATAAGACCGGCACCTACCTCTTCCTCTCCGGCTTCTTCTGTCTCGAGGACACCACCGACCGCCAGGTCCCCTGGCAGACTTGGAAGGTCAACGGGACCACCGCCTACGGCGGGTCGACCCGCTACTCCCGGAACAACCAGATCGACCAGAACGGGAACTGGTCCGGCTTCCTGGCCTCGCTCACCGCCACAGACACGGTGGAGGTCAACTCCCAGGCCCTCGGCGCGGCCGGCAGCGTCCCGGGCAATGACCTCGGCCTGCAGGGTGTCCACATCGAGTCTCTCTTCCCCTCCGACGACCCGCAGATCAGCTTCAATGCATCCCTCAATGTCCTGGTGGGCTCAATCGGCACTGTCATTACGGATGAAACCTCCCTCCTTGCCTCCGATGCGAACACCGGACCGGAGAGTCTCATCTACACCATCACGAGCGTAATCACCGGGGGGGTGCTCAACCTCGGAGGAAACCCTCTCGGGGAGGGCGCTACCTTCACCCAGGAGGACGTGAACAACGATCTGCTCACCTTTGACGCCGATGCGGCCGAGCAGACCGGGGGTTTCGACTTCAGCGTTTCGGATGGCGGGGCGAACCCGGATGCCGGGACCTTTGTCATCAATCTAGGAATCACCACCCTTCTTGCCGATGACAGCGGCGTCACGGATGAAGAGACCAACCTGTTTCGCCTCGAGCCTGGAGCGTCCTTCAGCCTGCTTGACAATGATACCGGTACCGCGCTCAGAGTGATCAACTTCGATGCCACCAGTGCGGAGGGTGCTGCAGTAACCGTGGCTCAGGATGGAACCTTCAGCTATGATCCCGGTTCGGCGGGTGCTCTCCAGGCCCTTGCGGTGGGAGAACAGGGTATCGATACCTTCACGTATACGGTGGGTGACTTCCAGGAAAATGTCTCGGTGGCAACGGTGAGCATTCTGGTGAATGGAGTGAATGACGACCCCGCGGCGGTCAACGAAAACGTCACCAGTATCAACGGATCGGGAATAACCCTTAACCTGCTCAGCAATGAGAATGACGTTGATGCCTCGGATATCCTCACCGTCTCTAATGTCACCCAGCAGATCTTCGGGGGCGGGGGTGCTGTCTCAAGCGATACATTCAACTTCGAGTTGGTGCCCCTGGTCTTGACCTCTCAGTTTGGCGCAACCGTAAGTGTCTCCTCGGACGGAACCTTTGACTATGATGTGAGCACCTCGTCCATCCTGCTGAGCCTGGCGCCCGGAGTCCCTCTCTCGGAAACCTTCGGATACACGATCTTCGATGGAACGAGTGCGGTGTCCGCCCTCGTCACCATCACTTCGGGTGGGGCCGGTTTGCCGACCAACGACCACGTCTCCACGGATGCCAATAACGCGGTCAACTTGGACGTCCTGGACAACGACCAGGTCCGCAGGCCGGGTGGTGCGCTTGGAACGCCTACTCCCGGGTTCAATTTGGAATTTCACGCCGACACGATTGGAAATTCGAGCACGCGGTGGCTCAATACCGGCTCGGCCACCGTGGCATCCATCCCCAGCAACGGAGTGATCGATGCGACCTTCAATCCGGCTGCGGTGAATGCCCCGGCGGGAATCGCCGCTACCTACGACTTTGCCGGGGTAGAGGGCATCGTTCACCTCGACATCGAGCAGGCCACTTACGGCGATATCGACACGGTCGACGCCACTCTCGAGATGCTTATTCGCCCCCGCGACCATGTGGGCAATGAGGTTCTCTGGGAGGTTGGCGGTCTTACCGACGGGTCGTCCTTCACGATCGTTGACGACAAGGTGGCCTGGAGTTCCCTCGACAATGGGACCCAAGTCGTGCAGGCCGTGGGCCAACTTCCGCCTGGAGCGGTTGCGGGCGGTGACTTTGTTCACGTTGTAGCTCAGATCGATCTCACCAACGACACCGCCAGTATCTTCATCAACGGCCAACTGGTTGACACCGGGATTGCGCTCAATATCGACACCGGTGCGGTCGGCAACCTTGCCGACTGGTGTGGCACGGATGACGGTGGTATCGGCCGCCGGCAGTCCGACGTTGGTGGTGCCGATCCCAATCTGGGAAATTTTGGCACCCTCAGTCTGGGGACGCTGACCGACTATGACGGCGAGATCTCACTGGCCCGGACTTACCCGTTCCTCCTCACTCCTGCGGAGATCAGCGCAAATTACGATTCCATTTTCGGTTCGTCGATCCCAGCGGTCCCGGGCGACATTCTTGAGATCGCCGGGACGGCATCTCCGGGGATCGGAAATCCCATCGATCTTCCTTCCGGGGCCACCGTGACTCTCCAGGCCGATGGCTCGATCACTTACGACCCGAACAACGCGTTCGATCACGTCGGGGTGGGACTCAGCGGGCGCGACAGCTATACCTACCGCCTCGACACGGTAGCGAACTCCACCGTGACGGTGAATGTGGATGTCGAGGGAACCAATCCCGATCCCCAAATCTCGCTGGTGGCCGACCAGGTCGAAGTTGACGAAGGTGGTTCCGCGACCTTCAGCCTTTCCTCCAGTGCGGCGGTTTCCGGTGCGGTCGATGTAAACCTGGGTTTCAGTGGGCTGGCTTCTGCAGGGGATGACTTCTCCGCTGCTGTCACCGTGCAGATTCCTGATGGCGGAAACTCTGCCCAGATGACCATCAGTGCCCTTGATGACAACCTCTACGAGGAACTGGAAAATATCATCGTGACCATTGAGAGCGTCAATGGGAATGCGGTGGTGGGCGATCCGGCGGTCGCCGAGACCCTTTTGAACGACGTTCAGTCCGAGCCGGTCTTCTCGGTTGCCGAAAACCAGGCCAGCGGTCCGGAAGGCTCGGCCCTCGGATTCACCGTTACCCCCGATGTGGCCTCCCAGGCGGATCGCTCCATCACCGTCAGTTATTCCGGAACGGCTGTGAACGGGCAGGATTTCTTCGGACAAACCTCGTTTGTCATTCCCGGGGGTGAGGCATCCGGGATCCTGAGTTTCATCCCCATAGACGATGGCGTTGCTGAGGGCGCCGAGACGATCACGCTCACTCTCGAATCGGTGGACCGCGGATCGATTGGCGGGGCGTCCTCGGCCAGCACCGAGGTCACTGACGGGGTGGGAGTCCTTCTCTTCCTGGCCGATTTCGAAAATGTCGATCCCTTCGGAGACCCAGGCACTCCGAACGGCTCAAAGGTGGGTTCGGATGCACCCTTTGCCGCCAATCTCGGAACTGCGGTTGGATCATGGGAAGATATTCCGGTTCTCAACGTCTCGGGTAAACTGCCCGGAATCTATTTTGAGACTAACGACGCCAATGGTGATGGAATCGACGAAGCCCTGGTCCTTGACCGCGTCGTGCCGGGATCGGGTGAGATCAAGGCACGACTTGCCTCCCCGGCCGATATTTCGGGGTCCAACGCGGCCTTCATCTCGATGGACCTTGGCAACCGCCGGACGGTGGGCAATTCGGAAGCCAAGAGCTGGCGCATCATCGGGCTCGATGATGCGGGCGAGAAATCCTTCGAACTCTATGTCAGTGCCAACAATACCGCGCCGCATAATGAACAGTTGCACCATGTTGATTCGGCTGGGGAGCTGACTCCCCTGGGCCAGGCAGCCGACTTTGATAATACCGGTTCCAATGAGGCGGAGACCGAGCAGAGCCGGTTGATTCTCTCCCTGACCTCCGGCGGTTTCCGGGTGGCCATTGACCGCTGGCCCATGGACGGGGTCATCGACTCCACCAGCGGGGTTCTGCCCTACGCCGGCGGTGCCAGCCAGATCAGTTCCATCCTCTTCAGTCTCAATGCGAGTGAGGAGGACACGGAAAGCAGCGGAATCCTCATCGACGATCTCACGGTTGGGGGGATCGCTGGAAACGCCCCCCCCACCGCCACCCTGGCCGGAGAGGCGCTGGCGGGCGGGGGTTCCACGGTTCTGCCCGCCACCTTCATTGCCACCGGGACCACCATAGACACCCTGCAGGTGAATGACGCCGATGCCGGGACGGGGGAACTCACCGCCACCTTCCAGAGTAGCGGAGCGGCGCCCCTGACCTTCTCCGCGGGTGGACCTGCGGTGGTGGGAGGCAGTGGAACGGCTACCCTCACCCTCACGGGGACTCTGGACGATATCAATGCCAGCCTGGCCGCAGGTGTCATCTCCACCACCGACGGGGTGACCGGGGGGGATGCGGTGATCTCCTTCACCATTGATGACGGGGGGAGCACGGGACCGGGAGGCCCCAAGTCCATGACCCATGAGCTGGTCTTTTACGTCAACGAAGGGCCGACGGCGACCATCGACCAGGCGGCAGGACAGGACGATCCAACCGGCGCGTCTCCCATTGAATTCTCGGTCGTCTTCAGTGAGGCGGTCACCGGATTTGAGGCGGGGGATATCGATCTCTCCGCTAGCACCGACACGGGTCCTCTTTCCGCCAGCGTGAGCGGTTCGGGAGACACTTACACCGTATCGATCACGGGCATGACCAGCGGAGGCCTGGTCGTCATCTCCGTTGCGAAGGGAGCGGCCAACGCGGTCGCGGGTGGTGCGGTGACGGAGGACAGTGTGTCGATCGATGATTCCGTCCTCTATATTCCGCAACTGGCCCCGAGTGCCATCAACCTCGTACAGAACATCGGATACGAGGCTGGGCCGGTGGATCTTGACGATATCGTGGTCACCGATCCCAACGATTCGGTGATCACCACCGGGCAGGGGCCGCAGTATGACCACCCGGCAAACCATGAGGACTCCCTTAATCTCGTCCCAGACCCGGATACCGATGCCGGATTTGCGTTTGAGATCACCTTCCAGCCGTCCGGATTTGACGACTTCGGAACGGTGCGGGTGGCTGAGATCGGTGGTACCAGCAACGGGACCGGAATCTATCTCATCGATGGTATTCCATATTTCGTGAGCAAGATGAATTCCGCTCCTGCGGATATTCCCTCCAGCTTCAACGACACCGACTGGACGGATGGAAACGTGTGCGTGCCGCTCGCAGATGCGGTCTTGCCGCTCGATTCGCCGGTCCAGCTTGCAGTGGTCGCCAGTCTGGACGCGATCACCTACTCGGTGAACGGATTGGGGCAGGCCACCGTGAACCTGACGAGTCGTGGGACCCGGTCCAACTGGAGCGGGGACGATACGATCCGGGTGGGACAGAATGCGGATGGGGCCCGTGGTGGACTTGGAACCGACACCAACGGGATTTTCGACGATGTTGGCTCATTCCCGATGGAGGGATCGGTGAGTTTTGCAAGACTCTGGCATGCGGCTGACGCGAGTCCCTTCTCGATCCTGGCCTCGAGTGCACCCGAGGAGGTGACCGCCACCCTGAGCCTCACCCCCGGGGATGGGGGTCTCACCGAGCCCACGGGTGCGACCTACGATCCGGCCACTGGAATCTGGACCATCACCGGGACTGTCCGGGCGGTGAATGCAGCCCTGGCGGCTGTGCAATTCCTGCCCAATGGCACCTCCCCGGTTGTCATTGATGTCCTTGTTGATGATGGTGACGAAGACGGGAGTGGCCCACTCACGGGTGCGATCACGGTTGCTACTCTCGCGGCTGGGGATTCGGACGGTGATGGAATCCCGGACGATTACGAACTCGCGAACGGCCTCAACCCGAACGATCCCGCTGATGCCGGGAGCGATAGTGATAACGACAGCTGGGATGCTCTTTCCGAGTATCTCATGGGAACCAGCGCCAGCGATGGAAGTGAACGACCGGTGTTCGAGGTCGTCCACGTAAGCGACACGCAGGTTGAGATCACCTATGGGCCGATCCTTGCGGGACGGACCTACGAGGTGCTCTCCTCCACCAGTGGGCTTCCCGGGGCGCCGGCCATGGACAGCTTCACCGCAGCGGCGGATGGCGCCGCCAACACCGCCACCGACACCACTGGCGGGGAAGCGCGGGAGATCTACCGCCTGCTGGTGACGGTTCCTGCTCCGTAAAGGAGCATATCCATCTCGCAGATTCTCCTGCCAGGTTCCCGTCGTGGGATCCTGGCAGGGAAGGGGCTGAGCTCTGTTCCTTCCAGTCCCTCAAGGTCTGGTCACCCGCAGGCGGAGAAAGGCCGGATCCGCCCCGTCTGGGAGGGGAGTGGTCGCACGGTAGACCACGAGGGCGGTGCCCTGCAGGGGGTCTCGAATGATGGCAGTGCGTTCGAATCCCGTGAGGGCCTCCCAGGAGGCCAGGTCGCTGGTTCGCTCGAGGGTTGTCCCGAGGTCGGAAGCGAGCAGATTGAGCCGTATGGTCACGGTGAGATGTCCCGTCTGGTCAAGGGCCAGGAGGGGACTTCCCGTGTCAGGCCCCGGGATGGAATCACTGCTTCCGGTTGCATACTCCAGGAGGGCTTCGAGACCGTCCTGATCGTTATCGGCGGAGGGATCGCCGTTGAAGGAGGTGCGGTGGGAGCTTCCCGGGGTTCCCATGGATTCGGAGCTGTTGCGCCAGTTCAGGGCGTCGCTGGGATCGCTGGCAGGATCGTGACGCCGCAGCACCAGGCTGCGGCCTGCCCCGTCGGCCTGGTTGGGCCACTGGGGACCGTCATTGTAGGTGAAATCCAGCAGAATGTTGCCGAGAGAGTCTGCGATGACAAGTTGTTCGCCGTCGTTGTCGAGCAGGCCCGCATACTCGCCCACCACGGGAAGGTCGGATCCGTAGGTTGCTTCAAAGGCGGTCCGGTTGGAGACCAGGAGAAGATGTTCTCCCGGGGCGAGGCGGGTGTTGAGGGGAAAGGTGAAGGCGATCCCCGTGATGAATTCCGCCTGGCCCAGTTCGATGGTTTCCGTGTCCGAGTGGTTGACCAGTTCCACAAACTCAAGGTCTTCGGATGGTCCGGGCGGGTTGTACATGAGCTCCGAAAGAGCAAGAGTGGAGGAGTCCGCGAGAGCGCCGGCGAGGAAACAGGCTTCGTTCAGGGCCGACCATTCGGTGCCGTTGAGGACGCGGGCCCGCAGGAGGGCGCTCCCGGTGAAGACGGGGGGGGTGGTGTAGGGGACGGCACTTGGGGAGACTAAGTTGCCACCTGCGTCAGGATCACGGGGGTCGGAGCCGTCCGTGGTGTAGTAGATGATCCCATCAGGGTTGGGATTGCTGATGGTGAGCGCCTGTCCGAGTGCCACGTTACCTCCATGCTGGCGAAAGCGGGGGGCATTGGTGGCGGGATAGAGACCGCGGCTGCGCAGTTGACTCAGGAGCACGCCGCCACGCCGGGGGATGTAGGTGCGGAGAATCCAGGACTGGTTCTCCAGGTAGTGGTCGTTCCTGGTGTAGCGATCAAAGTCCGATTGCGGCCATCGTCCGGGGTCGACGTCGTAGCGGAAATCACCCCAGCGTGCGGATTCCGCCACCACGGCCCGGTCCATCAGGTCCGATCGGGCCCTCCAGATCGCCCCGGCGGTCGCTGGCGAGAGGGCTCCGCCATTGAAGAGATGCCGATGGGTGCGGTCGGCGAAGCGCATGAGATATTCGGGATTGGCAACGAGATCCTGGTGCAGACCGCTGGGGCGCCCCGTTCCGTTGCGGCCGGTCACGTTGGTGTTGAGGGCGTTGGAAAGAGGCTGCGGATTGTTGATGACACCGGCTCCATTCGGCGAAATGGCGAATTCCGAATCCCAGGGCAGCATGAGGTAGCCCGCGCCTCTCCTGCGCTTCCGGGCCGCCCGCCAGTTGTGTCCGTCCCAGTCGGTGTTTCCCACGAAAAAGTTGAGGAGCATGTAGTCGATGAGGGAGTCCACGTCGAGGTAGTCCTGGATCGCGGCGTAACGGGCGGGATCGGCAATATTACCGTTGGCGATCGCGATCATGGTGTTCCAGGCCGCCGTGTCGCCACTGCGGGCCTGGCCGGAGCTGAGAGCATCGTAGTCTTCGCTCTCTCCGCCGAAGTAGGAAGCCATGAAGTTTCCGTCCGGGCGTTCGTGCACATGGTAGAGACCCCAGTAAAGTCCGTTGAGGTAGAGGTGAACCCATCGCCCGTGCGTGCCAGGTTGCCCCATGGCGAGGTAGAGGTCGTTCACCCACTGGTCCCGGTTGTACTGAGCGTGGCGGGCCTGGTAGTAGTGCCGGTGCGTCCAGGCGAAATTGAATCCCGCCCGTAGTTGGAGAAAATCGAATTCCTCGACCGCCGACTCACCGAAGGGAGCATCCTTGAAGAGAGGATAGTTCAGTTTTCCGGATCCGTAGTCCCGGCGGAAGCGCAGGCTCAGGCTGTGCTTGGGGATGTCCGGATTGCGGCTGCTCCCGCCCTGGACCCGCATGCCGGCATTGATCTGGAAGCCCGGTTCGGAGCCATCCGGGCTGATGAACTCGGCTGAGACCGACCGCTCCCAGGGGTCTCCCTGGCTCTGCGGGTTCTGGTAGATCCCCGAGGTTCCGAACATTTCGTCAGGATCGATCGCAATGGAGAGGGTGGGGAAGGCCTTGAGGGCTTCCAGCATCTGAGGGCCGTCGAGGGGATGGTTCACCACCTCGGGATCCATGTGGTAGTGGGCGGGTTCACCGGCCCAGGTGCGGGGATAGCCGCGGATGACGGCGGGTTGCCGGACGACATCCTCAAGAAAGAGATAGGTCTGGGTGTCGATGTTGGTGGGGTCGAGTCCTTCCTTGAAGGCGGCCGCCCGGAGGGTGGTGGTGGTGTCGATGGTCAACGGGGTGTGGTAGAGGGTGCCGTTGGCAGGGGAGGGCTCGGTTCCGTCGGTGGTGTAGTAGATCCCGGCATCCGGGGTGGCGGTCGTGATCGCTACCGAAATCGCGGTCTCGTAGAATCCCCGGTCCATGCTGAAGGTGGTGTCCTCCACGAAGCCGATCACGCCTCCGCCCTCGTTGGGCGCCCCCGGGGTGGGAGCGAGGAAGAAACCGTTGAGGCCGTAGGCCACGTCTTCCCTCTGCTCCGGATACCCGGGGGAAAACCCGCTCACCACGGTTGCTCCGTCGGGAGCCACCAGGGCAAGGTAGTCTCCAGCCGAGCGAAGCGCGAAGTTGGTGTGCAGGTTGCCGCCGGCATCGACGTAGTCATTGCGGTCCTGTTGTGAGGCGAAGACCACGAGGTAGCCGCCGCCGGGCACGAGAGTAGCAGCTGGAAAGGGCCAACGGGTGGGTTCGGAAGCATCGTCGGTCAGGAAGTAGTCCTCGAGATCGAGGGGGACGAGGTTGGGATTGTGGATCTCTATCCAGTCGGGGTTGTTCCCGTCGCCATCGAGCAGGCTCGCCCGGTTGAGCGCCACAAATTCGCTGATGACCGGAGGCAGCAGTTGTCCGCCCACCACGACCTGAAGGCCGGCGCTGGCCGTGCCCTCACCATTGACGGCGGTCAGGGTGTAGAAGGTGGTTTTTTCCGGGGTGAGTTCGAGGGAGCCTCTGCCGTCCGCCGTCTGATTGTCGACCGGTCCGATTCCGGGTGCGATCGAGAGTGTTTCCGCGTTGCTAGCATCCCAGGAAAGGGTGACCGGCGAGCCCGGGGTGACGGATGAAGCACTGGTCGTGAAACTGTTGATGAGAGGCAGGGGTGCCGGGGGGTCAAGGGCCAGGGCACCCTGGTTGCAGACGGTGGCCAGATCTTCATCCGAGAGGATTCCGAAGTGATCGCCGGTCTGGAAGATGGCGAAGTCGTCGAGGGCTCCGCCAAAATCGTTGGAACCCGATGCGGCGGCATCATCGGCCGCGAGGAAGGCGCCGTTGGAGTGAAGATCGATCGGTCCGGTGCCGAGGGAGGCTGGAGACCTGGTGGCGGCGGTGATGGCGGCGGGGGAGACGGGTCCGCCATCTTCCAGGACGGTCAGTTTCAGAGCAGATCCGTCCCCCGTGGTAGAGTCGTAGCGGACCGCCACGAAGTACCACGTTCCATCAGTGCGCAGGGTGAGGGAGTGAGTGTGCTGGGTGCTGGTGGCCCCGTTCCCGTCCCGGAGAAGGACGCGCACGCTGTCGCCGGGATTGGCACCCAGGTCGATGCGGATGCCATTAGCACCGTTCGAGGTCCCGGTCATCGTTTCGTAGATGCGGTCAAAGGCATTGAGGGTGGTGGGACGCATCCACCAGGTCATCGTGAATTGATCAACGGGACGGACCTCGGTCCGGGTTCCGAGGTTTATCCCGCCCCGCAGGGCGAAGTCGCAGGCGGTTCCGAAGGCCGGGTCGTGGGCGGCCACCCCCCGGGTGACGCTGGCGGGGTTGATGAGGACCCCATTATTCCTGCCCAGGGAGTCGATGACGGTGTCGCCGCCTGCGGGAGGATCATCAAGGGCATAGTGGGCAACCAGGTCGGCAGGGGCTGGAGAGGTGCCGAGACCGAGAAGAAGGAGAATGCTGGCAACCACGAGGCCGCACAGGGGCCGGCTCTCTGCCTTGGCCAGGGGCTGGGCCATGGAAAGGGGGGTCATGAAGAGCTTTTCCGGGAGAGATCACTCCCGGATAGTGATCCGGTCCCATCGGTTGGGGGATGGTCAACCCCTAAGATGGCGAGAGGGGGGGAGCGTTGCTACGCCTGGTTTCTCCAAATCGATATGGGTTGCCTGAATGGGGAAGATCCCATCCAGTTGCTCCCCGTTCCGGGAAGGGTCGCAGATTGGCTAGCCCGGTTTTCAGCACTACCCGGGGAATCGGTTTTCGCCCTTTCCCCTGGTTGCAGCCGTATCACCCGGTCTGCCGTTTGCGACGGAGGAAAAGGCTGCCGAGTCCCAGAAAGGTGAGGAGAAGGGAACCGGGTTCGGGAATGCCTACTTCAATGGCACTTCCATCATCCTGAATGGCCCATTCATGAATGAGGCCACCGGCCTGGTTGTTGTTCTGCAGGGTCACCCGCATCCACCCGTAGGCCGTGGTATTGTTGTTGAGGACAAGGGAGAAACCAAGATAACCGGGTGTTCCCGGGGTGAACTCCGGGAAATGGGAGGTGGGTATCCCGGATGCGCCGAAGCCCGTGGAAGTCGTGCTGCTGGCGTCCACCGTGTCGCCGATGCCAAGTTGCTGCAGGGAATCAATATTGCTCGTGCCGGTGCGGACCGGTTGCCAGCTCGCACTGGCGGCCGTCTGATCGGCGTCGTTGGTGACCGCTCCGCCTCCGAGGAGGAAGTTGGCATCGCCTCCGGGAAGTCCTGCGGCGTCGCTGGAGGTGGTCCCGGTTTCAAGATCCACCGCGATGCCTTCAAAGGTGGTGGGGATGGAGATGTTCTGGTGGGGGAACCAGAGGATGGCTCCCGGTGCCGTGGTGGCAACTCCAAGCAGGAAAATGGCGGACAGTGCGTTTCTCATGAGAATCTGGGTTTGCAGGGTTCCTGTGAAAGGGGACTTATGGGTTGATCTGGACCTGGTTTCGTCCGAAGCGGGCCTTGCCTCCGCTGTCCGGTAGGACAAGGGGCAGTTTGAGTTGGACCGCTTCGATCCTGGTGCCGTCATCTCCGGTCCCGGTGGCGATCACCTCCGGCGATTCGGTGGCGTTCTCGAAGGTGTCCAGGTCACGACTGAACTGGTCCGTGAAGGCAAGCCCCACCGCCGCGTAATCGGTGCGGCGGGCGTAGCGCATGAACACTTCCCCGGTGGCCGGATCAGCCCAGAAGGTGAGTCCTCCGTGCTGGGTGATTTCTCCGTTGGGTCCGGGGTTGCTCACTTCGAGGGAATCGGCGGAGCTGTTGGGCCCGTCCGGGTTGAATCCGTAGGCGAAGTCGAGCAGGTTGGAGAGTCCGTTGCCATTGGCGTCATTGCCGTCGGCCCCGTCACCGGAGTTGTCCCCGCTGCCGAAGAAGGCGAGGCGCCAGGCCTCCTGGGTGGTGAGAGCACTGCCTGCGGCCCTGACATCGTCGAGGTAGATCCCGCCGCTGATACCGGTGTCGGCGCTGCCCGAGACCCGGAAGACCACCTGTGTGATGGTAGTGGCATTGCCGGCGTAGGAGAGTTCACCGGTGGTGGTGTCCGGGGCAGGGGTGGCGCCGAGCGGGAACTTCTCGATCTGGACGCAGTAGCCCGTGCTGGTGAGTCCGATCCGGACGTTCGACATGCGGTTCTCGTTCCAACCGCCACTGTTGTCGAAGTCTTGCACGTTTCCGAGGGCAGTCTTCGTGCCGCTGCTGTCCACGTGGAAGAGTTGCTCGTGGGTCGTCCCGTTGTTGTTGGCATCAAGGAAGAGTTCGAAGGACTTGTTCCCGGCCTCATCGAGACCGATGATGGTGGTGCTCTTGGCGGCAGAGTTGCCCTGCGTCCGCCGGGTGGCGAGATCGAAGGAAATCATCCCGGTGTTGGATCCACTGATGGCGATGGCTCCGTCGAACTGGGCGCAGACATCCTGCGTTGCCGCCGGACGATCGAGGCGCAGGGCATTGTCGACGCCGTCTCCCTTCGCGTCGGCTCCGGTCTCGGCGATGACGCCCGGGTCGTTGCCGGCTGCGTCAGCGGTAAAGACGTTGGCCCAGTTGCCGACCGAGGTCCCCAGATTGGCGGCGAAGGGGGCGTCCCCGTTGAGGAGGGTGCCGCCCGGCGTAGCGGTCGGATCAATCCCTTCGAAGGAGGCGTTGAAGACCACCTGGCCGGCGCCATCGGCGATGGTGGCGGTGGCGGTATTGGGGGGGGTCCTGGCCGCGACGATTGCACCGAGTGAGGTGGCATTGGAGCGGCCCTCGGCGTAAATCTCCCACAGCTCAGCCCGGGTGAGAGCGCGGTTCCAGATCGAGACGTCATCAAGGCCGGAGGCGGGCAGGCTGTAGCCGGCCCCGTCGCCGTCCTGTCCCATGACGATGTCGAGATTGCCTGCCGTGAGATCACCAACATTGGAGATATCTGAAT